>ENA-ORCO01000023-ORCO01000023.1-marine-metagenome-genome-assembly--contig:-NODE-23-length-203980-cov-4.606509_pt1 | contig 203980 bp, 196 predicted proteins | sample MGYA00248633_ERZ508508 | MGnify/ENA primary metagenome ERZ508508 (study PRJEB26179, sample SAMN06268845) | marine metagenome | isolation source: A23 P1 aerobic enrichment on pine of planktonic cells...
CCCGGCCATTGGCCGGGCCGGATTCAGACCGACAAAGGCTAGCCGCTATGATTGAGCTGACAACACCACGAGCCGCCGAACTGGACGACCTGACGCTGAAGGAACTGATGGAGGCCGGCGCGGAACTCGACACCTGCACCCGGGCGCTGACCAAGGGGGGCATCAACGTGGTTGGTGAACTCCTTCGCGGCCAGGGCACCTTCTACGAGATGGACCATTACCCAGAAGGCGATGTGTACGACGCGGACCATCACGCCCAGTATTATTACCACGCCCACCGGGACGATGCCGACGAGCATGGGCACTTCCACACCTTCCTGCGCGGTTCAGCACTTCCGGATAACATGATCCCGGCAACGGGGTTCCAGGAAACACAACCCTGGCCGCGGGGCGAGGATGTCGTGGCCCACCTGGTCGCGATCTCCATGGACGTCTGGGGGAAGCCAATCGGCCTTTTTGCCACCAATCGGTGGGTGACGGACGAGACCTGGTTTTCCGCTGAGGATGTCATCCGACAGATAGAACGCTTCCAGGTGGACCATGCCTGGCCCTCCTGGGCCGTCAATCTATGGCTTTCGGCCTTGATCCGGCTTTACAGGCCACATATCGAACAACTTCTGCGCCATCGCGATGCCGTAATAGCACGCCGCCACCTTGAGACGCCGGACACCGATGTCCTGGAGGACCGGTCGCTGGAAATCACCGGGCAGCTTGCCATCACCCCGGACCAATGGCAGGAGGCACTCGCCCGGGAATGGCGGAACCGCCATCTATCGACAGCGGATACTCCATCGCGTCAGCAATCCCACGTATCACACTGACACTCAAAAAAGGAGCGATTTATGACTGAATCCACAGCCGGCCGCCTGCCCATCGCACTGCTCGCCCTGCGTCTGGGTGTCTTCATCGTGATGGTCATGTGGACCCTCGATAAGCTTGTGCAACCCGAGCACACGGCCGGCGTGTTCGCGAATTTCTATGGTCTGTCCGGTCTCGGGCCCAGCATTTTCATGCTACTCGGTGTAGCCCAGCTGGTTCTGGTTCTGGCATTTGTGGCCGGTGCCTTCCGGCGGCTGACCTATGGGCTTATCTTCCTCCTGCACACGGTCTCCACGCTTTCCTCCTGGGCCCAGTACCTCGATGCGTTCAACAACCTGCTGTTCTTCGCCGCCTGGCCCATGCTGGCAGCCTGCTTTGCGCTGTACCTGCTGAGGGACCAGGATACTCTGTTCAGCATCGATGCAGCACGTAGCGCCAAACGGTAGGGACCAGGCCCAAATGAACATCGGCAAGTCGGGGTTACAGCGGCTGCCCCGTCAGTGTCGGCGAGCCCTGGTGCTCGCCGTCACCGACGGTACCCCGTGGCGCGCGCTTAAGCTCGCCGCGGTGGTCGGCACGCTGTTGGTCGCCATCAACCAGTGGGAAGCGTTGCTCGGCCAAGCCCAACTCTCCCTCCCCAAGGTATTTCTAACCTTCCTGGTTCCCTACCTGGTATCCACCTACACATCCGTTTCGAAGGATCTCCAGCGGACAGAGGAGACCCCCGTTCACAAAAGCCAGTCGCACGGCTGAAAGTAAGGCACTATCCTGCCCCCGAAACAGTCACCTAAAGGATGGATGTGCCTTTGTTGAGCGTAAACCGCATTCTGCCTGTCATCATTGCGTGGACGATGCTCGTGATCGCTCCTGCATGGGGTGAGGAAGGACGGCGTACGGTTCTGAAGGGCGCCTATATCGAATTCCCGCCTCTGACGTACACCGACGGGCAGGGAAAACCAGCAGGCCCCTACATGGAGGCAACCAACCGCCTCGCGCGCGAAGCCGGTTACAGGATCGAATGGCGAAGCCTTCCCATTGACCGGATCTACCTCTATCTGCGCGAAGGGAAGCTGGACCTATGGCTGGGGTCGCAGGGTGTGCCCGCGCTCTCGAGGTGGACACTGGAGCCGGACTTCTCGTTCCGCGATATACGCCTGCACGCCTATCACCTTGAGGAGACCGGGCCAGTATCCGATGTTACGGACCTGAAGGGCAGCCACCTGATCCAGATCCGGGGGTACACCTACATGAACCAGCTTGACCCCGCGACGGAAGCCGGAGCAACGCAGGTCGACCAGGCCTCAACACACCGGGCAGCCCTGCGTATGCTGAAGGCGGAACGCGGAGACTACCTGCTGGATTTTGAGGCGCCGGTCACCCAGACGCTGGAGAAACTCTCGTTTCCGGAGATTACACACAGCCCCATCACCTCCTGGGGCACGACACTGGTCTTCTCACGGAAGACAGAGGACGCCCGGCGCATCATCCGGGATTTCGAAGGCGCCTGGACCGAGGAGACCCATTCCCTCAGGCATTGAGGACGGACTCGAACACCTCTTCGTGCAGAATGCGATCCTCCTCACTGAACAGCACCCAGCGCAGACGGCGGACGGACTGCAGGCTCCCCGAGCGGGCCAGAATCGTGCGCGACGCCACCTCCGCGGCCTGTTCCATGGGAAAGCCGAAAGCCCCCGTGGAAATCGCCGGGAAAGCAACGGACTCCAGCCCGGCATCCTCAGCCAGCTCAAGTGCCCGCTGATAGCAGCTGGCAAGCAGGGTTGAAGCGGGGTCGTCCACCCCGTGAACCGGACCCAGGCAATGGATGATGTACCGGTTGGGCAGGTTCGGGGCAGACGTCATCACAGCCTCGCCCGTATTGATGGGCGCCAGGGGACGGGTCTCCTCATCCAGCTCCGAGCCTGCTGCCCGATGGATGGCTCCTGCAACACCGCCGCCCATACGCAGTTCCGCGTTGGCCGCGTTCACGATCGCATCCATATCCGACTGATCGGTGATGTCGCCCTGAACCACCTCCACCTCAATACCGTTCGCCTGGAATCCCATCGGGTCTAACCTCTTTCAATCCACTGTCGTTTCATTATTGGAGCGCTCCGCAGGGTGCGTAAAGAGCCACCGGCCGCTAGCGGGAGAAGAGGTTCAGAACGAGGGTCAGTATCACGCTGACAAGGATCATCGAGGTCAGGGGGACGAACACGCGTGTCTGGCCGCTCTCGTAGCGGATGTCACCGGGCAGCCGGCCAAACCAGCTGAGCAGCCAGGGCATGGTGTGAAGCACCACCCCGATCACCACCAGAATGAGGCCGGCCAGTATGAACCAGCGCGCCATGGCGAACCTCCGGAGGATTCACTGAAAGAAAGCGCCTTCTGGGTTATCCTGCGGCTTTTACCGACAGCGTCAATGCCCATGGAACCGCAACACGCCTTCAGTGACCAGGAGCGCAGGGCGCTCTATCGATGCATCGCCGAGCGCCGCGATATGCGCCATTTCCTGCCGGATCCGGTCCCGGAAGAGGTGCTGATGCGGGTTCTCCAGGCCGCCCATAGGGCGCCCAGCGTCGGGCTTATGCAGCCCTGGCACTTCATCCGCGTAACGGAACCGCAGTTGCGCGAGCGCATCTATGAAATGGTGAACACCGAGCGGGAGCGTACAGCGGAGGCCCTGGGTGAGCGGGGCAACGAGTTCATGAAACTGAAGGTGGAGGGCATCCGCGACTGCGGGGAACTGCTGGTGGTGACCCTGCGGGATGGCCGCGAAAGGCACATCTTCGGCCGCCGCACACTGCCGGAGATGGATCTGGCGTCCGCCTCCTGCGCCATCCAGAACCTGTGGCTGGCCGCCCGCGCGGAAGGCCTGGGCATGGGCTGGGTATCATTGTTCGATCCCCGGGCGCTGGCCGAACTCCTGTCCATTCCGGAGGAAGGTCACCCCATGGCCATCCTCTGCCTCGGGCATGTGGAGGCGTTCTACGAACGCCCGATGCTGGAGATCGAAGGTTGGACCGAAGGGCTCTCCCTGAAGCACTTTCTCTCCGAAAACCAATACCGCGCTGCCGAGGAGGACTCATGAGCAAGGACATACTGCGCACCCCGGAATCCCGATTCGAGCGCCTGCTCGATTACCCGTTCGAACCCCATTACCGGGATGTGGACGGACTGCGGATGCACTACCTCGACGAGGGCCCGGCGGATGCGGACCCGGTGCTCATGCTCCACGGCGAACCGAGCTGGTCCTACCTGTACCGGCACATGATCCCGGTCTGCGCCGCTGCCGGCCACCGGGTCATCGCCCCGGACCTGATCGGCTTCGGCAAATCCGACAAGCCTGCCCGCATCGAGGACTACAGCTACCAGTCCCACATGGATTGGCTGGGTAACCTGATCGAACAGCTGGATCTCAAGCGAATCACCCTGGTCTGCCAGGACTGGGGCTCGCTCCTTGGCCTGCGTTACGCGGCCGAGAACCCGGAACGCTTCCGCGCCATCGTGGTGGGTAACGGCATGCTGCCAACCGGTGACCAGGCGATGCCCAGGGCGTTCCAGCTCTGGAAGACCTTCGCGCTCTATTCGCCGGTGTTCCCGCCCGCGCGCATCGTGGATGTGGGCAGCTTTCGACGGCTCAGCCGCGACGAACGCCGGGCCTACGAGGCGCCGTTCCCCTCGCGCCACTACAAGGCGGGGGCCCGCGCGTTCCCGGCCCTGGTACCGGCATCGCCCAACGATCCGGCAACGGAAGCCAACCGCCGGGCCTGGGAGGTTCTCAGCCAGTGGGACAAACCCTTCCTTACCACCTTCAGCAATGGTGACCCTATTACCAAAGGTGGCGACCGCTACATGCAGGAGCGTGTTCCGGGCGCCCAGGGGCAGCCCCACGTCACCCTCAAGGGCGGGCACTTCCTGCAGGAGGACTCGCCCGTTCCGTTCGCGCGCGCCATCAACGAGCTGCTCGCGCGCATGAACGGCTAACCCTGGGTCAGGGCCACGAACTCACCCGTGAGGTGGCCCGCCGGCTCACCGGCGAACGTCAGGATTGATTCCACACGGATGCGGGCCCGGCCCCGGCGTTCCAGAGTCTTACGGAAACGCTCCCAGCGCTCCGGGTCCGCCAGCCGCGCCTCGGCAGTGAAGGCACCGTGGATGGGCCTTTCATAGTCCATGGCGTTGCGCTGGATCACCAGCTGCGCTTCCAGGCCCGCGTCGCGCACCCGCAGGTGCAGCAGTGACCAGGCGGACAGGATGGCCACGGCCGAGGCGCTGCCCCCGAAGACCGTGGCGCGGTGGTTGATATTCGGCTCCAGGGGCGCTTCAACCCTAACCGACTCCGGCGAGGCGGCGTTTACGGACACGCCCATGGCTTCAGAAATGGGGATATGCTTGTGCAGGTACTGCTGCAATTCGGATGGGGACATGGGTCACTCCAGCATGCCAGTCATAGCGTCAACCTGAACCGCAAGGATACCGCTCCACGCAGGTCACAGGAATGGGGGGAATCCGGGGGTCAGGGAAGCCCCCGAGGCGCATCATGCACCGAGCCGCTCGATGGCCTCCCTCAGCGGCCCCGGAATGGGCGTGGGTTCATCCGTGGCGCGGTTGACGAACACATGCACAAACCGACCCTGGGCCAGGGGGCGGCCATCGTGGCCGCCGAAAACACCAATGCCCCAGGTCACGGAACTGTTGCCCAGCCGCTCCACGCGCAGGCCCACCTCCACCGGCTCGGGGTAGGCCACCGAGCGGTAATACTCACACCCGGAACTCACCACATACGCGATCACGGGTCCGTTGTAGATGTCCAGGCCACCATCCTCGATGAGGAACCGGTTAACCGCTGTGTCAAACCACGCGTAGTAGGTCACGTTGTTCACATGCCCATAGAGGTCATTGTCGTGCCAGCGGGTGGTGATCGTCTGGAAGGCATCGAAGGCACCGCGTGGCAGCGGCTCGTCTCCGGCCATCAGAAGGCCTCCCGGTAGATCGCCAGGGCATCCGCCTCGGTGACATCACGCGGGTTGTTCACCAGCAGCCGCTGCTGCTTCATGGCATCGGCGGCCAGGGTCGGCAGAAAATCCTCGCTGATGCTCATCTCCCGCAGTGTGCGCGGCAGTTCGACCGCCTCAATCAACGCGGTCATGCGGCTGACCAGATCCCCATCGCCACCATTGCGCACCAGCGGTGCCAGCTCCTCATACAGAGCGCCCGCCACGGGCTGGTTGAAGCGCAGGACCTGGGGCAGGACCAGGGAGTTGCTGAGACCATGGGGAATGTGGAAGTGGCCCCCAAGCGGGTAGGCCAGTGCATGCACAGCGGCCACCGGCGCATTGGCGAATGCCTGGCCGGCCTGCATGGCGCCCAGCAGCATGCCTGCCCGGGCGTCACGGTTTTCGCCGTTGTGCACGGCTTCCACGATGTTGCTGGAAAGCTGCGCCAGCGCTTCCCGCGCCAGGGCATCCGAGACCGGGTTCCTTCGATGGGCGCTGGTGTAGGCCTCGATGGCGTGCACCATGGCGTCGATGCCCGTGGCGGCCGTGACCTGCGGCGGCAGCCCCAGCGTCAGGTCCGGGTCCAGCAGCGCCAGGTCCGGCAGCAGCAGGGGTGAGACGATGCCGGACTTGGTGGTCTCGCCGGTGGTGATGATCGCGATGGGCGTCACTTCGGAGCCGGTGCCCGCGGTGGTGGGCACCTGGATCAGGGGCAGTCGGCGACCGCTTGCCATGCCCACGCCATAGAGCTCCTCCAGCGACTGATCACAGCCATCCGAGGCCAGCAGGGCCACGACCTTGGCCACGTCCATCGAGCTGCCGCCACCGAAGCCCACCACCAGGTCCGCGCCGCAGTCCCGTGCGCGCTCAGCGGCCGCCCGCACGGTGGTGTCCGGCGGGTCCGCTTCCACCCCGCTGAACCAGTCCACCGCCAGCCCTTCGTCGACAAGCCCGGCCTGCGCCTCATTCAGAAGCCCCGCCTTGATGATGCCGGGGTCCGTCACGATGAACACCGAGCGGGCCCCACGCTCACGACAGTACGCGGCAAGGCTGGCGGCGCCCCCGCTCGCCATGGCGATCGAGGGCGTGGTGTTGAAGGTGAAGTCACGCATCAGCGCAGATCCGGGTTCAGGGTATAGGTGGCCGTTACCGACGCCTGATCCAGAATATGCCCCTCCATCGCCTTCTCCACATCGGGGCCGCGGAACTCATCCCCCAGGTCCAGGTGCTCCACATCAAGCGCGAACACGGTGAAGATGTAGTGGTGCACGATCTCGTCGTTCCAGGGCGGGCAGGGCCCGTCATAACCGGCATAGGTACCGGCAAGCTCCGGGTCGCCAGCGAGGAAGTCCGTGTAATCATTGATGCCACGCTTACCCAGGGCATCCTTCGAAGGGGATTTGCCCTTGGGCACCACCCCGTTGGACTCCTTGCCTTCCTCGATGCGGGCCACCGTCGGCGGTACATCCACGAGCAGCCAGTGGTAGAAGTCCACGCGCGGAATCTTCTTCGAAACGGTCTTGCCTTCCTGGTTCACATCGCCGGCCTCACTGGGCACATCCGGGTCCTTGATCATGACCACGAAACTGCGTGTGCCCTCGGGTACCCCCGACCAGGTGACTTCGGGGTTGAGATTGCGCCCCAGGGCCATGTGGTTGTCCGGGTCATACACGCCGAACGCAAAGTGCTCCGGAACGGGCTGGCCCTCGTTGATGTCCTTGACTTGGATGTCCATGCACACCTCCTCTGACGGGATGGATTACTGATGCCATTGAGCCTTGCCTGGGCCCGCCAGTGCAACCCCCACCATGGTCGTAACGCGCTCCCCGGCGCACACGACCCAGTGCAAACGCCGTCGTGTGCACTACACTTCCATGGCAGTCAGCAGCTCGCGCGAAAGATACCCATAATGGCCGAAGCCACGCCCCCAACAGCACCGGATCCCGCCTCGGAATCCACCGAGACCCGTTCCGACATCGTGCACCTGGTACGGATACTGTCTGTGGCCGCGGCCCTGGCCCTGTTCTTCTTCACCTGGCGCAATACCTACGTGACCGCTGACCCACGCTGGTTCGGGACCGTGATGGCCGCCTTCGGCGGCATCCTGATCGCCAACCTTCTTCTGCATCTGTTGACCGAGAACCTGGCCCAGCTGCGCTGGGGTTTCATCGCCACCATCACGGCCGTACTCATCTTTGTGGCCCTCTCAGGCGTGGAGCAGGGCAGCGGCGTCATGTGGCTCTATGTCTATCCGCCCGTGGTGTTCTACATCTCGAGCCCCCGATTCGGGGTGATCAGCTGCGTGGCGGGCTGGCTGACGCTGGTGGTGGCGCTGACACCGCTCGGGCGGCTTATTTTCAGTGTGGCCGAGTACCCGTTGCCGTTCCGGCTCGTGCTGGCCACGTCGCTCGCCTTTGTGATGGTGTTCAGCTACCTGCTGGACCGGGCCCGGCGCCAGCATGCCGAGCGCCTGCGCCAGATGGCCGAAATCTTCGAACACGCCGCCACCCATGATGCCCTGACCAATCTCGCTAACCGGCGGGAGGGCACGGACCGGCTGGCCCGGGAGTTCGCGCGCTTCCAGCGCAACGACACCCCGTTCAGCGTTATCCTGGCCGACATTGACCATTTCAAGACCATCAACGACACCCTGGGCCACGGTGTCGGGGATCAGGTGATCCAGACCATCGCCACGCGGCTCACTTCGGGCTGCCGGAAAATGGATTCGGTCATCCGTTGGGGCGGCGAGGAATTCCTGGTGGTCCTGCCCGGCACCGCCGAATCCGAGGCCATCACCACCGCCCAGCGCATCCGCCAGCAGATCGTCGAGCAACCGGTGACCGCCGACGGGCGCCCGCTCGAAGTGACCTGCAGCTTCGGGGTGGCGGAGATACGCCCCTCCGATGCCATCCAGGCGCTGCTCCAGCGCGCCGATGAACGCCTCTACCATGCCAAGACCACGGGCAGGAACCGGATCATCAGCCGGCGCTTTGGTTATGGGTCAGGTGGCCGTTAACGACATGCACACGGAATCCAACAGGGACCATTCATGAACCCCTCCACTCTCATTGGCATTCTCGGCGGGCTCGGTCTTTTCGCCACCATTTTCCTGAATGCCGTCTCCGACCCCTCCCTGTTCATCAACCTGCCGGGGCTGGGCATCGTGATTGGCGGCACGCTGGCCGCAACCTTCATCAGCTACCCCATCCGCGAAGTGCTGAGCATCTTCCGGCTCATCGGCACGGTTCTGCGCAACGAGCGCCTGTATACGGAGGACGACATCGAGGAACTGATGCGCATCACGCGGCTCTTCCAGACCGGTCAGATGCCGGCCGTGGAAAAGGAGCTCCAGAACGTGAACAACCCCTTCCTGCGGACCGGCATCCAGCTGGCGGTGGACCTGACCCCGGAAGAGGACGTCCTCGACCTGATGCAATGGCGGATCGCACGGCTCCAGGCCAAGGAGCATGCGGAAGCGCAGCTGTTCCGTGTCATGGCGGGGTTCGCCCCCGCCTTCGGGATGATCGGCACACTGGTGGGGCTGATCAACATGATGTTCCAGCTGGGAAGTGGCGATATGGAGCTGATCGGCCAGAGCCTGGCCGTGGCGCTGATGACCACCTTCTACGGCATCCTGCTGGCCAACCTGGTGCTCAAGCCGATTGCGGTGAAGCTTGAACGGCGCACCGAACAGCGCATGATCGTGATGCACATGGTCATGCAGGGGGTCTCCATGATGTTCCGCAAGCGCCGCCCGACCCTGATGCGCGAAACCCTGAACTCCTTTGTGGCCGACCACATTAACGAGATCCGCGACGGAAACGGGAGTTCGTCGCACCAGGGCCTGTTCTCGAAACTGAAAGACCGCCTCCGGAAACATGATGACGACGGGGATCCGGACGCATGAGCGAGGACACCACACCGCCCCGGACGCCGCCCCATAAGGCCATAGAGCTCAGGGACAGCACGGAGGAGGAGAGTTGGCTGCTGGTCTATCTGGACGTCATGACGCTGCTGGTGGTCATGTTCGTGGTCATGCTTACCTTTGCCGGTGACGGAGATCCCGAGACCGCGGCTGATACCACGGAACCAGCCCCCGAAGTGCAAGGGCCCTCCCCCCATCCGGCGGACTGGCCCGAGGGCAGCCTGGGCGACGACATCGAGACCAGCCGCAGCGACGAAGGGCTCCGCCTGCGCATCAGCAGCGGTCTGCTGTTTGAATCAGGCCAGGCCGAGCTCTCACACAAGGGACTCGATACACTCGCGGAGCTGGTACCGACACTGGAGCAGTCCTCCCATCCCATTGTGGTCACGGGCCACACGGACGATGTACCGATCACAACGGATCGTTACCCCTCCAACTGGGAGCTGTCGTCGGCACGGGCGGCGCAGGTTGTGCGTTTCTTTCAGAAAGAGGGGATCAGTCCGGAACGCATGACGGCCGTGGGCAAGGCCCACATCGAGCCCAGGGCCAGCAATGAGACCGCCGAGGGCCGTGCACGCAATCGCCGTGTGGAGCTGCTTCTGAGGCTATCACCCGCCGACTAGGGCCGCACTCAGGCGCTGATTCAGGTCCTCCGCGTCCGGAGACTCATCCATGATGATTTCCAGCCGGTTTTCCCAAGCCGGATCAACGCCCGCCTCGCTCAAAGCATCACCAGCTCTGTTGAGCGCCACCCAGCCCTGATCCGTGCGCATCACACCCTTGATGCGGCGCCAGTCGTCGCCGTGGCAGAAGGCCGCAAGCTTCCGGTGATCAAAACAGTAATCCGGGCTGATTCGCCAACCGCAGCTGTAGTGATCATCGCCACTGTTAAGGTACTGCTGCCATGGCTGCGCGGAAAGCGGCGGCGCTTCGGCGGGCACCGCGCCGTGATGGTGCTCGTGGGCGTGCGGATCCCCCGCCTTACGGTCGCTGTGAGCCCGGGAGAGCCAATCCAGTTCCAGGCGGCCATGGTCTGTCTCGGTCACCAGCGCCTTGGGCGGCTCAAACCCGGCAGCCCATTCATGGAAACGGGCCCGATCCGCGTCGCTGCAAAGGTCGGTCTTGTTGGCCACCAGCACATCGGCAACCGCCGCCTGGTCCTGGAAGTGGACATTGCTGAGCACCCGCTCCTCGGCCAGGCGTCGCGGATCCACAAGACAGAGCACGGAGGCCAGGTGGAGCACCCCCTGGTAACCGCTCCCGGTCAGGGTTTCGATCACCTGGCTCGGGTGCCCCAGGCCGGTGGGCTCGATCAGAAGCCGGTCCGGTTTCTCGCGCCGGATCAGCTCGTTCAGGGCCACCTGCATGGGCAGACCGGCCACGCAGCACATGCAGCCGCCAGGCACCTCGCGCACCGCGACCCCTCCGGATTCCATCAGGGCGCCGTCCACGCCCACTTCCCCGAACTCATTGACCAGAACGGCCCAGCGCTCGCCTTCAGGGCGCCGCTGCATCAGATCCATGATGGCGGTGCTCTTGCCCACCCCCAGGAACCCCAGAATCAGGTGTGCGGGAATACTGCTCATCGCGTCAGCCTTCGTATCAGCCGTTCATCCTCGGGAAACGCTGCCATCAGTGTCTCCGGCTCACCCCACTCGAAATCCTCGAAGTCAAAACCCGGGCTCACGGTACAGCTGACCAGCACATAGCTGGTCTCTGGCGCGGGCTCGGCGGCGAACCAGGTATTGGGCTCAATGGTCAGGGTCAGTTCCGACTGGCTGCCGAGTTTATGGGTGGCGATGCCGCTGTCATCGGCGCAGTGGACCAGCACCGGACCGCCCGCATGCCAGTGCCAGAGCTCATGGCTGCGCAGCCGGTGCCAGGCGCTGTACTGGCCTTTTTCCAGCAGGTAGTGGATGGCCGTCATGGTAGGGCGACTGCCATGCTCGGTGCGCACATTGATCGGGCTGGCAAAAAAGCGCCGATACCAGCCGCCTTCCGGATGGGGCGCCAGCCCCAGTTCCTGTTTCCAGTGTTCTGCGTCCATCATGACTCCGTGATTTGCGCGTTGGTGCTGCGACTGTGCAGATTCAGGCCGACCCGGGTCACCGCATCGCCGGAAACCGCCTTGACCACCAGTTTGATTGGCCCCATGCGCAGCTTGTCACCCACCACCGGATGCCCGTGCGCCCGGCGGAAGCACTCCGACAGTGTGTCGCCGGGATCATAGCCGGAGATGTCGATGCCATAGAAGAGTTCCACGTCCCCGACCGTGGCATCGCCGTTGAGAACGAACTCGCCGAAGAACTGGCGATCCTCCAGTGGACTGGTCCGTGGATGGGTATCAAAGAGTTTGCTCATTTCGTCCAGCTGCCCCGGTGAGGCCATAACCGCCACCAGATCCCCCTCCGCGAGTTCCGTTTCCACGCCCGGGTGAAACAGTTCTGAGTCACGGAAGACGCCAGCGCAGATCACATGCCGGGGCAGATTCAGTTCACTGAACGGCAGCGGTTCCCGCCACCGCTCGCCGGTCAGCTCAAAGACCATCAGCTCATGGTCGCCGGAGCCGGGCAGATCCAGTGGCAGCCGGCGCCGCGGCTCTTGGCCCGAGGGCACCTCGAGACGCAGGCGATGGGCCAGGGGCGCCAGGGTTGTGCCCTGGACCAGCAGTGACACCAGAACCACGCAGAACGCCACGTTGAACAGCAGGTGCGCATGCTCGATGCCGGCCATGACCGGGAACAGTGCCAGAACAATAGGCACCGCGCCACGCAGCCCGACCCAGCTGATGAACACTTTCTCCCGCGCATGGAAGCCGAAGGGCCAGAGTGTTGCCAGCACGGCTATGGGCCTGGCCAGCAGGATCAGCACCGCGGCAACGACCAGCCCTGGAATCAGCAGGTCCACCAGTTCGGACGGCGTGACCAGCAGCCCGAGAATCAGGAACAGTGCCATCTGGGCCAGCCACGCGAGCCCGTCGTGCATCTGCAGCACTGCCGGCAGCATACGGATCCGCCGATTGCCCAGCACCACGCCACTGAGATAGATCGCCAGGAACCCGCTCCCGCCCAGACTGTTGATGCCGGCAAACACCACCAGGCCACCGGAGGCCACCAGCAACGGATAGAAGGCCGGTACCAGCTGTACCCGGTTGATCAGAGCAGCCAGCAGCCGCCCTCCCAGCAGGCCACCCGCCACGCCCAGCCCGAACTGCTGGACGAGAAGCCAGAGGCTTTCGAGCAGCGGTGTCTGACCGCTGCTCTGGATGAACGACAGCAGCACCAGGGTCAGGAAGATGGCCATGGGGTCGTTGCTGCCGGATTCGATTTCCAGGGTGGCACTGACGCGGTCATTCAGATGCAGACCACGCCCCTGGAGCAGGGAGAATACGGCGGCCGCGTCCGTCGAGGATACAATCGCCCCCATCAGCAGCGCCACGGCCAGCGGCAGGTCGAACAGCCAGAATGCAGCCAACCCTGTCAGTCCGGCGGTGATCGCCACCCCCACGGTGGCCAGGCTGAGCGCCGGTTTCAGCCCTACCCGGAAGCTCTCGCGCCGCGTTCTCAGGCCACCGTCGAGCAGTATGATAGCCAGGGCCAGGTTGCCTACCAGAAAACCGGTTCCGAAATCATTGAACGGCAGCCCCCCCGGTCCGTCTTCTCCGGCAAGCATGCCGATGGCCAGAAACAGCAGCAGCACCGGCATGCCGATCCGGCTCGACAGCGGACTGAGCAGGATACTCAGGCTGAGCAGCAGGCCAATGAACAGAAGAAGGTCGGTGGTCAATCGGTCCTCCCCGGACTGTTTTTTTACCCGGCTTTAAGGATGATGGCTGCAAAACGCAGCTGTTTCAGTTTCAATGGAACCGGTAGTGCGCTTGAGCGTCCTGTACGGAGTCAATGCACCAATTTGCCTGTTTCAGCAACCCGGAGAAACCCTCTATGACCGATGAGGTACTGGTTCTGGACGTGCGTTTCGCCGTCCACCAGCTCAGAAGCACCGACCTGATCCCTGCCGGGGTCTTCCGGACCCCCTATTACTGGATCGGGCGTACCGCCGGGTTTCTGTCACTCATCTGTGATGAGTCACTGTCGCTGCCGGCCGCCGACACCAGCACCGGCTGGCTCTGCCTCAATATCCGCACCGGCGATCCGGTGCTCCCGGAAGTGGCGCAGAATCTGCGCAACAGCGGCATCGGCTTTGTCCCACTGCCTTCCGGCGCTGGCGCCTACGGCCTGGTTCCGGAACACCAGTTGGCGCAAACACGCACCCAGCTGGAAGCCGCCGGCTACCGCGTCAGGGATGAGGCTGAAACGGGTTCCGCCTGAAACCTGTTCCCTGCTAGCTTGGGGTGTATCCTGCAGGACCAGACTGGAAACCCATATATCATGCACGACCTGACACAGCATCGCTATTTCCGGCGCAACCAGCGTGGCCGTGATTTCGTGGTCAGTGATCTTCACGGCCGTCTGGATCGGCTTGACTACCGGCTGGAACAGCAGGGGTTCGACCCCGGGCGCGACCGTCTGTTCGCCGTTGGGGACCTTGTTGATCGCGGCGACAACAGTGCCGCCCTGGTCGAGCGCCTGGAGGAACGCTGGTTCTTCAGCGTACTCGGCAACCACGAACTGATGCTGCTGGATGCACTGGCTGACCCGGGCGCACGGGTGCTGCACGAGCACAACGGGGGGCGCTGGTTTCACCGCCAGCCCTCCGGGGCACAGCTCTACCAGGGCACTCTGCTGCACCAGCACCTGTCCCTGGCCTTTACAGTGGAAACCATGAACGGTTCCGTGGGCATCATCCACGCCACCGCCCCCTCGGACTGGCGTACCGTGCAGGAAGTCCCCATGGATGAAGGCCAGTGGGAGGAACTGGTCTGGGACCGGTCCGACTACAACCAGGCCCTGCGTGCCCCGGCACTGGTTCCCCCGGTACGCCACGTGACCCGCGTGGTGCACGGCCATGTCTCCTGCGACCAGCCGATACATGCGGCCAACCGTTTCTGGATTGACACGCTTTACCGGGGTGGTGATATTACCCTGATACCGATCCCGGCCCTGCTCGGCATTCCCGAGCACCAGCGTTCCAGCGCAGGCTGAGACCCACGGGGAGAACCATGCGTCGATCCATAACAGCCGCCACTGTTCTGCTGTTCCTGTTGCCTCTGATCCAGTCTTTCCCGGCAACCGCCATCAGTGACGGCACACCCCATGCAGACCGGGTGCTGGTGATCAAGAGCGAGCGCAGGCTGTACCTGATCCGTGACGGCAAACGCATTGAAAGTTTCCGGGTATCCCTGGGGCAGGAGCCGGAAGGGCACAAACTTTTCGCCGGCGACAACCGTACCCCGGAGGGCCAGTACACCCTGGATTGGCGCAATCCCGAGAGTGACTACTACCGCTCCATCCACATCTCCTACCCCAACTCCGAGGATCGCCGCAAGGCCCGGGCATGGGGGCAGGACCCCGGAGGTAACATCATGATCCACGGACTGCCCAATGACGCGGACAAGTGGAACTTCGCCTTCGAGGGGCTCGACTGGACGGATGGCTGCATTGCCGTTAACAACCGGGCAATGGATGAGATCTGGCGCCGGGTTACCGTTGGTACACCGATTGAAATCAGGCCGTGAAAACGGTTTTCACAAACCGTCACTTTGCTACACTTGAAGCGGCATGGACTCCTCACGCTGAGTCCCGCCGAATATTAACCCGAAGAAAAAGGGGACTATCATGAAAAAGCTGACGCTCGCAGGAATTACCCTGACCGCTGTTGCACTGGGCGGCTGCGCAAGCACCAACAACGACGCCATGAATACGGCGGACGATGCAATGGACACAGCAAACGATGCCATGAGCACGGCGGAGAGTGCTGACAGCAGTGCGGCTGATGCACAGGCGCGGGCTGACGAAGCCTACGAGCTGGCTCAGGAAGCGCTCGAGCGCGCCAAGAATGCCGAGCAGTCGGCTGAGGAAGCCAACGAGCGGGCCAAGCGCATGCTGGACCGCGCTACCGGCAAGGAGTAAGCCGGTACGGGGAAGCCGCCCCAGGGCGGCTTCCTTCCCTCATTCTATACCCACCATCTTGTGCATCTGAACACTCAGCCGCCAGCGCGGATGCGCCATGCAGTAACGGATGGCCTCACGCGTGCTTGCATCCCGGACCAGATCCCGCTCCGCCCCCGCATCCGGTGATGACATGGGTGAAAGCAACCGTGCCCGCGCCTCGATATCGTCATAGTCCGCTGGATCCTGGCCCTGCTGGGGATACACCAGTTTCAGTTCATCACAGCGCCTGATACGGATACCGGTACCCGCCTTGGGGCTGACGCAGAGCCAGTCGATGCCATCCGGGGCATCCAGCGTGCCGTTGGTCTCCACCGCCACGAAGAAATGGCGCTGGTGGAATGCCTCCAGGAGGGCCCCATCCAGCTGCAACAAGGGTTCGCCGCCGGTACACACCACCATGGGGGATTCCTCAATGCTTCCGGAGCCCGGCCAGAGAGACGCGATATGGTCCACGAGCTCTTCAGGCGTCTCGAATACGCCCCCATTGGGCCCATCGGTCCCCACAAAATCCGTATCGCAGAACTGGCACACGGCCGTGGCCCGGTCCTTTTCCCGGCCAGTCCAGAGGTTGCACTTGCTGAAGCGGCAGAAAACGGCAACCCGCCCTGCCTGAAGCCCCTCCCCCTGGAGGGTGGTGAAGGCTTCCTTGATCCGGTACATCAGTGCGCATCCTCATAGGGCAGGGGATCTGTGACGCCGTGGGCGGCGAAGGCCTCGAGCCGTTCCGTGCAGGCCCCGCAACGGCCGCAGGCCCGGGTCCGGCCGTTGTAACAGGTCCAGGTACGGCTGTAGTCCAGGTCCATGGCGAGCCCCTCACCCAGGATCTGACCCTTGGTGAAGTGCATGAAGGGTGCCGCCACGCGTACAGCTTCGTAGTTGGCCACGCGGGCAACCCGGTCCATCTGCTCGATGAACTCAGGCCGGCAGTCGGGATAGATGGCATGATCACCGCCATGGGCCCCGTACCAGACCGCCTCGGCGCCGCGACTCACCGCATGGCCGATGGCCAGCGACAGCAGGATCATGTTGCGGTTGGGCACCACAGTAGCCTTCATGGTGGCTTCCTCGTAATGCCCCTCCGGCACGGGTTCTGAATCGGTCAGCGCGGAACCGGCCAGCAGACTCTGGATACTGGTGATGTCGACCACTTCGTGATCAATCCCGAGCTCCCGGGTGACGGCCCGGGCACAGTCGAGTTCCCGGGCATGGCGCTGGCCGTAGTCAAAGGACAGGGCATGCACGTGCCAGCCCTCCGCCAGCGCCCGGTGCAGCAGCGTGTAGGAGTCCATGCCTCCTGAATAGATGACAACAATACGGCTCATTGGGATTCCCGTGCGGTTGGCCTGGTGCCCATTCTATCAACCATGAGCGGATTACGGAGGCTCTGTAGGGACTACCCGCAGCCGCTCTTGAAAAAGCCCGGTTCCGGGATACACTGAGGGTATGGAGTCAGAAGGCACTTATACCATGACAACAGGTGGTAACCCCGTGGGGGTGACATCCATTACGACACGAAAGCACCCGCTGACGACCGCGGGCTCCTGAACGGTATGCAAGGCCGGAGGGAGCCCTGCGGGGTCGCCTCCGGTCGGTCGGGCTGATGCCCTGTCCGATAGCCCGGAGGTGACCGCCTCCGGGCTTTTTCGTTGTATTGAATCCGAGCAACGCGGACAGGAGGGGTCCCATGAGCCAGAAAGCGAATCACAACAGCAACCGTATCCGCCGCCCCGGGCGTCTGCCGTTCCTGGACGCCATCTGCAAGCGCCTCAACCAGCGCGTGAACCTGGAGGATGAACGCTCGGTTCTGGCTCTGTATGAGCGCGGTTGGATCTTCCATGGTGTTCTGGGTACACCGAGCGAGGCGGAAAGCCGCTACATCCGCTCGCTTGCAGCCCGGTACAACTCCTGGATCCAGAAACAGGTGGCCTGAGAGGAAGGAGGGCGCACAACAGCGGCTCAGGCGCCGCTGTTGTGGATCATCATGTAGTTGTTGACCACATCCTGGATCTTTTCACGGGAATAGGGTTTGACCACATAACCATTGGCGCCGGCGGTGATCGCCCGCTGAATGCTGTCGATGGAATCATCGGCCGTAACCAGCACCACATGCTGCTGCCGATTCGCCGCCTTGATCTCCTTCATCACCTCATGGCCATCACGATCCGGCAGGCCAAGGTCCAGCATCACGATCTGGAAACTGTCTCCATTGAAGGCCTCCACCCCGGATGCCGCATCATCCGCTTCAACCACCCTGCTCACACCGACGGCATAGAGCATCTCGGTGAGCATCTGGCGCATGGTGGGTTCGTCCTCAACAACAAGCACGTTGAGATTCGTCATTGGATCCTCTCGATTGTTCTCCAGCCTCTCAACTATAGCAGGCGTGCACCCTTACGCCTCATCGCGTGACATTCTCTGACTTTCTCCGTCCCTGGCGGGAAGTTCCAGCTCGCGCTCGCCCTCGGTGTCACCCTGATCCGGGTCCTCACTACCGAAAAGGACCGGGTCCGGGCGTGTCAGGAGATTGCTGATACTGATCGCGGTGGTATAGAGCGAGATGGCGACGATCAGCAGTATCGGCTGGACAAACACAACCATCCGCGGCACCTCCTCACTGGTGGTGATCAGGAGCAGCATCAGAATGGCCGGCCCGAGCACCAGCAGCAGGGTCAGTGCCAGAAAGAACACGATGCGCTCACGGAAATGGCTCAGACTGTGATCGGTGATCAGCCCGAGCACGAACTTGCCCAGAGCCAGCCCCCCCAGAATGGCCGCGGCAATGGAAAGATCCGGCGCCGTGAGCGTGGCTTCCGGATGGCCATGCCAGGCCCGGGTCAGGGCGATCACGGCAAACGGGAAGAGAATGAAGATCACATCCGCGTAGGTCCCGTACATCATGTTGACGGTTTCGTGGTTCGTACGATGGTCCGGAAGATGGTTCATGGCATCATCCTGTTACTGTTGACTGTCCCGCCCCTCCAGAGCCTGCCGGATAAGGCCGGCCAGCTCCGGATAGAGGTTGACCGCATGGGTCACGTCCTGGTTCTTGAGGGCGCGTTCCACTTCGGCCGCCTTCTCCGTAATCAGCGGGTACCCCATGGCGCCCGCCGTTCCCTTGATCTGATGGACCTGGCGCTGCAGATCCATCCAGTGCTCATCCCGGATCGCCTGCTCCATGGTGTCGAGCCGCTCCGGCAGTCCATCCAGGAACTGATCCACCAGGTGCTGGATATCCGGATCCGTTCCCGACTCTGATTCAGCCTCCGCCGATTCCCCACCCCCCAAGTGTTTCTGCAGCAGCACCCGCAGCTGCCCGGAATCAATGGGTTTGTGCAGAACGCCGTCGCAGCCCGCTTTCTGGAGGTCATCCACTTCCGACTCATCGCCCGCGGTGAAGGCAATGATCGGCCGCCGGAAACCGGTCTGGCGCAACATCCGGGTCGCCTCCGGGCCGTCCATCTCCGGCATGTGGCTGTCCATCAGCACCAGGTGGACCGTTTCGCTCATGGCGGTGGACACCGCCGCGGACCCCGTATCCACCGACAGCACCGTCACCCCGAAGCGCGCCAGAAGGCGCTCGACCAGGCGGCGGTTGTCCTCGTTGTCTTCCGCTACCAGCACTGTGCCCTGATACTGTTGCACCACCTCTGTCCTGGCCTCACTGCGCACCCGCAGGTAACGGGCCAGTGTCTCGTAGAAACGCCGCTTGTCGATGGGCTTGGCCAGATAATCGTCACAGCCGGCTTCCTGATAGTCCTGCAGATCCTCCGCCATGACATTGGCCGTCAGGGCAACGACCGGTGTGTTGATACCGGCTTCCCGGATGGCCCGGGTGGCATCCCGGCCATTCATCACCGGCATCTGGATGTCCATCAGGATCAGATCCCATGCTTCGCTGCTCGCCCGCTCCAGCGCCTCGGCCCCATTGCCCACATGGGCCACCTCGGCCCCGGTGCGGGTGATGAGCAGATCCACCAGTTTGCGGTTCACCTCGTTGTCCTCCGCCACCAGGATGCGGCCACTCAGGTGGGGTGCATGCAGCATGGGCAGCTGGCGACGGCGCTGGGTCATCTCCGAGGCGTCACGGATCATGTGGACACCGTCCAGTGGCCCGCTGTCGATCGTGACCTCAAACTCACTGCCCTCGCCATAGACACTGTCCACCCTGATATCACCGCCCAGCAACTCGGCGAGATGCCGGGAGATGCTCAGGCCCAACCCCGTTCCCCCGTACTGGCGAGCGGTGGCGGCGGCACCCTGGGCGAAGGGGTCGAACAGGCGCTCCATCTGCTCCGGCTTCATACCGATGCCAGTATCCACCACCCTGGCATGCAGCTTTTCCTGCTCCCGGTCGCAGCGGATCGCGATGTGGATACTGCCCTTATCGGTGAACTTGAGCGCATTACCGCACAGGTTGATCAGGATCTGGCGGAAACGTGTCGGATCCGTGCGGATGATCTCCGGCAGCGGGTACTCGCACTGGATGAAAAACTCGAGCCCCTTCTCCCGGGCCCTGGGGGTGAAGAAGGCACGCACCTCGTCCAGCAGTTCCGGGAGGTTGACGTTCAGGCGCTCCACCTCAAGTTTGTTCGCATCGATCTTGGAATGGTCGAGAATGTCGTTGATCAGGTCGAGAAGGTGACGCCCTGAACGGACCACGGTCTCGGCACTGCCGCGTTTCTCGGACTCGCTGAGATCCGGTTCCATGAGGGTTTCACCATAGCCGATGATCGCCGCCAGAGGTGTGCGGATCTCGTGGCTCATGTTCGCCAGGAACTGGCTCTTGGCGGCGGCCGAGTTGCGGGCGATCTCCTTCTCCAGTCGTTCGTTCTCGCGCTCCTTCTCAACCTCGTGGCGCTGGCGCCGCTCGGTCACATCCACGAAGGTGCCCTCAAGGTGGCTGGGCTCGCCGTCCTCGGTATAGATGGTCCGGATGGAGATATTGGCCCAGCGTTCCTCGCCCTGACAGGTCTCGAAGGTGCCTTCAACCCCGTGTACTTCGCCCTCCTTCTCCAGCTGCCGGATCACCCAGTGGCGGACACTCGACTGGGAGAAGCAGGCCCGCAGCGCATCCGGAACGCCATTGATCAGGCTTTCGACGGTACTGTAGCCCAGGATTCGCGCCATGGAGGGATTGGCGTCCAGGAACCGGCAGCTGGTCGACATCTGGAAGATCCCTTCCATGGCATTCTCGAACAGAGCGCGGTAGCGGTGGAGATTGGCCACCGCCTGCTGGTTCCACTCCAGGGCCTCGCGCTGGACGATCTTGATGCGGTTGGCGAACGCCAGTGACAGCAGGATGTTCTGGGCCACGAACCCGATCTGGGGGGCGTGGCTGGTGAAACTGTTGAGCGGGTAATACCCCATCACGGCGGTGCCGTAGAAGCCCACGCCGACCAGGGTGCACAGCCAGGAAACAAAGTAGATCCCGGCGCTGGGCAGCTCATTGCGCCAGGCCCAGTAACTGAGCGCGATGATCACCACCGCCAGGCCCACGGAGCCGACCACGGTCCATTCCATCGCCACGTGGTAGTCGTGAAAGAGGCTGATCACCAGCGTGGTAATGGCCGCGTACAGGCAGAGCTTCAGCACCTGGTCCAGGTGGGCGGCGCGGTTGCGGGTATCCAGCAGTTCCCGCGCCATCATGGTGCCGAAGATCCAGCTCAGCTGGATGTAGATGTGCAGGTACTCCTTGTGGAGCCAGGACTGGAGCCCGCCGAACACCTGCATGCCATGCACCTGTTCGGTCATCACGAACAGCATGGCGAACAGGATGTAGGTGGTGTAGTAGATGTAGCCCGGTTCGCGCACCACCAGGGTGACGAAGAAGTTATAGGCCAGGAGGGCGAACAGCGCCCCCATGAACAGCCCCTGGATCCACTCATCCACCGCGACCTTGCCCAGGTAGCTGTCCAGCTCCCACAGGTTCAGGGGCAGGCGCATGGTGTTTCGGGTTTCCACGCGCAGAAGCAGCGTATAGCGTTCCCCGGGCGCGAGGTTCAGACGGAAGGACGGGTTGGGCACCGCGAATTCCCGCTCGGACCACTCATCCGAATAGCGGTGCTGCTGCCGCGTCACCACCTCGTCCTGTTCATTGACCAGGTACAGGTCCGCCTGATCCACCAGCGGCAGCACCAGTTCCACCACCCAGTCGGCCACCGGGTGACTGCCGTTACGGTAGACAAGGTCGCGCTTGATCCAGAATACCGACTCGGTATAGCCGTAGTTGAGCACCCCTACAGTGTGCTCATTGAACTCCGGCGTATTGCCGGCGATCACATCCTCCAGGCTGTATTCGTGGGCCTCGTCCTGGAGATAACGGAAGCAGCTGCCGATATTGTGGTGCTCCTCCCCGTCACGGATCTCCACGGGGCCCGCCAGGCAGCTCCCGGCTTCCTGCGCGCTGGCCCCGGACACCACAACAGGGCACAGCACCGCCAGCGCAAGGAGCAGCCAGGCATACCGGGGATGTGCGGGCAATCTGGCGTTCAAAACTGTGATCTCTCCGGACGCGGGGAAAGCAATCGCGCATTATGCTGTAAATGTGCATTCACCGGAACAGTATGGTCGCTGGAGTGGATTGATGAAAACGCGCCTGTGTTTCAGAGCGTATGCGGCGTCTCTGGCCGTTCTGCTGAGCGCCGGGCTCACCGGCTGTGAGCTTGACACCGGCTCCTCCGGGGGCGGCCCGGGGTCCTGCACGGATGGCTTCACCTTCGAGGATCCGTCGCAAGTGCAGTACGGGTCGCTGACCATCGATAAGGATCAGAACACCAATCCCGCTGGCGCGAACCTTGAAAAGACGCTGTTCCGCCAGTTCGCAAGGATTGCAGAACCGGCTGACGGGACGGAGAACCAGAATCAGGCAACGGAAGCCTATGATTTCTTCAAAAAAGAGACTGAAAAATTCATAGGGTTCAACAAAGACAACCTGCCGGACTACAACCAGGTGAGAAACGGCTTTGACCTTCTGGAAGCCATGATCGCCTCCGGCAATGTCGCCCCCCTCCAGACCGCCCGGGATGCCATGGCGAACTGCGTTCGCGAGGACGCCCCCGGCAGCATCAGGGTCAACACACTGAAAGTCACGGAAACAGAGGTCCCCGAAGACGAGCGGGAAACATGGGAGCTGGGAGTGAACTACGCTCACAACCCGGAACCACTGACGGATCCCACGCCCTTTGGTCCCAACGTCGCGCGCGTGGCTTTCACACCGGAAAGCTTTGTATTCACGCTCTACCCCAACCAGGCATTTCAGGGCATCGGGCCCTCATCCGGATTCAAACAGCCAAGCAAGTTGATCGCCGGTTTCAACGCGGACTTCGAGGAAACCGTGAACGAAGAGGAGAGTTCCGGGGATTCAGGTAATGACGGAGGAGATCCAGACTCGGTGATCTTCGAATCCTTCCTTGAGAACACACAGGACGACCGGGGTGATGACCGCAGTCAGACCGACCGCTGGTCCTGGAGTTCTGAGGAAGGAACCACGGATTTCTCTGGCTATGATTCTGGAATCGACAGGGCAAAGTGCGTGCGGGTTACGGCTGACTACTCGGACAGCACCTCGCAGGATCGTATAACCGTGGAACTGGCCTCGGAAGCGTGTCCCAGCATCAGTGATCCCACAGACTTCAACGCGGAGAAATCTTTCACCTATAAGTCAGCTGACCCAACCGTTGAGCAGGTCCGGAACTGAGCAGCCGTGCGGGCTCACCGCCGGCTGCACCCCGTATCCATACCCCACTGCTCCATGAAGGCCCGCTTCTTGCGGATCAGGCGCTCGTAGGTGCTGACAATGCTGGCGCTGTGCGCGGTGGGTGATTCCCGAAGGGCATCCACCCGTTCCTGCAGTGACCGAAGTTCACTGCAGAGCCGCTGATGAAGATGGTCGTGGACACTCTCGAACTGATCCAGGGCGATATCGGTATCAGCCCTCATCACATCCTGTTGTTCGCTGCGCATCGTAATAACCCGTCCCTGCCTGGTTATACTGACTACTTTTTGCGCATTCTGCCCCGACTGACATCGGATTGCAATAAGATGTGAACAGGCTTTCACCATTTTACACAAGCGTTCAGGTCGCGCCCGGAGCACCCTGAACGACTCCCAGCGGCCGCTCCGATTCCTCCAGTACGGGGAAACTGCTGCACACCTGATTCACGAAACCCGCCAGCACCGGCAGATGATGCCCCACGATGGGAATGCCGGTATTGATCAGCGACACGCTGATGTCGCGGCTCGGGTCGGCCCAGCACCATTTGTTGATCAGGCCCACATGGCCGAAGGCCTCGCCCGACTGCGGCCCCCAGAGCCCCACCGGATCCGCCCCCAGCATGAAGCCGGCGCTGAAGCGCATGGGAATCATCATGGTGCGGTCAATCTGCATGCGGCCGTAGGCCTGCACCGCGCGGATGACCGTCTGGCGGTCGCAGATGCGCTTACCGTTCCAGGTGCCCCCATTGAGCATCATCTGGAAGAAGCGCCCCATCTCCTCGGCGGTGCCGCACAGGTTGCCGGCGGGGATGACCGCCTCCTGGAAGCGCGGATCATTGCTGACCTCGGCCACGGTATTGATGTCGCCACCCAGGGCCCGGCGTACGATCCAGGACACCGGAAACACCAGTTTGGGGCCTGTGGCGTAGTTCCAGGCCAGATCCAGCAGGTTGTCATGGTCAATGCCGTAGGTGAAGAAGCGCATGCCCATGGGCTGGCGCAGGCGCTTGTCCAGCAGGCTATCAATGCTTTCCCCGGTGACCCGCCGAACCACTTCCCCCAGGACGTAACCACCCGTGATGGCATGGTAGGCAACCGTGCTGCCGTCCGCCTCTATGGGCCGGGCATCGCACAGCAGCTTCCAGATGTAGCGCTCGTCCCAGAGCGCATCGATGGGTGTGTCCTTGGGCAGACCCGGGATGCCTCCGCGATGGGACAGGATCTGGTGGATGGTGATGTGCTTCTTGCCGTTGCGGGCGAATTCCGGGCAGTAGAAGCTGACCGGGTCCAGCAGATTGATGAGCCCATCCTCCGCCAGCATGTGAACGAGCAGGGCGGTCACGGCCTTGGAAGCGGAGAAATAGCAGACGGGTGTCTCCGTTGTCATGGGCACCCGGGGCCCATCGGGGCGATCCTCGGGCCCATTGCCCTGGGCATGGCCAAGGGCCCGGTTTAGAAGAAGCTGGCCCCGGTGGCGCAGCGTGATCTGAAGGCCCGGATGGGTCCCGGTACGATACAGCGCGGCCACCCTCTCCCAGACGGCCTCAACGGACTCGCTGCTCACACCCGCTTCGGCGGCGTTCTGCTCCCCGTCCCTGTCCACGGTTGTGACCGTATCCAGATCCCCCGGGATGCGACTGCTGTGAAGCCGTTTCCTGAGCCATTCGTTCATCGGAGCTGCTCCCTCCTGCCGTTCCCTTGTTCAATGTAACATTCCAGTATGGCACGGAATCAGCCTCTGCGCGTGCCGTCCCTGCGCTCCAGGCTGGTCTCGATGCGATCGAGCTGCTGCTGGAGCTCCTGCATGTGCTCATGGATCCGGTGCACCTCCACGGCCTCGCCCTCACCGTTCTCCTCGTCCACACGCTGGCTTTCCTTTTCCATCACCTGCAGCACGATACCGATCATCATATTCAGGAAAATGAACGCCGTGAGGAACAGGAAGCTCAGATAATAGATCCAGCTCAGGGAGTACACTTCCTGGGTCTCATACATCACATCCGTCCAGTCCTCGAAAGTGGCGATGCGGAACAGCGTCAGCATGGAGCGGGCGATGTTGCCCCAGAGGAAATCATTGATGTGGCCGAACAGGAAGCTGCCAAAGGCACCGTAGATGTAGAAGATGATGAACATCAGCAACACCACGTAACCCATGCGCGGGATGGCCTTGAACAGCGACCCCATCAGGATCCGCAGCTCCGGGATCAGCGACACCAGGCGCAGGACCCGGAAGATGCGCAGCAGGCGTGCCAGCAGCACCATTTCCGAGTCGTCGATGGGGATCAGGCTTGCCACCACAATGATGAAATCGAAGACATTCCAGCGCTCACGGAAGAAGTCCCGCAGGCGCTCCTCCGCCGCCATCCGGATCAGGATCTCGATCAGGAAGAAGACCGTCACCGCCCAGTCCAGTACCCCCATCACCTGGTCGAATCGACTGACGCCCTCGTAGGTGCGGGCGCCAATGAGCAGGGCGGAGACGATGATGATGCTGATCACCGCGCCCTCAAAGAGGCGGTTACGGTGCAGCGCGTCGAGTCGGCGCTTCAGGTCGCTGGCACTCTGAGCCATTCACTGAACCTCCTGTGGACGGAAAACGGCATTATCACTGATCCACCCCGTTCACACGAGGATTTGACCTCCCTCCGGAGAACAGATAATGTTCAAAACATCGAGTAGACGACCGGTCTAATTGGCACAGAAAGTCAATCATCATGTCCAGAGCCCAGCGCAATCCCAACCTCCGCCAGGAACTCCTTGAAGCAGGTGTTCACCTGCTGTCCGAGCAGGGGTACCACGGCACCGGTATCAAGGAGATCCTGGACCGGGTCCAGGTCCCCAAGGGGTCCTTCTATCACTACTTCAGCAGCAAGGAAGGCTTCACCGCCGAGATCATCGAGGATTACACCGAGGATCTGCTGGCGCTGATGGACCGCCACCTGGACCAGCCCCGCGACTCCGCCCGCGAGACCATCCGCCAGATGTACGGGCTGATGATCACCGAGTTTGAACGCCGGGGCTGCATCCGGGGCTGCCTGCTGGGCAACCTGGCCGCCGAAATCGGCGCTGCCAGCCAGCAGTGCCAGCAGGCCCTTCAGAAAGGTTACCGCGACTGGCGGGAACGGTTTGTGCCACTGGTGGAACAGGGCCAGCGCCTTGGCGAGTTCCGCGACGACATTCCCGCCAGCGCCCTGACCGACATCTTCTGGAACCACTGGGAGGGCGGCATCCTGCGCATGAAGCTCGAGGGCCAGGCCGATCTGCTGCGCGCGGATCTGGACTGGCTCCTGGACCGCCTGATGGCCCCCGCCCCCTGATTTCCGATCCCAATCCCTTTTATGGAGTATCCGTTCCATGGCAACACCCACACTGAATGACGAAAAAACACTGCAGCGCGGCCGCCCCATCAAGAACCGCCTGATCAAATCCGCCATGAGCGAGCAGCTGGGCAACGCCCGGCACGACCCGGATGAACGGCTCGCCCGCCTGTACCGGGCCTGGGCGGACGGCGGCATCGGTCTGTCCATGACCGGCAACGTCATGATCGACCGCAACGCACTGGGCGAACCGAAGAACGTGGTGCTGGACGAACAGTCCGACCTGGACGCCTTCCGGAACTGGGCCGAACAGGGCCAGGCCAACGCCACCCAGGTATGGATGCAGCTCAACCATCCCGGCAAACAGATCCCGAAGTTCCTGAACAGCCAGCCGGTAGCGCCTTCCGCGGTGCCCCTGGGAGGCGGGCTGGAGAAGATGTTCGCCACACCCCGGGCCCTGGAAGGGGATGAGATCCAGGCCATCATCGGCCAGTTCGCCCGTTCCGCGCATCTTGCAAAGGAAACCGGCTTCTCGGGGGTCCAGATCCACGGCGCCCACGGCTACCTGGTGAGCCAGTTCCTCTCTCCGCGCCACAACCAGCGTGACGATGAATGGGGTGGCTCACCGGAGAACCGCCGCCGCTTCGTGCTGGCCGTTCATGAGGCCATCCGTGAGGTGGTGGGCCCGGACTTTCCGGTTGGCATCAAGCTCAACTCGGCGGATTTCATGAAGGACGGCTTCAGCGAAGAGGAATCCATGGATGTGGTGCGGGCACTGACCGAGGCCGGCATCGATCTCATCGAGATTTCCGGCGGCACCTATGAGGCACCCGCCATGACCGGGTTCAAGGCCAAGAAGGAAAACGCCCGTGAAGCCTACTTCCTGGATTACGCGGACGCGGTCCGCCGCCACACGGACGTCCCGCTGATGGTCACCGGCGGCTTCCGTTCCGCCACCGCCATGCAGCAGGCGCTGGACTCCGGTGCTACCGATTTCATCGGTCTGGCCCGCCCGATGGCCGTGGACCCGGAGCTGCCACGCACCCTGCTCAGCAACCCTCAGGCTAAGCTGGCCATCAAGCGGCCGTCCACCGGCTTCAAGGGGCTCGACAAGGCACTGATGCTGGACATCACCTATTACGAGTCCCAGCTCGCCCGACATGCGGACGGCAAAAAGCCGAAACCCGGGCTCAGCCCCTGGATCACCGTCGCCAACACCTTCGCTGCCATGGGCGCGAACGCCTTCAAGCCGCGCCGCGGCTGAACACCGGCGTCAGTGGGGCTCGTCAGCCCGGCGCGTGAGGGCGATGGTCTGGTCCACGATCCGGTTGACCAGTTCATCCGGAAGGTCATGGCCCATGCCCCGGATCCAGGCCAGACGCACCCCCGGTATCAGCCGGTGCAACCGGCGTGCGGCCTGGGGCCGGATCAGGGGATCCGCGGTGCCATGCAGGATCAGGGTGGGCGCGTGGATGCGGCGACTGTAGTCCGAGAGATCACCAGTGGCGAGGATGGCCCGCATCTGGCGCAGTATCCCCCTGGGCCGGTAGCTGCGATGGTAGTCGGCACGGATGTGGCGTTCCGTCTCCACCAGGTCGCGCGGGTACGCCGGGCTCTGGATCCGCTTCCAGAGTCCCAGCCCCCGGGCGACGGCCGCCTCCTCGTCATGGCCTTTGACGCCGCCACCCTGGAGCCACCAGATCACCTCCGGTTTGGGCAGGGGCATGCGCGGACTGTTGTTGGACGTCATGACCAGCGCCAGACTGCGCACCCGCCGGGGATGGGTCGCCGCCAGCAGCTGGCCGATCATGCCCCCCATGGAGACCCCCTTGACGTGGGCACTCTGGATGCCGAGGGCATCCATCAGCCCCACGGCGTCGCGGACATGATCATGAAGGGTATAGGGCGCGTCCAGCTTCAGGCCCATCCGGAACCGGGCCATGGCCATCACGGGATGGCCGTCCACCGACGCCTCTATCTCCGAGGAAAGACCGATGTCCCGGTTATCGTACCGGATCACCCGGAAACCCGCGCGAGCGTAGCGCTCCAGCATGGCTTCCGGCCACAGAGTCATCTGTGCCCCCAGACCCATGATCAATAACAGAGGTGGTCCCTCCGGGTCCCCCCGTTCCTCCACGCAGAACGTCAGACCATTGCTTTCGATGTACCGGGTTTCAGGTGTCACTCTTACCTCCTCTGCCGGGCAGCCAACGCTCACCCAGCAACAGCAGAATCGGGGTAACCAGCAGCGTAAGCACGGTGGCAAAGGCCAGACCGCCTGCAATGGCGCTGGAAAGCTGGGTCCACCACTGGGTGGACGGGGCGTTGATGCCCAGCGCGGGGGTGAGCAGGTCCACGTTCACACCCAGCACCATGGGCATCAGGCCCAGTATTGTGGTCACGGCCGTCAGAAGGACCGGCCGCAGACGCAGGCATCCAGTCTCAAGGGCGGCCTCATAGGGTGACAGGCCCTCCCCGCGCATCACATTGAAGGTGTCGATCAGCACGATGTTGTTGTTCACCACAATGCCGGCCAGCGCAATGATGCCCATACCCACCATCACCACGCCAAAGGGCTGGGCATTGAGCAGCAGCCCCAGCAGCACGCCGGCCGTGGACAGCACAATCGCGGAGAGAACCAGAACCGCCTGATAGAGGCTGTTGAACTGGGTCACCATGATGGTGAACATCAGGAACAGGGCGACCGCGAACGCGGTGCTCAGGAAACGGGCCGACTCCTGCTGATCCTCGTTCTCACCGGCCACTTCGATGCGGATACCGTCCGGAAGTGACGGCATGGCCGACTGCAGCGTCTCCAGCCGCTCCGTAACCTGCTCGCCGGAGGCCACATCCGCCTTGATGGTGATGGCCCGCTGGCCGTCCACGCGCTTGATCACGCCCGTCTTGGGCGCCGGCTCAAGGTCCATGAAGTTGGTGATCGGCACCTGGCCGCCTTCCGTGTGCAGGGTCAGACGCTCGAACTGGTCCAGGTTGCGCCACAGCTCCGGCAGCCGCACCAGGATATCCACCTCATCCCGCACGCCCTCCGGCCGGTAGGTGGACAGTACCAGGCCGTTGGTCACCAGCCGGACCACATTGCCCACGCTGACCACATCGGCCCCGAAGCGCGATGCAGCCTCACGGTCCACGTCGATCTGCCACTCGATGCCGGGCAGGCTGCGGTCATCCTCAACATCCACGAAACCGCCCACTTCCTCCATGGTCGCTCTTATCCGATCCGTGGCCGTATCCAGCTTCTGTTCACCCACACCGCGCACCTGAAGCTCCACGGGCTTGCCCTGGCCGGGCCCCTGTTGCTGCTGCCGGAATTCCAGCTTGATGCCTGGAATATCCCGGGTGCGCTCCTGCAGATCCGCCAGGATACGGCTGGCCGGGCGGCGCTTCTCCCAGTCGACCAGCTGGAACTGGATGGTGCCAATCACATCGGGTGCCATCTGGTCCCCGGCGCTGGCCCGGGAACGGGCGTACAGCGCCTCGACCTCCCGGAGCCCGTACATCCGTTTCTCCACTTCCCGGACAATGGCGTCGCGTTCGTACACGGACAGGTCGCCACGGGCCCGGATGTGCACCTGGGCGGAATCCGGCTCCACGTCCGGAAAGAACTCAACGCCATGATTGAAGGCCCCATAGGCGCCATAGATGCCAGCCATGGCCACCAGGAGCAGCAGAAGGGTACGGCCGGGCCAGGTCAGGGAGCGGTCCAGCAGCCGCCGATACGCCCGACCAAAACGGCTCGGCCGGTTATCGCCGCCTTTCGCGCGCCCGCCACTGACCCCACCCAGTATGGGCAGGAAGATCAGTGCCATGACCAGTGACATGAGCAGACAGAGGATCACCGTGATCGGCAGGAACTTCATGAATTCGCCCACCACCCCGGGCCAGAACAGCAGCGGGATGAACACCGCCAGGGTGGTGGCCGTCGAGGCGATGACCGGCCAGGCCATGCGGATGGCGGCCTCGGCCCAGGCCTCGCGCGGTGGCATGCCCGACAGGCGGTTCCGGTCCGCCAGTTCCGACACCACGATGGCGCCGTCCACCAGCATGCCGGCGACCAGGATCAGGCTGAACAAAACCACAATATTGAGGGTATAGCCCAGCAGCCAGATCAGGAGGATACCCGAAAGGAAGGCACCTGGAATGGTCAGGCCCACCAGCAGCGCCGAACGTGGGCCCATGACGGCCACCACGATGACCAGCACCAGCACGATGGCCGTCAGGACGTTGTTGAGCAGGTCGGAAAGGATGTCATTGACCTCGTCCGACTGGTCCATGATGGTGGTGATCCGCACCGCATCGGGCAGCCGCTCGCGCGCCTGATCCATCAGGTGCTGGACCTTCTGGACAGTCTCGATGATGTTGGCGCCTGTGCGCTTGGAGATTTCCAGGACCACTGCAGGTTCGCCGTTGATGCGCGCAAAACCCTCCGGATCCTTGAAGGTGCGCTGGAGGGTGGCCACGTCCCCGAAGGTGACCACGGAATCATCCGCCACCTTCAGGGGCATGGACATGACATCCTCCAGGGTCTCGACCACCCCGGGCACCTTGAGGGCCATGCGGCCGGCGCCGGTATCCAGACTGCCGGCCGCCACCAGCTGGTTGTTGCGGGCCACCCGGTTACCCAGGGTGGCGTAGTCGATCCCGTAGCTGTCCAGAACCTGCGGATCCACGACCACCTCGACCATGTCCTCCCGGTCACCGGCGATCTCCACTTCCAGAACTTCCGGAATCCCCTCAATCTCGTTCTGGAGATCCCGCGCCATACGGATCAGTTCCGGCTCGGACAGTGGACCGGAAAGACCAATGGTCAGCACCGGGAAGAGCCCCACGTTGACCTCGTTCACGCGCGGCTCCTCGGCTTCCGAAGGAAGATCCGCCCGGGCAATGTCCACCTTTTCGCGCACATCCTGAAGCGCCTGATCGGCGTCAAAGCCGGCGTCGAATTCCAGCATGACCGAAGCATGGCCCTCACTGGCCGTCGAGCTCATCTCCTCGACACCTTCCAGCGAGCGCAGTTCCTGTTCCATCGGGCGGACCAGCAGCCGTTCCCCATCCTCCGGGCTGACGCCCTCCAGCGCCATTGAGACGTAGATCATGGGGATGGGGATATCGGGATTGGCTTCCCTGGGTATGGTCTGGAAGGCCACTATTCCCGCCACCACAAGGAAGATCAGGGTCAGTATGGTGGTGCGTGCGCGGTCCAGGGCCGCGTTGATGAGGCCGCGCATGCTCAGTCCCCGTTCCCGCCGGCAGCGACCGGTGTGACCTGCTCACCTTCACGGACAAAACCAGCGCCGCGGGTGATCAGTCGTGTGCGCAGCGGCAGGCCGGTCACCCAGGCGCCATCATCATCGGTACTCAGAAGCCGTACCGGGGTGAACACCACTTCGTTGTCGGCGGAGACATGGCGGACACCCAGACGGCCCGCATCATTGAGCCTGAGATGTGCCGGGGAAAGGCGGGTGGCCAGTTCCGGCGCCAGGCCGATGCGCAGCGTGGCGCTGGAACCGGCCACACGCCAGTGGTCGGGATTGGGCACGGCAGCCTCAATGCGGAAGCTTCGGGTCTCCGGGTGCGCGGAGTTGGCAATGAAAGACAGATTGCCACTGAGCTCCCGCCCATCAAGCAGCTCCACCCGCACGGATTGGCCATTGGCGAGTTTTCCGGCCTTCTGTTGGGGAACCCGGCCACTGACCTTCAGGCGTCGGGTCTGCACCAACTCCGCAAGGGGGTCGCCGGGCTGGAGCTCGTCCCCGATCTCGGCTTCATGGCTGTTGATGCTGCCGTCGAACGGCGCTTCCGGCGTCAGGTCATCGAGCGCAATTCGGGCCTGTTCCAGTTCCGCCCCGGCCGCTGCCATTTCAGCACGCCGCGCCAGGTACTCGGACTGGGAGGCCAGATCCGCGCCACGCAGCCGGGAGGCAGCCTCGACGTCCGTACGGGCACGCTCCAGTTCCGCTCGTGCCTTTTCCAGCTGCTCCTCCCGATCCTCCTCGGAAAGCCGGGCGATGCGATCGCCTTTGGCGAGCTCGGCACCGAGAGGCTCAAGGCTCTCCAACTGTGCTGCGATGCGACTTCGGATCACCACGGTGCGCCAGGGCTCAACCTGGCCCTGGATCACAACTTCCGGCTGGAAAGGCGTGGCCAGACGCTCGCTCACCTCAACCCGGGAAATGGTTGGCTCTGACTCCTCGTAGGGATCCTCCATGTTGCTGGCACTGCGGCGGACATCCCCGCTGAGCAGCCAGAGCACCAGAAGGATGACCAGCGCAATCGCCATTGCCACCGGCCCCCGGGGGATTCTGTTGATCATTGAGCTACCTCCCTTCCCTGGACCGGATCCGGCCCTGTCAGGCCAGCGACGATGAATTCCACCACATGCTCAAAATAGGCCTCGAGACTGGGGGTCCCATGGCGCTCCGGGCCCAGGCCGCCGGCGGCAATACGTTCCATAACGCCCTGAAAGATGGCATCCACGCCCCAGAACAGGCCCTCAATGGGTTTGTCCGGTACTTCGCCGGCTTCGATGGCAGCCCGGACCAGCTCATGGAACAACACCTGGTAGTCCCGGTCCAGAGCCTCCATGGCCGCGCGTTCGTCTTCTCCCAGGCGGGCCTGGAGTTCGGGGCGGTCGCAATGCAGACACAGCTGGACATCCACGGGGTGGGCCTGCATCAGGGCAAAGGCTTCGTGCAGGACGCGCCGGATGCTCTTCAGAGGGGTTCCGGCCGGCTCCAGGGCACGGTAATGGGCCAGACAGTCACGGGAGAAACGCAGGGCAAGGCGGGCATAGATGCTCTCCTTGCTGCTGAAGTGCTTGTAGACCGTACCCTTGGCGACACCGGCATGCTGGGCGAGCTGGGCGATGGTAACGCGCTCCCAGCCGCTGTCGCGGAACAGTGACAGAGCCGTATCCAGCAGCAGGGTTTCCCGCTGCTGGAAGAGTTCATCCTGATAGCGCACCGGTGTCGGACTCCTTTAGTGACCAGCGGTCATTGTATGACCGGAAGTCACAGCCGGCAAGCAGCCCCGACCGGGGCATTGGAGTCACTGACTGCCGGGTTGCCAGCTCTGGATGGCTTCATAGGTGTCCGCCACGGTATCGGCGTCAAAGGGCTTCTGGATCAGCCCGGCAAGGCGGCCGTTCGGGGAGATGATCGACAGGTGGGCGCTGTGCTCGACCACAGGGTTGCCGTTGGCATCCGTACTGTGGGTGAAGGTGGCGTTGAGATCCGCGGCCAGGCTTCTCAGGGTTTCGAGGTCTCCTGTGAGGCCCCGGAAATCGTCCCCGAAGAAAGTGACGTAGCGGCTCAGGGCTTCCGGTGTATCCCTTTCCGGATCCGCAGTGATCATAAGGAACTGGGGCTCCGTAGCCCGGTCCGAAATGCGGCTGTCTGCCTTGGAGAGTGTTGCCATGGTGGTCGGGCAGATGTCCGGACAATGGGTGAAGCCCAGAAAGGCCAGCGTCCACTGGCCGCGGAGGATGGACTCATCCACCGTGTTGCCCTGTTCATCGACAAGGGAAAAATCAGCAATCGCGCGCGGCTTGTCATAAAGGTAGACGTTGTCCGCAGCCACCTCAGGGGGCTTGGCATTCCCGCCACTGCTGTACTGGGAGCCCAGCCAGACGTTGTAGATGGTCAGTGCCATCACACCGGCCGCGACCATGAAAAGGATGATGACGGTAATGGCGATGTTGCGGTTCTGGGACATCAGATCTCCGGGAAGCGGACAAAGTGGTCAACCAGCAGGACGACAAACAGCAGCATCAGGTAGGTGATGGAATACTTGAACGTATCCAGCGCAACACGCCGGTCATCCCCCCACCACAGCCGAAACGCGTACTGCAGGAAACGCAGCCCGAGCAGGGTGGCGCCGACCAGATAGATCATGCCGGACATACCGGTCGCTACGGGCAGCAGGCTCACGGCGAACAGCATGAAGGTGTAGAGCAGGATATGCAGTTCGGTAAAACGGTTGCCATGGGTAACCGGGAGCATGGGAATATCCACCTGGGCGTATTCCTCCTTGCGATGAATCGCCAGGGCCCAGAAGTGGGGCGGCGTCCAGGCAAAGATGATCAGCACCAGCAGCAGGGCATTGGGGTCCACGGTTCCGGTTACGGCGGTCCAGCCCAGAAGGGGCGGCATGGCACCAGCAAGCCCGCCGATAACGATGTTCTGGGGGGTGGCGCGCTTGAGGAAGACGGTATAGATGATGGCATAGCCCACCAGCGATGCCAGCGTCAGCCAGGCGGTGATCATGTTCACCTGCCAGACAAGCACCAGCATTCCGGCAAGACCCAGGGTGGCGCTGAAGCCAAGGGCATCGGCGTTGCTCAGGCGCCCGGTTGCAACCGGCCGGCGCCGTGTACGGGCCATGCGGGCGTCGATCTCATGGTCCACAACATGGTTGATGACGGCAGCGGCGCCGGAAAGCAGGGCAATTCCGAGGTTGCCCCAGAAAACGGTGGCCAGAGACGGCAGCCCGGGCTCAGCGACCAGCATGCCGATGATGACGGTCATCAGCATCAGTGCGACTACCTTCGGCTTGGTCAGCTCAAGATAGTCGCGCCATGTAATGGCTCGTTTCGCGGATGCGGTATTGTCACTCATAGGAAATTCCGGTACTCACGGATTCGAGGGCGCGACGCGCAGTCTTTCCACCCGCACGAGGAGATTGACGAGACCCAGCAGGAGAAAGGCCCCGAATGCGTTGTGGGCCATGGCGATCGCCAGCGGAACCTGGAGGAGAATGTTGAGAACACCCAGAGCAACCTGCACCAGGAGCAGCGCGAGCCCAGCACCGGCAGCGCCGGCGAGGGCGGATCCCCGTGCTCTTCGGATCACTGCCAAGAATAACGTACCAAGGGTCACCAGAACCACCAGTGCTCCGATGCGATGACTCTGGTGGATGGCCACGCGCGCGTCGTTGCCCAGTTGACCACCCAGGTAGTTGGGCCCAACGGACTGGAAGAAATTGAACCCCTCAGCGAAATCCATCTCAGGCCAGAGCGCGCCCTGGCAGGTTGGCAGGTCGGTGCAGGCAACCGCGGCATAGTTGGCGGCCGTCCACGCCCCGAGTGCAATCTGCAGGACCAGTAGAACCAGCCCGCCATAAAGCCAGGGCCGCATGGCCAGGACACGGGCCCGGGGTTCCGGAGGCAGATCGTCATGGCCCGTTCGACCTTCAAGACGCCTGAACAGCAGAAACATGAGGCAGAAGGTGGTAAAGCCGCCCAGCAGGTGAGCCGCTACGACCTGGGGCCAGAGGGAAAGGGTGACGGTCCAGGCACCGAAAGCCGCCTGCAACACCACGAATCCCGCCGCGAAGCTGGCCAGCCCGGCGGGTGCGCCCGCCCTGCGGTGGCGAATGCAGGCGGCGGCAATGCCAAAGATCACAAGACCCAGGGTACCGGCCGCATAGCGGTGGATCATTTCGGGCCAGCCCTTGCTGGCGTCAAAAGGGGCCTCGGGGAACCGGGCCTGCGCCTTCGCAATGGTCTCCTCACCGCTGGGCACCGTCAGATGACCGTAACAGCCGGGCCAGTCCGGGCAACCCAGGCCCGCATCCACCAGCCGGGTCCAGGCGCCGAGCAGGATCACGATCGTGGCCAGAACCAGTGCGCTGAGCGCGGCCCGGCGCAGACGTGGGAAAGCAGTGGCCGGTGAGCGGCCCGAAGCTGTACTCATCGTTTTATCCGGATTCAGCCAAGTGGGGAAACTTCCAGCAGATGTTCAAGGTCTTCCAGCACATCATCCCCGGAATGGCGCTGGTCGTAGCGCAGGACCAGGTTACCCATGGGGTCGACGATGAAGACGGTCGCCTCGGCATCATCCGCCGTGTATGCCGCCAGGGGATTGGCCTCCCCGGCGGAGAGCGGTACCAGCCTCCGGTCATCCGCACCCTCCGGTACACTGCCATCCCTGCTGATGAAACCACGGCGCACGCGATTCCAGTCGCGGTGCAGGAGCTGGTGGACGCTGCCTGTGCGGTCGAGCCACTCCACGCAGGCATCACCGCAGTCTGCCGCGGTGACCAGGATCCACCACTTGGCATCCTCGTTTTCCTGCAGGAAATGACTCCGGAAAGGCTCGCCATCCGGGTCGCGGATCCCCTGGTCGAGCACCTGTTCGTTGCCCTCAACGAATTCGCCCTTGTTGGTGGTACTGCCCGGCATACCCCAGCCGGTATAGTACATAACCGTAGCGGCCATCAGGGGCAGGATGGCAATCAGGAACAGCAGCGCGGCCTTGCGGCGGGCGCGCCGGGTTTCCTCGTCACTGAAACTGTTCTGGCTCACTCAGGATTCCTCATCTCGGCGAAAGCTGGTTGCGATGGTCAGAGTCAACAGCACGACTGCCAGCCCGAACCACTGCACGGCATAGCCGTAGTGGGTTGCGGCGTCCATCCGGTCCGGCGTCCAGCCAGTACGCAGCGCCCCGGGTTGCCCCTCATCCGCCAGCCGGACAGGAGCAGCGGCGACATTGGAGAGGGTTCCCCGGGCATCCGCCCGGTCCAGGCTGGCCACCCGTCTCGGCCAGCCATCCGGATTGACCGCTTCGACCCGGCCAAGCACCAGGGGCGTGGGCCAGGACCAGACATGGCCTTCAATCGTCCGCCTACCGTCGGGCGTCTCCGGGTGCGGAAGGCGGTCACGCTCCCCCGGTGCCGCAATCCAGCCCCTGTTGACCACAACCGGCCCGTCTTCGGTATGGAAGGGCTGGAGCACCTCGTAGCCGGGCCGGCCATCCCGGGTCCGGTTGTCCAGAAGCCACTGGACTTCTGGGTCATATTCACCCGAGAGCGCCACCGGCTGCCCTTCGAGGGGACGCTCGACCGGCCATTCAACAGGCCCATCGGTGTCCGACCAGCGAGCCTGGCGCTCCGCCTTGTCAAAGCCCCGGTCAAGCTGCCATACGCCGAGCCCGAGCAGCAGCGGCAGGAACGCGATGGCAATACCCCAGATGGCCCGATTCGGCCGCCAGCGCCATTGGCTCCGGGATTCAGTCATGCTCTGTTATAGTGATCGGGTTGTTTCAGCGTCAAGAGATTCGCCATGCTCAAGTTACTGATCGTCCTCGTACTCATCGGCATCGTTGCCAGCCTGACCAGCAGTTTCTTTTTCATGATGAAGGATGAGGGCAGTCGTCACAGAACTGTGAATGGACTGATCGTCCGGGTGTCGCTGTCCGCGCTGCTGCTGGTTCTTATTGGAGTGGCGGCGATGACGGGCAATCTGCAACTGAACGCGCCGCCCTTCTGAGCGGCGCGTCAGTTTTTCAGATTACGTAGACGAAGACGAAAAGCATGATCCAGACCACGTCCACGAAGTGCCAGTACCAGGCACCTGCCTCGTAGCCGAAGTGATCATGGGCGCTGAAATGCCCTTTGATCAGCCGCATCAGGACAACGAACAGGATGATCCCACCCAGTAGTACGTGCAGGCCGTGAAATCCGGTCATCAGGAAGAAGATGCTACCGTAGATACCGGAGTCCAGCGTCAGATTCAGATGGCTGTAGGCCTCAATGTACTCCTCGATCTGGAAGAACAGGAAAATCGCGCCCAGGGCCACGGTGGCCGCCAGCCAATAGATGGTCTGCTTGCGCTTATCGTACTTGAGCGCCTTGTGAGACAGCGTCAACGTGATGGACGACGTCACCAGGATCAGGGTATTCAGCAGCGGCAGCCCCCAGGGACCGATAACTGAATCCGGGCCAGCGAACTGGCTGTTATCCGGATTGCTCAGCAGGGGCCACTGGGCCTGGAAGCCTTCCCAGAGCATATTGGCGGTGCCTTTGGCGCCTTCACCACCCAACCAGGGAACGGCGAAGAACCGGATATAGAAGAGGCTGCCGAAAAGTGCCGCGAAGAAAGCCACCTCGGAGAAGATGAACCAGCTCATGCCCTGACGGAAGGAACGATCCATCTGGGCATCGTAGAGCCCGGCGCGGCTTTCGCGGATCACATCCCGGAGCCAGCCGGTGATCATGTAGATCAGGACCAGGGCCCCGATCGTGAATACGACCCAGGCTGTGGTGGTGGGATCCCCGTTGGACTGATTCACCAGGAGGGTGGAAAGCCCGAAGAAGGTCAGGAACATCCCGATGCTGCCCACAATGGGCCAGATGCTCGACTCCGGGACGTAATAGGACTGGTTGCTCGACATGCAGCCTCCGCTGTTCTTGTTCCGTTACGGTTTCCGTTTTTCCGGACCGCCGGGGTCAGTCGACCCGCGGCGGCTGCTCAAAGGTGTGATAGGGCGCCGGAGACGGAACCGTCCACTCCAGACCTTCCGCACCTTCCCAGGGTTTGGCGTCCGCCTTGGGACCGTTCTTCACAGCCCTGTAGACAATGAAGACAAGCAGCAGCTGGCTGGCGCCGAACAGGAAAGCACCGATGGTCGAAACCTGGTTGAAGTTGGCGAACTGGATCGGGTAGTCCGCATAACGCCGTGGCATACCGGCAAGACCCAGGAAATGCATCGGGAAGAAGGCGATATTCAGGCCGATGAAAGACAGCCAGAAGTGCGCCTTGCCCAGTGCCTCGCTGTACATGCGGCCGGACCACTTGGGCAGCCAGTAGTACACGGAAGCGAAGATGCCGTAGATGGCGCCCGGTATCAGGACATAGTGGAAGTGGGCAACCACAAAGTAGGTGTCATGGTACTGGAAGTCCGCGGGCGCGATGGCCAGCATCACGCCGGAGAGCCCACCCACTGTGAACAGCACCACGAAACCGATGGCGAACAGCATGGGGGTTTCAAAGCTGATGGAACCACGGAACATGGTGGTGATCCAGTTGAAGATCTTCACCCCTGTGGGCACCGCGATGATCATGGTGGCGTACATGAAGAACAGCTCACCGGGCAGCGGCAGCCCAACCGTGAACATGTGGTGCGACCAGACCAGGAACGACAGGATAGCGATCGCGGCCGTGGCGTAGACCATGGAGGTGTAGCCAAACAGCGGCTTGCGCGAGAAGGTCGGGATGATCTGGGAGATGATGCCGAACGCCGGCAGGATCAGGATGTAGACCTCCGGGTGACCGAAGAACCAGAAGATGTGCTGGTAGAGCACCGGATCACCGCCACCCGCGGCATCGAAGAATGCGGTGCCGAAGTGGATATCCATGAGCAGCATGGTCACCGCACCCGCCAGTACCGGCAGCACCGCGATCAGCAGGAAAGCGGTGATCAGCCAGGTCCAAACGAACATGGGCATCTTCATCAGGGTCATGCCGGGGGCGCGCATATTGATGATGGTGGCGATCACGTTGATCGCGCCCATGATGGAGGAGATGCCCAGGATATGGACGGAGAAGATGAAGAAGGTCGTGCTGTCAGGCCCGTAGGTCGTGGACAGGGGCGCATAGGCTGTCCAGCCGAAGTTCGGAGCGCCGCCATCCATGAACAGGGTGGACATCAGGATCAGGGAACCGGTCACCAGCAGCCAGAAGCTCCAGTTGTTCATGCGCGGCAGGGCCATGTCCGGTGCCCCCACCATCAGCGGGATCATCCAGTTGGCCAACCCCACGAAGGCCGGCATGACGGCGCCGAAGATCATGACCAGACCATGCATGGTGGTCATCTGGTTGAAGAAGGCCGGCTCCACCATCTGGAGGCCTGGCTGGAACAGCTCGGCACGGATGATCATGGCCATGGCGCCGCCCGCGAGGAACATCGCGAACGAGAACACCAGGTACATGGTGCCGATATCCTTGTGGTTGGTGGTGAACAACCACCGTCCAATCCCCTTGGCGGGGCCGTGATCGTGGTGATCAGCGGCGTGAGCGTCTGCGACCGAACTCATGATGAACCCCCGTTACTCAAACGCTGAATACTTAACCGTCGTCGCCGGTCTGCTCGGCGACCCATTCGCGGTACTCGTCCTTCGGCACTGCCTTGACCTCAATCGGCATATCGGAGTGCCCCTGACCGCACAGCTCAGCACACAGACCGTAGTAGGTGCCGGGCTCCTCGATCTTTGTCCAGTTCTTGTTGATGAATCCGGGAATCGCGTCCTGCTTCCAGCCGAACTCCGGTACCCACCAGCTGTGGATGACGTCGTTGGACGTGATCAGGAACCGGATCTTGGTATCAACAGGCAGAACCAGTGGGTTGTCGACCGAATACTTGTAGTCTTCCGTCTTCTCGATCAGGTTCCTCTCGGCATCACGTGGTGTATCCGCAGAACTGAAGAAGCTGATGTCCTCATCCATGTACTCATACTGCCAGCGCCACTGGTACCCGGTGACCTTGATTTCCATCTCGGCGTCGGAGGTGTCGTACATGTCGACCAGAGTGCCAGTGGCCGGAATGGCCATCATGATGAGGATCAGGAAGGGAATGACGGTCCAGATGATCTCCACCGTGGTGTTCTCGTGGAAATGCGCCGGCTTCGCCCCCTTCGAGTGACGGTAGGCCAGAACCGACCAGAGTATGGCCAGGAAAACACCCACACCGATCACAACACAGATCCAGAACACCCACATGTGAATGTCATAGATGGTGTTGCTTATGGAGGTGACACCTTCAGGAAGGTTAACCCCCCACTCGGCAAGGGCGCTGGACGGCGCCGTTACAGCAGTCGCCAGGGCACCGGCACGCAGGGCCTGCACGCTCATACCTCGTCTCCAACAAGAATTGTGTTTCGGCCCCGCGCACCATAAACCGGGCCGTGGCGTCGAACCCTGGGGAACGCGGGGATATGTATGGGTCTCTCGCGCAAAGTTACGCAGAGTTTATCGTTTTTTGCGCGTATGACAACCGTCAAGACCCAATTCTATCGTGTCCGGCCAGCCCCGACCACCCGGCGGGCACTGCCCGCAAACTCAGCTACACTGAGACTAAACCGCTTGCGGTCTCCATCCACCAGCGCTGTACGGTCCATGACGCCGGAGTCCATCACCCAGATCATCGCCCAGGCCGTGGCCCGGGAATCCGCCGGTGGCCAGTTCCAGCAGGCACTCCGCACCAGGGCGGAAGTCCTGCATGGGCTGTTCCGGGTGGAGGCCGAAGACCCGGCAGCGGCGCTGTACGGATTTGCCCGCGAATACGTGGAAATGACGCCCGGGCTGATCCACTGCGTCCGGATCTGCGCCGAACGTGCAGGGGTCGATGCACTGTTTCACCCCTTCCTCAAGACAGCCACCGGTTATTTCGCCCATCCGTCCGTGCTTCTGGCAGGCTATGAGGGTCTGGAGGGGCTGCTGGTGAAAGCTTACCAGTGCCACCGCCTTATGGAGGAGATGTACGAGAACAACCGGTCGTTCCGCAACAGCAATCTTCTGGAGCCGGAAGCCACCGAGGCGAACCTCCTGGTGCATCATCTCATCGGCGAGCCTTTTGCCAACGAGCTCGATCAGGCCATACTGATCACGGTACGCCAGATTGTCGGTTCGGGCGACTATTACGATCTGGATCTGGCACCCTTTGTCGCCCAGGCCAGCGACGAGGCCTGGCAGTGGATGCACGAATACTGGACCAACCTGCTGGCGCGCAACGGAATCCATTTCCGGTTCTCGTTCCGCTCAGCACTGTAGGAAATGACCGAAGGGGACTCAGGTGCTCAACCAACCGGATCTTGCCCGTCTCATACTGCGTCTGGCGCTGGGTTTTCTGATCCTGCTGCACGGGATCAGCAAGCTGCTCAACGGCATCGGGCCCATAGAAGACCTTCTGACCGCACACGGGCTGCCCGTATTACTGGCCTGGGGGGTGCTCATCGGGGAAATCCTGGCACCGACCATGCTGATCCTGGGTATTCACACCCGTGTCGCGGCGGTGCTGGTAGCCATCAACATGGTGTTCGCTCTGGTTCTCGCACACCAGCACGAGCTGCTCACGCTCAAGACCAATGGCGGCTGGGCCCTGGAGCTGCCGGTGCTTTTCCTGGTGAATGCGGTGGTGGTCCTGATGCTCGGGCCTGGCCGCTACCGGGCCCATTCCTGACTGGAGCGGACCATGCTGACAACACGGAAGTCAGTTGCCATTCTTCTGCTGCTCGCGCTGGCACCCCCCCTGCTGGCGGGCACTGACGGCGGCGATGGGCCCATCACGCTCTGGAAGCGCAACCATGAGAGCCCGGCCATCCGCGAACTCGTGACGATGGCACTGGCGAAGACGCCGGATTACGGGCCCACGGAAATCCGCGCCAGCATGCCCATGGCCCAGGCCCGGGCGACCCGGCATCTGCGCGCCGGGCACAGGAACCGGGTCCGCATTGCGAACGTTGCCTCTTCCCCGGAACGCAACCGCGAACTCAGACCCGTACCGATTCCCATTGCCCAGGGCATGCTGGGATTCCGCATCTGCATCATCCGCAAGGGTGACCAGGCGCGGTTTGACCGGATCTTCTCCGCCGACGACTTCCAGCAGCAGGGCCTGACCATTGGCCAGGGTACGCACTGGCCCGATACCCGCATCCTGCGCCAGTCCGGTTTTGAGGTCGTGACCTCGCCGCGTTTCAGTAACCTGTTGACGATGCTTGAGAGGGACCGCTTCGACTGCTTCCTGCGCGGGGTTGGTGAGATCCTGATCGATCTGCAACAGTATCAGGGCGACCGGCTGACGATAGAGGACGGGCTCGTATTCACCTATCGGATGCCCTCATATCTGTTCGTGGCCCCGGATGACGAGCACATGGCCGAGCGGCTTACCGTGGGGCTGCACCGTGCCATGCTCAGCGGCGACTACGAGGAATGGTTCAGCACCTATTTCCGCAGGCCGATCCAGAAGCTGGACGTCATGGACCGGGTCTTCATTCCCCTGCCGAACCCCTTCCTTAAAAATGGGGGATCACCGGTGCAGCTGCCGCTGCTGCCGATACGCCCGGACCTTCTGCTGCCGGTGCCTGAGGGCAGCCGCTGACCTCCCGCCTTAATGGGTCCCGCCGGACCCGGAAGGCAGGATCCGCACCGGCTGTGGCGTATCGTCCTTTTTCGGCGGATCCGGTTCGGTGGGTGTGACGCGGGTCTTCAGGGTTTCCGAGGCCGGGGTCATGTCCGCCGCCTCGGGCTGGCGATCCTCAAAGCCACAGTCCACGCACTCCCGGAAGGTGCCTTCCTCGGTGGTGTACATCACGATCCGGTCCATGGCACTGCAACGGGGGCAGACCGCCCCGGCGATGAAACGTTTCTTCAAGCTGGCTCTCCCGCGGCTGAGGCCGCCCGCTCCGATTCAGTGATTCCCGACTGGCGCAGCAGTGGCTCCTCGCTGGGCTCGCGCCCCCGGAAGGCCCGGTAGAGCGCTGCGGGTTCGCGTGAACCACCCTTTTCCAGAATATTCTCGCGGAAAGCACGCCCCGCCTGCGGATCAAAAATGCCCTGTTCCTCAAACAGCGAGAAGGCATCCGCGGCCAGCACTTCCGCCCACTTGTAGCTGTAGTAGCCCGCGGCGTAAGGGCCAGCGAAGATGTGTCCGAACGCCTGCGGGAAACGGTTGAACGCCGGTGGATGCACCACGGCCACCTGGTTGCGGACCTCGGTCAGAAGCGCCAGCGGGTCCACGGGGTCAGCCGGGTCGTATTCACTGTGCAAACGGAAATCGAACAGCGAAAACTCCAGCTGGCGCACCATCTGCATGCCGCTCTGGAAGTTGCGCGCCGCGAGCATACGTTCGAGCATGTCGTCCGGCAGCGGCTCGCCGGTCTCGTGATGGCCGGCAATCAGCGCCAGTGATTCACGATCCCAGCACCAGTTCTCCAGAAACTGGCTGGGCAGTTCCACCGCGTCCCACGCCACCCCATTGATGCCGGAGACATCCGCAACGTCCACCTGGGTGAGCATGTGATGCAGCCCATGACCGAACTCATGGAAGAGCGTCACCACCTCATCGTGGGTGAGCAGGGAGGGCTGCTCGCCCACCGGCGGGGTGAAGTTGCAGGTAAGGAAGGCTACAGGGAGCTGCACGCTGCCGTCGTCATGGCGCCAGCGGACACGGCAGTCGGCCATCCAGGCGCCGCCACGCTTGCCCTGGCGGGCATAGAGGTCCAGATAGAAAAAGGCCAGGGGCTGACCACCGCGCTCCATGCGGTACGCGGTCACGTCGTCGTGCCAGGCCGGAATGCTCTCATCCGCCACGATGCGCACATCGAACAGCTTCTCGACGACCTGGAAAAGGCCCTTGATCACACGGCCCACAGGGAACCAGGGCCGGACCTCCTCCTCGGAGATGCTGAACCGGGCCTGGCGCAGTTTCTCGCCATAATAGCCCAGATCCCAGGCCTCCAGGGGGTCGGGACCACCCTGTTCCCGGGCGAATTCACGCAGCTCTTCAAGCTCGCGCTCGGCCACCGGCTTCGCTCGCCCGGCCAGCCGGTTCAGGAAGCCCAGCACCTCGTCCTCGCTGGCCGCCATCTTGGTTGCCAGGCTCAGCTGGGCGTAGTTGTCGTAACCCAGAAGCTGCGCCTGCTCGTGCCGGCGCTTCAGGATCTCGTCAATCAGCGGGCTGTTGTCCCAGGTCCCCGCATCCGGGCCCTGATCCGAGGCGCGGGTGGTGAACGCCTCGTACACCTCACGGCGCAGCTCACGGTTATCGCAGTAGGTCAGTACCGGGTAGAAGGAGGGGAAATCCAGGGTGATCACCCAGCCGTCCATGCCACGCTGCTCCGCCGCCTGGCGGGCACTGTCCAGAGCGGTCTGCGGCAGGCCGGCGAGCTCGGATTCATCGGTCACCTGGCGGTACCAGTTCTGGGTGGCATCCAGCACATTGTCGCCGAAGCGGCTTTCCAGATCCGCCAACTCCTGGGAAAGGGTGGCGAAACGCGCCTTCTGCGCCTCTGGCAGATCCACGCCACCGAGCCGGAAGTCACGCAGGGTCTGGCGGATGGCCTCCTGCTGGTCCTCCTGCAACCGGCCAAACTCATCACTGGCCGCGAGCCGCTTATAGGCCTCGCACAGCGCCTCGTTCTGGCTGATCTCGGAACCGTACTCGGTAATCTTCTGCAGGCAGCGCTTGTGAACCTCGCGGATCGCCTCGTCGTTCATCACGCCATTGAGATGGGAAATGATCGCCCAGGCATTGTTGAGGCGGTCGTCCAGCGCCTGCATGGGCTGGGCCAGGCTTGCCCAGGTCGGCGCCTGCTGCTCCGCCAGTTCCGCCACGCGCGCCCGATTCTCCTTCAGGATCCGGTCGATGGCCGGCTCCATGTGCTCGACATCAATGGCATCGAACTTCGGCAGCTGGTCCTGAGCCAGCAGAGGATTGTTCATGGAGCGTCTCCTGCGTGTGACCTTGATGCAATCATGATGACATACTTCCCGTAACCACCCTAAGTTCAGATGGAGGACCCACCATGACCCGGATCCGCAGCCACAAGGGCGATCACCCCCAGCTCGGGGACCGCGTATGGATTGATCCCACCGCCACCGTCATCGGCGACGTGGTACTGGGCGACGACTGCTCGGTCTGGCCCATGACCGTTATCCGCGGCGACATGCACCGCATCCGCATCGGCAGCCGCTGCAGCATCCAGGACGGCTCCGTGTGCCACATCACCCACGCCGGCCCCTACAACCCGGACGGCTTCCCCCTCACTGTGGGCGATGATGTCACGGTCGGGCACAAGGCCCTGCTGCACGGCTGCACCATCGGCAGCAGGGTGCTGGTCGGCATGGGCGCCATCATCATGGACGGTGCCGTTGTGGAAGACGAAGTCATCATCGCCGCCGGCACCCTGGTACCGCCGGGCAAGACCCTGGAATCCGGCTACCTGTACCGCGGCAGCCCGGCACGCCAGGCCCGCCCCCTCACCAACGAGGAGCTTGGGTTCTTCACCTACACTGCCGGAAATTACGTCAAGCTCAAGGACGAATTCCTTGCCGACGCCCCTTGAAAATACGCGGGCAGTCCCTATCTATCCAATAGGGCGTTAGGGAAGCGGACTGATGATCCGGCGCCGGTCAGCCACGCTCCCCCTGACGAAGCTGTTGTCCCGACATGATTTCAGGTTCGTTGAGAGGAGGTGATAACCATGACAGCCATGACCCGCTGGAATCCCTTTGCCGAGTTCGAAGACATTCTCGACCGGTACAACCGTCAGATGGCCGGCCGGGATACAACACCGGCGACCAACGGCAATCGGGAAATCCTGCAGAAAACCGACTGGGCTCCCTCGGTGGACATCACCGAAAACAAGGATGCCTTCGTCATAACCGCGGAACTGCCCGGTATCCGGAAGGAAGATGTCAAAGTCTCGGTGCACGATGGCGTGCTGACCATTCAGGGCGAGCGTAACTTCGAGACCACCGAAGACGACGCGAAACGGCACCGGGTGGAGCGGTTCTACGGCCACTTCGCCCGCAGCTTCACACTGCCCGAGCATGTGGACGACGAGAACATCAAGGCCAACTACCACGATGGCGTGCTGGAGCTGACCCTCGCCAAGCAGGAGAAGGCCAAGCCCAGGGCCATCGAGGTGGAAGTCAACTGACCCCTCGGGGCAGGACGCCCCATGGTGCTCCGGCGCCGGCACTGCCGGCGCCTTTTTTTATGCCCGGAACTCAGTCCCCACCACCAGTGTCACAGTCCGGCTCATAGATCTCGATCTCCACGCGCCGGTTCTTCTCGCGGCCTTCCGCGGTGTCGTTATCAGCGATCGGCCGGGTTTCGGCACGCCCTGCCGCCACCACATTCTCCGCCGGTATGGCCCGATTGAGCACCAGCTCATGCACCAGGGACACGGCGCGCGCCGCGGACAGATCCCAGTTGGAGCGGTAACGGTCACTGACGATGGGCCGGTTGTCCGTATGGCCGGTGACGACCACCTCGCCGTCACAGCGGGCTACAATCTCCACGATGTCGGCCACCACAGGGCGGATGTCCGGAATCAGCTCAGCACTACCCACCGGGAAGGTCGCCTCGTCATTGAAGCGGATCACCACCCTCTGGCGATCAAACCCGACGTCGATCTGCTCCTCACTGACCGCCTTCTCCATTTCCGAGATCAGCATACTGGCGAGCTGTTCCACCCCGGGATGCACATCCGGGCGTGCCGGTTCCGCCGAGGCCTGCCCCCGGAGCATGGCGTCGCCCTCGGAAGGGGCCGCGGGTGCCCCGTCCATGGGGATGGGGACGTCCTCGCTGATGGCCGGCGATTCCGTATCCTCATCCGCCAGCCCCTGGGGCTCGGGCATCTGATCCGGGGCCATATTGAATGCCTCAACCAGGGACGTGACCATGGCCCGGTACTTCTCCGCATCCATGCTGGAAAAGGACAGCATCAGGATGAAAAAGGTCATCAGCAGCATGAACATGTCCGCCAGGGTGGTCATCCACCCGGGAGAACTGCTGCTGGTGTTGCCGCGTCTGGACCGGCGCTTCGGCAGTGCCGCCATCAACGCCCTCCGTCAGGCCTGCCGGCCCTGGTCGAGCCGCTCGCGCGCCTCGGGTGACAGATAGGCGGCCAGCACATCCTGCATAACGCGGGGGTTCTGGCCCTGCAGGATGTTCTGCATGGAGGTCAGCACCAGGGTCATGTTGCGCTGTTCGTCCTGCATCTTGAGCTGGAGTTTGTCCGCCAGCGGCAGGAAGATCACCTGGCCGATGGCCACGCCGTAAAAGGTGGTCAGAAGGGCCACCGCCATGGCGGGGCCAATGCCCGAGGGGTCCTCCATCTGGTTGAGCATCTGCACCAGCCCCACCAGTGTGCCGATCATGCCCAGTGCCGGCGCGGAGTCACCGATGCCCCGAAAGACCCTTTCCGCGTTCTCATAGCGCTCCAGCGTCTGCTGGAACTCATGGGTCATGGCCTCCTCGATGAATTCCGGCGGATGACCGTCCACGGCCAGTTCAATGCTCCTGGCCAGGAACCGGTAACGGGTGTCGTAATCCTCCAGGCCCAGGATGCCTTTCTTGCGGACGATGTCCGCCAGGTCCCGGATCTGAAGGATCAGGTCCAGGGGCTCCTCGGTGCGGTCCCGAAAGGCCTCGCCGAACGCCATGCGGAAGGCGCTGACCACTGAGGTCATGCGGTGCTTGATGAGGGTTACCGCCAGGGTGCCCACCACCACGATGAGGAACCCCGGAATATTGAGGAAGGACGCGAGACCGGAACTGGTGGCGATCGCGGCAACAATGGTGGTGATGCCGACCAGCAGGCCGAGCAGTGTCAGAAGATCCATGGCGCCTCACTGTCTCCGAAAGGGGCCGGGAGATCCTCCCGGCTGGCCTCCATGGCCCCAGCATAGTCCAGATTCAGCGGAACAGCCTTCAGTCGGGCCGCAGCAGGGCCATGACCGGACCTGTATCCGGGCGCACCCCGCGCCACTGCAGGAAGGATTCCGCCGCCTGCTCAACCAGCATGCCCAGCCCGTCAAGGCGCAGCCTGGAACCCTGCTGCCGAGCCCAGGCGTTGAAGGCGGTCTCCGCCTGGCTGTACATCATGTCGTAGCAGACGGTTGCCGGATTGACGAGAGCGCCCGGCAGAGGTGGCAGTTCGCCCTGCAGGCTGGCACTGGTGCCGTTGATGATCACATCGAAGGGCCCCACCAGAGCCTCAAAGGTGCTGACCGCCACGGTACCGGTATCCCCAAAGAGACCCCTCAGCGCCTCGGCGCGCGCCAGTGTGCGGTTGGCGATCACCACTTCCGCCGGTGCTTCTTTCAGCAGTGGCTCCAGAATACCGCGCACGGCGCCGCCGGCGCCCAGCACCAGCACCCGGGCACCGGCCAGGGTCACGCCGTTGTTCACACGCAGATCCCGCACCAGCCCGGCACCATCGGTGTTGTCCCCGACCAGGGTTCCGTCCGCTTCCCGCCAGAGGGTGTTCACCGCGCCGGCCCGGGCCGCCCTGGGCTCATGGCGGCCGGCGATCTCCCAGGCCTGCTGTTTGAACGGCACCGTCACGTTGAGCCCGGCACCGCCCTCCGCAAAGAAGCGTTCCACGCTATCCCGGACCCCTTCCAGCGGCGCCAGCAGCCGCTCATAGACCAGGGACTCGCCGGTCTGTTCAGCAAATGCCGTATGGATGCGCGGCGACAGGCTGTGCTCGATGGGGTTGCCGACCACTGCATAGCGGGCCTGTTCAGTCATCCTTCTCCTCCAGCCAGTTGCGGGGTTGCAGAAAGTAGTCACTCAGCCACGCCTCGGGCGTTCCGGACTCCGGTTGCCAGTTGTAGTCCCAGCGCACCAGCGGCGGCAGGGACATCAGGATGGACTCCGTGCGCCCTCCGGACTGCAGCCCGAACAGCGTGCCCCGGTCGTAGACCAGGTTGAACTCCACGTAGCGCCCCCGGCGGTAGAGCTGGAACTGGCGCTCCCGGTCGCCGTAGGGCGTATGGCGGCGTGCCTCCACAATGGGCACATAGGCCGGCAGGTAGCTGTCCCCGATGGAGCGCATCAGTTCAAAGCTGTGTTCAAAGGAGCCTTCGTTGTAATCGTCGAAGAAGAGCCCGCCGATACCACGCTGTTCGCCACGGTGCTTGAGGTGGAAATAGTCGTCACACCACTGGCGGAAACGGTGCCAGGTGTCATCACCGGCCGGCGCACAGGCTTGCCGGGCCATTTCGTGCCAGTACCGGCAGTCCGCCACGAAACCGTAATAGGGCGTCAGGTCGAAACCGCCACCGAACCACCAGACCGGTTCACGGCCTTCCGGCCTGGCAATGAAGAAGCGCACGTTGGCGTGGGAGGTGGGCACATAGGGATTACGCGGATGGATCACCAGCGATACACCCATGGCCTCCCAGCTCGCACCCGCCAGCTCCGGGCGGCTGGCGGAGGCCGAGGGCGGCAGTTCCGCGCCCATGACGTGGGAGAAATTCACGCCGCCCTTCTCGATCAGATCCCCGTCCTCGATCACGCGGCTGCGGCCACCTCCTCCGGCTTCCCGCTCCCAGGTCTCCTCCCGGAAACCGGCACCACCATCCAGCTCTGCCAGGGTATCGGTAATCCGGTCCTGGAGATCTATCAGGTACTGGTAGACGGCGTCCGGGTCGGGGGTGTTGTTCATGGATGCTCCTCGGCTGCCCGTGGACGGGCGTTGTCAGTCACGCAGAAGGGTACCATCCATGGGGTCGATGATGCGGCTCGGGCGTCGGGCGCCACCCAGGGCTCCGGTGAGGATGCCATCCAGCTCACTGCCGAATGCCCGGTGGATCTGCCAGGACCAGCGCAGCGGCGAACCGCCGGCGCGATTGCAGGAGGTGGACACCAGGGGCCCACCGAAAGCCCGGCACAGACGCCGGACCTGTGGGTGCTCCGGCACCCGCACGGCCACCCGGTCGTGATCGCCGCGCACCAGCGAAGACACTCGCTCACCGGGATCCGGCAACAGCAGGGTATTGGCGCCGGGCCAGTAGTCGTCCACCGCCTTGCGGACCTCTTCCGGTGCGTCCGCCAACAGGAAATCCAGCTGCTGCGTATCCGCCGCCACCAGGATCAGGCCCTTGTGCCAGGGCCGGCCCTTGAGCGCCAGGATCCGCTCCACGGCCTCCGGGTCCCAGGGATCACAGCCCAGTCCCCAGACCGCTTCCGTAGGGTAGGCCCAGACGCCGCCGGCCATGAGTGAGTCCGCTGCCTGTTCAATATGCCACCAGTCCGGGCTCTGCGCTGTCACCGGTACCTCCATCTCCAGAATCGTCAGGCGGAAGTCTATCCCCAGCGGCGGCCCACGTCAGCCCGATCGGCGTCGATAACCGCCCGGCGTTGATTCCACCAGCCCCTCCATCTCCAGCAGCAGCGTGGCCTGGAGCAGATCGGCAGCCGCCATGCCCGTGGCGCGGCAGAGGCTGTCCGAATCCACCGGTTCATAGGTCACCGCCTCCAGAACGCGACGACTGCTTTCATCCAGATGGGTGGGTGTGGTTTCAGCTTGCGGTTCCGTTCTGGTGGGCACGGATTCCCAGACCCCCAGCTCCGAAACAATGTCATCCACTGTCTCCACCAGCACGGCGCCTTCCCGGATCAGCCGGTGACAGCCCCGGACGCTTGGCTGATGGATGGACCCGGGAACGGCGAAGACCTCCCGCCCCTGCTCCATCGCCAGCCGTGCCGTGATGAGCGAGCCGCTGCGCAGCCCGGCTTCCACCACCAGCACACCCAGGCAGAGCCCGCTGATCAGGCGGTTGCGCTGGGGAAACAGGTGGGCACGGGCCGGGGTGCCCGGAGGCAGCTCCGAGACCAGGAGCCCTCCGGCCTGGAGCATGTCCCTGGCCAGCGCCTCGTGGCGGCGCGGGTAGGGGCGGTCCACGCCGTTGGCGAGGATGCCCACGGTGGCGCCACCGCCTTCCAGCGCCCCCTTATGGGCCGCCCCGTCAATGCCAAGGGCGAGGCCGCTGACCACACTGAAACCACCCTCGGACAGGGCATGGGCAAAGCGCCGTGCGTGATTGAGGCCATCGCGGCTGGCGTGCCGGCTGCCGACCATGGCGAGGCAGGGGCGATTGAGCGCGTTGATGTCACCCCGGCAGTAGAGCACTGGCGGCGGGCCATGGATGTGCCTCAGCGCCTCCGGATAGTCCGGATCCCGCCAATGGATAACACGGATCCCGAGTTCCCCGCACTGCTGCCGGGCATGCTCCAGGCGCTGTCGCGTGGTGGGCTCAAGCCCCTGGGCCTGCCAGGCATTCAGGGCCTGGCGGGTGGATCTGGGCAGCCCAAGTGCCCGCAGGCTGTCCGGCGTCATGGTCAGCAGCCGTGCGGGATCCTCAAGCTGATCCAGCACCACCTGCCAGTGTTCCGGATTCATGCCCGGCAGCAGCGCCAGCAGATGATGGGCGTCGCCCGTCTCCGGGCCGGGAAGGGTGGGTCGTTCCATGACCGTCATCAGTGACTTCCTCTGTCAGAATGGTTGTTTCAGGGGTTACGGACCTCGTCCATGATCTCCAGTGGTCGCGTCGCCTGCAGAACCAGCCCGTAGCTGAGCTTCTCATAGGTGCGGAAAACCATCACCAGCCCCGCCCGTTCCGAAGGCAGCTGCAGCAGTTCATCCGTCACCGGGTCCCGCGCCTGGTTGCCCTTCTTGTAGGCCGCCAGCACATGACCCGCTTCCAGGCCCTCGCGTTCACCGCGGTTGATGGTAACCACATTATACTGGCCGATGTTGCTGACGCCATCCTCGACATCGATCATCCGCCCCTGGATATCCGTCTCGGGCGCACGGGGCTGGAAACGCGTGGTGATCTCGCGCGACTCCGTGGGCAGCAGCCGGTCCTTCGCTTCAATCTCTTCGCGGCTGGCGGTCAGATCCACGCTCAGAAGCTCGCCGTTGACCTCAGCCACACGGCCCCGGCCCATGGAGCGTGCCTCGAGGCCCAGGAACTCACCGGTTTCCGGATCCACGTGCCGGGTACCGCGACGGAACACCGCCAGGGTCTCCCGGGGCTGCGCCTCGCCTCTTGCGTAGACCCGATCCCCGGCACCCATAATCGAACGCCGATCTCGGCCCTGCACGATATAGGGGGCTTCCTCCAGCGTGGCCTCATCAACGATCCGCGTGTTGGACAGGAAGCTCCGGATCTCCTCCAGGGGAATGGTGGGGATAGGGGTGTCCAGCGGAGTTTCCTTCACCTCCGGGGAGAGCTTGATTTCCCGGTCCGTGTCTGTGGCCCGTGACAGCCGCGGCTGGCCATCCACCCAGGTCAGTTCCAGGACATCCCCCGGGTAGATCAGGTGCGGATTGTCCACCTGGGGATTGGCCTGCCAGATCTCCGGCCAGTTCCACGGTTCCTTCAGGAAGCGTGCGCTGATGTCCCAGAGTGTATCCCCGGGCTGGACGGTGTACTGCTCGGGATGGTCATCCCGCAGCTGTGTCTCGGCCATGACCCCGGTGGCGCCCAGCCCGAGGGCCACCGTGAGCAGAATCGACAGAATCCTCATGCTCGGTTTCCTTGCTGGCTTGTCTCGATCGATCGACGTCATTATTTCACCACTATAGAAGAAATAACGCCATTTGCGATCCCAGCGGGTGGACCGCGTCCACAACACTGCAATGATTTGTAAGCGTGGCGGTTTGTACGGTCATTGCCTGATGCGTGATAATGGCGCCAGTAACCCTTCGGAGCAGCATCATGACTCTCAGTATTCTGGAATTTCCGGACCCGCGGCTGCGGACCGTCGCCGAGCCGGTCGCATCCGTGGATGACAGCATCCGGCGCCTGGTCGATGACATGATCGAAACCATGTATGCAGCGCCGGGCATCGGGCTGGCCGCCACCCAGGTGAACGTCCACCGGCGGGTACTGGTGATCGATCTTTCCGAGGACCAGAGCACCCCCCGGGTATTCATCAACCCTGAACTCGAGATCCCTGAGAGCGAGAAGGAGCCCATGCAGGAAGGCTGCCTCTCCATTCCCGGCGTCTACGAGGATGTCTCCCGTCCCCAGTCCGTCCGGGTCCGGGCGCTGGACTACCACGGCGAGCCCTTCGACGAGGAACACAGCGGTCTCATGGCGGTCTGTCTGCAGCATGAGGTGGACCACCTGAACGGTAAGCTCTTCATCGACTACCTGAGCCAGCTCAAGCGCAGCCGCATCCGGCGCAGGGTCGAGAAACAGCAGCGCCAGAAAGCCTCCTGAGGAGTCACTGAACCGTGCGGATCGTTTTCGCGGGCACCCCGGATTTTGCCGCGGCCAGCCTCAGCGCCCTGATTGAAGCGGGGCATGAGATCCTGGCCGTCTATACCCAGCCGGATCGCCCCGCCGGACGGGGCCGAAAGGCACGTCGCGGCCCGGTATCCCAGCTGGCCCATGATCACGGGCTCCGGATTGAACAGCCCGAAAGCCTGCGCAACAGAGAGGCGCAGGCCACGCTGAGGGAACTGGCCCCGGATGTGATGGTGGTCGCCGCCTATGGCCTTATCCTGCCCCAGTCCGTTCTGGACATTCCGGATCACGGCTGCCTGAACGTCCACGCCTCGCTGCTACCACGCTGGCGCGGGGCCGCGCCCATCCAGTGGGCCATCGCCGCCGGCGACAGCGAGACCGGCATCAGCATCATGCAGATGGACGCCGGGCTGGATACCGGGGATGTGCTCAGCCGCCACCGCCTTACCATCGCGGACGACGAGACGGGTGGCAGCCTTCACGACCGGCTGGCCGGGCTTGGTGGCGAAGCCATCACGGCAGCACTGTACGAACTGGCGCATGGCAGCCTGGACCCCGAACCCCAGGACGATCACAGGGCCTCCTATGCGCGCAAACTCGAGCGCAGCGATGGCCGCATCGACTGGCAGGGATCGGCGCAGTCCCTGGCGCGCCGTATCCGTGCCTTCAACCCCTGGCCCATGGCCCACACCACGGTGGATGATGAGGCTGTGCGCGTGCTCTTCGCGGAGCCGGTGAACACCGAGGTGACGGATGCCGAGCCGGGGACGGTTCTCGAGCGCGAGCCCTCCGGCGCCCTGGTGCAGTGCGGCGAGGGCGTCCTCCGCATCACCCGGGTCCAGCTGCCCGGCGGCCGCCCCCAATCCATGCAGGACCTCATCAATGGCGGCAGGCCCGTGCTCCTCCCCGGTCAGAGGCTGGGAGCATGAGCGGCGTGACAGGGGGCTCCCTGCGCGCCACGGCAACCCGCATCATCCACCAGGTGGTTCACAGCGGCCAGTCCCTTGGGCAGATCCTGCCCCCCGCCCTTGAGGGTCTGCCGGCGGATGAGCGCGGCCGGCTTCAGGACTGGTGCTTCGGCAGCTGCCGCTGGTGGCACCGCCTCAACGCGGAACTCCAGCAGCGGCTGCACAAGCCCCTGCCGAAACGCCATGCGCAGCTGGAATCCCTGTTGATTCTAGGTCTCTACCAGCTTCGCCACACGCGGATAGCACCCCATGCGGCCATTCACCAGAGCGTCGAGACCGCCAGGGAACTCGGCGCGCACCAGCTCACCGGCCTGGTCAATGGCATACTCCGGAAAAGCCTGCGTGACGGCGAATCAGAGCCCGTTACCGATGCCATCCGCTACAGCCATCCGGAATGGCTGGTAGCCAAGCTCAGTGCCAACTGGCCGGAGCACTGGCAGGCTATGCTGGAGGCGAACAACCGCAGGGCCCCCATGAGCCTGCGCTATCATACCGGTCATCATGACCAGGCCAGTGCCCTGGCAGCACTGGCGGACGCTGGGCTGTCCGCACAACCCGGCCAGCTCGCGCCCCATGCCCTGCAGCTGGATGAAGCCTGCCCCGTGGAACGCATTCCAGGCTTCGCCGAAGGCCACTTCAGTGTGCAGGACGAAGCCGCGCAGCTGTGTACGCAACTGCTTGAGCTGGCCCCGGGCCAGCGGGTGCTGGACGCCTGTGCTGCCCCCGGCGGCAAGACCGGCGCCATCCTGGAGCACGAACCGGACCTCACGGAAGTAGTAGCGCTGGACTCGGACCGGGACCGACTCGGGCGGATCACCGAAAACCTTGAACGCATCGGCGCCGGCGCCCGGCTGGTGGCGGCGGATGCCGGCGATCCGGACGCCTGGTGGGACGGCACCGCGTTCGACCGCATCCTGCTGGATGCCCCCTGCAGTGGCACCGGTGTGATCCGCCGCCACCCCGACATCAAGCTGCTGCGCCGCGAGACCGACATCCGCGAGCTGGCGGATACCCAGCTGCGCCTGCTTGAGGCCTGCTGGCAGACGCTGGCCATCGGCGGCCGGCTGGTCTACGCCACCTGCTCCGTGCTTCAGCAGGAGAATGCGCGTATCATCCAGCGCTTCATCAATGGCCACATGGATGCCCAGCTGGTCCCCATAACGCTGGACTGGGGCATCGAGACCGGTTACGGTCGCCAGTTAATCACGGGGGAGCGGGAACAGGACGGCTTTTTCTACGCCTGTCTGGAGAAAAACCCGGCCCACTGGGTCTGACGGATCCGGCGAGGGAGTCAGCAGTTACCCATGAAGATCATCATTCTCGGCGCCGGCCAGGTTGGGGGTACGCTCGCGGAAAACCTGGCCAGCGAGGCGAACGACATCACCGTGGTGGACAACAACCCGGGCCGGTTGCGCGAGCTCCAGGACCGGCTCGACATCCAGTCCGTGCTCGGGCGTGCCTCCTATCCGCGCGTGCTCAAGCAGGCCGGGGCCCAGGACGCGGACATGCTGATCGCCACCACCAACAGTGACGAGGTCAACATGGTCGCCTGCCAGGTGGCCTGGACCTGCTTCCGAACCCCCACCAAGATCAGCCGTGTGCGCACCGGCGCCTATCTGGCCCGCCCGGAGCTGTTCGAGCGGGACAAGAAGGAAGGCTTCCCCATCGACGTGCTGATCAGCCCGGAGCAGGTGGTCACCGAGCACATCACACGACTGATCGAATACCCCGGCACGCTTCAGGTGCTGGATTTCTCCCGGGGCCTGGCGCGGCTGGTGGCGATCCGGGCGACCGAGGGCGGCCCACTGGTGGGGCATGAGCTGTCGTACCTGCGCGCGCACATGCCGCGCATCGACACCCGGGTGGCGGCCATCTTCCGCCGTGACCGGCCCATCATTCCCCAGGGCGACACCGTGATCGAGGAGGGCGACGAGGTCTTCTTCATCGCCGCCAGTGACCATATCCGTGCGGTCATGAGCGAACTCCAGCCCCTGGAGAAGCCCTACAAACGCATCATGATCACAGGCGGCGGCAACATCGGCCACCGGCTCGCGCGCACCCTCGAGGACCGCTTCCGGGTGCGCATCATCGAGCGCAGTCAGGACCGCTGCATCGAACTCTCCGAGAACCTGAACAACACCATCGTCCTCCAGGGTGACGCCGCCAACAAGGATCTGCTGCTGCAGGAGAATATTGAGGATACGGACGTCTTCTGTGCGGTAACCGACGACGACGAAGCCAACATCATGGCCTCGATGCTCGCCAAGCGCCTGGGCGTGCGCAAGGTGATGACGCTGATCAACAATCCGGACTACGTGGACCTTATCCAGGGCGGTGAGATCGATGTGGCGATCTCGCCGCAGCAGACCACCATTGGCAGCCTGCTCACGCATGTGCGCAAGGGCGATGTGGTCAACGTCCACTCCCTGCGTCGCGGGGCGGCCGAGGCCATTGAGGCTATTGCGCATGGCGACCAGCGCTCCTCGCGGGTCGTGGGTAAGCGTCTGGACGAGATTCCCCTGCCAGAGGGCACCACGATCGGCGCCATCGTGCGCGACAACGAAGTGCTGATCGCACACGATCACGTCCGGGTCCAGCCCGACGACCACGTCATCCTCTTCCTGGTGGACAAATCACGCATCCGCGAGGTGGAGAAACTCTTCCAGGTCGGACTGACGTTCTTCTAAAGGACATACCATGCGTTACGGGGTCATCGCCAGAATCCTTGGCCTGCTGATGATGGTATTCAGCCTGACGCTGCTGCCTCCAGTGGTGGTCTCGCTGATCTATGATGACGGCCAGGCCTATGCCTTCCTTGAGGGTTTCGGTGTGGTGCTTCTGGTTGGCGCCCTGGTGTGGTGGCCGAACCGCGGCAACAGCGATGATCTGCGCGTCCGCGACGGCTTCCTGATCACTTCCCTGTTCTGGATCGTGCTCAGTCTGGCCGGTTCCGTGCCGTTCTTCTTCAGCTCCGACCCCAGCATGCGCTACGTGGATGCCCTCTTTGAGGCAGTCTCGGGCCTGACTACCACGGGCGCCACCGTGCTTACAGGGCTGGACGCACTACCGGAGTCCATCCTCTGGTACCGCCAGCAGCTGCAGTGGCTGGGCGGCATCGGCATTATCGTACTGGCCGTGGCCATCCTGCCAATGCTGGGCATCGGCGGCATGCAGCTTTATCGCGCGGAAGTGCCCGGCCCGGTCAAGGACAACAAGCTGACCCCCCGGATTGCCGAGACCGCCAAGGCCCTCTGGTACATCTACGTGGGGCTGACCATTGCCTGCGCGCTTGCTTACTGGGTTGCGGGCATGACGCTGTTCGACGCCATCGGCCACAGTTTCTCAACCGTCGCCATCGGCGGCTTCTCCACCCACGACGCCAGCATGGGCCACTTCGACAGCCATGCCATCAAGCTCATCGCGTCTTTCTTCCTGTTCCTGAGCGGCGTCAACTTTGCGCTGCATTTCATGGCCTGGAATCAGCGAGGCCCCTGGCATTACTTCCGTGACCCGGAATTCCGGTTCTATGCCGGTGTCATGGGGGGGGCCTGCGTGGCAACGGTGGGCATATTGATCCTGACCGCCACCTACGATCCCTGGCACAGCCTCAGCAACGGGATCTTCCAGGTCCTGTCCATTGCCACGACCGCCGGCTTCACCTCGGCCGACTTCCATTACTGGCCAAGCGTACTGCCCGTCATGCTGATCCTGATGGCCTTCATGGGCGGTTGCGGTAACTCCACCGCCGGCGGCATGAAGGCCATGCGCATCCTGCTGATCTACCGCCAGGGCGCGCGGGAGATCCGGCGCATCCTGCACCCGAACGCGGTCATTCCCATCAAACTGGGTCACCGCCCGGTCTCGGACCGGATCCTCCAGGCGGTCTGGGGCTTTTTCTCCATGTACATGGTGGTCTTCGTGGTGCTGCTGCTGATCAACCTCGCCATGGGCCTTGACCAGGTCACCGCCTGGACCGCCGTGGTCGCCACCCTGACCAATCTCGGGCCGGGCCTCGGGGAGGTCTCAAGCACCTTTCAGAGCATGCCGGATGTCACCAAATGGAGCGGCATGGCCGCCATGATCCTGGGACGACTGGAAATCTTCACGCTGCTGGTACTTTTCACACCTGAGTTCTGGCGGCGCTGAACGGCCAATGTGACAACCACTGCGGCTCAACTAGACTGCGGAACATGAAACGTATTGTCGGAACGTGGTTTGCAGTCGTCATCCTGGTCCTCATGGTACTCGGCAGCGGCCCAGCAGCGGCGCTTGAGCTCGTCGAGGTCGATGATGAAAGGGAACTGGACCTCAGCGCTGATATGCGGTGGGTGGCCGACCCCAACTCTGAACTGAGCGCGCAATCGCTGTTACAGGCGCCTGGGGAGCCGGACTGGCAGACCACCAACGGCAGGATCCTCAACCTCGGGCTGGAGAGCGCCCCCGTATGGATGGGCGTCTGGCTCAAAAGCAGTTCGGAAATCGACCGCTATCTCCAGATAGGTTATCCACCACTGGATGATGTCCGGATCCAGCTTCTGCGGGCCAGTGACGGTGAAACCATCACCGAGGTCCACACCGGGGATACCCTGCCATTCTCATCCCGACCGATCGCGCATCACGATTTCGTGAGCCGGCTGACACTGGCTCCGGACACCCGCTACCTGCTGCTGATCCGCATCCAGACCGAAGGGGCCCTGCAGGCCCCGGTACGTCTGTGGGAGCCGGAGGCCTTCCTCAGGGATACCCAGGTATCCTCGGCACTGCACATGATGTTCTTCGGCATCATGGGGGCGCTCGCCATCTACAACCTGCTGCTGTACTTTGCGGTACGGGATGGCGCCTATCTCTGGTACGTCCTCTATCTGCTGGCCTTCGTTCTGTCACAGGCGGCGCTGCGGGGCTTCGGTTTCCAGTACCTGTGGCCCGGCGCGCCCTGGTTCAACGGCATCAGCCTGACGGTGCTTCTCTCACTCAGCCTTGCCGCCGTGGGGTTCTTTACCCATCAGTTCCTCAATGCCCCCAGGCACAGCCGCCTGTGGTCCATCATCTTCCGGGCCATCGGCTGGTCGGGTATTGCCCTGGCAATCATCAGCGTGCTCGTGCCCTATCACATCGCCATTGCTCTGATGCTCGGGGTCGTCAGCAGCGAGGCGGTACTGGCGCTGGTGGGTGCCTGCTATCTGTGGTGGCGCGGTGAAGTGCTGGCCCGCTTCTACGTCATTGCCTGGGGCATCTTCCTGTTTGCCAACATCGCCTATACCGTCAGCAAGACCGGCGTGATTCCCACCAATATGCTGGTGGACCATGGCACCCAGATCGGCGCCGTCATCCAGATGCTGCTGCTGTCCTTTGCTCTGGCCTGGCGCATCAACCAGGAACGCGAACAGCGCCAGCAGGCCCAGGCCGAGGCGCTGCGGGTGCAGCAGGACGCCAACCTCAAGCTGGAAGCACGGGTGGAGGAGCGCACCGAGGAGCTCCGCCACGCCTATGATCAGCTCAAGCAGCTGAGCGAGCTGGATGGCCTCACGCAGCTCAAGAACCGACCCTACTTTGACCAGGCCCTGGAGCGCGAATGGCGGCGCAGCTGCCGTGAGACCCATACCATGTCCCTTCTGATGCTGGACATTGATCATTTCAAGGCGGTTAACGACGACTACGGCCACCTCTGCGGTGATGACGCGCTGCGCCGGATTGCAGCGATCTGCGAAGAGGGAGTGGGACGGGTCGCCGACACCGTCGCGCGCTACGGGGGCGAGGAATTCGTGATCCTGCTGCCCATGACCGATCTCGGAGGCGCGACCCTGCTGGCCGAACGCATACGCGAGGCCGCGGCATCAGTGGAATTTGAATGGGAGGGCAACCCCATTGCGCTGAGCGTTTCCATTGGGCTGGCGTGCTGTATACCGGACTGCCAGCGGGACCATGAGTGGTTGATCCGTACCGCTGACGAAGCCCTCTATCAGGCCAAGACGCGCGGCCGTAACTGCACGGTTGTGGCCCGACAGAACGCTGATGGCGGTATCGACATGCTCACCCCCGAATCCCTTCAGGCATCCGCCGATGGCTCATCGCCCAGCGCCTGACGTTCCCATAGCCGGGCGTAACGACCGCCCAGGGCAAGCAGCTGTTCATGGGTGCCGCGTTCAACAATACAGCCGGCATCCATGACAAGGATGCTGTCCGCGTCATTCACCGTGGACAGGCGATGGGCAATGGCAAGCGTGGTCCGGTTGCTGGCGACCTCGTCCAACGCCTCCAGAATATGCTGCTCCGCCACCGAGTCCAGTGACGACGTGGCCTCGTCGAGCACCAGTATGGGCGGATCCTTGAGGATGACACGGGCGATGGCCACGCGCTGCTTCTCACCCCCGGAAAGCTTCAGGCCCCGTTCACCGACCCGCGTTTCCAGCCCCTCGGGAAGGCGTGCCACGAAGTCCTCCAGATGGGCCATGCGCAGCGCCCGCTGCAGGTCCTCCTCACTGGCATCGGGCCGTCCGTAGAGGATGTTGCGGCGCAGACTGTCGTTGAACATCACGGTGTCCTGGGGCACCACGCCGATGGCCTCGCGCAGGCTCTGCTGGGTGACCTCGCGGATATCCTGACCATCGACTGTAATGGCGCCTTCCTGCACATCGAAGAAGCGGAACAACAACCTTGCCAGGGTCGACTTGCCGGCGCCGCTGGCGCCCACCACCGCCACCCGGGAGCCGGCCGGCACCTCAAAGGAGACATCCTGCAGGATCCGCTGGTCCGGGCGATAGCCGAACCCAACATGGCGGAATTCGATCCGGCCCCCGGTGACCGCCAGTGGTTTCGCGTCCGGCGCATCCACCACTGTTGGTGGCTGTTCCAGCAACCCGAAAAGGCGCTCCACGTTGACCAGTGCCTGCCGGATCTCGCGGTAGACAAAGCCCAGGGCGTTCAGGGGAATGAACAGCTGCAGCAGGTAGGCGTTGATCATGGTGAAATCGCCCAGGGTAATGTCCCCAGCCGCCACATCCGTTACCGCCATGGCCATGACCGCAATGAGCCCGATGCCGATGATCAGGGCCTGACCGGCATTCAGCGTCGCCAGTGAAAGGCGGTTGTTGAGCCGGGCCTGTTCCCACTCGGCCAGGTTGGCATCGTAGCGCTCGGCCTCAAAGTCCTCGTTGCTGAAGTACTTGACCGTCTCGTAGTTCAGCAGGCTGTCCACCGCACGGCTGTTGGACTCGTTGTCCTTGGCGTTCGCCTCGCGCACGAACCGTGTCCGCCACTCGGTGACCCGGATCGAAAACACCACGTAGATCACGACGGCCACCAGGACGGTCAGCATGTAGCCGGGATCAAAAGCGAACAACAGGATGCCGCAGACCATCACCAGTTCCAGGATAGTGGGCGCGATGTTGAACAGCGTGAAGCGCAGCAGGAAGCTGATGCCATTGGTGCCGCGCTCGATATCCCGGGCGAGGCCCCCGGTACGGCGGTCCAGGTGAAAGCCCAGCTCCAGCCGGTGCAGATGACGGAAGACCTGCAGCGAAACACGACGCATGGCCCGCTCTGCGACGCGCGCGAAGACCGCGTCGCGCACCTCGTTGAACAGGGTGCCGCTGAAGCGCAGCAACCCGTAGGCGACCACCAGGAGAACCGGAATCCAGAGGACCATGTCGCCGCTGTCTTTCGCGTCCAGATGGTCGACGATGTATTTCAGTGCCACAGGCGTGGCCACCGTCGCCAGCTTGGCGACGATCAGGCAGGCAGCCGCGATGCCAACGCGGCCCCGGAATTCCTTCAGGTAGGGCCAGAGGCTGGCGATCACCCGCCAGTCCGGGCGGTAGTCGCCCGGGTAGTCGTTATCCGCGTAGGCGCGCACTCAATGGCTCCGTCAGAGGTCTCTGTAGGGGTTGGGCTTGCCGGATGGCTGCTTGCGGAAGCGTTTGTACTCCCACTGGTACTGTTCCGGAATCCGCCGGACAACGGATTCCACGCTGGCGTTGAGGGCGGCCACCGAGGTCTCCGTGTCCGCCGCGTAGAGCCGTGGATCCGCCTCGTCCGCAACCAGGCGGAACCCGCGGGCGCCAGGCAGCCGTTCGCAATAGGTCACCACAGCCCGGGCGCCGGTTTTCTGAACCAGGCGGGAAACCAGCTTCATGGTCAGAACATCAATACCGAAGAAGGGCGCGTAGGTGCCGCCACTGGCATCCGGAACCTGGTCCGGCAGTATCCCCACAACACCGCCTTCGCGCAGGATGCTGAACAGCCGCAGCACCCCCTTGCGGTCCGCCCGGACCAGCTCCGACCCACCACGACCCCGCACCTTCGACATGTAGTCTTCCATCTCAGCCATCTTGGGCGGGCTGTAGAGCGCGGCCATGGAAAAGCGGGTGGAGTAGTAGAGCCCCAGCAGTTCCCAGTTGCCGAGATGGGGCACGATCAGCACCACGCCGCGGCCCTCGGCCCGTGCCTCGTCCAGAAGATGCTGGCCCTCGAATTCACGGATCAGGCCCAGGCAGCGCGGGACTGGGCTTTCCCACATGATGGGGATTTCCGCGATCAGCTTGCCGGTCTCCCGCAGGCTGTCGCGGGCCAGGGTACGGCGCTCGGCTTCCGGCATGTCCGGATAGGCCAGGGTGAGACTGCGCTCGGTTACCTTGCGGGTACGATCGCGCGCGGCCCATAGACAGAGGCCAACAACACGGCCCAGCGACTGGGCGAGCGCCAGCGGCAGGTGACCGATGAGCCAGAGCAGGGCGCGCAGGCCCCTGATGCGCAGGGTTTTCATGGAAATTTGAACGACTCCCGGGCCGGGGTTTCCTAAGAACCGGAGGCGGAGCGTATAATACGCGCCTTTGGTAGAACGGGAAACCGATCCCCTCAATCCCCAGCAGGTGGACGCCGTGAGCGAACAGGCACAACCCGATGTAACAACCTTCCAGGGGCTGATCCTGGCCTTCCAGCAGTTCTGGGCCGAGCGCGGCTGCATCATCCAGCAGCCGCTGGACATGGAAGTGGGCGCGGGGACTTTCCATCCCGCCACCTTCCTGCGCAGTATCGGGCCGGAAAACTGGCATGCTGCCTATGTCCAACCCAGCCGCCGCCCCACGGACGGTCGCTACGGTGAGAACCCCAACCGGCTGCAGCACTATTACCAGTTCCAGGTGGTGCTCAAGCCCTCGCCGGACGACATCCAGGAACAGTACCTGGACTCGTTGCGGGTCCTGGGCCTGGACCCACTGGTGCACGACATCCGTTTTGTGGAAGACAACTGGGAGTCGCCAACCCTGGGGGCCTGGGGCTTGGGCTGGGAGGTCTGGCTCAACGGCATGGAGATCACCCAGTTCACCTATTTCCAGCAGGTGGGCGGTATTGAATGCTACCCCGTGACCGGTGAAATCACCTACGGCCTGGAACGCATCGCCATGTACCTGCAGGAGGTGGACAGCGTCTATGACCTGGTCTGGACGCGGACACCGGCCGGCGAAGTAACCTATGGCGACGTCTACCACCAGAACGAGGTCGAGCAGTCCCACTACAACTTCGAAGAGGCGGATGTCGAGTTCATGTTCCACGCCTTCGGCGTGCATGAGCGTGAAGCCCAGCGCCTGGTGGACGCAGGCCTGCCATTGCCGGCTTACGAGCAGGTGCTCAAGGCCTCCCACACCTTCAACATGCTGGATGCCCGGCACGCGATCTCGGTCACCGAGCGCCAGCGCTACATCCTGAGGGTACGCACCCTGGCCCGGGCGGTGGCCCGGGCCTATTACGACCGGCGCCGGGATCTCGGCTTCCCCATGGCGGACGAGACCATCCGGCGCGAACTGCTCGCCGACGACGACACCCAGAAGGAGGCATGATCATGGCCACACCGGATTTCCTGGTTGAAGTCGGCACGGAAGAATTACCCCCCAAGGCGCTGAAGACACTTTCGGAATCCTTCGGGGAGGGCCTGCGCAGCGCGCTGGCGGACGCGGGCATTGAGTACGGCGAGATCGAAACCTTCGCCACACCCCGGCGACTGGCCGTACGCGTGAATAAGCTCGCGGACGCCCAGCCGGACACTCCCTTCGAGAAGAAGGGCCCGGCCGTGAAAGCGGCGTTTGACGATCAGGGCAACCCCACGCGCGCCCTGGAAGGCTTTGCGCGCAACCTGGGCATCCAGCCGGACGAGCTGGACACCATGGAGACCGATAAAGGCGCCTGGCTGGTCTACCGTGGCGTGGAAAAAGGCCGCCCCACGGCCGAGCTGCTTCCCGGTATGGTGGAGCAAGCGCTCAATGGACTGCCCATCCCCAAGCGCATGCGTTGGGGGTCCCGCCGCGAGGAGTTTGTTCGCCCGGTTCACTGGCTGATCATGCTCTATGGCAGTAAGGAAGTACCCTGCACCGTACTGGGCTGCGAAGCCGAGCAGGCCACGCGTGGTCACCGTTTCCATCACCCGGGTGAGCTCATCATCTCCACGCCTGCGGATTACGAACTGGTGTTGCGCCAGCACGGCTGGGTTGAACCGGATTTCGCGACACGCCGGGAGACGATCCGTAGCGGGGTGACCCGTGTGGCGGAAGAACAGGCTAAAGGTAGCGCGGTCATCAATCCGGACCTTCTGGACGAGGTCACCGCGCTGTGTGAATGGCCGGTACCGCTGCTCGGCCGTTTTGAGGAGCGATTCCTCGACGTACCGCCGGAAGCCCTGGTGTCCTCCATGGAGGAACACCAGAAGTACTTCCACGTGGTGGATGCCAATAACACCATGATGCCGTGTTTCATCACAGTGGCCAATATCGCGAGCCACGACCCCTCGGCGGTGATCGCGGGCAACGAAAAGGTCATCCGGCCCCGGCTGGCGGACGCCGCCTTCTTCTACGATACCGACCGGAAAACCCCGCTCATCGACAGGCTGGACGATCTCAAACCCATTGTCTTCCAGCAGGATCTGGGCAGCCTGCACGACAAGACACTCCGGATTGCCTCCCTGGCCGGGCGTATTGCCGAGGGCATTGGCGCGGATCCGGACAAGGCACGGCGTGCCGGAACCCTGAGCAAGACCGATCTGCTGACCGAGATGGTCCAGGAGTTCGACGACCTCCAGGGTGTCATGGGCGAGTATTACGCACGTCATGATGGTGAGGACGAATCGGTCGCAAGGGCATTGAGCGAACAGTACCTGCCAGGCTTTGCCGGGGACCGTGTGCCGCAGACCGACATTGGCGCCTGCGTTGCGCTCGCGGACAGGCTTGATTCATTGGTGGGCCTGTTCGGGATCAACCAGCCCCCCAGCGGCACACGTGACCCCTACGCACTGCGCCGGGCGGCACTGGGCGTGATCCGCATACTGGTGGAACGCGAACTGACCCTGGATCTCGAAGAGCTGGCCGGTTGGGCTGCCGGGGAGTTCAACAGCCTTACTGTGAACGATCCGATCCAGCCGGTCGTGGACTATATTCTTGAGCGTTTCCGGGCCAGCTTCGAGGATCAGGGAGTTCCGGCGGAGGTTTTCCTGGCAGTTCAGGCGCGCCGACCCACCCAGCCCCTCGACTTCCATCGCCGGGTGCTGGCGGTGAACAACTTCGTCGCCCTGCCGGAAGCTCAGGCCCTGGCAGCCGCCAACAAGCGGGTCTCCAATATCCTTGAGAAACAGGGCGGCACCCAGGCCGGCAGTATGGATCCCGAACGCTTTCAGGAAGAGGCGGAACGGGCACTCTATGAGGCGCTCCAGTCCCAGGAGGGACAGGTCGAACCGCTGTTCGCCCGCGGCGACTATGATGCCGGCCTCCAGTCCCTGGCGCAGCTGCGTGAGGTGGTGGACCGGTTCTTCAACGACGTCATGGTGATGGCGGATGACGACAGCCTGAGAGCCAACCGGCTGGCACTCCTGGAACGACTCAGGCAGCTGTTCCTCAGGGTCGCGGATATTTCACTGCTGCAGACTGGCAGTGACTAGGGAAGATCCGGAGATCGCCATCATTAGTGCGAACCATTCTCATTGACATATAGGAAAAGGCCGGCAATACTGGCGATTCGATGACCCCACAGGAACCATTGAATCGCCATGAGCCAGTCTTTCACCCGCCTCCTGCCCGAACTCCAGGCCACCGTCAGTGCCTGCATCGAAACCGCGCTGGTCCTTCATGCCACGACGATGCCCCAGATCCGGCGTGTTATGGCCGGTGATGCGGTCATTGAGGACTACGTCCGAGCACTGGGCTTCGGGGACCGGCTGGTTCCCTGGCAGCATCTCGGACGCGATGATGGTCCGGACCCCGACCTGATCCTGGCCCACGAGATCGCCGGCGGGACCAGCCTGTGCCCGACCTGGCTGCCTACCCGCTACCAACCTCGCCTTTCCATGGTTCAAGGAGCGCGCAGCGCATCCGATGTCCAGGATAACCTGAAACGCATTGCCCGCATCCTTGGCAATACCATGGGTGAAATGGTCCCTGCCCAACGCTTCCGGGAAACGTTCGAGGGGCTGCGCGCCCGGCTGCACGTACCGGGTCCGCGGGTTCTGGTACTGGTGGAAACCGGGCGTGGTCGGTACCGCCTGACAGCGCCGGATCACCCCTGCCACAGCATGTTCGCGCAGCTTGGCTGGATCAGTGCGCCTTCAGAGAGGGTTGCGGGTGAGAAGCTGAGCGTCCGGACGCTCAGCATGGTGGAACACGACGCCGTATTGATTCTCGAAGCGTGGACCGGGGAGGAGGGGGAATCCGCTTTGGCGCGGCACTGGCCGTTGATGCTGTCACCGGCAGCGGAAACGGAGCGTTGGGCCCGGCTTCCGATGCTGGAGTTGATGTGTTTCGGGCCATCCCTGCCCGACCGCCTGGCGGATCTGGCCACCCGCTTCCAGGCCCTGAAACCGGATACCTGGGACTCGTAACCCTCAGATATCCAGGTTTGCCACTTCCAGCGCATTGGTCTGGATGAATTCCCGGCGGGGCTCCACCTCGTCGCCCATCAGGGTCGTAAAGATCCGGTCCGCCGCAATGGCATCCTCGATTGTCACCTTCATCATCCGGCGTGTCTCCGGATCCATGGTGGTTTCCCAGAGCTGGTCCGGGTTCATCTCACCCAGACCCTTGTACCGCTGGATGGTCAGGCCCTTCTGGCCTTCGCGCATGAGCCAGTCCAGGGCCCCCGCGAAGGTGTCCACCGGATGCCGGCGCTCGCCTCTCTGGATGTAAGCGCCCGGCTCAATCAGACCATCAAGTTTTTCACCAAGGCGCGCGATAGCGCTGTACGAGGGCGACTCGAAGAATTCATGGCGGAACACGTATTCGTAGGGAATGCCGTGGATCAGGAGGGTGACCTTCGGCAGCGTGAGTCCGCGTTCCGTGTCCTCAGTGGTTGAGAACTCATAACGGATACCGGTGCGGGTATCCAGCACCAGGCGTTCTCCCAGTTCCGCCACCCACTTCTGGATGGTTTCTGGGTCCTTGAGGTCCTCGGTCGTCAGTGTCCTGTGGGTGACCATCTCCTGGAGCACCCGTTCCGGATAGACACGGGTAAGCCGCTCAATGTTCTCCATCACGCTCTGGTATTCGTGGACCAGGTCTTCCAACGCCTGGCCTGCCAGAGGCGGTGCCTCGGGATTCACATAGAGCGCGGCGTTTTCCAGCGCGGACTGTGTGACGTAGGCCGTCTTGGCCTTCTCGTCCTTGAGGTACTGTTCCTGCTTGCCACGCTTGACCTTGTACAGGGGCGGCATGGCGATGAAGACATGGCCGCGCTCTATGAGTTCCGGCATCTGCCGGTAGAAGAAGGTCAGAAGCAGGGTACGGATGTGGGAACCATCCACGTCCGCATCCGTCATGATGACGATGCTGTGGTAGCGGAGTTTATCGGGATCGTAATCCTCCCGGCCGATACCACAGCCGAGGGCGGTGATCAGCGTGCCCACCTCCACCGAGGACAGCATCTTGTCGAAACGTGCCTTCTCCACGTTCAGGATCTTGCCCTTGAGTGGCAGGATGGCCTGGGTGCGGCGTTCACGCCCCTGTTTCGCGCTACCGCCCGCGGAATCACCCTCCACGATGAAGAGTTCGGAAAGTGCCGGATCCTTTTCCTGGCAATCCGCCAGCTTACCCGGCAGACCCGCGACATCAAGAGCGCCCTTGCGGCGTGTCATATCGCGGGCCTTGCGGGCGGCTTCCCGGGCCCGGGCGGCATCAACCATCTTGTTGACGATGGTTTTGGCCTCCTGGGGATATTCCTGGAGGTAGTCCGTGAACTGCTGGTTCATCTCCTGCTCGACGGCCGTCTTGACTTCAGAGGAAACCAGCTTGTCCTTGGTCTGGGACGAGAACTTGGGGTCCGGCGCCTTAACGCTGATGATCGCGGTCAGACCTTCGCGGGCGTCGTCCCCGGAGGTGTTCACCTTGAGTTTCTTGAGCAGCCCTTCCTGCTCCATGTAGTAGTTCAGGGTCCGGGTCAATGCCGCCCGGAATCCGGCAAGGTGGGTACCGCCATCACGCTGGGGAATATTGTTGGTGAAGGTGAAGATGTTTTCCTGGAACGCGTCGTTCCATTGCATCGCCACTTCCACCACGATGCCGTCCTCGCGTTCCCGGGTGAAATGGAATACCCGGTTCAGTGGCGTCTTGTTGGTGTTCAGGTGCTCAACAAAAGCCCTGAGTCCACCTTCGTACTCGAAAACCTCATCCTTGCCGCTGCGCTCATCGGTCAGCCGGATCCTTACACCACTGTTGAGGAAGGCGAGTTCCCGCAACCGCTTTGCCAGGATATCGAAATGGAACTCGATATTCGTGAAGGTTTCGGTGGAGGGAATGAAGTGGACTTCGCTGCCGGAAGCTTCCGTATCGCCAACGATCCGGAGCGGCTCCTCCGGAATCCCGTCGTGGTAGACCTGTTCATGGACCTTGCCACTGCGGCGGATCGTTAACTTGAGTGTCGAGGAGAGGGCGTTGACCACGGACACGCCCACGCCATGCAGACCCCCGGACACCTTATAGGTATTGTCGTCAAACTTACCGCCGGCATGGAGGACGGTCATAATGACCTGGGCGGCGGAAACGCCTTCTTCCTCATGAAGGTCCGTGGGAATACCACGACCATCGTCCCGGACGGTTACGGACTCATCCGGATGGATGACAACGCCAATCTCGGAACAGAACCCTGCCAAAGCCTCGTCGATGGAATTGTCCACCAGCTCGAAGACCATGTGGTGGAGACCGGTTCCATCATCGGTGTCGCCGATGTACATGCCGGGCCGTTTGCGCACGGCATCCAGACCCTTGAGTACCTTGATGCTTGTAGAGGTGTAATCAGACATTCGCAGGGTTCCCCCAGCTTGGCGTTCATTGTTCCGTGAATCGGCCATGTTCCACGTGGAACATCGCAGGTTCATGTTTGTGCATCAGGTGACCGAGCGCTCCTTCATTCGGAGCAGTGATCCCGGTAAGAAAAACCTGTGTGTTCAGGGCCAGCAGTTCACCGGCCAGAAGAGCCTGATTTTCGCCATCAAGCTCCGCATGGATATCATCCAGGAGGCAGATACCCTCGCAGCCCACGGATTGCAGCACCCGCATCTGAGCCAGCTTCATAAGCACCACCAGGGATCGCTGCTGGCCGCGGGACAATACCTCCCCGGCGGGCTGCTTGCCGACCCGGACGCGGATATCCGCCCGATTCGGGCCATAGAGACTGAAACCGGCACGGGCCTCCGCCTCAAGATTGCTTTCCAGAACCGAAGCCAGGCCGTTACTCGAATCCCAACCTGGACTGAAAGCCAGGGAAACGCTGTTGAGCCATTCCGCCTGTGACCTGGCGCGGATCGATTCGAACTCATTGTAAAACCGGTCGAAACCCGCCTGACGCCCCTGATTCAATCGCTCACCGAGCTCCGCCACTCTGGCGTTCCAGGGGCCGATGGACGAGTGATCAATTATACCATGCCGGAGCAGGTGATTGCGTTGTTTAAGGGCTCTCTGTGCTTCCTGCCAGACGCCACTGAACCAATGTTCCACGTGGAACACCAACCAATCCAGAAAACGCCGCCGATTACCCGGCCCTCCGGCAACCAGCTCAAAAGTCCCGGGTTCAATCACTGAGACAGGCAAAAGTCTCGCGAGCTCAGAGACCGAGCGCACTGCCTCCCCGTTACGCTGCAGACGGACGCCGTTTGCATCCCCGGGCTCCCGCTCCAGTCCAATCCGGAGCGATCCCCTTACCGGATCCGTCACCACACCGAAAAGGGTCAGTGACCGGGATCCCTCCTGCACAACACGACGGTGATTGGATGTGCGAAAAGAGCGGGCAGTGGAAAGATAGTAGATCGCCTCGAGTAGGCTGGTTTTACCACTCCCGTTAGCGCCGTAAATCAGATTGAGGTCGGAAGAGAACTGGAGTTTCTGCTGCTCAATATTGCGGAAGTGATGAAGATGGAGCTCACGCAGCGCCATGGATCAGATCTGGTAATGATCGCGGAGGTGCGCCAGTATCGTTTCGCTTTCATACATTGCCGTTCCCTGGTTCGGGTCCACCAGATAAGGCACGGCAACACGGCCCGTTCTGTCCAGCAGTTCCATACGATTGCGGGAGCGTGGCTGGTATTCAAGTCCAAGCCGGTCACGGACCGCAGGAAGGACAAACTCATTCCCCGACGATTTACCACAGTTCCTGATTACATAGGGAAGCTGCAGTTCGCACAGCAGTTCGCGTACTTCCCTGGAGTACGGGCTGGACTCGAAACTGTAGAGTTCCAGAAGCCGCTCGGGCCGACGGGCCGGCTTCGCGTAAAGCCCCCGACCAAGCCTCGAGGCGGTGGCCATTACAACACGCCCTTTATCGAGCGGTAACCGGCTGCTCACCCCGGGAACCCGTCCGTGACCGTAACGCTCCCACAGATAGCGCCTGATGCGCCGGCTTTCGTAGAGAACTTCTCCCTGTTCGGGATCCACCAGCAACGGAAAGCGTTCACGTCCGCCCAGTTCGCGAGCCCGGTTCCGGAACCGGTCACCCCCTTTCGGACACGGGTAGATCACCGCATCCAGATCAAGCTCCGTAAGTGTTTCCCGCACCAGACGGCAGTGAGGGCAGCCCTCCATATCAAACAGCTGCAGCGGCTGTTCCGGCTGATCCCCGTCAGGAGCGCGGATCGCGGTGCCTCGCCAGAGCGCCAGGGTGGAGGTAACAAGCTGGGGGAAAAGTGCCATCTGCCTGAGCCTCAATGGAGCATGTTAAGGCGTTCATCCAGAAACATATCCATTTCCGGCGCCAGTATGTGAACGTAGCGGTCAAAATACAGGAACTGTTTGATCAGTAGCGCGAATTCGCGTGGAAAGTGAAGACCGTGATCCTCGCCCACCCGGACCAGATCCATCAGCAGCTCATTCACGTCATCGTCCGTTTCCTCGGAGAGTGTTTCGATATCGGGCATCTCCTGCGGATCCGTCGGAACAACCGTCTCCATGTGCTGTTGAAGGCCGGAGAGGTCCCGCGCCAGAGCCTCGATATCCACTCCTTCCCTCGTCACCCCGATCCTGGCCATGGCATCCGCCATGGCCCCGAAATCGGCGTTCATCAGCGCGCCCATGAAGTCCGACACCGCCGTCCAGGTGTCGGGATCAATGCGCCCAACGATTCCGAAGTCGATGAAACCGACCCGACCATCCTCCAGCACCATCAGGTTGCCAGCGTGAACGTCAGCATGGAAAAACTCACACTGTGTCAGGCTGGAAAACCAGGTGTTCATGGCCGTAATCAGTGTCCGTTCCGGGTCGTCACTGTAGCGCCGGATGGTATCCAGGTCCGTCAGTGGTACGCCGTGGAAGCGCTCCATCGTCAGAACCCGCCCAGTACTCAGCCTGCGATGAACCCGCGGAACCGTAGCTTCAGTGTTACCAGTGCGATCAAGGAACTCCCGGAACGCCTCAAGGTTATTGGCCTCCTGGACGAAATCGCATTCCTCCATCATGGTCCGCTGGATCTCCTGGATGATCCCGGAAAGCGATGTCCACGCGAGCTTCGGTGCCAGGGTTTCCACAACGCGGGCTGATACGTAGAGGAAGTTGAGATCGGTAAGCAGGATGTTGGATACACCCGGCTTCTGGATCTTAAGTACCACTTCTTCCCCATTGGTCAGCCGGGCACCGTGAACCTGCGCGATCGATGCGGAAGCCAATGGCGTCCGGTCAATGCGGGTGAATTCCGTATCCACCGCACTGCCCAGCTCTTCCCTCAGGATCCGCTCCATCACCGCATAGGGCAGGGGGCGAGTCTGATCCAGACAGTTCTGGAATTCATCCACATACTCACGGGGAAAGAACGTCGGGGAGGACGCGATGAACTGACCCAGCTTGATATAGGTCGCGCCAAGCCTCTCAAAGGTATCCCGCATCAGCCACGGCAGGGGATGACGGTCACCCCGGAGCCAGCGAACCCCCTGACCTCCGACCACCATGGCCGTCTGCCCGATCCGGAACGCGCCCTTGATGCCATCCCCAAGGACACGTGCGGGATTGCTCCCCAGCGTCCTACCTTCCTCGTCAGGGGCTCGTTTGCCTCTGTTGCGACCCCCTAGCGGGCTATTCTGAATCAGTACACTCATTACCAAGCTTCCCTGTCAGTCCAATCTGGAAACGATTAAAGACGCATCGGCATCACAACGTACAGATTGTCATCCGGGCCAGTGCTCTCAATCAGTGCACTGGCATTGGGCCCGGACAGAACGATCCGGACCTGATCCTCACGGATGACGTTCATCACATCGATCAGATACCCCACATTGAACCCGATCTGCAGCGCCTCACCCTGGTATTCCACCGCCATGGTGTCCTCCGCCTGCTCCTGATCCGGGTTATTGGCGTAGACATGCAGTTCACCGGGCTCGAGTTCCAGCCGCACACCACGGATATTCTCGTGGGACAGGATTCCGGCGCGCTGAAGAATGCTGCGCAACGTCTCACGATCCGCGATCACGGTCTTGTCACCGCCACTGGGAATCACCCGGTTGTAGTCCGGGAAACGACCCTCGATGAGCTTGGAGGTGAAAGTGAACCCGTCCACTGTTGCCCGTATGTGGCTACCGCCGATGGTCACCGCCACATTCTTTTCACTGTCGTCCAACAACCGGATGAGTTCCTGAACGCCCTTACGCGGCACAATGATCTGTCGTGTCTCATCCAGATAGGTAGGGGCGGACAGATTCGACAGGGCCAGACGGTGCCCGTCCGTCGCAACTGCCCGTATGGCGTCATCCCCGATCTCGAGCAGCAGCCCGTTGAGATAGTAGCGAACGTCCTGCTGCGCCATGGCAAAGGCGGTACTGCTGAGCAGACTCTGGAAGCTGCCCTGTTCAAGATTGAGCGTGAAGCTGTCCTCATCGTCCTCGACATTCGGGAAATGATCCGCGGGCAGGGTAGCCAGGGTGAACTGGCTCGCCCCCGCCCGGATCCGCATGCGATCCCCTTCCAGGGCCAGCGTCACATCCGCTGCTTCCGGAAGCGACCGGCAGATATCCACCAGTTTGCGCGCCGGCACCGTAATGCGGCCTTCCTGTTCCACTTCCAGGTCGGTTACGGTGGCAACCAGTTCCACCTCCATATTGGTCCCGGTCAGCGTCAGGGCCTCGCCCTCGGCCACCAGCAGTACGTTCGACAGAACGGGCATGGTCTGTTTCTTTTCAACCACACCGGCGATTGCCTGGAGTGGCTCGAGAAGGGATTCGCGACTGGTCCGGATTTTCATGATTATCGGATTCCGCCTGGTTCGGATGTGGGTTTGTCAGTGATTCAGGTGGTCAGAAGCCGGAGGAAGTTCTGGTAATCCTCGCGGATATTGGCGTCCGATTCCTGCAGTTCCTCGATTTTCTTGCAGGCGTGCAGGACCGTGGTGTGGTCCCGGCCACCAAAGGCATCGCCGATCTCGGGCAGGCTGTGGCTGGTCAGCTCCTTGGCCAGTGCCATCGCCATCTGGCGGGGCCGTGTGATCGAGCGTGTGCGGCGCTTTGAGTGCAGATCCGCCACTTTCATCTTGTAGTACTCTGCCACGGTCCGCTGAATATTGTCGATGCTGACCTGCTTCTCATGCAGCGCCAGCAGGTCCTTGAGACTTTCCCGGATGAATGCCGGTGTAATCTGCTGGCCGGTGAAGTGGGAATTGGCGATAACCAGCTTCAGCGCCCCCTCCAGCTCGCGCACGTTGGACCGGATCTTCTGGGCGATGAAAAAGGCCGCTTCGTTGCTGATGCTGACCTGTGCCTGCTCCGCCTTTTTCATGATGATTGCCACGCGGGTCTCAAGCTCGGGTGGTTCCACCATGACCGTCAGGCCCCAGCCGAACCGGGACTTGAGCCGCTCCTCCATGTTCACGATCTCCTTGGGGAAACGGTCACAGGTCAGGATCACCTGCTGGCCGCCCTCAAGCAGCGCATTGAAGGTGTGGAAGAACTCCTCCTGGGAGCGCTCCTTGCCCGCGAAGAACTGGATATCGTCGATCAGAAGGGCATCGAGGGACCGGTAAAAGCGCTTGAAGTCATTGATGGCGTTGAGCTGCAGCGCCTTGACCATGTCCGCCACAAAGCGCTCGGAGCGAAGGTAGGCCACGCGTGCCCCGGGATTGCGGCGCACGATCTCGTTGCCCACGGCGTGCATCAGGTGGGTCTTGCCCAGACCCACGCCGCCGTAGAGAAACAGCGGGTTATAGGATCCCCCCGGGTTTTCCGCCACCTGGCTGGACGCGGCCCGCGCCAGCTGGTTGGACTTGCCCTCAACAAAGGTCCCAAACGTGAACTGCTGATTCAGGAAGGTCTCACTATGCTGGACACCGCCTTCGACATTCGCCCGGCGGTCATCACGTCCACCATTGGCACGCCCGGCAATGCGTGCCGCCACGGGTGAATCCTCTACCGGGCGTTCATCAGCGGTGTTCAGTTCGGCATCGTTCACCGGCGGTGCCACTTCCGCGCTGGCGGACTCCACCTCGGAACCTGCGCTGACCGCTGTTTGTCGCTTCGTCGCCCTGTCACTGCGATTACTGGAAGAATGGGTCGGCCGGGACCGGTTTTCCTCCGCTGACCCCACCTTGACCTCAACCTGAAGCCCCTTGGCGCCATTCAGGTCCCGGATGACCTCCTCAATGCGATCCAGATATTTCTGGCTCACCCAGTCGCGCACAAACCGATTGGGTGCAAGCAACACCAGAGACCCTCCGTCGTCGCGGGACTGCAACGGACGCAACCAGGTATTGAACTGCTGGGCGGGGAACTCATCCTGTAACAGCTCCAGACACTGCTGCCAGATTTCCTGTGCCACGACTGCTGACCTCGCATTGTTCTTCTTCGGACGGGTCTCTCCCCGGCAAGAGCGGTATTCTACGCTCCGCCCACCGTCTGTAAAAGCCCCCCAGGCCAACGATATAAACACCCTGTTGATAACTTTTTCGTTTTAAGTCAGTAAACTACCAACTTAAAAACAGATTCGTGCACAAAATTACAGATCAATTCTCCTTAAAACGACTTTTCCACAGAAGCCTGTGCAAACACCGTGTGTTCACGACCGTATAAACCCCGGACAGACCCCTTGATAACCCGACCCCCGGCCAGGGACCCCCGGTTATACCCATTCCATCCCCCCTCTTAGTCCCAGTTTGCCAAGCGCAACTGAACAGAACCGTCCCCAGCTTCAAACGGCGTCACCAGCCGCTGGTAACCGGTTATCCACAGAAATCCGCTTCCCTAATAACAGTAACAACAGTCTTATTGATTCATTAAAGATAAAAACTTTGTTTCTACTGTAACTGCCCCGCTTTTCCGTCAACGCTGCCCATTGTCTGAACGCCACAAATTGACTAGAATCCCGCATCCCGGTGGCAGCTCCGTGTTCGGACCATCGGCCGAAACCATCGTTCCGACATTCGCAGCCCTGAACAGGACCATCACCATGAAACGAACCTTTCAGCCGAGTAACCTCAAGCGCAAACGGACCCATGGTTTCCGTGCCCGCATGGCAACCCAGAACGGTCGCAAAGTGATTGCGCGCCGCCGTGCCAAGGGTCGCAAGCGCCTCAGCGTCTGAACCCGTCCAGTTGCCGCCTGACTTCCGATTTCCCCGCCAGGCAAGACTGCTCAACAGTCGTGATTACACGCGGGTATTCGACAGTGTCGAGTTCAGGGCCGGCAGCCGTGGATTCCTGATGCTTGCCCGGAGTTCCGACGAATCCCGGGCATTGCCCCGTTTGGGCATCATCGTGGCCCGCCGGCATCTGCCCAAGGCCACAGCACGCAACCAGTTCAAGCGTGCCGTACGGGAATCCTTCAGGCATCGACAGCACGATCTGCCAGCTCTGGACGTCATTGTCCTGGCCCGGCCCGGCGGCAATACCATGGACAATGCCGAACTGTTCCAGGAATTGGACCGGGCGTGGCGGAAGCTGGGCAAACAGGCGACCTCCCGGTCTCCGGCAAAAACGGGATAACCCAATGCGCTGGCTGCTTCTTCTGCTGATTCGCGCCTACCAGTACGGGATCAGTCCACTGATGCCCCCTCACTGCCGGCATACGCCCAGCTGTTCCGAATACGCCGTGAGCGCCATCGAGCAGCACGGCATGATCCGCGGTGGTTACTACGCGCTGCACCGCCTATTCCGATGCCATCCCTGGGGCACCTCCGGTTATGATCCGGTTCCAGGGGTTTCCCCGACCCATCAATCCTGTTCACGCAAAGGATGACCCAATCCATGGATATCCCCCGCGTCGCCATATGGCTCGGTCTGGCCATAGTCAGCTACCTCCTCGTCATGGCCTGGAACGAGGATTATCACCAGCAGCCCGTTTCCACCGAACCCGTGGCTGCCGAGGAGTCCGCTCCTGCCGATCCGGGCACCCAGAGCCAGCAACCTCCGAACAGCAGCGATAGCGGCGATGGTTTTGAGCGCCCGGAATCTGACATGGCGTCGGCCGGGCAGCAGACCAGCAGTAAAGCGACCGGGTCCGGCGCGACCGCCGACAGCAGTGACACCATCCGGGTGAAAACGGACGTTCTGGATGCCCGCATCAGCCTCAACGGCGGCCATCTTGTGGAAGCCTGGCTGCCCGAGCACACCCGAACTCTGAAGTCGGACAAGCCCCTGCAGCTGCTCCGGAGTGACGAGGAACTCACCTACATCCTTGAAAGCAGTCTTCTAGGTGATGGTGGTTCCGCACGCGGCCACGGGAATCTGACCTTCAACAGCGACTCCGACAGCTATCGTCTGGAGGAAGGTGAAGACAAGCTGACCGTGGATCTGACCCATAAAACGGATTCCGGGGTACAGATCATCAAACGCTACACCTTCGAGCGTGATCACTACCGCCTGAAGGTCAGCTACCATATACGGAACAATTCCAGTGAGCCCTGGAACGGATACTTCTCCGGTCGTATCGTCCGTGATGAAAGTGGCGATCCCACCGGCCAGAGGATCCTTGGCGTCCAGGCTTTCCTCGGCATGGTTCTGAGCACACCCCAGGAGCCCTATACCAAGTACGAGTTCTCGGATCTGAAGGAAACCCCCCTGAACCGCCAGGTCGAGGGGGGCTGGATCGCTTTCCTCCAGCATTACTTCATGAGCTCCTGGATCCCGGACCAGGATGAGACCCATCGCTACCAGACCCGCCAGCGTGGCAGTAACCTCCATGTCATGGGCTTTGTCAGTCCCGGTACCAAAGTCGCTCCGGGTGAAGAGAAAGAGATCAGTTCCAGGGTCTACGTCGGCCCCAAGATCATCGAGCGTCTCCAGGGCATTGCGCCCAACCTGGACCGCACGGTCGACTTTGGCTGGCTGTTCTTCATTTCCCAGCCCCTGTTCTACCTCCTGGACTGGTTCCATGGCCTGACCGGCAACTGGGGTGTTGCCATCATCCTGCTGACTGTCGTGGTTAAGCTGGCGTTCTACAAGCTTTCGGCCACCAGTTACCGTTCCATGGCCAACATGCGCCGTGTCCAGCCGGAGATGCAGCGTCTCAAGGAACAGTACGGCGATGATCGCCAGAAGCTCTCCCAGGAGATGATGAATCTCTACAAGAAGGAGAAGATCAACCCACTGGGCGGCTGCCTGCCGATACTGGTGCAGATGCCGGTGTTCATCTCCCTCTACTGGGTGCTGTTCGAGAGTGTTCAGCTGCGCCACGCACCCTTCATGCTGTGGATCAACGACCTCTCGGTGATGGATCCGTACTTCATCCTGCCGATCCTGATGGGCGGCTCGATGTTCCTGCAGATGCAGCTGAACCCGACACCACCGGATCCGGTACAGGCGAAGGTGATGAAGCTGCTGCCGATCATGTTCACCTTCTTCTTCCTGTGGTTCCCGGCAGGCCTGGTGCTATACTGGCTGAGCAACAACGTGCTCTCCATGGCACAGCAGTTCTTCATCTACCGCCAGATCGAGAAGGAGCAGGGGAAGTCCGCCAAGGGCTGATCCTCTGACGCGCCATGAGCGGTGCTGACCGGGATACCATCGCTGCCCTCGCTACGCCTCCGGGCCGCGGGGGTGTTGGCGTTATCCGCCTCTCGGGGCCACAGGCCCTGGTCCTGGCGCAAGCCTTCCTGGGGTTTGAGCCCCGGCCCAGGTATGCTCACTATGGCCCTTTCCTGGATGAGACGGGCGATGTCCTGGATGAGGGTATTGCCCTGTACTTTCCCGGTCCGCATTCCTTTACTGGTGAGGATGTCCTTGAACTCCAGGGCCATGGCGGACCCGTCCTCATGGACCGGATCCTGGCTTCCGCCACGGCCAGGGGGGCCCGACTTGCACGCCCGGGGGAATTCTCGGAACGCGCCTTTCTGAACGATAAACTGGACCTCGCCCAGGCCGAGGCCATTGCCGATCTTATTGAAAGCAGTTCGGAACAGGCGGCTCGAAGTGCCCTGCAATCCCTTCAGGGTGCCTTCTCCAGGGTGGTCTCGGGACTCATTGAGGAACTGGTCCAGCTCCGGGTCTATGTGGAGGCGGCCATCGATTTCCCGGACGAGGATGTGGATTTCCTCGGTGACGGCAAGGTTGCCGCGGATCTCCAGGCCCTGCTGGAATCACTGGACCGCACTGTCCAGGAAGCCCATCAGGGCACACTGCTGAGGGACGGCATGCAGGTGGTCATCGCCGGAAAACCCAACGCCGGCAAGTCCAGCCTCCTGAATGCCCTGTCCGGCCAGGACACAGCCATCGTGACCGAAATCGAGGGCACAACCCGGGACGTGCTGCGAGAGCAGATCCAGATTGACGGCATGCCGCTGCACATCATTGACACCGCGGGCCTGCGCGACAGCGCCGATGAAGTGGAACGCATCGGCATCGACCGGGCCTGGGCCGAGATCGAGAAGGCCGACCGGGTCCTGTTGCTGGTGGACAGCGTCACAACGCCGGATACTGATCCCGCGACCCTCCGAACCGGTCTGCCACGCCAGTTGCCGGAAGGACTCCCGGTTACCGTACTCCGAAACAAGGTGGATCTCTCGGGAGAAACGCCCGGGTTCACCGACCACGATGGCACTCCCGTCATCCGCCTATCCGCGCAGTCCGGGGAGGGCGTCGACACCCTGCGGGAACACCTGAAGGACTGCATGGGCTATCAGACTGCTGCTGAAGGGCGCTACATGGCGCGTCGGCGTCATCTTGATGCCCTGGAGCGCGCGCGTTCCATGGTCGTCCAGGGCCAGACCCAGCTCAGCGAGTTCGGTGCCGGCGAACTGCTGGCCGAGGATCTGCGCCAGGCTCAGGACGCGCTTGGCGAAATCACCGGGGCCATGACGCCCGATGAGCTCCTGGGCGAAATCTTCAGCTCCTTCTGCATCGGAAAATAACTCCTACCCAAGCGATTCATCAGCCGCCTGAATCATTGCCGATCAGGTTGTGCCTATTAAGGTTATGTTATAACATCCGTTTATTCATCATAGGGCACCAGATCGGATTCCAGTTCAACACATCTGATAGAGGGCGTGGTCGCTGGAATACCGTTTAAAGAAGTAATGATATAACGTCGTAAGGAGAACCCATGCAATTGAAACCCTTCAATGCCGGGCGGCTATCCGATGCCATCCCGGGCACCATGGGCGTTCTGGGTCTTGCAATGGCACCCGCGTTGGCGCTGGGACAGGATACGAACACCGGGGTGATGGCCCTGAATGAGGTCGTTGTGGAAGCCGTCGCGCCCGCTCCCGGTTCGCCACTGATGCAGGCCGCCCAGATTGACGTCCTGCAGGGCGAGGACAAGGATCGCCGCGAAAGCGCCACTCTTGGCCAGACGCTGGATCACCTTCCCGGGGTCGATACCGTCAGTGCCGGCAATCAGGCTGGTAAGCCGGTGATCCGTGGCCTGTCCGGTAATCGGGTGCGGATCCTGTCCGACGGTATTGCCGTGGACCACCAGCAGTTTGGGACCCGGCATTCACCCAACGTTGAACCCTTCCTGAGCGAGCGTATTGAGGTGGTTCGTGGCGTGTCCAGCATCCTTTACGGGTCCGATGCGCTGGGCGGTGCGGTGGATGTACAACCCCTGCCACTGACTTTCAGCAGTGATGGATCCCGTCACAACAGGGGCGAGGCGCTACTGGGGCATGCTACCAACAACGACCAGAATGACCTCGGGCTCAAGGGAACCAGCCAGGGGAAGCACTGGAGTTTTGCCGCTGGCATCATTCACCGGGACGCCGGGGATGTCACCGTGCCGGATGACCGGACCTTCTTCCCGCCGCCTCCCAGTGACGCCGGCAAACGCCGGGCACCCGCCTACACCGGATCACTGGAGTACACGGACTTTGACCAGACCAACGGTCAACTCGGCGTCGGTTATCGTGGGGCCTTCGGCGAGGTCCGGATGCGCTATACCGGATGGCGCAATGAACACAACTTCCTGCTGCCGCCCCCGGCCGGCAACAAGCCGCCTGGCCAGGGCCCGGAGGGCATCGGCCAGAATCTGGAGAACGACGAGCTTCGTCTGGACGCCACGCTGCCGGTCAATGACACCTGGACCCTTCAGCCAACCCTGGCATGGCAGAATAACCTGCGCCAGTCGAACGCGGCCGGTGTCCCGAGGGATGCGCTGTTTGATGGGACCCTCGACATTGAATTCGACCAGTACACCACCCGTCTCGAGGCCAGACACGGCCAACTGGCGTTTCTCGACGCCGGGCGCATGGGGATTGAATACCGCACCAAGCAACAGGTCTCCCGGGGCACCACCCAGCTGACGCCCGGAGGTCGGGTGAACAATGTCGGCCTGTTTGCCTTTGAGGAGCGCACACTGGGGCGTCTCACCCTGCAGGCTGGGTTGCGGCAGGACTGGACCGAGACCATTGCGAAAAGCAGCAAGACGGCGGCGCCGACTTCGTTCTCAGGCAGTGACTCCAATGACTACTCGGTGACATCGGGCTCGTTCGGTGGTTCCTATGCCCTGACCGATAACCTGACGCTTGCCAGTAACATCGGGCGTGGTTTCCGGGCGCCGACCCTTTTCGAACTCCATGCGGACGGGGTGCATGCTGGTGTTGCGGCGGTCCAGAAGGGCAATGACGACCTGGACGCTGAGAAATCGCTGAATACCGACCTGTCGCTCCGGTGGCGTTCCCACCAAACGTCTGCCAGTGCCACGGTTTACCGCAATGCGATTGACAACTACATCTACCTTCACGACACGGGCAATACGCAGGACGCTCTGCCGGTGTTCCAGTACCAGCAGACCGACGCCGTCCTCACCGGCGTGGAACTGACAGCCCGGGCACAGATGACTGAAACGCTCGAGCTGAGTACCACCTATAGTGCCGTTGACGGTGAAAACGACCAGACCGGTGAGGACCTGCCACTCCAGCCGGCTGACGAACTGCTGGTCGAAGGAACCTGGACACCCGGGAACTGGGGATGGGCCCGCAGTCCCTATGTCCGCCTGGGTCTCCGGCATAACGCTTCCAGGGAGGCAGCCCCGGGTGAACCCTTCGCCCAGTTCGACAACGCCCCCTTCGGCACGGCATCGACCGATGCCTATACTGTCGCGGACCTGGCCCTGGGCTTTTCCGTGGAGGGCGTTACGGGCGCGCCCATGCGGTTCAGCCTCGAAGTGCGGAATCTGACGGATAAGACCTACCGGGACTTTCTGGATACCTACAAAGGCTATGCGCTGAGCCCCGGGCGCGATGTGCGCATGACCCTCAGGGTGCCGCTGGGGGGTTGAGATGAAAAAGCCGGCCCGGAGGCCGGCAGGGGAGGGGTAAAAGGGGTTCAGTAATCGAAGGCGAAGGCCTCGTTACCCAGCTGCATCAGGGTATCGCTGGGGCTCAGCATGCTGTCGGCATGGCCCTGGGCCTGTGGCAGCATCCGCTCGAAGTAGAACTCCGCGGTCGCCAGCTTGGCGTTGTAGAATTCCTCGCTCTGGTCACCGCCTTCCTCGAGGCCCTTGCGGGCTGCTGCGGCCATGCGCAGCCACATGAAGGCCATGTAGACATAGCCGCTGTACATCAGGAAGTCATGCGCGGCCGCCGAAACCATGTCGCGGTCCTTGCGGGCGATAACCATCAGCCGGAACGTCAGCCAGTTCCACTGGGTTGCCAGCTTGAGGATCTGCCAGGCCCAGGGCCGCAGGGTGCTGTCGGTGAGGTGCTTGCGCGCCTCGTTGCTCATGCGCAGGGTGAAGTCACGCACCGCGCCGCCCTGTGTCATCATCAGCACCTTGCGGCCGAGCAGGTCGAGCGCCTGGATGCCGGTGGTGCCCTCGTAGAGGGTTGCGATCCGGGTGTCGCGCACGATCTGCTCCATGCCGTGCTCCTTGATGTAGCCGTGGCCGCCGAATACCTGCATGCCCAGGTTGGTGGCCTCATAACCCTTCTCGGTGAGGAAGCCCTTGAGGATCGGGGTCAGGAAGCCGAGCTTGTCGTCGTACTTCTGGATCTTCTTCGTGTCCTCCTCCAGGTGGCCGCAGACCATGTGATCCGCGTACTGAGCGGCATCATAGAGCATGGCCCGCCCGCCTTCAGCCACCGCCTTCTGGGTCAGCAGCATGCGGCGCACGTCCGCGTGGTACATCAGGCTGTCCGCCACCTGCTCCGGCTCTTTCTTGCCAGAGAGTGCGCGCATGGAGCGACGCTCCTTCGCGTAGGCCAGGGCATTCTGGTAGGAGAGTTCGGCTGGACCCACGCCCTGGATGGCGGTACCGATCCGGGCCGTGTTCATGAAGGTGAACATGCACTCCATGCCCTTGTTCTCCTCCCCGACCATGTAACCGTTGGCGTCATCGAAGTTCATGGTGCAGGTGGCCGAGGCCTTGATGCCCATCTTCTCTTCCAGCGCGCCCACGGAAACCCCGTTGGCCTCGCCCGCGTTGCCCTTCCCGTCCGGCAGGTACTTGGGCACGATGAACAGGGAAATGCCCTTGGTTCCCTTGGGCGCCTCTGGGGTGCGTGCCAGCACGATGTGCACGATGTTTTCGGCCAGGTCATGGTCTCCGGAGGAGATGAAGATCTTGGTGCCGGTGATGCGGTAACTGCCGTCCTCCTGGGGGACAGCCTTCGTGCGGACCTGGCCAAGATCGGTGCCGCACTGGGGCTCGGTCAGGCACATGGTTCCGGTCCAGCGGCCCTCGGTCATCGGCGTCAGGTAGGTCTGGCGCTGATCCTCATCACCATGAAGCTGCAGGGTGTTCATGGCCCCCATCGACAGACCCGGGTACATGCTGAAGGGCCAGTTGGCGGTGCCCATCATCTCCTGCTTCATCAGGCCCAGGGAGGCGGGCAGGTTCTGGCCGCCGTATTCCTCCAGGCTGGAGAGGCCCTGCCAGCCACCGGCCACGTATTCGTCGTAGGCTTCCTTGTAGCCGGCCGGGGTCTTAACCTCGCCATCCACCAGTTTGCAGCCTTCCTGGTCGCCGCTCTGGTAGAGCGGAAACAGAGTGTTCTCACAGAACTTGGCACATTCACCGAGGATGGCGTCCACCATGTCCGGTGTCGCCTCGGCCCCGTTGCTCAGGCTCTGGTAGTGACTGGGGTAGTCGAACACTTCGTTGAGCAGGAAATTCACGTCGGTCAGAGGCGCCTTGTAGCTTGCCATCTCGGACCCTCCCATCTGTTTACTGTGAAGACAGTTTCTGACAGCTCCGTCATTCGAGCCAATGGCGACGTGTACATCTGTGTACGTCACTGCGGCCACCCAATGAACCCTCCCGGGAAAACCCACGTATCCAGTAACAGTCACTCATTCCGATGGAGGTTCAGCCCATGGCAGTCATACATCCAGCCCGCCGCGTCTACGGGCTTCTTTTTCTGGTCCTGCCCTTTCTGGCGGCCTGCTCCGGCCCCGCAATCAACGACTATGCGGGCCAGGAGCCGGAGCTGGTGCCCAGTGAGTTCTTCCAGGGTGAGCTGACCGCCCGTGGTGTGGTGAAGAACCGTTCCGGCGAGGTGATCCGCCATTTCGATGCCACCATTGATGCGTCATGGGATGAGGAGGGCGTGGGTACCCTGGACGAGGTGTTCACGTACAGCGATGGTGAGACCGACACGCGCGTCTGGACCCTGGAGCCCCGTGACGGCGGCTATCACGCCACGGCTGGGGATGTGACAGAGCCGGGTTTCATGGAGTTCGAGGGCAATGCCATCCACATGAACTACGTGCTGGAAGTGTCCTTCGGAGGAAGCACCTACAACGTCCGAATGGATGACTGGATGTACCGTGTCACCGAGGACACCGTCATCAATGAAACGGAAATGACCTGGTGGGGATTCCGTGTGGGCGAGGTGGTCCTGGTGATCCAGAGACAGTAGGTCGCCTTCCTTGTGGAAAACTCTGTTTACAGAATAGGGAGAGATCTGTAGAAAATTTAAAAAATACTTTTACGTCAGCATTCTAGGTAATAAATAAGGCTTTTTAAGGCGCCTCCAATCTGTGGACAGTTTTTTGAGTGCTTTGTGACGAAAGCACTGCAGGTGTCTGTTATTCCGGGATAGATGGTATCTGTTCAGAAATTGTCCGGATCGCCTGCACAGGCTTGACGCTTCGGGTTATACTACGCGGTTCATTCAGAGATACCGGCAAACCCCGAGGTCCAGCGTGGAATACCCCAAGCACTTCGACGTCATCGTCATCGGCGGTGGCCATGCGGGCACCGAAGCGGCCCTCGCCGCGGCCCGCATGGGGCGCGATACCCTCCTGCTGACGCACAACATCGAGACCCTTGGCCAGATGTCCTGTAATCCCGCCATCGGCGGTATCGGCAAGAGTCACCTGGTGAAGGAGATCGATGCGCTGGGCGGGGCCATGGGCCTGGCCACGGACCAGGCGGGCATCCAGTTCCGGGTTCTCAATTCCAGCAAGGGCCCGGCCGTACGCGCTACCCGTGCCCAGGCGGACCGTGCCCTGTACAAGGCCGCCATCCGCAACATGCTGGAAAACCAGCCCAACCTGCATATCTTCCAGCAGGCGGCGGAGGATCTGATCGTCGAGAATGACCAGGTGCAGGGCGTGGTCTCCCAGACCGGTGTCGCCTTCCGGGCACCCACGGTGGTGCTGACCACCGGTACCTTCCTCGGGGGGGTCATCCACATTGGCATGCAGAATCAGCAGGGCGGCCGCGCCGGCGACCCGCCGACCATCGGCCTGGCCAAACGGCTGCGGGAGCTCCCGTTCACCGTGGGCCGGCTCAAGACCGGCACACCCGCGCGGATCGACGCCAAGACCGTGGACTTCTCGAAGATGGACGTTCAGCCCGGCGACGAACGCGAACCGGTGATGTCCTACATCGGCAGTGCGGATTCGCATCCAGAGCAGATGTGCTGTTACATCACCCGCACCACGCCGGAGACCCACGACATCATCCGGGGGGCCCAGGATCAGTCGCCCATGTTCTCTGGCGACATTGAAGGCGTTGGGCCGCGCTACTGCCCCTCCATCGAGGACAAGGTCCACCGCTTCGCGGACAAGGATTCCCACCAGATCTTCGTGGAGCCGGAAGGCCTGAACAGCCAGGAACTCTATCCCAACGGTATTTCCACAAGCCTGCCGTTCGACGTGCAGATGGCCTTCATCCGGACCATCCCGGGCTTCGAGAACGCCCACGTCACCCGGCCGGGTTACGCCATCGAATACGACTACCTGGACCCGCGCGACCTCCATCACACGCTTGAGACCCGCTTTATCGGCGGGCTCTATCTGGCGGGCCAGATCAACGGCACCACCGGTTACGAGGAAGCCGGCGCCCAGGGCCTGCTGGCCGGGCTCAACGCGGCCCTGGCCGCGCGTGGTGAGGAACCCTGGTACCCACGTCGGGACGAAGCCTATCTCGGTGTACTGGTGGACGACCTCATCACCATGGGGGCGAAGGAGCCCTATCGGATGTTCACCAGCCGGGCGGAATACCGCCTGGTGCTGCGTGAAGACAACGCGGATCTGCGACTGACCGAAACAGGGCGCAATCTGGGTCTGGTAAGCGATGAGCGCTGGGCTGCGTTTGAGGCCAAGCGCGCAGGCATCCAGGCGGAGCGTGAGCGCCTTGACCGCACACGGATCCATCCGGGCACGGAAGCAGCGGCGGTGGCCGACCAGTACCTGAAACAGCCCCTGAAAAAGGACCAGACCCTGTCCGAACTGCTGCGCCGGCCGGAGGTCGACTACGAGGCGGTTGCTGCCATTGGGGGCGAACGCGCCGAGGATCCGGTGGTGGCCGAACAGGTGGCCATCCAGGTCAAATACGAGGGCTACATCTCCCGTCAGGAAGCGGACATCGAGCGCCTGCGCCGGCATGAGAACATGACCCTGCCGAAGGATCTGGACTACGACAGTGTCGGTGGCCTGTCCAATGAGGTGAAGCAGAAGCTTGAGGAAACACGTCCGGAAACCATTGCCCAGGCCTCGCGCATTCAGGGCGTGACGCCGGCGGCGGTCTCCCAGCTGCTGATCCATCTCAAGAAACGGGATCTGCTGCAGCAGGAAAGCGCCTGAATGGACACGGAGCGCCGTGAACTGGAGGCGGGGGCCGAAGCACTCGGTGTCCGTCTCGCCCCGGAGACGGCGGACCGGATGCTGCGGCTTCTGGATTTACTGGAAAAGTGGAACCGGGCCTACAACCTGACCGCCGTACGCGAGCGCAGCGCCATGTGCGCCCGGCACCTTCTGGACAGCCTGACCCTGGTGCCGCGGCTCGGCCCTGGCCCCATACTGGACGTCGGCTCCGGCGGCGGCTTCCCGGGCCTGGTCCTGGCATTGCACTCGCCGTCCAGACAGGTGACACTGCTGGACAGCAACAGCAAGAAGACCCGGTTCATGACCCAGTGCCGGCTGGAGCTGGGCCTGGATAACATGCAGGTGGTGCATTCCCGGGTCGAGGACTGGCAGGGCGGCCCCTTCCCGCAGATCACAAGCCGCGCCTTCGCCTCACTGGCGGAAATGGTACCCATGACGGCCCATCTACTGGCGCAGGACGGGGAACACCTGGCCATGAAGGGCCCGGAAGCCACCACCGAGGTTGAAGGGCTGCCCACCGGTTGGCAGCTGCTTGAAGACAGTCGGGTCACCGTACCCGGCGTGGACGCGGAACGGCGGATACTGCGCATCGGGCGCAACAGCACGGATTCCACGGGCGAGACAGGAGACTGACGGTAATGGCGCGCATCGTGGCGGTAACCAACCAGAAAGGTGGCGTGGGTAAGACCACCACCTGTGTGAACCTGGCGGCCTCGCTGGCGGCGACCAAGCGCCGCGTGCTGCTGGTGGATATGGACCCCCAGGGCAACGCCACCATGGGCAGCGGGCTCGACAAGAACGAACTCAAGGTCAGCGGCTTTGACGTGCTGACCCGCCGCCAGAACGCTGCCGACGTCTGTACTGAAGCACCGGACTCCGGGTTCGATGTGCTGCCGGCCAACGGCGACCTGACCGCCGCCGAGGTGGAGCTGATGAACGAGATCGGCCGGGAGCACCGTCTGCGCCTGGCGCTCAAGCCCATCACCGAGCTCTATGATTTCATCCTCATCGACTGCCCGCCGGCGCTCAACCTGCTGACCGTCAACGCCCTGGCCGCCGCCGACTCGGTGCTGATTCCCATGCAGTGCGAGTACTACGCGCTGGAAGGGCTGGCTGCACTCATGGGTACCATCGAGCAGATCCAGGAAACCGTGAATCCGGCGCTGAAAATCGAGGGCCTGCTGCGTACCATGTATGACCCCCGTAACAGCCTGACCCTGGACGTATCGCGCCAGCTCAACGACTACTTCGGCGACCGGGTCTACTCGGCCGTTATCCCGCGCAACGTGCGCCTGGCCGAAGCTCCCAGTTACGGCATGCCGGCGCTGCGCTACGACCGCAGCTCCAAGGGTGCCATCTCGTATCTCGCGCTGGCGGGGGAGATGGTCAGGCGTAATGGCAGCCAGCAATCAGAGGGCGCCGTCGCCGTTTGACGGCAGGCACCCGCACCAGCAACGAACAGGATAACAAGCAACCATCATGTCATCGCGCAAACGCGGACTGGGCCAGAGAGGCCTCAACGCTCTTCTTGAAGGTTCCCGGACCAACCTGGAGGATGACGCCCCGGCGGATCCGGCCATTGAAGCCGAGCTGAAAGAGCTGCCCCTGGATCTGATCCAGCGCGGGCGCTATCAGCCGCGTCGGGACATGGATGAAGAGGCGCTGCAGGAGCTGGCCGAGTCCATCAAGCAGCAGGGTGTGATGCAGCCGGTGGTGGTGCGGCCTCTGGAGAGCGGCCATTACGAGCTGGTTGCCGGTGAACGTCGCTGGCGCGCCACCCAGCTCGCAGGCCTGGACCGCATACCGGCGTTGATCCGTCAGGTTCCGGATGAGGCTGCCATTGCCCTGGGCCTGGTGGAAAATATCCAGCGCGAGAACCTCAACCCTATCGAGGAAGCCGCCGCCCTTTACCGCCTGCAGGAAGAATTCGGCCTGACCCAGCAGCAGACGGCTGACGCCGTGGGTAAGTCACGCACCACCATCACCAACCTGCTGAGGCTCATGGGGCTGGTCGAAGAGGTCCGGATTATGCTGGAACACGGCGACCTCGAGATGGGCCATGGCCGCGCCCTTCTGGGTTTGCCGGAGCAGCAGCAGGCGCCGGTCGCCCGCCAGGTGGTGAGCAAGTCACTCTCGGTACGTCAGACAGAAGCGCTGGTGCGCAAAAGCCTGGAGCAGGGCCAGGACAATGCCAAGCCGGAACCGAAAAAGGAGGATCCGGACATCCGCAACCTCCAGGATCGGCTGGCGGATAGGCTCGGCGCGCGCGTGGCCATCAATCACGGCAAACGTGGTAAGGGGAAGGTGGTGATCGAATACAACAGCCTGGATGAGCTGGACGGAATTCTTGATCATATCCAGTAGTCGGCTGCTGGCAATCGTTCGAATTTTCATCCAAATTTATTGATCCAGACCACCCAAAGCCCTATAATCTGCCCCGCTTTAACAACGGCCGACAAGGGTTGGCATTTTGAACATCAGGCGGCCTCCGGTAGGCCGACTCATCACGCTACAGCTGGGAATTCTGCTGCTGATCAGCAGTCTTTTCCTGCTTGAGTCGGCGCTCGGTGCCCGCTCCGCCCTGTTCGGGGGGCTTGCTTACTGGATACCGAACAGCCTTTTTGCCCTGCGCTATTTCCGCCATAGCGGAGCGCGGCGGATGGGGGCGGTTTTCGCGGCCATGATGGCCGGTGAGATGTTCAAGCTGTCCGCGACAGTGGTTCTTCTGGCGGGCACGCTGATGCTGATCCAGCCAATCGACGGGCCGGCCCTGTTTACAGGGTTCGGCACCATGATCCTCAGCCACATGCTGACGCCGCTTGTGTTCAGTAGGGTTGCAAACCGATGACGGGGCGAGAGTAGAACATGGCAGGTGAATCTCCAGCGGAATACATACAGCACCACCTTACGAACCTCACCTACGGAAAACTGCCGGCCGGTTTCGAGCGGAACGGCACCGAACTCCAGGAAGCCACCTGGACCATGGCCCAGTCCGCCGAAGAGGCACGCGCCATGGGGTTCATGGCGTTTCATGTGGATACTCTCTTCATGTCGGCGCTGACAGGCATCATCTTTCTGGTTCTTTTCCGGATAGTGGCCAGGAACGCCACCAGTGATCAGCCCGGCAAGCTCCAGAACCTGGTGGAAATGGTTGTGGAATTCACTCAGGATCTGGTGAAGAACACCTTCCACGGTCGTAACCCCATGATCGGGCCAATCGCCCTGACCGTCTTTGTGTGGGTTTTCCTCCAGAACTCGCTCAAGCTCATCCCGGTGGACTACATTCCGGCCCTGACCTCGGCCATGGGCATCGAGTACACCAAGATCGTACCCACCACCGATCCCAATGCCACTTTCGGCATGGCTATCGGTGTCTTCCTGATGGTGCTCTACTACAGCATCAAGGTGAAAGGCGTGGGCGGTTTCACCAAGGAGCTGACCTTCAGTCCCTTCAACCACTGGTCTCTGTCCTGGTTCAACCTGATCCTTGAGACCGTGGGGCTGTTGACCAAGCCGTTTTCCCTCGCGCTCCGGCTGTTCGGCAACATGTACGCGGGTGAGGTGATCTTCATCCTGATCGCATTGCTGCCGTTCTGGGCCCAGTGGGCGCTGCAGGTGCCCTGGCTGATCTTCCACATTCTGGTGGTCACGCTACAGGCCTTCATCTTTATGGTGCTCACGATCGTGTATCTGAGCATGGCCCATGAAGAGCATTAACCATCAATCTTTGATGATCCTAAACCCCTAAACCGTCGTTAAATCAGGAGTTGTTATGGAACTCGTAATCATCGCCGCCGCAATCATGATCGCCTCTGGTGCTCTGGGTACCGCCGTTGGCTTTGCCCTGCTGGGTGGCAAGCTGCTCGAAACCACTGCACGCCAGCCGGAAATGGCCGCTGAGCTCCAGACCAAGACCTTCATCATGGCGGGTCTTCTGGACGCGGTTTCCATGATCGGTGTGGGTATCGGTCTTTACCTGATCTTTGTTGTTGCATAACACCGGATGGTTGAGGGGTGGTCCAATAGCGGCTGCCCCATCGTCCCGAACGCAACGAATCGGAAAGAGGTAGAACGCCGTGAATATCAACCTCACGATGATCGGGCAGACCATCGGCTTCTTCATCTTCATCGCATTCTGCGTGAAGTATGTCTGGCCCCCGCTGGTTCAGGCCATGCAGGATCGCCAGAAGAAGATCGCCGACGGCCTTGCCGCATCCGACCGGGCAAACCAGGACCTGGAACTGGCCCAGCAAAGGGCAACCCAGGAACTGCGGGAAGCGCGTGACGAAGCGGCCACGATCGTGGAAAAGGCCAACAAGCGCGCCAACCAGATTGTGGAAGAGGCCAAGACCGAAGCCCGTGAACAGGGCGATCGGCTGCTGGCCCAGGCCCGCGACGAGATCGAGCAGGAACGCCAGCAGGCACGGGATGCGCTGCGCGCTGAAGTTGCCACTCTTGCGATCGCCGGCGCGGAAAAGATTCTGGAATCCTCCGTCGACGCCAAGGCGCACAGCGAGATGCTGGATAAGCTCTCCGCGGAACTGTAAACGAGGTCCAACATGGCAGAGTCAACGTCACTCGCCCGACCCTACGCGCGGGCGGCATTCGAGGCGGCACGCGACAGCGGTCAGTTCGATGACTGGAGTCAGTCGCTCAATCTGCTGGCGGCCATCACCAGTGATGACCGCATGGCCTCGGTCCTGCGCCATCCGGGCCTGAGCGCCCAGGAAAAGATCCAGCTCATCAGCGACGTCTGTGAGAACCCGCTCCCGGAGTCAGTCAACAACTTCATCCATATCATGGCTGAAAATCGCCGGCTGGCGCAGTTCCCGGCTGTTGCGGCACTCTTCGAAGCCTATCGTCATGATCATGAGCGGATTGTCGACGTCACGCTGACCACCGCCTTTGAACTGAACGATGAGCAGAAGCAGCGGCTTTCCCAGGCCCTGGAAAAACGCCTGGACCGCTCGGTTGAGCTCAGTGTTGAGTCCGATCAGTCAATCATCGGCGGCGTGGTTATCCGAGCGGGTGACGAGGTTATTGACGCCTCGCTGCGCGGGCGCCTCAACAGGCTGGCCAACGCCATGAGCGCCTGAGTCCGCCAGGCACGGCAGGAACCGAATTCCGACACGCGGTCATTTGCAGAATTTTTTGAGGACACAGGCATGCAGCAACTGAATCCATCCGAAATCAGCGAGATCATCAAGAAGCGCATCGAAAAGCTCGATGTGTCTTCTGAAGCTCGCAATGAAGGGACGATCGTCAGCGTTTCCGACGGCATCGTTCGCATCCACGGTCTGGCCGACGTCATGTACGGCGAGATGGTTGAGTTCCAGAACGGCAACTACGGCATGGCCCTGAACCTCGAGCGGGATTCGGTCGGTGCCGTTGTGCTCGGTGAGGACGAGGGCCTCGCGGAAGGTCAGAAGGTCAAGTGTACCGGCCGCATCCTTGAGGTGCCGGTGGGTCGCGAACTGCTGGGCCGCGTCGTGGACGCCCTGGGTAACCCGATCGACGGTAAGGGTGACGCGGGAACCACCGAAACCACACCGATTGAGAAGGTGGCCCCCGGGGTTATCGCCCGCGAAGAGGTGAACGAGCCCGTCCAGACCGGCCTTAAGCCGATTGATACCATGGTTCCCGTCGGTCGCGGCCAGCGGGAGCTGATCATCGGCGACCGCCAGATCGGTAAGACTGCCGTGGCCGTTGATACCATCATCAACCAGAAGAACAGCGGCATTAAGTGCATCTACGTGGCGATCGGCCAGAAGCAGTCGACCATCGCCAACGTGGTGCGCAAGCTGGAAGAACACGGTGCCATGGACAACACCATCGTGGTCGCTGCTGGTGCCGCCGATCCGGCCTCCATGCAGTTCCTGGCGCCCTACGCCGGTACCTCCATGGGTGAATTCTTCCGTGATCGCGGCGAAGACGCCCTTATCATCTACGACGACCTGACCAAGCAGGCCTGGGCCTATCGTCAGGTGTCGCTGCTGCTGCGGCGCCCGCCGGGCCGCGAGGCGTATCCGGGTGACGTGTTCTACCTGCACTCCCGTCTGCTGGAGCGTGCGTCCAAGGTCAATCCGGAGTACGTTGAGAAGGCCACCAACGGTGAAGTAACCGGCAAGACCGGGTCACTGACGGCACTGCCGATCATCGAGACCCAGGCCGGTGACGTGTCCGCCTTCGTTCCGACCAACGTAATCTCCATTACTGACGGTCAGATCTTCCTGGAGACGGACCTGTTCAACTCGGGCATCCGCCCGGCGATGAACGCGGGTATCTCGGTCTCCCGTGTGGGTGGTTCCGCGCAGACCAAGATCATGAAGAAGCTTGGTGGCGGTATCCGTCTGGCTCTGGCCCAGTACCGCGAGCTCCAGGCGTTCGCACAGTTCGCGTCCGATCTGGATGAGCAGACCCGTAAGCAGCTGGAGCACGGTGCCCGTGTTACCGAGCTGATGAAGCAGGAACAGTACTCGCCGATGTCCGTAGGTGAGATGGCGACGGTCCTGTTCGCTGCCAACGAGGGTTACCTCGAGGATGTGGACGCCAAGAAGATCGTGGATTTCGAAAAGGCGCTTATGGATTACATGCGCACCGAGCAGTCTGAGCTGCTGGCCAAGATCAACGACTCCGGCGAACTGAATGACGAGGTCGAGAGTGGTCTGAAATCAGCGCTGGATAAGTTCAAGTCGACCCAGAGCTGGTAATGCCGTTCGGGGCCTGCGGGCCCCGTGACTGTGGCGGAGCGATCAACCGGAAAAGGCACTGAACTATGGCCAGCGGAAAAGAAATACGCACTCAGATCTCCAGCATCCAGAATACGCAGAAGATCACCAACGCCATGGAAATGGTGGCGGCGAGCAAGATGCGTAAAGCCCAGGAGCGCATGGAACTGACCCGCCCCTACGCGAGCAAGATCCGGGATGTGATCGGTTATCTGGCGGAAGCCGACTCCGACTACCGGCACCCGTTCATGGAAGCTCGGGAAGCGAATCGTGTGGGCTACATCGTCGTCTCCACGGATCGTGGTCTCTGTGGTGGTCTGAACAACAATCTGTTCAAGACCATGCTTCAGGACAGCCGCTCCTGGAACGACAAAGGCGTGCCGTCGGATTTCTGCACGCTCGGTCAGAAAGCCAGCGTTTTCCTGAACGTGGTGGGTGGCAATATCGTGGCATCGGAAACCCAGCTCGGGGACCGGCCCAGCGCGGAACAGGTCATCGGCAGCGTCAAGGTGATGCTCGACGCCTACCGCGACGGCAGCATTGACCGGCTCTACGTGGTGTACAACCAGTTTGTGAACACCATGACCCAGACGCCGACCATCGAGCAGCTTCTGCCGCTTCAGGCGGAAGCGGAACCGGAAGGCAAGTATCGCTGGGACTATCTCTACGAGCCGGATCCGCGGACCCTGCTTGACGGGCTTCTGACCCGTTACGTGGAATCCCAGGTGTACCAGGGTGTGGTCGAGAACATCGCCTGTGAGCAGGCCGCTCGGATGATCGCCATGAAGAGCGCGACCGACAACGCCGGCGAGATCATCGACGATCTCAAGACCGAGTACAACAAGGCCCGTCAGGCCAACATCACGCAGGAAATTTCCGAAATTGTCAGTGGTGCAGCGGCCGTTTAAGGCGATACCGAATACTGAGTTAGTGAGGAAGCAAGCATGAGTAGTGGACGTATCGTTCAGATCATCGGGGCGGTTATCGACGTGGAATTCCCGCGCGATTCCGTACCCAACATCTATGATGCCGTGCGGCTCGATGACGTGGGCACCATTCTGGAAGTCCAGCAGCAGCTTGGTGACGGCGTGGTCCGGACCATCGCCATGGGCACCACCGAAGGCCTGAAGCGCGGCATGAGCGTGACCGGGACCGGCGAAGGCATCAAGGTACCGGTGGGCGAGGAAACCCTCGGCCGCATCATGAACGTGCTGGGCGAGCCCACGGACGAAGTGGGTGAGATCGGTGAGAAAGAGCGCTGGACCATCCACCGCAAGGCGCCCGGCTATGCCGACCAGTCGGCCTCGGAAGAGCTGCTGGAAACCGGCATTAAGGTCATCGACCTGATCTGCCCCTTCGCCAAGGGCGGCAAGGTTGGCCTCTTCGGCGGCGCCGGCGTGGGCAAGACCGTGAACATGATGGAGCTCATCAACAACATCGCGAAGGAGCACTCCGGTCTCTCCGTATTCGCCGGTGTGGGTGAGCGGACCCGTGAGGGTAACGACTTCTATTACGAGATGAAGGGCTCGAACGTCCTGGACAAGGTCTCGATGGTGTACGGTCAGATGAACGAGCCGCCGGGGAACCGCCTGCGTGTCGCCCTGACCGGCATGACCCTGGCCGAGAAGTTCCGCGATGAAGGCCGTGACGTCCTGCTGTTCATCGACAACATCTACCGCTACACGCTGGCGGGTCAGGAAGTGTCCGCACTTCTGGGTCGTATGCCCTCCGCGGTGGGCTACCAGCCGACACTGGCCGAGGAGATGGGCAAGCTCCAGGAGCGGATCACCTCCACCAAGACTGGCTCCATCACCTCGGTCCAGGCGGTCTACGTACCGGCCGACGACCTGACCGACCCGTCACCGGCGACCACCTTCGCGCACCTTGACGCGACCGTGGTACTGGCTCGTGACATCGCGGCCAAGGGCATCTATCCGGCGATCGATCCGCTGGACTCCACCAGTCGCCAGCTCGATCCGCTGGTTATTGGCCAGGAGCACTACGAGGTTGCCCGTGGCGTCCAGGGTGTGCTGCAGCGCTACAAGGAGCTGAAGGACATCATCGCCATTCTGGGCATGGATGAGCTCTCCGAGGAAGACAAGCAGACCGTTGACCGGGCGCGTAAGATCGAGCGCTTCCTGTCGCAGCCGTTCTTCGTGGCCGAGGTCTTCACCGGTTCGCCCGGTAAGTACGTGTCGCTGAAGGAGACCATCCGCAGCTTCAAGGGCATTCTGGACGGTGAGTACGACTCAATGCCTGAGCAGGCCTTCTACATGGTCGGCAGCATCGACGAGGCGGTCGAAAAAGCGAAGGAAATGGAAAACAAAGCTGCGTAAACCATTTCCGACTGAGAGAGGCGTAACCAATGGCTAACACCGTACAGTGTGACATTGTGAGCGCGCAGGAAAGCATCTTCTCCGGTGAGGTGGAGATGCTGACCGCGACCGCAAGTAACGGCGAGCTGGGCGTTATGGCAGGCCATACGCCCATGCTGACCGGCCTGGCTCCCGGGCCCGTGAATATCCGGATGGCAGATGGCAAGGAGGAAGTCTTCTTCGTCTCCGGCGGGTATCTCGAGGTTCAGCCCAAGAAGATTTCGATCCTGGCGGATACCGCCGAGCGCGCTCATGATATGGATGAGGCCGCTGCGGAACGGGCTCGTCAGGAAGCCGAACGTGAGCTGGCCAACCGCAGCAGTGAAGTGGACTATTCCCGTGCTGCCGCGCGTCTGGCCGAGGCTGCTGCCCAGCTCCGGACGCTGGAGAAGCTGCGCCGTAAGAAGCGCTGAATACCGGCTGATCCGGACATCGGGTTGTTACTGGAAACCGCATTGCCGATCATGCCCCTGCTGGGGCATGATCCAATGCGGTTTTTCTGATTCAAGGAGTACGAACGGATGACGACACCCCTGCACATCGTCGTCCTGGCCGCCGGCCAGGGATCCCGGATGAAATCCTCCCTTCCCAAGGTGCTCCACTCGTTGGCTGGGCAGCCGCTTCTGCATCATGTGCTGGAGGCTGGGCGCAGCCTGGGCCCCGACGGGCTGCATGTGGTGGTCGGCCATGGCGCGGACCAGGTTCGGGAGCAAACGCCCGGCAACGATATCCATTGGGTCATCCAGAAAGAGCAGCTGGGAACCGGGCACGCGGTTGCCCAGGCCCTCCCGGGGATTCCTGAAACCGCACGGGTGCTGGTGCTTTACGGTGATGTGCCGCTCACTTCCGCCGATACGCTGTCACGCCTCGCCGGTGTCATCAGCCGGGATTCGCTGGGTCTGCTCACCGTCAATCTGCCGGATCCGGCAGGCTATGGCCGTATACTCCGTGACAGCAGGGGAACCGTTACCGGTATCGTGGAGCAGAAGGACGCCACCCCGGAGCAGCTGGTGATCACCGAAGTGAATACAGGTCTTCTGGGGGCTCCGGCGGAACGGCTGAAGCAGTGGCTGCCCGCGCTGTCCTCGAATAATGCCCAGGGTGAGTACTACCTGACCGACATCATTGCCCTTGGTCGCCAGGAGGGGCTGGGCATCGAAGTTTCCCAGCCGGATGAACCGGAGGAAGTGCAGGGGGTGAACAACCGCGCCCAGTTAGCCGAACTGGAGCGCTGGTTCCAGCGTCAGCAGGCCCTGTTGCTGATGGCTGGCGGTGCCACCCTGGCGGACCCGTCCCGTGTGGATGTCCGAGGCCATCTCGAAACCGGCCAGGATGTGGTCATCGATGTGAACACGGTATTTGAAGGCGCCGTGGTGCTTGGTGACCGGGTCCAGATCGGCCCGGGTGTGGTGTTGCGTAACTGCCGTCTCGATTCGGATGTCCGGGTCGATGCCCATTCCGTCATAGAGGGCGCACGAGTGGATCAGGGCGCTGTGATTGGGCCCTTTGCCCGCCTGCGACCCGATGCGCTGGTGGGCCGGGACGCCCGGGTGGGCAATTTTGTGGAGATCAAGAAAAGCAGCATTGGCGAGGGTGCCAAGGTGAACCATCTCAGCTATGTGGGCGATACCACCATGGGCGCGGGCGTGAATGTTGGCGCGGGTACAATAACCTGCAATTATGATGGCACCAGCAAGCACCATACGACGATCCGTGACGGAGCCTTCATTGGCTCCAATACTTCACTGGTGGCCCCGGTGACCCTGGGTGAGCGAAGCCTCGTGGGCGCTGGCTCCACCATTACGCGGGACGTCGCTGATCGCGAACTGGCGGTGGCCCGCGGTCGCCAGCGCAACATCCCGGACTGGGTTCCGGTGGAAGACGGACGGGACAGCGAACAGGGGGGCAGCTAGGCATGTGTGGAATCGTGGGAGCGGCTGCGCGCCGTGACGTCCAGGGCATTCTGATCGAGGGCCTGAGGCGCCTGGAGTACCGTGGCTATGATTCGGCCGGCCTGGCCGTTCTGGATCCGGGCAGCGGCATCCAGCGCCAGCGGGAGGTGGGCAAGGTCGCCGCCCTGGAAGAGGCGGTTGGCAGCAACCCGCCCAGTGGGCACCTGGGCATTGCCCATACCCGCTGGGCCACCCATGGTAAGCCTTCCGCGGCCAATGCCCATCCGCACATGTCCGGCGAACGTCTGGCCGTGGTGCACAATGGCATCATTGAGAATTTCGAGCCGCTTCGCGACCAGCTTCGCAACGATGGCTACACTTTCACGTCTGAAACTGATACCGAGGTGCTGGCGCACCTGATCGCGCGTGAATACGCCCGCGCGGGGGATCTGGTCACCGGTTTCCACAATGCTGTGAGCCAGGTTGAGGGGGCCTATGCGCTGGCCGTTCTGCACGCGGATGAACCCGAGACTTTGTTGGTAGCCCGCCAGGGCAGCCCTCTGGTGATCGGGGTGGGGATCGGCGAGCATTTTGTCGCTTCAGACCAACTGGCCCTGCTGCCGGTCACGGACCGTTTCATCTATCTGGCCGAAGGCGACACGGCTCTGGTCCGGGCCGAATCGGTGACCATCACTGACGCCAGCGGCCAGCGCGTCGAGCGGCCCATCAACCGTTTCGAGCACAGCGCGGACGCCGCGGAGAAGGGGAGCTACCGGCATTTCATGCTCAAGGAAATCCACGAGCAGCCGGACGTGATCGAGGCCACCCTGCAGGGACGGGTGACTGATAGCAGGGTGCTTGAGCAGGCCCTGGGTACCGAGGCCTCGCGTCTGCTGGGGGAAGTGCGTCATGTCCAGATCGTGGCCTGTGGCACCAGCTTCCATGCCGGGATGGTAGCGCGTTACTGGATCGAAGAGCTGGCGGGTATTCCCTGCAGCGTGGAGGTCGCCTCTGAATTCCGTTACCGCAGCCATGTCATTCAGGACGGGACCCTATTCCTGACCATCTCCCAGTCCGGCGAGACCGCCGACACCCTTGCGGCCCTGCGCCAGGCCAGGGATGCGGGTTTCCGGGCCGCGCTGGCCATCTGCAATGTGCCGGGCAGTTCCCTGGTGCGGGAATCGGACATGGTGATCATGACCCACGCCGGTCCGGAGATTGGTGTGGCCTCCACCAAGGCGTTCACCACCCAGCTCACGGCGCTGTTGATGTTCACTCTGGCGCTGGCCCGGCATAATGGGCTTTCCGAGGCCCGGGAGGCGGAACTGGTCCAGGCCCTGCGCGCCATACCGGACCAGATGCGCGCGATAATGGACCTGGACGAGTCCATCAAACAGCTTTCCCAGTGGTTTGTGGATAAGCACCACAGTCTCTTCCTGGGGCGTGGTTCGCTCTACCCGGTCGCGATGGAAGGCGCGCTCAAGCTCAAGGAGATCTCTTACATCCACGCGGAGGCCTACCCGGCCGGTGAGCTCAAGCATGGCCCCCTGGCACTGGTGGACAGCGAAATGCCGGTGGTTACCGTGGCGCCTTCCAATGACCTGCTCGAGAAGCTCAAGTCCAACCTCCAGGAGGTACGGGCCCGGGGTGGTGAACTCTTCGTGTTTGCCGACAGTGAAACCGCGATGGGCGATGGCGAAGGTACCCACGTCATGACCATTCCCCACACGGACCCCATTCTGGCGCCACTTTTGTGCACCGTGCCGTTGCAGCTGCTGTCCTACCATGTCGCGGTGCTCAAGGGCACGGACGTCGACCAGCCGCGCAACCTGGCCAAGAGTGTCACGGTGGAATAACGGAAAGCGGCCATGGTGGGGTCAATCCGCGCAGTACTGGGGCTGTTGGTAGTGCTGATCAATACACTGATCGGCATCGGCCCCATGATGGCGATCGCGCTTGCCAAGCTGGTCGTTCCCCACCAGCCTTTCCAGCAGCGCTGTGCCCGGGGCGTGATGTGGATCGCCGAGAAGTGGGTGGACGCCAACGTCGCGGTGCTGAACCGTATGCTCGATACCCGGTGGGAGCTGCGAGGCGATTTCAACCCCCGGCTTGATACCTCCTACCTCGTCCTGTGCAATCATCAGTCCTGGGTGGACATTGCCGCTCTGGTGGAAGTGCTCAACGGGCGGGTGCCGTACTACAAGTTCTTCCTCAAACGCGAGCTGATCTGGGTGCCCCTCCTTGGGCTGGCCTTCTGGGCCCTGGATTACCCGCTGATGCGCCGCTATTCCAGTGAGTACCTGAAGAAGCACCCGGAAAAGCGCGGACTGGACCTGGAAATCACCCGGAAGGCCTGTGAGAAGTGCCGGGGGATGCCCATTACCGTGGTGAACTTCCCGGAGGGAACGCGCTATACACCCGCCAAGCATGAGGCGCAGCAACCAGGTTTCCGGCATCTACTGCAGCCCAAGGCCGGCGGTATTTCCTTCGTACTCGCCTCAATCGGTGACCAGATCGACACCATTCTGGACATTTCCATTGTCTATCCAGATGGTGTTCCCGGCTTCTGGGATCTTCTTGCCAACCGGATTCCGCGGGTGATCGTGGACATCCGCCAGTACCCGCTGGATCAGCAGTGGGTCCGTGGCGACTACCGCAACGACCCGGCCTTCCGCAGCCGATTCCAGCAGTGGATTACTGACCTGTGGCAGCAGAAGGATGAGCGCATTGGTTTCATCCACACTTCAGTCGATGCCGAGCGCACTGAGTGAGTCCGGGTCCGGGAACCCATCGGCCCTGAGGTCATTTTTCTTCTGGAAGTCCCGCAGTGCCGAGCGGGTGCCGGAGCCCAGGATGCCGTCAACCGGACCCGGGTCATGGCCAGCTTCCTTCAGTGCCGCCTGAAGCGCTTCGATGGTGTCTCGACTCAGGGGCTCGTGATCCGGTGGCCGGGTCTGGAACGGGCCGGCACCTACGATCCGGTCCGCCAGGTGGCCCACTGCCAGGGCGTAGAATTCGGACTGGTTCCAGCCCATGATCACCCGGAAGTTATCGTAAACCAGAAAGGCGGGACCTTCGTGGCCGGATGGCAGCAGCAGTGCTGCCTGCATGTCCGCCTGTGGCAGTTCCCCGCCCCAGGCATTGCGGATACCGAGCTCCCGCCACTCGGAGAGTGGGCGTTTGCGCTTGAGCCCTGCTGCCAGGCTGTAGTCAAAGCCTTCGGGGAGCTGGACCTCCCGGCCCCAGCGTTCGGCCTCGTTCCAGCCCAGGCTTTCCAGAAGATGGCCCGCCGAGGTCAGCGCGTCCGGTATGCTGTTCCACAGATCTACCTGGCCGGACCCATCCGCGTCCACCGCATGCTTGAGGTAGACGGACGGCATAAACTGCATCTGCCCCATCGCGCCGGCCCATGAACCTTCCATGGCTTCAGCCTCCACGTCGCCGCGCTCGATGAGGCGCAGGGCGGATACCAGTTCACCGGTGAAATAGTCACTCCGGCGTTGGTCACAGGCGAGGGTGGCCAGTGCGCGTGGGATCGGCATCCTGCCGGTATAGCTCCCGAAATTGGTTTCCAGGCCCCAGAAGGCGATCAGATAGCGGCCGGGAACCCCGGTTTCCCGGGTTATCCGTTCAAGCAGCTGCGAGTGTTCCTGGTAGAGCATCCGGCCCTTTTCGATGCGTTGTTCCGTTACACGTTTTTCAAGATAGTCCCGGAACGAGCGGGTGAACTCCGGCTGGCTGCGGTCCAGCTCAATCACCCGTTCGAGCGGCTCGATACCGGCCAGTACCCGGCTGGTGACGGATTCGGAAATGCCCTGGTCCAGCGCATGGTCGCGCAGGCCGGCCACACAGCGATCAAAGTCATCAGATGCCATGGCCTGTACAGTACTGGTAGCCGCCAGAAGTGCCATGAAGAGGTAAGTACGCATTCGGAGCGTCCTTTTATGCAGGTTCGTTTACGCATTCTGCACGAAACCATCGGTGTGTCGAGGGCTCTCGGTTGCTACCATGCATTACAATCCAAGCTCACATGTGTTCTGCCATGGAAAAGATCGAGCCGGTTGAAATACGGGTTTCTGTCAGCGAATTGAAGCTCGGCATGACGGTAACGCGCCTGGATCGTTCCTGGCTGGAAACCAGTTTCCCGGTTCAGGGTTTCGTTATCCGCCATACGGCGGATATTCAGGCGCTGCAGGAACAGTGCCGGTACGTCTATGTGGAGGGGCAGGAGGTTCCGGAAGCCCGGCCCTGGCGCTTCGGTTTTGGTGGCGGTAAACGCCGTCGGCAGGAGCCCCGGTTGAGTACCGTGGACATTGAAACGGAGTTGCCGAACGCCCGGGAGGCCTTCGAGCAGACCAGGGCGCTGGCTGAAGACATCATGGGAAACGCCCGCCTTGGCAGGACGATTGACGCCCGGCAGGCCCGGACCGTGGTCAAATCCTGCGTGGACAGCGTGATGCGTAACCATGAAGCACTGCAGATGCTGCTCCAGGTTCGCAGCAAGGATGACTACACCGCTGAGCATGGCATCAACGTCTGCATCCTGTCGGCCATTTTCGGGCGCCACCTGGGGCTGCTCGGGGGCGAGATCGAAAAGCTGGCGCTCAGTGGTCTGTTGCATGACGTGGGTAAGATGCACACACCCGCGGAGATCCTCCACAAGACAGAAGCGTTGACGGAAGCGGAAAAGGTGGTCATGCGTCAGCATGTGGAGCATGGCCGGCGCCTTCTGACCGGCATGAAGGGGGTGGATCCGGTTACCGTGGATGTCGCTTATGCGCACCATGAGCGCATGAACGGTACCGGCTATCCCCAGGGCCTTCTGGCTCACCAGATTCCCTTCTTTGCCAAGATTGTGTCCATTGTGGACAGCTACGATGCCATGACCAGCCACCGTGTATTCGAATCCGCGCGTTCGTCCAAGGAAGCGCTGGAAATCATCTATGACCAGCGCGGTGACCAGTTCGATGAAGCGCTGGCTCTTGATTTCATACAGTGCATTGGCGTCTACCCGCCGGGCTCCATTGTCCAGCTTAACAGCGGTGAGTCAGCCATTGTCATCACCACCTATGCGCTTAACCGTCTGCGCCCCAGGGTGCTGGTGGTGCGGGATCCCCAGGGCCAGCCCTGCCCCCAGCGTGTTGTGGACCTTCGCCAGAAAGAGGAGTACCGGCCGGGTATGCCCTACCAGATCAGTCGTGAGCTGCCCATGGGCAGCCACGGGATTGATTTGAAGGTCTTTACCGATGCGGGGCTGACCCTGGAAGAGGATCAGCCGGATGCGGAGGTGAGTACGCTGGTCAACGCCCTCCGTGGTATCGATACGGACTGATCAGAAACTGCTCCAGCCGGTGAACTCCGTGATACGATAAAGCAGGTAACGGCGCCGGCGGCCGTCCGCCCAGACGCCATAGGGCACGCTGCACTGGAAGCCCGGCGGGTTGCTCCAGCAGCGCTCAAACCAGTCTCCGGCCGCCCGCAGGGCGGGCAGCTCCTCATTGCCCACCAGTTCACAGCCGGCTTCAAGGTTGAGGTCATCCAGATTGCGCCGGGTCAGGTTGGCGGAGCCGAGGATCAGCTCCACCCGCCCGTCCCGTCGTTCCAGCCGCACCAGCTTGCAGTGGAACTGTTCACCATGGGTGCGGTACCAGCGCACCGGGATTCCGTGGGCGTGCAGCTCCAGCGCTACCTGCCGGTTGGGAAGACCGCCCTTGATGCGCCCGAAGGCGTCCTTGTTCGGGTCAAGCAGTACCCTGAGCCGGCAGCCCCGGGCCTGTGCCCGCTTCAGGGCCTTTATGACGCGCCTGTGGCTCAGGTAGAACAGCGCCAGATCCAGTTCATCACCCGGGTTGGCCCTGTTGATCAGTGCCACGCTGGCCTCCCGGATACGGGACTCGGTGAGCAGTCTCAGTCCCGGTCCCTCCGCTGTCGGAGCCGTTGCGGGGCCCGGCGGTGCCCTGAAATCGCAGCGATACCCCCGGGCCCAGCTCAGCAGGGTCTGCTCCTGGTCAAGCAGGGCAAGGGCTGCGTCACCATGGACCAGAAGCCCCACGTTGGAATGGGCGCTGCTGGCATCGTGTGGGTTGCCGGAGCTGATCAGCCCGCACCAGCCATCATGGGTGTCCGCCACCATGACCTTGCGGTGGTTGGCGCGGAAGTTGAACAGGGTCAGCCAGCTGCGAAGGGTCACCGGCCAGGGGCCGATGGGGTTGGGCAGCCAGCCGTTCTGGGGCCAGCGGGACCAGGGCTGAACCAGCAGGCGCCAGAATACCGACCAGCCCGGGTTGGAATCCCTCAGCCGTGCCAGGGGCGTTTCCAGTATTTCCACACCCGCCTCTTCCAGACGCTGGAGGTGCTCCGGCCAGTGGGCGCCGTAATAGCTGTTGATCGGATCCACCAGAACGGTGGCGCGCAATCCGGGGCACTGGCGCTGGCGCTCGATCAGCGCCCGGGTCAGCGTTTCCGTGACCGGCAGGTGTTCGGCAGGATCTGCACCATCCGGATTGAACAGGAACATGTCCATCACCAGCCGCTTCCGGGCATCCCGGATCAGCCTGAGCATGGCTGGAACCAGCTCGCGGCGGCTGCGGGAACGGCCCCGGGCGTCCACGTAACGGTGGTCGACCAGGAAGCGTGCTTCGCCCGGTTCGAACCAGGTGGAGGCCATGGCGACTGCCGCCGGCAATGGCTTATAGCGGTGGTACAGGCCCACCCCGAGCAGTACAGCCAGAAGCAGCAGGACCAGTCCTGTCATCATCACGGGAATACCCCAGTCCTGTTGAACGAGTTGAACAGAATCCTTTGATTGTCTGCCGGACGGCACTGGGAAATACTGGCCTCATCAGTAACCGGTATGAACCCAGGGAGTCAGACATGACCGAACGCATTGTTGAACGCCTTATCCACGGCGAGCGCGCCTCTGACGGTGATGGGGTCCAGCTCAGGCGCAGCCTGGGCCAGGGCCCGTTTGCACGCCTGGATCCCTTCCTGATGCTGGATGAGTTCCAGGCCGACGACAGAAGCGGCCCTATTGGCGGCTTCCCGCCCCACCCGCACCGGGGCTTTGAGACCGTCACCTACATGCTCGCCGGCAGCATGCAACACCGCGACTCGCTGGGCAACAGTGGCCGCATTGGCCCTGGCGGGGTGCAGTGGATGACCGCCGCCGGCGGCATTGTGCATTCGGAAATGCCGGAACTGCACGATGGCTACATGCGCGGCTTCCAGCTCTGGATCAACCTGCCCGCCGCGGACAAGATGAAGGCCCCGCGCTACCAGGACATCCAGGCGGATCGGGTACCGGAATACCCCTTCGACGGTGGCCGGGTACGCGTGATCGCCGGCGAGGTGGTGCTCGAAGGCAATACCCTGGTGGGCCCGGTCTCCGGCGTGGCCACGGCGCCGACCTACATGGACCTGGTGATCAAGCCGGGTCGGGAACTGACTCTGCCGATCGAAGCGGACCACAATGCCATGATCTACGTGTACGACGGGGAAGTATCGGCCGGCGATGACGGCTTCTCACCCGTAGCCGCCACCAACGCCGGTCTCCTGTCACGCGGAGACGAGGTCCGCCTGCGTGCCGGGGATGAAGGCGCCGGCCTGCTTCTGCTTGCGGCAAACCCGGTGAAGGAGTCCGTGGTCCAGCACGGGCCTTTCGTGATGAACGCCCGGGATGAGATTGAGCAGGCGATCCGGGATTACCAGGAAGGGCGGTTTGAGCGGGAGGATGTGGCCCTTTCCTGACCCGCCCCTTGGCGTCGTCATGCATAAAAAACCCCGGCAGGGCGAACCTGACCGGGGTTTTTAACACTCTGGTACGTGGTTACAGCACGTTGTGCTTCACCAGCTTGCGCTTGTTGTGGGCGAGCCCGTCGAACGGGAAGTCGTCCACGCTCAGCATCTCCAGTACTTCGGCCTCGTACTTGCGCATGAACTCGGCGTCGTCCTGGGAGATCAGACCGGCTTCCAGACCCGCCTCGAACTTCTGCTCGGGGTGCAGGGCTTCGGTGGGCAGCTCACCCTTGGCGTGCGCCTTGTCCAGGGTCTTGTAGAGCTTGTCCGCGCGCGGGTAGTCCGCCAGCAGCTGGTTGTAGTGTGCCAGCGGGTTGAAGACCTCGCCCTTCTGCTCAAGCGTGTCCCAGGTGTTGCTGGTGAGCTTGGCGCGCAGCGCGGAGTCCGTGCTGATCGCGCGGGCAATCGCCTGGGTGCGCTTGTCGGAGGGTGCCTTCCAGCGCCGGCCCAGCGGCATGGTGACCCAGCGCAGGGCCACGGCAACCGCCCGATTCGGCAGGTTGTCCAGCAGCTCGTCCAGCGCTTTCTCGGCGCGGTTCAGGAGGTACTCGCAGCTGTAGGCCATGAGCTCGCGTTCGCCTTCCACAGCCTGCCCTTCGTGCCAGTTCTTGAGCACCATGGAGGTCAGGTAGAGGTTGGCGAGCACATCACCCAGCCGCGCCGAGAGCAGCTCGCGCAGCTTGAGGTCCGAGCCCAGTGTGGTCATGGCTGCATCCGAGGCCAGGCCGAAGGCGGCGCTGAAGCGGTTCACGGCACGAGCATAGGGCGCCGCCGCGTTGTCGAAGGGCACGTCGCCACGGCCGAGACCAATGGCTTGGGTGAAGGCGCGGGCGGCATTGCCGAAGACGAGGCCCGCATGGTTGAAGAAGGCATCGTCGAAGGCATCAATGTCGTCACTGTCCTTGGCCGCCAGCTCATCCAGCACATAGGGATGGCAGCGGATCGCACCCTGACCAAAGATCATCAGACTGCGGGTCATGATGTTGGCACCCTCCACCGTGATGGAGACGGCCGAGCCGGCAAAGGACAGCCCCAGGTAGTTGCGTGGCCCCAGGGTGACAGTCTTGCCGCCGTGAACGTCCATGGCATCGGAGAGGATGTCACGCTGATACTCGGTCAGCTGGCTCTTGAGGATGGCCGAGGGGACGGCGGGCTTTTCGCCGTTGTCGATCATGTTGGCGGTCTGCATCACCGCGGACTGGGCGATGTAGGCCTTGCCGGCGATACGCGCCAGCGGTTCCTGCACGCCTTCCATGTCCGCCACCGGGGTGTTGAACTGGCGGCGGATGCGAGTGAAGCCACCGGCCAGGCCTACGGCGTAGCGGCCACTGCCGCTCGCGCCGGAGGGCAGGGTGATGCAGCGGCCCACGGAGAGGCACTCAACCAGCATGCGCCAGCCCTGGCCGGCCATATCCGGGCCGCCGATGATGTAGTCCAGAGGAATGAACACATCCTTGCCCTTGATCGGCCCGTTCATGAAGGGGGTACCGATGGGCGCGTGACGGCGACCGATTTCCATGCCTTCGGTGTCACGCGGGATCAGGGCGCAGGTGATGCCCAGATCCTTCTGTTCGCCCAGCAGGTTGTCCGGGTCGAACATGCGGAAGGCCAGACCGACCACGGTGGCGATGGGCGCCAGGGTGATCCAGCGCTTCTCGAAGTTCAGGCGCAGGCCGACCACTTCCTTGCCGTCGATCTCCTGCTTGCACACGATGCCGGTGTCCGGCAGCGAGGTGGCGTCGGACCCGGCGCGCGGGCCGGTGAGGCCGAAGCAGGGAATCTCCCGGCCGTCGGCCAGGCGTGGCAGGTAGTAGTTCTTCTGGTCGTCGGTGCCGTACTTGAGCAGCAGCTCACCGGGGCCCAGGGAGTTGGGCACGCCCACAGAAACCATCAGGGACTCGTTCACGGAGAGCTTCTGCAGCACCGCGGACTGGGCGCGGGCGGAGAGGCCGAGGCCGCCGTATTCCTTCGGGATGATCATGCCGAAGAAGCGTTCCTTTTTCAGGTAGTCCCAGACCTCCTTGGGCAGGTCCGCGCGCTCGAAGCCGATGTCCCAGGCATTGCACATGCTGGCCGCCACGGCGCACTGGTTGTCCACGAACGCCTGCTCGTCCTGGGAGAGACCTGTGTTGCGATTGGTCAGCAGACGGTGCCAGTCCGGGCGGCCGGTGAAGAGTTCACCGTCCCAGCCAACGGTGCCCGCGTCCAGGGCTTGCTTCTCGGTCTCAGAGACCTTGGGGGCGACCTTCTTGAACATGGCGAAGGCGCGCGGGGTGAGCCACTGGCGGCGCAGGCCGGGGAGTCCGGCAAAGGCGGTGATGCCGGCGCCGATGAACAGCAGCAGGCTGAACCAGCCGGTGCCCATGAACAGGCCGATGATGCCGACCACGACCATGACGGCGATGGCCGCCGCTGCGCCGGATTCGCGCCGCAGCACGAACAGCAGGCCGGCGAGAGCGAGCAGAACAACAATGAGGAGATCCATAGTGTTTCCCTGTGTTGGCCTTGGAGTTGGATTGTCTGGCTGTATACGATACCAGCAATGCAACGGATTGTATCGCCGTTGGGCCCGCTGATGGCAAGCGTTGTGGCGTTGTTGGCAGGGAAGGGGGAGGGGCTGGTGGTTACAAATCACAACCCGGGATGGCCGGTGGTCGGGGTTTACCTCTGGTCAGAAGTTGTTCAATATGGGAAGTAGACAACCCACCTGAGCGAGGTGAGAGGCATGATTGAAGGCATGAACCCGCAGGCGGCCAACCTGGCTCGGGATACCGGCGCCCAGCAGTTGCAGTCGCGTGGCGCCCAGGAAAGTGCCAACCAGGGGCCCCAGGCTCGTGAGAATTCAGTCGGCAACACTAATGCCCGGCCAGCGCAGGACGTGAGCGTCCAGATCTCCCAGCAGGGCCTGGATTCCGCTGCCGCCAACAGTGGTGAGGCGGTGCCCGATGCCGCCGCCACGGATACCAATACGGCGTCGACACTGTCCAGCGGTGACTTCGGCAGTGCTGCCAGTGAGACGGGCAACAGTGCCAGCAGCCGTGCCGAGGCCACCAACAGCCCGGGTGGCGGAGCCGTAGCCGGCAACCAGTCGGTCAGCGCGGACGAGCAGCTGGGCACCAATATCGACGTGGAGGCGTAAACCGCCTCCCGCCGTTTTCCTTTCTACTGGCTTTCCGCCAGCGTCGGATAATCCGTGTAACCCCGTTCATCGCCGCCGTAGAAGGTGCTGGCGTCCCACTCATTGAGCGGTGCGTCCTGCCGGAAGCGTTCCACCAGATCCGGATTGGCAATGATCGGCCGGCCGAAGGAGGCCAGGTCACAGCGCCCGGCATTGATGCGTTCAATGGCCTCATTCCGGCTGTAGGCCCCGTTGCCGATATAGGCGCCGGTGAATTCCTCGCGGATGGCGTCGATCACGGATTCCGGGCGGCCGTTCTCATGGTTGCCCTGGAAGGAATCCTCCACCACCTCGATGTAGGCCAGGCCTGCTTCCTGCACCTTGCGTGCCAGAGCCCGGAAGGTACTGTGCGGGTCCGCGTCGAACATGCTGTTGAAGCTGCCGGTGGGGCTGACCCGGATGCCGATGCGTGCCGCTGGCCAGACCTGCTTGACCGCTTCCACCACCATCATCGGGAACCGCAGGCGATTTTCCACTGAGCCGCCATAGTCGTCGGTGCGGTGGTTGCTGCCGGACTTGATGAACTGGTCCAGCAGGTAACCGTTGGCGGCGTGGATCTCGATGCCGTCGAAGCCGGCTTCGCGGGCGTTCTCGGCGCCCTGGCGGTACTGTTCAACAATGCCGGGCAGCTCATCGGCTTCCAGTGCACGGGGCGTGGGGATATCCACCATGCCGGAGTCGGCGCTGATGAACACCTGGGAGCCTTCCGGCTTGATGGCCGAGGGACCCACGGGCAGTTCGCCACCAGGCTGCAGTTCCGGATGGGAAATGCGGCCCACGTGCCAGAGCTGGGCGTGCATACGGCCGCCGGCCGCGTGGACCGCGTCCGTGACTTTGCGCCAGCCGGCGATCTGCTCCGGGGTGTAGATGCCAGGTGTGTAGGCGTAGCCCTGGCCCTGCTGGGAAACCTGCGTTGCCTCGCTGATGATCAGCCCAGCACTGGCGCGCTGGGCGTAATAGCGGGCGTTCATGTCGCTGGGTACGTCGCCCGGCTGGCTGGCCCGGGCGCGGGTCAGCGGCGCCATGATGATGCGATTGGGCAGCTCGAGATCGCCCAGGGTAAAGGGTTCAAAAAGCACGTTGTCCCCGTTGGTCATCGAAGGGTCTCCTCTTGGTGGTCGGATGGTTTCTGATAGATACGTCTACGACAGAAAACCGAATCCGATTGATGTGCTCTATAAGATGGGGGTGAGAGGAGACCCCTTCAACCGGTCAGCGTGTCTCAGGTTGTCAGTATCATCCGCAATCCCTCCAGCTCCACGCCGGCCCGGTCTATGGCCGCAGTGCCCTGTTCGCGCTGGGCTTCCAGAGCCTCGATCTCGCGGTTTTTCAGTTCATTACTGGTGGCCTGCAGTTCCCTGAGTGCTTCGATTTCGGTGTTGTAGTGGGCCTCCAGGGCCTGTCGGGCGTCGGCGATGGTTTCCGGCAGGCCTGCCTCGGCCTTCTCCCGGATGGCCGGCAGCAGGGCCTCGATGTCGTCGCGCAGGCGCGGCAGGATCTGCTGGGCGTCCTTGCGCTTGATGCGGCCACCGATCTGGTTGAGCTTGTCGTGGGTGAGCATGGCGCTCAGGTCGCGGCCGTCACTGGTCAGCAGCAACCGGCCCGGGGCCAGTGGCAGGAAGCGGCCCACGGCCACGGCGCGCGGGGCGGCGGTGGTGACGCGGTAGAGCGCCTCCAGCATCAGGGTGCCGGGCTGTACGCCCTTGAGCTCCAGGGTGATGAGGGCGGCGTTGCCGAGCTCTGAATCGGTCACCATGTTCATGGCATCGCGCACCATGGGGTGCTCCCAGCTCATGAAGGCCAGGTCCTCCCGGGCCAGCGCCACATCCCGCTCCAGGGTGAAGCTGAGGCCGTCGTCCGGCAGGTGCGGGAAGTGCTCGGTTTTCATATGGTCCGTGGGCCGGATGGTCCACTGTTCCTTGCCGGTTTCCTCGTGGTCGATGCCGTACTGGTCCAGCAGCTGGGTAAGGTAGGCGGCAAGATCGTCCGGCGCCTCGGTTTCCCGGATGGTGCTGATGCTGGCATCGGCGGCTGCCTGTTCGTCCCGGGTGAGGGAGGCGATCAGGCGGCGCTCCTCCTGCAGGCTTTCCTCCTGGGCTTCACGTGCCTGGCGCGTGGCTTCCAGAAGCCCGTCCAGCGGCGCTTCCGGGTCATTGAGGGCGGCGTCGAGCTGTTCCGCAACCTCGTGCTGAACCGCCACGCCCGTGGGGCAGTAGGCCTGGAGGGCGTTGAGGCCCTGCTGGTACCACTGGAAGAGCACCTGCTGGGCTGAGCCAGCGATGTAGGGCACATGGATGTGGATGCGCTCCCCCTGGCCGATGCGGTCAAGCCGGCCGATGCGCTGCTCCAGCAGGTCCGGGTTCTGGGGCAGATCGAACAGCACCAGGTGGCGGGCGAACTGGAAGTTGCGCCCCTCGCTGCCGATCTCGGAGCAGATCAGTGCCTGGGCACCCTGCTCGTCGTCCGCGAACCAGGCGGCGGCGCGGTCGCGCTCGATGATGCTCAGGCGTTCATGGAAGGCGGCGCTGCGGATGCCGGCACGCAGCTGCAGGAAATGCTCCAGCGTCTCGGCGGTATCCGCATGGGCACAGATGACCAGGACTTTTTCGTTGCGGTTGGCCTTGAGCATCTGCTGGAGCCAGGCGACACGGGGATCCTCTGCGAGCCAGGTTTCACTGTCCAGGCCGGTTTCCGGGAAAAGGCCTGCAGTCCCCGCCAGCTGCGCCTGTTCGGCGTAGTCCAGGCCCGCCTCAAGCGGGGCGGATTCCACCACCCGTTCCGGAAAGCCACCCACGTCATCGCGGGTGTGGCGGAACAGGACGCGGTGCTGCTCGGGCAGGCCACCGTGGTCACGCACTGTCTGCTGGAAGGCCGCGTAGTCGGTGAAGCGCGCGGGATCGATCAGGCGCAGCCGCGCGAAGTGGCTGTCCAGGCCCACCTGTTCGGGGGTGGCGGTTAACAGCAGCACCCCCGGAATCTGCCCGGCGAGCCGTTCCACGGCCTGGTAGCCGGCATCAGCGCCGTCCGGCGTCCAATGCAGGTGATGGGCTTCGTCCACCACCAGCAGGTCCCAGCCCGCTTCCTCCGCGGCGGCCAGGTTGGCCTCGCTGTCACTGAGCAGCGAGAGCGGGCAGAGTACGAACTGTTCGTTCTCGAAGGGGTTGCCTTCCTCGGCCTCCAGGCGTTCCTGGTTGAAGAGCGCGAAATGCAGGTTGAAACGCCGGCGCATCTCCACGAACCACTGGGTCAGCAGTGCGTCCGGCACCACCACCAGCAGCCGTTCGGCCTGGCCGGTGATGACCTGGCGGTGGAGAATCAGCCCGGCCTCGATGGTTTTGCCCAGGCCGGCCTCGTCCGCCAGCAGCAGGCGCGGATGGGGGCGGCGGGCGGTCTGCTCGGCGATCGCGACCTGGTGCGGCAGCAACTGGGTCCGGGTGCCGATGAGCCCGCGAGCCGGCGAAGCCTGGAGTCGTGCCTGGTGCTGCAGGGTGGCATAGCGGAGCTGGAAGTCGCCATTGCGGTCAAACTGGCCGCAGAACAGACGCTGCTCGGGGTGCACGAAACGGGCATGGGGGCTGAGCATGACCTCCGTCAGGGTGACCGGTTCGCCGGTCTCGTCCTCGCATTCGTAGGTAAAGAGCCCCTCGGAATCCTCCACTTCGCGCACGGTCAGTGCGCGCTCATGGCGGTCCCTCAGGGTCTCACCCACGCGGTAGCGCACCCGGGCGAGGGGCGCGTTGTCCATGGCGTAGGTGCGTTCTTCCTCGGCTGCGGGAAAGGCAATGGTAACGCGGCGGCCGCTGACGTCGGTGATCAGGCCGAGGCCGAGATCGGATTCGGTCTGGCTGACCCAGCGCTGGCCCATTGTGAAGGTCATGGAGGCTCCGGACTGGCTGTTTCGGGAGCGCAAACGTAGCGGCTGTGTCGGCTTATTGCAATGCGTGATTGGCCGGGGGTACCGGGCCCGGCTAGAATGCCGGCAGCAGCCCTTCACAGGAGCCGGATTTGGCAGCCAGCGACATGGACACCCGTTATGCCTGAGGCGGACAGCAGCATCCTGGCTGGCCTCTTCGCGGTTTTCTACGTGAGCCTGGCTATTGCGGCCTCCGGGCATGCCATCCTCAAAAAGGAAGACAGCCGCGCGGCGGTGGCCTGGGTCGGCGTTATCTGGCTGGCGCCGCTGATGGGATCGCTCCTTTACCTGATGTTCGGCATCAACCGCATCCGGCGCAGGGCGGCCGAGCTGCGTGGCGAAATGCCCAGGGTGGATCAGGGATCGGCGGTGCGGGCCTATGTGCCCGAAGACATGGGCCGGGAGCTTCCCCGGGAGATGCAGGCGCTGGCCCGCCTGGCCGACCGGGTCTCACGCCAGCCCCTGCTCACCGGCAACCGTCTTACACCGCTGAGTAACGGAGACGAGGCCTATCCCCGCATGCTCGAGGCCATTGCCAGCGCCCGCCAGAGCATCACCCTGAGCACCTACATTTTCAGTAACGACGCCGTGGGCCGGGATTTCGCCCGCAGCCTTGGGCAGGCCGTGCGCCGGGGCGTGAGCGTGCGGGTGCTGGTGGACGCGGTGGGGCTGCGCTACTCCGTTCCATCGATCATCCGGCACCTGCGCCGTGAGCGGGTGCCCTATGCCCGCTTCATGCCCACCCGCACCCCGCTCACCATGCCGTTCATGAACCTGCGCAATCACCGCAAGATGCTGGTGGTGGACGGCCTGCTCGGATTCAGCGGGGGTATGAACATCGCCGCCGGCAACTGTGTGGAGAGCCAGCCGCGCCATCCCATCCGGGATCTGCATTTCGCCATTGAAGGGCCGGTGGTCGCGGAGCTGCAGACCGTATTCGCCGAGGACTGGGCCTTCGCCTGCCGGGAACGGCTCAACGGCGAACGCTGGTTCCCCAAGCCCTATGCCCCGGGCTCCACCCTCAGCCGCGTTATTCCCGACGGGCCGGATGAAAACCTGGATACCCTGCGCCAGGTCATTGTCGGGGCCCTTTCAGTGGCGCGGCGCCATGTACGGGTCATGACGCCCTACTTCCTGCCTGATGCCACCGTCCAGGACGCGCTCAAGACGGCGGCGTTGCGCGGTGCCACCGTGGATGTGGTACTGCCGCTGCGCAACAACCTGCCGATGGTGGACTGGGCCTGCCGGGGGCAGCTCGAGGATCTGCTCCATTGGGGCGTGCGGGTCTGGTACAGCCCGGGCGATTTCGATCACAGCAAGCTGTTCACAGTGGACGGGCGCTGGAGCATGGTCGGTTCCGCCAACTGGGATCCGCGCAGCCTGCGCCTGAACTTTGAGTGCAACCTGGAATGCTACGACGCGCGCCTGGCTCGCTCGCTGGAACGGATGGTCGATCAGGTAACGGCCCGGGCCGAACCTCTTGAGCTAGCTGAGCTGCGCAATGCCTGGCTGCCAGTGCGCCTGCGCAACGGCATTGCTCGGCTGATGTCGCCCTATCTGTAAAAGTGTTAATGAATTCGTGGCCTTTGCGCGTGAAACACCCCCCGGAGTCGCGTTATGCTCGCGGGCTCATACATCATTAACACTATAACCGGAGTGTTCCCTATGAAGACCTTCCGACTCCTCGCCGCCGGCCTTGCCATGGCGTTTGCCTTCACCGCCGGCGCCCAGCAGATGGGTCAGCAGGGTGGTGACCAGGTGGATCAGCTGGCCCGCATGATCGATCTCACTGATGAGCAGCAGGAAGAGATCCGTGGCATCCTGGATGAGATGCAGGGTGATATCCAGGAGACCCAGAAGCAGATCCAGCAACTGCAGCAGAAGCTGGACGGCCGGGTTGGCCCGGACTATGACGAGGAAGCCATCCGGGCGGATGCCGAAAAGCTGGGTAATCTTACCGGTGAGATGACAGCGGAAAGCATTCTGCTCCAGTCCCGCGTGGAGTCGGTGTTCACCGAGGAACAGCGCAAAGAGCTGGAAAAGCAGATGCAGAAGCAGCGCCAGCAGATGCAGCGTATGCAGCAGCAGATGCGTCAGCAGCGTAGTCAGGGCCAGGGCCAGGGCCAGGGTCAGCAGTAAGACTGACGCGCGTGATGCGTACGGGTGGTTTCCCGGTCAGAACAGGCTGGGAACCACCCGTCAGAACATGCCGGCATCCAGTCCCGCTGCCAGGTAAAGGCCCAGTTCCTCACACTGGGTTATGAATTCCTCCCGGAATTCACCGTGGCAGAGCAATGGCTCCTGCACTGCCCGCCAGCGCAGCCCGGTGGTGATGGTATCGATGGCCTTCAGTGTTCCCGTTCCATCCTTCCCCGCCCGTACAAAACTGGCAAACGGCAGGGCCTGTGTCTGTTCCAGGCAGGGGTAATAGATCCGATCAAAAAAATCTTTTAGCGCCCCACTCATATATCCTAGATTCTCGGTGGTCCCGAGAATGATGGCGTCCGCTGCGAGCACATCGTCCGGACCCGCTTCCAGGGGCGGTATGTGCCGAGCCTCGACGTTTTCGATATCCTCATGACGAGCGCCCTGCAGTACGGCCTCGGCCATGCGGGATGTATTGGGCGACGGGGTGTGGGCGACGATCAAAAGCTGCCTGGCAGTCACTGGGCCACCTCCTGCGGGGAACCAGTCCTTATGGTGGTGCGTATGAGACTCAAGTCAATCCATTCCAGCGCAACGGGGAATCCAAACCTATGAAATACCGTGGCATGAGTGAGCACTTCACCCACGACCAGCCGGCCAGGGTGGGCGTGCTCATCACCAACCTGGGCACGCCGGATGAACCCACCACGCCGGCGCTGCGCCGCTATCTGGATCAGTTCCTCTCGGATCCCCGCGTGATCGAGCTGCCGCGGCTTCTCTGGTGGCTGATCCTGCACGGCATTGTGCTGCGGACCCGCCCGAAGAAATCCGCTGAGGGCTATCGCAGCGTCTGGAGCGAGGACGGATCACCGTTGCTGGTGCACACGCGTGGCCAGGCCGAGGGGCTGAAGCAGCGCCTGCAGTTCCGCTACGGGCAGAACATCGAGGTGGCCTACGCCATGCGCTACGGCAATCCGTCGATCGAATCCGCGATTGAGGATCTGCAGCGCCGGGGTGTGCGCCAGCTCCTGGTTCTGCCGATGTACCCCCAGTACTCGGCTTCCACTACCGGGTCCACCTTCGATGCGCTGGCGCAGGACTTCCAGCAGCGGCGCTGGCTGCCGGATCTGCGCTTCATCAGCCATTACCATGACTTTGAGCCCTACATCGAGGCCGTGGCGCGCAAGATCGAGCGCTACTGGGAAGACAATGGCCGGCCGGACATGCTGGTGCTGTCCTACCACGGCGTGCCCAAGCGCTACCTGCTCAACGGGGATCCCTATCACTGTGAATGCCACAAGACCACGCGGCTGCTGGCCAGGCGGCTGGGGCTGCGCGAGGGTGAGTACATGACCACCTTCCAGTCCCGCTTCGGCAACGAGGAGTGGCTCCAGCCCTATACGGACGAAACCATGAAGTCACTGCCCGGCCAGGGCGTGAAGCGGGTCCATGTGGTCTGTCCCGGTTTCTCATCGGACTGTCTGGAGACCATCGAAGAGATTGATGAGGAGAACCGGGAGTACTTCATGGAGGCCGGAGGCGAGGATTTCCACTACATTCCGGCCTTGAATTCGGACGAGGATCACATCGACATGATCACCACCCTGGTGGAAAAGCATATTCAGGGCTGGACCCTTCCCGAGAACAACCCGGAGGAGCTGACGGCCAGCCGCGAGCGCGCCGAGGCACTCGGGGCTGACCAGTAGGGCGGGTCAGGCGTCGACCAGATCGAAGCGGATCTGGCGGCGCTCCTCATCCACCTCCCTGAAGCGCACCGTCACCGCCTGGTCCAGCCGGAAGCGGCGCTGGTCACTGGCGATGGTGTGGGTGACCGGGTCGAAGCTGAACTTCTCGGGCAGATCCCGTGCGGCCACAAAGCCCACCAGGCCGGTTTCATCCAGCTTCACCTGGAAGCCCCCGGCGTTGACCTGGACGATGGTGCCGTGGTGCGCCGCGTCCCCCAGGCTGGGGGCGAACTGGCACTTGAGACTGTGCTCCATTTCGTTGACCGCCTGGCGCAGCTGCCACTGGGACTCCTGCAGGGCCTTGAGCACGGACTCATCCCATTCCGGTTTGCCAGCAAGACCCAGGTGGTGGCGGATCAGCCGGTGCACGAAGTAGTCGCTGTACTTGCGCAGAGGCGAGGTCATGGTGGTGTAGAGAGAAAGGCCCATGCCCTGGTGGGGCGCCGCCTGGGTGGCCATTTCGGCGCGTTCGAGCTGGCGCATGACGATGGCCTTCACCGGCAGCTCCGTCTCCAGTGCCGATGCCCGGCGTACGAGGCTGGTAAAGCCCTCCGGTGTGGTCGGGTCAACGTCCAGAAGCTCCGGGCAGTGCTGTTCCAAGAGCTGGCGGATGTTGTCCGCCTTTTCCTCACGCACGCCGGCATGGGTGATGAAGAGTCCATCCCCGCTGCGCTGCTGCAGGAAGTCCGCCGCACAGCGGTTGGCGGCGATCATGCATTCCTCGATCAGCCGGTGGGCGCTGGTCTGGTAGGCTTTCTGGATGCTGCGGATCTTGCGGTTCTCGTCCAGTCGGATGCGGTAGTCCGGCCGTTCCTCGTTGACCAGGGCGTTGGTCTCGCGCCACTGACGCAGGGCCTGCCCCACGGATTTCAGCTGGTTCAGGCTCTCCAGGGTGCTGTCGTCCAGCGCCTGGATCTCCTCGTCAGTCCGGTCCTCAAACAGGGCTGCGACGCTTTCGTACGCCAGCTTGGCGCGGGAGCGGATAGTGGCGGCATACAGCTGGTAATCGCCCATGTTGCCTTCGGCGTCCAGCTGCAGGTCACAGACCAGTGCCAGCCGGTCCCTGCCCGCCATGAGCGAGCCCAGGTCCTGGCTGATGGCCGAGGGCAGCATGGCCCGGGGCTGGCCGGGGAAGTAGGCGGAGCTGGCGCGCAGCCGTGCTTCCTGTTCCGTGGCTCCATCCTCCGGAAGCAGCGCCGCTGGGTCCGCAATGGCGATGCACAGGCGCCAGCCCCCTTCCGGGCGTGCCTGGGCCATGACGGCGTCGTCCATGTCCTGGGTGCTGGGGGCGTCGATGGTGACGAAGGGCAGATCCGTCAGATCCTCACGCCCGGATGTGGCCTGTTCAATGGCCGCCTCCGAGAGTGTGGCGATCTCTTCGTTCACCGCCTCTGGCCATTCGTCGCGCAGCTGGTATTTGGCCATGGCGTAGCCGCGCTCGATGCCCGGGTCCGACTCGTTACCGATGACACTCAACACCTCGGCCTGGGCGTTGCCGCTGCTGAACGGATGACGGGTAACCCGGGCATGGACGAAGTCGCCGTTCTTCGCCTCGTTGCGCTGTTTCGGGGGTACGAAGAACCAACGGCTAAGGCCGTTGATGTCCGGCGCCACAAAATGGCCCTTGCCCCGGACCACGTACTGGCCGATGAAGGTATCCAGTACCCGCTCATCGACGCTCTCAAGCTCCCCTGCCTGCTTGCCGCCGTTGCCCTGGGTGATCTGGATCTGGACGCGGTCGCCCAGCAGTACCTTCTGGGCTTCGTCCTTGGGCAGATAGATGTCGCGGCCGTCATCCAGGGTGACGAAACCGAAGCGTCCGGTGACGCGCTTGATGGTGCCTGCAAACAGCTCCTTGTCGGACTGGATGTCGGAACGGAGCTGCTGGAGCTGGTTCAGGGCGTCGCTGTTCAGCATTGAGAGAATAACCTGTCAGTATTGCGGAGTCAGAGGCTGGTCTGGGCGGGGTAGTGTTCAAAGACTTCCTGCTCACCGTTGTCCCGGAAAAGAATCACATCGAAGGCGTCCCGGCCACGGCCTTCCACCTCCATGCCCGGCGAGCCTACCGGCATACGCGGCACGCTGAGGCCGGCGGCTTCGGGTTGCTCCCGCAGAAGACGCTTCACGTCGGAGGCGGGGACATGGCCCTCAATGAGGTAGCCGTCGATGAAGGCGGTGTGGCAGCTTGCCAGTGAGCGTGGCAGCCCGGCTTCCTGTTTGACGCGGTTGATGTTGCTGACTTCCCGCTTTTCAGCCTGGAAACCGGCGTCGCGCATGTGATTGATCCAGTCGCCGCAGCAGCCGCAGGTGGGCGAGGCGAAGACGGTGAGGGTCTGCTCCGGGGCGGCGCTGTTGTTCGCCTGCTCCGCTGTGGCGGTTTCCTCCCGGGTGCCGGAAACCAGCTGGGTGGCGCCAAGGGCGACAGCGGCGATGGCGGCCAGGCTCAGTACAGTGATGATCAGGCGGCGCATGATGGTCAGGAGTACTCTGTTGTGTTGGCTCGGTTGAAACCGATGTGTTTCACCAGTTCATCCGCGGCCAGGGGCGGGCTGATCCGCTCACCCTGGGCGAAATCGCACCGGTGTGCGTTGACGAACGTCAGGTGCGCATCGGTATCGACACCCGTTGCGGTGACCTGCATGCCCAGATTGTGGGCCAGGTTGATGATCGCCCTGACGATGACACTGTCATTATGACGGCTGGTGACGCGCCGTACAAAGCCCGGCTCGATTTTAAGCTGATGCACCGGGAAGTCCCTGACCCAGGCGAGGGAGGCGGTGCCCTGTCCGAAGCCGTCGATACTGATGGGCAGGCCCAGCTCGCTCAGCGCCCGCAGCTGCTTTTCCCGCTGGTGGCCGTTGCTGGCGAGACTGGCCTCGGCCAGCTCCATTTCCAGGGCTTCCGGGGCGATCTCACAGCGCCTCAGGGTCCCGGCGATATGCTCCACCAGGCCGCCGTCCTCAAGTTCCGGGCCGTACAGGTTCACCGCCACCGTCAGGTGGTGCGCCCCGCTCTCGCGCCAGCGCCGCAGCTGATCGCATACCAGCGTGATGGTGTGACGGGTGATGGCCGGTGTCAGGCCTGTTTCCAGTGCCGCTTCCATGAAGGATTCGGGCCCCAGGTCCCCGCGTTCAGGGTGCTCCCAGTACAGCTTGGCCTCCGCCGAAACCCATTGCCCTGTGGCCAGGTCCTGCTGTGGCTGATAGCGCAGATGGAAGCGCCTGTGCTCCAGGGCATCGTGCAGCCCCCAGTGCAGCTCCATACGCTCCCGGATCCGTTCGTGCAGGCGTTCGTTGTAGAACTGGTAGCGGGTGCCGGAAAGCGCCGCCGCCTGGTTGAGCGCTGCCTCGGCACTGGCGATCAGTGACTGGGCGTCGCCCACGTGATCCGGGAAGAGGGCGACACCAATGGAGGCGGACAGGTAGCGGTCCTCGTCATCCATTCGGATGGGACGCCGGAACAGATCCCGGATGCGGTCCAACAGGTGGATCAATGATTCCAGATCCGACAGCGGGTAGCAGCGCAGGTAGAAGTCGTCGCTGCTGGCCCGGCAGAACAGGTGGTTGCTGTCTTCCAGGGTGCGCAGGCGCTCGGCCACCGACATCAGCAGCTGGTCGCCGTAATCGTGGCCCATGGAGTTGTTGAGCGTCTGGAAGCTGTCCAGGTCAATCGCGATCACCGCGATCTTCTCACCGGACAGGCGTGCGCGCTGGACCGCGTAATCCAGGTCCTCCATGAAGAAGTGCCGATTGGCGAGGCCTGTCAGCGGGTCGTTGCTGGCAATGCGTTCGAGGTCAGCTACGGCACTCACCCGTCGGTCCGTTTCCTGACGCAGGGCGGCACGGGTTTTTTCCAGAAGCTGATTATGGCGCTGAAGGCCCTGTCCCAGTGCCAGCGCCAGGGTGCCCAGGGCCCCGCAGGTGAGGATCAGCGGTGGCCAGAACGGCCCCTGGTGCCAGGACAGTATGGTCCCGGCTGCAACCAGCGACAGGGTGGTGAGCCAGGCCAGCGTGAGCAGAATCGGCGGTCGGGTGTCAGCACTGAACAGCGAACGCAGTGACATCGGGGTCGGGCCTCAGGGCCGGAAGCGGTGGTTCCTCAGTGTAGGAAAGTGTGCACAAATGTCCACGGCCGCTATGAGCGCTGGCGGGACGCCCCCAGTGTAACCGACACCGAGTCCGAGAAACGCAGGGCATGGGGCTTGTCGATTTCCACCTCGGCCTCCAGAACAGCCTCGGGCTCCATGGCCAGGTCCAGGACTTCACGGGTCATCCGTTCCAGCAGTGCGAAGCTGTTGCCCTCGACATACGCAATGATGTTCTTGGTGATGGTGCGGTAGTTCAGCGCCGCCTCGATGTCGTTATTGCGGATGGCCTGGTCGGCGTCATACAGCAGTCGGATGTTGATCACTACGTCCTGGCGGTTGTTGATCTCCTCCTCCTTGATACCGACGTAGGTGCGCAGGCGGAGATCCTTGATGCGGATGGTGGCGGTGCGTGCGTCGGTCATGGCGGCCCCGTGGCGGTCAGCTGCGTTTGAGCAGGGTCAGGAATTCCATGCGCGTGGCCTGGGATTCACGGAAGGTGCCCAGCATCACTGAGGTCTTCATGGTGGAGTTCTGCTTTTCCACCCCGCGCATCATCATGCACATGTGATGGGCCTCGATGACCACCGCCACACCCTTGGCACCGGTGACCTCCTGGATGGCCTCGGCGATCTGGCGTGTGAGCGATTCCTGGATCTGCAGCCGACGGGCGAACATATCCACGATGCGGGCACACTTGGAAAGCCCCAGGACCCGTCCGTTGGGCAGATAGGCCAGGTGGCACTTGCCCACAAAGGGCAGCAGGTGGTGCTCGCACAGGGAGTAGAGCTCGATGTCCTGGACCGCAACCATCTCATCATTGGAGGATTCAAAAATGGCACCGTTGACGATCGAATCCAGGTCCTGATGATAGCCATGGGTCAGGAATTCCATGGCCTTGGCGGCGCGTTCGGGGGTCTCAGCCAGGCCCTCGCGTTCCGGGTCCTCTCCCAGCCGCTGGATGATGTCCCGGTAATCGGCCGCCAGCCCCTCAGTGTTGTGCTCCATGGTGTGCTCCCGGGTTCAACCCATCGTTGATCAGCGATCCATTATGCCGTTCGCCCGAATCCCATCATAGATAGGCTCAATGGAGGACGGCGGACGGATTATCTCTTTTTCTCGGTTTACGACGCAATGAAGGCACTGGATCAGTGCTACAGGCTCGTTGCATATTGCACATTGCGATAGACTCAGCCGCCGGAAGACAGAATCGTCGCACAACAGACAGGGAGAGACCGTGATGGACCGGATCGAGGGGGAATCCCATGGACTGCAGCGCTGGCAGGAGGCCGGGTGCTGGTTCATGTACGGCGAGCATGCGGTCTTCAGCCGTATCGGCGGTCGGGGTGAGCCCCTGCTGCTGATCCACGGCTTTCCCACGGCCTCCTGGGACTGGCACCGATTGTGGCCGGCGCTGAGTGAGCACTACCGGCTGCTGGCGCCGGACATGCTGGGATTCGGGTTCTCGGACAAGCCCCAGGATCATGACTATTCCATCATTGAACAGGCGGACCTGATCCAGGGCTGGCTGGAGCAGATGGGCGAGGAACGGGTGCATGTCATGGCGCACGACTACGGGGCGACCGTGACCCAGGAGCTGCTGGCGCGCCAACGCGAGGGCAGCCTGGGATTCCGCCTTGAGAGTGTCGCCCTGATGAATGCCGCGCTCTTCCCGGAGGTCCACCAGCCCATCCTGATCCAGAAACTCCTTCTGGGGCCGCTGGGCGGGCTGGTGAGCCGGGCGCTGACCCGACGGGTGTTTGAAAACAGCCTGGGGCGCATCTTCGGCGCGGCCACCCAGCCCACGGCACGGGATATCGAGGATTTCTGGCAGCTGCTGATCCACAACAACGGACGGGGCGTCATCCATCGCATCATCCACTATATGGAAGAGCGCCGGGTTCACCGGCACCGCTGGGTGGGTGCGCTCCAGGCCATCGATCAGCCGGCGCTGCTGATCTGGGGCGGGGCGGATCCGGTCTCCGGGGCCCCGATGCTGGCGCGTTACCGCGAGCTGGTCAGTGACCGCGGGATTGCACTGCTGGACGACATTGGTCACTATCCGCATTTCGAGGCGCCCGCGGAAACGCTCCAGCACTACCTGGCCTTCCGTCGCCGTATTGCACTGGGTAATGACTGACCGCGCTGATGACCGATTCCATACCGCCCCTGAGCATCCATGCCGGTGACCGCGCCCTGGCACGTATCCGTGAACGCGGACTCCATCCGGGGGATGTGGGCACCATTCCCGGCGCGGCGGGTGGCCCCAAGGCTCTGGGGCTGCTGGGGCTGGACCGGGTACTGTTCGGGGACTGGCTGGAACGGGAACCGCGAGAGCGCACTCTGATCGGCTCGTCCATTGGCAGCTGGCGTTTTGCCTGTGCCTGCACGCCGGAGCCGGTGGCCGCTCTGGAGCGCCTCGGGGAGCTCTACACCACCCAGCGCTTTCCGAAAGGGATAACCCCGGCGCAGGTTTCCGAGCAGTGCCGGGAGATGCTGCAGGCGCTGCTTGGCGGGCATGAGGCCACCATCCTTGAGCAGCAGCGTTACCGTCTGAACGTGATGGTGGCACGCTCGAAAGGGCTGGTGGCTTCGGACCACAGGCCGCTGCTGATGGCCGGTCTGGCGCCGGTGGTGCTGGCGAATGCCATTCACCGGCCCTGGATCCGGCTGGGGTTTGAGCGGATGGTGATGCACGATGAGCGCGCCGAGCCCCCACTGGATGCCTTCAGCGACTTCCCCGGGCGTTATGAGGGACTGAACGCGGGCAACCTGCAGGCCGCGCTGCTGGCCTCAGCCTCGATTCCCTTCGTGATGAACGCCGTGGACACAATCCCCTGTGTTGCGGGCCACTCGTTCCGGGACGGCGGCCTGACCGATTACCATCTGGACCTTCCCTACGCCGGGGACGATCTTGTCCTCTATCCGCACTTTACCCAGCGGATCGTGCCGGGCTGGTTCGACAAGAGCCTCCCCTGGCGCAATGGGGATCCCGAGCGCCTGCGCAACCTGGTCCTGATCGCGCCCACACAGGCGTACCTGGAGGGGCTGCCGGATGGCAAGCTGCCGGACCGTCGGGATTTCCCGGCCTACCGGGACGATGACGCCACGCGCGAAGCCCACTGGCGCCGGGCCATGGCTGAGAGCCAGCGGCTGGGGGACTACTTCCTGGAGCTGGTGGACAACGACCGCGTGGCCCAGGTGGCGAGGCCGCTGTCCGAACTGGGCTGAGGCTCAGTCGCGCGTCCGGTCCTTTTCCAGCTCATCCACCCGTCGGCGCAGCTCGCGGACCTCCTCAAGCAGGTCCAGTGACAGGGCCACGCCGGGCAGGTTGACGTCCAGATCCCGGCGCAGCCGTTCCGCTTTCTTGACCCTGACCAGATCCTCACCGGCAAAGATCCATTCCCGTGGGCTCCGGCCCTCGCGCGGCTGTACCACGCCGAACTCCACCAGCTCGATGACATACTCGGCGTTGACCTGGCAGTCATGGCAGAGATCGCGCAGTGTCAGCCGCATCAGCTCGTCCATCATCTCGGCTTGAGGCGTTCTGCTGCTCATGATCAGACTCCCAGGTGGTCGCGTGGGTTGAACGGCACTTCCTCGCCCAGCTCGCGGAAGAGGTCGCGGCTGCGCTCGGTCTGTTTCGGCGGCATGGCGATCTGGAGTACCACGTACTGGTCGCCGGCCGTCTTACCGGGCATGCCCTTGCCGCGCAGGCGCAGCTTTTTGCCTTCGCGCGTGCCTTCCGGAATGGTGAGCGTCGCTTTGCCGCCCATGGTGGGTACTGTAATGCGACCACCCAGTGCCGCCTCCCAGGGGGTCACGGGCACAGTCACATACAGATCGCCGCCCTCCAGCCTGAAGTGTGGATGGGGAGCGATCTGGATGTCCAGATAAAGATCCCCGTCCGGACCGCTGCCCATGCCGGGCCCGCCCTGGCCGCGCAGGCGTATGGTCTGGCCGTCGCGCACGCCGGCGGGTACCTTCACTTTCAGGGTGCGCTCGCGGCGCTGGACACCGCCGTCAGGCCCGGGTTCCGGCTGCTGCATGCGCAGGGACTTCTCACAGCCGTTGTAGGCCTCCTCCAGGAACAGCGACAGCTGGTGGTGGAGATCCTCGCCGCGCATGGCGAAGCCCTGGCCGCGCTGCTGCCGGAAGCCGCCTCCGGCGCCGCCGAAGATGGATTCAAAGAAGTCGCTGAAGTCCATGCTGTCCGCACCGGTGAACCCGCCGCGCGAGAAGCTGGCACCGGATTCCCAGTCGGGCGGCGGATCAAAGCCACCGTCCGCCGTCTGGCCATACTTTCGGAGCTGGTCGTACTCAGCGCGTTTCTCGTCGTCCTTCAGGACCTCGTAGGCCTCACTCACTTCCTTGAAGTGGTCCTCGGCGTCCGCTTCCTTGCTTACATCCGGATGGTACTTGCGCGCGAGCTTGCGGTAGGCGGACTTGATCTCGGACTTGGAGGCGTCCTCGTCCACGCCCAGTATCTTGTAGTAATCCTTGAATTCCATTGGCGAACCTCTGTTCAGAATCTGGCGCCGTGTTCAGGTCATCTCTGCTCACAGAGGTGGTGGCGAATCACTGCTATTCAATGGGGCCACGTGGTGAGCAGACCACACGGAAGCCCTGGCAGTGGGAAAGCGCGTCCACGATGGCGCAGATACGTACGTGCACGGACAGGGGCTCGCCCCCAGGCTCCGTGAGCCAGGTGTCCAGGGTGGTGTGGCGGGCCTCGCGACGGCTGGTTTCCAGGGCTTCATCAAGACGCTCGTGTTCGGATTCCGGAAGGAGAGAGGCAAAGCATTCGCCCGCCAGAGTGGAGGGGGTATGCCCCAGCCAGCTTTCAACCTGGGGCGAGACATAGCCGATGGTCCGGGCATCATCCAGCTCCAGGGCAATACCGGTGCCCAGGCGGATGAAGTCACGGGTCCGTTGTTCACTGTCTGAAAGCGCCCGGCTCATTACTTCTTTTTCGAGGCGTTTGTTCTCAAGGGCGCGGCTGTCGCGCTGGCGCAGCCGTTCCAGGCGCACCTCGCGGCGGATCATGAGTCGGTGGGCACGCACGAGCTGCCAGGTGACCAGGGCCATACCAACGCTCAGAAGGACACCGCACAGCAGAAGGAGGCCCGGGAAGACCGGGTCGTCGCCGGTGGTGGCTGCACGGGCCAGTGCCTGGCGGGTCTCGGACCACAGCAGCAGGCTCAGAGCCAGCCCCACACCCAGAACGATCGGGGGCAGTGCCCGGTACCAGCCCGGCTGATCGGTATCGGGTACGCTTTCCGGTTCCATCGTCCTGGCTCCCCCGCTGTCTGCCTTGTTTCACTGTAGCGCAGTGGTGTGCGCAGACCAAGCGGTGGGTGTCTCAGGCCGGCGCGCGAGCCCGCACGAGCCAGAGGAGAAGGAAGAAACCGAAAGCGGCCACCACTACCGAGGGGCCGGCTGGGGTGTCCACGTGCCAGGACAGGGTCATGCCTGCCACCACCGAACCCATGCCCAGCAGGGAGGCGATCACCGCCATGCGCTCGGGGGTGGCGGCCAGCGGCCGGGCGGCGGCTGCGGGTATGATCAGCAGAGCGGTGATCAGCAGAACCCCCACGATCTTCATGGCGGTGGCGATCACCAGCGACAGCATCAGCATCAGCGCCAGCCGCAGCAGACCGGTGCGGTGGCCCTCCACTGTCGCCAGTTCCTCGTGGATGGTGATCATCAGCAGGCCGCGCCAGAGCCAGACCGTGAGCATCAGGATGAAGGCGCCGCCGAGGGCGATCCAGAGCAGGTCCCGCTGGTTGATGGCGAGCAGATCCCCGAACAGGTAACCGGTCAGGTCGATGCTGAAATCCTGCATCATCCCCAGCACCACAAGCCCGATGGCCAGGGAGCTGTGGGAAAGGATGCCCAGAAGGGTGTCGCTTGCCAGTGACTGCTGGCGTGAGAGCAGCATCAGGATCACTGCCAGCAGTACACACACCAGGACGATGCTCAGGTTGAGATTGGCCTGGAAGGCGGTGCCCAGCGCGATGCCCAGAAGGGCGGAGTGCGCCAGTGTGTCCCCGAAATAGGCCATGCGCCGCCAGACCACGAAGCAGCCCAGGGGCCCGGCGACCGTTGCCACCATCAGGCCGCCCGCCATGGCGCGCCAGAAGAAGTCGTTCAGGATAAGGTCGATCATGGCACGGTCTCTCCGTGCACGTCATGGCTGTGGTTATGGTGGTGATGGTAGACCGCCAGGGTGTTGGCCAGGTTTTCGCCGAACAGCTGGGTGAAGGCCGGATCCTGAGAGATCTGTTCCGGCTGGCCGCGGCAGCAGATGTGACCGTTCAGGCACAGCACCGTGTCCGTCGAGGCCATGACCACGTGCAGGTCATGGGAGACGGTCAGTACCGCGCAGTTGAGCTCATCGCGCAGGGAGCGGATCAGCTCGTAGAGCGCGGACTGGCCGTTAACGTCCAGCCCCTGGGCCGGTTCGTCCAGCACCAGCAGCTGGGGGCGGCGCAGTATGGCCCGCGCCAGCAGTACCCGCTGGAACTCGCCGCCGGAGAGGTGATGCACGGACTCGTCTGCCAGCTGGGCCACGCCGGTGCGCGCCAGGGCCGCCTCAATGGCGCTGGGGTCGCCGCCGGCGAGCCCGAGGAAGCGGCCCACCGTCAGCGGCAGGGTAGGCTGGAGGGTCATGCGCTGGGGCACGTAACCCACCCGGGTACCCGCGCGCTGGCGCACATGGCCGGAGCTGGGCTTCTCGATGCCCAGGATCAGCTTGATCAGGCTGGTCTTGCCAGCGCCATTGGGGCCGATGACGGTGACGATGTCCCCTTCGCTCATGCTGAAGGTCAGGTCGTGCAGGACATGGGTTTCGCCATAGCGCAGGCCGGCGTCCTCCAGTGATACCACGGGTTCAGTCATGGCCGTCTTCCTCCCGACAGGCGGGACAGAGCCCGGTCACTTCGGCCACTGTCTCCTCATTCAGGAACCCGTGGCTCCGGGCCTCACTGTCGATGGCCTTCTGTATGCCGGATGCCTCAATCTCCAGCACGTTGTGGCACTGGCGGCAGATCAGGAAGCAGCCGGTATGGCGATGGTCCGGCTGGTTACAGCCCACAAAGGCATTGAGCGAGGCGATCCGGTGAACCAGGCCCATCTGCAGCAGGAAGTCCAGAGTGCGGTAGACGGTGGGTGGTGCCGACCGGCGGCCTTCCCCGTTGAGGATATCGAGAATGTCATAGGCCCCAAGGGGCCGGTGGGACTGCCACACCAGTTCCAGTACCTGTTCCCGCAGCCGTGTCAGGCGTGCGCCTTTCTCGGCGCAGATACGTCGGGCGTCGCTGAGGGCCTGGCTGACGCAGGCCTCATGGTCGTGGGAGCGGTAGGGCAGTGGATGCGTCATATGTTACAGGGTAACACTGGCTCCACAGGGACGGAACCTCAGCCGGCGGCGCGCTGGGCCAGGTCCTCGAGCACCGACATGTCCGGAATCACACAGTGCTCCCCCTCGAAAACGACCTCCATCAGGGTCGCGTCGCCGGCTGCTTCGGGCTCCCGGCGCAGCTCCTCGGGGCTGACCTTGGCCTGGCGGGGGATGCCCCGGGTGGCCATGGCCATGAAGGGCATGGCCTCATGGTGTTCGGTGATGGTGTTGAGCACCAGTATACGCCCGCGCCGACCCTCGGGCGGGAAGGGGTCGCCGCCGTTGGCTGCCTCCCAGGACAGCACCGGCAGACTCACGCCCCGCCACTGGAGCCGGCCGAGCACCCATTCCTGGTCCTCGTCCGCCGGGTCGGGCTCGTAGTCCACGATCTCGGCGATGGAGACGTTGGGCAGAAGCAGGGTGGTGTCCTGGACCGGGATCAGCACGCAGGACAGTTGTTCGGGGTTCTCCGCCATGATGGGTTCCTTGCAGGTCGAATCAGGCTGAATGGCATCGGGAGCGGCCCGTCAGCAGGGTCTGTTCCTCGAGCACGCGCAGAAGCCGTGCCGCCAGCTCGCGTGGATCGCCCTGGAAATCCACCGTGCCGGTGGCCTGGACGGATTCCGGCATGGCCGGGCTGGCGCAGGTATCCGGGCGCTGGACCCAGACGTGACCGCCCGCCTGGTTGAGGGCGGGCGCGGCCAGAGCGCCGTCGTTGCCCATACCGCTGAAGATGATGCTGTGACAGTGGCCGCCGTGCACCCGGGCGATGTGGGTCATCACCTGGTCGATGGAGGGGCCGTAGGGGCCGGACCAGGACTCCTCGTGTAGCTGGATCCGGGCGTCCCCGTCCAGCCAGAGCGCCTGTTCCACGGGCACTTGCAGGATCTCACCGCAGCGCAGCGTGCGGTCCTGTTCGGCATTGACCAGATGCCATTCCGAGTCGCGGGTCAGCACCCGGCTGAGCACGCTGCTGAAATGGGCATCGATGTGCTGGGCGTAGACGAAGGCGATGGGCAGACGCCCGGGCAGGGCATCGAGGAAGGCCTTCACTGCCGCGGGGCCACCCAGTGAGGCGCCCAGAACCCAGAGCTCCCGGGCCGGTTCGTCCTCTCCCACAGGTTCCAGCCAGTTGGGCATGGGCAGGCGTTCCCGGGTTTCCGGCTGCGCGGCCAGTGCATCCAGGCTGCCTTCATTCTCAAGAGCCTCCAGGCGGCCCAGCTGGTCCTCCAGCTTGGCGAACAGGCGCCGCTCCCAGCGCACGTATTCCTGGCGACCCGGCTCCGGTGCCGCGCCCGGGCCGAACAGCAGGGGGCGCTCGTCCTCCGCCAGCAGCGCCTCGATCAGCTCCGGATATTCCTCCTCATCGGTGAGTTCCACCAGGCAGAGATCCGACTCGGGGGCCGGGTCCAGGGTGGCAAAACGCTCCGGGTCGCCGATGAACGCGACGGGCAGGCCGTGCCGGTCCAGCGCCTGCTGCAGCCGGTGGCGCTGGAGCACGTCGTCGGCGATGACGATCACGCCCCTGCCCGTGCTCATTGCTCCGCTCCGACGCTGGCATGCTCCATGATGGTGTCCAGCAGCTCCTGCTCCTGGAACGGCTTGCCGAGGTAATGGTTGACGCCAATGGCCTCGGCCCGCTCCCGGTGCTTATCGCCGGTCCGGGACGTGATCATGATGATGGGCACGTCGCTGAGCTTACTGTCATGCCGGATGAAGCTGGCCACTTCGAAGCCATCCATACGCGGCATCTCGATGTCCAGCAGGACAATATCCGGGCGCCGGTCCTGGAGCTGGCCGACGGCGTCCAGCCCGTCCTTGGCCAGCAGCACCTCCATACCGTGGCGTTCCAGCAGCCGCGAGGTGACCTTGCGGACCGTAACCGAGTCGTCCACCACCATGACCTGTGTGGCGCGCTGTTCACGCGGCGTCTCGCCGGTCTCAACATGGGCCAGCATGCGCTGGCGCTGGGCCAGGATGTCGCCACGGATCATGGCCGGCAGGTCGAGAATCACCACAACGTTACCATCACCAAGGATAGTGGCACCGGAGACGCCGCGAACGCTGCCGAACTGTGGCCCCAGGGATTTGACCACGATCTCGCGGCTGCCCATCAGGCTGTCCACCTGCAGGGCCATGGGCTGGTCGGCGCCACGCACCAGCATCACGGGCAGCGGCAGGGCCTGACCCTGGAGCTTCGGCTGGCTCTCGGAATTGAGCAGGGCGCCCAGGTACTGCAGGCGGTACTGTTGGCCGGCGTACTCGTACATGGGGGCGTTGGGCTGGTAATACTCCTCCAGCTCATAGGTGGAGACCCGCACAATGCCTTCGATGGTGTTCAGCGGGATGGCGTAGTAGTCGTCTCCGATGGTGACCATCAACGCCCGGTTCACGGACACCGTGAACGGCAGCCGCACCGTGAAGATGGTGCCTTCGCCCAGGGTGGAGTCGATGTCCAGGCTGCCGCCGAGCTGCTTGATTTCGCTGGCGACCACGTCCATGCCCACGCCACGCCCGGAGATCTGGGTGACGGAGGCAGCGGTGGAGAAGCCCGGCTGCAGGATGAACTGCAGGATCTCGTGATCGGTCAGGTCCTCGCCGCTTTCCAGCAGTCCCTGCTTGATGGCCTTCTGGCGGACCTTTTCCGTGTCGATCCCGCCGCCGTCGTCCCTGAGGCGCAGGACCACTTCGCCGCCTTCGCGGCTGAGGTCCAGGCGCACGTTGCCGGTGGCGGGCTTGCCGGCCTGTTCGCGTTCGCCGGCATCCTCGATGCCGTGGTCGATGGCGTTGCGCAGCATGTGCTCCAGTGGTGCCACCATGCGGTCCAGTACCGTCCGGTCCAGTTCCCCCTCGGCGTTGTTCACCTCGAAGTGGGCCTTCTTGCCGGTCTCGCCGGAGATCTGGCGCACGATCCGGCGCAGGCGCGGCACCATCGAGGAGAACGGCACCATGCGCGTCTTCATGAGCCCTTCCTGGAGCTCGGTGTTGGTGCGTTGCTGCTGCAGCAGCAGCGTCTCGGCATCACGCACCTTGTCGCTCATGGTCTCGCGCAGGTCGGCAAGGTCCGAGGCGGATTCCGACAGGGCCCGTGACAGCTGCTGGATGGCCGAGTAGCGGTCCATTTCCAGCGGGTCGAAGTCCTGGTCGTAGTCCGGACCGAATTCCTGTTCGGCGCGGTGCAGGATCTGGGCTTCGGTCTCGATCTCCATCCGGCGCAGCTGCTCGCGCAGGCGGTCGGTGGTGGCCGCCATTTCGTCCAGGGTATGGCTGAAGTCGCTGATCTGCTGCTCCAGCCGACCGCGGGTGATACTGGTCTCACCGGCGAGGTTGACCATCTCGTCCATGAGCTGGGCATTGACCCGCAGGGTCTCCTGGGCGCTGCGGGCCAGTTCGGCCCGGCGCTGGTCCCGGGCCTGCTGCTGGGGCTGGGTCTCCTGGCCCGCGGGACTCGGTTCCGGGGTGGTCTGTGCCTCGGGCTGCGCGGGCTCTTGCGGTGACTCAGCGGTTTCCGCGGGTGCTTCCGGCTCCTGTGCCTGCGGGGCCTCGGTTGCCGCCCCGGACGGTTCCTCCCCCGTATCCCCCTGCCAGGTGCGGCGGACCTGTTCCACGCGGCTGATGATCTCGTCGTGGAGGCCGTGGATTTCCTCCCACTGGGCTTCCGAGGGCTGATTGCCCTCGGATTCAATGCGCGAGAGCAGGCTCTCGAACCGGTGGGCCTTTTCACCCAGGGTGGTCAGCTCGGCCAGCCGGGCGCCGCCCTTGATGGTGTGAAGGGCGCGCTGCGCTTCCTGGCTGTGGGCGGCTTCATCGCCGTCCTCGGCTCTCTGCCAGGCGGCCAGGGTGTGATCCAGGGTGTCCACCAGCTCGCCGGCTTCCTCCAGGAAGATCTCGAGGACTTCCGGATCCACGTTGCTGGGGTCGTCTTCCGCCTCGTCGCCCGTTGTGGCTTCGCCGGCTTCCGCTCCGGTCGCATCGGCCGCGAGTGACTCACCGGCCTCGACCCGGTCGAGCATTCCGCCCAGCCGGGTCAGGCTCTGCTGGCTGAAGCTCAGGGCCTGGTGGCTGTCGCCGGCGCCTTCGATGACGCTGTCGAGGGTGCTTTCCCAGGTATCCGCGAGCTCGGCAATGGATTCGAGTTCGGACAGGCGGGCACCGCCCTTGAGGGTGTGGAGCTCTTCGCGCATCCGCGCCATGGGCTCACCCTGTTCGGGGTCGCCTTCCCAGTCCCGGACGGCCTGCTCCAGGGCATTCTCAATCTCGCGGGCTTCGTCCAGGAAGAGAACACTGAGTTCATTTTCGGGCGCGCTTGTGGGCTCTGCTTCGGGTTCGGCGGCGGTTTCCGCTGCCGATGCCTGCTCCGATGTTTCGGGCTCGGGCTCTTTGGCTTCGGTCTCTGCTGCCGGGGTGGCCGTTTCGCCCCGCATCAGGGCGTGCACCCTTTCGGTCAGCTCATCCGCCGGTTCACAGGGTTGGAAGGCACTGGTCTGATCCACCATCCGCGCCAGTGCGTCATGGCAGGCGAGCAGGGTTTCGCCAGTGGCTTCGCCCAGCGCCAGTCGCCCTTCGGCCACGCGCTCGAACAGGTCCTCCAGCGAGTGCGACAGGTCCGCGATGGGCGCGATCTCCGCCATACGGGCGCCACCCTTGAGGGTATGCAACTCACGCTGGAGCGTTTTGGCCAGCTCGGTGTTGTCCGGTTCGGAAATGTACTGGTGCAGCGCCTCCCCGGTGCTGTCGATCAGTTCATGGGCTTCCTCGAGGAAGATTTCCGCCAGTTCCGGGTCGATGTCCGCGCTGGCCTCCCCGCCACTGGCGGTCTCATCCTGTTCTACAGGCTCAGGCTCAGGCTCAGGCTCAGGCTCAGGCTCAGGCTCAGGCTCAGGTGCCGGTTCCGCTTCGATGTCTTCGTTCAGGGCTTCGTCCATGGACGCCAGATCCCCGCCAAAGCGTTCCTCGAAGACCTGTTGTTCGGCGTCAGTGCGGGCCTGACGCAGGTCTGCCGCCTGTTCGTTGAGGCGGGTCACGAGCCCGGCCGGGGATTCGGTGGCAAGCCCCGCGGCCAGCTGGTCCATGAGGTTGATCATGGCCTCGTGGGCTTCCCGCAGCAGCGGTGTCAGCTGGTCCACGGGCAGATCCGTGGTTTCGATGACTTCCTCGTAGAGGTGCTGCAGGGCCCCGGCGAGTTCACTGACGTGCTGCACCTGGGCGCGGTCGGCACTGGCACTGAGCGTGGCCAGGCTGTCGATCAGGGCCTGCAGGGGCGCTTCGCCCGTATTGCCCTCCAGCCACTGCTCAAGGGTCTGGTCGGCGTCGAGCAGCTGTTCAATGCCTTCATTGAGGAAGATGCTGATCAGGCTGTTGTCGCCGGCCGCCCCGGTCTCGGGCGAGGTGGTGCCGGCCGGGGGCGCCTCGTCGGGGTAACGTGCCTGGTGCAGCTCCCGCAGGTCGGTGAGGAACGCATCCGTTCCGTCGAGCGGGGTCAGGGGATCGCTGGTCAGGCGATCGAGCCCCGCCTGCACAAAGTCGCGCACCCGCCGGATGAGGCTGATCACATCGGCGTCGGCCCGGTCGCCCGCGGCCCGGGCCCGTTTGACGAACTTCTCCATGGGCGCGGTGACCCGGGCGATGGGCTCAATGCCGGCGGTGTGTGCGCTGCCCTTGAGGGTGTGCAGCGCGCGCGACAGGTTATCGGTGTAGTCGGCTGTTTCCTGGTCTTCGGCGTCCGCCAGGAAGGTGTCCAGCGCCTCCAGGTGGCTGTCGGCCTCGGAACGGAAGATGTCCATGAGCATCGGGTCGAGCTCGGGCTCTTCGACGTCTGCTGGCTCTTCGGCCGGGGCTTCGGGAGCCGGGGCTTCGGGCTCGGCTTCCGGCATGGGTTCGGTGTCCAGAACCTCACCACGTGCCAGGGCATTGGCGCGCTCCCCAAGCCGTGTGGTGTCAATGGAGGGTGCGCGCTGTTGCCGGAAGTCTTCCACCAGGGTGGGGATGGCATCGGTCACCTCCTGCAGCACCGATGCCATGTCATCGCTCATGAAGAGGGTGCCGTCCAGGACGCGGTTGAGAGCGTTCTCCACCGCCCAGGCCAGTTCGCCGATGCGTTCCGCCTCGACCATGCGTCCGCTGCCCTTGAGGGTATGGAAGGCGCGGCGGACTTCGGTGAGGGCGCTGGTGTTCTCGTAGCTTTCCAGCAGCCGAGGCAGGTATTCATGGATGGTTTCCAGGACTTCCTCTGCCTCCTCGATGAAGATATCGAGGATCTCCTGGTCCACCAGCGGCTCGTCGGCGGTTGCCGCCTCTGTTTCCGGTGCCGACGCTGCGCTGGCTTCAGGCTGTGGCTCCGTGTCTGTTTCCCTGTCTTCTGGCTCTGGCTCTGGCTCTGGCTCTGGCTCTGGCTCTGGCTCTGGCTCTGGCTCCTCGCGAACGGCGTGCTCCGCGTCCGTGTCCTCGGGCTCTTCGGCGTTGCGGGTATCCGCGAGGCCGTGTGCCTCGTTCATCAGGTCGTCCACATCGCCGGTGGCCTCACCGTCACGGAAGGACTGGATCAGACCGGGGAGTCGTTCGATCACCCGGTCGAGCAGGCTCATAATGCGCTCACCGGGCTGGATGGAGCGGTCCAGAACGCGGTTCAGCAGGTTCTCGACCGACCAGGCAAGCTCGCCGATGCTGGTTGCTCCCACGAGGCGGCCGCTGCCTTTGAGGGTATGGAAGGCGCGGCGCACTTCGCTGAGTGCCTGATGGTTCTCGTAGTCAGCCCGGAAGGTCGGGTAATGCTGCTGGATGGCCTCCAGAACTTCATCGGCCTCTTCCACAAAGATCTCAAGGATGTCGTCATCCAGCAGTTCGGAATCGCGCTCCTTGGGCGGCTCCGCGGTGGCGGCGGCAGGGCTGTCGGCGGGCGCCGCTTCGGTGGCTTCATCGGCTTCCGGTTCGGGGGCGGTGCGGGTCGGTTCGCGTCCGGGTGGGAACCCGAGACTTTCCAGGCGTTCCTCGGCCATGGCCAGGATGGCATCGTTGTCGTCGATGCCGTCCATCAGCCTTTCCAGGTGATATTCGATGCTGGTGATGGCGTCCGCGAGGGTATCGAGCTGTTCCCAGTTGGGAGTCCAGACGCCGTCAATCAGCACGTCCTGGATGAAACGCTCGCAGGCCCCCAAGGCGGTGGCGGTGCGTTCCAGCGGAATCAGGTGCAGGCTGCCGCGGATGCTGTAGAGCAGTTCCGGCACGCCACTGATGGCTTCGGTATTCCACTGGGATGCGATGAAGTTGACCACACCGGTCTTCACCTGCTCCAGCGCGTTGCGGGATTCGCGCAGCACGGCGCCGCCGGCTTCGGTGGCCTGGATGCCGGTGATGCGGTGATCGGTACCGTGCCCGGCATCGGACGGTTGTTGGCTCTCGCCTTCAGAGAGGCCGGAGATCGCGGCTTCCACATAGAGCAGTGCCCCGGCGATGTCCATCAGTGTGCCGTCGTCCACGGCATCCGCACTGGCTGAAAGTTGCTCGATCCGTTCGATCTGGTCGTTGATGACCCGCTGGCTGGTGCCCTGTCGCAGCATGGCGAGGGTGTTGGCCACCTGGCGCAGCCCGGGTAGAAGTTCCGCGAGATCGGCGTTGCTGCGCTCGTGGGCACGCACGAACAGGTCAAGCCGGTCCTTGATGGTGTTGAGTTCCTCGGTAAGCACTTCCACCACCGAGGTCATGGCCGCCCGCGCCGGCGCCTGGCTCTGGCCGTGGTCGCCGGTGTCGTCCGGGAGCGCTTCCCGCAGGCGGTAGCGTTCCACCATGGTGCTGACGCGCTCGCTCTCGCAGTCCACGCCACGGGCAACGTAATAGAGCAGGTTCTTGAGGGTATCCTCGGGAACGGACTGGCTGAGGATGGTGTCGCTTTCGCTGATCAGCCGCTCCAGCTCGCCATCGAGATCGCTGATCAGTGCCAGGGTGGCTGCGCCCATGGGGTTGTGGCCGGATTTCAGGGTATCAACAAGGGCGCCCGCGGCCTGCCAGATCTCACCCTGTGGGGTTCTCTGGCAGAGTTTGATCAACCGGGTGATGACCTTGTCGAGATAGTCCAGGTGGGTGTCCACATCCTCGCCCCGCTCCAGGCCGGCACGGGCGAACTGGAACATCTGCTGGAGCTTGCGCACCTTGTCGAGCACACCGGAGGCGGTTAGGCGCTGGTTGACCTGGGCCGGTGCCTGAAAACGTGCCGGGCTCAGATCCGGGTTGAACAGGGCGCTGGCGGAGAGGAAGGTCTCGCCGCGTGCGGCCCGCAGGTCATTGAGCAGCGGCAGCAGCCGCAGTGGCACATCCTCGCCGCGGGAGTGCAGGGTACTGAGGTAATCCGGCAGCTGCAGGATGCTCTGCATCAGGCTGCCGATGGCCGTGTCGCTGTCCCCGGGTTCATGGTTGAGCAGGGCTTCGGCCAGGGCTTCCATCTCCGCCGCGACCAGGCTGGCGCCCTCGAGCTGGACCATCCGGAGTGTTCCGTGAACCTGGTGCAGGTGGTTCAGGCAGAACCGGAGCTGGGCCAGATCCTCGCGGTTCTCGGCAAAGGCTTCCAGCGCATGCTGGCTCTGTCTGAGCGTTTCCTGGATTTCGCCCCTCACCCAATGGAGGGAAAGGCTGTCATCGTGCTGGGCCATGATCACTCCGGTTGCCATTCTGGGGGTCCGATCGCTGCCAGGCGAGGACCTTACGTGCTGCCACAGGGGTCAGCTCCGGGTGCTGCCAGTCTGTCAGTTCGCCCTGCCCGAGAATCAGCAGTCCGCCCGGGGCGAGCAGATCGGCCAGTCGGTTGGCGATGTCCCGCCGCCGCCAGCGGCGGAAGTAGATCAGTACATTCTGGCAGAAAATGATGTCCATGCCGTGCATGGGCGCGTGTCGCAGTTCAACAATATTGAGCTGGGAGAAGCTGACGCGCTTCCTGAGCTCCGGAATCACGGAGACACTGTTGTCTGTAAGGGTCTCGAAATAGTGTGACTGCCAGTAAGGGGCCGTGCCCGCCAGCCGACGCGGTCCGTATACACCGTGGCGGGCTTTATCCAGTGCCACCAGGCTGATGTCGGTGCCAGTAACGCCGAAATAGCGGCGTCCTGCTGCCTCGCTGGCCGCCTTATGCAGGATCATGGCCAGGGTGTAGGCTTCCTCGCCGGTGGCGCAGCCCAGGCTCCAGGCCTCCAGTGTTCTGCAGTTGGGCTCCCGATAGCGCTCGCGGGCATAATCGGCTACCAGTTCAAACGCATCCGCGTCGCGGAAAAAGCGGGTTTCCTGAACGGTCAGCCGGTCCACCAGGGTCGCCCATTCGGCGATGGCCCCGGGTCCGTACATGACCTTCTCGTAGTAGGCCTGATAGCTGGGAAAACCGAGTTCCCGGAGGCGGGTGCCCACATTGGCTTCCAGGAAGGAGCGCCGCTCCGGGGTCAGCGTCATGCCGGTACGCGATTCAAGCAGGTCCCGCCATTGCTCGAACTGGGCATCATCCATAGCCATTCCCGGCGCGAAGCCGGGCATGGCCATTGTGGATGGGTTGTCGTTTTCAGCATTGACCATGGTACGCCCGCACCTGACCGCTGGTTCTGATTAACGGACTGTCGGGACATCCTGGTCGCTGTCATCCCCGTCATCCATGGGCTCGTCCTCGTTGGAAATCTGCGGGGCTTCCGGCGCTGGTTGTGCCTCCTCGCCCTCGCCGGCCGTCTCCGGCAGCTTGAACCCGGCCACGGACTCACGCAGCTCGGCGGCCATCTCCGCCAGATTGCCGATGGACTCGGCGGTCTGGTTGGTGCCTGAGGACGTCTGCGAGGTGATCTCCTGGATCACGTTCATGGTGTTGGAGATGTGCGCCGCTGAAGACGACTGCTGGCGCGCGGCATTGGAGATGTTCTGGATCAGTTCCGCCAGGTTGGTGGAAACGTTCTCGATCTCTTCCAGTGCCACACCGGCGTCCTGGGCCAGTCGGGCGCCACGCACCACCTCGGAGGTGGTGTGCTCCATGGAGATGACGGCCTCGTTGGTGTCGGACTGGATCGTCTTGACCAGGGCCTCGATCTGCTTGGTCGCTGCGGAGGAGCGTTCCGCCAGCCGCTGGACTTCGTCCGCGACCACTGCGAAGCCACGGCCCGCGTCACCGGCCATGGAGGCCTGGATGGCGGCGTTCAGCGACAGGATGTTGGTCTGGTCGGCGATGTCGTTGATCAGCGATACGATGTCGCCGATCTCCTGGGAGGATTCACCCAGGCGTTTGATCCGCTTGGAGGTCTCCTGGATCTGCTCGCGGATGTCGTCCATGCCCTTGATGGTGTTCTGCACCACTTCGGCGCCCTTCTTGGCGATGGATACCGAGCGTTCCGCCACTGAGGAGGATTCGGAGGCGTTCGACGACACCTGGTCGATGGAAACGGCCATTTCGTTCACGGCTGCCGAGGCACCGGCAATCTCCTGGGCCTGATGCTCCGAGGCCTCGGCCAGCTGTTTCGCCGTGGCCTGGGTCTGCTCGGCGGAGGAGGCCACGTTCACGGCCGTGTCGCGAATCGACTGCACCAGGGTGCGCATCTGGTCGATGGCGTAGTTGATGGAGTCGGCGATGGCACCGGTGAAGTCCTCTGTGACCGTGGCCTCGGTGGTCAGGTCACCGTCGGCGAGGTCGGCCAGTTCGTCCAGCAGCCGCAGGATGGCGTTCTGGTTCTGTTCGTTCTGCTCCTGGGTCTCGCGCAGCCGCCGTTGCGAGGCCTGATACAGAGCCACGCCGATGGCGATGATGTTGGCCAGGATGGCGATGAGGATCACGTAGGCCCACAGCGGCGTGACGATGTGGCTGCGGTTCTGCACCAGGGAGACCAGCTCCGAGGTTTCGCTGAGCAGTTCAGGGCTCTGGCTGAAAATGGTGTTGGCGGAGTCCCGCGCCTGGAACAGGTCCGGGGAGAAGTTGAGGATCCGGTCGACGTTTTCGTCCACCACGCTGAAGAGCTCGTTCTCGACATATTCGAGGATGAACTGCGCGTCCGGATCCTCCAGCGCGCTCACATCCATGGACTCGTCGCCGCGAAGCTGGGCGTTGAGCACCCGGCCGAAGCGCTGGGCGTCCTGGCCAAACTGGTTGGCGGCCACCACCGCGTCCTCGTCACCACTGAGGATATTGTTCACGCTCCGGGCGATACGCTCGGCCAGCAGCGACTGGCGCTGGGCCAGTGAGATCTGCTGGGGGGCTGCTTCGGTGTTGATGAGGATGTCCACCACGTCCTCGTATTCCACCTGCAGGTCCGGAATGATGCTGTTGAGTTCGCCGGCCACCTGGTGCAGTTCCAGGACGGCGCCGCGGGTGGCGAGGATCTCATCCGCGTTGGTCCGTACATCGTTCCACAGCGATTGCACCCCGGTTTCCCCGGTGAGCTCGAGCGGGGGCAGGCCGGTTTCCGGGTTGCCTTCGCGCAGATAGCCCCAGAGCTCATCGAACCGGTCGCGGGAGCTCTGGAGCTGGTCGAAGGCCGACTCGGTGCCGCCGGCGGCCTCGGTGGCGTTCTTGGCGATCTCCTGGGAGAGCACCCGCAGGTCACCCGCGTAGTCGATGTACTGGGCATCATGGCTGCTGTTGCGGTTGATCAGGAACAGCACCACCACCAGCGCAATGGTCAGCACCCCGAGCAGACCGATCAGACCCACAATGGGCCGGTTGGCGCTCTGCGCTGAGATGAATTTTCCGGCACGGTTCTGCATTTTCGGCTCCTGGCCTGTCACTCTGATGTTGTTTTTGATTGATGGATCCGGTGGCTACCACGCGCGCACTACCAGTGCGCCACATCCAGAAACTGTTCATTCTCGGCCAGCGCCAGCGTGGAAAACACGTTCCACACCTCGTCGCTGCGCTGGTAAGCCCCCCGCAGGCAGGGTTTCACCGCGGCGGGAGGATCTTCCGGGTCCGGCACATGACTGTCGACACTGAAGTACTGCATTCCGAGCACGTCATCCACCACCAGCCCGCTGAACAGGTTGCCCTGTTCGATGACCAGCACGCGGCGTTCACGCAGGGCGCCGGCGGGCCTGGGTAGACCAAAGTAGAGGGCCAGATCGGTGATCGGAAGCAGACGGCCACGGACGTTGGCGACGCCGAGCATGAAGGCACGGACGCCGGGAACTGGAGTGAACCGGGGGACGTCCAGGATTTCGACCACCTCACCCATGGGGGCCACATACCGCTGGCCCGCCAGGGTGAACCCGATACCGCTGAACAGTTCGACCGCTTCTTCCTGCTTGGGCAGCCCGGCCGCCTGTTCACGGCTGCGCCGGGCAATGTCGGTCAGGACGCTGAACGGATCGGCTTCGGGGGAAGTGGCCTGCGCGGACATCCGGAGCTCCTGTTCAGCTCAGCAGGTCGTCGATGGTCTTGAGCAGCTCGTCCTCGGGCACAGGCTTGACCAGATAGCCACGGGCGCCCTGGCGCGTGCCCCAGACACGGTCTGTTTCCTGGTCCTTGGTAGTCACGATGACCACCGGGATGTGCTGGGTTTCCGAACTGCGGGTCAGCTGCCGGGTCGCCTGGAAGCCGTTCAGTCCAGGCATGACCACGTCCATGAGGACCAGATCCGGCTGCTCCGAACGGGCGATGGCCACGCCGTCGGAGCCATTGTCGGCACTGAGCACTTCGTGGCCGTTCTTGGTCAGCAGTCCGGAGATCTTTTTCACCTCTGTGGGTGAGTCGTCAACGATCAGGATGCGAGCCATGGGTTCCTCTACTCTGGGTCGTCAAATGATGGGCATGCCGGCGCTGTTATTCCTGGCGTGCGGGCATGTGGTCGCGGATGGTGCCGAGCAGCTCATCCTTGCTGAAGGGCTTCGTCAGATACTGGTCCGACCCCACGATGCGGCCCTTGGCCTTGTCGAAGAGGCCGTCCTTACTCGACAGCATGATCACGGGTGTCTGCTTGAAGGCATCATTGTTCTTGATCAGGGCGCAGGTCTGATAGCCATCAAGCCGTGGCATCATGATGTCCACGAAGATGATGTCCGGCTGGGAGTCCGCGATCTTGGCGAGTGCGTCAAAGCCATCGGTGGCGGTGATGACTTCGCAGCCCACTTTCTTGAGAAGGGTTTCAGCGGTGCGACGGATGGTTTTGCTGTCGTCGATCACCATGACTTTGAGGTTTTCGAAGTTATCGTCCATTGTCCAACAGCCCTGCGCTAGAGATAGAGATCATTATTGTTGTCGGCGGCCCGGATGGCGTCCAGTGCCCGTGCTTCGGCCTCAGTAAGAGGCGCCGTTTTAACACAGATCCCGTGCATGTTCTATATAGCCCCACTGTTATAGCGGACGATGGCCCGGGCCTCCAGCGGCACCGTGTCACTGATTGTGATCTGTCTCACTATATGGGCGCCATGCAACAGCCTGCAAAGCCAGCTTGCAGAACCGCTGCCCTTTTTCCAGCATAGCAGGTATTCTCTGGCACGCATTTCCGGCACATTGCCGGTCCGTTAATCCGTCTCCGGGAGGCCCCCTGATGAGTGTGACCCTGGGTGTGGTCATGGATCCGATCGAACGGATCAGTTTCAAGAAGGACACCACGCTGGCATTGCTGCTGGCGGCCAGGCGCCGTGGCTGGGCGCTGCGCTACATGGAGCTCGACGACCTCTACGTGCGCGATGGTGCGGCCCGGGCCAGGACGCGCGAACTGGAGGTGTTTGACGATCCGCAGCACTGGCATGAGTTCGGCGAGACCCGGGATCAGGATCTGGGTGAGCTGGACGTCATCCTGATGCGCAAGGACCCGCCGGTGGACGACGCCTTCACCATGGCCACCTGGATTCTGGAGATGGCGGAGGGCCAGGGCGCGTTGGTGCTCAACCCGCCGCATACATTACGTGATTGCAACGAGAAGCTGTTCGCGACGCGCTTTCCCCAGTGCATTCCGCCGCTGGTGGTCAGCCAGGACCCGCAGCGGCTGCGTGAGTTCCACGCAGAGCACGGCGACGTCATCATGAAGCCCATGAACGGCATGGGCGGTAAGTCCATCTTCCGGGTACGCCCCGACGATGAGAATCTGAGTGTCATCCTCGAGACCCTGACCGAGGACGGTACGCGGACCGCCATGGCCCAGCGCTACCTCCCGGAGATCCGTGACGGTGACAAGCGCATCCTCATGATCGACGGCGAACCGCTGCCGTATTCGCTGGCGCGCATCCCCGGTGCCGGTGAGAGCCGTGGCAACCTCGCCGCCGGCGGACAGGGCGTCGGGCGAGAACTGACCGACCGGGACCGCTGGATCTGTGAGCAGGTGGGCCCGGCCCTGAAGGCGAGGGGTCTGCTGTTCGTTGGCATTGATGTGATTGGCGACTACCTGACGGAAGTGAATGTGACCAGCCCCACCTGTGTGCGCGAGCTTGACCGGGCCTTTGACGACGACATCGGCGGACGCCTGATGGAGGCCATTGCAGTGCGCCTGGACAACCGGGCCGGCTGAGGGCTGTTGTGGCGGAGGTAACGCATACGGATCGCCTGGGGCTGACGCTCTTTGCAGCCCTGGTGTTTCACGGTGTACTGATCCTGGGGGTGGGGTTCGCGCCGGAAGACCCCTCGACCACGGATCACAGCATGGACGTGACCCTGGCCACCCAGCCGAGCGCGGAGACGCCCGAGGACGCGGACTTCCTGGCGGAGGCGGCCCAGAAGGGCAGTGGTGATGCGGACTCCGTCCAGGAGGTTACGGCCACCGAGCCGGCGCCGCTGTCCGCCCCCGAAACCCGCCAGGCCGTGCCGCCGCGGCCCGAACCCCGGCCCGAGAGTGGCGGAACCACCAGCCGTGTCACCACGCAGGCCGAATCCCGCCGCGAGGTGCCGGAGGACAGCGAGGAAGACCGGGAGGCCCCGGAGCGGGACAATCCCCATGAAACCCTCCGGGAACGCAGCCAGGACATCGCCAGCCTGGAGGCCCGACTCAGCCAGCAGCAGAACCAGTACGCCAAACGCCCCCGTATCACACGGGTCACCGCCGTCTCCACGATGGAGGATGCCGGCGCCGCCTATGTGCGCAACTGGCAGCAGACCATTGAGCGCACGGGCAACCTCAACTACCCAGAGGAGGCGCGCAGGCGGGGGCTGCACGGCCAGGTGCGCATGCTGGTCGCCATCAACCGCGATGGCAGCCTGCGCGAGCTGGAGGTCCTGCAGTCCTCGGGGCACGCGGTTCTGGATGACGCGGCCCGGCGCATCGTCCGCCAGGCGAGCCCGTTCGAGGCCTTCAGCGGACGCATGGCCGAGGAACAGGATGTGCTCGAGATCATCCGCACCTGGTCGTTCCAGCCGCGCGGTCTCAGCGGCAGCGCCCCGGATAGGGGATAACCCCTCTTGTACGCACGCCGCAGGCAAGGAATACTGCGGCCATGAGCACGCAGCCGGAATTCCTGACGAATCAGTTCCTCATCGCCACCCCTTACCTGGCGGATCCGCGCTTCGAGGGGTCGCTCACCTATATCTGTGAGCACAGTGATGAGGGGGCCATGGGCCTGACCATCAACCACCCGCTGGATCTCGACCTGGGGGATCTTCTGTCGCAGCTGTCGATGGAAGGCGAGCCTCCCCATGAGCCCGTCTACCAGGGCGGCCCGGTCCAGCCCGAACGCGGCTTTGTCCTGCACCGGCCGGTGGGCCACTGGCAGAGCTCGCTGGCACTGACCGACACCCTGGCGCTGTCCACCTCGCGGGACATTCTCAGTGCCATCGCCGTGGGCGAAGGGCCGGCGGACTTCCTGATGCTGCTGGGGTATGCCGGCTGGTCGCCGGGGCAGCTGGAGGAAGAACTGGCGGGGGATGCCTGGCTCACCTGCCCGGCGGACGAAACCATCCTGTTCGAGCGTGAACCGGGGCAGCGTCTCAACGCCGCCCTGGAGAAACTGGGCGTGAGTCCCGGCCACCTCAGTGGAGGCGTGGGGCATGCCTGAGAGCCGGAGCCTGATGGCCTTCGATTTCGGTGAGAAGTGGATCGGTGTGGCGGTGGGGCAGGAGATGCTCGGGTACGGTTCCGGCAAGGCGCGGCTGAAGGCGCGGGACGGGATCCCGGACTGGAACCAGGTGGCGGAGCTGGTCGAGGACTGGCAGCCAGATCTGTTCCTGGTGGGGCTGCCGCTGAACATGGACGGCACCGAGACCTGGCTGTGCCATCTGGCCCGCAAGTTCGCACGACGGCTCGAAGGGCGCTATCATCGCCCCGCAACCATGGTGGACGAACGCCTGACCACCCATGAGGCCAAGCAGGAATCGCTGGCACAGGGCCGGGTGCCGGATCACGCGGATGAGGGCGTGGACCGGCGCGCGGCGGAGCTGATCCTCGAGACCTGGTGCGCCTCGGCCAGTGACTGACTACAGGAGCCTCCGTGCAGGATATTGAACAGCTTCTGGACCGGATGACCGACGACCTGCGCGAGCACATCAATGCGCGGGGTCTTTCCAGCCTGTGCCCCGTGGGCATCCGCACCGGCGGTGTCTGGGTCGCGCAGGCGCTGCGCGAACGCCTTGGCATCCAGGCCGAATGCGGCGAACTGGACATTACCTTCTACCGGGACGACTTCAGCCGCATCGGGCTTCACCCCCGGGTCAGCCCCTCGCGGCTGCCGTTCGAGACCGAGGGCCAGCACCTGCTGCTGGTGGACGACGTCATCATGAGCGGTCGTACGATCCGCGCCGCCATGAATGAACTCTTCGACTACGGGCGTCCTGAGTCGATTACCCTGGCCGCGCTGGTCGACCTGGGTCGGCGTGAGCTGCCGATCCAGCCCGACGTGACCGGCACCCATGAGACCCTGGGCCCGCGTCAGCGCATCAAGCTCCGGGGGCCGGAGAGTCTGGAACTGGCGGTGGAGGAGGTGCCCGATGCCTGAGACCAGCCGCGATCTCCAGCTGACCGCCGATGGCGAGCTGCGCCACTTTCTCGCGATTGAAGGACTGGACCAGGCTCTGCTCACACGCATTCTGGACACCGCCGATTCCTTTATCGAAGTGGGTGAGCGCACCATCAAGAAGGTACCGCTTCTGCGCGGTCGCACCGTGGTAAATCTCTTTTTCGAGCCCAGCACCCGCACCCGCAGCACCTTCGAACTGGCCGCCAAGCGTCTCTCGGCGGATGTGCTGAACCTCGACATCGGTACTTCCGCGACCTCCAAGGGCGAATCCCTCTCGGACACCCTGCTCAACCTGCGCGCCATGGCCAGCGACATGTTCGTGATGCGCCACTCCCAGAGCGGGGCGCCGCATTTCGTGGCCCAGTCCGTCACGCCGGATGTGGCCATCATCAACGCCGGCGACGGGCGTCATGAACACCCCACCCAGGCCATGCTCGATATGCTGACCATCCGCCAGCACATGAAGACCTTCAGCGGTCTGCGGGTGGCCATCGTCGGCGATGTCCAGCACTCGCGGGTGGCGCGCTCCCAGATCCGGGCACTGAACACCCTGGGCGTGGACGAGGTCCGGCTGATCGCGCCGGACACACTGCTGCCCCATGAACCCGAAGCTTTGGGCGCGCGGGTTTTCCACCGCATGGAGGAGGGGCTGCGCAACGTGGACGTGATCATCATGCTGCGGCTCCAGCACGAGCGTATGGAGGGGGCACTGCTGCCGAGCGAGAGCGAGTTCTACCGCATGTACGGTCTGACCCGTGAGAAGCTGGCCTATGCCAACCCCGGCGCACTGGTGATGCACCCGGGGCCGATCAACCGGGGCGTGGAGATTGAATCCGCCGTCGCGGACGGCCCCCAGTCCGTGATTCTGGGGCAGGTAACCAATGGCATCGCCGTACGCATGGCCGTGATGTCCATGTCCATGGGCGGCCAGCTCAATGAACGCCAGTCTGCAACCGGAGAGGGAGTGGCTTCAACGTGAAGTGGCGCGTCGATAATGTTCATCCGGTCATTGATGGCGAACCGGCGGTGGAGGCCACCTCGGCACTGGTGGTCGATGGCCGCATCGCCGCACTCGGGGCGGGTCTTTCGGGCGAACGGGTGGAACGTGAGGTGGATGGGGCCGGCCAGTGGCTGCTGCCCGGGCTGATCGACCTCAACTGCCATCTGCCGGAGCCGGGCAGCGACCGTGGTGGCAGCATCGAGAGTGAAACCCGGGCCGCCGCCCGTGGCGGCTTCACCACCGTCTGCACCACGCCGGATACCAGCCCGGTCAACGATTCCAGCGCCGTAACCCATCTGATCCGGGATGTGGCCGAACGCAACGGTCACACGCGGGTGCTGCCCGTGGGGGCGCTTACCCGGGGCCTGGAAGGCGAGCGGCTGAGCGACATGGCCGGGCTGACCCGTGCCGGGTGCGTGGCGCTGGGCAATGGCGGCCACGCCACCGCCAGCTCACGGGTGCTGCGCCGCTGCATGGCCTATGCCCATACCTTTGACATCCGGCTGTTCCTGCAGCCGGAGAACGCCTCGCTGGCCTCGGATGGCTGCGCCCATGACGGACTGGTGGCCGCCCGCCTGGGGCTGCCCGGCATCCCCGAGGTGGCGGAAACCACCGCTGTGAACGAACTGCTGATGCTGGCGGAGGAGACCGGGGCGAACCTGCATATCGGGCCGCTCAGCTGTGCCCGCTCGGTGACACTGGTCCGTGCCGCCAAAGAGGCAGGGCACAGCGTCACCGCCGAGGTGGGTATCGCCCATCTGGTGGCGACGGAGGCGGCCATTGAGGGCTACAACGGTACCTTCCACAGTCGTCCACCGCTGCGGACGGAGGCGGACCGGCGCGCCCTGCTCGAGGGCGTGGAAAGTGGCGTGATTGATGCCATCGTCAGCCAGCACCGGCCTTCGGATAAAGCCGCCAAACTCGCGCCGTTCCCGGAGACCCAGCCAGGGCTCTCCACAGTGGAATCCACGCTCTCGCTGGGGCTGGAGCGGGTGGCCGCCGGAGAACTCTCCCGCGGGGCTCTGCTGCGGGCGTTGACCAGTGGGCCGGCGCGGGTGTTGGGTCTGGACGCGCCGACCATTGCCGAGGACAGTGTCGCGGATCTTACCCTGGTGGCGCCGGAACAGCACTGGATGCCGGCCGTGGGGAGTCTGTATTCCGCGGGCCCGCACCTGCCGGTCATGGAACGGGAACTGCCCGGAGTGGTGATGTTGACGGCCGTTGATGGCCGCATCCGGCACGAGCATGAAGGAGACGGATCATGAACTGGCTCGCGATACTGCTGCTTGCCGTTATCGTCTGGCTGCTGTGGCGGATTGTCCGTAATACCGGGGATGCCCTGGATCGTCAGGCTGCTATGCAGACGGAGCTGACTTCCATTGAGCGGCGGCTGGCACGGCTCGAGGCGGGAAAGGATGAGAACCCCGGGTGAAACCCCGGGGTCCGGGTTTTACTTGATGGCCTCGCGAAGAGGCTTGCCCGCCTTGAAGCCCACCGACTTGCTCGCCGGAATCTGGATGGAGGCGCCCGTCTGCGGGTTGCGTCCGGTGCGCGCACTGCGCTCACGCACGTTGAAGCTGCCGAAGCCCGGCAGGGTCACGCCTTCGTTCTTCGCCAAAGCCGCACTGATCTGATCCGTGAAGGCATTCAGTACTTCCTGAGCCTTGCTTTTTGAAAGGCCCGTTTCCTCGGCAACGGCTGCTGCCAGTTCCGGTTTGCGCATAGCTGGTTCTCCTTTGGATGGTCGCGGTCGACACCGTTCAGATATAGCCCACCAGACTCCGCTGTCAAACCCCGTAATGAATTTGGTCCCGACACCAGTGCAGCCGCATACCAGGCTTTGTGGTACTCATCTCACAAATTCGCCGAAGGGTCGCACATAATGCCGCCCTGGATTTGACACGCTTTCAGGGGGCGGCGAGGATTCGCTGCACACAACGGAACAACAAACACAAGAAAGGTTGAGGACCAACCATGACCGTAATCCTCTCTGCCGTGGCCCGGCCCCGGTTCTGGGGGCGGGCCATTGTGCTTCTGGCACTGGTGACCATGCTCGGCGGCTGTTCCATGATCCGCCATCACATGTACGCCACCAGTGGCAGCGTGATGCAGGGGCTCTCGAAGGAGCACACCACCCCCTACGTGCTGCAGCAGTCCGATGTGGGCATGTCCTGCGCCATGAGCGAGGCGACCACGCCACTGATGATGTCCTTCGGGCGCGTGACGGACGAGCCCAACCAGCTCGGCATCATGATGCACCTCTCTGCCGCCGGCTGCTCCGTGACCCGGGCGCGCGAACTGGATCTTGAGTACGAGCGCCTGATGCGCGATCGCGATCCGGATGCCGCACAGGATGCCCGCTATGCCGCGAGCCGCCACTATCGTGAAGCCGCTATGCGTTTTCACGAGGCCTGGAAGAACATGAATGAACACTACGGCCGGGTGGGCAATGGCGAATGCCCCACGGAGCGGCTGGAAACGGAAACCGACCAGTTCATGTTCCTGGCTGGGTTGGTCTCCGGCCTGCAGGCCATGCACACCCAGGTGCGTGCCGGGGAACAGCTGGGCATTCCCAACAACATTGGCTCGCGGGTAGCCCGTGCCTCCGAGTGCCTGGACGACGACCGCTGGTGGGGGGCACCGGGTGCCATGCAGGCGGCCGTCTGGGCCATGCTGCCCTCTGCCGCACCGGAAGATGCAGAACCGTTCAAGCAGCTGAGGGAGGCCAGCCGGAAGGGTGAGAAAGCTGGTGTGCGGCTGGCCCATGTGTTCCATGCCGTGGCCGCCGAGAACGCGGGTGACCAGGCCATGGTGCGGGACGTGATCCGTCGCCATGCCGAGGCCAGGGAAGCCAAACCCGCCGCCGATGACTGGGTCATGATCGATGAAACGGCCACACGGCACATCCAGGCCCTGTCTGACCGTCTCTGGACCCGGGCCGAGGGCCATCGCACGCCCACCGGCCGGCTGGGCGAGTTCTGGGACGACCCGGAACCCGAATCCGAAACCATTGACCTGAATGAACTGATGTAACGGGCGCCGGAGGAATGGACATGAAGACCCTGAAACGCACACTGATCAGCGCGCTGGCCGCCCTGACCCTTGGAACCGCGGTCAATGCCACGGCCCAGGAAGAAGAGGTGATCAAGCGCAGCTTCTGCGTGTTCGACCCGGTGGGCGCCAACGGCCCGCTGTTCGAGCTGATGCAGTCCGCCCGCCCCATGGCGCTGGAGCGCGGTGTGGAGCTGGACATGCGAGCCTACACCAGCGAGAAGATCGCTGCCGAGGAATTCCGCAATGGTCAGTGCGACTCGGTGCTGCTGACCGGCACCATGGCCCGGGACTTCAACCGCTTCACCGGCTCGCTGGAGGCCATGGGGGCCATCCCCGGCGAGGAAGAGATGCGCATGCTGATGCAGGTGCTCAGTCAGGATAACGCGCGCCAGTACCTCCAGACCGAGAAGTACGAAGTGGTGGGGGTACTGCCGGCGGGTGCGGTCTACCTCTTCCTGGATGACCGCTCGATCGACACCGTGTCGGATCTCCAGGGCAAGCGCATCGCCACCCTGGACCACGACAAGGCCTCCATCACCATGGTCCGGCACGTGGGGGCCTCCGTGGTGGGCTCCAGCACCTCCAACTTTTCCGGGCGCTTCAATAATGGCAGCGTGGACGCCGCCTACGCTCCCGCCGTGGCCTACGAGCCCCTGGAGCTCTACAAGGGCCTGGGCGAGGACGGCGCCATCCTTGACTACACCCTGGCGCAGATGAACTTCCAGATCATCGTGCGGCGCGATCGTTTTCCGGATGAGTACGTGAACCAGGTGCGCGACTACGCCTTCAGCCGGGTGGATCAGGCGTACGGGATCATTGAGGATGCCGAGTCCAAGGTGAAGGAGAAGTACTGGATGCGGCCGACGGAACAGGAGCGCCGGGAGTACAACGCCATGCTGCGCGAGGTGCGCCAGCAGCTTCGCGAGGAAGGCGAATTCGACGAGACGGCCCTGAAGCTGATGCGCGGCATCCGCTGCCGGGTGGAACCCTCACGTGCGGAATGCGCTCGCTCTGAGGGCTGAAGCCACCAACTGACCAGGGTTGTTGTATGGGTCTGCCACGCCGTACCGGCATCGAATGGTTCTCTTCGCTGCCGGCCTGCCTGATTCTGCTGCTGTTCGTGTTCTTCGCCACGACCACGGACTTCCACAACAAGGCGCTCCAGCTTGGGGAGTATTTCTGGTCCGGCTACTACCAGCTGAGGGAGGACCCGGAGCGCCCGGACTGCAACCCCATGGTGGACGTCGAGTCCGAAGTGGATCGTCTGGCGGAACGCAGGATGGACGACGAGATCGCGGGCCTGCTCGGCGAGTCCGAGGTGGATCGCGAGGCCATTCGGCGCTCGGTGATCGCGGCCCGGCGGGCCTGTGAGGCTGACCATCTCCAGTACCAGGCAACGAAGGAACGGATCACGACCCCGGTGCGCCTGTACCGCAGCATGGAGCAGGGTCTGGCGGAACTGACGGCGGTCGGGCTCAACTGGCAGCGGCCGTTGCTGATCCTGCTGGTCGCCATCTGCGCGGCCACGGCCACCCTGGGGCGGCACCAGATCGCCATCCGGGGCATCGAGACCCGTACGGACTACCGGGTCTCCTACAGCGCCCAGACCATCGCCAACATGATGCTGCTGGCCTCCAGCTGGATCTACCGCAACCACGTGCAGCAGGCCATGGATGTGGTGCCGGCGGCGCGAGACATGCTGAACCTGCTCTGGGTGCTGTGTTTTGCCGTACTGAGTATGGCCAGTGTCTACCGGCTGCTGCGTGAACCAACAGATCTGCGCACCGGCGGCAGCATCCTGCAGGCGCTGCCCACCATTCCGCTGTATTCGGTGATGTGTTTCATCTCCGGGGCCTACTTCCTGAGTTTCGGGTACATGCAGGGCATCGGTGTCTACCTGGGCGCGCTGATGGAGCACGCGGAAATCTTCGTGAACGTAGCGCTCTACGTCTGGGCGGGCATGATGCTCAAGCAGACACGGGTGGCTACCCTGGTGTTCGACATTTTCCGGCCCCTGCGCATGCCGCCGGAGCTACTGGCGACAGTGGCCGTTGTGGTTGCCGCCATCCCAACCGCCTATACCGGTGCCTCCGGTATCTTCGTGATCGCTGCCGGTGCCGTGATCTACCACGAACTGCGTTCCGCTGGTGCCCGCCGTCAGCTGGCCCTGGCCGCCACCGCGATGTCCGGCTCCATGGGCGTTGTGCTGCGGCCCTGCCTGCTGGTTGTGGTCATTGCGATGCTCAACCGCGAAGTCACAACGGATGAGCTTTTCAGCTGGGGGGCAATTGTCTTCGCGCTCTCGGCGGTTCTGTTCTTCCTGGTGACCATGCTGTTCAACCGCCAGAGCGAGATGAAGCTGGCGCCTTTGGGTGAAGCCATTCCAGAGATGCTCCAGGCCCTGCGGCCGCTGATTCCCTATGCTCTGGTGGTCGCCGCGGTGGTTCTGGCTTACAGTTGGGGGTTGGGCGTGGGCCTGGACGAATTCTCAGCGCCACGGATCCTGCCCGTCATGCTGCTCAGCATCCTGGTGTTCGAGGCCATCCGCTTCCGGGGCCGGGAGCTGCCGCAGACCGCCGGCGGCCAGGCGCACAGCGGCTTTGAGCCAAGCCTGCGCCACGCCACCAGTGATACCACCGCCGAGATCGGGGCGCTGCTGCTGCTGTTCGGGCTCTCCATCAGCCTGGGCGGCGTGATTGAACGCGCCGAACTCATGGACCTGTTCCCGGACAGCGTGGCGAGCCCCTGGATGGCCATGGGCCTGATGGTGCTGCTGCTGGTGGGTCTGGGCATGATCATGGATGCCTTCGGCGCCGTCATCCTGGTGAGCGCCACTGTGGCGAGCTTCGCCTACCAGAGCGGAATCGACCCTGTACACTTCTGGATGGTGACGCTGGTGGCGTTCGAGCTGGGCTACCTGACGCCGCCCGTTTCCCTCAATCACCTGCTTACGCGGCAGGTGGTGGGTGACGAGGAGGTACGCCTGGCGCGCACGGAGGCCAGTGGTGGCAGCTTCTACCAGCGTCATGAACGCATCGTCATGCCCATGGTGGTGATGGGGACAGCGCTGGTGCTGGTGGCGTTCGTGCCCCTGCTTCTCTACGCCCTGTGACAGGTTCGCCTGAATGAAAAAGGCCCCGGTCATGTGATCACGCCGGGGCCTTTCCGCTTGAGCGCCCGACAGGGCGCGGAGGCGGGCTTACTGACGCAGCTTCGGGCCGGCGTTGACGATCGAATCCGGCACGTCGAACTTGCTGAAGTTCTCGACGAACTGGCTGATCAGCTCCTGAGCCTTTTTGTCGTACTCGGCCGGGTCATCCCAGGTGTTGCGTGGGTTGAGCAGCTTGGTCTCAACGCCCGGTACCGACGTCGGCACGTCCAGGTTCAGGTCTTCCAGATGCTCGGTCTCGACGTCGTCCAGCTCACCATCCTGGATGCCATTGATGATGGCCCGCGTGGTGGGAATGGAGAAGCGCTTGCCCACACCGTAGGGGCCGCCGGTCCAGCCGGTGTTCACGAGGAAGACCTTGCTGTCGAACGCGTCCATCCGCTTCATCAGCAGTTCGGCGTAGACGCCGGCCGGGCGCGGGAAGAAGGGCGCTCCGAAGCAGGTGGAAAAGGTGGACTGCAGCCCCTCGCCGGACCCCATCTCCGTGGAGCCCACCAGTGCGGTGTAGCCACTGAGGAAGTGGTAGGCCGCGGATTCGCGCGAGAGTATGGACACGGGCGGCAGCACGCCGGTCATGTCGCAGGTCAGGAAGATGATGTGCTTGGGCTCGCCGGCACGATTCTCCACCACCCGCTTTTCAACATGGTCCAGCGGGTAGGCGCAGCGGCCGTTCTCGGTAAGGGAGGTGTCCGTGTAGTCCGGCTCACGGGTCGCCTCATCCACCACCACGTTCTCAACCAGAGCGCCGAACTTGATCGCGTCCCAGATGATGGGCTCGTTCTTGCGCGTCAGGTCGATGGTCTTGGCGTAGCAGCCACCCTCCAGATTGAAGACGGTGCCTTCTCCCCAGCCATGCTCGTCGTCACCGATCAGGTGGCGGCTCTGGTCGGCCGAGAGGGTGGTCTTGCCGGTACCGGAAAGACCGAAGAACAGGCAGACATCGCCGTCATCGCCCACGTTGGCGGAGCAGTGCATGGGCAGCACGTCATGGTCCGGCAGCAGGAAGTTCTGCACCGAGAACATGGCCTTCTTCATCTCGCCGGCGTAGTGCATGCCCGCGATCAGCACGCGCTTGCGCGCGAAGTTGATGATGACGGTGGCGTTACTGTTGGTGCCGTCGCGTTCGGGCACGCACTCGAAGTTCGCCGCGTTCAGGATTTCCCATTCCGGGTTGTCGATGGGGTTGTACTGATCAGGGCGGATGAAGAGGTTCAGGCCGAACAGATTCTGCCAGGCCGTCTCGGTGGTCATCTTCACCGGCAGGTAGTAGTTCGGGTCCGAGCCCACGTGCACGTGCGAGGTGAAGTGCTCATGCTCACCCAGGTATGTCTTCACGCGCTCCCAGAGCGCATCGAATCGGTCCGCATCGAAGGGGTGATTGATCTTGCCCCAGTCGATCTGGTTAACGGTGCTGGGCTCTTCAACAATGAAGCGGTCCACCGGGGAGCGACCGGTGCGTTCGCCGGTGGTTACCACCAGTGAGCCATTGGAGGCGAGTTTGCCCTCATTCCTTTCCAGCGCCAGCTCAACAAGCCGGGCCGGGCACAGATCCGTGTAGGTTTTACTCACGATGACCTCACTTTCAGATGTTTCAAATCGGTTGCGGCGCGCGGCTGCCGGGATGAAAGGGCAGCGCGGCGGCCCGGGGGTGCGGATGGTTGTTCGGGGCGCACCCCTCTAAGCGGTAGCACCCCGCCACGCTCGCGGCGTGCCGGGGTGCGGGAAAGCATTCCTGTCGTCTACAGGCGCGACAGTATGCCAGAACCTTTCGGTAATTACGACCATCGCACGGGGGCTGGAGTGGGCCAGCGGGTAGTGATGAGGACTTTCTCCCTTTGGGGTGGGACGGTACCTTGGAGGACGAATCAGTGTGGTAAATCAGGTAGGGATATGACTGAACAGAGCCTCGAAACACCCCTTACGCGCCTTCTCGGCATCCGCCACCCCATCCTGTCCGCGCCAATGGCGTGGGTCGCTGGTGGGCACTTGGCCTCGGCGGTCTCGGAGGCCGGTGGGCTGGGCCTGATCGGGGGTGGCTACGGTGATGCGGAGTGGCTCGAGCGGGAGCTGGCCAACGCGGGTGACACGCCCGTCGGCGTTGGTTTCATCACCTGGAGCTTGAAGCAGAAGCCGGAACTGCTCGACCAGGTGCTGGCGCATCAGCCCGGGGCCATGATGCTGTCGTTCGGGGAACTAGCCGGGTTTGCCCAGCGGATCAGGGAAGCCGATTGCTGCCTGCTGGCCCAGGTCCAGACCGTGGAACAGGCAAAGAAGGCCGTGGATGAAGGGGCGGACGTCATCATCGCCCAGGGCACCGAGGCCGGTGGGCACGGCGCGAACCGGGCCACGCTGCCCCTGGTTCCTGCGGTGGTCGATGCCGTTGGCTCTGTCCCCGTGGTCGCCGCCGGTGGTATCGCGGACGGGCGCGGCGCAGCGGCGGCCATGATGCTCGGGGCAAGTGGGGTCCTGATGGGCAGCCGCTTCTACGCCACCGAGGAATCCCTGGCGCATCCCATCGCCAAGGCGGGCGCGGCTGACGCCCATGGTGACGACACGGTTCGCGGTTCCGTATTCGATCGGTTAAGGGGCTACGGTTGGCCGGAACCCTACACGTTGCGCAGCCTGCGCAACCGCATGACCGACCAATGGCACGGCGATCTGTCCCACCTGGAAGACAACCTTACCGAGGAACGCGAACGCTTCCAGGCCGCGATAGAGAATGCGGATTTCGAACTCGCGCCGCTGATCGTGGGTGAAGCGGTGGATCTGGTTGATCGGGTGCAGTCGGCTCAGGAAGTCGTCGAAGGTGTGGTTGCTGAAACGACCGCGTTGCTTCAGAAGGGAGCGCCGAATGTCTCATTGCATTCCGGGGGCGCTTGATAGGATGAATGGGCGATTTCTGGCTTGGATGCCACAGGGGCAATTACATTGTTGAAGCGGCGGACGTGGAACTAGTCTCTGTTGCGCCAATACCCCGGTTTTCTGGAATGGTGGGCTACGGCAATCACAACCGCCTCGGTTCCCGTCTCAATAACAACGAGATCATAGGGAAAGCGGTCGAGCATGAGTCGCTTCGCACCCGAATTACCCGCTTCGCCAGGAAGGGGTGATAAAGGAAGGTAGTTTTCTTCAATAATATCCAGAGCCCTGTCGATAGCCGTGAAAAACTCGGCGCCAAGGCCTGGCTGTTCGGATTCATACCATGCGGCTGCCTCTTCTGCTTCCTGCGAGGCCTCTTCCAGTATCCTTACTGTTCTCACTGTTATTCGCCCAGCCTGCCCCTCATTGTTTGCCGGAATTCATCACGGGTTAGCAACCGGGCATTACCCTCTCGGACACGGGACGCACGCTGAACGACTTCCTCGTTCCACGCCTGTTCAGCCGAGTCATCGCGCGGGCCATCCAGGCTCATAATGAGCTCACGGGCCAATTCGGCACGCTCTGACTCAGAAAGGTTCGAGATCTGGGAGCGGAGGTGGCTCAATGCTTCAGTTGTCATGTTGACTCCATGAACCGCAGTACTTTAATGCTATCCGGATTGAACAACCCGGACAAGCTGTATCCACAAGCGGGGTGGGTGCCTTTGCGAATACTCTGCGACGAAATGCTCAATGGCATCGCCCAATGGCTGCGCGTTGCGGGGTACGATACCGCGGTGCCCACGCCGGGGCTTCCGGACGATCAGCTGATGGCTCAGGCGCGTGCCGAAGGGCGCTGGCTGCTTACCGCTGATTCCGATCTTCTGGCGTTCGCCGATGCGGCCCGCTATGTCATCTATCTGCAGGGCCAGGATGACGGGGCCCGTCTCCGGGAGTTGACCCTGCGTCTGGACCTGGACTGGTGCCGGGCGCCGTTCACCCGCTGCAAGAACTGCAACACGCCATTGCACGAGGCGAGCGAATGGGAGGTGGCGCATTACTACCCCGGTTCCATCTGGTTGGACGGGCAGAGTGTCTGGGCCTGTTCGAGTTGCTGCCAGCTGTTCTGGGAGGGCAGCCATGTGCGGCGGATGTGGGCGCAACTGGAGGCCATGAACGGTTGGCGTCAGGCGGGCTCATCAGGAAACTGAACAGGGAGAGTCACTTTGGAACTGGATCATGTCGTCCCCTGGGGGCGCTCTTTCGAGGAATACCAGCGGATGTTCAACCTGGCGCCCGCCGACCTGGATAAGCGTATCCTGGGTTGTGGCGATGGCCCCGCCAGCTTCCATGCCACGCTCACGGCCCGTGGTGGCCGGGTGGCGAAAGAGGTCAGGGTCTTTCCGTTGGTGTCCCTAGATCCGGTTGATTATCGGTTCCAGAAGGGGGCAACCGAGATGCTGGTGGCGACGAGGGCATAGGGCCGCCTTGCGGCTACCCTGAGCCGGGGTATCGGTGCTTCAGACCGTTACCACCAGCTCCACCGGCACATTGTTCCGGATGGCGTTGGAGTAGGGGCACACCTGGTGCGCCTTGTGCACGAGCTCCTCGGCCTGTTGCTGCTCGAAGCCCGGAACGTGCACGTTCAGGGTAACCGCCAGGCCGAAGCCTTCGCCCTCCGGGCCGATGCCCACCTGGCCGGTGATGGCGGTTTCTTCCGGCAGCTCGACCTTGGCCTTGCCGGCGACCAGTTTCAGGGCGCCGATAAAGCAGGCGGAATAGCCGGCAGCAAAGAGCTGCTCGGGGTTGGTACCTTCACCACCGGCACCGCCAAGTTCCTTGGGCGTGGTGAGTTTGACGCTGAGCTGGCCATCGTCACTGGTGGCCTTGCCGTCACGGCCGCCGCTGGCGGTTGCCTGGGCCTGATAAAGGATTTTTTCTGCACCCATGATGATTTCTCCTCTCTCTTTCCTTTGATTGCACGCGATTAAATCGCGCACGATTTAAATAATCCAAAAAAATGCCTCAGCTGGCCAGCCGCTCTCGCAAGTTGTGCAGGTCGTCGCGCAGCCGCTCCAGCTCATCCGGGCTGCACTGCGTGGCACACATGACGGACTCCGGCACCGCTTCGGCTTTCTCGCGCAGTTTGTGGCCCTGTTCCGTAAGCACTACGGCCACCTGCCGCTCATCCTGGCGGCTGCGCTGGCGTTGCAGCAGGCCCGCCCCTTCCAGCCGCTTGAGCAGGGGGGTGAGCGTGGCCGAGTCCAGGAAGAGCCGCTCACCGATGCCGGAGACGGTCTGGCCGTCCTGTTCCCACAGCACGAGCATGACCAGGTACTGCGGGTAGGTCAGGTCCAGTTCCCGCAGCAGTTTCCGGTACACCTTACTCATGGCCAACTGCGCCGAGTACAGGGCAAAGCAGACCTGTCGGTCCAGTGCCAGCAGGCTTTCCTGTGAGTCGTTGCGATCAGTCATGCCACGCATCTTATATAGCGCGCGATTTAATAGCAAGCATGGTTTAAGCCGGTACAGGTCGACCCTGCTATAGTGGCTCGGTCAGAGACATGCTTGAACGAGAATAAGGAACCCGACCCTATGACGGACAGGACCATCACCAAGACCGAGATCCTCAACAAGGTCTACACGGCGGATGACCACGAAAAGCTGATGGACGCCTACAAGGACTGGGCGGCCGATTACGACAGCGATCTGGAAGAGCTGGGCTATGTGGCTCACATCACCAGCGCCAGGGCCCTGGATCAGGCGCTTGGCGGGAATCATGATGCAGTGATCCTGGACGCCGGCAGCGGTACGGGCCTGGTAGGGGAGGAGCTGGCCAGGCTGGGTTACCGCACCATGGACGCGCTGGACTACTCCCAGGACATGCTGGACCAGGCGGAAACCAAGAACGTCTACCGTAAGCTGATCCAGGCTGACATGAAGGAACGCCTGCCGCTGGATGACAACGCCTATGACGCGGTGGTCTGCACGGGCACCTTCACCTATGGCCACATAAGCGCTGAGGGCTTTGATGAGCTGATCCGCGTCACCCGCCCGGGTGGCACGATCGTGTTCACCGTGCGCGAAGGCGCCTACGAGGAATACGGCTACCGGAAGAAGATGCTGGATCTCGAGGTGAAGGGTGAATGGGAGCTGGTCAGCTTCTACGACACGCCCTACCAGATCGAGGAAGGCAATACCTGCAAGATGTGCACCTATCGGGTGCGTTGAGGGGCCATTAAGGCCCCCTACTCTCCGGGGCGGATTCCCAGCAGGCGCACATAGCCCGCCGGCAGCACTAGAATGGTCAGGATCGCCGCAAAGGCGAGCCCGAACATGATCGCCAGTGCCATGGGTGCCCAGAAGGGCCCGGACAGCGCCAGCGGCAGCATGCCGAGCATGGTTGTTGCGGCGGTCAGAAGGATGGGGCGCACGCGGCTTGTCGCGGCCTCGCCAATGGCTTCCAGCGTGCCGCTCTCGGCCAGCGCCATATCCATTTTCTGAACCATGACCACGGCGTTGCGGATGATCATGCCGGACAGGCTCATGGTTCCCAGAAGCGCCATGAAACCAAAGGGCTGCTGGAACAGCAGAAGCCCGACACTGACGCCCACCAGCCCCAGCGGCACCATCAACATGACCAGCAGGGTGCGCCGGAACGAGTTGAACTGGGCCATGAGCACCAGCACCATCAGCCCAAGGATGACCGGCACGGGTTTCAGCACACCCGCGCGGGCTTCAGCGGACTGGTGAACCTGGCCATCCCACTGGGTGTCATACCCGGAGGGAAGCGTGACCTTCTGGATTTCGGGTGCCAGGGCGGCGCGCACCTCGGACGCGGTATACCCCTTTGCCAGGTCTGCTTGCAGTGTAATCGCCCGTTCCCGGTTGTGCCGCCAGATCACGGGGCGCTCCCAGTCGAGCTCAATATCGGCGACTTGTGTGAGCGGGACAGGCTTGCCGCCGCTTTCCGGCCAGACAACCATGGTTTCAAGCTCGGAGGGGTCGGTCCGCTCGGGCAGAGGAAAGCGCCAGACAATGGGAATACGCTCATCGCCCTCACGGAACACGCCAACCCCTTGCCCGGCAAAGGCGGTGTTCAGGGCCAGGTTGATGCTGTTGGTGGTGATCCCGGCGCGACGGGCCCGGTCCTGGTCCACGTTGATGGTGACCCGGGGCTGGGTCTGGCGCCAGTTGTGCCGCAGGTTCGTGACGCCCGGGTGCTCGGCCATGATGGCCTGCAGTTTTCCGGCCGTATCCACGAGCTCCTCCCGTTCCGGCCCGGTGATCCGCAGCTGGAGCGGGAAGCGAACGGGTTCGCCCAGCTGCATCGCTCGCACCCGGGGTTCGGCTTGCGGGTAACCATCTTCCAGATGCTCCCGGACCTTAGCCATCACAGGGTCAACGTCCTCCTTGGTCTCCACGTTAACCAGGATCTGCCCGAAGGCGGGGTTGGGGGTTCGCGGGATCATGGGCAGATAGAATCTTGGCGCGCCTTCACCGATGAAGGCGGTGACGTCCGTCACCGGTTCCATCTCCATCAGCCGTTGCTCAATCCGGGCCATGTCCTCGCTGGTCTGCTCAATGCGGCTGCCTTCCGGGAGCCAGTAATCCACCATGAACTGGGAGCGTTCGGCCGGTGGGAAAAAGGTCTGTGGCACGAAGCTGAACGCCACAGCACTGGCGGCAAAGATAATGATGGCACTGCTTGTCAGGATCCAGGGACGCCGGAGTGTGGCGGTTATCAAACGGTGCACCCACTGGTAGAAGGCGCGGTCCTCGGGGTTTCCAAGCCCGCTTTTGCTGTCCAGTAGCCAGTAGTTCATCAGTGGTGTGGCAAAAACCGCGAGCAACCAGGAAATGGCCAGGCTGATGGCCACCACCCAGAACAGCGAGCGGGTGAACTCGCCCGTGGCGGTGTTGGTCAGGGCGATCGGGGCGAATGCGAGGACCGCTATGGCGGTGGCTGCCAGCAGGGGCCAGGCGGTTTCCTGCACGGATTCCGCGGCTGCTTTCAGACGCTCCGTGCCGCGCTGCATTTTTACCTGCATCAGCTCGGAGATGACAATGGCATTGTCCACAATCATACCGAGCACGATCACCAGGGCCCCGAGTGATACCCGGTGGAGTTCAAAGCCCATCAGGTACATGCCCACAAAGGTGCCCAGAATGGTCAGGGGCACCCCCAGTCCGACGACGAAGCCGGTGCGCAGGCCCAGCGAGACCATCAGGACTGCCAGCACAATGGCCACTGCCGTGACCAGGTTGATCAGGAATTCGCCGACGGCCTGCTCGACTTCCTCGGACTGCAGCGCGATGCCACCGAACTCAATGCCCACCGGCATCCTGGCCTCGATACGGTCCAGCTCGGCCTGGACCCTTTCGGTGAGCTCGACCACATTGGCCCCCTCGGCCGGCACGACGCCCAGAGCCAGGGCGGATTCGCCCTGATGGCGCAGGCTGGCATCGGGCGGGTTGGCGTACCCGCGCCTGACTTCCGCGAAGTCACGCAGCTGGACGAGTTCACCGGTCACGGGGCTGCGGATGTTCAGCCTGGCCAAGTCGTCCACGGCCTCAAAGGTGCCAGTGGTATTGATCCGCAACCGGCGTGATCCCATCTCGGTGAAGCCACTGGGAGCGACCACGTTCTGCTTGTTAAGGGCGTTCACGACCAGCGCTGGGGTCAGGCCCAGTTCGGCGATCTTGGAACGGCTGGTTTCAATGAAAACCCGTTCGCCCTGATCGCCGAACAGGTCGACCTTGGCAACGTCATCAACCCGCAGCAGACGTTGCTGGAGGTGGTCTGCAATGTCGTTGAGTTCGGCGTAGCTGTAGTCGGCGCCTTCCACGGAAAGCAGCATGCTGTAAACGTCGCCGTAGTCGTCATCAACACGCGGGCCACGCACGGAATCGGGCAGGCTGGCGCGGGCTGCTATAACCTTCTTGTTGAGCTCGTCCCAGATCTGGCGCAGTTGCTGGCCGCCGTACTGGTCCTTAACCTCAACGTAGATAATGGAGGTGCCATTGCGGCTCAGCGACTCAATGCTCTCCAGCTCACCAAGCTGCTGGATCTGCTTCTCAAGTGGTTCGGTCACTTGCTGTTCCACCCGTTCCGCGTCCGCACCGGGGTAGCCGGTCATCACGATGGCGGTTCGGATGGTGAACTCAGGGTCCTCGAGCTGCCCGAGCCGAGTGAAGGCGATGACCCCGAGCAGGGTGATCAGGAGAATCAGGAATCCCACAAAGCGATTGCGGCTGATCGCGCCGCGCACCAGTTGCGCCAGCATCACTGAATTACCCCGCCTTCAAGCCGCTTGACCTTCTGGCCTTCCTGCAGGTGTTGCGCGCCGGCCACCACGATCTGCTCACCGGATTCGAGCTGGCCGGTGATCCGGACGCTGTCCGTCTCCAGTGACTCGGTGGTGACCGGGCGTGACGTGACCTTACCGGAGTCCGGATTCCAGACCCAGACATGGGGTTGGTCCGCTTTTTCGAAGATGGCTTCCACCGGCACCAGGAAGCTGTCATCCCAGGGGGTATTCCTGAGACTGGCCTTGAACGAGACTTCGGCGGTCATTCCCGGGAGCAGCTCTTGCTCCGGGTTCTCGACCGCAACCCGTACGGGGTACGCCTGGGTGGCCGGCGAGACATCAAGGCGGACATTCTCCACCCGTGCGTCGAAGCGCTTGTTGTCCATAACGGGCATGAATACATGAACGTCTTTAAGATGGTCGCGGAACTGCATCAGCCGTTCCGGGATGCTGACCTCGACTTCCACGGTTTCAATGTTGTCGATCGAGAACACTGGGCGCTGCGGGCTGACCTGCTCGAACGGCTCCGCCATGCGGCGGTTGATCACCCCATCAAAAGGCGCCTCCAGAACGGTGTCATCCAGCGCCGAGCGGGCTGTTTCCAGGGCTTCACGCGTGGCGTTGCGCTTGGCGCGGGCCTGCTCATAGGCACTTTCGAGGCGATCGAACCTGGCGTCGCTGATGGCGTTGGAATCCACCAGTTCTTTGCCCCGTTCCCAGTTCTTGCGCGCTTCGTTCAGGGTGGCCTGGATGGATTCCAGTTTGCTCTCGGTTTCGTTCACCTTGAGGCGGAAATCCCGCTGATCCAGTTTCCCCAGCACCTCGCCCTCGGCGACCTCATCACCCACATCCGCGCTGAGTGTTTCGATCTTGCCGGGCACGCGGAAACTCAGGGTGGTGGTCTCGGCGGGTTCCACACGCCCGCTGAACCGGCGCGAGGCCAGGCCGGTGGGCGTTTCAAGCGTCATCATCCGGGCGGGCCGCAAGGGCTGGGCTTCAGCGGTTTCGGAGCTCTTGCCGGGATCCCCGTCACAACCGCTCATCAACAGTGCGATGGCTGGGATCCAGAGGTAGCGGCCAAAGGATGAGAAAGAATGAGTCATGAAACAGGTCCCTGCTGCAGAGGAGGTGATCAGGCGATCAGTCTATTCTGAGCGCCTGCGTGGGCTCTGGCAATCTGTCGGAAGTGATAGCGCCGGCATTCGTGCGGTTCAGAGCACGGACCGCAGCCAGGCCCCGATCGCCTGGATTTCTTCCAGGCATACCTCATGTTCCATGGGGTAGGTACGGTACTCGGGCTCGTAACCCAGCTTCCGAAGATGCTCCAGGGCCTCCTGGCCGAGGAATTCGGGCAGCATGGGGTCGTTGGTGCCGTGGGCCATGAAGATCGGCAGCTGTCTGTTGGCCTCGGAGGGCGTGGTCAGGTTGATGCTGGCGAAGTAGCCGGAAAGGACCATAAGCCCGGCCAGGGGCTGCTCGAAGGTCAGGGCCGTGTGGTAGGCCACGGCGCCGCCCTGGGAGAAACCGGCGATGACAATGCGGTTGCTGGGCACGCCACGCTCCATCTCGCGATGGATTAGATCCCGGATGCGGCCGGCGGAGGCGAGAATGCCCTGTTCGTCGGTATCGTTGTGGCGGTCCAGTGAACGGATGTCGTACCAGGCGGGCATGACCATGCCGCCGTTGAGGGTGACCGGGATCTGTGGGGCGTGTGGGAAGACGAAGCGCACGTGCGCGTCCTGGGGCAGCCCCAGGTGCGGGATTACGGGCTCGAAGTCATGCCCGCTGGCGCCCAGCCCGTGCAGCCAGATGACGCTGGCGTCCGGGTTCTCGCCGGTGGTCTTTTCCACGCATTCCAGGTATTCCATGGTCCCCTCCGCTGTTCAGTGAGGGCGTTACTCTAGCGTGCCGGGCGGTGCCCGGGCCAGTGTCAGTGGCGCTGGTGGGGGCCGAAGAGGGCCTCAATGTCGTCCTGGCCGAAGCGGTACTGCTGGTTACAGAACTGGCAGTCGACGCTGATCTCGCCCTGTTCCGCCAGCAGGTCGTAGCACTCCTGGGCGCCCAGGGTCTCCAGTGCGTTGGCGGTCCGCTCGCGACTGCAGTGGCAGTGGAAGAAAACCGGCTCCTCGGGGTAGAGGCTGATGGATTCCTCGTGGAAGAGCCGATGCAGCAGCGTCTCTGGCGCCACCGAGAGCAGTTCCTGCTGGCTGGTGGTCTGGGCCAGGTGCGTCAGACGGTTCCAGAGATCGTCGTCCTCGGTCGTCTCGTAGCCGGGCATCTTCTGCAGCATCAGGCCGCCGGCGCGCTCATTGTCCGCGAACAGCAGGATCAGGGTGTCGAGCTGTTCCGAGCGGGTGAAGTAGTCCTGCAGGCACTCCTGGAGGGTCTCGGACTCCAGCGGCACGATGCCCTGATAGCGCTGGCCCTGTTCCGGTTCGATGGTGATGACGAGCTGGCCATGGCCGAGCTGTTCCCCGATGGAGCCGTGCTGGATGCTGTCCTCGGTGTGGATGAGCCCGCGCGCGCCGCGTTCATTGCTGCAGTCCGCCATCAGCAGGGTCACCGGGCCCTGGCCCTTGGCCTGGAGGCTGATGCGGCCCTTCATCTTGAGCACGCCCCCGAGCAGCACGGCGGCGCTGAGGCTCTGTGCCAGCAGTTGCTGGGCGGGCTCGGGGTAGTCGCGGCCCTCGAGGGCGGTCTTGAGGGTGTCCTCGATCAGCACGAGCTCACCACGGACCTCGCCCTCGTTGAAGACAAAACGCTGCAGGGTATCGGTCATGTTGGCTCGCTAGTGGGACATCTGGTTCTTCACGCGCTGCAGTTCGCGGCGCTGCTTCTTGTTCGGGCGACGTGCCGGCGGGTGCTCGGCGGCGACCATCATGCGCCGGCGCCAGGCGTTGTCCTCGCGCTTCTCCTTGCTGGCCTCGGTCTCGGTGTAGAGCATCTCGGCCTGGGGGGCGCTGCCACGCTTTTCGCTGAGTTCATCGATGATGACTTCGAACGTGGTCGAGCCCTTGTGCACCTGCACTCTGGCGCCCCTGGTGACGAACTTGCCCGCCTTGGGGCGTTGGCCCTCGTAGCGGACCTTGCCGCCCTCAATGGCCTCGCGTGCCAGGGTGCGGGTCTTGAAGAAGCGCGCGGCCCAGAGCCATTTGTCGAGTCGAACGCGTGCGGAGCCGGAGTCGGATTGGTCGCCCTTTTTGCTCATGGGAGCATTATACCGGTTGGGGCGGTGTGATCGGAAGGAGCGTCTCGAAGCGTTCCAGCGCTGGCCAGCGGCCCTCCGGAAGGGGGTCGCGCTGGCTGTCAGGCTGGTGAATGCTCAACAGATGCCTGACGCCGAAGGTCTCGGCGGCGCTCAGGGCGGTGTGGTTATCGTCGATCAGGACTGTGGTCGCCGGGTCGAAGGGCTCGCTGGCGTGCAGGGCGGGCCAGAACGCCGGGTCTTCCTTGGGTCGGCCGAAGCTGTGCGTGGTGTGGATGGCATCCACCCACTGGTCCAGGCCGGTGCGTTCACGCTTGAGGTCCAGTCCGCCACGGTGGGCGTTGGTAACGATCACAGTGCGGCAGTGGGACGCTTTCAGCGCGCGCAGGAAGGCCGGCGCGTCCGCCCGGAAGCGGATGCGATCCCCCACCTCGTGCTTGAGCTGGCTCACGTTCATGCCCAGGCGGTTGCTCCAGAAATCCAGGCAGTACCATTCCAGTGAGCCCTTCAGGCTCTGGATGGTTTCGTGGATTTCCCGGCTGGCTTGCTCCGGTTCAACGCCCCGGGTCTCCGCGTAGCGGGCCGGGAGATGGGTGAGCCAGAAGTACGTGTCGTAGTGGAGGTCCAGAAGGGTGCCGTCCATGTCGAGCAGGACGGTCTGGATGCGCTCCCAGTCAATCATCGCCCGGGTTGACGACCTCGCCGGCATTGCGTCCGGAATGGGTGCAGCCCAGGCAGCGCACGAAGGTGGCCTTGGCCGGGCCGACCACCAGGGTCTCGCCCACTTCATCGGCATTGCCGCCCAGCGCCGAGAACGGCAGCGTTACGGTATGCACGACACTGCCCACCACGGTGGCGCCCAGCAGCAGCGGGCGGGCGATGACGGCGTCACCGACCATGGCCAGGGCGGAGGGTTTCTCCTCAACGCGCTGGGCCTGTGCGGGACCGGCGAACGCCATGAAACCGCTCAGGAGGGCGACGGTAACCAGTGTGCTCAGCTTTTTCATCAGGTGTCTCCGGGACTGTGTGATACTGCCTCCACTATGGCCCAGATACGCGTTTTTTCAAGTCCTGACGCTATCGGAAGCGGACTCAGCGCTGACAGCGGCTGCAGAAGACCGTGCCGCGCTGGCCGATAACCCGGTGTCGCAGCGGCTGTCCGCAGTGGTGGCAGGGTTCGCCCTCGCGGCCGTAGACAGTCAGTGACTGACGGAAGTAACCGGGGTTGCCCTGGCTGTCCGTAAAGTCGCGCAGGGTGGTGCCACCCAGCTCAATGGCATTCGCCAGAACCTCGCGGATGGCCTCCGCCAGCCTGCGGTAGCGCGCCCGACCCACGCGGCCGGCCGGGCGCTGGGGGTGGATGCCGGCCATGAACAGGGCCTCGGAGGCGTAGATGTTGCCCACGCCCACCACGATCTTCGCGTCCATGATGAACGCCTTGACCGAGGCCCGGCGGCCCCGGCTCAGCCGGTACAGGTGGTCGCCGTCAAAGTCCGGCTCCAGTGGCTCCGGGCCGAGCTTTGCGAGCAATGGGTGCTGTTCCGGGTCTGTGCTCCAGAGCCAGGCCCCGAAGCGGCGCGGGTCGTTGAACCGCAGAATCCGTTCCGCCAGCGGTATCTCCACATGGTCGTGGGGCCGACGGGGTTCCTCCGGCGGGCTCAGGCGCAGGCTGCCGGACATGCCCAGGTGTACCAGGGCGGCGCCGCGTGCATTGCGCAGGAGCAGGTACTTGGCGCGCCGGCCTACCGCGGTGATGGGCGTGCCGATCAGCTGCTCCGGTAAGTCCGCCGGAATAGGCCAGCGCAGGGATGGGTTGTGGATACGCACCTCCGGGGGCGTCACACCCTCCAGCCAGGGAGCGACACCGCGCCGGGTGGTTTCGACTTCGGGCAGTTCCGGCATGGGTCAGGCCACCTCGAACAGGCTGTAGGCGACCTGGCCCGCCTGTTTGCGCCGGGCCAGAGTCCAGTCCGGCGGCACAGAGGGTTCGTGATCGCTTTCGTGTTCCACATAGACGCGGGCATTGTCCGCGAGCAGGCCGGAGGCTGCCAGGGCCTGACAGACCGGTTCGATCAGGCCGGCCCGGAAGGGCGGGTCCATGAACACAATCCGGTAGGGCCTGGTTTGTTCCGGCGTCCTGAGCCAGTTCAGGACGTCCTGCCTGGTCACGGACCCTCCGCTTGCCTCGAGGGTGGTCAGGTTCTGATGGAGTGCACGGCTCAGGTCGGCGCTCTGCTCCACAAAGGTCACGCTCTCTGCCCCGCGTGACAGGGCCTCCAGCCCAAGGGCCCCGCTGCCGGCGAACAGGTCCAGGCAGTGGCTGCCCGGCAGGACCGGCATGAGCCAGTTGAACAGGGTCTCGCGCACCCGGTCCGGCGTGGGGCGGACGCCGTCCACGGCAGGGAAGGTGAGTGTGCGGCGGCGCCATTCACCGCCGATCAGGCGGACCTGGCCCTGGTCGTTACGCCGGCCCCGGCGCTGGTTGCGTGATGCCATGCTGTGTTCGCTTTTTGGACGGCCCTGTTGCGGGCCGGTAGAATAACCCGCCTTGACCGCGCCCGACCAGTTTCCCAGATGGTCGGCCAATGGCACCGATGAACCATGGGCAGGATTGAACGCCATGAACGCAGAACTGATTTTCAACGCCCTCTTCGTGCTTCTTGTCGCCTGGTTTGTGGTGGACCTGGTGCGAAGCCGGCAGCAGATTCCGAGGCCGCCCAGGCCGCCTGAACGCCAGCAACGGGAGTCAGCGGCAGAAGCGCCGGCACAGGTTCCCGAGGCGGAAGCACCTGCAGAGCCGGCGCCTGCTGAGGCTGAACCGGCCCCGGCTCCCGAACCGGAACCCGAGGAGCCGGTCAGCTTCTTCCAGCGCATGCGCGAGGGCCTGGGCCGTACCCGTGGCCAGCTGGCGGACGGCCTGGCCGGCCTGTTTGCCAGCAACAAGAAGATCGACCGGGACCTGCTCGAGGAGATCGAGAACCTGCTGCTCACCGCCGACGTGGGGATGACGGCGACCACCGAGATCATCGACAGCCTCACGGAAAAGCTCGAACGCAGCGAACTCAGGGATTCGGACGCGCTTTTCCAGGCCCTGCGCGAGGAGCTGCACGGCATTCTGGAGCCCTGCACCACGCCCCTGGAACCGGAGACGGAGAACAAGCCCTTCGTGATCCTGATGGTCGGCGTGAATGGTGTGGGCAAGACCACCACCATCGGCAAGCTGGCACAGCGCTACCAGAGGGATGGCAAGAGTGTGATGCTGGCGGCCGGTGACACCTTCCGTGCCGCTGCCGTGGAGCAGCTCCAGGTCTGGGGTGAGCGTAATAACGTGCCGGTGGTGGCCCAGCACACCGGCTCCGACAGCGCCTCCGTCATCTATGACGCGCTGGAGTCCGCCCAGTCCAAGGGCACGGACGTGCTGATCGCCGATACCGCCGGCCGGCTCCAGAACAAGGACAACCTGATGAACGAGCTGGCCAAGGTCGTTCGGGTCATGAAGAAACTCGACCCCGAGGCACCGCACGAGATCATGCTGGTTCTGGATGCGGGCACCGGCCAGAACGCGCTCAGCCAGGCCCAGACGTTCCAGGAGGCTGTGGGCGTGAGCGGTGTGACCCTGACCAAGCTCGACGGCACCGCCAAGGGTGGCATCATCTTCGCCATTGCGCGTCAGTTGGGACTGCCGATACGCTACATCGGCGTGGGTGAGACGGCCGACGACCTGCGCCCCTTCGCCGCGGACGAGTTTGTGCAGGCGCTGTTCGACGGTCGGGAATGATCCGGCTCCCGGAAGATGAGGCGCGATGATTGAATTCCGCCAGGTAACCAAGCGCTATGAGCAGCAGTTCACGGCGCTGCGGGGTGTGAGCTTCGCGCTCGGGCGCGGTGAAATGGCGTTTCTCACCGGCCATTCCGGCGCCGGCAAGAGCACCCTGCTCAAGCTCATCATGCTGATGGAGCGCGCCACTGCTGGCCAGGTCCTGGTGGGTGGGCAGGCGCTGGAGAAGACCCCGCGCCGGCGCATTCCCTATATCCGCCGCCATATTGGGGTTGTCTTCCAGGATCACCAGCTGCTTTTTGACCGCACCGTCTTCGATAACGTGGCCATGCCCCTGCAGGTGACGGGCGTGCCGCCCAACGAGATTGGCCGGCGTGTGCGGGCGGCGCTGGACAAGGTGGGCCTGCTGAAAAAGGAGCAGCTCAATCCCATCAGCCTTTCTGGCGGCGAGCAGCAGCGTGTGGGCATTGCCCGGGCGGTGGTGAACAAGCCGCCACTGCTGCTGGCTGACGAGCCGACGGGTAACCTGGATCCGGCCCTTTCTTCCGAGATCATGGACCTGTTCCGGGAGTTCAGTCGGGTGGGCGTCTGCGTGATGGTGGCGACCCATGATATCGGACTGATTGAGACCATGGCTCAGCGCACGCTGGAGCTTTCCGGTGGTGAACTGGTTCAGGATGGTCTGCCGACGGCGCTGGAGACCCGGCATGGCTGAAACACGCCAGCAGACCTCCCGTGGTGCCGCCAAAGCCCGCACGCCCTGGCGGGACCAGCTCCGCAGCTGGTTCAGCCACCACCGGCGCTCAGCGCGCGACAGTGCGGCCCGCCTGCGCAACGCACCGCTGTCCAGCCTGATGACAGGGCTTGTTATGGGGATTGCGCTGGCCCTGCCCACGGCCCTGTTCCTGATTATGGCCAGCATCCAGCAGATTGGTGGCGGCTGGGAGCAGGCTGGCCGCCTGAGTGTCTATCTCACCCCGGACGCGGGCATAGAGCGGGCGGAGGCACTGGCCGACCGCTGGATTGAGAACGCCGCGGTGGGTGATGTGACGGTCATCCCGCGGGATGAGGCCATGGAAACCATGCGCTCCAGCAAAGGACTCAGCGGCACGCTGGACTTTCTGGATGGAAATCCGTTGCCGCATACCCTGGTGCTGACGCCGGACCGTGCCTACCGGGAAGCCTCTGCTCTGGAAGACCTGGCGGAACGCCTGCGTCAGGCGGACGGAGTCGACGAGGTAAAGCTGGATCTGGCCTGGTTGCAGCGTCTCAACGCCATGGCGGAGGTGCTCGGCCGGGCCACTCAGGCGCTGGCGCTGCTGCTCGTGGTGGGCGTGGTTCTGGTCATTGCCAATACCGTCCGCCTGGCGATCGAGAGCCGTCGTCGCGAGATCATCGTGGCACGCCTGGTGGGAGGCACGGACAGTTTCGTGCGCCGGCCTTTCCTCTACACCGGCCTCTGGTACGGCGCACTGGGGGGGCTGCTGGCGTGGTGGCTGGTGGAAGTGGCATTCTGGTGGCTGAGCGGTCCGGTTGGTCGCCTGGCGGAGCTCTACAACAGTGGGTTTGAACTCCAGAGGCCGGGCATCGATGAAGTGGTTCTTCTGCTCGGCTGCGCTGTTGTGCTGGGATGGCTCGGGGCCTGGTGGGCGGTGCACCGTCATCTCCGGGCCGTGGAACCGGAATGATCCCCTGTCCGGGATACTCCGTATAGACATACGGGGCTTGAAAACGTATTAAATGATCATATATTGGATTCAGACTCTTTGTCGGGAGACAATGAACAGAGGGGGAGCACCATGGGTACAGAACTTCAGCTCAGTCACAATCTGGTGCCGGGTGCCAACCTGGAGAGCTACATCCAGACCGTCAGCCAGATTCCGGTCCTGAGCGTGGACGAGGAACAGAACCTGGCCCAGCGGTTTCAGGAGCACGGGGATATCGAAGCCGCACGGCAGATGGTTCTGTCGCATCTGCGGTTTGTGGTTCACATTGCACGCAGCTATTCCGGGTATGGCCTGGCCCAGGCGGACCTGATCCAGGAGGGCAACGTTGGCCTGATGAAGGCGGTCAAGCGCTTTGATCCGGGCTATGGCGTGCGCCTGGTTTCCTTTGCCGTGCACTGGATCAAGGCCGAGATCCACGAGTTCATCCTGCGCAACTGGCGCATCGTGAAAGTGGCCACCACCAAGGCTCAGCGGAAGCTGTTCTTCAATCTGCGCAGCTCCAAGAAGCGTCTGGCCTGGCTCAACAACGATGAGACCGAGGCCGTGGCGAAGGATCTGGGCGTTGAACCGAAGGTTGTCCGTGAGATGGAAGGCCGTATGGCCTCCCACGATATGGCTTTTGATGCGCCGACGGATGACGACGACGAGACTGGCTGGCAGGCGCCCGTTCACTATCTGGACGACAAGCGCCAGGACCCTGCCACTCAGCTGGAGCAGGCCGACTGGAGTCAGGACTCCAGTGAACGGCTCGGCCACGCTCTGTCGGCGCTGGACGAACGCAGTCAGGATATCCTGCGCCGGCGCTGGCTTGGTGAGAACAAGGCCACCCTGCATGAGCTGGCCGATGAGTATGGCGTTTCCGCCGAAAGGATCCGCCAGCTCGAGAAAAACGCCATGAAGAAGATCCGCACCAGCATGGTGGCCTGAGCGCCGCCGTCAGTCGCGCATCTGTTGAGAAAGGCCGCTCCTCCGGGAGCGGCCTTTCTGTTTGGGGCCTATCAGCCTTAAAACATGGTAACTTTGCCGGTAAGGTACCTCGCCCGTAACCTGCAGGCGATCTGTTAATGTTTTTCATAGCCTTTTGAAAAGGGGGATTTCGGGGTGCGTGTACTGGTGATTGAAGACGATCAGGATGTGGCGGATTATCTGAACAAGGGGCTCCGTGAGAGCGACTATGTGGTCGACCATGCCACCGACGGCAAGGAAGGCATGACCATGGCAGCGTCGGGGGACTACGACGTGATGATCATCGACCGGATGCTGCCGGGAATGGATGGCCTCAACATCATCAAGACCATCCGTGCCACCGGCAACCAGACCCCGGTGCTGATCCTGAGCGCGCTGGGTGATGTGGACGCCCGGGTGGAAGGACTGCGCGGAGGCGGTGATGACTACCTCACCAAGCCGTTCTCCTTCACTGAGCTGCTGGCTCGGCTGGATGTGCTCGCGCGGCGGGCCCGCAGCGGTGGCGAGACCGAAACGGTGCTGAAAGTGGCGGACCTGGAGATGGACCTGCTGGCCAGGACCGTCAAACGCAATGGCATGAAGATCGACGTCCAGCCCCGCGAGTTCCGGCTGCTGGAATACCTGATGCGCCATGCCGATCAGGTGGTGACCCGCACCATGCTGCTGGAGAAGGTCTGGGACTACCACTTCGACCCGCAGACCAACGTCATTGATGTGCACATCAGCCGCCTGCGTTCCAAGATCGACAAGGGGTTCGAGAAACCGTTGCTGCAGACCATCCGTGGCGCCGGGTACATGCTTCGTGACGATACTTAGCCAGCTCCGAACCTCCACGTTCCAGGTCGCGATGCTCTACATGGTGGTGTTCGCCACCTCCGTGTTCATACTGCTGGCGTTCATCTACTGGCGCACTGCCGGGTTCATGATGGAGCAGACCGACCAGACCATTGAGGCGGAAATCGCTGGTCTGGCGGAGCAGTACCGGTCACGGGGCATCAATGGCCTGATGAACGTGGTACGGGAACGGGTGGCACGCGATCCGGACGGCCAGTCCCTGTACCTTTTTGCCACCGAGGACTATCTCAAGCTTGCCGGCAACCTGCCCAAGTGGCCGGAGAGCGCACGCACGGACAACGGCTGGATCGACTTCACCCTGGATGAGTCCATGGGCTATGAGGATGAAGAGCGACGGGCCAGGGCGCGGGTGTTCGAGGTCCAGGGCGGACTGCGCCTGCTCGTGGGGCAGGACATCAGCGAACTCACCCGTGTTAAAAGCCTGATCGAGACGGCCATGAACTGGGGAATGGGGATTTCCCTGGGTCTGGCGCTGATCGGCGGTTTCCTCATGAGCCGGAGCACCACGCGGCGGATCGAGGTGATCAACCAGACCGCCTACCGGATCATGCACGGCGATCTTTCCCAGCGTGTGCCCACGCGCGGGACTCAGGACGATTTTGACCAGCTGGCGGACAATCTCAACCAGATGCTCGACCGCATCGAGTACCTGATGGAAGGCATCCGGCATGTATCAGACAGCATTGCCCACGACCTGCGGACACCACTGACCCGGCTCCGGAGTCAGCTCGAGAATACCCTGATCAATCTCAAGGACCCCGATGTCCAGGACCAGGTGGGCGAGGCCGTGGCCGAAGCGGACCAGCTGCTCGGGACCTTCAACGCCCTGCTGCGCATTGCGCGGCTGGAGACCGGTGGCAAGACGCTGCAGAGCGAGCCGCTGGAGCTGGGCACACTGGTAACGGATGCGGTTGAACTCTACGAGGCACTGGCCGAGGAGAAAGACCAGGTTCTTGACTATGAGGTCGGGGAGGAGGTGTCGCTGCTTGGCGACCGGGACCTTCTGTTCCAGGCGGTCAGCAACCTGATCGACAACGCCATCAAGTACACCGACGAAGGGGGGCGTATCGGGGTGGCGGTGCGGCGTGAAGGCGGTCAGGCGGTCCTGGAGGTGGCGGATAGCGGCGATGGCGTGCCGGACCACGAAAAGGAGAACATCTTTGGTCGCTTCTACCGGGTGGGCAAGAGCCGGTCACAGCCCGGTAACGGACTCGGGCTCAGTCTGGTGAGTGCCGTGGTGGAGCTGCACGAGGGCCATATTGGCCTGTCGGATGCCGAGCCCGGTGCCGAAAGGCCGGGGCTCAAGGTCACGCTCTATCTCCCGGCTCAGCCACCGTCCGGGGACAGTGGCGAACGGGAGCAGTAACAGGGGCTTGACGGGGTCAGGCGCTCTTGCCACTGATCAGGCCGCGGACTGTTTCGGTCGCGGCGCGAGCCGGGCGGAACGCCAGTTCGGCCGCATTCTCGGCGATCGCCCGGTAGCGTGCCGTGCGGGCGTTCAGGCTGTCCATTTCCCCCTCGAACCGGTTCTTTTCAGCCATCATCAGGGCCGCCAGGGTATGACGGTTGACCCGGTTGGTGATGCCGAAGTTTTCGAGTTCATAGCCGACACGATCAAGGCCGTTCAGCGCCACTGCTGTCAGTTTCTTGGTATCCATGGGAATCACCTCTGATTGGGTTCCTGCTTCAGTCTGGCGGAAGACTACTGCGAATGATTAGAGTGCACAACCTAACAACCGCCATTATGGACCAGTAATCCACGGGAGGAGTCATGGGGCGTTACCGGCCACCGCGCGAACGCGGTTCCCTTTACATCACACCCGAGGGCGAAAGGGCCCTGCGAGAGGAGCTGCGCTATCTCTGGAAAGAGAAACGCCCGGCGGTGACTCAGGCCGTCAAGGAGGCGGCCGCTCAGGGGGACCGTTCCGAGAATGCCGAGTACATCTACGGCAAAAAGCAGCTGCGCGAAATCGACAGCCGGGTGCGCTTTCTCAGCAAACGCCTGGACGAGCTGACGGTGGTGCGGGAGTCTCCCCATGACACCAGCCGTGTCTTCTTCGGTGCCTGGGTCACGCTGGAGGACGACGAAACGGGCGAGGAGGTACGCTACCGTCTGGTCGGGCCTGATGAGTTCGATGTGAGCCAGGGGCTGCTGAGCGTGGATGCGCCCTTTGCCAGGGCCATGTTGCGGAAACGCCTGGATGACGAAGTAGTGCAGAACACCAGCGACGGCGAACGGCTGTGGATCATCACGGCGATTGATTATCCCTGAATGCCGGGAATGCGAGCGTGTTGGCGATTTTCTGACCGCAGGCGCGGTATCATGGGGCTCTGAATCCGCTGGATAGGGAGCATCCGGTATGCCGGCCCAACACCGCAGTCACGTTTACTGGCTCAGCGGCCTCATGATGGCGTTTACAGGTGCGCTTTGGGCACAGGAGGCTGCCGAGGATGGTGAAAGCACCCTGGCTACCCCGCGTGAGCGCTCGACTCCTGAAAGCATCCAGTTCACACCGGTGGGCGAGGAACAGCTGGGGGACACCACCATCCGGGGTGCCTTGGGGCCGCCCTCCGCTGGCCTGGTAGGCCCGGATACGGAGGTCCTGGTGGAGCCTGTGTACCTGAGTGATGATCTGCGCCGGGCCCTGAATCTGGAGCGGAGCCAGCTGGAACGCCAGTGGGAGCAGTTGATCGGGCCCATCATGGACAGACCCGCAACGCCGCCGCAGGTCCAGTACCCCGGATTCCAGAACCGTACCTACGATCCCGGTTCCACCACCAGCACACAGGTGCGGGAGTAACGGCCAGTGTCATTCATGGGTTTTTCTGGTAATTTCCGGGAAAACGACCGATAACAAAGAGGTAGCGCATGAGTGACCTGAAACAGCAGTTCGACGAAGCCGTCAACTACGTCCAGACCGCGGAGGGGGACTTCAAACCCTCCAATGACCTCAAGCTCCAGTTCTATGCACTGTACAAGCAGGCCACCGAAGGCGATGTGAAGGGCAAGAAGCCCGGCATGCTGGATCAGGTGGGCCGGGCCAAGTACAGCGCCTGGGAAAAGCTCAAGGGCACCGGCTCCGAGGATGCCATGCAGCAGTACGTGGATCTGCTGGAAAGTATGAAGCAGAAACACGGCTGAGGCGCGGGATTCAGGGCGATGCCTGGGCCTGCCGCGCCAGGTTGGTCGCCCGCTCCAGAAGGGGGCCGGCTGATTCCAGCCGCCGCTCATCCAGTCTTTCCCGTGCCTGCTGCATGTAGCGGTTCGCTAGGCTCTGGCGCAATTCACGCAATCCGGCTGTGTTCTCTGTATCACCGGACAGGGCCTGTACTTGCTTGAAGACAGCATCCAGTTCCGCGACGCTCCCGGCCTCAGCAATCGCTTCTTCCAGCCTCTTCAATTGCTGTTCCGGCGCCCGCGTGGCAGCCTCCGGGGCCGTCTTGCCCGGCAATAGACCAGCCTGCACACGGGCCCAGGCCAGGAGGGCCGCAAGATTCTGATCCTTCCGGAATACCCTGTCGCCCATCGCCACCAGGTTCGCGAGCCCGGACGTGTCGTGTTGCGCCATGGTCCGCTCAAGCGCGGCTCGATAGTTCCCCCTGATGTCCGGACCCGGTTCCGGGATTTCCGCTGCCAGCAGGGCAAGGCGGTCATGAAGGTCTGTCAGGGATTGGAGCGTGTCCCCTGCCATGAAGTCACCCCGGGCCAGTTGTTGGCGCCACTGGTCCTGCAGGGCGTTCACCAGTGAGGCGCGACGCTGCAGGAACTGCTCGCGGTACTCGGTGATGGTGGCGTGATTCGGGTAATGCTGTTCGGCTTTTGCAACCGTGTCGAGCGTTTCCGGAATCCGTTCAAGTTCGCCCTCCTGAAGGGCTTGGGTCCCCTGCTCGATGGCCCGGGTGTAGTAGTGGCTCAGCATGGGTTCGCGTTGCCTCAGCACGGCATGGCGTGCCAGTTCCGGAAGCGCGGGAAGGGTGGTCAGGACCTGGCGGGCCCCGGTTTCGTCAGACAGCAACCCCAGGTCCTCGAGACGGTCCTCGAAGGACAGATTCTTGTCGGCGCCCATGCCCAGGCCGGCCTGGGCGCCGGCCAGGGTCAGGCTGGCCAGAAGTCCGCCGGTGGCCGCGGCCACGGGGACCCGCCAGCGCGGGGGGCTGACCGCGCGTGCCCAGGTGGCCATGCTTGAGTCCGGGTTGCTCTGGCGCAGCAGGGGCCGGATAACGCGCCAGACGCGCCTGGGGAGGTGTCTGGGGCGCTTAAGGGGGTAATCGGCCCTTTCGGCGTCGGTCAGTTCCCGCCGGTCAAACGGGTGGCGGGTGCTAACCAGTTCGTAGGTGATGCAGGCCAGCGCGTACAGGTCATCCCGGGCCGTGGGCTCGTTGCCGGCCATCAGGGAGGGCGAGGCGTAGGCCGGGGTGTAGCCGAACATCCGGGTCTCGTCCTGCTGGCGTGGCGCGAGGTAATCCTCCATCTGGCGCTGGGGCTTGAGGGCGCGGGCCACCCCGAAATCCAGCAGCTTCACCTGACCGTCCCGCGTCAGGAAGACGTTGGAGGGTTTGAGGTCGGCATGGACAATGCCCTGGTCATGGGAGTAGCGGAGCGCATCCTGAACCTGGCGGATGATCCAGCGACAGCCTTTCCAGGGCAGCCCTCTCGGCCGGTGGCGCTGGATGAGGCGGGAAAGTGGTTCTCCTTCCAGAAGTTCCATCACGATGAACCAGGTCTCGCCGTCCTGCTCGAGGTCCTTGACCCGGATGATGTTGGGGTGGGCCAGACGCATGGAGCGGGCGGCTTCCCGGGCCAGCATCGATACGGCGTCGGGGTCGTGTGTCAGGGCCTGGCGAAGGATCTTGACCGCCACCTGGCAGTCATTGGAACCGGCCCGTTCAAGGTTTTCGTCCACGGCCCGGTAAACATCACTCATGCCGCCCGAGGCGATCAGTGCCTCGATCCGGTAGCGGTCCTTGAGGCGCTGGTTCAGCCGCGGGTGGCGCTCGGGAGTGCCTGTGAGGGTATGGTTGTCCGCCCCGATTTTGTCCGTGTGGGGCTGAATCCGTGTTGCGTCCATGCCGGAATCCCTTTCCTTGCAGTAGCGCGGAGGAGTCTAGCCAAGGGCGACTTACGCGGTCAATGCGGAAGTATTAAGGTGTGATGCAGGGCATTGACAGCCTTATGGGGACTCAATAGCATTCGCGCTGTTCGCATCGTAATCGTGCCTGAATGCTGAACGGCAGCAGACGATCAGGGGCGGACGCAGGGAAGAACATCAGGATGACCCCGGGGAACCGGGTCCAGGGACAGGAGGGGCCAATGGAATTGGCACTTGCCATAACGAGCTACCAGCGACTCTCGCCGACCGTTACCAGCCAGTGCCGCTTTGGCGCTGAGCGACGGTACACCTTCGGGCGTTCCGAAGACTGCGACTGGCACCTGCCGGATCCTGAACGCGTCGTGTCGTCCGTTCACGGGGAAATTGTCTTCCGTGACGGAGCCTTTCACCTGCGCGACTGCTCCACCAACGGTCTGTTCCTCAATCATTCGGAAAGTCCGCTGGGTCAGGACGGGGAGACCGCCCTGAGTGACGGGGACTGCATGACCCTCGGGGATTATGAGATCAGCGTGGCGGTTGAACGCCCGGCTGTAGCCCCGGAACCAGCAGCGGTGGCAAGCCCCGTGCCGGAATCGGTACCGACACCGGCTCCGGACAGCGCCTCCATTTCCAACCCGATGGCGGATCTCGAAGACGCCTCAGACCCCATGGACAGTCATGTCACGCTGCCCGATGTTTCAATCCCCTCGGACTGGCAGTGGCAGGACGGTGCCACTGCCCCGCAGAGCGACGGCCGCGAAAGCGATGAGCCCCAGGGTGACCTCCGCCCTTTCCTCGAGGCGCTGGGAATGGAATCCATGGCGGGACAGACGCTTTCCGACGAAGTTCAGCGGGAGCTGGGTGGACTGACCCGGCTTCTGCTGGATCAACTGATGACGCTGCTGCGTCAGCGTGCCCGTGAGAAACAGTCCCTGCGCGTCGAGCAGACCCTCTTCGAGCGCCGCGAAAACAATCCCCTGAAGTTCTCCGCAAGCCCCGAGGATGCTGTTGAGGCGTTGCTTGTGCGTCGCAGTGCAGCCTTCATGCCGTCACAGCGCGCGGTTGAGGATGCGTTCTCCGACATACGGGGGCATGACCGGGCCATGCTCAGGGGCGTCGAGGCCGTGGTCGGGGAACTGCTGGCGGACGGGACCGAGGAGCCCGCCGCGACACGCCCGCCGAAATGGGACCTGGTAAGCCGTGCCCGGGCCTATGGGGAGCTGATGGCCAGGCGTGACTGGCAACGCGAGGAATGGGGTGACACCGAGCGCATGATGCGTAGCCCGGTGTTTGCCGAGGCCTACGAGGCCGCTATTCGGGAACAGGAAGCGGAAGGGAATCGATAATGCGTTCAGGCTTGATTCTGGCGATGGTTCTGATGCTGGGTGGATGCGCCTTTTTCCATCCAGTGGCGGATGTGCGTGTGACAGCCGGGGAGTCGGTCAATCCGGATTCCGGAGAGCGGCCCTCCCCAGTGCTGCTTCGTGTCTATGAGCTCAGGAGCCGGGACGCCTTCCAGGATGCAGGGTTTGATGCTCTGCATGACGATCCGGAGGCTGCTCTTGGCGAGGACCTGGTGGGGATGGAGGAAACCATGCTGCGCCCGGGTGGGAGCTGGCAAACCGAGAGGGCGCTGCAGGAGGGAACCCGATATCTGGGCGTAACCGCCGCTTTTCGCAATATTGACGATGCCCGCTGGCGCGTGACCCGGCCAACGGACGGGATCTTCTTCGTACCCGGGATTGATCTCCGGGTGGACGGAGTCGAGATCAGGGACAGGGACGACTGAACGGAGTAACCATGACGGATGCAATGGCCAGAGTGGCCTGGTCGGAGGGCATGCTCCTCCGGCCCCAGCACTTCCAGCAGCAGGATCGCTTTCTCTACCACGCGGCCCGGCTCCGCCACTTTCACATGGCGCCGTATGGGTACGGTGTGAGCGAACTGAGCCTGGATGAGCAGCAACTGAACCTGGGGCAGCTGGGTGTGGTCAGCGCCAGCGGGGTGTTCCCGGACGGGATGCCCTTCAGTCTGGATGACAACGCCGGGCTGGTCCTTGAGGTGCCCGCGGACGCCCGCGATGAGGTGGTTTACCTGGCGCTGCCGAGCGAGCGCCAGAGTGGCACCAACATCGCCGGAGAGGGCGAGGGGGCGGTCGCCCGCTTTGTAATCAGGGATGCCGCCCTCACCGATGAGGCGCTTGCCGAGCATGAGCCGGAAACGGTGGGGCTCGCCCGCCTCAACCCGTGCCTGCGGCTGGGGCGTGAAGACATGGCAGGCTATGTGGCGATTCCCGTGGCCCGGATCATTGAAGTGGCCAACGAGAAAGAGGTTCGCCTGGACCGCCACTTCATTCCGCCCTGTCTGGACGTTGGTCGCATACCAGCGCTCACTTCGCTGCTCAATGAAACCCTCGCCATGATCCGCCAGCGAGGCGATGCGCTGGCTGGTCGCATGCAGAAGGGTAACCAGCAGTCAAAGACCCTTTTCGACATCATGATGCTGCAGACCCTGAACCGCTGGCAGCCCGCACTGGAGCACTGTGCCGAAAGCCCCGGTGTTCATCCGGAGGAACTCTACCGCACGCTGGTTACCCTGGCGGGAGAGCTCTCGACCTTCACCCGCAACGAAAAACGGCCCCCGGAACTGCCGCGCTACCATCATGAATCCCTCACTGAGACCTTTGGTGATCTGGGGGCGGTGCTCAGCCAGTCCCTGAGCACCGTGCTGGAAGAGACCGCGGTGGCGCTCAAGCTCGAGGAGGCGGATTACGGCATCCGGGTCGCGCCGCTGAACGACAAGTCGCTTCTGGAAAGCGCCCAGTTGGTATTGGCGGTTCGCACGGACCTCAGCACGGAGGAAGTGCGGCGGCGTCTGCCTGCCCAGATCAAGCTCGGGCCCGTGGAGCATATCCGCGAACTGGTGAACAGCCATCTCCCCGGTATTCCCGTCAGTGCTCTGCCGGTGGCGCCACGCCAGATCCCGTACCACGCGGGCTATCACTATTTCATGCTGGAGAGTGGCGGTGAGCGCTGGCGCCAGCTGCAGCACAGTGGTGGCCTGGCGGTGCACGTCTCCGGTAATTATCCGGGCCTGGAACTGGAACTCTGGGCCATACGCCGCTAGTCACGGATTGAGGAAACAGGGTCATGACGGATCAGACCGTTGTAAAACCCCGCCCCGGGGCAAGGAGCCAACCCCAGCCGGGCGGTGACGGGGACGGAACCCGGGTGGCGGCTCCCAGGCCCGCGCCGGAATCCTCCGACCTGCGCCTGCCTTCAACCCGGCTGGATCCCGTCTGCGATGAAGCTTCCCGCCTTCTGTCGCTGGCTGACCGGCTGGGGCGGGCCTCCGGTGTGGCGGATGTGGCCGCACTCAAACGCCAGTGCACGGGGCTGGTTGCCGAGTACCAGCAGGCGCTTGCCGGCCATGATGTCACGTCGGACACGGTGGATACCGCGTCCTACTGCCTGTGTGCGCTGATCGATGAGCTGGTGCTGCACAGTGACTGGGGGCAGGCCAGCGACTGGGCGGCCAGTTCGCTGCTCTCGGAGTTCCATTCCCAGACCTGGGCAGGGACGCATTTCTTCGAGCGTGTGGACCGGGCGAGGCGCGAGGGCAACCGGCCACTGCTGCGCCTCCAGTACCTGTGCCTGGCACTGGGGTTCCGGGGTCGGTTCCGGGTGGAGGAGCGTGGTTCGGAACAGCTGGAAGTCCTGCGCAATGGTCTGTACCGGGAAATCACCCGTGAGAATGAGGCCCAGGGTCAGCCGTTTGACACCGAATGGGAGAAACGCGTTTTTACCGGGACCAATCCGGTTCACCGGGTACCGCTCTGGTCACTGGGAGCCATTGCCGGTGGTGTGCTGCTGATCACCTATCTGGGGCTGAGCCATGTCCTGGGGCAGCACGCGCAACCGGTTGTGGAGCAGCTTGCCGGTATCGGCGTTCCCGAGGCACCGGCGCCCGGTGAGTCCCAGGGAAAGGGGCCGGATACTGAGTATCTGCGGCAGGTGTTGGGGACCGAGATGGAACGGGGCCTTGTTCAGCTGGAGTCAGAGGGCAACAGTGCCAGCCTGATTCTTGGCAATGAAGGGCTGTTTGCGCCCGGTTCCGCCGCCATCCGCGAATCCAGTAAGCCGTTGCTGGGCAAGATTGCCCGCACCCTGGAGGGTACGGAAAGCCTGATCCAGGTCACGGGTCATACCGACGATGTCCCGATCAACAGCGATCAGTACCCGTCCAACTGGCACCTGTCGCTGGCCCGCGCCACGGCTGTCTCGGACTTTATGGGCGAGCGGGCGTCGCTGGAGGGGCGGCTATGGCCCGAAGGTCGGGGCGCGGCGGAACCCAGGTTCAGTAATGATTCGCCCGAGGACCGGGCAGGGAATCGACGGGTGGTGATCACCCTGACACCAAGGTAGGTAAGTATGCGCTTGATGGCATGGATGCGTTCTATCGGCAAGTGGATCACGTTGCGGGGCTTTCTGATCGGCCTGGCGGTGGTGGCGCTTGTTCTGCTGGTCTGGTTCGGTGGGCCGCTGGTGGCCATTGCGGGCTGGACGCCGTTGGCGTCAGTCGCTGCGCGGCTGGTGTTTCTGTTGGCCCTGGTGGTTGCTGCGCTCGGGGTTGCACTCTGGCGCGCACGCCGGCAGCGGGCGGACAACGAAAAGGTGGTCAGCGAGATGATCGCTGACAATGAAGGCGACGACCAGCTGCAGGAAGAAGTCGGTGAGCAGCGCGAGCGGCTGCGGGAGGCCCTGGCACTGGTGCGGCGGTGGCGCCCCGGGCGTTTCCGTTCGGTGTACGACCTGCCCTGGTACATCCTGATCGGTGTGCCTGGCTCCGGCAAATCCACTGCCCTGCTCAATTCCGGGCTGGATTTCCCGTTGCGGGACCGTATGGGCGTGGAATCAGTCCGGGGTGTCGGAGGCACGCGAAACTGTGACTGGTGGTTCACGAACCGCGCCGTTGTGATTGATACCGCCGGGCGTTACACCGCCCAGGAAAGCGCGGACCGGCGGGACGCCAGAGGCTGGGAGTCGTTTCTGGGGCTGCTTCGCCGCTACCGCCCCCGCCAGCCGATCAACGGGGTCATTCTCTCGGTCAGCGTGGCCGACCTTCTGGAACAGACGCCCACCGAGCGGGCGCTCCACGCCCGCGCGCTTAAGCAGCGGGTCCAGGAACTCAAGAACCGTCTGGGTGTGGTCTTTCCGGTCTATATGGTCCTGACCAAGACGGACCTGCTCGAGGGTTTCACGGAAACCTTCGGCATGCTGACGGAGTCCGAGCGCGAAGAGGTTCTGGGCATGACCTTCGAGCTGGACCCGGTTACCGACAGTGATGCTCTGGCTACCCGGTTCGAAGAGGCATTTGATGGGCTGATAGAGCGCCTGAGCCATTTCGCCCTCCACCGGGTCCAGCAGGAGCGCACCACTGAGGCGACCCGTCGTCTCTATCACTTCCCCAAACAGGTCGCGCTTCTGCGTGCCCCAGTGTGGACGTTGATCAACGAGGTTTTCTGCCCTTCCGCCTATGAGGACACCGCACTGCTGCGCGGGGTCTACCTGGTCTCCGCGGAACAGGCTGGGCAGGGGTATGACCGGGTGTCGCAGCTGGTTGATGATGAGTTCGGGCTCACACCATCCCGCGTGGAACCGGAGCCGGTAACCGCCTCGCAGCAGGGCTTTTTCCTCCGTCGTCTGTTCGACAGCATCGTGTTCTCCGAGCATGGCCTGGTTCGCCCGGACGGTCAGCTTCGCTGGCGCCTGCGCTGGCTCCAGCGGGGTGTTATCGCGGGACTGGCCCTGGTGCTGTCGGGTACCGGCGTGGCCTGGGCGTTCAGTTACCAGTGGAACAAGGAGCTGATCGCCACCTATGAGCACGGGCTGGACGAGGTGGCCAAAGCCAGCCAGGAGGGGTCGGAGGACTGGGTTCGCCTGGAACAGCTGCTCTCACAGGCTGCCTCCCTGCCCGGTGTGGCCGGCAGTGACTTCCCCGAAGGTGGTCCCCGGTATGTCGGGCTTGATCAGGGTGAGAGGCTCAGTCAGCTGGGGGAGGGGGCCTATGGCCGGTTGCTGCAGCATCATTTCAGTGCTCATCTCAAGGACGCTCTGGAAAAGGCGCTTGCGAACCATTCGAACAATACCGAGTATCTGTACGAGACCCTCAAGACCTACCTGATGCTGAATCGTCACAAGCATCTCGATCCGGAACAGATACGTGAATGGTTTAAAACCCGGCTGAACCGGAAGCTTTCAGGCCGGATCAATGAGGGCACCCGTTCCCGTCTTCAGGAACACCTGGAACGTTATCTCGCTCTGGGCCACAGGCTGCCGTTGGATGCTGGGCGGGTGCAAAAAGCCAGGGAACAACTGGCCCGCCTGCCTGTGGATGAACGGGCCTATGAGCGGATACGGCTGAGTGCCCGTGCATCAAGTTTCCCGGATTTCCGGTTACCGCTGGTTCTGGGGTCGGTCGTGGATCGGGTATTTGAGCGCCGTTCGGGCAAGCCACTGGATGAAGCCATTCCGGCGCTCTATACCCGCAATGGGTTTGAGGGGCTCTTCCGGCCTGAACTGGAGCGGGTCGCGGAGCGCCTGCTGGCGGAATCCTGGGTTTATGGCGAGGACAGCGCGCCCTTCCGCAACCTCGACGAGGCCGCCCTGAAACAGGGCGTTCGGGATCGTTATTTCAGGGACTACGTGTACCGCTGGCGGGACCTTCTGATGGATCTGAGGATCCGCTCGTTTGAGGACAAAGCGGCGGGTGCCCGCATCGCATCGGACCTCGCGGGACCGGAGGCGCCCGTCGAGCGGCTGATGAAGGCGGTGGCCCACAATACCCGGCTTGCACCCGTTCTCAAGGGGAAAGGGGGTGAACTGGCAGATGCCGCCTCTGAGCAGGCCGGTCGCATGGCGGACCGGGCCAGCAACCGGGGTCCGCGTCTGAGCAGTCTGATGCCGGAGGCCGGTGATGACGGTGAAGCCCCTTCCACGCCCGTGGACAATGCTTTCAGCGACCTGCACAAGGTGTCTTCGGATGCCTACCAGTCGTTGCGCGACAGCGCCGATACTATTGCGGACTATCTCGGGCAGGGGGATGCGGGACCAGCCAGGGCTGATTTCCGCAAGGCGGTATCCGCGCTCCATGAAACCGTGGACGGAACCGAGTCGGATGTTCTGGCCGCCCTGTTCCGCGGGTTCCTCCAGGACGGTCGGCGGCTTGATCGGGCCTCCCGGACCCGGGATCTCAATGAGCTGTGGCAGACGGAGGTCTATCAGGAATACCGCGAGGCCATTTCCGCTCAGTATCCCATTGATCTGGATGCCTCGGAGTCGATCGCGCTTCAGGACTTCATCCGTTTCTTCGATTACGGCGGGACTCTGGACGCCTTTGTCGAAGAGCACCTGGCCGGCCGGATTGATCGCTCGGGTTCTCCCTGGGAGGTGACCGGCGAGCTCGAGATCCAGCCGCGCACCCTCAGACTTCTGGAGCACGCCGAACGCATTCGCAGCGCCTTCTTTGATCCCGATGGCGGCGGCCTCAAGGTCGGGTTCAGTCTGCGTCCTACCCAGTTGGATGCGGAGGTTACCCGCTTGGACGTGGGGTTGGGAGAGCAGTCCCTCGTCTATCGGCACGGTCCGGAACGCAGCCAGGATTTCCGGTGGCCGCTGCAGGCGGATGGCAGCGTGGCTGGCCTGTCCCTGAAACCCGCTGATGACACAGTCGACCCGCTGCGCAGGCGTTATCAGGGGGACTGGTCCGTGTTCCGTCTGCTCCAGTCTGCCGGTGCCCTGAACGGCAATGGCCGGAGCCGTGATGTGACCATCGAGATGGAGGGCTACCACGCCCAGTTGGAGCTGACCGCCGACTCGGTCCGCCATCCGTTCAGTCGAAGCCTGTTCAAGCCGTTCTGGCTGCCATCCACGCTCTAGGAGACCGATCATGGAATGGGGTTACATGGGCAAGGTGCCCAGCCGCGGGGACTTCATCATACAGGGCTTGCCTGGTGAGCTTCGCGAGCGCTGGTTCGAATGGTGTCAGGCGGCACTCGCGGTCAGCCGTGAACAGTTGGGTGAGCGGTGGCTGGACGCCTACCTCACCTGCCCGATATGGCACTTCGCCGCCGCTCCAGGGGCGGTGGCGGAAACCGGCATGATCGGAACCCTGATCCCCTCGGTGGACAGGGTCGGGCGCCACTTTCCGTTTCTTGTGGCTGGTGTCCACGAGGGAGCGCTTATCGACGCCTGGCGTCAGCCTGAATGGTTCAGTGCAATGGAGGAATCGGTGCTGGCGGTGCTCGAGGATAACTGGGCTGAGACGGAATGGGCCCGGGTGCTCGCAGGCATCAGTGCCCCGGAGCCGAGCGTGAGGCGGCTCCGGTGGCCGGAAGGCGAGGGCAATCTGATGATGACGGCGGAATGCGGGGAGGCGGACTGGCTCGCGGCCATGCTCGAAGCCGGACGCAACCCCATGCTCTGGTGGAGCCAGGGTTCCGCGTTCGTGGAGCCGGCCATGCTCCTGACCGAGGGCCTGCCACAGGTGGGTCAGTTCGCGGCCATGATCGCCGGCCAGTGGCGTGACCATGGCTGGCGACAGGGTGTGGTGGCGGAGTAGGTGATGGAACTGAGCTCGGTTGGGTTCACCCACCAGGGAGGAACCCGGGAACACAACGAAGACGCCTGGCGGGCCTGGCCCGAAGCCGGACTCTGGCTGGTCGTGGACGGGATGGGCGGTCACAGTGCGGGGGATGTGGCCAGTCGCATCATCTGCGATACCGTCGGCCGCGATCTGGCGTACCACGGAGCAGCCGCCTATGACATTGAGCGCCTGGAACAATCCCTTCAGGCCGCCAATGAGGCGGTGCGCGACTATGGTGCCCAGGCGCTCGGTGGCGGGACACTCGGTGCCACACTGGTCGCTCTGCAGATCCGCGATGGCCAGTATCGTGTGCTCTGGGCTGGGGACAGCCGCTGTTACCGTCTGCGGTCACAGCATCTGGAGCAGCTCTCCAGGGACCACAGCCAGGTCAATGACCTGATCCGGGCGGGTATGCTCAGCCCCGATAATGCCCGCGGTCATCCCATGGCGCACGTGGTGACACGGGCCCTCGGTGTTGAACCGCGTGTCGAGCTGGAGCGGGCCGAGGGGCAGGCACGCCCCGGGGATCTGTTCATGCTTTGCAGCGACGGGGTCAGTGACGAGTTTGAAGACCAGGAGCTTCATGGTTTTCTGGCCAACAGCAGTCTGCAGGATGCGAGCGATGCCATCCTGTATTCGGCACTGGTTAACAAATGCAGCGATAATATTACCTGCCTTCTGGTCAAAGCCGAAATGAGCGGTTACCATTCACGCGCAATCAGGGAAGAGCGGGATCCGGATGCAACAATTCCGGTGCGGGTGCCGCAAAAGACGACACAGGGATAATGTGTGTGCAGGTTATGGACGACACAGCAACACCTCTCTTCGACTTCGAAGCACTCCTGAAACCGATTTCCGAGGCCCAGCCCTGCGGTGATGACACCCGTGAGGATGATGCCCCGGACGCCCCCTATTTCCATCTGAAAGACCTGCGCAGTCAGGCCCGCGCTCTTGAACGTCAACGCCAGATCGATGGCGAGACGGGCGACCCCACCCAGTGGCGGGAACTGGCGGAGCGTATTCCGGCGCTCCTGGCTGAGCGCAGCAAGGACCTGGAGCTGGTCGCCTGGTACGTTGAGGCCCTTTGCCGGGAGCATGGCTTTGAGGGCCTGGCCCACGGGTTTGATCTCGCCCGTCGCATGCTGGAACAGCACTGGGATCAGCTGCACCCCCTGCCCGATGAAGAGGGCATGACCACACGGATGGCACCGCTGGTTGGGCTCAACGGCGGGGATGCTGAAGGCACCCTGATACAGCCGATTCTGGAGGCCCCGGTGCTGGCACATCCGGACTCCGGGTGGATCGCCGCCTGGCAGCTGGAGCAGGCGGCCGAGATGACGCGCCTGGATGAACAGAAAGCTCAGCAACGGATCGCATCGGGCGTGCCCTCGGAGGAGGATGTGGCGAGGGCCGTTCGGGAGACGCCCCTGAGCGATCTGCAGGCGCTGTCCGACGCCATTGAGCGGGCATGCTCCGCCTTTACTGCCCTGAGCGAGGCCATGGACCGGGTTATGGAAGGTGAGCCGCAGCCCACCAGCCACATCCGTTCCGCGCTGGAACGCTGCCGGAGCATCTTTACCCATTATGCCGGGGAGCGTCTCGAGCGCGCGTGGGCTGTCGCGGCTTCTGAAACGGGTGATGACGGTGCGCCGATGCCGGACGCGGAGGCCGGGCGTGATCACGCCACATCGGTACAGGACCCCGTGCGGGTTGCCATCGACAGTCGCGCGCGGGCGTTGGAGCAGTTGCGGGAACTCGCCGCTTTCTTCCGCCAGACTGAGCCCCATTCCCCTGTTTCCTACGCCATTGATCAGGCCGTGCGCTGGAGCGAGCTGCCGTTGCCGGAACTGATGCAGGAGTTGATAGAGGACAAGAACGTCCGAGACGGCTTCGCCAGGATGACCGGGGTACCGTTGCAGGACGCGGAGGGCTGAACGCCGTATTGGGCCTGACTAGGTCGGGCTGACATTCCAGAAGGACGACAAGGAGATACCGACATGGAAAGCGTCCACGACAAACTTTCACGAGTCCGCAAACCGCGGGTCCACATCACGTACGACGTCGAAACTGAAGGCGCCATGGTCAAGAAAGAGCTGCCCTTCGTGGTCGGCGTCATGGGGGACTTCTCGGGTAACAACAACACCGATCTGAAGCCGCTCAAGGACCGCCGCTTCATCCAGATTGACCGGGACAACTTCGACGACGTCATGCGTCGTATGAGCCCGAAACTCGCGATGAAGGTGGACAACAAGCTCTCTGATGATGACTCGCAGATGGCGGTGGAACTCGAATTCAACCGGATGGAAGACTTCGAGCCCGAGGCCATCGTCAACCAGGTCGAACCGCTGCGTGAGCTCATGGAAACCCGCAACAAGCTGCGCGACCTGATGACCAAGGTGGATCGTTCGGAGGAACTCGAGGAACTGCTGGAGCGGGTTCTCAGCAACTCCGAGGACCTGAACAGCCTGAACAGCGAACTGGGAACCAGGGAAGGGGAGGATTCGGAATGAGTGCTGAAGAACAGACCCAGGAAGCGGTCGCCGGGGAAGGCGAAAGCCTGAGTCTCCTGGACCAGGCCATCGGGGCCACCAAGCAGACGGAAAGCGACCGTGCGCGGGAGCTGATCCGCACGCTCACCGATGAGGCCATGAAGGGCACGGTGACCTGGAACAAGAACCTGAACGTCACCTTCAACCAGGCTATTGCCGCCATCGACGAGGCGATCTCGAGCCAGCTCTCCGAGGTCATGCACAACGAGGAATTCCAGAAACTGGAAGGCTCCTGGCGCGGGCTCCAGCACCTGGTGATGAACTCGGAAACCAGTTCCAGCCTCAAGATCCGGGTGCTCAATGTGAGCAAGAAGGAGCTGCACAAGGATCTGTCGAAGGCGGTTGAGTTCGACCAGAGCCAGACTTTCAAGAAGATCTACGAATCCGAGTTCGGCACGCCCGGCGGCGAACCCTACGGCGCGCTGATCGGCGACTACGAGTTCAGCAACCACCCCACGGACATGGAAACCCTGAGCCTGATGTCCAATGTGGCGGCCTCCGGGTTCTGCCCGTTCATCGCCTCCTCCGGGCCGGGTCTGTTCGGGTTTGATGACTGGACCGAGCTGACCAAGCCCCGCGATCTCGAAAAAGTGTTCGAATCCGTGGAGTACACCAAGTGGCGTTCTTTCCGGGAGAGCGACGATTCCCGGTTTGTGACACTGACCATGCCGCGGGTTCTGGCGCGCCTGCCCTACGGCTCCACCACACAGCCGGTGGAAGCGTTCAATTTCGAAGAGTTCGACATGGACGCGGAGTCCGGCATGTCCATGGCGGCGGATCATAATGACTACTGCTGGATGAATGCGGCCTACGTCATGGGCACCCGCCTGACCCAGGCGTTCGCGAAATACGGCTTCTGCACCGCCATCCGGGGTGCCGAGGGCGGCGGCAAGGTGGAAGGGCTGCCGACCCATGTCTTCCAGAGTGATGACGGCGATCCGGACCTGAAATGCCCCACCGAGATCGGCATCACCGACCGGCGTGAGGCGGAACTGAGCAAGCTCGGCTTCCTGCCGCTGTGCCATTACAAGAACACAGACTACGCCGTGTTCTTCGGGGCCCAGACCTGCCAGAAGCCGAAGGTCTACGATAACCCGGATGCCACTGCCAACGCGGCCATCTCCGCGCGCCTGCCGTACCTGATGGCGACCTCGCGCTTCGCGCACTACCTGAAGGTCATGGCACGGGACAAGATTGGTTCCTTCATGGAAGCGGAGGACGTGGAGAACTGGCTTAACCGCTGGATCCTCAACTACGTGAACGGTTCCGAGGGCGGTGGCCAGGACATCCGCGCTCGGTATCCGCTGGCGGATGCGAAAGTGGAAGTGCGTGAGATTCCGGGGCGGCCCGGTTCCTACAACGCGGTTGCCTGGCTACGGCCCTGGCTGCAGCTGGAGGAACTGTCCACCTCGCTGCGGATGGTCGCGAAGATTCCGGAAGCCGGCTGAGGCTGCCGCGTAACACAGTCGTGACAGGGATGTGTCATGGGTAGTGCAGAGTTCAACGTCGGTATGACGGCAACAGCGCTTGCCGAGGTGACCACGGTGGCGGAGCTGGTGGAACGCCTTGCGGTACTGGCGCCGGGAACCCACTGGGATCGGGATCAGGTGACGGCACTGCTGGTGGGCGCGCTGGAGGAGCTTGACGCGCGCCTCAACGAGCAGGTTAACGCTGTCCTGCATCATCCGGGGTTCCAGGCGCTGGAGGCAAACTGGCGGGGCGTTCAGCTTCTCACCGAACAGGCCGCCCATGACGATACCGAAGGACTGGTTCGGATCCGGATGCTGGACCTGGAATGGGGCGAGTTGAGTCGGGATCTCGCCCGAGCGATTGAGTTCGACCAGTCCCAGCTGTTCGCCCGTCTCTATTCCGAGGAGTTCGGCAGTCCGGGCGGTGAACCCTTCGGGCTTCTCCTCGGTGCCTACAGCGTGAGTCATCGGGTTAAGGGAGGCCAGGCGAACCTGGAGACGCTGGGTGAACTGGCCCGGGTCGCGGCCGCCGCCTTCGCGCCGCTGATCCTGGATGCGGATCCGAGCTTTTTCGGCGTGGACCGGTTTGCCGAACTGGCGAGCGTCATGGATCTTGAAAGCCACTTTGACCAGCCCGAGCTGGCGCGCTGGCGTTCACTGCGACGCAGCGAGGATGCCCGTTTCCTCGGGCTGGCCATGCCCCGAATGCTGATGCGGCGCCCCTATGCGGACGCGGGGCCAGGGCCCGAAGCATTCCGGTTCCGTGAACAGGGCGACGCGCCGGACAGGGACTACCTGTGGGGACCGGCCTGTTTCGCCGTGGGCACCGTGGCAATCCGGGCGTTCTGTCATTCGGGCTGGTTCGCCCAGATCCGGGGTTACCGGGAAGGACGTGTAGCGCATGGGGCGGTGGATAATCTGCCGGCGATCCAGACGCTGTCCTCCGCGGGGCGGGTCTTTCCGACCCGGAGCCCGGTGGAATGGCTGATCAGCGACCGGATGGAACGGATCCTGGCGGACCAGGGGTTCATCCCGCTGCTGCCGATGGTGAATACGGAGATGCTGGTGCTGCATTCGGTGCCGTCGATCCAGGAGCCGGCGCAGTATGACCAGGGTGAGGCCCAGGTGAGCGCACGGCTGGCCGCCATGCTGCACTACACGCTCTGTGTTTCCCGGTTCGCCCACTACCTGAAGGTGATGGGGCGGGATCGCGTGGGTGGCTACCGCTCCCCGGAGGAGTGCGAGACCCAGCTCCAGCGCTGGCTGCATCGCTACACCATGGCGACGGAAGGCGCCTCTGATGATATGCGCGCCCGCTTTCCGTTGCGCAGCGCCAGCGTCAAGGTGCGGCCCCGGCCGGGTCAGCCCGGGCGGTATGACTCGGTGATCCGGCTGCAGCCGCACTTTCAGCTGGACCAGCTGGTAACCAGTATGCGTCTGATCACGGAACTGACGCCGATACAGAACTGATGCCCGGGCGTGCGGCCCGGAAATGCACGGACGAACAGGAACAGGGATATGGAACCCATCAGGCAGTACCTGTCCACCGGTGAACTGACGCCGGCCATCGAAGCCATTCAGGCCCACCTGCGCGAGGCGCCCTCGGCGAGTGACTGGCGTGCCTGTCTCGTGGAGCTGCTGTGCATCGCCAATGACCTGGAGCGGGCCGACCAGGTGCTGGAGCACCTGGCGCGCCACCACCCGGACTGGCTGGCCGGAGCGGCCAACCTGCGCCAGTTGCTCCGGGCCCAGCAGGCACGCCTCGCGTTGCGCGAGGGCCAACTTGCGGATGACGTTGTGGCCACGCCCGGCGAATCCCTGGAAGCGCTTCTCAAGCTCCACGCGGAACTCCGCAGTGGTGGCATGGACGCGGCCAGCGAGGCCGCCAGGGCGCTGGAGGAGGCCCGTTCGACGGTCCATTTCCAATGCGGCGACCAGGCGGGCCCGGTACGCGACTGTGACGACACCCTCAACGGTTATCTCGAGGCACTGGGGACAGACGGCCATTTCTACCTCTGGCAGTGGGATGAGCTGGAGAGCATCCGCTTCGAGGCACCGGCCTCCCCGCTGGAATGGGTATGGCGACGGGCCCGTGTGGCCCTGACCAGTGGGCGTCAGGGCGAGGTACTGCTGCCGCTGACCTATGCAAACAGCCAAACGGATGCGCAGAAACTGGGCCGCGAGACGGACTGGGTGGAACCTGCTCCCGGGATTGTGACGGGCCTTGGGCTCAAGCTGCTGTTGGTCGGCGATGAGGCGGTGCCTCTGGAAGGTCGGGTGGAGCTGGAACGCCAGAGCCGGGCCGGGGCCGATCATGAAGCCGTCTGATGCCCGCAATGGGCTGCAGCTGAGTCTGCTCGACCGCTTGCTGGAGGACGGCGCGGTCCGGCCGAGCCTGGCCCGGATCCGGCAATCCGTGCGCCGGGACCTGGAGTGGCTGTTGAACGCCCGGCGCAGCTGGCTGCCGCGCGAGGCGGCCGGGTCGGAACTCGACCAGTCGGTGCTGGGCTACGGCCTGCCGGATTTCACGGTCATGGAACTCAGCACCGAGGACGGTCGGCAGTGGCTCTGCGAGGAGGTCAGGCGGACGATCCGGCGGTTTGAGCCCCGCCTGGCCCGGGTCGACGTGGTGATGCGGGATACGGAGACCCCCATGGACCGCTACCTTCGGCTGCGCATCGAGGGCATCCTGCTGGTCGAGCCCGTACCGCAGCCCGTGGCGTTTGATTCGGAACTGGAACCGGTGAACCTCTCGGTAACGCTCAGGGAGTGCGCGTGATGGGTGACGAGCTGCTTCAGTACTACAACCGGGAACTGGCCTATCTCCGGCGCCAGGGCGCCGAGTTCGCCGAGGCCTATCCGCGTGTCGCCGGGCATCTGCGGATGAGCGAGGAGTCGGTTGAGGATCCGCATGTTTCCCGGCTCCTGGAAGGTGTGGCCTTTCTTTCAGCGCAGATCCGGCAGCGTCTGGACGGCCACTTCACGGAGCTGGCGGATGTGCTCATGGGCACACTGTACCCGGATTACCAGGCGCCGATCCCGTCCATGAGCATCCTGCAGATGACACCGGCCCCGGCGCTTAAGTCCATTGCGCCGCTGGAACAGGACGTGGCCTTCGAAACGGTTTCAAGGGAACACCCGAAATGCCGTTTCGAAGGCCGTGGCGAACAGGCCGTGGGGCCGATTGACGTAGTCGGGGGCGCCTTCGAGAACAGCCCCTTCGAGGCACCACGTCATCCCCGGGTGGCGGGGGCCCGCAGTATCATCCGGCTTCGTCTTCAGGCGCGGACGTCGTTCCAGGACCTTGATCCCCAGTGGCTCCGATTCTACCTGCACGGTCAGTCGCACCAGAGCCATGAACTCTACGACCTGATCCACCGCACCGGCCTGGGCTGCGCCATGGTGCCGGTGGATGACCAGCGCCAGGTCCGTTTCTTTCCGGGCGACGCCCTGCGCCCTGTTGGTTTTGACGACGATGAAGCACTGGTGCCCTGGGGGCAGCGCGGGTTCACTGGGTACCGGCTGCTGACCGAGTATTTCCTGTTCCCGGAAAAGTTCCTGTTCGTCCAGCTGGACGGGCTCGCTGGCCAGTGGCCGGAGACCCGGGAAGTGGACCTGTATTTCTATCTGGGCGAAGGGAACGAGGAACAGGAAAAGCGGTTTGTGGCGGACCACATGAGGCTCTGGTGCACACCGGTGGTAAACCTGTTCAGTGATCGGCTTGAGCCGGTGCGCTCTGATGAGGGGGAATACCGCCACCGCCTCGCACCCCGCTACGGCGACAGTGATGTGAGCGAAGTGGTGGACCTGGAACGCGTGGACCTGCTGCGTGACGGAAAGGCGCGTGAGCTGGCTCCCTATTACGGCCGCGGCCACCCCAAGTGGCAGAACACGATGAACGTCTACTGGCACCTTCACCGTGAACAGGCGGAATGGGCCGGTGGCCGCAATGAACCGGGAACTGAGGCCTGGCTGAGCCTGGTGGATCATCGTTGTGTGGAGCAGGGCCGGGAGTCATTGCCGCGCGATGAGACACTCGCCGTTAGGGCCCGGTGCTGCAATCGTAACCTGCCCGCCAGCCTGCCATTCGGCGGTGGGTCGCCCCGGTTCCGGGCCGTGGATGAATCCCGGGTGGAGCGGGCAGAGGCGATTGTGGCGCCGACCGAAACGGTTCGCCCCGAGTTGGGCAATGCCGGTCGCTGGCAGTTCGTTCAGCACCTGACACTGGCGCATTTCGACGGGCCGGATGCACTGGAGCGGTTGCGCACGGTGCTCCAGCTTCACGACTTCCGCAAGACACCGGAAACCCGGGCCCTGATTGACGGCATCGAGGACGTCGCCATCAAGCCTTCGGTGGCACGGGTCGGAACTGGCGTGCAACGGGGCGTCTGCCGGGGCAGTGACGTGGTGATCACCTTCTCGCGTCCGAGCTACGCAGGGACCAGCATCTATCTGTTCGCCGCGGTTCTGGACCGGTTCTTCGCCCACTTTGCCCAGCTGAACAGTTTCACCCGGCTGCGGGTCCGGCTCAGTGGCCAGAACCAGGATTACCACGTCTGGCCCGCCCGGGCCGGGGAGCAGACGCTGCTATGAGTGTGGAAGCAGTAGCCGGTGAACAGGACTTCTTCCGCACGGTATGGCGCCTTCAGCGCCAGATTCTGGAGCGTCGTTCCCCGTACCGGCGTGTCGGGCATGACGGCTGGCCGAGCCAGGAACTGGTCCGTTTCCGCACCAGCCAGCACATGGGCTTCGTGGGCTCGGACCTGGTGGCGGCGCATGAGGAGCAATTGGAAGAGGGGGTTACCCGGGGCGAACTAACCGTGGACAGCCTCGGCCTGACCGGCGCCCGGGGCGCGCTGCCTTCCCACTACACCGAGATGGTGCTGGCGCAGGTCCGGTCCCGTTCGCCCGCGCTGCGGGACTTTCTGGACATGTTCAACCATCGGTTGCTGTCCCTGCTCTACCGCAGCTGGGAGAAGACCCAGCCGGCTGTGCAGCAGGAACACACCGAAGCGGATGCGTTCACCACCGTCCTCGGGGCAATGACGGGCGCGGAGACGGATCTGGACGTCCACTATGGGGCTGCCCTGGCGCGTGGCCCCCGGTCCGCCAGTATGCTCCGGCACTGCCTCGAGGATCTGTGCGGTATGCCGGTGGCGGTCACGCCGCTGCAGGGCGAGTGGGCTGATGTGGCCGACGTGGACCAGACCCGTCTGCCCGATGCGTCACGCCCCCGTGGCCAGCATGCCCGGCTCGGGGAGGCCATGCTCGGAACACGGGTATGGATCGCCGATCACGGGGTGCGGATCACCTTCCATGCGGAGGAGGAAGCCCAGCTCCGCTCGCTTCTGCCGGGTGGCACTCTCAGCCCGGTAATGCAGAGGCTGAGCCGGAAGCTGGTGGGCGGACAGACGGCCCTGCATTACCGGGTGCGGGCGCGTTCGGCCATGGTGACCGGCGCGCGGCTGGATGGCCGCGCCCGTATTGGAAAGAACAGTTTCATCGGGGCGTTCCGGAATCCGGAGCAGCCCCTGGAGATCGGTTTCAGGCCAGGGAAGGAGTAACCCGCCATGTCATCAATGACGCTCAAGGCGCTCGTCGAGCGCATGAACCCGTCCACCCGCCAGGCCATGGAGGCAGCGGTGGGCCAGAGTCACCAGCGTACGCACGAGTGCGTCGAGGTGGAACACCTCCTGCGGGCCCTGCTTACGCAACGGGACCCGGACATTATCGGGATCCTCGACCATTACGGGCTGGATAGCGGCCGGCTGGAAGGCCAGCTGGACCAGGCGCTGGAAGGGTTCAGCACCGGCAATGGTGCAACGCCGAGTCTTTCGCCCCGGCTCGTGGACCTGCTGCGCCAGTGCTGGCTGGACACCTCCATCGAGTTCGGGGAAGCCGCCATCCGTGGCGCCACGCTGCTCTACAGTCTGCTCCAGGATCCGGCCATGGCGGCGCTTGCCACCCGCTACGCCAAGGAGCTGGACGGCCTTGACGCGCAGACGCTTCTTGGTGAATGGGCGACGCTGCGGGAGACCCTCGAAGCCAACCCCGCGAACCAGACCCATCCGGCTTCCGGACGTGAGCAGCACCTGGCCCAGTACACCGTGGACCTGACGGCGCAGGCGCGGGCCGGCGGGATTGACCCGGTCCTGGGGCGGGATGACGAGATCCGCCAGATGATCGACATCCTGACCCGGCGGCGCCAGAACAACCCGATCCTCACCGGTGAGGCCGGCGTGGGCAAGACCGCCGTGGTTGAAGGTCTGGCGCGGCGCATCGCCGACGGCGAGGTCCCGGAGGCACTGGCGCGGGCACGGCTTCTGACGCTGGATCTCGCGCTGCTCCAGGCCGGAGCGGGTGTAAAGGGCGAATTCGAGAACCGGCTGAAAGGCGTGATTGATGAGGTGAAGGCGGCCACCGAGCCGGTGATCCTCTTCATCGATGAGGCCCACAATATGATCGGCGCCGGCAACCAGGCCGGCCAGAACGACGCCGCCAATCTCCTGAAGCCGGCACTGGCGCGGGGCGAACTGCGCACCATCGCGGCCACCACATGGTCCGAGTACAAGAAGTACTTCGAGAAGGACGCGGCCCTGACCCGGCGCTTCCAGGTGGTGCCGGTGGATGAACCGGACGAGGAGACCGCGACGCGGATCCTGCGGGGACTGGCCCCAACTCTCGAAGCCCACCATGACGTCGCCGTGACGGACGCGGCGCTGGGGGCCACCGTTCGGCTGTCGACCCGCTACCTGCCCGGCCGCCAGCTGCCGGACAAGGCGGTAGCGCTGCTGGATACCGCCTGCGCCCGGGTCGCCATGAGCCAGGCCAGCCTGCCGACGGCCCTGGAACAGGCGCGCGCCCGGCATCGCGGTCTCCGGGAGGAAGCGGACCGGCTGGCCACCGAGGCCCGTGCCGGCGTCGAGCATGGGCAACGCCAGGACGAGCTCGGCACTGAGATCCACCGCCTGGAGCAGACGCTGGAAGATCTGGAGTCGGCCTGGAACCGCGAGTGTGAGCAGGTCAATGAAGCCCGGGAACTCGGTCGGCGTATTGCCGAGGAGGACGATGATGAACCGGTCACGGAACTGAGCCGGCTCCGGCAGGAACTCAACGAACGAGCCGCCCCGATGGTGCACTGGCAGGTGGATGAACCGCTTGTCGCCGAGGTTATTTCCGACTGGACGGGCATCCCCGTGGGCCGCCTGCAGGCGGACGAAATAGCCGGTGTGCTTTCCCTGGACGAATACCTGCGGGAAAGGGTACGGGGCCAGGATCACGCCATCGAGGACATTGCCCGGACCATCCGCATCGCCCGGGCGGACCTGGCGGATGAGCGCAAGCCGCTGGGCGTCTTCCTGCTGGTGGGCCCCAGCGGCGTAGGCAAGACCGAGACCGCCCTGGCGCTGGCGGAGCAGGTCTACGGCAGCGAAGACAACATGACCGTGATCAACATGTCCGAGTTCAAGGAGGAGCACAAGGTCTCCCAGCTGGTGGGTTCACCACCCGGCTACGTGGGCTATGGCGAGGGTGGTGTCCTGACCGAGGCGGTCCGGCGCCGCCCTTACAGTGTCATTCTCCTGGATGAAATGGAGAAGGCGCACCCCGGCGTCCAGGACGTCTTCTATCAGGTCTTCGACAAGGGCATGCTCCGGGACGGGGAAGGCCGCGACGTGGACTTCCGCAACACGGTCATCCTGATGACCTCCAATGCAGGCTCGGAAATGATCAACGACCTGTACGCGGATGAGATGACGGCGCCCAGGCCCCACGCCCTGAAGGATGCTATCTGGGATGAGCTTCTGAACACCTTCAAGCCAGCGTTCCTCGGGCGTACGACAGTGCTGCCTTACACCCCGCTGGGCCGGGAACAACTGGCCGAGATCGCACGCCTGCAGCTGGGCCGTGTCGCCGACCGCATCCAGCGTCATCACGAGGCGCCATTGAGTTACAGCGACGACGTCATCGACGCCATTGTGGATCGCTGCACCGAGAGCACGTCCGGCGCACGCAATATCCCGCGCATCCTGCAGCAGGAAGTGCTGCCCGAGATGTCGACCCGGATTCTGGAAAGTCTCGGCCGGGAACAGAGTCCCCGCACCGTGACGCTGTCCATCGACAACGGGTCGTTCAGCATCGAGCTCTCGGTTGATGATGCAGATCCATCGAAAAGGAATTCAGTCTGGACGGATACGCCCGTTCAGGCCTGAGCCGGATTCCGGGGAGTTGGAACTCTCCGGATAACTGCTTCCCGTAAGGATGGGAAGCAAACCGCCATGTCCTGGTTACAGGACGTAACGCAAAATGCAAAAGGAGCAATTCAATGCAGACCAATACCTACCTGGATTTTGGTGGCCTCAAAGGCGAAGCAACCGCCGAGGAATACAAGGACCTGATCACCGTCGATACCCTGGACTTCAACGTCCACCGGGATATTGCGGCGCCCACGGGTACCGCCATGGATCGGGAAGCCTCGGCGACACGCCTGGGCGACATCACCATCACCAAGAAGCAGGACAAGGCCACACCGGATCTCTTCAAGGAAGCGACCATCGGTAAGGGCAAGCCTGCCACCTTCTACCTGACCAAGCAGGGCGACAAGATCGAAGAGATCATGAAGATCGAACTCTCCGACGCCATGATCTCCAACTACAGCGTCTCCGCTGAAGGCGATCGCCCGACCGAGTCCATCACCATCAGCTACACCGAGATGACCATGTCCGTCACACCGACTGACGACACCAACGCGGCAACCGCGCCGCTGGTTTACGGCTACAGCGGTGTGAAGGGCCAGCAGCTCTAAGGGTGGCAGCTGCCACACGGAACCGGGGAGGGCATGCCCTCCCCATTCTTGATTCCCACAGACCAGGACGGTGCGGAGTGTCATGGCAACGGAAGAGCAGCATCACCACCTGAAGATCCAGGGGCCCCAGGGAAAGGACGCACTGGCGATTGAGCACCTGCGGGTCAGTGAGAGCCTGTCGCGCCTTTTCGAGATCCATGTCCGGTTCATTGCCAACAAGCGGCTGAATGATCTGGAAGGCCAGGTCGGGCAGGCGGTCAGCATCAGCCTGGCACTGAGTGGCCAGTCGGAGAGCGAAAAGCGGTATTTCCACGGTCATATCGCGAGCATCGGGGAACTCGGCAAACCCCTGCACAACAGTGAGGGCCAGCGTTACGAGGCCCTGGTGGTCCCGCGTGCCTGGAGTGCCCGCAACCGCAGTAACTGCCGTATCTTCCAGGAGGAAACGGCGCTGGACATTGCGGAAACCGTGCTGGGAGAACACGAAGTTGAACTGGTCCGGAACATTGAAGGGACTCCCCGCAACTACCGTTACTGCGTCCAGTACAACGAAACCGACTGGGAATTCGTAACCCGGTTGCTGGCCCATGAAGGCCTTTTCTTCTTTTTCGAACATTCCGAATCCGGCCATCGAATGGTGGTCGGCGACAACGTGAACGCCTACCAGCCGGCGCTGGAAGACAGCGTGGTCTACCGTTCGGGGGACAGCGGTGACAGCCGCATCTACCAGTGGCGCCAGGATTACAGGGCCGGCCCGGATACCATGGTGGAACAGGGCTTTGATTTCACGCGGCCCGGCGAGACCGTTGCCGACAACGGTAAGGCCAGCGTTCCAGGCGAGGCGTTCGGGGAGCAGGAGATCTTCCATTACATCGGTGAGGATCGGCTGCTCATCAACGACAGTGAGCCCCTGGCGGCGACCCATCTCAAGGGCCTGAACCGGGAAGCGCAGGTTTACCACGGGGCGTCGGATTACCTGTCGTTCGGAGCCGGCCTGACCTTCAGTTTCCGCGAGCATGAGGACGGGGTCAGCTCAGGTACCGGCTTTGTCATAACCCGCTTTGAGTGCACCGCCAGTGTTCCCGTGAGCAGTGAGGACGGGGATTCAGGCGAAGCCTCCCATTACACCAATACCTTTGAATGCATCACCACGGACAAGCCGTTCGTGCCGGCGCGTCAGCCCAAGCCCGTCATTCCCGGCGTTCAGACCGCCACGGTGACCACTGGGCCGGGCGAGGAACTGCACGTGGATGAATACGGTCGCGTCCGTGTCCAGTTCCACTGGGACCGGGAAGGAAAGAACAACCCGGACAGCTCCTGCTGGATCCGCGTGGCCCAGGGGTGGGCCGGTGCCGGTTTCGGGGCGCAGTTCCTGCCGCGCCAGGGCCAGGAAGTTGTGGTCGATTTCATCAACGGCGATCCGGATCAGCCCCTGGTTACCGGCTCCGTTTACAACGACGATAACCCCCTGCCGTACTCGACCGACAAGCAGCTGAACTCCTCGGGCATCCGCTCGCGTTCCACACTGGAAGGCGGCGAGGCGAACTACAGTGAGATCCGCTTTGACGACGACAAAGGCAAGGAACTACTGGTTCTCCACGCGGAAAAGGACCATGAGCTGACCGTCGAAAACGACGAAACAGACTCCATCGGCAACAATCGTCAGACCGAGATCGGGAATGACGATAAGCTCAAGGTGGGGAATAACCAGAACGCCACCATCGGCGGCGACCGAACCAGCGAAACCAGCGGCAGCGACACCATCAAGGCCGGCAAGACCATCACCGTTGATGCCGGCACCAGCATAACGCTGCAGACCGGTGCCGCCAGTATCACGCTCGAGAGTTCCGGCAACATCGCCATCGAGGGCACACAGATCAGCCTGGATGGGGCGACGATCAGCCTCAAGGGCGCCAACATCAGTCTCAACTGAGACCAGGGACGGACCAGGACAGGATGTCAGGATGCTGAGACGCGACCACCAGCTCAGGGCCGACCTCGGGCGGATCTACTCGTTCAGCCTGGGGCTTCGCATGGACGAGGACGACACTTACCGCCGCCCGGATGTCATGGCCTGCCGGATCTACGCCCGCCAGACCCTTGAAGACATCGCCCGAAGCCAGGAAGACCCCTTCAACTATCGGCTTCTGGACCTGTGGCTGGATGTGTTCCAGCGGCCATGGGATCAACCGACGACCCTTCACCAGCTACTGGACGACCTTGCGCGCCAGGTTGGTAGCGGGGATCTGAAGGTGTATCTGGAATATGATCCGAACCTCGACCAAGCAAGAAAACCTACTCCTGGCGCTGGCAGCTCTGGTCATGAGGAAGCGGAGGAGGAACTCCCCTACAAACCTGATCCCAAATACACGGAACCCAAGGTTGGCAATCGCGTTCATCGGCGAAAACACCCGGATGGCCCTGAACAGGATCCCTATACGATCCAGTCTGATGGCAGACCTTTGGGGGCCGACGCGGGGAAAATGCCTGCAGAGTGTATCGGTATGGAAGAGCCTCCACCCAATCATGATGTGTTGGTTGATGAGGGTTGGCCAGATCTGACTTTTGAGGGAAGAACGACCTATGACACCTTTACTGAGGTAAAGCCGGTGGAGCTACCGCCGGGTACTGAGATCTATCGTATTGTGGATGAACGAGCAGGAAACGCGGGCGGTTTCTGGGCTTATGAATTACCGGACAGCAAAGCCGCGTGGCGTCGCGATTATGCGGTGAAGGATGATTGGAATGACAACGGATATTATGTGAAGCATGTGGTTGGTGATGAAGGCCTGAAAGCATGGGAAGGCACAACGGCAGGACAACCTTACGAAGAATCGAATGGAAAAGAATTTTATCTGAAAGGCGGTAAAACTCAGCTTTTCATCACTCCGGGTGATACGGATCCGGAAAAACCGAAGCTAACCAACTGGCCGGAGCCTTAATTAATGGAGCCACAGCTCAAGAAAAAGCTGCTGCTAAGGAAGTTCTCCAGTATTGAGTACATGGAAGAATTCCGGGACTATCATTACCGCGCATTGGCGGCGATGGAGGAAGGCATCGAGTATTTCTATAAGCACCCGCCCGGCGAGAATTGGCACCAATGGCACCGTTCTGAGTGGCCTGAAACCTGGGAAGAGCGTGCTGTGAAAAACTTCAAAGGAATGCAGAAATCCATCGATGAAGGCATTCAGAAGGCCCAGAAGGATAATTTTTCCTCGATCCGTAGTGCAGCTGGTTCATTCAATGGGATCAGCAAGGATATGGATGTTATGGGAGAAAAGTGGTGGGGTTATATTCCGCCAGAGTTTCGAGAGCGATTCGTCAATAATCTTTCGGCTGCCAAACAGCGCGCTTCTAACATTTGGCGGACACTCGGGGATTACTGGAAAACGCCGGACTCTGTTCTGAAGGAGACTGTAACAGGCCCCATCGACGAAAAGGATCTAATGCGGTTCCTGGAGCCCGGGGAGACCACGTGAGGAGTGGATGGTGGACTGTCGAGTAAAGTAGATAGTGACTCGTTATGGAAGACGAACTCGAACATTTCCTGGAAGTTCGCGACACACTGATTGCCAGTGACAGCGCCACCACTGATCAGCTGAAGGCGCATGATCGGCAGCTTCTGGGGCACCTCCTGAGGGAGGGCGCCAACTCGCCTGCACTACTGTCCCCTGATACTCCCGTTTACGAAATGGCTGGCCTTCTGGCCGAGGCACCGGAGCGGTTGCTCTGTGTGCTGGAAGCTCGTGACCGGTTGTGGCCGGGCGAGCTGGAGCGGGTGCACTCCAGCCTGATTCATGAGCACGATCATGGGGAGATCGCCTGGTGGCTGGCAGCCCACTACCGTAACCTGGCTTGCCCCACGGATTTCCCGGAGCCCTTCACCGCCCAGGTCTGGGCCGCCCGCGCCCTGAGCCTGCGCGGTTACATTCCGCCGGCTCCCTGGACGGACTGGCACGCGGCGATCCAACAGGAGACCTGCCCCAGAGCGGTCGCGCTGACCCTTTGGGAGACAGGTGACGGAGATCTCTGGCAGGAATGGCTTCCCCCGCTCCTGGCGGCCACGGATGACACCCGTGTAGCG
>ENA-ORCO01000025-ORCO01000025.1-marine-metagenome-genome-assembly--contig:-NODE-25-length-190183-cov-8.474946_pt1 | contig 190183 bp, 171 predicted proteins | sample MGYA00248633_ERZ508508 | MGnify/ENA primary metagenome ERZ508508 (study PRJEB26179, sample SAMN06268845) | marine metagenome | isolation source: A23 P1 aerobic enrichment on pine of planktonic cells...
ACCCCGTGGTGCGGGCAGATCATCGCCGAGATGTTCGAGGACGCCGGCATTCCGGATGGCGTCTTCAACATGGTCCAAGGCTTCGGCGACGCCGGCGCACGCATCGTCGACGACGGACGAGTCTCCACGGTTCTGTTCACCGGGTCGGCGGAAGTCGGTCACGAGATAGCGGACCAACTCGGCGGCGAATCCGGCCGGCGCGTCGCATGCGAGATGGGTGGGAAGAACGGCATCGTCATCACCGAGGAGGCGGACCTCGACATCGCCGTTCACTCCGCCGTCATGAGCTCGTTCAAAACCACTGGTCAGCGGTGCGTCTCCAGTGAACGCCTCATCGTCCACGAGGACGTCTACGACGAGTTCAAAGAACGCTTCGTCGATATCGCCGAGCGCGTCGCGGTCGGTAACCCGCTCGACGCGTCGACGTTCATGGGGCCGGCTATCGAGCCGGGGCACGTCGAGAAGATTCAGAAGTACAACGACCTCGCGCGCGAGGAGGGTGCGAACGTCCTCGTCGACCGCACCGAACTCGACCCGGATGAGATTCCCGATGGCCACGAGGACGGCAATTGGGTCGGCCCCTTCGTCTACGAGGCGGACCCGGACGCAGACCTTCGCTGCACCCACGAGGAAGTGTTCGGCCCGCACGTCGCCCTCATGGAGTACTCAGGAGACATCGAACGCGCGGTCGAAATCCACAACGACACACCCTACGGACTCGCGGGAGCCATCATCTCCGAGAACTACCGGCAGATCAACTACTTCCGTGATTACGCGGAACTCGGGTTGGCGTACGCGAATCTCCCCTGCATCGGCGCGGAGGTCCAGCTGCCGTTCGGTGGCGTGAAGAAGTCCGGGAACGGCTACCCGAGCGCCCGCGAAATCATCGAAGCCGTCACCGAACGCACCGCGTGGACGCTCAACAACTCCAAAGAAATCGAGATGGCACAAGGCCTCTCCGCCGATATTCTCACACAGGACTGAGGCGGCGGCCACGACACGGGTGTGGCGGTGTCGCGGTCACGGGTTCGGCGCGTAGAGCGCGTACAGGATGGAGATCATTCCGGCGGCGACGACGAGGGCGGCGACGATACCCGCTTGAAAGATGGTGACGTGGAGGAGTTCGTAGAGGACGCCTTCGAGGAGGCCGCCGAGGCCGATGAGAGCGAAGCCGAGCGTGACGTACAACATCAACTGCGTGGGGTGGCGCTGGTAGCCGCGGTAGGCCTGGTAGGCGATGACGAGCGCGAGCGCGGTGGTGAACAGTTTGGCGATGACGAAGAGTGTGTGTTCCATGGGTCAGTCCTCTCGCATGGTTTGGATGATGGAGGTGAGTCGGTCGGCGGGGTCGGGTCGGCGGTCGATCTCGATTTCGAAGCCGTCGCGGGCGAGGAGGACTTCGATGCGTTCGAGGCGGGCTTCGTACTCGTGGTAGTGGCGGCCGCCCGGGTCGACGTGCGTGTACTCTTCGAGGAGCCCCTGGTCGACGAGCGCGTTGACGCGTCGGGAGACGGTCGGACGGGACATGTCGCATTCCTCGCTGAGTTCTTTCGCCGACAACCGGTCGGTTTTCGTCGCGACGAGTATCTCACGGGCGTACGCGTCGTCGAGCGTCGCGAAGACCTCGGGCGGGTTCGGCTCCTCGGTCACACGAACCTACTCGCCGGCCAGGGGTTAAATACCCTCCCGGTTTTCTGGGTGGGAACGCCGGCTCGCAGCTATATCTCATCGGCTCGCGTACACTTACTTGGTGAAGTAACAATGTCTACGATTCCCTCCGGTGTCAACCAGTTGGAGAGCAAGGTCGGTGGACTGACGGTCCACTCGAAAGTTCACAGTCTGTCCGCGTGGTTCGTCCTCGCGCTCCGTCTCATGATGGGGTACGCGTTCGCGTACTCCGGGTTCACGAAGATCACCGGCGAGTTCGCCGCAGGCGGCTATCTGTCGAAAGTCGCGGCGACCAACGGCAACCCCCTCGCGGACATGTTCGCGTGGATGGGTAGCACGCCGTGGTTCGTCGACTTCGCGAACGTCGCCGTCCCGTGGGGCGAGCTGTTCATCGGCCTCGGCCTGCTCGTCGGCGCGCTCGTCCGCCTCGCGGCGTTCTTCGGCGCGCTCATGATGCTCATGTTCTACTTCGGGAACTGGGACGTCGCGCACGGCGTCATCAACGGCGACTTCGCGTACATGCTCGTGTTCCTCGCCGTCGCCGCGTTCGCGGCCGGTCGCATCCTCGGACTCGACCAGTACATCGAACGCTACGATATCGGCGGCCAAGCGCTCGTCGAGCGCTACCCCGCCCTCGAGTACATCCTCGGGTAACCACCCCACCCCCCGATAGAATTATCATGCAAAAACAAATTCAGCAGTCGCGCGGCACTCGCTCGCTCGGACTCATCGTCGTCGGCGCACTCGCCGTCGCCGTACTCGGTGGCATACTGCTCACGCACGCGACTATCCCAGACGCGATGATGTGGGACTGGCACGCCGGCATGTGGAACGACGGCCACATGGCGGTCTGGGGCGCGTGGGGCTGGACGATGGCGCTGTTCGGCGTCCTCGCGATGGCCCTCGTGTTCGGCCTCCCGCTCTACCTGGTCTACCGGCTCACCGAGCGCTCCCGGACCGTCCCTGTCGAGGACGGCGCGCTCGCCGTCCTCCGCGAGCAGTACGCACGCGGCGAAATCGACGACGACGAGTACGAACGACGCCGACGCCGCCTTCGGGCGGACCGGTGACGAACGCTTCGTTCGACCATTTCTCGTTCTGACGCGGTCCCGTGTGACCCGCGGCTATGCTACCACCGTGACATGGGGTCGAGCAACCGCTCACCGTGGTTTAATCGATGTCCCGCGCTGACCCGTTCGACGCGATTCGCCGATTCGAGCACGACGGCACGTCCCACAAGATGGCGGACCTGACGGTGCTCGAAAACGAGAGGCTGTGCGAACTCGACCGACTGCCGGTCAGTATTCGCGTCCTCCGACGCCTTCTCACGGACGAGTAGCGCACTCGACGGGCACGCTCTCGATGGGGATGCGCGCGGCAGTGACCGCGACACCGTGCGAGACTACGGGGCGTCACGCGACCGAGGCGACGGCTGGCGTGGTCTGTGGGACCGTCACGGTGACCACGTTGCCGTCGTCGTAGGCGAAGCTGAGGTCGCCGTCGACGAACTCCAGACACCACGTCACGACCCAGAGGCCGATTCCCTGGCCGTGTTGGAGCGCGGATTCTTCGGCGGCGTCGAGCGTTTCGATCTCGATATCCGGAATCGGGTCGTTCCGATCCCGAATCTCGAAGGCGAACTCGCCCTCGCCGGTCTCGTAGAGCCGTGCGTCGACGACAGGCTGCGCGGTTTCGCTGTGCACGACGGCGTTTTCGAGCAGATTCGTCACCGCGAGCGCCAAGATTTCCTCGTCGGTTTCGAGGGGGCGACTGTCGACTGTGGTCTCGACGGACAGGTTTGCGCCGGGATAGTCTTCGAGGAGTGCGGCCGTGACCCGTTCTGTGAGTCGGACGGGGTCGACCGTCGAGACGGAGATGCCGCGGTTTTGAACGCGCTCGAAGTCGCGGATGCGGCGGCCGATGGAGAGGAGTTGTTCGGTAGAGCGTGTTATCGCGTCGGTGTGCGTTCGAATCTCCGGGTCGGTCGTCTCGGCGGCGATCAGGTCTGCGCGTCCCTGGGCGACGTTCAACTGGTTCCGGAGGTTGTGCCGGAGGATGCGGTTGAGGACGGACAGCCGCTGTTTCTGGCGGCGGAGCCTCGTGATGTCGTAGAACACGAGAATCGCGCCGACGTCGTTCCCACCCGGGTCTTCGAGCGGCGTATGTGAGACGGCGTACGTTTCGTTGCGGCGGGGGACCGTATACTCGCCGGCGTCGAGGAGTGCGGTGAGGTCGATGCCGACGAGGGCCTCGATAGTGGTAGGGAGCGTGAGTTGGTCGGCCTCGAAGAGCGACCGCGCGCGAGTATTCATATTTACGACGCGTCCGTTCGGGTCGACGACGAGTAAGGGGTCGTCGAGGTCGCTGAGCGCGCCGCGTTCCGCGGCCCGTTGCGTCGTCGGGTTCGTATCGAACATGTGTGTTCCGACGAACGCGTACGCGTCGAGGAGCACGTGCGGGAAGAACATCACCGCCGCCAGGTTCAGCGCGGGCCACGGGCCGAGACCGGCTATCCACGCGACCGCTGCGGCGGCCGGCGGAAGTGTGCTGAGCGCGACGGAGATGGCTTCCTTTCGATACAGCGGTCCGTAGGAGACGACCGTTCCGACGAGGAGGAGTACGCCGACACCGGCGGTGGCGAGGGAGGAGATGATAGCGACGTAGTCCCACGGCTGGAACGCGTACTGAACGGCCGCTAATCCGAAAACGGGCGCGAGGTGGAAGTCCTGCCAGAGGAGCGCGTGGAACGGATGGGTGGCCGCGAGGACGACGGTCACCACTGGCGGAACGAACACGGCGCGAAACCACGGCGTGCCCACGAGCGTACTTCGACCGGTGTACGTGAGCGCGAATGCGAGAAACAGGGGGCCGAGCCACGCGATACCGACCCACATCGCCGCCTCCGCGGTCGCTCGCCAGAGAGGGGCCGTGATGAAGAGTCCAGTCGTGTAGGAAGCGATCCAGAGGGCCTGTGCGCCAAGCATAGCCATAAACCAGGTCGCGCCGGGTGCGTCCCGATGCCGGCCGAGATACCCGATCAGTCCCAGCGTACCGATACCCGCCGCGAGCGACCCCGAGACGAGTAGCCAGCCGACCAACGTAATCGATTCGACCGAAGAAATCATCGTAGTCATGGGACTGGGGTAGGAATAGCGGAAACGTATCGGTAGTAGTCACAGGCAGTCTATACCGCTGTTTCGATTTCGCCCGAACGTATCCGGTGGCGGTCTATAACTAATCCGGAGAACTCGTCGAGTACCCACGGGACTGTGGTTAGCAAGGGGAATTCCCGCCGGTGTGACCGACGCCGTCACCGCGGGGAATGTCGAACGAAAGCCCGGTGAGGTGGATGTGACTATGCCGGATCGCCAGCGGGGTCGAGATATCCGGCTTCTTCGGATGCGGATGAAGGCCGCCGTGGTACACCGCGTCTGGTGGTCCCGTGATCTCGATCGGGGCGTCCCCATACGGAATACCACAACTAGACAGAAGTCCGGAGATCGAACTCGACGGACGCGACGTCTTTCCGACTGATGGTAACAGTCCTCAGGTCAGGGGTTAATACACGAGGAGACCAGAGAGTGAGACAATGACGTCACCGGCTGTCTTTCAAAGCGTTCTCGAAGCGGTTTCGCCCGGTGTCGTGGTCGTGGATTCGGAGGGGGTCGTCGCGTTCGCCGATAGTCGGATGCGCGACGGGCTTGGCTACGGTCGTGGGGAGTTCGTCGGCCGACAACTCGGGACGCTCGGCCCGAATTCGAATAGGGAGGCGTCCGGCGTTCCCGAGACTGTTCCGAGTCAGGGGGCGATATCGACTGCGACTGGGGGGACTGAAACGATATCGTGGATTCGAACGATCACGGACGGGGACGACGAGTATTATCTCGGCCGTCTTCCCGATGCGAGTCCGAACGTCGACACGGAGTTCGAAGCGGACCTCGCACCGTATCGTGCGCTGGTCGAACACTTCCCGAACGGCCTGGTGACGTTGTTCGATTCCGACCTCCGCTATCTGACGGTCGGCGGCGACCGCTTCTATGACTTCGATATCACGCCTGAGGACCTCCAGGGGAATCGACTTGAAGACGTCCTCCCCCAGGAGAACGTCGAACGACTCAAACCGGCGTACGAAGCAGCGCTCGACGGGGAGAAGCGAACGACGACGGTTTCGCTCGAGGGGCGAGACATCCGCGTCCACGTCATTCCTGTTCGGAACGCTGCCGGTGAGGTGGTCGCTGGGATGACGATGTCACAGGACATCACCGACCAGCGCGAACGCGAACGCGAATTACACGAAGCACGGACTCGCTATCGCACGCTCGTCGAGGACGCTCCGGTTCCGATTTTCATCGGGGACAGCACGGGCCAACTCGTGGAGGTGAACGCTGCCGCCGAGGAGTTACTCGACCGTTCGCGCGACGACCTCCTCGGCGAACCAGTCACCGCGTTGCATCCGCCCGCCGACGAAGCGGCGTACGCCGAACTTTTCGAACGTCACCGGATGACTGGGGGGACACGGCGCTACCGGCCCAATGGTGAACAGGTCTACGTCAGTATGGAGGACGGAACCCGAATTCCAGTCGAGATCAGCGTGACGAACGTCACCGTCGACGGGGAACCGCTCACACTCGGGATGTTCCGCGACATCTCTGAGCAAGTGTGGTACGAGACGGCACTCGAAGAACTACACGAGAACGCAGAGACGCTACTCCAAGCGGAGACGGACGTCGAAATCGCCGAGAACCTCGTCCAAACCGCGACGGAGATTCTCGACCTCGACCTCGTCTCCGTGACCCTCTACGACGAGACAGCCGGCGAACTCACGCCGGCTGCCTATTCGGACGACCTCGCCGAAATCATGGGTGCGCCACCAACGCTGCCCATCGAGGGGAGTGTCGCGGGAACGGTCTTCGTGGAAAACGAGACGGTTCGAACGGACGACGTGCGCACGCGGTCCGAGGTGTACAACGACCAAACGGACGTTCGCAGCCAGCTCATCGTCCCCATCGACGAATTCGGCGTGATTATCTCGGGGGACACGCGTCCGGGCGCACTCGGTCAGAGCGACCAGCGACTGCTGGAATTACTGGCACGACACGCTGAAGCAGTGTTCGAACGGACGGCCCGGGAGCAAGCGCTCCGGCAGCGAGAACACGAACTCGCCGAACGGGCTGAGACACTGGAAGCCGTCGAAGCGCTCAACAATCAGCTCCGCGAACTCATTCAGATCGCAACCACCGCCGAGACGCCGACGGCCCTCGTCGAGAGCGCCTGTCAGTTGATGTTGAGTAACGACCAGTTCACGTTCGCGTGGATCGGGCATCCGACGGAGACGCAGGATATCGAACCCGAGGCGTGGGCGGGCGCGGAAGACGGCTACCTCGATGCCGTCTCGTTCGACCTGTCTGCCGACGGGGATGCGCCCGCCGTCAGAACGGCGCGCACGGGTGACGTGACGGTCGTCTCGAATACCGCACGTGACGTGCAAGCGCAGCCGTGGCGGCGAGAAGCGGTTCGGCGCGGATTTCGGTCCGTGGTCTCGGTCCCGATAACGTACCAGGACGCGCTCTATGGCGTGTTGACAGTGTTTTCGAACACACAGAACGTCTTCTCGGACCGTCTGGAGGAGACCTTCCGCGAGTGGGCGTCGTTACTGGGAAGCGTGCTGAACAAGATCGAGCGCACGAACGCCATCATGGCCGAGTACGGGACGCGTGCGACCTACGAACTGAAGTCGCCGTCCTGTCCGCTGGTTCGCGTCGTCCAGGAGTGTGCGGGAACCCTGGATTTCATCGGGCTTCGCGAGCAGACGGAGGGCTCCGAGTCGATCTTCGTGACGGTTCCGTCGGAGTTGTCGCAGCGGTTCCAGCGTGCGGCGCGGAACGCACGGTCGATTTCGGACGTCACGCAGGTGCGGACGTTGCGCTCGAAGACACTCTACCGAGTGACGATTACGGAATCGTCTATCGCGACGACGCTCGCCCGGTTCGGGGTTCGACTACGCCAGATAACGGGGGTTTCCGACGACGCGGTGCGTGCCGAGGTGTTACTGCCGTCGACGATGACGGTTCAGCGAGTGACCGACCTCGTGAGACAGGAGTATCCGGCGGCCGAACTGGACTCGACGCGGAGTGTGGAGGCTGGACTCACCATGTCGGGGCACGTTACGAGCGATTTGTTCACGGAGCTCACGGAACGACAGCGTGACGCGCTCGAGTTAGCGTACTACGGAGGGTATTTCGAGACGCCGAAGGGCCTGTCCGGCAGCGATATCGCGGACCAGATGGGCATCTCGTCGAGTTCGTTCCACAATCACCTCCACGCGGCACAACAGACGGTGTTCGGTGCGCTCTTCGAGCAGTGACCACGGTCGCACGTGACCGGTTCGAGGTCTGTGTCGGCCGGTGAAATGGCCGTTCGCTGACTATCCTGGCTGTCGGATCTACGGTGGTTTGGATATATCCATCGCGTTCGAGGAGTTGTTTGGAAATATCAGCCAGTTACTTTTCACGCTTCACCACCTGGTGTTGTCCGTCGCATATGACTCCCGCTATGACGCAGGTAGGCAGTGAGTGCTCGGGGGGGAACTCACCGAAGACACCGCCCCTTTGGGGTGGGGTTCGATGACGCTCGACCGGATCTCCACCGGTATCGGCGGGCTCGACGAAATCCTCCACGGTGGGTTGCTCGAAAACCGGGCCTACCTCGTTCGCGGCCCACCCGGAACCGGGAAAACGATTCTGGGCACCCAGTTTCTCGTCGCCGGTGCCGAGCAGGGCGAATCCGTGCTGTTCGTCAACCTCGAAGAAACGACTGACGACGTTCGGGAGAACGCGGCGTCACTGGGCCTCGACCTGGACGACGTCGAGTTCCTCGACCTCAGTCCGAACGCTGAGGCGTTCATCTCGAACCAGTCGTACGACTTCTTCGAAGTGAGTGACGTCGAACAAGAACCGTTCACGGAGACAATAACGACCGCGATCGAGGAAACCGACCCTGACCGCGTGTTCGTCGACCCGATCACGCAACTTCGCTATCTCACGCCGGACGAACACCAGTTCCGGAAACAAGCGATCGGCTTCATGGAGTATTTGACGTCCCAGGACGCGACGGTGCTCTTCACCTCTCAGAATACGGCCGCGTCGAGCGACGAAGACCTCCAATTCTTGGCGGACGGCGCGATTACACTCGACGAAGACGCGGTCGGGCACACCATTCAGGTCCCGAAGTTCCGGGGGTCGCCGACGCTCAGCGGCCAGCACACGGTCCGAATCGAAACGGGCGGACTGGCAGTGTATCCCGAGCTACAGTCGACCGAACACGGCGAGGAGTTCGTCGCCGAACCGATTTCGTCGGGAGTCCCGGAGCTCGACGAGTTACTCAACGGTGGTATCGAACGCGGAACGGTGACCGTCATCAGCGGCCCGACTGGCGTCGGGAAGACGACGCTCGGCACCCAGTTCATGAAGGAGGCCGCGGGCAGAGGTGAACGGTCTGTCGTCTACCTCTTCGAGGAGAACGCCGCGACGTACCGCGAACGGTCGACCGCTATCAACATTCCCGTGGCGACGATGGAAGACCACGGGACGCTCCTCGTCAAGGAGATGGAGCCGATCGACGTCTCCCCCCAGGAGTTCGCTCAACGGGTCCGCGACGAAGTCGAAACGCGAGACGCGGAACTCGTGATGGTCGACGGGACAAGTGGTTACGAGATGAGTCTCCCGGGACAGGAGGACGAACTCAGAGAGCGACTTCACGCGCTCTGTCGCTACCTGAAAAACATGGGGGTGACGGTTATCCTCGTCGACGAGACGCATACTGTCACCGGGGAGTTCTCCGGAACGGGAAGCGGACTGAGCTATCTCGCCGACAACGTCCTCTTCCTTCGCCACATCGAACGCGCCGGTGAACTCCAGAAGGTCATCGGCGTGTTGAAAAAACGGACGAGCGACTTCGAACAGGCGTTGCGCGAACTCTCGATTACGGAACACGGATTGAAGATCGGGGAACCGCTCACCGACCTGCGCGGGATTCTCTCGGGCACCCCCGAGTGGACGGAGTCCGACGAATCGAACACGCCCTCACAGTGATGCGCTCGAAGACCCTCCGCGACAGGTGTTCAGCCACCCGGCGTAGCACGCCGCCAAACCACTGGTACGAGTGGATGGGGGGCGATGAGCAGTAATCCGACTCGGACGGGGGAGCGCGAATCGTCCCCGCCGTCGGCGGACGACCCCTCGCAGGTTCTCCTCCTGATGGCTCATACCGAAAACCGTCGTCGTCTCGCGGCGTGGCTTCGAGAGAACTCTCGCTACCGGCCGGTCGTCGGTACCGAAGACGTGGACGCGACGGGAGACCTCTGCCTGGTCGACCCGGAAGGACTTACGGTGCACGCTGACCGGATTCGCTCCCTGAAAACCGCGGACGAGCGCTTCTATCCGGTGTTGCTCGCGCACGGGAACGAACAACCGCCGACGAGCGAAGCGATCTGGGACGTTATCGACGAAACGATCAGAACACCGGTCTTCCTCCCCGAATTCCGCCGGCGACTCGAGAATCTGTTAGAACGCCGCGCGCTCTCGGCGAACCTCGCGGCCGAACTCGAGGCTACGGAAAACCGGTATCGCTCGCTCTTCGACGGCGTTAACGACGCGATTCTCGTTATCGACCCGGAAACCGACCGCGTTCTCGAATGTAATCCGCGCGCGACGGACCTACTGGGATACTCGCAGGCCGAACTGCAGTCGCTGTCCCCGTGTCACGACTTGCACGCCCAGAACACGGCGTCGTTCGAGGCGTTTCTCGCGGATGTGCGTGACCGCGGCCGGTCGCGAACGGAAACCCTCGTGTACGAACGGAAGAACGGCGACCGGATCGAGGCGGAAGTGTCCGCGAGTATCGTCGAGGGAGACGACGGTACTCAGGTGATCTTGAGCATTCGGGACGTGACTGCGCGTCACGAACACGAACGGCGACTCGAACGGCAACGGGCGCGCTTAGACGAGTTGAACCGCATCACACGCACGCTGCACGAGACCGTTCAAGCCGTCGTTCAGTCGAACGACCAGGAGAGCCTCGAAGAGGACGTCTGTCGTCGATTGAGCGAGTCCGACGTGTACCAACTCGCGTGGATCGGTGGCTGTGAAGACGACGTGATTCAGCCGCGGGCGGCCGGTGAGGGCGCGTGGGAGTACCTCACGGAACCGTCGGTGGCCGGTGCGTTCTGCGCGACGCACGACGGCCCGACTGCGCGAGCCCTCGAAACCCGCTCCGTGTGCGTCGTTCGCGACATCTCGGAATCGTCCACCTTGCTGCCGTGGAAGGAAGGGCTCGCGGAGTTCGACGTTCGGGCGACCGCCGCCGTCCCTATTCAGGACGGCGACCGCCTCTTCGGGGTCCTGAACCTCTACACGGGTCGGCAGAACGCGTTCAGCGAGGACGAACAGGCGATCCTCGAAGACCTCGGGCGGACTATCGGCCGGGAAATCACTGGTATCGAGGCGCGGGAGGAAGCAGAACTCTTCCAGGAAGCAGTCGCCCACGCGGGAAGCGCTGTTTCGATTCTCGACGCCGATGGGACGGTCGAATACGTCAACGAGGCCTTCGAGGAGTTGACCGGATATTCGAGTGCCGAACTCACGGGTGATCGGCTACAGCGTCTTCTGAGCGACGAATCAGACGTAGCGCTCCAGTCGGTTCGGCGTCGCGTCCTCGAGGGAGACACCTGGGAGGGCGAGCTGGAGATTCGAACCCGCGACGGCCAGCGACGCTACGTCGAACAGACGCTCGCACCTATCCAGGGGTTCGGGGACGGGCGTGAGCGATTGATCGCTGTCGGGGCCGACCTCACTGAGTCGCGTCGGCAGCGCCAGCAACTGGAAGTGCTCTTCCGGGTGTTGCGACACAACTTCAGGAATCAGCTGAACATCATCAAGGGATACGGTGACATTCTACGGGCTGCGGAGACCGATGCGGACCGTGACGCGGCCGCGGCGACGGTCACCCAGACGGTCGACGACCTCCTGACGATCAGTGATCAGACCCAACGCATCGAGCGGACGTTCACGACTGAGGACACACAGGAGACGGCGCCGTTTACGGAGGTCGTGCGGTCGGCTTGCAAGCGAATACTCTCGGAGAACCCGACTGCCGAGGCGTCGGTGACGGTTCCGGATATCGACGGTGCGGTGGACCCCGAACTCGGGACGGCGGTTCGCGAACTCACTCGGAACGCGATTACGCACACCGATGCGGAACCGCCCGTCGTGGACGTCACCGTCGAGGTCGCGCAGCGCACGCCGTTCCCCGAGGCGACGATTCGAATCGCGGATACTGGCCGGGGGATTCCGGCCGATGAACGAGCGGTGCTCCGTGAAGGCGAGGAGACACCGCTCCTGCACGGGAGTGGCCTGGGGCTCTGGCTCGTTCACTGGATCGTCACGGAACTCGGCGGCCGTATCGATATCACAGATAACGACCCGCAGGGAAGCATCGTCACGCTCACTATTCCCCTTCGCACTCCAGATTCATGACGGACGCACAACGATCAGGTGGCGACGGACGGCCCGACGTTCTCGTCGTCGAAGACGAACAGGACCTCGCAGACCTCTACGCGCACTGGCTCGAAAGCGACTACGAGGTGCATACTGCGTATACTGGCGAAGAAGCGCTCGAACAACTCACCGACGACATCGACGTCGTCTTGCTCGACCGGCGGATGCCGGACGTCTCCGGCGACGCTATCTTGGAGACGATTCGCGAAGACGGCCTCGACGCTCGCGTCGTCGTCGTCTCGGCCGTCACACCCGATTTCGACGTGGTCGACATGGCGTTCGACGACTACCTGACGAAACCCGTCGACCGTGAAGATATCCGTGACGCCGTCGAGACGATGTGCGAGGAAGCAGTCTACGACGACACGATTCAGGAGTATCACCGCGCCGTCGCTACCAAATCTACACTCCGCGCCGAGAAAACCCAGCAGGAACTGCGAGCGAGCGAGGAGTACGCTGAGTTAGAACAACGGATCGACGACCTCCAGTCGGACGCGGACGCCGCGCTCGCAGACCTCTCTACAGACGGTTTCGACGCGGCGTTCCGGGGGATCGACTCCGACTCAGAGTCTGCGGAACTCGACGGTGAGAAGCGCTAACGATGCCGTCGCTTCGCCAAGCAACCGAGCAGGCGCTCCGCTTCGAACACGACCTCGGATCTACGGCACGAGACGTTCACACGGTGCTCGTCAGCGACGACGCTGACACGGTCGCTGAACTCACCACGGCGTTAGACCGCGAACCGGGAGTGACCGTTTCCGTCGAGCGGAATCCGCAGGGAGCTATCGACCGACTGCGAACCGGCACCCGTGGCGTTCGGCCGACTACCGAATCCCAATCCGGGACGTACAGCCACGACACGGAGGCTGCTGACCCGGTCGATTGCGTTCTCTGCGATTGTGATACGACGGCAATCGATGCGCTCGACTTCCTCGAGTTGATTCAAGAGACAGAACCCGCGCTTCCCGTCATCTTGCTCTCCGATACGGTGAGTGACGAACTGGCGGTCGACGCGCTTCGACAGGGCGCCGCCGACGTCCTTCGGAAAGACGGTGACCTACACTATACCGTGCTTGCGAACCGAATCCGCACGATCGGCGGCCGTTATCAGACCGCGCTCACGATGCAAGTCTTCTATCAGGCCGTCGAACACGCCGGCCACTCCATCTACATCACCGACCCCGACGGCGTTATCGAGTACGTGAACCCGGCGTTCGAGACGACGACGGGGTATTCGGCTGACGAAGCGCTCGGAAACACTCCGGCGATGCTTCAATCGGGCGCACACGACGAGGCGTTCTACACCACGCTCTGGGAGACAATTACGGGCGGGGACGTCTGGGAGAACGAGATTATCAACGAGCGGAAAAACGGAGAGAGATACTACGCCGACCAGACCATTGCCCCGCTCACCGACTCGCAGGGCACGATTCGGTACTTCATCGCCATCAACAACGAGATTACTGAGGCGAAAGTCCGCGAACGCGAACTCGAAGAACAGAACGACCGCCTCGAATCGTTCGCGTCGCTACTCTCACACGACCTCAGAAACCCGCTCAACGTCGCACACGGCCATCTCGACCTCGCCGAGGAAACGGGCGACCCGACACACTTCGAACGAGTGCGGCAAGCCCACGAACGAATGAACACCCTGATCGAAGACGCGCTCACGCTCGCCCGGCAAGGCCAAGCACTCACCAACCCCGACAAAGTTGTCTTGGCCGACGTCGTTTCTGCCGCGTGGAACCACGTGGCCACGAAGGACGCGACCCTTCAGTGTACGCTCGCTCCCGAGACGACGGTCGTCGCTGATGCGTCTCGACTGACCGAGTTGTTCGAGAACCTCTTCCGTAACGCCGTCGAACACGCCGGATCGGGTGTGACCGTTACGGTCGGCGAACTCTCGGACGGCACCGGCGTTTTCGTCGACGACGACGGACCCGGAATCCCGGAATCCGTTCGGAGTGACGTCTTCGAACCGGGGTTCACGACCGACGACGACGGCACCGGCCTCGGCTTAGCGATCACTCAGGAGGTCGCGAACGCACACGAGTGGGAGGCCAGTCTCGGCAATAGCGACCAGCAAGGCGCGTGCTTCCGATTCCAGATACCACCCGACCGCTGGCAGCACGGCAGTCAGTGACGTCATCCGTGTCTACGTGTTCGATTGTTGGAACTCCTTGACGACCTCCAGATACTTCGTTCCGTACTCCGTTCCGGTGAACGTCCCCGGTTCGATAGTGTGTCCCTCGATCCAGTCGTTGTACGGGACGAAGACGCGTTCCGTCGTCCGATACTGATCCGCCAACTCGAGGAGCTGCCGAAACCGCTTTGGGTCGCGTGGAAGGTAGCGATCGGTCGTCCGATAGTCGCCCGTATCCCACCGCTCGTCGTAGCCGGGGCGTGCGAGCGGGATGAACTCCATGTCGTGCTCTCGTGCGAACGCTCGACACGCCTCGAAATCCGCTTCTGCTCGTTCGAGGACTGCATCCCATCCGCCCCGCGTGCCGTGGAACCACGTCGTGAGCGCGTCGAACTGCTGTGCCAGCTCGCGCAAGGGCGCGAGGTCCTCGTGGTCAAGATACGGGCCGGCGGCACCGATGCCGAAGAGGACGTACGGGTCACCCCGTTCCGTTCGTGCCATCTCACGGACGGCGTCGGCGAAGCCTTCGAAACTCCCGAACTCGTCGAGGAGTTTACGTCGCTTCTCCTCTTTTACCGCTAGCACCCGCCAGTTCCACGTGTCGAGTACGGGACGCCCGTCGATGGTCACTGCGTTGTCTCGACTAAGGAACCGCTCCCGGAGAAACGACAACGTTCGTGGAAGGACGGCGTCTTTCCAGCTTTTGTCTATGTTCCTGTCGAATATCGACTTGATGTACGTCGGCAAAATATCGATCTGATTCGCCAGATCGGATTTGAGGAACGCCTCCGCCCACGGCCGCTGGTCTCCGTAATCGTACGCGACGTGGGTGAATCCGAATCCGGTCATCTGGTCGATGTGGCGGCTCGTGATTTCCGGCGGAATTGGGCTATCGTAGATGCCGATCGCCGGTTCGGTGTCTACCTCGTCACTGAGGTTGTTCGTCAGTGCACCGCCGGCCTGCGATAAATAGAGGCCTCCGAGGTTCAGCCGCGGATTCTCCATTTTGTCGTACTTCCGGACGTACTGTTCGATCGTTTTCCGAGTCCTGTTCCCCATCGCATCGGTGAGTGTCACCGTGACGCGATTCGGCTCACCCACGGTCGCCCCGTCAGAGTCCGTTACAGCAACAGTCGGCTCCGTCGAAACGGTCGGTTCCCCCGATACTGACTGCTGTAAGACCGTCTCTCCCACCACCTGTACGCGGAGCCTGTGTAACCCCGCGGTGTCTTCTCCTTCGATGGCCAAGTGTAGTTTTCCCGCGCTGGGCGGTGTTCGGGATTTCACCGACAGCGACGGTGGTGTCGCGTCCAATCGGACCGTCGCTTCAGTGTTGTTACCGGCGACGTCACGGACTCGATACTGGACGATGGGTTGGTCTGCGGAACTGGTACGCGGGAGATCGGTGAGTCGTTCCTCGATTCGGGCATCGTCGCCCGTCAGTTGCTTCGTTATCGTTCGGTCTCCGTACGTGATGTCGGCTGACGCTAACTCGCGGTTGTCCGTGACGGTCATCGACACCTCTAGAACACGTCCGCCGTCCCGAGGTGTTGCGCTGTACTCTTCGATTTTCGGCGGTTTCTCGTCTACTGGGGTGGATACGGATGAGGTTTCGCTGTTTGTCGTGGTGGCTGTCGCCGACGTTTTCTTGCTGGTGGTCGAGGAAGCGTCCTGACTGCTGTTGCACCCGGCGAGGGAAACTACGGAGCTTGCGGCAAGCGCCCGAAGCAACCTTCTTCGGGACCGAATCGTATAGCCAGACATTGTCACGAATGATTAACTATCCTATTGTTAAGATAATATGATAAAGATTGGGTTGGTCTCACCAATCGAGTCAACCCACCTGCCAGACCCACCGCCCTAGCTACCGACTTCCTCAGGAACTGCCGTTCAGGCCCAATACAGGACTATCAGCCTGACTGTCTAACGCGCTGGTTCATCGAACCATCGCTTCGAAAACGCGCGCCTCGATTTTACGGAGGTGGTCGCCGACGGTGGAGGGTGAGAGGCCGACCGCGTCGGCAACGTCTTCGTGGGTGGCTTCGCGCGGCGCTCGATAGTATCCGACGGATACGGCGGCGGCGAGGACGTCTTCTTGCCGACTCGTCAACAATCGCGTGAACCGTTCTGCGTTCGGGTCGTACGCACCGGTTTTGACGACCTCGAACTCGATCGAGTCCACGGTCTTCGCCTGCTGGAAGATCTGTTTGAACGCGGATTCGTCCCCGATGAACGTGACCTCCTGGCTCCCGTCGTCGCCGAACAAGATCGGTGTCTCGACGACGAGCTCTGCGTGGTGATGCCAGTCGAGAATTCGTTTGACCGGCGGTGTCGGTTCGAACTGACTCACGGCCATCCATTGCTCGTCACCGGACACCATATAGGCGTGAACGGACGGTGACGACGACATGATCTCTTCGTATCGGTCCCGGTCGCCGCTCCCCTCTGCCAGAGTGAGGACGGTTCCGTCGTCGAGAAATTCCACGTGGTGGATCGCAGTGCGTCGAATCGCCGGGTCCGCTGAGAGTTGTTCCCCCAACGGATGAAAACCCAGCCCTTCCGTTGGCGTCAACCGAACCGACATATACCGCATAGAACAGGCCACACGACCAACCATCTTAAAACGGCGCGGATAACCTCCCGTACGCGGTTCCATACCGGAGGCGTGTCTTCATGTATGACGACGCACGCCCACGCAGAGACCGAGGGAACACGGACGCAGTCATCACTCGCCCGGCACGACGATTCGAGCCCGGACATCGCAATCGTCGGCGGCGGAATCTGTGGACTGACGACCGCAATCGCGCTCGAACAACGCGGTTTCTCGCCGACGGTGTACGAAGCCGCGTCCGAGTATCGATCAGTCGGCGCCGGCATCCTCCTCCAGACGAACGCACTACTCGTCTTCGACCGACTCGGCCTCGCCGACGCTATCTGTGACGCCGGCAGACAACTCGACACGGGCGGACTGCGTTCGCCAGCCGGTCCGTTCATGACGAAGTTCGACGTGAACGGCGTCGAACGCAGTGAGTTCGGGTACGGGTTCGTTGCGATTCACCGCGCGGACCTCCAGGAACTCCTCCTCGATGAACTGGACACACGCGTTCAAACCAACCGAGACTGCACCGACGTCGTTCAAACTGACCCGCCAGTCGCAGTCTTCGACGACGGGAGCAAAATCAGTCCGGACATTCTGATCGGAGCGGACGGGATTCACTCGACAGTCCGTGACGCCGTCGCACCCACCGTCACCCCGCGCTCGCTCGACGGTGTCGCGTACCGGGCCCTCGTCACGCTCGACCTGCCAACACCATACCAGTCACAGGGCTTCGAGATCTGGGGAACCGGCGCCTATACTGGTGGGTCGCCAATCGATGCGAATCGGTTCTACTGGTTCGCCACGGCGCCCAAACCACTCACCGGCGACCACGCCGGCCCGGACGCGGTGCAGTCGGCGCTCCGGAACCACCTCAGCGGCTATCCCGAACCGGTCCCGGAGATCCTCGACAACCTCGACCCGTCCGACCTCATCCTGACTGCCCTAGAAGACCTTCCCCCACTCTCCGCGTGGTCGCGCAACCGCGTCGTACTCGCCGGCGACGCCGCTCACGCGATGCTGCCGTTCGCCGGGCAAGGCGCAGCCCAAGCGATCGAGGATGGGTTGTTGCTCGCCGACGCGATCGCAACCAGCGACACCCACGAACAGGCGTTCCAGACCTATGAATCCGAACGGAAACCTCGCGCGGACCGCGTCCGCCGTGAATCCCATCGGCTCGGTCGCTTCGGAACGTTACAGTCGCGGTTCGCGTGCCGGCTTCGAAACGCCGCAATCGATACCATTCCCGACGCGGTGTTCCGGCGGATTCGGCGACGTCAGGCTGCTGGAACCTCCCTCCCGGACTGAACGCGCCGCCGGGGACGGACGAAGACAGGTGCGAGCGCTCGTGTCGGATAGCGATACCTCCAAATCATCGGAACGTGACTGCTCCCGATACATGCGGAACGCCGGACAAAACGAGTGTCGACGCACTCGGGGCTGCGCCAGAACTGAGTGCGTCATCCAGCGGAGGGCGTGATGGCGGGGGCTGTAATCGAAACGCAGGACGACATCGACTCCGCGCGCGGGTGGCTGATCGTCGTCCTCGGCGTCTGCATGCTCACCTCCATGTGGGGAGTGTTGTTCACGTTCACCGTCTACGCCGACCAGCTCGCCGCGACGTTCAGCGTCACCGCGTTGCAGGCGTCGTCGGTGTTCTCGCTCATGACGGCGTTCTTCCTCGTCGTCGGCGGACTCTTCGGCGTCTTCACCGCTCGATTCCCTCTCCGACCGGTCGTCGCCGCAGCCGGAGTCGGGCTCGCCGTCGCTGGCGGTCTCCTCCAAGCCGTGAACTCCTACCTCGGCGTCCTCGTCGCGTTCGCGGTTCTCGGCACCGCCGGCGGCACCATCTTCACCATCGTCGTCTCGCTGACCCCGCAGTGGTTCGACGAGCATCGAGGAATCGCGACGAGTATCACGATGTCGGGGCTCGGCCTCGGCCCGCTCGTCCTGCCGGTCGTCTGGCTTCGTCTCTTCGACCGGATGGCGTTCCGTTCCGCGTTCGCCGTCGTCGTCGGAACCACCGCCGCCATCGTCTTGACCTCGAGTCTCGTGTATCGCCGGCCACCGAGTCACGCCCGGAACGCGACCGCCGTCGACGTCACGTGGCTCCGCGCACGTCTCGGAAATCGCGCGTTCCAGGGGACGGTCGTCGGATACGCGCTCGTCTGGGCGTGGTACTACGTCTTCTCCGCTCACCTCGTCGACATCCTCACGGCGAACAGCGTGAACCGAACCGTCGCCGCGACAGGCCTCAGCATCATCGGCGGCGTTAGCATCCTCACCCGCGTCACCGGCGGGTTCGTCGGGGACCGTGTCGGCCGCCGGAAGACGTTCCTCGCGGGCGTCGGCCTCGCATCCGTGTTCATCTTCGCCGTCCCGTTCATCCACTCGACCGCCGCCGTGTACCTCGTGCTCGTCGGCCTCGGCGCGGGTCTCGGCCCGCTCGCCTCGCTCTGGTCGCCCATCGTCCTCACACGCTTCGGCCCGGAGAACGCGACCGCGACCATCGGCCTGCTCAACATCACGACCACGCTCGCCGCGTTCCTCGGCCCGCTCGCCGTAACCATCCTCGACAAAACAACGGGCGGGTACGTCGCCCCGCTCGTCGGCCTAAGCGCCGTCACGTTCCTCGGAGCCGCGCTCTTCTATCGCGGAACGGCACCAACAATAGACTAACGACCGTCGTTAGAAGAAGTCTCCACGGGCACGAAGTTCCAAGGCAAACGGCCTCAAAGTTGAACTGGGAGTCCAAATGGATATCACGAGCGACCCGGAACGACCGTCCGTCGACGGTCCCGAGGAGTACTTCACCGGCGACGTCCGCATCGACCCGCTGTTCGACCCGGAAGGCGACGCACGCGCCGCCGCGGCGAGCGTCACGTTCGAACCCAACGCGCGCACCGCGTGGCACACCCACCCGCTCGGCCAGCGACTCGTCGTCACGAGCGGCGTCGGCCTCGTCCAACGCAAAGACGGCCCCGTCGAGGAGATCCGCGCCGGCGACGTCGTCTGGTTCCCACCCGGCGAAACGCACTGGCACGGCGCAAAACCCGAAAAGAGCATGACCCACATCGCTATTCACGAGGAGGAGAACGGAACCGCCGTCACGTGGCTCGAACACGTCACCGACGACGAATACCCCGCAAACGAGTGAGCGCGGTGTTCGTTACGGGCCGAGTGCGGCAATGTCAGCGCCGACGGTCGCCAGCGCATCAGCGGGGTTCGGGTCGCTGTCAGCGAGATGCGTGTAGTGGTGGGTCGGAATACGTGAAAGAGCGGTCGTGACCGCGTCACTGTACGCGTCGACGCCCGGTTCTGTCGGGGCCTCGCCACCCCAAGTATCGCGGATGACCGTCATCGAATCGATCCGGACGTCGAGCGTTTGCGGGTCGTAGCGCGCCAGTAGTTCGGTGAGTCCGAGGTGGAGCGCGACGTACTCGGCGGTGTTGTTCCCCGTGCGGGTGCCGACGGGGCGGCCGAGACGCGCGAGTTCGTCGCCATCGCCGTCCGTGATGACCGCCCCCGCGCCCGCCGGGCCGGGGTTCCCGCGCGAACTTCCGTCGACGTAGAGGACGAACGACTCCCCGGTCTGTTCGGGGACTGCCGGCCGACGAATATCAGTGTCTCGGAGGGTTTCGAGCGCGCTGCGTAACTCACCGCGGCTCGTCGCCGGGTCGAACAAGCCGCCGTAACCGGGGACGGCGGCGTCGATTTCGTCCGTCGCAACCGCAACCTCGTATCCGACGTCCGCGAGTACCTCGTCGACGAGCGATGGGAGCGGCGATAGATGCTCCACCGGGAGGTGGTCATCAGTCACGAGAGGCCCCCCTGCCGGCGACTATGCGTACGCACCGTCGGTTGGTCCGCTTCACTCGACCAGTTTCCCCACTGCACACGACACTATTCGTTCTCGAGCGGGATAACCGCTACTCGCATGTCGCGGGTCGCCGAATTCGGTCCGGTCCGACGCCGACTACCTCCGCGTCGCCCTGTGGGGCTGTCGCTGTCTGACGGACGACACCGAGGTCTTCGAGTATTCACGCGAGTGCGGTGTCTTCTCTCTGTCGAGCGTGTGCGGAAACGTGAACATTAGTTCAACACCGTCCCGAGGGAGTTGGGGTCGAGGTCGGCGTAGCGCACGATCGCGTCGAACACGTCGCCGGCGAGTTCGTCGCCGGCGGTGATGCCGCGTTCGGGGGTCTCGCGGAGCGAGTCGGTGATGAACTGGTCGGCGACGGCGGCTTTCCGGGCGTTCCCGTCCTCGTCGAGTTCCCACTGGGCTTGTTCGAGCAGGAGTGCGGCCGTCGTGACGTCGAAGATGTAGTTCGTGAGTTCCTTCGCCTGTCGCTGCGCGTAGGCGACGTCTTCCGTCCCGACGGTGGCGATGGCCGCCGTCAGTCCGTCGCGTGCGTCGTCGACGGTCTCCGCGAGGTCGGCGAGTTCGGGGTGGGCGACGGCGTCCAACCGGTCGTCGATGAGCGCCAACAGCGGTTCGTGGGCGTCTTCGCGGTCCATCGCGCGGAGGACGTCGAGCGCCATCACGTTCGACGCGCCTTCCCAGATGGGGAGGACGTGTGCGTTCCGGACGAGGCGGGGGTTGGCGAACGTTTCGACGTAGCCGTCGCCGCCCTTGATCTCCATCGCATACGTCGCGGTGTCGACGGCCAGCCGCGCCGTCTTGTACTTCGCGGTCGGCACGAGAATTCGCATGAGCGCCTGTGCGTCCTCGTCGGTGCGTTCGCGCTCGTGGAACGCGTCGACGGCCGCGAAGGTGAACGCCGTCGCGGCTTCGTGGTCGGTCGCCATCTCGAGGAGGTCGCGGCGCATCAACGGATGTTCGTCCAGGCGCTTTCCGAACACTTCGCGGTTTGCGGCGTGAACTTTCGCTTCCAGCAGGCTGCGACCCATCGCCGCACAGGAACTGATCGCGTTGTAGAGGCGTTCCATGTTCAGCATCTCGGACATCTGCTGGAAGCCGTTCTCCGGTTCTCCGACGAGATAGGCTTCAGCGCCTTCGAAGACGACTTCGCCGGTCGGGACGGTGACGGTTCCGAGTTTGTCCTTGAGTCGACGGAACCGGTAGTCAGTTGGGTTGCCGTCGCGGTCGTGCGTCGAAACGAGGAACAGCGACAGTCCCTCGGTGCCGTCGGGCGCGTCGGGGCGCCGTGCGAGGACGAGTGCGGCCGCGGAATCGACGTTCGAACAGAACCACTTCTCGCCGTACAGTTCGTAGGTTCCGTCGTCCTGCGGTTCGGCGGTCACCTGGTTCGCGCCGACGTCGGTCCCGCCTTGTTTTTCGGTGAGGAACATCGCGCCGGTCATCAGGTCGTCGTACTCGCGGGCGGTGAGACCGTCGTAGAACTCGTCCAGCGAGCCGTCGTCGAACTTGTCCAATACGAGGGCCGCCCCGCCCGTCATGGCCCCGGGACAGCCGAGTCCGACGCTGGAGGCGTACTCCATCAGGTAGAATTTCCCGAAGTGGAAGGGATACGAGGCGGGGTCGTCGCGGCCGGGGGGCGCGGTGAACGCGTTGGCGATGACGCCGTCTTCGTAGACGAGGCGTTCGTTCTCGATGTGTGCAGGGTGGTGCGTGACTTCGTTGACGAGAGTGCCGTTCTTGTCGTAGGTGGTGAGTTCGGGAGGGTTGTCGTCGGCGATGTCTGCGTTGTCGGCGACGGTGTAGCCGATGGTTTCGCCGAAATCTCGGAGATTCGACTCCCCCCAGTCGAGTTCCTCCGGGTCGCAGTGGCGGCGAAGCTCGAATTGAAGCGTTCGGTCGTACTCGTAGTAGTTGCAGTGTCGCCCCTCGTCGAGAGTGGCGTAGTCTAAGGCACCCATGAAAACACATACCACAAACAACTGTTAAAACATTTCCGCATAAATTTTGTTTCATTAAATAGAACAGCGACATGGTGCGATATTTAGTTGGTTTATACGCCTAGAGCACCACAGACAGACCCTAATACAGGGCGTGCCACTAATATCTACAGATATCGAACTAATTTCCAGTCCGGCACACACGTAAACTCGACACCATTCGGGAGACCGGGTACAGCGTCAACGACGAAGAGTCCATAGAGGGCGTCTACGCCGTCGGCGTCCCGATCAAACGAACCGATGGGGGCCCGCTCGGTGCGCTGAGCGTGTCCGGGCCCGCGCACAGACTCCGAAACGAACGCTCAGAACGCGACCTCGCAGACCGCTTACTCGAAACCGCGAACGAACTCGAACTGAATATCGCATACTCGTGAGCCGGCCGCGAGAGTGAACGTGGGACAAATCAGCGTTGTAGCCTCCCGATCATTCTTAACTCTGGAAGCGGAGGCATCCCACATGGATCGACGGACGTGGCTCGGTCTCTGCCTCGGGGCGTTCTCGGGTGGGTGTCTCGGTCTATCGACGCCGCCGAAAAAAGAGATCGCGTGGCTTCGTCTCACGAACGCCCTCGATTCGGCGCGCACCATCGAGGTACGCATCGAAGAGGACGAAACAGCCGTGTTCGAAGAGCAGTACCACCTCGGCACCAGTTCCGACCGAGAGACCGTCCGCGTCGAGGAACCAGTCGACAGCGCGGGTCGCTACTCGCTCTACGTCGACACCGGCGACCAAGTCGCCCACCTGCCGCCCTCCGAATTCTCCGACATCGGTATCTCCGAACGCTGCATCGGAGTCCAGTACACGCTTCACGACCGCGGAACGACGGGCTTCGAATTCACGGGCGTCGAAACCTGTTAGCCCACTCCACGACAGCCATCCACGAGACGAACGCGCCGTAACTGAGTGGACCGCCACCGGGGCGAACCCCGAGTTCCGCGCCACGGTTGTTCGTCGAGCGGTATTTCCGAGCGACCGCGATGCGACCAGACGTTCCGACGCAGGCTGAACCACGACCACCGACGAAGCACGAGAATCGTCAGTGGGCAGTTCGCCGAGAGACAGTCTGCACGCACACATCCTCGCGGAACAGCGACTCGTCAGGAGAGTTCGGTCTCCGAGAGCATCGTTTCTGTTCGCGCCCGACCTAGTTCCGTTCCGTGCTAACACTTAACTAAGACCGTCGTGACTGAAGAGGTACGCATGCCTGAGCCAGTCATCGCGTCGGTCGGTGCCTCGCCGCTCGGCCGCACAGACCTCCCGGGGCGGGACCTGTTCTCGGTCGCCCTCGCGGAGGCGTTCGACGACCTGCCAGACCCCGCCGAACTCGTCGAGGCGGTCTACGTCGGCAACCAGTCGGAGAGCTACGAACACCAGATCATGTACGGTACGCTGCTCGCCGAGTGGGCCGGCCTCCGGCACGTCCCCGCCGAACGGGTCGAAGGCTGTGCCGCGGCGGGCGCGCTCGCGTTACGCCACGCGGTCAAGGACGTTCGGAACGGTGAACACGAGGCCGTGCTCGCGTGCGGCGTCGAGAAGATGACCGCCGGTGGCACCAGTGGTGCGACGGACGCGTTGTCGGCGGCGTTCGACCGCGCTATCGAACAGCGCTCCGGCATCACCGCACCCAGCCAGTACGCATTGCTCGCGAACCGCTACCTCCACGAGACGGAGGCGACGGAACGAGACCTCGCCGAAATCGCCGTGAAAAACCACGGTAACGCTGCGCGTAATCCGCGCGCGCAGTTCCCGAAAGAAATCGACGTGTCGACCGTGCTGGAGTCCAATCCGGTTGCCCCACCGTTGAAACTCTACGACTGTGCGCCGGTCGGGGACGGCGCCGCGGCCGTGCTCGTGACGACCGCGGACCTCGCGGCGGAACTCGACCGGCCGCAAGTACGGGTCGCGGGCAGCGGGGCGTCCGCGAACAACCTCGCGGTCGCCGAACGAGACATGACGAACATCGCGGGCGCTCGCATCGCCGCAGAGACCGCCTACGAGGAAGCAGGGATCACCGCCGAAAACGTCGACATCGCGGAAGTCCACGACGCGTTCACCGTCTGCGAAGCGCTGCTCGCGGAAGCCGCCGGGTTCGCGCCCACGGGCAAAGGCTATCAGAGTTATCTGCCGCCAGCAGAGCGGGCGGACGGCTGGACGGACGTCCAGTTGAGTTCGAGCGGCGGCCTGAAGGCTCGCGGCCACCCGATCGGCGCGACAGGACTCTTGCAGGCGCTCGAAGCCTACGAACAACTCACGGGCGCAGCCGGCGACCGCGCTGTCGAAGACGCCGAGACGGCGTTGTTGCTCAACGAGGGTGGCGTCGCAGACGCCGTGACCGTCGGGCACGTGGTTACGACGGCGGAGGCACCATGACGGGTGACAGTCTCGACGCGAGTGACCCACGGACACTGCCGGGCTTCTTCGACGCGCTCGCGGACGGCGACCTCCTCGGCGGCGTGTGCGCGGACTGCGGCCAAGTGTTGTTGCCGCCGCGACCAGCGTGTTATGCCTGCGGTAGTCACGACGTCGCCGTCGAACCGCAGTCACGTGAGGGCCAGGTGTTCGCGGTCACGGCAGTCCACACGCCACCCCCCGCGTTCGCGTCAGATGCACCGTACACGGTCGCAGTCGTGGAACTCGCGGACGGCGGCCGCCTCCTCGGCCGCGTGAGCGCTGATTACGACGACGTCACCATCGGTGATCCAGTCGAACTGACGGCACGGGAACCGACGGACGCGGAACGAGAAATCGCACTCGACTACGAGGCCGACTGGCCCATTCACGTCTTCGAACCGCGGTAACGCCTCGCGCTGGTAGCGCTCTACCGTTGGGTGGTATGGCGCGAGTCTCGGTGTCCGTTTTCTAGAGGTAGCGTTCGCATTCGAGGAGGAATTGGTGGAGGTTCCGACCGATGTTCCGGTCGAACGTGACGACGACGCCCTCGTCTTCCTCGACGCGGAACTGGATGCAGAACGCGGTATCGAATGTGTGGACGGTCGCCCGGTAGTCTCCGAACACCTCGACTTTGGGGGCTTCTTCGAGAACATTCATGTGAATGGCCCAGACTGCTTGCTGGAACTGTTCGAGGCCCCCTTCGAGAAATTCGGTTTCCATATCTTCGCGTGCGTAGTGGAGTTGCGCGTCACTCTCGGAGTACGAGAATACGGAGAGGAGGCTGTCGCCTGCTTCGTGCTGACAGTACGCGGTCAGCCGTTGATACTGCGTTTCCATATACGAGCAATACCTGTGAATCATAAACAACCTCTGGCAGTCGTCGCTTCGACCCCCTCGGGTGTTACCGGGTGAGCGACATCAGTCACGACGGCGGGAACGGTAAAATAAATTGTTGTGATTGTGGTAACTCACGGGAATTGTTAAGATTGGCGCTCGTCAACGCGAGAGTACCGGGAAACCCGGTGTCGCTATGCGTCGGGCACAGTTGGGTTACGGTAGCACCCCCGGTGTCACGGTCGGGCGCGGGAAGCCTCACACACTTCCCGCACGCGCTCTCCCCGAGCCCCGACTTCTCACACCACTTCGTTCAGAATACTGGACACCGACACGTCTTCACCCGGCGGGTCGTGTCATCGTGTCACACACCTGTAGCGGTCGTCCCGACCGCATGAGTCGATGTAACAGTCTCGTTAGCCGTCCACGCCGTGGATGCGGAACGTAGCACCGCCGCTCGCGCTGTCAGCGACCTCGATCGTCCATCCATGGGCCTCGACGTTTTCGCGCACGATATCGAGACCGACCCCCGAGCCACCGGTCGTGTATCCGCGTTCGAATACACGATCCCGGTCGACTGCAGGGATACCGTCACCAGTATCCGACACGTAGAACCCGTCCTCCAGATCGCCGACGGTCACCGTCACGCCATCCCCGCCGTGTTCGACCGCGTTTGCCAGAAGATTGTCGAGGATCTGCTTCAATCGACCTGGCATCGCGGAAATCGTCTGCTCGGTCTCGACGACGAGCGTCTCCTTCGCCGTCTCGATGCCGCGCCAGCACCACTTAACCGTCGCCGCCAGCGAGACCGATTCCACCGTCTCTGCGTCCGTCATCGCCTGCGCTTGGGAACGCAGGTCCCCGACGATCTCGATACTCCGGTCTATCGCGTCCGCCGCACGTTCCAGATTCGGTTCGTCACACGTCTCACGCGCGAGCTCGAGTCGTCCCTCCGCGACGGCGAGGGGATTCTTGAGGTCATGGCTGACTCGTCGAGAGAACTCCTCTAACTGCTCGTTCTGTTGCTCTAAATTCTGTTGGTACTCTCGCTCGGCAGTGAGGTCCTGGAGGACTTTCGTGAATCCGCGGAGCGACCCGTCGTCGTCGTGGACCGCCGTGAGTGTGAAGTCCGCCCAGAACCGAGTTCCGCTCTTATCGACGCGCCATCCGCGACCCGTGACAGCTCCGTCCGTCTCAGCACGGGCGAGTAATCGTTCCGGCGTTCCCTGATCGACCGCCTCGGCAGGGAAGAACGTTCGATAATGGGTGCCGATGATTTCGTCTTGAGCGTATCCCTTGATCTGCTCTGCCCCCTTGTTCCACGTAGAGACGGTCCCCTCCGAGTCCATCATGAAAATCGCGTAGTTCGCTACCTCATCAACGGGCTCAAGAGTCACTACGCCCCGTTTTCGCCATACGGACTAATATTCCTTCCTGATACTCCACTCGACGAAACCGTGTTCGTCCCCGTTGCGGCCACGAACCGAGCGAGTCTCCGCACCTCACAGGGTTTTATCCCCTTGTGCTTTCGATGTTCGAGTATGACTTCTTGGCGGGAGAACGCCGACGCCGGAGTCTTCGTCGTTCTCCTCGGAGTCGCCTTCTTCGCGTTCGCCGGCCTGCAGGAGGTTTTCGTCAGAGGGAGTCTGGTCGATGTTCTCCAGGCAGTGTATATCGGTGCCGCGGCGGTCCTGGTTATGGTCGCGGGTGCGTGGACGCTCTATCGTGGCTGGTCGCGGTCCGTCCAGCGCCGAGTGCTCGGTTGGACGGTCCTCGGGGGTGGTTTCCTGTTCGTCCTCGGTCTGCTCGGGACGGCGGATTTGGGAATCCGGGGTTACGAACGCCTGTTCATCCTGGATCATTTGACGACGTCCGGGTGTCTCGGCGGCGTGACGGTTGGACTGTACAACGCTCGCGTCCGCCAGTCTCAGCGACAGATTCAGGCGGAACGCAATCGGTTCGAAACCGTCGCGCAAGAACTCCCGCTCCCGGTGGTGGTTACGGACCTCGACGGGACCGTCCACCTCTGGAATGACGCCGCAGAAGACCTGTTCGGGTATGCGGCGAGCGACGTCCGTGGGGAGTCGATGCCGACGATTCCGGCAGGCGGTGAGGACGAATACGACGAGTATCTCGACCGACTCGCGCACGGTGAGGAGATCGACGGGCAGCGAACTCACTTTCAAGCACGGGATGGAACGCGCTACGATGTCGAACTCTGGGCAACACCCGTCACCGATCCGTCACTCGACGCCCCGGTGGCCGTGTTCGTCATTCGGGATCGGACGTGGGTCGAACTCCTCAGCCAACAGAAGACCGTTCTCGAACGCGTACTCCGGCACAACCTCCGGAACGAACTGACTGTTATCCGGGGGTACGCGGACACGATTGCACGCGACGACGGCGAGCACACCAGCGAGGCGGCTGCGATTCGTGGGGCGGCCGCACGCCTCGTCACGCTCTCCGAGCACGTCGACCGCCTCAAACGACTGGATACGTCAGTGACCACGCGGAACGTGAGCGACTGCGTTCAGGACGTCGTTACGGAGCTACAGGCCGAGTATCCGACGGCCGAGATAACGGTCGACGCCGCCGGAGACGTTGCCGTCCAGACGGTTCCACTGTTGCAGGAGGGGTTGCACGAAGCGATCGAGAACGCCATCGAACACACGGACGACCCGAATCCACAGGTGGCCGTGTCGGTCGATCCGAGCCCCGCGGACGTCGTCCGGGTGTCGGTCGCCGACCGCGGCCCCGGCATCCCCGACTCGGAGTGGGCGGCGATCGAAAATCGGACGGAACAGCCGTTGTCACACGCGTCCGGCCTCGGCCTGTGGGTGATGCAGTGGGCGGCCGCACGCACCGGCGGCCACCTCGAGAAAACCGACCGCGACCCCGCGGGCACGATCGTGACCTTCGTCCTCCCGAAAACGAAAGCCGAGCCGACCACGGAAACACAGGTCACGCAGAACGGAGACGAACGGCACGACCGACCGACTGCGGCGACGGACCCAACGTAGAATGACGGACAAAACCGAATCCGAGAAGGCGACAGTGACGGTGGTAGAGGACGAAGTCGACCTCGCTGAACTCTACGAAGTCTGGCTGGCCGACCACTACGACGTGCACGTCACCACCAGCGGAGAAGAGGCACTCGATTGCATCGACGACGACGTTGACGTCGTCTTGCTCGACCGCCGAATGCCGGGACTCAGCGGTGACGAAGTACTCTCCCGGCTCCGCGACCGCGGCTTCGACGGCTGGGTCGTGATGGTGACGGCCGTCGAACCGGACTTCGACATCCTCGACCTCGGCTTCGACGACTACGTCCGCAAACCCCTGACCAAAGACGACCTCGTGACGACCGTCGAACGGATGCTGGAGCGAGACCGATACACGACTGACCTCCGGGAGTTCGCGCGTCTCACAGCAAAACGGGCTGCACTCACGACGAGCCACTCGGACGAGGAGTTACAACGCAACGACGCGTATCAACAACTCGAAGACCGATGGCAGACGCTGGCTGACGACTTGGAAGCGTCGGTCGCTGACTTCGACGACGCGGATTTCGAGGGGCTCTTCCGCCGACTCTGACCAGGCGCGACAGGCGCGCACTGGTGACCGACTACTGTCGCGGGTACGTGTATTCGAGGACGGTGTCCGCGTTCGCGTCGAGCACGACGACCGTATCGCCGTCGTTGTTCCACACGGCCCGATTTCGACCCCAGTAGAGATCCGACGTCGACTGCTCGCCGCTGCCCGTGTGGAGCCGGACGGTCTCGTTCGCGTCGAGCGTGAATCCGTCCGGCACGTCGAACGCGGTGCCGCTCGCGTCCGTGACCGTATACCCCGTCAAATCCAACTGTTCGTCACCGTCGTTCTCGAATTCGACGTACTCGTCGTTCAAATTCTCGCCGTCTGGTCCGTCGGGGTCGACGTGGAGTCCGGAGACCACGAGTTGGGCGGGTTCCGTATCGACGTTGTCGAAGCCGCCCGGTCGAACCACGTCTCGCCCCCGCACGTACGTCTTCTCGCCGGTCTTCGAGACGAGGTAGCCGTACGCCGACTCCAGCGTGAAGTTCGCGGCTTTCGCTGTATACGTAAGATAGAGCGCCCCGTTTTCCCGCGAGTACTGCTGTGGTTGGGCGGCGTTCTGGCCGGCGAGATACTGCTTCGAGCCGAAGTTCACCGAGTAGTTCCCCGGGTCGAGGTCGTCCGGCCCCACCCACTCGGTTTCGTCCACGCCCGCCGGCGGGTCTTTCACCGCGACCGTCAGCGATTCCTTCGAGTAGGGGTCGAACGCCGCGTGCTCGGCGTCCGGCATGACGTCGATATTCGCCTGCTTGACCGTGCGTCCCTTCGCCGGCTTGAGTTTCACCGGTTTTTCCCGGTAGAGGTCGTAGCGGTTCAATTCACCGAACTCACCCGTGAGGAAAGTCCACGAATCGACACCGCGCAGAACCGTCGGGTTCACGGTGATGGTGAAGTCGTCGCGGTCGAGGACGCCCCAGAAGGCACCACCGTCGGTCGTGTTCGCCCCCCATTCCCACGTCACTTGCTGATTGCCGCGGTCCCACGTCTCGAAGTCGTCGCTGACGCTTCGCGGGTCGTCTCGCACGGCCCACTCGCCCTGGTCGCGGCTCAGTCCCGAGAACGAGAATTTCGCCGTGCCTCCGTGGTCGACATCCGGCGACCCATGTAAGAACACGAGCGAGGAATCGACCGGCCCGTCGTAGATGAACAGCCGCGATGCGGCGGCGTCATCGATGAGGTCTCCCTCGGGGCTCGCGGACGTATTCGTATAATCGTAGAACTGCTTGACGGTCATCTCATCCTTCGAGAGCGGCGTGACTTCGTACCGCAGATACCCCTGCTGGAGGAGAAACGACGACTCTCCGGGGTTCGGCCCACCCGAAAGCGAGAGATACGTGCCTGCACTCCCGAGCGCGAGGGCGCCGACGGCACCACCGCCGATCAACAGGTCCCTGCGGCCGATTCCATCCGACTCCGGTTCGGGCGACTGCTGGCCCTGTCCATCACGTCGGCTCGACGCGGCGTCCGCCGCGTCATCAGTTTCGTCAGTCATGGTATGTGAAATGGACGATTCGACCGGAAAAGCCGACTGGCCGCGTTCGGCGAACTCCCTCGATACACGGTGGATGCGGCGGCTGCGTCTCCCTTCGACGGCCATCAGTTACTACTGGACTGCCGTCGCAATCCAAGTCGAGTCGAGTCTCTTAGTTAGATGCTCGTTGCTGCCTTCATCATGGTCGTCGGAATCGCCGTGGTCGCCGCCCTCTCCCACCGTGCGGGCTACCGACTCGGCGGCGTAATGACGATTCCCCTACTTGTCATCTACACGTTCCGGGAACCCCTGTCTCCGGCTATCTTCATCGTCGGGACGACCGCCGCCTATGGCGCACTCTGGGCGACTCGGGAGTACACGCTGAACCACGGCCGCCGCGTGTTCCTCATCGCCGCGCTCATCGGCGCCGTCGCGACCATCCTCGCCACGTACGTCATCTCCTACCACACGCCCATCTACCTCCCGTTCGACGACGCGGAAGTCGTCGCGAGCATCTTCCCCGGTGTCGCCGCGTACAACCTGATGCGTCTCGACCCCGACCGCCGGACCGCCGACGTCGGGCTGATGGCCGCGGTCTTCGCCAGCCTCACGCTCCTCGGCGTCGCCGGACTGTTCCTCCTCGAGGGACGGCCGACGCCGACACCCGCCGTCCTCTCGGTTCCGACGAGCGACCTCGTCACCTGGCTCGGCGTCGAACCACGGGGCGAACTAATCACTCAGGTCATCCCGGACTGGTTGACGGTTTCGCTCCTCGTGGCGGACGTCGCCATCTACGAGGGCGTACGCGGACGCTACGACCTCCGCCTCGCAGGTATCGTCATCATCCCCCTCATCGCCGTGTTCAGCGTTCGACTGAAGCACACGTTCGCCATCTTCGCCGTCGGCGCGACAGTCGTCTTCGTCCTGCTTTCGACCATCCACTGGCTCTCACTGTTGTACGGCCGCGTCCTCCTCGGGATCTCCCTCATCCTCGGCAGTCTCTACGTACTCTTCATCGGCGCGTTCACCGCCACGTCCCTCCCGGGGCTCACGCTGTTCTTCCTCGGATTGTTCGTCGGCGTCGCCGCCTACAACCTCCACCGCGTCTCCCCGTCGAATCGACCGGCGAGCCTCCGCCTCTCCGCAGGCCTGTTCGTGGTCTTCTACACCGTACTCGTCTTCTTCGTCGACATTCCACCGACCGGTCTCTTCGTCGAACACCCGCTCGTGTACGCGTTCACCGGTGTGGTTATCCTCGGTCTCGCCGGCGTCGAACTGTACCGACTCGAACGAGCACGGCCGTCGATCACCGCCTTCGCACGATCCTCGGTGTTCGCGAACGCCTCCGTCGACGGGGCCGACGTCGAAGCGTCACCGCTCGTCTACACGGACGAAACGAGTCACGACCAAACGCCCGATAGCGTTTCGGGGGACGACTGATGACGCACAACGAGCGCGGACGCGGCCTGTGTCGCTGGCTTCCGGAGAGCGCGGCCGAAATTCGCACGCTAGTTCATCGAACCCTCCTCAAAGGCCGCGACCATTTCGAACGCGTCGAACAGACACCGTACCGCGTCACCGTCACGGGCGTTCGCGGGAAATCGACCGTCGTCCGCTGGCTCAACGAGACGCTCGTCGACCGCGGCTACGAGACATACGCCAAGGTCACCGGGAACCACCCGGTCTCCTACCACAACCTCGACGGAACGCCCATCGAGCGCGACGGCACGACCCGGCTCTACGAGAACGCACGCGAGTTCCGTGAGTACGATCCGGTCGACGCCGCGATCGTCGAAAACCAGGGCATCCGCGAGTACACCACGCGCCTCGCCAACGAACTGTTCGACCCGCACGTGTGTATTCTCCTGAACGTTCGACGTGACCACCAGTCCACCCTCGGCGAGGACCTCGACGACATCGCTCGCGTGTTCGCACGCGTCATGCCTGAAAACACAGTCGTCATCAGCGGCGACCGGAACGACGCCATCAACGCGTATCTCCGCGACGAGTTCGCGAAGACCGGCCACGAGTTCCGCGTCGCCAAACCCGACGACGGCGCGCAGAGTCCGTTCGCGGACGTGTTCGGTGCGCGTTCAGCGCTCGTCGTCGACGAAACGCTGCGCGCCCTCGGATTGGATCCGCTCGAACCCCGCCAGATACAGGACTACATCGACTCCCTCCACCGCGAGTGGGGATGGCAGCGACTCGAAGGCGGCGGCCTCATCGCGAACGGCGCGATGATGAACGATATCGAATCCACCGAACTCCTCCGCCAGTTCCTCGTCGACCGCCTCGAAACCACCACCATCACGCCGTTCATCTACACGCGCCGCGACCGGGCCGGGCGGACGGCCGCGTTCGTCCACTACCTCAACTGGCTTCACGCAAACGACCTCATCACGGACATTCATGCCGCGGGCACTCAGGATAGCCTGCTCGAACGGCGCGTCGATGCGAACGTCGTCCACCACAGCGACGCCGCGGACACCGCGGCGGTTCTCGACACCCTCCTCGACGAGGAACGCCCCGTCTACATGATGGGGAACACCGTCGCAGAGTTCATGCGGGACCTGACCATCGAAATCGACGGCCGCGCGCTCGAATGACGATGGACACGCGAATCGCCGAACGGTACACCGTCTCCAACACTAGCGAGCGGAAGGCGCATCCGACGCCCATTGCGTCCGACACGAAAAACTCCAGCTAGTAATTGCAGTGACCCAGAATTCTTCGATGGGTTCCTGGAATATCCACCGTCTTCTGGTGTGTATCAGCCCAGAACACGGGTGGTATCGCGCGCCATGTGAGCAGTTGTCGTCTTATACGAATCGGGGCTAAGAGTCACTCGGAACAATGCAGTCGAGCACTAGCCAAACACGGTCGTCAAGCAGAAAACCCACCCAGTCCATTCGGTTTGGGTCGCTCCGCCGGTTGCTGGGTCGTGCGCGATATCCGGCCCCGCCCCCGGATCCAGAACGCCAGGGGTTCCGCGGTGACGAACATGATACGACGTGGGACGACGACGTCAGTCTGGACACCGTACTCGGTCTGCTCTCGAACAAGCGACGCCGACGGTGTATCGAACTCCTCGCAGAACAACCGGGGATCACGAAACAAGCGCTAATCACCCAGATTACCGCGGAAGAACACGAAGACGGGGACGTGGAGCGGTCGATGGCTGACGCGGAAAAACGCGTGTACGTGGCCGTCCACCAACACCACCTCCCGCTCCTCCGCGAGCACGGAATCGTCGCCCAAGACGACGACAATCGGCTCTACCCGACCAAACGAACCGCGCACTTCGTCGAGATACTCGACTCGATTCGAACGGTCACTGGATAACTCTGGGAACGTTCGACTCCGTGAGCGAGGACGCGTTCGGTGCGAACGAACGCACGTCGGCGAGACGCCCGCATCCCCCTATAACAGATAGACCGACGAGTCACGCCCGTTCGCGTCCGTTACGGTTCTTCGAAGAAGTCACGGAGGAGTGCGTTGACCCGTCCCGGTTCTTCGTGGTGGAGCCAGTGCGTGGCGTCCTCGAATCGTTCGAGGCGGCCGTCCCGACAATACTCGACGCTCTGCGCGGCCATCTCGGAGACGAGGTAGGCGTCCTCGGTCCCCCAGAGCACCATCGTCGGGACGGAGACCTCCATCGTCGGCGGGACGTCGATGTCTCCCTGGAAGGTGGCGCGATACCAGTTGACCATTCCGGTGATCGCGCCCGGTTGCGACCACGCCTCTCGGTAGCGGTCCATATCGGCGTCGGTGAACGTGTTCTCGCGGTTCGACGTGTGCATGAACCAGCTGAGCCCGCGCCAGCCGCCGGCGCGGAGAACGAACTCGGGGATGCGGGGGAGCTGGAAGAAGAACATATAGTAGCTCTTCAGTTTCTGGCGGAGTTCGTTCGAGATGACGTCCTGAAAGACCGCAGGGTGAGGGACGTTCAGAATGACGCCGCGGTTGACGCGGTCGGGGTCGCTCAGCATCGTCTGCCAGAGGACGGCGGCCCCCCAGTCGTGGCCGACGAACTGCGCGCTCTCGTGGCCGAGTTCGTCGAGCAACCCGACGACGTCGCCGGCGAGGCGGTCGACCGTGTAGGCTTCGAAGCCGTCCGGTTTGTCGCTCGTATTGTAGCCGCGCTGGTCGGGCACGATGACCCGGTAGCCCGCGTCCGCGAGCGCGGGAATCTGGTGTCGCCACCCGTACCAGAACTCCGGGAAGCCGTGCAAGAGTACAACCGGGTCGCCGTCCTCGGGGCCCGCTGTCGCGACGTGCAGCGATACCTCACCGGTGTCGACGCGTCGGTGTTCGATGTCTGCAACCATCCTGTCTTCCCCGTCGCTGTCAGTCGCCACGATCTGATCGACCCCCATTCTTGATATCGACTAACACGTTTTCGGCCTGCGAATTAAAGCTGTGGGGACGGCCACGCACGAAGCCCAGTCAGCCGTCCGGCAAATCGAAACACTGTCCACGCGGTCTCAGTGGTGTGACTCCGGCTGTCGCAGATACCCGGAGTTTCATGGCGTTCGCGTTCACTCTTCGCGGTATGGGTAGACTCGACGACGAGGTCGTACTCGTCACTGGTGCGAGCCGCGGACTCGGGAAGTCCGTCACCGAACGCTTGAGCGAGGAGGGTGCGCGCGTGGTGTTGACGGCGCGCGACGAGGAGAAACTCCAGTCGGTCGCCGCCAGCCTGCCGACGGAGTCACTCGTCGTTCCCGCAGACGTCCGGGACGCGGACGCCGTCCAGCGCGTGGTGGACGAGACCATAGAGGAGTTCGGTCGCATCGACACGCTCGTGAACAACGCGGGCGTGAGTTCGCTGAGTATCAACGACCAGCGCCGACCGATCGGCGAAATCACCGAAGACGAGTGGGATCTCATTCTCGAAGTCAACTTGAAAGGAGTCTTCCTCTTCACGCAGGCCGTCCTCGAGCACATGTACGAGCAGGGGTCGGGGAACGTCGTGAACGTCTCCTCCGGGCTCGGCCGGTACGCGACGGAGGGTGCGGCCGCTTACGTGAGTTCGAAGTGGGGGCTCGAAGGGTTCACGCGCGTCGTCTCCCTCGAAGGCGAAGACCACGGCGTGAACGCGAACTCTCTCGACCCGGGCGGCCGCGTCAACACCGACATCTGGGGCCACCTCCCCGAGGAGGAACGCCAAGAAATCCTCCAGCCGGACGTGATGGACGAAGCCGTTGTATTGCTCGCCGAACAGGGCTCGGACGGCGTGACCGGGGAGACGCACACCGCCGCAGAGTGGGAGGACGTCCTCGGATAGCCGGCACGGCGAACTCGCCGGGTCTGTATCGGTCAGAGAGCGCGATAGCGGTAACCCGATTCTCGTTTTCGGCGTCGGACAGTGGTCGTCGTGTGACCCCGAACAGCGCAGAGGTGTGTTCGATGCGGGAAAGGGACCACCGATAGCCAGCGTATTGCGTTCGCGCTACCAAGCAAACGGTGGTTAATCGTGGTGGAGGTCGTCTAGTTCGGGGTCGAACAAGTCCTCGATGTGGCAGTCGAAGTAGCGGGCAAGTTTGAATGCGAGTTCGATCGAGGGGTCGTAGCGGTCACGTTCGATGGCGTTGATCGTCTGTCGTGTGACGCCGACGGCTGCCGCGAGCGCGGCTTGACTCAGGCCGGCGTCTTCACGACGCGCGCGAACTTCGTTCTTCATCGTTTGTATCGAAGGCCGAGGTAGATAACGCCGTACAGGACGAACAGTCCCGAGAGCGTGAGAAACCCGCCCGAGACGCGGTCGGGAATGTCGGCTGTGGTCGTCCCATCGAGGACGACTATCGCACTCATCCAGAAGAGGCCGACGACGGCCGCGACCTGGAGCGTGAGTAGGCTCGTCCGTCGTTCGAGGGCGACGTCACGTTCGTCGAACAGCGTGACGTCGGTGCCCTTCCAGAGACCGGCGAACGCGAGGATACCGGCCCAGTAAACCGCGAGGCCGATCAGTTGGTAACCGAGGTTATCGGCGAGGATGAAGCCGAGCACACCGGCGAGGATCGACGCGTACAGTAATCGCCGATAGCGGCGTCGTTTGACTGACCGGGGATGAGTGGAAGTGTCAGTGGGAGTCATCTGTCGGAGGAGTCACTGGGTCGCGTTCGTTGACCGGGTTGGTGAGGTGTCATTGGTCCGTGTCCTCGGCGAGGAGATTCGTGAGCGCGGAGAGAACGCCGAACGCGAGTGCGACGCCGACTGTCGGGGCGGCTGCGTCGTCGACGAGCAGTCTCGGGACGGTCAGAACGACAGTGGTCGTTACCGCGAAGACCAGCAGTTTCCGTCGTGGCGACAGCGATGCGAACTGTTCGTCAAGTTTCGACGTCGGCAGTGCGTGACAGAGGCGTCGAAGCCGGGGGAACGATTGCGAGGGCATTTGAGATCACGTGCTGTTTGATTGTAAAGCGAACCTTCCGTAAAGTTCGCTTTACAGTAAAACGTGTTTTACACATTCACTTAGTTCCAAGGGTCGTCCAACAGCTCCGACCGGAGCGTTTCGCCCACTGATTGATGAAAAAGAGCGCGAATCTATTAGGCGAGTTCTAGTTTCCGGCGGGCGAGTGCCGCGGCGAGGAAGACGCCGCCGATGGCGACGAAGACGAGGGGGATACCGGCCTTCGCGCTCGCGGTGGTCGCGCCGACGAAATCCATCGCTTCGGCGCCATTGAGGGGACCGGTGTACCAGACCAGTAGGTAGACGAGTTCGAACAGTTCCGTCGAGCCACTCCAGCTGCCGAGCGCGAGCGCCAGCGACGGTGCGAAGATAGCGCCTCCCACGATGCCCAGCAGGCCCGTCACAGTCCCGGTCACGAGGAAGACGACGAGCACGCCCATACTGAGACCGACGCCGACGCCAACGCCGGCGAGCCACTCCGCGAACAGCTGGGCGAACGAGTGTTTCGAGGAGAACACGAGGTCGCGCATCTGATGGCGAGCCGTCTTGACGCCGAGCACCGACCAGACGAAGATCGGCCAGACGAACACGAGCGGCAGCCAGAGTCGGTGCGCCACCTCGACTGAGAACGATTGCTCGGTACCGAGAACCAGACTCACAGGGGGGCCCACGATGAGGGCGGCCGCGCCGACGTACCACCACCAGCGTCTGCCACGGACGGCGAGTCGGAGTTCAGCGGTGACGAGTCGCCAGAACGTCCCGGCGTCACGGTCCGTAACGGGTGTCACTGACAGTTGGTCGATCGGCGGTGCTTGTGCGCTCGGGTCGTCGGTATCGGACTCGTCGGTCAGCGGAGAGCCGGGAAGAACGGTCCGAACTCGGGACACAACCGACCTGCTGTCACCGCCAGTCGTTCCGGCGCGGTCGAAGAACCACGTCGCGGCCACGAGAACCGCCAGCGACGGCAGTACGAGTCCGATCCGTTGAGCGAATATCCACAGCGGCCACTCGGTGCCAGTGTAGACGAACTGCTGTGCTTGGGCCGCGGTGAGCGTTCCGAACGACGGGGGGCCACCGGGGTACGATGGAACGACCGTGAGTAGAGCGTCAATCGTCAGGTCGTACACGGCGAGTTGGCCGAGGGGGTCGACGGCGCGAAGCCAGATCGGCAACGCGGACGGGAGTGTTCCCTCCGCCGCGGACAGCGAGGCGAGGGCGAACGAAGCGAGGAAGAAATACGCGATGTTGCCGAGGGTTCCGTTCAAAGCATCGACGGATTCGAAGAACACGGCTATCGCAGCGACGACCGCGGCGACCGGGAGCGCGAACACAACGAGCGGACCGAGAAGCGGAAGAGGGTTCGTCGGTCCGACACCGTGGACGAGATGATTGAGAACGGTGGCGACACCGAGAACGGACATCAGGACGACGGCGAGCGCGATATTGCTCAGCCACTTCCCTGCCAGATACGACAGGTCCGAGACGGTGGTACTTGCGACCAACCGACCGACGCCATGCCGGCGATCACGCGCCACCGTCGAATTCATCACGTAGAAACCGGCGAACAACAGGACGGTCGCCCCCGTCACACCCGCTTTCAGACCGACGAACGCTGCGGTGTTCGTACCGCCGATGTTCGTTACCGACGCACCAGACCCGAGTTGGTAGGCCAGTTCGATCTGGCCGACGTTGACGAGATACCCGAGAAACGCGATGATGGCGTAGCCGACCACGAGTTTCCGGGAGCGGATGCGTTGGAGGAAATCCGCGCGGGCGACGTGATAGATGCGGCGCATACTAGATCGTCGTGGGTTGTTCGATCGCGTCGAGATAGGCGTCTTCGAGCGTCGGTTCGACCGGTTCAGCGCCATCGACGGGAGTGGTATCGGCGATCAGTCTGACATCGACGCCATCGGGCGTCTGCATCGAACTGCAAACCTGGTGGCGGTCGCGGATTGCTGGAAGTTCGTCACGGGGGACGACGCACTCGTACACCCGCCCCGAAACGCGCTCTAAGAGCTCCTCGACCGTGGTGTGCGTGACGAGTCGGCCGTTGTCGAGGAGGGCGAGCGTGTCAGCGGTCGATTCGACGTCGGGAACGATATGCGTCGAGAGGATGACGACACGGCCGGAGGCGGTGTTCGCCAGCGCGTTCCGGAGACGGACTCGCTCTTCGGGGTCGAGGCCCACCGTCGGTTCGTCCACGATGAGGAGGTCGGGGTCGTTCAACAGGGCTTGGGCGATCCCGACGCGCTGTCGCATCCCTCCGGAGAACGTCTTGAGCTTCCGGTCGCGGACGTCCACCAGGTTCGTGAGCGTGACCATCTCGTCGATTCGCGCGCTCGCGGTTTCGCTGTCGAGTCCGCGGAGCGCCGCGATGTAGTCGAGGAACTCGTCGAGTGTCAAGTCCGGATAGGTGCCGAACTCCTGGGGAAGATAGCCGAGTACGGAACGAACGACGTCGGGTTCGGAGACGATGTCCGTATCGTTCCAGTATGCCGTCCCTTCAGTGGGTTTCAGGATCGTCGAGAGGATGCCCATGAGGGTGGATTTTCCCGCCCCATTCGGGCCGAGGAGCCCGTGGATTCCCTCGTCGAGTTCGAGGGATATTCCTTCGATTCCCCACGTCTCAGTCCCATACTGCTTTCCGAGGTTTTCGGTGCGGAGAGTCATCGTAACTGCCTCTGGAGGGAGAGGCAAGTGCTTCAGCGTCTCGTCCGATATTTGATAAAACCCTAGCATGTATCGAGAGAGACAGTCAGCGGAGCGAACACGCCCAGTAGTCAACGACACCCATCCGTCAGCAACACGACAGTAAAGAGACGGACCCGGACAAAAAGGAATTACAATGCCGACCAGCAGTTACAATGCCGATCAGCAACACCACCACCTGACGCGTTTCGGGCTGTTAGCGAGTCCTACTCGACAGGTTCGGCCGTAGTCCGGTACGCACTGAACCGTTCTCGCGCCCAATCGGCGACACCCGAATCCTCCGTGATTGCCACGACCGCCAGCACGCCATCGGCCGAATCAAACCCGGGGACGGCGAGCGTGTCGTCGTAAACTGCGAAATCGATCGGCAGGCCGTCCGCAACATAGACGGCGGTCTTGCCGTCCGCAACGGCTCGATCGGCCAACGGCCCGTGGACCGAAGTGAACGCCTCGTACATGTCTGGCGGGAGAACCCACTCGACTCCGACGCCGGCATCGATACGGTCGAGCATCGCCTCAGCGAGCGCTGAGGAGCCAAGCGCGTTCGTCATCCCGATCACTCGGCCCTCGGTGTCACCGATAACCGCGTGCACACGATGCTCGATGCGGTACGGCTCCGCGGGGTCCTGTTCGACGATTTCTGCATCCCGGAGAGCATCGGTCTGTACTACTACCGGGCGGTGGCGTCGGTAGCCTGTATCTCGACGTAGCGGTCGGTGACCGCACTAACAGTTCCCGTGACTGAGGCGTGTTGTGCGACACTGATTGTATCTGTCGCTGGTGTCGCGACACGGTCGCCGACGTCGACCTGGTCGCCAACCGATACCGTGGGCATGCTCGGCGCGACGAGATCCGTGAAGTCCGCATTCGTCAGATACGGAATCCGGACTCGGTCCGGATTGAGCCGGCTGGTCGGTTCCGATTCGACGCCCGGCCGGTCCCACTCACGCGTGTCGAGCACGTCGATTCGACCGTTACCGAGCGAATTCGCCGCGGCCGTCGCTGCATCCAGAACGAGCAGACAGTTCGTATGTTTCCGAATCGGGAGTTCCGCGGCGGGCTCCTCACATTCAAAACACCAACCGGGACCGCCGTGAGCGAGCACGCACTCCTCGGGAATCCCGTCCGCCAAGCCGGCGGCGGCGAGGACGTCACTCGCGGGTGTACCAATCGGGACATCCAGGAATCGGTGGGTGACGTTTGCGCCATCGACGTGAACGTATTTCCGGGTTACCGGGCGCTCCTCGCGGAACGCCGCTTGAATGTTGAAGAGCGTTTCCGTGTTTTGAACGAGCCAGCCGTGATCCATCGGCACACCCTCGCTGAGAACGGTGTTCGCGACAGTGTTGAGGAGGACGCTCTCCATGCCGTACTGATAGGTATCGTCGGTGTACGCGAACACGACGCCGGATTCGCTGGACGCGTCGATCGGGAGGTCTTCGGGGAGCACGACGCGGCCGTCGGTCGCGTTCTCAAGCGGTCGGAGGTGCGACCGGTCTTTCTGTTTGGCCGCGATTACGACCACATCGAGGACCTGTGAGAGCACCACCTCGAACAGGTCGGCGAAGACCTGTGGATGAGTGGCCGCGAGCCAGCGGTCGATGCGGTAGTTCGGTTCGCTCTCCTGGTGATTCATCAAGAGGTACTCGACGTCGTCGAGGCGCTCCCATTTCGCGTACGTCGGAAATCCTGCTCCGCCAGCGCCGGCAACGCCGGTTTCTTGGAGTCGTGCTGCTGCAATCGATCGAACAGCCGGCCACTCGTCCGGAGCAGTCGACTGCGCCGCCAACTCGTTCATGATACGTAACGGTACGCCCGTTCGAGCGGTACGCGTTCTGCCGGTAATGTGCGTTCTTTCAAGTGAGGGAGGGAGTTTCAAGAGGGCGGGGACGTGCGCTTCGCGTATTCACCGTCCGAGAGACGGGGGACTACAGACCCGACGAACACACGCTCGCCAGTCTGCTGACCGCCCGCCAGCGGGAGGTACTGGAGGCCGCTGTCGAGATCGGCTACTACGGTGAGCCCCGGCAAGCCACGCTCGCTGACGTTGCCGACGAGGTCGGACTCGCCAGATCGACCGTCGGCGAACATCTTCGCCGAGTCGAAAAACAAATCTTCGAGATGGTCGTGCACTACGGCGCGTAGCCAAGAGGAGCAGTATCGGTGTGTCCAGTCTGGCCACGGCGGCGTCGGAACAACCACCGTAGGTAGTTGGAGTCCGGCAGCCGCAGCGAAGGGTTTATCCACAACCCCACGATAGTATTGTATACATTGAGCAAGACCATTGCGGCCGAAGAAGTCGAAGAGCGAACGGAAGACGTGTTCGTTCTGGACGTCAGGCCGACGTACAGCTACCGCGAAGAACACATCGCAGGAAGCCACAACCTCCCGATCTACGACCAACTGGCCGGAGACAACTTCATCGGCCTCGACGCGTCACTCGACGACCTTCCGACAGACCGCGAAATCACGGTCGTCTGCTTCAGCGGGTCAAAAGCATCGAAAGCCGCCGCCTATCTCCGGGACCACGGCTACGATGCCGCCGCACTCGCCGGCGGAATCACCGGCTGGACGGGCGCAACGACCGGTTCGGTGCAGTCCACCGAAACCGACGTGGCTCCAGCCAACTGATACCGCTCGCCGACGCAATTTAATCGACTCCATCGCCGAACTCAACACAGATAGTTGTGTGTCAGTTGTGCACAATTACTTTGGGGAGTTTGTGGCCGCGATTCGAGCCACAGTCGTCCAGTTCCCCGCCCAGTCACCGAGCCCGGTGAATTCGTATCCGTGGCGAATTCGTATCTATCGCCACCTCGATGCGTGTGTTTCTGACCGCGAGACGATGCAAAGCGCTTACCGTCGACGCATCCAGTACGCCCAGCATGGCGAGCCAGCCATCTTCGCGTCCGAGGAGAGCATTGAAAGCAGGCGGTCCACCGGCGGCTATCACCGCAGGTATCGGAGCTGGAGCGACCGGCGTCGCCGGCAACGATATCGAAGCACAGACGGACCACGTCGCTACCGGCGTCGCACGAATAGTCGGTCTCGACCCAGAGATGGGACCCGCCCTGCTTTTCGTAGTCGCTGTGCTCGTCCTCGTCGTCGCGTTCCTCCTTCCCGCCATTTTCGAGGGGCACGGCGCATAGCTCGTCACGCCCTACGAGGTCAACGCTGTCGCCGTCAAAAGTAATCAGGAAGCGCTCGTCGGACGCATATCCGACCGTGTCTAGGATGTACTTGGCGAGCGGGACTGGTGGTCCGGCGGAGTACGGGAAAGAGGCCAGTGCGCGACGACGGGGCGGAAAAGATCAGGTTCGAAACGGGAAGGGACGTTGAGGAGTCGTGTGGGGAAGGATGGACACACACACCGGATTTCATTTGTTTTCGGTCGGAGGGATGGTGGCCGGCGGGCCACCACCCGTTTTGCCGCCCCGCAACCGCATTTATTCCTACTGTTTTCGTCTAGTGCGGTTATGGTTAAGCTACCAGTATCTTATAGCTTCCGCCCAGCCTAGTCCACTCTCCAACCAACCCCACCCCTTCAATCGCGATTCAGATGAAACGCGGTGTGTGTGTGTACCCACATCCCCGTTCAAGTGAAACTCACGAAGCATGGTCCCATAGTTTTATCATCCCACACCAACATCCCCTTCCCAATGAGCTCCCGATTCGAGAAACGCCACTCTCCTTATCAAGACCGGGGCAAACTCCAAATCTCCTACGTCCCGGACACACTCGTCGGGCGCGAAAACGAACTCGACGCCTACGAAAACGCCCTCTACCCGATATTCGAAGGCGAAGAACCCAACAACATCTTCCTCTACGGCAAAACCGGCGTCGGCAAAACCGCCGCCGCCCGCTACCTCCTTCGCGAACTCAAAAACACGCTCGAAAACGACCCCGATATCGCACACTCTCTCAACAGCGTCTACGTCAACTGCGAAGGCCTCCGCTCCAGCTACCGCGTCGCCGTCGCCCTCCTCAACGAAACACGGACACACGAACACCAGATCAACGAATCCGGCTACAGCACCAGCGAGATCTACCACAAACTCTGGGCCGAACTCGACCCCACCCAAGACACCCCCAGTAATACCGCCCTCCTCTCGCCGACCGACCCGGACACCGACACCCATCCCGGAGAGACCACCATCGTCATCCTCGACGAAATCGACCACATCCAGGACGGCGAAGACTCCATCCTCTACCAGCTCTCGCGCGCCAAAGAGATCGGGAACGTGCACCCCGTCACCAAACTCGGAATCGTCGGTATCAGCAACGACCTCACCTTCACCGACCGCCTCAGCCCGAAAGTCCGCTCCAGTCTCTGCGAACGCCGCATCAGCTTCCCGGTCTACGACGCCACCGAACTCAACGCCGTCCTCTCCCAACGCGCCGACCTCGCCTTCCGGGACGACGCGGTCGACGACGGTGTCGTCCAACTCTGTGCGGCGTACGGCGCTAAACAGGACGGCGACGCCCGCAAAGCCATCAAACTCCTCCGGGAAAGCGGTGACGTCGCTCGCGAACGCGACTCGGACACCGTCAGCGAACACCACCTCGAAGCCGCCCGTGACCGCCTGCAGGTCAAAGAACTCACGCAGGGCGTCGAAGACATGCACGAACACGACCGCCATCTCCTCTACGCGGTCGCAACGCTCGCCGCGGAAGGCAACGAGTACGCACGCACGCGCGACATCTATCCGCGCTACGAGCGCATCTGTGAGTTAGCAGCGACGGATTCGTTCACGATGCGCAGCGCCCAATCTCACCTGAACGACCTCCGCATGCTGGGCTATCTCAACGCGCGCGAGCGAAACGAGGGCAGTGACGGCGGGAAATATCGACAGTACAGCCTCAAACACTCGCTTGACGTGACGCTCGAAGCGCTGTCCGATACGATCGATCGCGTCGGTATTCATCCCGCAATCGAGGGTCGCTTCGCCGAGTAGTCCCCGCACCTGTTCAAATGAAACGTGGTGTGTGTGGACAGATGAAATTCGGTGTTCCTGCAGCAGATTACAGATGAAACGCGGTGTAGGGTGTTTCAGCCGCGAAACAAGATTCAGATGAAATCCGGTGTCCGGTCCCGTGAAGAACCCTCCACAATTCAAATGAAGCCCGGTGTCCCCGCTATCCAGACAACGACACACACGGATTCAGATGAAATGCGGTGTCTGAACAGATGAAACTCGGTGTCTCCAAAGAACTGCACTCCAACGTGTATTTACTAGTTATAGCTATAGAGTATAGTTGTGTCTCTTGAGGGGTCAGATTCAGTCACCGCATGGAGTGGTATGTATCGAGAATCACTCGTCGTTCGATGAGGGCGAACCCGACGAAGATGATGAGAAAGCCGACCAGGCTCGTGAACGCCAAGCCGGTGTCGAACAGGAGGAATCCGATCGGTGCTGCGACGATTGGTTGCAAGTAGAAGTTGAGGCTCGTTCGCGCAGGTCCGATTTTGTCGATAAGGTCGAAGTGAACGGCGTACAAGACGGCAGTTGCCAGGAGGCTTTCGACGAGGACACCAGCGATAGCGGCGTGTGTCCACGTTATCGCGGTCAGTGAGCGGCCGTACACGCCCGCGATACCGTGGTTCACGATTGCTGCGAGGAGTACGCCCCACGCGGTGAGGGCGAGTCGTGGTATCGCTGGCTGCAGTCGTTGGGTGAGTACGGTGCCGAGTGAGAAAATCACGACGCTCCCGATCATCAGCCCGAATCCGACGACACGGCCCGCGTGAATGGCTGCTGTCGATGGCTGTGCGACGATTCCGACACCGATGAATCCGAGGAAGATGCCGAGTCCATCGACGAGGTCGAGCGACGCCGTCGGCAACAGGAGAACGGCGAACCCCGTCGTCAGGATTGGCATGAAACTGTAGGCGATTGCGCCGGTAGCACTGGTGACGTACTGTTGGCCGGTGAATAGAACCGCGTTCATGACGCCGAGTGTGAACACGCCGACGATCGCGACCCCGAGCAGGTCGCGTCGGGTGCGCGGGAGCAATTCGTTCGAACGCAGGAATGCGACGGTGACGAGCGCGAGGCCCGCGATGTCGAGCCGGAGTGCTGCGAACAGCAACGGCGGCACGTCCGGCATCCCGAGTTTCGCGCCGACGAAGACGAGCGCGCCACAGACACTGTACGTTCCGAACAAGAGCAGGTTCTGATACGCAGCCTTCACCGGATTCGGTTTCGCTTCCCTTTTGCATATATCTCGTGGCGGGGTCCGTCGATCTCGAGACAGCAGTACGACGACGCCCGACTCGTCTACTCACCGTCTGCAGCTCTACCGAATCACCGTCCGGTTCAGTTACTCGAAGCGAAGGGTCAACCACTCCGCTGTGTAGTACTACACAACTCCGGGCGACGGAAACTACTGGCTCCTCGTGAGATCTTTCGCGCCTTCACGGGACGTATCTGCAGAAGAAGCGTCCCGACGGTGTGCGTTCGAGACGACTCAGGCGTCAGGGTCTGGAATGCGGACTTTGTACCGACAGTCGCGGTTCGGGCAGTTGGTGGTGGCGCCCGGCGGGAGTTGGCCGGTGTACGTCCAGGTGTGGCCGCAGTTGTGGCAGGTCATCTCGATTCCCATGTGTAGTACTACACAGGATGCGGGAAGAATATACCGGCCCGCGCTCTCGGTACAACCGTCTGGTCCCTCCAGTATCGCCCCGTCTCCGCGAAAAAAGCAGTGCCGATGGGGTTTGTACTACCTCCTATCGTCACTGAAACATTAAACCGGGGCGGAAAAGTGTTAATTTATAAATTAAATTTATAATGAAACAACCCGGCCGTCAAAATGCAATGTCCGAACACAACACACTCACGGAATACCTCAAGAACAACCCGCGATTCATCGGCGTCCTCTGCACCATCACGCTCCTCCTCACCCAGACCTCCGGCGCACTCGCCGAAAAAGCCGGCACCGTCCTCGGTCCCTAATCACCGATCCGTTCGAGTAATTCCGGACTCCACAAGAACTCTCCGTCGAACACGACTGGCGCCAAATAGTCCTGCTCTAAGAACTCGAGCAGCTCCCGCTCGGAAACTCGCACCGGCGCGGTATCGCCACCGGAGATAAAGTACTTCTCCAATCGACCCAGGAACGGACGGTACAGCGCGCCCATTCGTCCGACGTCCGACGGATAGGTTTCCATCACCACGCTGTAGATTTTGTCTCGAGCCGTTGCCTGTACGTTCGTCACCGCAGGCGTTCCGGCGTCACTCTGTACCAGCGACAACTCCGAATCGCCCACGCCGACGTACTGCGACCCGATCAATTGATATCGTCGCGCTAACTCCAACGCGCCCCGGATCGAAAACCCTTCATCGAGTAGTTTTGCCAACATCACGCCGATGCGCGCTGCGTGGTCGTCCGCCACCCGTGACACCGTCGCGATTCCGCCGGATGCACCACCCAACACCAGCGCTTCGCCCTGCTCGAACGACTCACACCCGTTCAGTAAGAATGCGCGTACCCCGACCTCGTTCAAACTCGCCGGGTCTAATCGACCGTCCCGACAGTAGAAATACTCGCCGTCGAGGTGGCCGATATAGTGGACGAAGTCGGTGTCAGAGCGCCACACCTCCCGTAATTCGCTGACCGACAAATCGAACGACGTCTCCACTTCGAACGGGAACTCCTCGCGGCCGCCGTACAAGTCTTCCTCGACCTCGTGGCGCATCTCCTCGTTGTTGCACACGACGTGAATGGAGATGTCCGACCCGCTCCGGGTCCGCGATAAGTCCGCCTCGTAGCCCTCGACGAGGACTTTCGACGACCCGACCGGAACCCCGTTCCCGACGTACATACTCTCCAGCGTATCCACGTCGGGCGGCGATACGAATCGGTTCTCACCTGGGTCGTCAATCGCGTCCGGCGCCCGGAGAAACGACGAGACTGTTTCTGCGAACTCGACGGCATCCGTACTAACTTTTGCTTCCGGCTGCGGCTGCACTAACGCGAGTTCGTCGATGAGGTACGGGAGACTCTCGACGTTCTCGGCGGCGTCCGTTATCGTCGCCGTCGACCGCCACGTCGGCTCGATTTCCCGGGTCACGGCCCGCGGGATTTCCTGATAGCGGTCGACGCGTTCCGACAACGCCGCTCGATACAGCTCGCCCCACGCGATATCTCGGTCACGATACGACAACAACTCTCGCTCGAACAACGGCAGTGGGTAGAATCCCTCGACGCGCGTCAGGACATCCAGCGTGAACTGGTGTTTCAACACTGACTGCACGTCCTGACTGAACGCGAACGACGACGCCCCCGAAAACTCCGCTACGACCCGGCCATCCGCACGCAGGACTGGTTCGTCGCCCGGAACCACGTGCGCGTCCAAATAGTAGGCGAGCGGGGCGACAGCGTAGAGATACTCGCGGTCGCGCGGCACGCGAATCTCGACCCCCGTATCCGGAACCCGGTCGGGCACCCGCTGTCCCGCGTCGCCGACCTTGACCCGTGGCGGGTGGTCTCGGAGCGTCGTCCACGACCGTTCGGGCGACCGCGTCACCAGCGACCCGCCGAGATAGTTCACGACTCGATAGAGGCCGTCGAGCGACTCGTCGACCCACACGGTTTCTGTCGGTGTTCGACTCACTGACCGCGCGCCGACGTAGATATCGGTTTCTTCGTCGAGGAGAATCCGTATCCCGCCCTCCTCGTAGATCATGTGGAACGCGCCATCGAACCGGACGAACACTTTCAGGTGCGCGTCCAGTTCGAGCACGTAGGACTGGTCGGGGAACCGTCGCTGGTCGGCGTCGTGAATATCCGACACCATCGACCCGTCGAGTCGCCGAATGTATCCGGCTACCAGTTTCGGAACGCCGAACGTATCCGCGGCGAACGACCTGGTTTCCTCGACGGCGAAGTCGATTCCTCCTTCCTCGCGGTCCTTGTTCGTCGAGAAGACGTCGGTCGATGGCTCCGAGAGGACACACTCGGGAGGAATCGTCAGTCGATACTGTCGTTGATTACTGTCATCCCAAATGCGGAGCGTCCCGACGTTGTCCTCGAAGACGATGCTCACGGCGTCCCCCGGTCTCTCCGGCCCGCAGTTCGTGCCGTGCGATGTCCGTCCCCTGCCTGTCTCATTGTGAACGTTCTCCGATTCGATGTCGGCTTTCGACTATCTCCAATGACGCCCCCGGGTTCGAATCTTTCGCCTCTCGCCTCCCGAAGTCCGCCAACTCCTAACAGATAGTTGGATGGTCGTTAGTCGGCTTTTTACCGCCGACTATGGTCAGTATCGTATCCGCGAACGCACCTATATTCTTCAGAAGCTTATCAATAACAATTCGGGTAGGGTCGGTGCACACGCTTGACGCGATCTCGTGACCGACGGGACGCGGAACGACAAAATGACCGACGACAACGATTCTTCTGAACAGAGTGGTAGCGGTTTCGAACTAACCCGACGGAAGACTCTCGGCACACTGGGCGCCGTCGGCGCAGGAGCGGCGTTCAGCGGCGGCGGCGCGTACGCGTTCCTCTCCGACACGGAGGAGTCCACGGGGAACGTCGTCACCGCCGGCAAGCTCGACCTGCTAATCGACTGGGACGTTACCTACAACGGCGAACCCGAAGACCACCAGGAACCGGCGAACAATCCCGGCCCAATCTTCGAACTGTCCGACGTCAAACCGGGCGACTACGGTGAGGCGACCATCAGTCTCGACAACAAGCACAACCCCGCGTGGGTGTTCGTGGGCGGCAACCTCACCACGAACATCGACAACGGCATCACCGAACCCGAAGACGAGGTCGCCGACTATCCCGACGACCCGGACGGCACCGGCTACGGCGACCTCGCCGACACCATCATGGCGACGGTCTGGATCGACGACGGCAACAACAAACTGGAGTCGGACGAGGACGTTCTCGCCGAGGGCACGCTCCGCGAGGTGTTCGACGTCCTCTGTCGCGGCGTCCGGTTCGGCGAAATCGCGAAGAATTCGAAGGGTTATCTCGGGTTCAAGTGGGAGTTGCCCGCGGAGGTCGGGAACGAAGTACAGAGCGACAAAGTCGCGTTCGACCTGTTGTTCCACGCGCAGCAGCGCCGCCACAACGACAATCCCGACAACCCATTCCTCCCGCAGCCGGAGAAGTGGGTGGCTGAGGTGCCGAAACCGGAGGCCATCGACGGCACCGGAACGTCGTCTGGTTCGCCGCTCGAAATCGGGATGTCCGAGTTCTCCCAGAATCTCCATCCGGATCTTCCCGACACCACCGTCTGGGGGTACAACGGCTCTTACCCCGGCCCCACTATCGAAGCCGAGAAGGGCGAGACCACGTACGTCAAGTACAAAAACGACCTCCCGACAGACCACCTCTTGCCGGTCGATCAGACGTTGCACGGTTCTCACGGCAACCCAGACGTTCGCACGGTCACCCACCTCCACGGGGCGAACGTCAACGTCAAGTGGGATGGCTGGCCGGACGCCTGGTACACCAGCGACGGCCGCGTCGGTAACGGCCCCGGAACGCCAAACGAAGGCGAGAGTTCGGTGACGTACCAGTACGCGAACGAACAGCCGGCGTCGACGCTCTGGTATCACGACCACGCCGTCGGCGCGACTCGGTTGAACGTGTACAGCGGCCTCGCCGGTTTCTACCTCCTCCGGGACCCCGACAACCAGAAAGCCAAGGATCTCCCCGGTGGTGAGAACGACAACGATTCCGAGTACGAGATGCCGCTCGTCCTCCAAGACCGATCGTTCTGTAACGACGGGTCACTGCACTACCCGGCAAGCCCCGACCCGGACGAATCTCAGTTCCCGAACCCGAGCAACCAGCCGGAGTTCTTCGGCGACACGTCGGTCGTCAACGGGAAGGTGTGGCCGGTGCTGGAAGTCGACCCGAGAAAGTACCGGTTTCGGATGCTGAACGGCGCGAACTCCCGGTTCTACAACGTCCGGTTCTACAAGTACGACGAGAGCACGAACACCAAAATCGACGACGACGACGCTCCAGGATTCACGCGCATCGGGACGGACGGTGGGTTCCTGAATCAGCCAGAAACAGTGAACCCGCCGAATCGTCTCCTGTTCTCGGACGCGCGCCGCCACGACGTCGTCGTCGACTTCAACGGATTCGAGGGTGAGTCACTGATACTCCACAACGACGCCGAGTCACCGTACGGTGGCGAGAACAGCGGGAGCGACCTGCCCGAGGTCATGTTATTCCGCGTGAAAGACACCGACGTAGACGACCTCTCGGAGGTCCCGGACGGCCTCGGAAACGTCCCGAACCTCGTGGAGAACGGCGAAAGCGACGTCGACAACGAGCGTTTCCTCACGCTGGAAGAGGCGACCGACCAGTTCGGCCGACTCAAACTCCAGTTGAACGGAACCGACTGGAATCCGGCGTTAGACGACGAAAACCTGCAGGAGAAACCGACGCTCGGAGACACGGAAGTCTGGCACCTCGTTAACAACACGCCCGACACGCACCCGATTCACCTCCACCTCGTCCAGTTCCAGGTGCTCGGACGGAACGGCTTCGACACCGGGATTTTCGATTCGAACTACGACGGTGACAACGCCCGACAAGCCGTCGAGACGGCCGGGTTCACCCTCGATAACTACGACGTGGACGAGCAGGCGTGGTACGACACGGTCAGCGCAAACCCCGGAGAGGTGACCAGCATCGTCGTCACGTTCGGCGAGGTAGATGGCGAGTTCCAGGATCTCACCGGCGTCTACCCGTGGCACTGCCACATCCTCGAACACGAAGACCACGAGATGATGCTCCCGTACACGGTGGAACCGTCGACATCGGACTAACCACGGCTGCGCGGCGTCGCACGAACCCGCGATTGACGGAGGTGACGTTCACACTCCACTGGTTTTTCGAGGAGGTGGTCGGTCTCGACGGAGGACGATTGTGTGGCGTTGCCGGGACCCGAACAACTTTCGGGATTGATACCCGCTCATCGGTATGACGACCTACGGCCCTAACGAGAAGGTATCGCTCGCAGTCGAGGACGGCGTCGCCGAACTCCGCCTCGAAGACCCGGACCGATACAACGTCTTCTCGCCGGGGCTCTCCGCGGACCTCCTCCACCATTTCGCAGACATCGAAGACCGGGATGACGTTTCGGTGGTCGCGCTCACCGCCGAAGGATCCACGTTCTGCGCCGGTCTCGACCTCGACATCGTGCAGGGCGACGACCCGGATGCGATGGACGCGCTCCGACAGAACCTCGACGACGTCCGAAACTGGCTCTTGGAGACGACGCTCCCGGTGGTCGCTGGCGCGACCGGCGCAGCACCCGGCGCTGGCGCGATTCTCCTCGCGCGCTCGGATATCCGAATCGTCGGTGAGGACGTCAGCATCTGGTGGCCGGAGAACCAACTCGGCATGAAGGCCTACGAAGAAGCGGTCTTCCTCGTTTCCGCGCTCGGCGCGCCAAAAGCCACCGAAACCATGCTCATGGGCGACGAAGCGAAAATCTCCGCCGAAGACGCGAAGACGTTCGGCCTCGTCAACCGCGTCGTCTCGACCGAGGACGTGGACGACACCGTGCGCGACATCGCCGGCGTTATCGCCGAACACGACCAGGAACACGGGCTCACCGAGGAATACATGCAAGTCATCCAGCACGCCCGCCGTGAGGAAAACGGCGCCAGTCAAGTGTACGCCAAACAGCTCGCGAAATCGCTTGACCTCGACTGACCCGCCGGCCCCCAGTCGGTGACGTGTCGCTGTCTCCACATCGTCGATAAATCGATGAGGGATTCCGTCGTACTCCCCGTATGGTCGAAGTTCACTGGGACGACCTGCGTGGCCGCGACCTCCGCTATCACAACCGCACGTGGGAACTCACCGGCGACGTCGACGTTCGAGCGAGTGGGGAAGTGCTCGCAGTCGAAGCCCGGCAGACCGACGACGTACGCCGCGGCGACGCGACACTCTACTTCGGCCTCCAGGAGGGAACGCACTCCCTCAACCCGGGGAACTTGGGCGACCACTTCGACAGACTCGAACGAGTCGGCGACGACCACCACCTCGTCGTCAAGAACGACGGGCGAACGTACCGATACGAACTCCAGCGACTCAGCGAGTGACGCCCGTCGTAGCGGGACCGAACGGTTGTCTCCGACCGACAGACGTCGTACGAAACCGATTCGGCGAACCGTTCGCGCTCGCCGCGTCCCGAAACACGCACTCGCAGAATGGGGGTCTCGGCCGTTCAGAGGACCGTGTGCAGAATCGCTTTCTGCACGTGGAGTCGGTTCTCCGCTTGCTCGTAGACGATGGAACGCGGGCCGTCGATGACGTCTTCGGTCACCTCGACCCCGCGATGGGCGGGAAGACAGTGCATGAACACGGCGTCCGGTTCCGCGAGTCTCATCAGGTCGTCGGTCACCTGGAACTCCCGGAACGCCGCGCGTTTCTCGTCTCCGTCGTCGGCTTGACCCATGCTCACCCACGTGTCCGTGTAGACTGCGTCCACGCCAGTCACCGCTTCCCGCGGGTCGTTCGTCACGCGAACCCACTCGTCGCCGACCCGCTCGCGGATTCGGTCGTCTGGTTCGTAGCCCGGTGGTGTGGCGACGGTACACCGAACGCCGAGTTTCGCGCACGCTTGCATCAACGAGTGCGCGACGTTGTTCCCGTCACCGATGTACGCCACGGAGTCCACGCCCCGTTCACGCATCGTGTAGAGGTCGGCGAGCGCCTGACACGGGTGCAGGAGGTCGGTGAGGCCGTTGATGACGGGGACGTCCGCGTACTCGGCGAGTTCGAGGATGTCCTCGTGGGCGTACACTCGCGCCATAATCGCGTCGACGTACCGCGACGCCACGCTCGCGACGTCCCTGAGCGGTTCTCCGCGCCCGATCTGTGAACGTTCTTGTGCGAGGTCGATCGCGTGTCCGCCGAGTTGCGTCATCCCCGCCTCGAACGAGAGTCGGGTTCTCGTCGACGGTTTCGCGAACAACATCAGCAGTGTCTGATTCGGGTGCGAGAGCGCGTAGGACGCCGGTGTCCGCTTCAAGTCGTCCGTGAGTTCGAAGAGCGCGTCGATATCGTCGGTCGCGAAGTCGTGGATGTCGAGGAGGTCCATCACTGACTCACCCGTGTTCCGGCGGTTCCGGCGAGCGCGTCTTCGAGGTTCTCCGGCGTGGTTATCGACGCGACCCGACCGCCGTCTTCGACGAATCGGAGGCAGGCTTCCACTTTCGGTCGCATACTTCCCGCGGTGAACTCGCCGTCTTCGAGGTGCGACCGCAACTCAGCGCGATCCACCGCACGAAGCGGCCGCTGGTCCGGCCCGCCGAAATCCACGTACGCGTACTCGACGTCGGTCAATATCACGAGCGCACTCGCATCGAGTTCTGACGCGAGCAGGCGGGTCGCGCTGTCCTTGTCGACCACCGCTTCGACGCCTCGAAGCCCGTCCTCACGGACCACGGGCACGCCGCCGCCGCCGGCGCAGATGACGAGATTCCCGCGGTCGACGAGGCGGCCGATTTCCCCTGCTTCGACGATTTCGGTCGGTTCCGGTGACGGGACGACGCGACGATAGGGACGGTCGCCCGACGAGACCTTCCGCGTCTCGAACGGTTTCTCCGCCGCGTTCGATTCAGTGTAGAACGGACCGACCGGTTTCGTCGGGTTCTCGAAAGCCGGGTCCGCGGCGTCGACGACGGACTGTGTCACGACCGTGATCGAATCCGTCGATTCCGCGAGTTCGTTGTCGAGTGCTTGCTGGAGCAAGTACCCGATCTGGGCTTGCGTCTCCGCGACCAGCACGTCGAGCGGTAACTGTGGCGTCTCGGGCGTGTTCTCCTGTTGGAGGAGGAGGTTTCCGACCTGGGGGCCGTTGCCGTGAGTCAGAACGACTCGATAGCCGGCGCGGAGCGCCGCTGCGACGCTTCGCGCGGTCTCCTCGATGACTGCGCGTTGTTCGTCGATCGTCCACGGTCCGTGTTCGCCGAGGAGTGTATTCCCGCCCAGCGCGACGACGGCTAACTCCGACCGGGACTCGTGCGGACTGCTACCCATGTTTAACACATCGCGGGACGTACAGTTAGTAGTATGAGCGCCATACGCGTCTTGATTATGGGTGCGGCTGGCCGGGATTTCCACGACTTCAACACTGCATTCCGGGGCGACGACGACTACGAGGTCGTCGCGTTCACGCACACGTCGACGCAGAACATCGGCGAACTGGACGACCTCCCGGTACGACGGTATCCCGCGGAGATCGCCGGCGACCTGTACCCCGACGGCATCCCGATCCGACCCGAAGCGGACCTGGAGGACCTCGTCGAAGAAGCCGACGTCGACCAGGTCGTGTTCTCCTACTCGGATGTCTCGCACGAACACGTGATGCATCAGGCGTCTCGCGCGCTCGCCGCCGGTGCGGACTTCCGCCTCGTCGGCCCGGACGAGATGATGCTCGACGCGGACGTGCCGGTGGTCGCCGTGGACGCGGTCCGCACGGGCTGTGGGAAGTCCCAGACCGCTCGAAAACTCGCTGGCCTCCTCGTCGACCGCGGAAAAGACGTCGTCGTGGTCAGGGAGCCGATGCCGTACGGCGACCTCGTCGAACAGCGCGTCCAGCGTTTCGAGAGCCTCGACGACCTCGATGAGAGTAACGTCACGATAGAGGAACGCGAGGAGTACGAGGGCCACATCGAACGCGGGCACGTCGTCTACGCGGGCGTGGACTACGAAGCCATCCTCGACGAAGCCCAGGCGGAAGCCGACGTTATCGTCTGGGACGGCGGGAACAACGAACTCCCGTTCTACAGGCCCGACGTCCACTTCGTCGTCGCGGACCCGCTCCGACCGGGGTCCGAACTCAGCTACCATCCGGGGGAGACGAACCTCCGACTCGCCGACTACGTCATCATCAACAAGGAGAACACCGCGGACGCATCGGATATCGAGGACGTCGAGGAGAACGTCCATCAGACGAACCCGAACGCGGAGGTCATTCACGCCGACTCGGTTATCTCAGCCGACCGGGACGCTATCGAGGGGAAGCGCGCTCTCGTCGTCGAAGACGGTCCGACGCTCACGCACGGTGACGCCTCGTACGGTGCCGGACTGCTCGCCGCTCGCCAGTACGGTGCGTCCGAAATCATCGACCCGGAACCGGCTGCCGTCGGGTCGGTGAAACGCGTGCTCGCGGAGTATCCCCGTCTCGAAAACGTCCTACCCGCGATGGGATACTCCGACGATCAGATCCGTGACTTGGAGGAGACGATTCGGAACGCGGACTGTGACGTGGTGGTGTCCGGAACCCCACACGACCTCGGTCGACTGGTGGACGTCGACGTTCCCATCGTTCGCGTCCGCTACGAACTCGAAGAGAAAAACGTCTCACTGGACGCGATACTCGACCGCCACGGGGACGAACTCGGCTTCTGACTAGCCGTCCACATACGTCTCGGCCGACGCGACGTACCCCGCGAGCGTGTCGAGGAACCGCGCAGCGTCCGCGCCGTCGACGACCCGATGGTCGAAACTCAACGAAAGCCCAATCTCTCGGCGGAACGCGATGCCGTCGCCATCCGGAACCGCTCGTTCGGTGGTCCGACAGACGCCGAGGATAGCGACCTCTGGCGGATTGATGATGGGCGTGAAGGAATCCACGCCGAGCGTCCCCAGGTTCGACACGGTGAACGTGCCGCCGCGGAACGTACTCATCGTGTACTCGCCGTCCGCGACGCGCTCCGTGAGCGTTCTACGGCGACGCGCGATTTCGGACAGCGACTTCGACCCCACGTCGGCGACCACGGGCGTGACCAGTCCCTCACCGATATCGACTGCCACACCGATGTTCTGTTCCTCGTAGACCCGGTGAACCTCGTCTTCGTACGTCGCGTTGAACGCGGGATGTTCGGAGAGCGTGTCCGAGAGCGCGCACAGTAACACGTCGATGACGGACGGGTCGCTCTCGTCGTCCGCCGCGTCGGCAGCGGCGAACAGGGGTTCTGCGTTCACGTTCCGGTCGACGGTCACGTGGACGGCGTTCTGATAACTCTCCGCGAGACGACGCCCGATCGTTTTCCGCATCGGCGACAGCGTCCGCTCCTCGCGGACCGTCCGCGGCGCGGCCCCCTCGCGCTCTGCGTCGTCACTCATCGGGAGCGATCCACGCGAGCGTATCGCCGCGCGCGAACTCGGCGTCTTCCCCGCAGACGATGTCCACGAGCGTCCCGTCGACGGGCGCGTAGACGTCCATACTGACTTTTTCGACCTGAATTTCGCACAGGCTCTCACCCTCATCGACCGTGGTTCCTTCGCGTACGAACCAGTTCACGACGACGCCCTCCTCGCTCTCCACGTCGTCCGGCCACTCCGCGAGCGTCACCGCGACGTGGTCTGAATGCTCGCTCATCCCTGCGTTCGTTCGACGGCGGCTTCGATGTCTGCGACCGACGGAACGACCTCGTTCTCCAGCGGCCGCGAGTAGGGAATCGGCACGTCCGGGACGGCGAGGCGTTCCACCGAAGCCAGCGAATCAAGCGCTTCGTCGGCCACCCGGGCGACGATTTCACCCGTCACGCCGAACGACCGATAGTCCTCGTCGACGACCACGAGATTCCCCGTCTTCTCGACGGATTCGACCACTGTTTCGGTGTCGAGAGGGACCAGCGACCGGAGGTCGATGACCTCGACGTCTACGCCGTCGTCGGCGAGCGACTCCGCGGCCGCTAGCGCGCGGTGGACGTGCAAACCGAGCGTGACGATTGTCACGTCCGCGCCCTCGCGTTTGACGTCCGCCTTCCCGAACGGAATGGTGTAGTCTTCCTCGGGAACGGGCGTCTTCGGACCGTCGGGAGCGGGAAGCCAGCCGATACCCATCAGGCGCTTGTGGAACATGTACACCACCGGGTCGTCGTCCCGGATGGCGTTGTGCATCAACCCCTTGGCGTCGTACGCCGTCGACGGCACGACCACCTTCATCCCGGGGAGGTGGGCGAACGTCCCGTACAGCGTCTGGGAGTGCTGGGCGGCGTCGTTGTACGTGCCGCCGACAGCGGCCGTCAACACCATCGGAACGGACACGTTCGCGCCGCTCATGTAGGTGTTCTTGGCCATCTGGTTGTAGATCTGGTCCATCGCGACGCCGAAGAAGTCGACGAACATCAGCTCCGCGATGGGACGCATCCCCGCTTGCGCTGCCCCGACCGCCGCGCCGAGGTAGGCGGTCTCGCTGATGGGGACGTCCATCACGCGGTCGTACCCGAACTCCTCCCGGAGCCCCTCCGTGGAGTCGAAGATGCCGCCGTAGTCGGCGACGTCCTCGCCCATGTAGAATACGTCTTCGTTCTCCCGCATCTCGTGGGCGATGGCGTCCACCATCGCGCGACTCATCGTCGCTTCGCGTTCGACGCGCTGACTCTGTTCGGACATTAGTCGTCACCTCCGACGAGCTCGAAGTCAGGTTCACTGTCCGTCACGCCGCTCGGCGGATTCGTGAACACGTCCTCGTGCGCGGCCGCCGGGTCGGGTTCCGGTTGCTCTTTCGCCCACTCGATGGCTTCCTCCACGCGGTCGTGCGCCGCAGACCGCAAGTCGTCTATCATTCCGTCGTCGACGCCGTGTGCCCGCAGGTCGGCTTCGATTCGCTCGATGGAATCGCGTTCCGTCGCGGCTTCCCGGTCCGATTCGGGTCGATAGGCTTCTGCGTCCCCCATAAAGTGCCCCATCCGTCGGTGGACTTGCACCTCGATGAGCGTCGGCCCGTTCTGGTCGCGTGCGCGACCAATGGCTTCCCGGGCGGCCTCGTAGACGGCGACGGCGTCGTCCTGATCGACGCGTACGCCTGGCATATCGAATCCGTCCGCACGTTTCGACCCGTTTTCGACGTCCGTCACGCGACCTTTGGGCATGCTGATCGCCCAGTCGTTGTCCTCGATAACGAACACTACCGGCAGGTCGTGGACGGACGCGAAGTTCAACGATTCGAGGAACGCCCCCTGGTCTATCGCGCCCTCCCCGAGGAAGGCGACGGCGACGCTGTCGGTGTTCCGTTTCTTCGCCGCCAACCCAGCGCCGACGGCGGGTGGACAGCCCTCCGCGATGATGCCGCTACACGCGAAGTTCACGTCGGGGTCGAACAGGTGCATGTGACCGCCTTTTCCTTTCCCGAGACCGGTCTCACGGCCGAAAATCTCCGCCGTCATTCGCTTCAGGTCGACGCCCTTGGCGATGGCGACGTGGTGGGGTCGGTGCGGTGCGGTCACCGTGTCGTCGTCGCGGAGGTGCTGGCAGACACCGGCCCCGGACGCTTCGTGTCCCGCGGCGAGGTGTAACTCGCCGGGAATCGGGCCGGCCGAGATGTCGAACGCGGGTTGTTTTCCCTCCAGATACTCCTCCTGCAACCGCTCCTCGTAGTGACGAGCGGTCACCATGTCGGTGTACATTTCTTGCAGCTCGTTATCGCTTACCATGACTACAGTACCCACACACGCCGCGATATTATATTTTTTGTCGTGTACTACCTGAAAACGCGAAGTCATCGCACGTGCGGAACGAAAATCGCCGACGGCTTCGGGGTAGCCACGTTCTATCGGTCATAACTGGTGGATTCGCAGTGCCGAATCGGGCGGTCCTCGTTCGCATGCACCCAACCCGACCCAGCGAAGACGGCCCGGTTCGACAGCGCCCATTCGAAAACCGGTGCAGGGCGTACGAATGCACGGCCGAACGACTCGTCGTCGGGAACCCGGGTGCGACCGAACTCTTCCTCTCGACGTTCCCGGTTTCCGGCTGATCGGTGTTTCTCGGACGCGACTGCTGCGGATTCATTCGGATTCGCGTACCCTCCCCGACCGGGGTTCAGATTGTCGCTACCTACCTCCCGTAATACCCTCCGTACAGTGTCGATATCGCGTGTATCGGGGCTTTACGCGGGCGTGTTAGTCAGTGCCAACCACGAATAGTGGGAAATAGCGGGCTACGAGTATCGACCACTCCGACACTGCGTGAATAACGATACTGGGGCCTGACGTACGTGTATTTACCCCGGGACGACCCACGACGGGTCGCCAGCAAATCGACGAACGTAGATCCCCGGGAAAGACAACCATGAGTCAACAATTCCCACCGAGTGGACCGCAGCAGTATCAGTCGACCCAACAGCAGTACCAGCCGCAATACGAGTCGGCTCGTCAGTTCGGCAGCAGCCTCGGTCAGCGCCAGGAGATCCGAGAGCTCCGACAGGAAGAACGCCAGGAGATTCGGCAGGCCGTGATGACGCTCCAGCGCCTCGAAACGGTCCTCGAGCTCGCACGGATGCGCGCAATCGAGAACCGTCACCCGCGCGCCGCACGTCTGTCCGGTGACCTGGTGACCCTCGTCGAAGCGGAGAAGAAGCTCATCGTCCGCCGGTCGCCGTTCGCGGAGCCGATCGGGCAGGCGATCAAGCAGACTCTCCAGCAGGGCCTCCAGGAACTCCGGCAGACCATCAACGTCCCCGAAGTTCAGGAAGCGCTCTCCGAAGTCCAGCAGAGCACGAACGCGATCGACCGTGCGCGCTCGGTCATTCAGGCAACCGAGGCCGCGAGCGCCGCGGGATTCGAGCCGATGTACGGCACCGCCCGGGAACTGGGTGGCGGCTTCGGCCAGTTCCAGGAGAACCGGCAGTTCCGCCAGGACGTCCGGCAGACCGCGATGACGCTCAGCCGCTTCGAGACGGCGCTCGAAGTCGCTCGCCTGCGCGCGCTCGAGAACGGTCGCCTCCGCGTCGCGCGTCTCTGCGGTGACCTCGCGGTCGTCGCGGAACTCGAGAAGAAGCTCGTCGTCCGCCGGTCGCCGTTCGCGGAGCCGATCGGGCAGGCGGTCAAGCAGACCATCCAGCAGGGCGTCCAGGAACTCCGGCAGGCCGCCGACGACCCCGAGGTTCAGGAAGCGCTCTCGGAGGCCCAGCCGGCCATCGAAGCCATCCAGAACGCCGTCTCCGAGCGCTTCGAGCAGTACGCGCAGAACCAGCCGCAGTTCGGACAGGGCCAGCCGCAGTTCGGTCAGAATCAGCCCCAGTTCGGACAGGGCCAGAGCCAGTGGACCCAGTACTGAGGACGAACGCCTCATGACGACGAATCCATACGATACGACGATGGGCCAATCCCAGTCCGGCTCCGGTCGGGAGTCGGGCTGGCAGTCCACGGGAAGCCAGCGGTACGCTGGCTACCAGTCGGACTACCAGTTCGCAGGACAAGCGTCCGGTCCCGCTGTCGATATCGTCGATAACGAGGACGACCTCTGGGTGTTCATCGACCTCCCGGGATTCACCGAGGAGGAAATCAACGTCCGCGGTGACGAGAACACGCTGGTGTTAACAGCGGACCGTCCCGCCGACGTCGAAGAAGGACGGCGCGTCCTGCTCAACGAGCGGTCGACGCACCTCGAGCGGAACATCCCGCTCCCCTTCCCCGTCCGTCCGAGCGGCTCTCGGGCGGTCTACGAGGACGGCGTCTGTAAGGTGGTCCTCCCGAAGGCCGCCACAGACCGCTACTCCGAAATCGAGTTCACGGACTGACCGCGGCCCGACTCGGCCATCGGAGTGGGCGGTCGAACCGACGACTCCGAACACGGCGGCCGAGCGACGCCCGCGTCGGTCGCGGCGCTCCCTTCCGAGTCCATCATCCCGTTTTTCCGAGTCCACTAGGAGTTGCCAGCGACTGCCCAGCACTGGCACAGGAGACGCAGCGACCCTCTCAGCCGTGTCGGACCGCTCGTTTGGTCACAGTACCGCGTCGGCGATGTCTGCGGGTTTCAAGATGCCGCTGACGAACAGGAGGACTGCCCACACGCCCGCGCCGAGCGCGACGACGCCGAGCAGCGACGGGAGCCCGGAAATGTAGGGACGGGCGACGAGTACGACACCAGTCATCGCCCCGGTGACCAGACAGGTGAGTCCGAGATCGTGTACGAGCCGGCGGACGCGGACTTCGAGTTCGCCGTGGATGATGACGACGTTCGTTCCAGTGTAGACCGTGTACGTGATGACCGTCGCCGCCGCCGCCCCGACGACCCCGATAATCGGGATCAACAGGAGATTGAGCAGAAAGTTCGAGGTGGCGGTGAGGCTCTTGACGATGGCTCGCGAACGGGCTTTCCCGAGGTAGTCCAGACCGTCGCTCGTGACTTTGTTGACGGCGTTGACGAACATGAACCCGCTGAACACCTGCACGACCGGAACCGCACCGAGGTAGTCCGCGCCGAACACGAGTCGAATCGTCGGTTCCGCGACGAGAATCAGTCCGACCATCGCCGGCACGTACGTGATGACGACGAACTTGAGCGATTCCTCGTAGATTCGGGCGGCACGGTCGAGTCTGTCCTGGGCTTTCTGCTCGCCGAGCGTCGGCGAAATCGTATACCCGAAGGAGGCGGCGGGGAGGGCGACGAAGTCCGAAATCTGTTTTGCGACGGTGTAGTAACTCACGGCGGTCATGTTGAGTAACACGCCCACGAGCACCGTGTCCATCTTCTTATCCAGAACGTTCGCGCCGCGGGTCGCCGTGAGCGGAACGCTGTACTCCAACAACCGTCGTGTGAGCCCCTGATTCGGGTCGTCGGTGGTTTCGTGGTCGACGTAGTAGCCGACGTACAGCGCGAAAGCACCGACGATCGCAGCGACGGCGAACCCGGCCGCATACCCGAGGAACGCACCGAACGCACCGTAGCCGAGGAGGATGAATCCGACGACGGCGGGGAACCGCACGACGCCCGATATCGAACTCAACGCGGCGCTCCACGTCACCCGATTGTACCCCTGGAAGACCGCCGAGAAGTACGACGCGAACGCCCGTGCAGCGACATATCCCACGCCAGCCCCGAGGAACGTGAGGAGCGACGGTTCACCGAGCATGCGAACGGCGGGCCGCCCGAGAACGAGAACGCCACCGCCGACGATGACGGTGAGTACCGTCAGATAGAGCAGAGACCGCCGGATGAGATACCGCATCTGTGAGGGGTCCGTCTCGAGGAACTCGGTGACGTAGCGAGCCGTCGACTTCGGAATGCCGAGCGTGGCGAGAATGGTGACGATACTGAACACGGAGAGCGCGAAGTTCAGTTCGCCGAACTGGGACGGCGTCAACAGATACCGCGTCAACACGATGATGAGCAGCGCGTTCGAGACGACATCGACGAGATGGGCGGCCATCATCGCCTTCACGCCGCTGATAATGCGGTCCTTTACCGACATCGGCTCGCCCCGTTCGCGTCGTGTTCGCCGGTCCTCTTCGAACGAGACGACCGGGGGGAACGTGGTCGCTCACGAACCGAAGCCGCGAAACCCCCACCGGCGGCCCGCGCCGCCCCAGCCGTCGTACGTGCCGGACCCAGAAAGACACAGTTCAGCACAATCCCGGCCTGTGTGGACATGGAACTCTGCCCAGTAGTCATCCCGCCGTCCGCCCTTGTTATGCACCGCTTGTGGGTTCCCAATCGGATTGCGGGTTCTGGCGTGAGTCCGGTGGCCGCCCGCTCGTCTCCTCGCGCCGCCCGCCGTGACCGTCGTTCCGGAGGTGTTGAAAGACAGTCTTCGCTCCCTTCGTTCCCGCGTCGAAGAGGACTTCACCCGTCGGGAGCGGGTCGGAGAGCGAGAAGAACACCGGCGAATCCCGCACGAGACTCCGCGCGACCGTCCCGATGGCGGTGACTCGTCCCTGGTCGAGCTGTTCGGCCAGCCACTTCAGGTCGCCGTAAAACAGCCGTTGCTGGACGACGTCGTCCCGGTAGACCGGCGGCGTCGACGGCGTATGCCCGCATAGTTGACAGAAATGGTACCACGGAACGTCGACGCCGGACGCCACGGCGAGCGGTACCGACCCCCAGTAGCGGCCGTTCACCTCGATGAGATAGTACTCGTTGTTCGGCGTCCGCATGAACTCGACCTGCACGGGCCCCGTCCAGTCGAGCGCGTCGAGGAGTTCGGTCGCGTACTCGCGCATCTTCGCGTCACGATACCCCCGGACGAGCGTCGAGTTCCCGCCGCTCGCCGGCGTCGTCCGCAACCGGAGTTCCTGAAACGTCACGCGGAGTGTCCCGTCCTCGGCGAGCCCCGTCGTCGTCGTGGTCTGCCCGTCGATTCGTTCTTGGACGAGTGGCGGATAGTCCTTCAGGTACTCGTTCCGTTGGAGGACGCGGCGATAGAGCGACCGAAGCTCCCGCGGTCCCGCCGCGTAGTTGTCGTCACCGACCCGGTGCAACTGGAGTCGCCCGTCGTCGGTCCAGACGTGCTTACTCCGCGTTTTGATGACGACCGGATACGTCAGGTCGTCCGCGATTCGGTCGACGTCCTCGAACGACTCCGGCGCGTGCGTCTCGGGAATCGGCAGGTCGAGGTCCGCGGCGAGTTCGAACGTTCGGGCTTTGTCGTAAACCTGCTGGGTGCGCTCCCAGTCGCCCACGCCGATGGTCGCACCCGTCCCGGACAGCCGGTCCTTGTGCCGAGACACCACCATCGACGTCTCGTCGCTCACCGGGAGCACGGCGAAGTACGTCCCGTCCACGAGAACGTCGGCGAGCCAGTCGAGGAACGTGTTCGGCCGGTTGATGACGTCGGGGTGGACGACCGCGTCGTCCGAAAACCTCGAGAGCGCGCCGAGCGACCGCACCACCGACGCACCCGCTGTCACCGGTACGCCCCGCCTCCCGAGCGACCGGACGACCTGCAGGCCCGCCTGTCCGTCGGCGTCGAGTACCAGGGTCCGGTACGCCTCCGGTTCGAATGAATTACGCACAACTCTCCATGTCGGACGATTCACTCATTGTAACAACGCCCCTTCGTCTCGTACTTTCGTGCTACTCAGACCCCCACTACACACGGCGAGACACCCCCGCACCCGACCGTCGAGCGTCACCCCCCGTCGTCGGACCGTTCGTTTCCCACCCCATCGATAGCGAGTAATCTGAGCATTACCAAAGGTGCTGTCCGGTATCTGTCGGCCTACGAGCGGGGATTCTCCAACGGTCGACCCCCGACTACACCCCTATCGAAGACATGATTCGAACACTCGAACGGACGGTGACGTCGAACGGACTCCTCCAATCGGTCCTCTTCAACGAGTTCACCGGCGCGGTCGCGGACTACATCGCGGCGGCGAGACGACACCGCCAGTACGACGACTACCGCGACCGCTACGACGTTCACCCCGACTTCCGCTTCAACGGCCCCGGCATCACCCTCTACGGCGACGGAACCATCGAACTCGGCGAAGACTCCTACATCGGCCGTCACTCCCGCATCCAGTCGAAGAACGGCAACGCCGTTCGCATCGGCGACAACACCGCCGTGAGTCACTACGTCTTCTGTTACACGCAGAACCGCGTCGCCGACCAGGATATGAGCGTCGCGTTGAACCGGAACGACCACTTAGCGGTCCGTGAAGGCGACGTCGAAATCGGCGACGACTGTTGGATCGGCGCGTTCACGTTCGTCACGGAAGGCAGTTCGATCGGCGACAACACCGTTGTCGGCGCCAACGCCGTCGTAACCGCAGACCTCCCACCACACTGCATCGCCGCCGGCGCGCCAGCACGCGTCCGCCGATTCAAGAGCTATCTCGACGACGACGCGGCCGCCGAACTCGCACGAGACTATCCGGGCGTCCTCGCCGACGACCTCGCCGCGACCTACGACTTGTGAAACAGTCGTCGGTGCTACAACAACCCGAGCACTCGCTCGCCGACACTCCCGACGCGAGTAGCCGTGTCCGAGAGGTCCCAGCAGACCTCGAAGAACGGATTGGCGCCGTTGACACGGGGAATCGTCGCCGGGTCCGTCGTCGGGGTAACGCCCTCGAACTGGCCGCGGTTGACGACGGCGAAATCGTGCGTCCGCCGAACGACCGTCGCAGCCCCCACATCGAAGGCGCCGTACGGATAGCAAAACCGCGACACCTCCGCCCCGAGCAGGTCCTCCAAGCGGTCTTTCGCCCCCCCGATTTCGGTTTCGAGCCGGTCGGCCGACACCTCCGGCAACCGCGGATGACTCCGCGTGTGATTTCCGACCGTGACGAGGTCGTCCTCGACCAGCTCGCGCAGCTGTGCCTCAGTCATGTACTCGTAGTCGAAGCGGTCGTTGTGCGCGAACTCGGGGTCCTCGAGCGCGTCCACGAGCACGAACACGGTCGCCGGAACGTCGTACTCGTGCAGGAGGGGGAGCACGTAGTCGTAGAAATCTCGATAGCCGTCGTCGAAAGTGAGTGCGACCCGCTTCCGGTCACCCCGCTCCAACACGGCCGGCAGGTCGACGACGTCGTAGGTATCAGTGAAGTAGTCCAGTTGCTCGCGGAAGTACTGTGGGGAGATATCGTCGTAGAATCCGCCACCAACCGAATGATAGCGAAGGACTCGGTTCGTCTCCTCGTGGACGAGTCCTTCCGCGCCCGAGTAGTGGCCTACGAAGGCGAGCCGCCGCCACCACTCTAAGAGGGCTTCGTTGGTCGGTTGCATGCCCGGCACCACGCGCCACCCACGGTTCGTAATACCCGGAGTACTATGCGTAGCGTCCGTATTCTGCAATCAACTCACAAACACCAACCCTACATCAGATGAACAACTGGACGCCGTCTCGACGTATCCTCTCTTTTTTCAAGGCGAGAACCCGGCCCTTTACGGCGGGCGTGAAGCCGACGACTCCTCCACGTTCCGCCGTCGGTTCAGGCCGAATACCCCACGACTCACCGTGAGAAACGAATACGCGCAGATGACGCTCACGGCCTACGAAGAGTCTGAAAGGTATTCCCGATGCGTCGGAAGCCTCGCCGTTTACCGCGAGGGGGATGTTACAAGTACGACGGGGACATCATCTCCCGGACACGCGTCGCATGACGTCCCAACGCTCACTTTCGAACGACACACTCGCCGCACGCGCCTCCCGAACACCCGGGACAGTCAGCGCGGGCACCGTTGACTAACCTCCTCATGGTACTCTCTGCGCTGTCGGCTGACGCGACGGTCGTCTTCGTGCTCATCCTCGCGGCCGTCGTGTTGTTCGCAACCGAGGTCGTTTCCCCGGACGTCACGGCCATCGTCGTCATCGTCGCACTCGTCGTCCTCCAACCGTGGACGGGTGTTGGAACGGAAACCGCGTTCACGGGGTTCTCGAACGTCGCGACCATCACCGTCGCCGCGATGTACATGCTCAGCGAGGGGATTTACCGGACCGGTATCGTCCAGCGCCTCGGCGACGCCATCTCACAGTTCGCGGCGGGAAGCGAAGAACGCCTACGCTGGACGACGCTGTCGTTGAGTGGCGGCCTCGCTGGCGTCGTCAACAACACGCCGATCGTCGCCGTCTTCATTCCAATGGTGGTCGACCTCGCGGACGAATACCGGATCTCGCCCTCGAAACTCCTCATTCCGCTCTCGTACGCGGCGATGCTCGGTGGAACGCTCACGCTCGTCGGTACGTCAGCCAACCTCCTCGCAAGCAGCTTCTCAGCGCGCCTCATCGACCATCCGTTCTCGATGTTCGAGTTCACGCAACTCGGTCTCATCGGGTTAGTCGTCGGTGTCGTGTACCTCGGCACCGTCGGACCCCGCCTCCTCCCGGAACGTGTCCGCCCGACGATAGATTTGCTCGGCGACTTCAACTTGAAGGGCCACATCACACGGCTCTACGTCCGTGATACCTCGCCGCTGGTCGGACAGGCGATCGGTAGCGGTTTCGAAGCGGTCGCGGACGTCTCCGACGTCGACGTTCTCGAAGTCGTTCGCTACGACGGCCGCCACGCAGTCCCCGGCCCCGAGTTCGAACTCGAAAGCGGCGACGTCGTCACGATTCGAGGCGACCGCGACGCGATCCGATCGGCTGCCTCGAAACTCGACCTCTGGTATCTCCCGTGGGTCCACATCGACGAACTCGGCACCGGACTGTCCGCGGGCACCGGGACGCTCGTCGAAGTCCGTCTCCCCGACTCCTCGTCGCTCGTCGGTGCGAGACTCGGGAACGTCGACTTTCGTCGGACGTTCGACGCAACGGTACTCGGTATCCAGCGCGGAGAGACGACCGTCACCTCCGACTTCGCTGACGTCGTCCTCGACGCCGGCGATACGATTCTCTTGCGCGCCGCCGGCGAACACGTCACCGCGCTTCGCGAGAACCCCGACGTCTCCGTCACGACTGTCGCGACGGAGGGATTTCTGGATCGCACCGCAACGACGGAGACCTACCGGGAAGACAAACAGTTGCTCGCCATCGCTAGCGTCGTCGGTGTCATCGCTATCGCAGCGCTCGGATTCGTTTCGATCGGAATCAGCGCGCTCGCCGGCGTCGTCGCGATGATCGCTGGCGGAGCCCTGACGACTGACGAAGCGTACGACGCCGTGTCGTGGGACGTCATCTTCCTCCTCGCAGGCATGATCCCACTCGGCATCGCGCTCGAACGGTCCGGCGGCGCGACTCTCATCGCCGACCTGGTCGTCTCCATCGCGGACCTACTACCCGCTATCGCGGTAATCGCGCTCTTCTACCTCGTCACTGCCATCGTGACGAACATGATCAGTAACAACGCGACGATCGTTCTCCTCCTCCCGGTCGCCGTTGACGTCGCCACCCAACTAAACGCGAACGCGTTCTCCTTCGTCCTCGCCGTCACGTTCGCCGCGAGCACGTCGTTTCTCACCCCGGTCGGCTACCAGACGAACCTCATGGTGTACGGACCCGGCGGCTACGAATTCACCGACTACCTTCGGGTAGGCGCCCCACTCCAACTCTTACTCGCCGCCGTGACGACCGTCGGTATATGGCTGTTCTGGGGCGTCTAACTCACGCGAGGGGTTCAGAATACAGATGAACTGCGGTGTCCCCTCGATTCGGAACGAAAAATTATCCGTGATCGATCGAACTCCGAGGCGACCGCGCAACTGGACAGGCGAACGTTTCGGTGGGTTGCGAGCCGCCGAACGCTTATGCTCCGGCAGGTCAGTGCGTCACGTATGCCATTCGATGCGGAGCGCGTGACGACGGTGACGTTCGACTCGTACAGTACGCTCGTCGACGTCGACGCAGCCGAGAAGGCGTTGGCTAATCGAGTCGCCGACCCGGAGCCAGTATCGAAACTCTGGCGGGCGCGTTCGCTCGAATACACGTTCGTCGCGAACGCAACCGACGCCTACCAGCCGTTCTACGAGATGAACCGCGACGCCCTCCAGTACGCCCTCGACGTCCACGGCGTCGACCTGGCGACCGAGGAGCGTGACGAGATCCTCGCGGTCTACCACGAACTCGATGTCTTCGACGACGTCCGAGACGGCATCGAGCGACTCCGTGACGGTGGCTACGACTGTTATGTCGTCTCGAACGGGAACCCGGCGATGCTCGACTCGCTCGTCACTCACGCCGAAATCGAGGACCTCATCGAGGACACGATCAGCGCGGATGAAGTCCGGACGTTCAAACCGGACGCGGAGATCTATCGACACGCCGCCGGACGGACCGGAACGCCCATCGACGAAATCGTCCACGTGACCGCCGGCTGGTTCGACGTGTTAGGTGCGCAGCACGCGGGAATGCAAGGCGCGTGGGTCGACCGGAAAGGAACCCCGTGGGAGCCGTTCGGTGACGAGCCGAGTCTGACCATCGAGACGTTCTACGAGCTCGCGGACGAACTCGGCGTGTAACACCCTCTCGTGCACGGGACCCACCACAACCTCGGAGGATGATTTTGATGCGTGCCTTACTTCCACGATCCTCTAAGAGAATACGTTCTCGGACACTCCCGGGAGTGGCCCATACGATCGATTTCGACGGTACAATCCCGACCGCTTAGAGCCACTCGTCGGGCAGTTCGTCGGCGTGGTTCTGCATCAACTCCAGGAGCGGCCGGATCTCCTCGAACTGGGGGCCCTTCCGAACAGTGTTCGTCTCTTGGTCCCACTCGATGAACCCGTATACCTCCAGTTTGGGGAGGTGCGTGTGGCGCATGTGAATCATCAGCGATTCCAGGTCTTCCGAGTCGTGGTCGACGTCCTCGGGAATCTGGGGGTCGTCGTCGTCCTGTGGATTGTGCCGGAGTAACGCGACGAGTACCCGTCGGCGATACCGGTTGGCCAGGACGTCGAGCATCGCGTCCATGTCGGGCGCTGACGAGGCGGTGAGATCAGTCATGGTCGTGTGGCTCCTGGGTCGGGGGTTCTCCTCTGCTCGATGGCAGTGGCGTTGGGCTCGCAGCGACCTGTTCGGCGAGCGTCTCGACTTTCACCGGTCCGTCCGCACGGAGCATGTGAAACAGGATGCGCCGCTCGGGACGACCGCTGAGTACGTCCAGCACGTCCGAGAGCGAAGTCGGACCGGCCTGTGGAGAGACGCTACGGGAGTCGGTAGCTCCCCCCGCCTCCTCTCCCGTTCGGTCGATGGTCATACTCTCCGTTCGACACCGAACAGGAAAACGCATCTCTCGAAATAGTTGCAACCCGATCGAGGGTACTGCAATTGTTTCGCAACACCTCGCTACTCCCCGTTAGCGAAGACCACGTCGAGTACAGTCCGTTGGGCGTCCCGGATGTGCCTCGTGAACGTCGAGGGGACGATTCCCAGGGCTTCGGCCAGGTCTTCGCCCGTCTGCACTCGTGGCGATTCGAAGTAGCCGCTCCGGTAGGCCAGCTGAAGCACCTCCTGTTGGCGCGGCGTCAACCGGTCCAGCACGGCGGCCTGGAGCGTCTGTCCGGGTTCGCGCTGGCGGGTCTGACGAGAGAGCAGTTCGAGGTCGGGGACCGCCCGGCCGAGCCCCTCGACGAACTCGCGGACGTCCGCCGTCCCCGGAAGATCGATGAGCATCGTCGCAGTCCCGGCGTCGTGCCGGAGCGAGCGAATCGTCGCGTCTTGGTCGAGAACGTGGCCGGCGAGTGTCGGTTCCTTCACCAGCGCTTTGAACATTGTTCCTGCTTCGCAGTCGCCGAGACACTCCAGGTCACCGATGCCGAGCACGTCTTCGATAGCCGTCGACAGTTCCTCGACGGTCACGCCTTCGGCCGTGAAGAAGACGGTCGCTCCGCCGTCGTCTCGTGGGACGAGTCCGTCGAATACGAGTTCGCCGTCTATCTCCTCCGAGAGGCGACAGAGCGGTTCGTTCGCCGCCGTCGAGCGCAAGGTCAGTTCGACGACGCTGTCGGCCTGGAAGGTCGCCCTGGTTTCGAGCGCGTTGATCGCGTGAGCGATCGTCCCCCCGAGTTCAGCGAGCACGTCGGTATCGCGGTGGTTGCGCGACGGCGTCCCGCCGTATACGACGAGCAACCCGTAGACGGAGTCGTCGTAGACGAGCGGGATAGCCAGACACGAGCGTGCCCCCCGTTCGAGTGCGACTTCCCGCCACGGTCCTGCCTGCGGATCGGTCGCGATGTCCCTGACGACCTGCAACTCGCGGGTCCGGAGCGCCGTTACGAACGGATCTTGGTCCGTGTCCGCGTCGTCGCGGACCGTCGCGAGGTCCTCGACGGTCGCACTGTCGACGCCAGCCCACGACCGCGGCCTGATGGCGTCGTCGGCGTCGAACTCACCGACCCAGGCGAACTCGTAGAGGTCTGAATCGGCCAGCCGCTCACAGACGGCTTCGGTGATATCCTCGCGGGTGTCGGCGGCCACGAGCGCCTGGTCTATCTCCCGGATGAGCGTGTTGAGCTGGTCGAGCCGGGTCAGTTCCTCGTTTCGTCGCTCTAGCTCCTCTTTGCTTTCGGCTCGGTCCCACGCGGTCTCGACGGTTGCGGCCACTGTCTCGACGAGGTCGACCGTTCGCTTGTCGAAGGTGTCCACCCGTGTGGAGCCGAGACAGACGACGCCGTGGCGGCCCAAGGGAACGAGGGCGCGGCTTTCGAGCGCGCCCCACGTGTCCTCGTCACCTTCGGGGTCGGTCGCCACGTCGACATCACTCCCGACGAACGCCTGCCAGACCGGGTCAGAGATCTCCGTCGAGAGGCTGACCCTGCCGAGGTCCACGTCCGAGGCCGTGTCGATGACGGTCTCTTTGAGGTCGCCGCGCTGCTCGTCGTACCGCCAGAGTGCGACGTACTCGACGTCGAGGACCTCCCGGACCAGCCCCGCGACGCGGTCGGCTATCGTCTCCGACTCGGTGTCGAGCAGTTCCCGAGTCGCGAGGTTGAGCCGTTCGAGCGATTGATTGGTCCGGTTCAGTGCCTGCTCGGCGCGGGCGCGTTCGATGCGCGGGAACACGCGGGCCGCAATGTCCTCCAACAGCTCGATTTCGTCACGTCGCCAGTCGCGGGGCTCCTTGCTCGTCACGGTGATGTTTGCCACCCAGCGCCCCTCCCACTGAAACGGAACCGTGACGAACGCGCCGATATTCAGCCGGGCGTACTCCTCCGTGTTCGCGCGTTCATCGAGCGCGGTGTCGCGGACGACGACCGTTTCGTCGGCGCGACCGGCGCGGGCGAACTCGTCGCCGAAGTACTCCTCCAGCTGGAAGGTTTGCTTGAGGCTCGGAACGTCTGCAGTATTCCAGCCATGATGGATGGTGGCCTCGTTGTTGGCTTCGTCGACATCGGCAAAGATGCAGGTCGAGACTTGGAGAAACTCGCCGAGACGCGTCCCGACCGTGTCGATGATATCGTCGGGAGTGGACAGGCGAGACAGGTCGTTGCTGATCTCGACGAGTAACTCGGTGTTCAACTCGCGGCGCTCGCGCTCGGTGATATCCTGGATGGTGCCGACGGCCCGTTCTGGCTCTCCGTCCTTGCCAGTGTACAGTTCGGTCTCCACCAGAATCCACCGCTGTTTCCCGTCAGTTCGGACGATCCGGCTCTTGAAGGATCGTTCGCCGAGTCCGTTTTCGAGGTAGTCCCGCAATCGCTCGCGGTCCTCGGGGTGGTAGTGTTCGAGGGCAGATTCCAGGTCCCAGTCCGCCGGAATCTCGTCGTAGCCCAGGATTTCGGCGTAGCGGTCCGAGACGTACAGGCCCTCCCCGGTTTCTAGGTCCAATTCCCACACGCCGATTTCGGCGGCGTTCGTCGCGGTCTGCAGGCGTGCCTCACTCCGGCGAAGCGCCTCCTCCATCTCTTTGCGCTCGGTGATCTCGACGACGAACTCGACGTACGTGCTGTCGTCCAGTTTCTGTGATTCGAAAAGCCCCCACCACTGAGAGCCGTCTGCGTGGTAGTACTGCTTCTCGTATGAGACCCCGCTGCCGGTCGCGTCGACCTCCTCGATGTGGTGTTCGGAAACTTCGTAAAACTCCTCCGGGGTGAGGTCTCGCCACGAGGTATCCAATGCCGCCTCGTACTCGAAGCCAGCCATCTCCAGAAACGCGTCGTTTGCGTCTTCGATGAAGAGGTCGGCCGGGTCGTCGCTCGTGGCATCGCGTCCCCAGACGATGACACCGACCATCTCAGACTCGAAGACCGGGTGAGAGCGAATTCTCTCCCGGTCCCATGTCGTCCCGTCTTGCGGGGTCTCTGTCTCGGCGGGTCGCCACCAGACACGGCTGTTTGCCCCCACCTTCTTCGTCTGTAAAATGCCGTCTTCGACGAGTGACTCCAGCCGGTTGTAGACGGTTCGTTGGGTGCAGTCGAACCCCTCGGCAACCTCCGGCGTCGTCACCGGCGTCCCGGGGGGACCGAGGATGTCGACTTTCTCCAGCACGTCGGTGGGTGTTGGTGAGGCCGTTGTCATAGGAGAACTTCGTCAAGAACGGGCAAAAACATTCTGTCGATAGAACCGCGATCTGCGAACGACCGAGCCAGTTATTGGCACCGGACGCAAATCAGAAGTGATCAGGTGGCTGAAGTGTCCCGTTCCACTCCTTCGCGTCTCGTGACGATTGACCACTCCTGTAACCGGATACTATGGCATTCCGAAAGATGCGACGGGGGATCCAAACCGAGACGATGAGATGAGCGAGGGAAGAGATTTCCACGTGGATTCGGAACCAGCGGTCGAGACGCGCTACTCCACTGGTGAGTCCCCAAGTGAAGCAGTCATCAGAGCGCTCGCAGCGACGAAGGGCGTCGAACCGACCGAACTCGATCTGTTGTACGACTTCATCGACCCCGAAGCTCTCGATTCACTTCTCGGCGGCCCGGTGCTCGGCGACGAATCCCAGACAGTCGTGGCGTTCAGCGCGACGGGCTTCCGGGTCGTCGTCAGCAGTGACGGCCACGTCTCCATCTTTGACGAAACAGACGGACGATAGTCCTCGAGATGTGCGTGGTTTTCACGACCAATCGTTTCGATCAAGTGATTGTACGTTGGCTCGTAAGCTCTCTCCAGGGGAGTTCTATCGACAGACGATATTGGTGCAGAGAGACCGCGATCACTTCCATCGTGCCTGTGGAACCACGTACTATACACTGTAGTTGTGAATGCCAAAATCTGTGCATCAACCCTCGGCGAGGAGGTCTGACATTCAGTTACGATTCCCTTCTGAATTTTCAGCTCCACTTGGGAGTGACACCGGCTGCTAGTCGTGCAGGAACTCCGTGACCGATTCCCAACTGACAAATCGCGGTGTCCGGTCGCAGTACGTCTCGTACTCTTCGCCGTAGTGTTCACGAAGCCACGGCTCTTCCGCGAACGGGAAGAGGACGTAGGCGACGGCGGTCAGAAGGCCGTGGATTGCGAGCTTCCGGGAGTTCACCGCGAGAATCGTCCCGACGATGAACGTGATGAACCCGACGCTCTGGGGGTTCCGCGTGTACTTGTAGATGCCGTCCGTTCGAAGGTCTCCTTCGCGGCCACTGCTTTCCATCCAGCCCAGTTCGAACAGCGCCGAGAGCGAAAACGCCATGCCGAGGGCCGAGATGAGGGCACCAGCGATTCTGACGGGGCCACTCGTGAAGCCGAACGAATCCCAATCTCGGTAGGCCAGCACGGGGAACCCGGCGAAGACGGCGGAGAGAGCCGACCAGTTGACCCACCACCGCCACGTGCTGTCACCGATCGGCCAGAGGCGACGATCGGGTACCAGCGCACTGGCGATGTATCCGATGATCAGGGCAACATCGGCGAGGAGTGCGGTGAAGAAGAACCGATCCGAGTCCATAGTCACGATTGAACGGTATCCACGTTATTTCAAAATCGTTGAGGTACGGCTGCAATCATCAGTTGGAGGCGCGAATGATTTGCCCATCAGGGCTGGGATTACCCGCCGTCACCCAGTCGGGGGCTCGGCGGCGTTCCTGCAGTTCGTAGTAGCGCATTTCGTCCGGGGTGACCGGCCAGACGGGGGCGATGGCCCGCCACTGGTGGTAGAGGAGCTTCGCCCAGCGGGAATCACCGACCGCGGCGTATCGGCCGAGGTCGAACTCCGGCCCGGTTCGCAGGTCGGGGACGATGCCGTGCAGGTGCGATAGATACGTCGCCAGCGTCCACCCTGTCGTCTCCTCGTAGACGTGTACCGTCCCGTACTCGTCGGTCTTCTCGACGAGGAGTTCGTAGACCTTCCGATACTCAGCGGGCGTGCCGCGCCCCATCCGAACTGCGACCACGTCGTCGTTAGTCGCCTCAAGAATCTCGAACATGGGGGAATCTATCCGTTCTGTCGCCATGAAATCGGTATCAGGATTGTCAGTTATGGTTATTGTTTGTTACCTGCTAGACCTGATCCATTCTTCTGCTTCTTCTGCTCGCTCTGGCGAGAGGTGTCGTATCTCGTCGGGGGACAGCGGCCACACTGGAATCTTCCAGAGCGTCATGAAGAGCTTCATCCAGACCCCTCCTCCGACGGCGACGACTCTCCCGAGATCGGCGCTATCACCGTGCTTGAGGTCACCCGAAGCCTTCGTGTGCATCGAGAGGTAGTCCGTACCGGAGAGGTGGACGCGTTCGTAGACGTGAACCTTGTCGTGTTCTTCGGCGACGTCCGTCAACCGGTCGTAGGACTCTTCTAAGTCCGCGGCACTCGCATCGGTCGTGAGTTCCGTGTAGACGATGTTCTCGTCGATCTCCGTGACTCGCATCATCGTTAGTGGGTGTGGTGGTTGAGGTGGGTGCTGCGGTCTTCGAATGCCGGGCAGAGTTCGACGGTGGCGTGGTCGACGTCGTGGTGGGCGAGTTCCTCGTGGACGCGTCGTGTCACGTCCTCGGCCTCCGCCATCGTGTCCACAGCGGTCTCAACGTGCGTGGTGGCCACGGTGATCTGGCTGCAGATCTGCCACGCGTGCAGGTCGTCGACAACCTCGACGCCCTCGACATCGAGGATATGCGTTCGGATCTCGTCCGTGTCAAACGGCGTCCGGTGGAAGAAGATGGCGCCACTCCCACGCAGCACCTTCAGGGCCGACCACGTCACCACGACTGCAATGAGGGCGGCCGTGATGGGGTCGACGATTCTGATGTCGGTCACCTCGATGACGACCGTCGAAACGATGACGGCGACCGACCCGCCGACGTCGCCGAGCAGGTGGTAGAACGCGCCCTTCTCGTTGAGGCTCATCTCTCCACCCTGAAGGACGTACACCGACCCGACGTTGACGAGCAGCCCACCGAACGCGATCGCCAACGTTGGCCCCGTTCCGATCTCGATGGGGTTGAGGAATCGCTGGTAGGACTCCCAGAGGATGAACCCGACCATCGGCAACAGCAGGACGCCGTTGAGGAAGGCCGCGAAGGGCTCCAGTCGGTGGAGGCCGTACGACCACTCGTCGCCGTCGCCGTAGTGGTCGGCCACGTACGCGGCGGCGAACGCCATCACGTACGCGAGCGCGTCGAACAGCATGTGGAAGGCGTCGCTCAACAGCGCGACCGACCCGAAGAGCAGACCGCCGGCGAGTTCGGCGAGGAACCCAAGGACGTTGATGGCGGAGACGGCGGCAAGCTTGCGACTGCTAGTGGACGAGCCACCGTGTCCGTGGCTATGTCCGTCGTGCGAACCGTCGTGAGCGTGCGCCGACTCGTGTTCGCTCACCGTACCACGATATGAGACCTCCATACTTATTAAAATAACTGCTAATAATGGCCGTAAATTCCAAAATGATTAATAATATATTTGGGATGATTTATTAATACGTCCCAGCAGTACACGCGGAGCGCTGGGTCGATTCAGACAACGCGAAGCACTATTCATGAAGAAGTTTCCCTCAGTGACTCTACACAGCGGGTACTCGCACCTTTCCCAAACAGTCCTTCAGCGGACCACGTACTATACAAATTTAGTATAGCGGAATATAGTTTATCTAATTTCGTGGGTTTCGGCCACGCTCTGTGTGTTGTGTGGTTGTCCAGCCCGGACAACAACCCACTAAATAAGGTCCAAAATTTAACTATTAAGCTGAAACCTCCGGGAATCAGAGTCTTAGAATTTCAGTACGCAAAGCGAGCCCGCTACTATACCGGGATTCACTCGAAAGGACCGTGATCCCGTAGGGTGGCGCGAACCCAGCGAGAAACACACGTATCCAGGACGTTCGACGCTGGAACCCGTCCGCTATCGGAATCAACGAAGAAATAGAGAGTTATCCGGTCTTAGAGCGCTTCCACGTCGATTTCGATATCGTGAATGATGCGGTCGTCCTTCAGGGCGAACCGGTGGTCGAAGAGCACGCCACAGTTCGGGCAGAACCACTGTCGGAATTCGTATCCCGGGTCGCTTCCGAGGATGTCCTCTGCGGGTTTGAACACCGGGCCTGCATCCGTAACCGGGCCCCGTCGCATCGCGCTGTACTCTTTGTAATTCTCCGTCGCGCCGCAGAGTTCTTCACCGCATTCGCTACAGCTAATGGTCTCTGCGTCCGGATCGAGTTCGAGGTATTCGTGTATTTGCATAACTGATCACTCCTGTTCTTTGGGAATCTCACTCTCGGCGAGGCGTTTCTCCCGGATCTCCCGCCGGCGTTCTTTCGTCGCATCTTCGCGGACACGATAGCCCGTTCCGTCCCGCTCCAGAACGACGCCGTAGATCTCTTCGGCGGCAGTGACGCTCACACGTTCCTGGGAGACGTCCTTCGCCACTGCTTCAGGGTCCCGGTTCGTCGGGTCTCCATACCCGGGCGGTGACCCGTTGCGGGCCTGTACGACGTCGTCACCGGACTGTGCGTACTCTGATTTCGGAGCGAACTGTTGGGCGTCCCCGTCGAGTTCCTCGAGGGACTGCGGAATATTCCCGTCCTCGAGATGCGCGTGGACGTCGGTGTCTTCGACGACCTGATTGAGCGACGGAACACCCGGATACGCGCCGATACCGGCCGAGATAGGTGTCACACCGCTGTTCCCGCAGAAGATGTTCTGAATCCCGTCGGTCTTGTGGGGAATCCAGCCGTACTGCATCGTTGCGCCACCACGCTGTTCGCCGGGCGCACCCGAATCTTCGACGATTTCCTTGTACAGGTAGAGGATCGGGTAGTCCTGTTCGTTGTTCTCGATGTTCGGCATCGGGCCCTTCGGCCCCCAGAGATAGCCACCGACGTCGACCCCGTCCTTCTGGGGAGTGGACCCGATCGCGCCGCCCATGATGTCGAGGTTCATCGTCCCGAACTCGTTGCCCCACTGGTCCACGCCGGCTTGCGCCATCGTGCTCATCGAGGGCGTGTCCGTGACGATGTCGTCCTTCAACTCCGGTGACGCCGACAGCATGCGGGTCATCACGTCTTGCAGGAGGCCGATGGAGAACTCGATGTTCGTCGTCCCCCCGGGACTACAGCCCTGCGGCCAGGTCGCCCGGTTCAGCGTCCCCGGCGTCGTCTCGATGTCGATGTGTCGGAAGGCCCCGCTCGCGATGAACAACTCGTCGTAGAGCATGAGGGGGTTCAGGACGCTCATGATGGCGGTCCGGAAGCCCGCGTAACTGATGTTCATCACACCCTTCCCCTCGGCGGTCCCTTCGTTCGTGAAGATGAGTCGGTCGCCCTGCTTCTGGAGTTGGATTTCGACGGGATACACTTCTTCGTCACCCGTCTGCGAGCCCTCCATGTACTCGCGTGCGCGCCACGTTCCGTCTGGGATCTTCTGGATGCGTTGGAGGTATTTCTGCTCGGAGTCGTCGATCACCTGATTCATCACCCCTTTGACGGTCTCCGCGCCGTACTTGTCGATGACTTCGTTGATGCGTTCTCGCGTGACCCGACAGCCTGCGACTTGGGCGTTGAAGTCTAGGGCGACGAGTTCGGGGAGCCGTGAGTGACGGAGGTACATCTCGCGGATGTCTTTGCGCACGTCTCCGCCCTCAACGACTTTGGTGGGTGGAATCGGGGTCGGTTCACCGAAGGCGTCGTTCGCGCTCGGACAGAAACTCCCCGCGCTGATGCCGCCGATGTCGTACTGGTGGAGCGTGTTGACGACCCAGCAGAAGAGTTCCCCGTCGCGGAAGATCGGTTCGAGGAAGAACACGTCGGGCTGGTGGGTGCTGCCCACCCACGGGTCGTTCGAGAGGAAGATATCTCCGGGCTGAATCCCGGGATTGTCGCTCCGGTTTTCGAGCACCCACTTCACCTGGAGTTCCGCAATTGGGGAGAAGAACTGAATGTAGGGGCCTTGAAAGACCACTTCGCCTTCCGCCGTGAGGATTGTCGGATTGAAGTCCTGTGCGTAGTAGGCGACTGGTGACCCGGAGACGTTTTCGAGGGTGTGGCCGTGTTCTTCGTTGATGGTGTAGAGCCGATGGCGAAGGACGTTGTACGTGACCGGGTCCACGTCGTCTTCGGCATCCGTGTGTAACTCGAGGTCCGGATGGATGTCGAGTTCCTCGCCGGGGACGTATCCTTCGCGGAAGTCCTGCCAAACGTCTGTTCCTTGATGCGAACCGCTGCCGTTTGCTTCTGATGACATGTTATTTTCCTCCGATATGGATGTTGAAGCTGCTGTATTCGTCGACCTCGCAGATGTCCGTCGGCGGAACGGCGATGGTCGTATTCTCCATGCGGACGATGGCTGGCCCGTCGATAGTCGAACCCGGGCCCACGTCGTCCTGATAGTACACCGCCGTGTCCAAGTGTTCGCTCTCCTTCGGCCAGTAGATGGATTCCGACCCGGCGGGTCGCGTAGTGGTCGATCCGCCAGACTGCTCCATCTGGGGTTTCGTCGTCCGACCGTACCCGTCGACACGGACTGCGACGACTTCGAACCCGCTCTCGCTCGCTCCCGCACCCTCGCCGTAGAGGTCTTCGTACTTCGCCTCGAACCGCGCGATCATGTCGTCCATGTCGTTTTCGCTCAGTTCCCCGCCGGGCATCTGGACCGGAATCTGATGGACTTGTGCGCCGTATCGAAGGTCGGCGAAACGTTCGATACTGATCTCGTCCTCGTCGAAACCGTCTTCGGCCAGTTTCTCCCGAATATCCCCTTCAGCGTCTTCGAATCGTTCCGTAATCTCGTCGGGGTCGAACGGTGCGACGGTTCTGACGTTCGAAACCTCGTTGCGATGCAGGACGTCCGACGACGAGATGCCGAGCGCCGACCAGACGGACGAGGCACTTCCGCCCGGTACGACGACACGGTCGATATCGAGTTGGTCCGCGATTGCAGGGACGTGAAGCGGGCCCGCACCACCGTACGCGTAGACGATGAACTCACGGGGGTCGTATCCACGATTGATCGTTCGTTGTCCGACCAGGTCTGCCATTTTCGCGTTCGCGATCTCGACGATTGCGGCCGCAGCGTCGAGAGTGTCCATCCCAAGGTTGTCAGCGAGGTCCGCAATCGCTGCCTCCGCACGGTCGACGTCGAGGGACATCCGACCGCCGAGGAACTCGTCGGGGTCGAAGTAGCCGAGCAGGAGGTCTGCGTCCGTAATCGTCGGTTGCGTACCGCCTTGCCCGTAACAGGCGGGGCCCGGGTCGGCACCGGCGCTCTGCGGGCCGACGTCGAGGCGTTCGGTTCCGTCTTCGACCCACGCGATGGACCCGCCACCACTCCCGATGGAGTCGATGTCGATGTTCCGGACCGCGTAGTCGTACTTGTCGATGACGTTGGTGGCGTTCGTCAGTGGTTCACCGTCCGTGATGAGTCCGACGTCGAAGCTCGTTCCACCCATGTCGGCGGCGATGATGTTCTCGTGGTCGAGGTGGTCGGCGAGATAACTGCAGCCGACCATCCCCGCGGCCGGGCCGGAGTCGATCGTTCGGACCGGCTCTCGAATGGCGTCTTCGGCGGGGGCGACCCCACCACCGACGAGCATCACGAGGAGTTCCCCGTCGTAGCCGCGCTCCGTGAGCCCGCGGTCGACGTCCTGAATGTACGACGACGTGGTCGGACCGATGGCGGCGTTTATCGCGACTGCAGTCGTCCGCTCGTACTCCCCCCACTTCGGAACGAGGTCGTTACTGGCAGTGAGGAAGACGTCGTCGTCGAGTTCCGATTCGAGGATGTCGACCATTCGGTCCTCGTGGTCTTCGTTCAAAAACGACCAGAGGAAGCTCACGCCGACGGAGTCGACACCGTCCTCGGCGAGGTCTCGGGCGACGGCGCGGGCTTGCTCTTCGTTGAAATCGACGACCACGTCGCCCATGGAATCGAGTCGTTCGTTGATGCCGTGGACGCGGTGTTTCGGAACGATCGGTTCCGGTTTGCTTGCCTCCTGATAGCGGAGGACTTCCTCTATCGGGAGGCCGCTCGTCCGGCCGGGTGCGCCACGCATCATGAAGAGCGTGTCTTCGGTGCCGCGGGTCGTGACGAGCGCGGTCTCTGATTCTTCGCCCTCGATGACTGCGTTCGTTCCGACGGTTGTTCCGTGTGAGACGAGGTCGGATTCGGCGAGGAGGGTGTTCGTGTCGATCCCGAGTTCCTCTGCGACCGCGTTCAGGGAGTTGAAGAAGCCCTGTGAGAAGTTGCCGGGTGTCGACTGGACTTTCGATTCTGTAATCTCTCCGTTGTCGTCGATCACGGCGACGTCCGTGTGGGTGCCGCCGATGTCGACGTTACACAAGTAACCCATATCGCGTGCTAACAGTTAACACGACACGTTATAAATTACTAGGCCGTTACGGTTGACGAGACCGCACAACCCTAGAACTAAGCTGTGCGGATTGAGAACAGTACACACATGCAAGTAGATAGCTTCTACTTCCCGACGAGCATCGAGAACGCCCGAGAATACGCCGGATTCCTCGAGAACAGTCACTTCGGCGGCCTCTGGGTCGCAGATTCCCACCAACTGTACACGGACACGTACGCAACCCTCGCCGCGTGCGCCATCGAAACGGACACACTCCAACTCCGAACGGGCGTCACCAACCCGGTGAGTAGACACCCTTCAGTCACCGCGAACGCCATCGCGACGATCAACCAACTCTCGAACAACCGCGCGGCACTCGGCATCGGCGCGGGTGACAGTGGCGTCTACTCCATCGGGAAACAACCCGCCCCCGTTTCCGAACTCCACGACGCCACAGAGACGATACAGACACTTCTCGCGGGCGACCCCGTCGAATTCAACGGCGAACGATTCCAGCTCGAACAAGCGAACGGCGACGTCGACGTGTTCGTCGCCGCGGAAGGCCCCGCAACTCTCCGAATGGCCGGCGAAGTCGCTGACGGCATCATGTTCGGTGGCGGATCGAACCCAGAAATCATTCGAGAGCTCTGCCTGAAGAACGTCCGAATCGGTGCCGAACGAGCCGGTCGGTCTCTCGACGACATCACGCTCGCCACACTCACGCCCGCGTGTGTCGCCGACACTCAAGCGGACGGCGCTCGCCGTCTCATGCACATGCTCGAACCGATCGCGTACCACAATTTCAGTCACTCGATGGCAGAAGCCCCCGAAGACCTCCACGACGACCTTCAGCGACTCGTCGACGCTCACGATTTCCGCGAGCACGGCGACCAGGACGCAACACCCCCCGAAGAACTTCCGGAAGACGTACAAAAGTACTGCGCGGACCGCTGGGCGATCACCGGGCCCGCGGAATACTGTCGAGAACGCCTCGACGCCCTCCACGATGTCGGCGTCGACTGCGCCATGCTCACGTTCCCAACCGGTGACCCCCTCACGCACGCACGAGCCTTCGACCGCGACGTACTGGCCGACCAATCGTAACCCACCAACGCGCTCCGTCTCTCTTGGGGTTGCTGACGTGAGCGAACGCCTATTCGGGCGGTATTCCGAATCCGATGAGTCGAGTGTGCTCGTTACTTGCCGATGAAGTCCGGTTCTTCCTTTCCGAGGAATGCCGCGTGGCCGCGCGAGTAATCCTCGGTCCGTGTCGCACGCGCCATCGCTTCGGTCTCCGCGGCGAGTTGTGCGGGAAGGTCGTGTTCGAAACTCTCCGTCATGAGTTTCTTCGTCATCCCGAAGGCTTTCGTCGGCCCGTCCGCCAGCCTCGACGCTAGCTCTTCGACACGGTCCTCGAAGTCATCTGCCGATACTGCTTCGGTGACGATACCGAGGCCGACCGCGTCAGCGGCGTCGATGGCTTCGTCGAGTAGGACGATTTCTTTCGCTTTCCGGAGACCGACGAGTCGGGGGAGGTAGAACGTCGAGCCGCCGTCTCCGGTGAGGCCGACGCGACCGTACGCATAATCGAAGCGCGCGTCTTCGTGTGCGACGACCACATCCCCGACGAGCGCGAGACTGAATCCCGCTCCCGCCGCGATGCCGTTTACCGCCGTCAGGACTGGTTTTTCGGCGTGGTGGAGTTGTACGATAGCATCGTGGAGCGTCGAGGCGAGTCGCCGAACGGGCGCTGCGTCTTCGTCGTCGCCGGACAACGTCGTGAGGTCTGCGCCCACGCCGAACGTGTCACCCGCCCCCGTGAGGACGATACAGCGGACCGAATCGTCCTCGCTGAGGTCTACCGTCGCCGCTAGCAGTTCGTCAGCGGTCTGTTGGTCCAACGCATTGAGGTCGTTACTTCCACCGAGTGTGAGCTGTGCGACGCCAGCCGACCGGTTGATGTCGAGGGTACTGTATTGCTCAGCCATGATTTCGACTTCTCCATCCTCCCTGTCACAGTCATCCAGTATAAGTCTGAATCACGACCCCTTCGCACGACGGTCGGGAGAAAGCAGTCGCAGCGAACGCCCGCACCGAACCGTGCCCTATTCGGTGTTTTCTCGCTCTTCTAACGACGTGCGGCGGACTTTCCCCGAACTGGTCTTCGGGAGTTCGTCGAGGAATTCGATTTCGCGGGGATATTCGTACTTCGCCAGGCGGTCCTTCACGCCGTCACGGAGTCTCGATTTGAGGTCGGTACTCGGTTCGAACTCGTCGGTGAGAACGACGAACGCTTTCGGGACTTCGCCGCGCTGGTCGTCCGGGACCCCGATGACACCCGCGTCCGCCACCGCTTCGTGCGAAGCGAGGACTTCTTCGATTTCGACGGGACCGATCCGGTAGCCCGCCGAGATGATGACCGTGTCTTTGCGACTGTGGAACTGGAGGTAGCCGTCTTCGTCCATCCGTCCCAAGTCCTCGGTGAGCAGCCATCCGTTCCGGACTTTCCCCGCTGTCTTCTCCGGCTTGTTCCAGTACTCTTTGAAGCACACCGGATCTCCTTCGTAGCGCACCGCGATTTCACCGACTTCCCCTGGTTCGACGGTTCTCTCTGCCGTTTGCGGGTCGAGAATCGCGAGCTCGTGGCCGGGTGCGGCCGGCCCGATTTTTCCTTCACGGGAGTCCGTGAGTTTCGTGCAGTCGCCCGCGATCATGTTCGCTTCCGTCTGTCCGTACGCTTCGTGGACGGCCGCTCCGTCGAAGACGGTTTTCGCCCACTCGACGATCGACTGCCCGAGTGATTCCCCTCCACTCGGGACGACGCGAACACTCGAGACGTCCCACTGCTGGGGGTCTTCGAGTTGCTCCATCATTCGCAGGGCCGTCGGCGGCGCGAAGTAGTTGGTGACGTCGTACCGTTCGATGATGTCCATGGCGGTCTCCGGGTCGAAGTTCTCGTCGGCGGTGTACGCGACGAGTGGTTTCCCGTAATAGAGTGACGGGAAGACGATGTCGAACAGGGTCGCAACCCACGCCCATTCTGACGGCGTCCAGAAGACGTCGTTGTCGTTGAGTTCGAGGTTACAGAAGCCCGTGACGACGAGCGGGAGGTTTCCGAGGATGACGCGGTGTGCGTGACGAACGCCTTTCGGGTCGCCCGTCGTTCCCGACGTGTAGATGATTATCGCGTCTTCTTCCGCGTCCGTCTCGACGGTCCCCCGGTTCGATTCGTACGACTCCACGAGGCCGGTGAACGCGTGTTCGTCCGAACCGGCGGTCGTGTCGCCGACGGTGACGACTGTTTCGAGTGAGTGGATTTCGTCCGCGACCGCGCGGACGTTCTCGACGTTCGAACTGTCGACGAAACACGCAACCGCGTTCGCGTCGTCGAGTCGGTATTCCACGGCGTCAGTACCGAAGAGCGTGCTCAGGGGGACGGAAACCGCACCGAGTTTCCAGCAGGCGACGTGCGCGACGACCGTTTCTGGGCGTTGACGCATGTTGATCCCGACGCGGTCTCCACGATCGACGCCCTGTTCGTCCAGGAAGTTAGCAACCGCGTTCGCGGTTCGCTGGAGGTCGGAAAACGTGTACGTCTCTCTGGTTCCGCCCCCGTCGTCCGCGTACATCGCGACCCGCGTTTCGTCGTGTTCGGCCCATCGGTCACAGATGTATGTCGCCATGTTGAACGACGAGGGGACTTCCCACTCGAACGCATCGAGTAACTCGTCGTAGTCACCCCAGTCCTCCTCGTAGAAGTGGTACGCGTCGAGTCGCGGCGTTACCGTCATATGGTAGCAATTGACGACCGACACCATACAACTTTTGGTGCGTTCGATAGTGCCGCCTGCGAACCGACACCCGAACGAAACCCGTGGAGTTTCAATCTCATCCGAGATTCAACTGAAACACGGTGTCGACGGGTGGCCTCCCACCCCGTCTCCGATTCCCACCCCACATAGTTTAGTAGGTGGTGGCGCTCCACTCGAAACGAGCATCATGACAATAAGTGGCACGCTACAGATACTCCGGCGGACGTGTGAACGATGACCTTCGATGACTACGTCGACCAACTCGTCGACGAGGACGCGCTCGCCGCGTACCTCACCACTGAAATCGGCCCCGCGGAGGACTACGAACTCGAACGGTTCTCGGGCGGCCATTCCAACGAAACCCTGTTCCTCACGTGGGACCAAACCGACCTCGTTCTTCGTCGTCCCCCGGCAGGCGAAACCGCCGACAACGCCCACGACGTCCTCCGCGAGTACCACGTCATGGACGCGCTCCAAGACACGGCGGTCCACGTCCCACGGACGATACTGGCCTGCGAGGACGACACCATCATCGGGAGCGAATTCTACCTCATGGAACGCGAACGCGGTGACGTCCTCCGGGAGCGAGAACTCGACCGATTTGCGACGCCAGCTACCCGCCGACGTGTCGGTCGAGCGCTCGTCGACCGACTGGCTGACATTCACACCGTCGACTACGACGCGGTCGGCCTCGCGGAGTTCGGCCGCCCCGACGGCTACCTCACCCGACAGGTCGACCGCTGGCACGACCAGTACGAGTGGGCGTGCGAGGTCACCGCAGACGAACGCAGTATACCGGCCATGGACGTGCTCTACGACTGGCTCTCCTCGAACGTTCCCGACACCTCTCCGAGCGCGCTCGTCCACGGCGACTACAAACTCGACAACGTCATCTTCGGACGCGACTCACCGCCCGAAATCGTCGGTATCGTCGACTGGGAGATGAGCACGCTCGGTGACCCACTCACCGACCTCGGGTGGCTGCTTTCCTACTGGCGTGACCCAGCAGACTCTCCGTGTGCGATTCCGGAACTCATCCCCGCGTTCACCGAACGGGACGGATATCCGACGAAACGCGAACTCGTCTCACGGTACGAGTCACGGACCGGGCTCGAATTCTCGAACAGCCAGTTCTACCGCGGTCTCGCCGTTTTCAAGTTCACAGCCGTCTGTGAGATGTTCTTTCGGCGGCACCTCGACGGCAACGCGGACGACTCACTCTACCCGAAGATGCGAGACCGTGTCCCTGCTATGGCCGACTGGGGCGTCCGAATTATCGACGGCGACGAACCACTCTAAGCACGACATCCGTCTCTGCGTCTTCTCCTGCACGCCGAGGTGACACGAGCGGTCATCGGTTCAGGTCGTAACCGCTCTCGCGGTCCCAGACGTCCGACAGCGTGGTTTCGCGGAGTTCTCCTCGATCGACCTTTCCCGACCGCGTTCGCGGGAGTGCGCTCGTAATCTCGATATACCGTGGAAGTTTGTGGTAGGTGAGCTGTTTCATGCAGTGTTCGTTGATGTCGATCGCGTTCACGGTCGCGTCGTCTTCGGGAACGACGACCGCCTTGATGTCCTCGCCCGCATCCTTGCTGATACCGAGAACGACTGCTTCGTTCACGTCCGGATGTGCTGCGATGACACTCTCGATCTCCAACGAGGAGATACGGCCGGCGACACGACCGAGGTGGATGGTGTTCTTCTTACTCGCAACAAAGTAGAGATAGCCATCCTCGTCCACGTACCCGATGTCGTTCGTGTGAATCCACTGGTTCCGACAGACAGCCGCCGTCAACTCGTCGTCATCGTAGAACTCCCGGAACATCGTATGCTGTTTCGTCGGTCGAACGAGAATCTCACCAGTTTCTCCCGTCGGAACCTCCCAATCGTCCTCGTCGACGATTTTGATAGCGGCGTCAGCCGTCGGCCGCCCGACGCTTCCGAGGCGGCGGTCGTCCGGCCGATTTGCCGTCGCGAGCGTCGCGGTCGGCGTAATCCCGTAGGCTTCCAGGACTTCGATGTCGAACCGCCGTTCGAAACTCCCGATCATCGTCTTATCCGTCCCGAACCCAAAGCCGTGTCCGATAGCGTACGAAGCGGGATTGTCCGCGTCCCCGGCGCGTTCGGCTTGATTGTAGAGGACGGAGAGCATGCGTCCGAGGTAGAGGAAGACCGTCGTATCGTACTGCCGAATCCAGTCCCAGAACCGGTCTTTGTCGAACTGTTTTTCGAAGGCGAACTCAGCTCCGACGACCATCGCACCGGTGACACCGATCTGAACCGGATAGCTACTGTAGAGCGGGAGCGTGGTGAATATGCAGTCGTCCTCCGTGAGGTCGAGTAACTGCCGGCAGGTCTTCCACCCCGTATTGATGTACGCGTAATGCGGTAGAACGACACCCTGTGGTGTTCCTCGTCGATACCGGCGGACGTATAGAATCGCACAGGGGTCGCTCCCGCTGACCTCGACGTTCGGCGGGTTCGACGTATCGGCCTCGAGAAGCACGTCGAACTGCCGGTACGGACTCCCGGTCGACTGGTCGCCAACGTAGAATTCAGTACTCACTGCCGTGCCGTCGTTTCGGATCGCTTCGTAGGCGTCTCTCGTATCTCCATCTAAAATGATCATGTCCGTCTCAGTCTGTGTCAGCACGTGAGCGAGCGATTCGTCAGTGAACCGCGTGTCGATGGGTGCGGCTACGGCGCCGAGCTTTGCCAGCGCGAAGAGCGTGACGAGGAATTCCGGCCGATTGTACATGTAGAGACAGACCACATCGTTCGCGTTGATGCCGTTCGCGTAGAGCGAGTTCGCGATGGCGTTCGCACGAGCGTTCATCTCCGAGTACGTGTATTCGGTGCCGTCATACTGGACGAACGTTTTCTCGCCTTGCTCCGTCGCGCGCTGCGCTAAGAGCGCGCCAAGTGTGGCAATATCTGGTGTGGACATCGCTATGACTCCCCCTGTAGTTCTTGTTCGAGACCGCGCACTTGCCCGATCAGTTGCTGGCCGATGTTCTCGGCTCGGTTGCCCGCGAAGTTCCGAGTGTGACCGAAGACCCCGATCGCGTGCTGGCGGTCGTTCTCGTCCCGGAACTCGACGCCGATCGAGAGAATACCGAGAACTGCCTCCCCACGGCTAATAGCGAACCCGCGGTCTCGCACTTCTGTGAGGTCTTCGCGGAGGTTGTTGAGCGTGGTGGTCGTCCGCGGTGTGAGTTCGGGGAGGCCGTGGTGGTCAGCGATTCGTTCGACGTACTCGTCTGGGGCGTGGGCGAGAATCGCTTTTCCCGGTGCGTGCGTGTGGAGATAGGACCGCTTCCCCACTTTCCCATACTGCTCTGTCGCAGCATCCGGGACCGCACAGTCCAAGAAGTATCCACGACCGTCTTCTTCGGTAATCCACCACGTCGGTTGCTCGAGTTCTTCCTGTATTCGAGCGACGGTTCGAGCGGCGAGTTCGCCGAGACCGGCGACGCTCTTCGCGGATGCGCCATGCGTGAGGAATCGGAGGCCGAGTCGATACGTCCCATCGTCGTTGACGACGTAGCCCTCGGCTTCGAGGGTGGCGAGATAGTTGTGTATCGAACTTTTCGAGAGGTCGAGTTCCTCCGTCAATTGGGTCGGTGTTGCACCTCCAAGCGATTGCAGACGGTCGAGTAGCGTAAACGCCGTCTGCACGGATTTGACCTGCCGAGAGGGAGTGTTCGAGAGCATTGCCCGGTATCGTAATGGCGACTGTATAGTTCTTTTCCCGCTCGTGGACGAAACAGGTCGACTAGTCGGACTGAATTCCGGACTTTGTTTACGTATCGTGGACAAAGGGGGTTCTCAATGGGCTGATCAACTGACGTTTACCGAATCACGGACATCCAACTTCTGACGAATTCTGCCGAAATACGCCACTATCAGGCTCTTCAATTCGATTTCGCATGTTGGGCCTATCGAGAATGATTGGAATTACTTTTCCCGCGTCCGGATTGCAGTTTACGATTAGTAATTACTCGCGCCCCAGCTATATCCAACTCCACCGGTTACCATAACACCGATACTGTTGTTAGACCGTCTTCGATCCTCTGGTATCGAGCTCCCGTCTACCGAGCCGTTCACATCTTTCCAGCTACCACTCATCTCGATAGTTCGAAACTATACAGTATACCTGCACCAACCCACTCCACTCTCGAATATAATCATACAACTATAGATTATAACTATAATATGGGTCTATCAGGCATCCTCTCTTTTGATGGTCTTTTACGCTCTCTGAACTCTGATATCGAAATATCTCTGTGAGAATATTTTCTATATTGGGTATAGGTATTTTCTATAGCTGGCTTGTATAGCTCGTTCTTGAATGGGGAACGAGACCGTGGTGCCGGCGGTGGTGCGGGCAATAAGTTTAAGCGACACAATAGATACGTGTGTGGTAGTCTGTGGCGCACACTCTGAACAGTGCCCAGACCACCTACGATGAGCGACTACGAAACGATCAAACTCGATTACGACCGTGGCATTGGCACGCTCACGCTGGACAGGCCCGACTCGTTGAACGCGCTCAATGATACGTTGTCCCGCGAGATTATCGCGGCGCTCGAAGAACTGGAAACGTACAACGAGGACGCTGATGGCGTCGCGTTACGCGCCGTTGTTATCGAGGGCGCGGGGGACGCGGCGTTCTGCGCGGGGGCGGACATCGGCGGGTTCTCCGACGATTCCGCGGGCGCGAGTTCCGGGCGGCGAATGCACGAGTTCGTGCGCACGTTCCCGACTCCGATCATCGCGAAAATCGACGGCTACTGTCTCGGCGGCGGGTTCGAACTCGCGCTCGCGGCGGATTTCCGTTTCGCGAGCGAGTCGAGTACGTTCGGCCTCCCCGAGGTCAACCTCGGCTTGTTCCCCGGTGCTGGGGGCGTCCAGTACGTCTCGAAACTCGCGGGTCCGGGCCTCGCAAAGGAGATGGCGATGACCGGCGACCACTACCCGCCGGAGCGGATGGCCGACGCCGATATCGTCAACGACGTCCACCCCGACGACGAACTGGACGCGGCCGTCGACGAATTCGCCACCACGCTCTCGCAGAAACCACCGCTGTCCCTCCAGACGATCAAGGAATCCGCTGAGATGGCGACCCAGACGGGGCTCGCGGAAGGCATCACGCACGACGCGTCGATGTTCGCGCAGCTCTTGAACACAGAGGACTTCCGCGAGGGGGCGGCCGCATTTCAGGAGGACCGAGACCCCGAATTCCACGGTCGATAGGGACGCCTAGCTATATTTACCGCCGGTAGAATAGTCTGCCCGGACATGACTGACAACTTCCACGTCGACGGCGATACGGCCATCGTCACCGGTGCCTCGCAGGGAATCGGCGAAGCAATCGCGAAAACGCTCGCCGCGGACGGCGTGAACGTCGCCATCTGCTCTCGTTCCCGCGACCGCTTCCAACCCGTCCTTGACGACATCGCGGACGCGGGCGGAACCGCGTGGGGGGCCGAGTGCGACGTGACCGACCGCGACAGCGTCTTCGCGTTCGTCGACGAAGTCGTCGACGAGTTCGGGGACGTCGACGTCCTCGTGAACAACGCCGGCGGTAGCTTCCAATCCGCGTTCGAAGACCTCTCCGAGAACGCGTGGAAGACCATCATCGACATCAACCTCCACGGCGCGTTCCACGTCACGCAAGCGGTCGGCGAGGTGATGCGGGACGGCGACGGCGGCCACATCGTCAACATCATCAGCGGCGCAGGATTGGAGGGTGGCGCGCCGAACATGAGTCAGTACGGCGCGGCGAAAGCCGGACTCAAGAACCTCACCGAGTCCCTCGCCGACGAGTGGAAAGAACACGATATCCGCACGAACTGCGTCGCTCCCGGACTCATCGCGACACCCGGCGTCGTCGACTCACTCGGCATCGACCCGGACGAACTCCCGGCGCGCGAGCAAGTAGACCGCCCGATCGGCACGCCAGCGGAGACCGCTGACATCGTCCAGTTCCTCTGCAGTCCCGCCGCCTCCTACCTCAACGGCGCGACCATCCGCGGCGGCCTCCCGTCCTCGAAAGACCCCGGACGAAAAGACCCGGACGAAGTCTGATTTCGAACCGAGCGAACCGCGAAACCGCCTACGTCGTCTTGTCGAGTTCGGGGTCGAAGCGGAGGACGTTCTGCATGTCCTCGTCGTAGACGTCCTCGAACGCGTCCCGTGCGATGGTGCGTCGGTGGACCTCGTCTGCGCCGTCGACGATGCGGAACGGACGCACGGCCTCGTAGAAGTGCGCGACCGGGAGGTCTTTGGCGATGCCGTTCCCGCCGAGACACTGGACGGAGAGGTCCATGATGTCGTTGGTGACGTTCGCGGTGAACATCTTCGCCATCGCAACCTCGATGCGGGCGTCGCCCTCGTCGAGTTCTCGTGCCGCGTGTCGCACCATCGTCCGCGCGGCGTGGAGGTTCGTCTCGGCGTCCGCGATACGGTGGCGTAACGCCTGTTTCTCGGCGAGTGGTTCGTCGAACGCGTCTCGTTCTCCGAGATACGCCTTCGAGATCTCGAGCGCGCGTTCGGCCATGCCGGAGTACCGCATGCAGTGAGTGAGCCGGCCGCCACCGAGGCGGAGCTGCGCGAGGCGGAACCCTTCGCCTTCCTCACCGAGCAGGTTCTCTTCGGGGACGCGGACGTTGTGATACTTGATTTCGGCGTGGCCGCGTTCGATGTCGACGATGCCGTGACCGCCGAGGTGTGGGACGTTCCGTACGATCTCGACGCCGTCGAGGTCGGTGGGGACGAGGAAGATAGACGTGCCTTCGTAGGGATGCGCGTCGAGGTCGGTGCGCGCCATCACGAGTAAGAAGTCCGCGTTGTAGCCGTCCGACGTCCACCACTTGTGGCCGTTGATGACCCACTCGTCGCCGTCCTTCTCGGCCGTCGTGCGCATCATCTTCGGGTCGGACCCAGCGCCTTCGGTCGGTTCGGTCATCGAGAACGCGGACCGTAACTCACCCTGGACGAGCGGACGGAGATACTCCTCTTTCTGCTCTTCGGTGCCCGCGATTTCGAGCGTGTGCATGTTCCCCTCCTGCGGCGCGTTCGCGCGAATGGAGAGCGCACCCCAGAGCGACCGCCCGACTTGTTCGAACGACGGCAGCATGTCGCGGAAGTCCAACCCCTGCCCGCCGTACTTCTCCGGGACCTGCGGTGCGAACAGGTCGCGGTCTTTTGCCATCTCCCAGTACTCGCGGACTTCGTCGGCAGTGATGTTGTCGCCGGTTCGGAGCGCTTCGCGCTCCCGTGGAAGCACTTCCTCTTCCATGAACTGCTCGACGCGGCCCGCGACCGCCTTCGCTTTCTCGGAGTCGTGATACTCCATATCGTATCACACTCGTAGGGGTACGTAAAACTGTGTCCGAACTGACGAGGTAGGCGGTGACTACCGGGGCACGCCGACGTGTCGGTAGACCGTACCTTCCGGCTGCCCCAGAAAAATTCGATAAACTCCAGAACGCGATATACTATTCCAGTCCGACCCGCATTTGGTCCGTGTTCGGCGGTAACCCGTGGGTAGCCGGCGTCTTTCCGAAAACTACGCTTTACCACTCTCTCGGTCTCTCTGGGGTATGGTTGACCGGACGCGGTCGGACGGCAACGGACACTGGCTCCCGGGCGCAGCGCACGAGCTGACGACCATGGAACTCCTCGCTGTTGCACTCGCGGCGTTCACTGGCGTCGTGCACTTCTTCATGGCGTACGAGGAACTCGGAGAACTGGGTGAGTCACTGCTCTTCCTGGTCGCGGGTGTGGTTTTCTTCGCCGGGGTGGTTCTGTTCGTGCGTGACCACTGGCCGCGCTGGCTCTTCCTTGTCGGCGCCGTTTTCACGGCCGTCCAGATTCCGCTCTGGATACTGGAGGGCATGGAGGAGTTCCCCATCGGCGTGACCGACAAGGCCGCGCAGGCGGCGTTGGTCGTCGTCCTCCTCGTCCTGTTCTGGCAGACGAGCGCGCGAAACCGGGCACAGCGAGCCGACTAATTCGCTGCCTGCGTACACGAACGGCACGTTCGTCCCGTCCGCACGAAGTATTATGTAGGAGTACTGTGCAGTTTGTCGCGTACATGCCTGACGTAGACAATATCGCGGTCATCGGCGGCGGCATCATGGGTACCGGTATCGGACAAGCGTTCCTCCAGGGCGGCTACGAAGTCACCATCCGCGACATCGAGGACGACCTGTTGGACGAGGCGCGCGAACGAATCGTGAGCGGGAACTACGGTCTCGAGCGTGCCGTCGAGGGCGGCCACCTCACCGAAACAGAACGCGACGACTGCCTCGACCGCCTCTCGCTCACCACCGACCTGGAGGAGGCCGTCGCGGGCGCGGATTTCGTCCTCGAAGCCGTCCCGGAAGACCTCTCCCTCAAGGGGAAGGTGTTCCGTCAGATCGACGAAGCCGCCGACCCGGACATCCCGCTGTACACGAACACGAGCGGGTTTTCTGTCACCGCGATCTCGAACGCCGTGGACGACCCCTCACGGGTCGCGGGGGCGCACTTCTTCAGTCCCGCACAGATAATGACGCTCGTCGAAATCGTCGAAACGGACGCGACCGACGACGCCGTGTCGTCGCTCATCGAGGACGTCGCAGAAGACATCGGGAAGACCCCCATCGTCATCGACGACGCGCCCGGCGAGTACGGGTTCGTCGCGAACCGCGTGCACGCGGCGATGCGCGAAGAAGCACAGAAGATCGTGCGCGAGGGAATCGCGACGAAAGAACAGGTCGACACTGCGATGGAGGAGGGATACAACCTCCCCGTTGGCCCGTTCTCGCTCACTGGCATCGGCGAGGAGTGGGACTGACCCCCCGGATTTCGTTTTCAGACCCAGTCGGCGAGCAGGTCGGTGTCGTGGCGGAGGAGTGGGACGGCGACGACGACGAGGGTTACGAGCACCGCGACGCCGCAGAGGACGTACGTGGTCACGTATCCGAGCCACTGGTCCACCATCGGAACCGTGACGAGGGGGCCGAGGGCGAGGCCGACGTCCCCGAGGATGTTGTAGATTCCGCCCATCCGGCCGACTTCGTCGCCCGGCGTGATGTCCCCTATGGTCGCCAGAAGCGCGGGGCCTGTCGTCCCGGTGCCGATACCGATCATCGCGGTGCCGACGAGGAGTCCGGGGACGGAGGGGAGGAGTGCGGCGAGGAGGAGACCGCCCGCCATCGTGAGGAGGCCGGGGACGGTGAGCACGATGCGGTTCGAGAGGCCGTCCGAGATGCGTCCAGTCACGACCGTCGCGGTGCTCGAACACGCGACGCCGAGCGCGAGGACGACGCCGCTGATGCCCGCCGCTTCGAGGTTCATGAACGCGAGGTCGTAGTGGCCCGCGTACTTCGCGACGGTGGCGAGGAGGAGGCCGCCGAAGATGAATCGAATCGTCATGTTCCCGATGCCAAGCGGGAGGATGCGGGGTTCGCGCTGAATCATCGCGGGGATGTCGCGGAGGCGGGCTCGACGGTCAGTCTCGGGTTTGACGTCGGGGAGTACGGTGAACGCGACGATGGTTGCGAGGAGCGCGAGGGTGCCGGCGAGGAGGAACGCGTCTTGGATTGTGAAGAGGTCGGAGACGAGGCCGCCGACGACGAGGCCGGTGGGAAAGCCGAGTGACTGCCCGCCGCGCATGTAGCCGAGCCAGCGCCCGCGGTTGTTGTTGGTGGTGACGTAGGTTATCGTTGCGAACGCGCCGATGAAGACGAACGCGCTCCCGATACCCCACGCGGCCCGTGCGACGAGAAACACGACTGCTGGTGCCGACACCTCCCCGAGGTAGGGGAGGGTCGCGAACGTCTGATTGGGGACGTATAGTCCGACGGTGTAGCCGAACGGGCCGAGCGCTTGGACGAACAGCCCGGCGATCATCGGCCGCCGTGCGCCCATGCGGTCGATGATGTTCCCTGCGGGGGCGTTCATCGGCATGCGGGCGAACCGGTTCGCGGACAGGATGATGCCGAGCATGACCGCGCTGATACCGAGAACGTTGTCGAGGAGGGGGAGCGTCGGGAAGGCGACGCCTGTGGCGACACCGCCGAAGAACACGCCGGCGATGGTGGCGAGTGCGATGGTTCGGATTTCGCTCGGCGTGTGCGTCGCGTCGTCGTTCGCGGTCACGGTATCACGCGCTGGCACGCGCGACGCGAGAGCGCAGGGGATGTGTCGTGTTGTGGGCGTTTCACTATCTGCGTGGTAGAGAGGTTACGGAGTTAACTGTTGGTGGTCGGATACCGTATTTTGGGTGAACTAAGGTGAAGGTTTATCTGTGATTATGTTGTCTTCCAAACTGCCTAGTGTGGCATACTGACACATGACACGGAACGCTTCCACCCGGAGGCGGTTCCTCATCGGAACCAGCGCCGGGCTCGCGGCGGTGACTGCAGGATGTTCGAGCGGTGGCGGCACCACGACGACGACATCCTCCAGCGGGAACAGCAACACGAACTCGGGGACCACGACCGCCAACACGGCCGAGGTCCACGTCATGACCGACTACGCGAACGACGCGTGGCAGAGCGAGTGGGAGAACACTATCAAACCCGACTTCACGGACAACTACAAACCCCCGCTCAACCTGGAGTTCGTCGGCTTACAGGGGGAGAGCCGAAACCGACTGAACACGCTCTTGCAGTCCGGGAACCCGCCGGAACTCTTCAGCTCCACCATCACCGAAGTCGGCGACCTCGTCGCCCGCGGCCAGACCGCGTCGGTCACCGACATCGTAGACGAGTTCGCGTCGAACAACGGCGACGTACTCGCACGGTCGACCATCGACGTCGCAGGGGACACGCACAAAGTTCCGCACGGCCTCTACCTCGGCGGCACGCTGAACTACCGACAGGACGTCTACGACGCCCTCGGACTCTCCGTCCCGAAGACGTGGGATGAACTCGTCGAGAACGCGAAAGCCATCGACGAGGCGGGCGGCGACCTCGAGAAAGTACGCGGGTTCGCCGTCTCCGCGAAAGACAGCGGGAAAGCGGGCTCCGACTTCACGAACTTCCTCTACAACGCCGCCGGGAACTTCTACCGGTACACGAACGAGGACGAAACCGAGGTCGAAATCGACTTCCCCGAAGAGAAAGTCAAGGCGTCGCTCCGCACGATGAAGGAACTCGCGAAATACTCCCCCGACCCCTCGGGGCTGAGTTGGGCGAGCACCATCCAGAACTGGGTCGTCGGTCGCGTCGGCCAGTGCCTGATGAACAACGCGTGGCTCTGCGGCGTCGCGTACGCGAACGACATCCCGTCGGTCGCCAAAGCGACGAACCAGGCGTTGTTCCCGAAACGCGAACAGAGCCTCGACCCTATCGACCGCGGCTGGGCGCTCATCGACGGCTGGACGTTCCTATCGGGCGCGGACAATCCGACGGGCGCGAAGAACCTCATGCGCACCATGTACGGGTCGCCGTCCAAGACGGCGAAACGGAACCTCATCGAACCGATGCGGTTCCTCCCGGCGTACGAGAACGTCATCGAGACGGACGCCTACCAGAGCGCGGAAATCTTCCAAGCCGAGGACGGCATCTTCCTCGAGAAGAACCGTCACTGCATCGAAAACATCGCGCCCGAACTCGGCGGCGACCGTCCGAGCACGCCGGCGTCACTGTACGCGGGCCGGTTCCCCATCGACTCCGAGATGGTGAACGCGTACATCGTCCTCGACGAAGACCTCGACACGGTCTATCAGAACGCCCGCCAGAAACTCAAAACACGTCTTGAAGAAGGACAAAACCTCTAGCGGCCCCTCCGTTTTCTCTCTGTCCGACGGTTTCATCACCGGGTAGTGAGACGTGTCTGGTATGCTCGACTTGATTCCGTCCGGGAATCCGCCCGCTGCCGACGTCGCTGGGGCCGCTCCGGCGCTTCTCGGCCGCCGCGCGAAAGCGACACTTCTCGACCTCGTATTCTGTTACGTCGTCCTCGAAACAGTCCCGCTTTCGGTCGTCATCTGGGCGGTCCCCGAGTGGACGGCCGGCCGCACCCTCACCTTGCTCGTCGGGTCACTGTTCTTCCTGTTCCCCCTCTACCTCACGTACTGTTTCGCGCTCGAGTGGCGGTTCGGCCAGACGCCGGGAAAAATCCACCAGGAACTCGTCGTCACCACGCCCGCGGGACGCCCGCCGACGCTCCGCGAGGCGGCGACGCGCAACCTCCTCCGGTACGTCGACTTCCTCCCCGTCTGCTATCTGTTCGGCTGGTATCTCGCACGTCGCTCCGAGAATGGAACGCGGTTCGGCGACCGCGTCGCCGGCACGCTGGTCGCGCCCGCGACGGGTCGTTAGCCGACGCGAACGCCGCTGTCCGCGTCGAACACTTTCGCGCGTTCCGTGTCGAGCACGAGTCCGTACTCCTGTTCGCCGCCCCGGAAGTTCGGCGCGGTGACGACCGTTATCCGCCCGAACTCGGTGTCGAAGAAGCTGTGCGTCTGGTCGCCGAGCGGTTCGTCGAGGACGTGTTCCGCGGGAACCCCCTCGGTCGGGTCGTCGACCACATCGATGTCTTGGGGACGTACGCCGACGCTCACCTGTCGGTCGACGTACTCCGAGAGGTCGTTCGCGCGCGGGAGCCGCCAACTCCGCTCCCCGATTTCGAACACCGCGTTCCCGTCGTCCGTCCCACGGATTTCCGCGTCGAAGAACTCCATCGTCGGCTGGCCGATGAACTCCCCGACGAACCGCGAGTTCGGTTCGTTGTAGATCTCCTCGGGCGGCGAGACCTGTTCGAGGTTACCGTCGTCCATCACCGCGACGCGGTCGCTCATCGTCATCGCCTCCTCCTGGTCGTGGGTGACGTACAGGGTCGGACAGCCGATTTCGCGCGTGACCTCCTCGAACAGCGGGCGGAGTTCGCGTTTGAGTTTCGCGTCGAGGTCGCTCATCGGTTCGTCGAACAGGAACACCGTCGGGTCGCGCACCATCGACCGGCCGAGCGCGACGCGCTGTTGTTGCCCGCCGGAGAGCGAGTTCGGCTTCTGGTCCAGTAACTCCGAAATCTGGAGGAGTTCCGCGGTCTCCCGCACCGATTCGTGTCGCTCCGTTTTGGGCATACCCGCGATTTTGAGACCGTACGCCATGTTCTCGCGGACGGTCATGTGCGGGTAGAGCGCGATGTCTTGGAACAACAGCGCGATGTTGCGCTGCTGTGGCGGTAACTCCGTCACCTCCGTATCCCCGTACATGATGCGGCCGCCCGTCGGCGTCGTGAGACCCGCGACCATCCGAAGCGTGGTCGTCTTCCCACAGCCGGACGGGCCGACGAGCGTCACGAACTCGTCGTCGTGGATGGTGAGGTTGAAATCGTCTACTGCTCGAACCGAACCGAATTCCTTCTGTAAGTTTTCGAGTGTTACGTGTACCATTGTTAGAGTGCTCTGATTTGGAATCCTTTCAGCATGTACGACTGCAGGAAGTACGCGAACAGCAGTGGCGGAAGCGTCACGAGGACGCCTGCGGCGAGGAACTGCCCCGGTCCGGTCGCGTACCCCGTGTTCACCAGTTGGAGGAGGCCAACGGGGAACGTCGTCGCGTCCGTACGCGGGAGCAGTATCTGTGCGAACGTGAAGTCGTTCCACGCGATGGCGAAGGAGAACAACGCGTTCGCGATAATCGCGGGTTTCGTCTGCGGGAGCACGACGTCGATGAACCCTCGCCACCGGGACGCGCCGGCCGTCCACGCGCTCTCCTCCATCGACCGCGGGATGGTCTGGATGTACTTCCACATCAGCCAGACCGCGAAGGGCATGGAGATAGCGCTCAACGCGAGGATGAGGCCGAGGTGGGTGTTGTAGAGTCCGAGCGTCTTCCAGATCATGAACAGCGGCAGTGCGAGGACGATCGGACTGAACACGTACCCGAGGAGGAGGAACCGTGCGAACGTCACCTTGTGCTTGAAGTCGAACCGTGCGAGGCCGTAGCCCGCGATGAGCGAGATGACGACGACGGTGACGATGGTGCCGATGGTGACGATGACGGAGTTGAGGAGGTAGCCCTGCACGTCGGAGCGGTTCAGGACGTCGAAGCGTTCGAGGCTGAACGTGTCCGGCGTCGGGAAGTAGCTCACGTGACCGAGGAGGGCTTGCGATTCGATGAAGGCGCTCTGGGCCATCCAGTACAGCGGGAACGCGATGATGGCGACGATGAGCGCGGCGCTCGCGTACACGCCGAACTTGTAGACGAACGACCGGGTAGTCGGGGAGAGTCTGAACTCTCGTCCGAACGTTTCGCGGTCTGTTTCGGAGCTCATACGTCTGCCTCCTGGCTCGGGTTGAACGCGATGAAGTAGCCGATCGCGCCGGCGGCGAGGAACGCGAACATCACGATAGCGATGGTGTTCGCGAGCCCGTACCGGCTCGCGGTGACGAGCACTTCGTACGCGTAAATCGGGAGTGTTTCGGTCGCTTTACCGGGGCCGCCACCGGTCAACTGCATGATGATGTCGAACTTGTTGAACATGAAGATGGACCGGAGGAGGATGGCGATGAGCAGCACGCCCTTGATGCGTTGGAGGGTGATGTCGCGGAACATCTCCCACGTGGTCGCACCACAGACTTTCGCTGCCTCGTAGAACCGTTCGGGAATCGACCTGAGTTGGGCGAGCGTGAACAGCGTCACGAACACCGAGAACTTCCACGAGCTAATCGCGACGAGCGCCCACATCGCGAGGTCGGGGTCACCGAGGAGGCGGCCGTCCCAGAGGCCGAGCGACGCGCCCCACTGGTGGAGGACGCCGACCTGGGTGTCGAGCATGAACGTCGCGAGCAGTGAGACGATGACCGTCGGCGTCAGGTACGCCGTGAAGATGAGTGTGCTCAGCGCGCGTTCGCCGCGCGAGATGTTGTTCACGATGAGCGCCATCCAGATGCCGACTGTCGTCTGAATGACGGTCGAACCGATCATGAACACGACGCCGCGCCAGAGTGCGGCCCAGAACCGGTCGGTCGACAGCACTTCACTGTAGTTCTGGAGGCCGATGAACTCGTAGGCGGGTTTCGTCGCTGGGACGTCGTGAAACGACACGTAGAACGCGAACAGGATTGGGACGACGGCTATCAGCAGGTAGAGGAAGAGGACGGGAAGCACCGCCAGTCCGCCCCAGAGCCCGTCCTGTGAGACGGTGAACCCGCCGATTTTGATGCCGTCGTGGTAGAACGGTCTCTCGTAGTCCGAGACGTCTTCTTGTTGGACGCTCATCCGTTTCCTCCGTCGACACCGAGTCGTGTTGTCAGTGACACTCGTGAACACCGTCCGTGATATATACACTCACACGGTTCAACATATAAGTAATTTAGCCTGTACTCGTCGCGTTCACCCATTCGCGTACACCTTCCGAACGGCGTCAGCCATCGCGTTCACGCGCGCCCGATGCTCGTAGCTGTCCCGAATCCCGTTCGTGACGTACGCGAACGCGAGGTCCGCGTCGGGGTCCGCCCAGCCGACACTACTCCCGAGACCAGCGTGCCCGACCGTCTGCTCGGGCGCGAGCGTCCCGTAGTTATCATGCGGGGTTCCGGCGCACACGAATCCTAACGCGTATCGTCGGGGGCCGCCGAGCGTCGCGTCTTCGGCGACCTCCGCGGTCACGGACGTCGCTTCCGCGACGGTCGACTCTGCGAGTAACTGCGTGTTCCCGAGACGGCCGCCGTTACTGATCGCCGCGTAGAACCGAGCGAGGTTTCCGGCGGTGCCGACGCCATTCGCTGCCGGCATCGGCGCGCGATGGAACGCTTCGCGGTTGAACTGCTGGGCGCTTCGCTCGTGGTCAGAGTCGAGGCCACCGTCGGGTTTCCGGACGCGGTCGAACTCGTCGAACGCCACGAGCGTCGCGACGTCGTCCGGAACGTCGTCCGGTAAGCCGATGTACGTCTCCATCATCCCGAGCGGTTCGAAGACGTACTCGCGTGCGTACGCGCCGATTTCTCTGCCGCTCACGCGGCGCACGAGTTCGCCGAGTACCCAGCCGTAGTTCATCGGGTGGTACGCAGCGGTCGACCCCGGTTCGAAGTGAACGGTGAGGTCTTCCATCGCCTCGACCACTGTCTCCCAATCGGTCCAGTCGTCGTACGACCCGTCGAACGGACTGTACGGGAAGCCGCCCTGATGGCTGAGGACGTGTCGAACCGTGACGTCGGCTTTCGGGGAGTCGGCGTCTGCGAACGTCGGCCAGTGGTCGACGATGCGGTCGTCGTAGGCGAGGTCGCCGCGTTCGACGAGTTGGTGGACGCAGGCCGCGGTGAGTGGTTTCGTCGCGGAGAAGAACAGCATCCGGTCGTCGGGGCCGAGGGCGTCGCCGTCCGGTCCGGTCGTTCCGCCTGCGAGATTCAGGACGTTTTCTCCGTCGTGGTAGACGGCGAGTTGCGCGCCGTGGTGTAATCCGGCGTCGAGTTGATACTGGAATAGCTGCTCGAGGCGCTCGCGGTCGTCTGCCATATGACATGAAATGCCCCCTCCCCACTTAGCTATATGTGGTGAGAGAACACCCCACACGAACTCTCGGTCGTGCTACCTGTTGACGATACCCAATTTTAAATAGCATGCTGTATACGTGGGAGTCATGGAGTTCGCTGAACCCTCGGAAGCAGTGCAACTCAAGAAAGCCATCGACGACTTCATCGAACGGGAAGTCGAACCCCTCGAACGGAAACACGAGGAGTACCTCGGTGCCGACTACGAGAAGCACATCGTCGACGAAGACCACTACCAGGTCGACGAGTACCGCGACATCATGGAGACGATCCGGAAGAAATCCGTCGAAGCCGGCTACTACGGGATGACCATGCCCGAAGACGTCGGCGGCGGCGGCATCGACGTGCTCACGCGGTCCATCGTCGGCGAACACGTCGCCAACCGCGGCCCCGGATTCCACGGCGGCATCTTCGGCGGCGCCGGCGGTCCAACCCCGATTCTCCTCGAACTCGACGAAGACCAGCGCGAGAAGTACCTCTATCCCGTCATGGAGGGCGAGAAAACGACGTGTTTCGCGCTCACCGAACCCGAACACGGCTCCGACCCACAGTACATGAACGCGACGGCGGAGAAAGACGGTGACGAGTGGGTCATCAACGCGAACAAGTACTGGATATCGAACGGACCGTACGCCGACTTCGCGATGGTGTTCGCGCGCACGAGCGGCGAGGACGGCGAGTACGACGGTATCACGTGCTTCCTCGTGGACCGGGACAACCCCGGCTTCGAGGTCGAACGCGTCCACCGGACGATGGGACTCACGCCCGGCGCGCAAGCCGAACTCCGGTTCGACGACGCGCGCGTCCCCGAAGACCAGATTCTCGGCGAGGTCGACCACGGGTTCCAGGCGGCGATGAACTGGATCGGCGGCGGCCGCATCAACATCGCCGCGAACGCGGTCGGGAGCGCCCAGTACCTCCTCGACCTCGCCGTCGACTACGCCGGAGACCGCGAAACCTTCGGGAAACCCATCGGCCACCGGCAAGGCATCTCGTTCCAGCTCGCGGACCTCGCGACCGACATCGTGCAAGCCCGCCAGCTCTACCGCTACGCGGCGTGGAAAATCGACAAGGGCGAGCGCGCACGCAAAGAGGAGTCGATGGCGAAACTCCGCGGCGCACAACTCCACAACAAGGCCGCGGACATCGCGATGCAGGTCTACGGCGGTGCCGGGTTCATGAAAGAACAACCCATCGAGCGGAACTATCGGACGGCGCGCGTCCTCCGCATCTTCGAGGGGACGGACGAAATCCAGAAACGCACAATCGCGCGCGAACTCATCTAGGAACCTCCGTTCACCCCTACAACCGCATTTTCTCGGCCCTGTTTTCGCCGCAACTAGTTGTTCGTGGACAAACGTTTAATACCCGTCTATGCTATCAAATCCCATGCAGCTTGACGAGGTCCGCGAGGACGCCAGACAAGGGAACGTCGCTGCGTTGCACGACGAAACCGCACGTTTCCACGGTGACGCGACCGCGCTCGAACAGCACGGAGAGACGATGACGCACGCCGAACTCCGCGACGTCAGCGCGAGCATGGCCGGCGGCCTCGCCGACCTCGGCCTCGAACCGGGCGACATCATGCTGCAGTACATGCCGAACTGCACGCAGAACCTCATCAGTTCGTTCGCCGGGTTCAAAGCCGGCGTCGTCATCTCGCCCGTCAACCCACAGTATCGGAAACGCGAACTCACCTACCAACTCGAGGACACCGAAGCGGACGCGGTCGTCACCCACGCCGCGCTCGAAGACCACCTCGAACCCGCGCTCGACGAGTTAGACTGGGACCCCGTGGTCATCAGCGTGAACACCCAGTCCGAGGACTTCGTGGACTTCGCGGACGTCCGTGGCGACGACCTGTTCGTGGAGCGTGCCGACGACGACGTCGCATACCTCCCGTACACGTCCGGCACCACTGGCAAACCGAAGGGCGTCCAACTCACCCATCGGAATTTCCGCACCCAGCTCAACTCCACGCTCTCACAGGAACACGACCTCGACGACGAGGACGTAAAGAGCCTCGTCTGGCTGCCGCTCTACCACATCACGGGGTTCACGCACACCGCCCTCCAGCCCATCGTCCGCGGCGGCAGCGTCTACCTCCGGAGCGCCGCGAACTGGGACCCCGACGCCGCGATGGAGCTGATGGAGTCCGCGGGTATCACGCACTTCGTCGGCGTCACCGCGATGTACGTCGACATGGTGACGAGCGAGCGCTTCGGTGACTACGACCTCTCCGGGTTGGAGGTCGCCGGCGAGGGCGGCGCGAAGATGTCCGTCGCGGTCCAAGAGGAGTTCGAAGAGGTTGCTAACGTCGACATGGGCGAAGGGTACGGTCTCACCGAGTCGACGGGCGGCACGCACTCCCAGTCCGGGTCGACGTTCGGTCTCCGTCACGGCACCATCGGCCAGCCGTCACGCGCCGTGGACAGCAAAATCGTCGACGAACGCGGCGACGAAGTCCCCATCGGCGAGGAGGGCGAACTCCTCCTCCGCGGTCCACAGGTGATGAAAGGCTACCACAACATGCCGGAAGCCACTGAGGAGGCGTTCACCGACCTCGGTTACTTCCGGACGGGTGACATCGCGCGCCGCGACGAGGAGAACTACTACGAGATCGTCGACCGGAAGAAGCACATGATCAACTCGGCGGGCTACAACATCTACCCGAGCGAACTCGAAGAGTTCCTCGCCGAACACGAAGCCGTCGCCGAGTCGGCTATCGTCGGAATTCCGGACGAACGCCGGAACGAGGTGCCGAAAGCCTACGTCGTCCTCCGCCCCGACTACGAGGGCGGCGTCGACATCACCGAACAGGACATTCAGGACTACTTCATCGAACACGTCGCCGCGTACAAACACCCGCGCGAGGTCGAGTTCATCGACGAACTCCCCCGGACGGCGTCCGGGAAGATACAGAAGTTCAAACTCGAAGAGCGCCACGACGCGGCCGAAGCGGAATGACCGTCCTCGTCACGCCCTACGTGGCGGCCGACTCCGGGTCGCAGGTCGCGGACGCGATTCGGGACCGCTGCCCGGACATCGACCTCGTGTACGCGCGCGACGAGGACGCGGTGCGCGACGCAGCCCCCGACGCCGAAATCGTCGTCACCAGTCGCGTTCCCGACGAACTCCTCGACGCCGCGGAAAACCTCCGGTGGATTCAAGCGCTCTCCGCGGGCGTCGACTTCATCGACACGGACGCGCTCAGGGCCCGAAACGTCGCGCTCACGAACGTCTCCGGGATTCACGCGAAACCGATCGGCCAGCAAGTCCTCGGCTACCTCCTCTACTTCTCTCGGCGCTTCGACAAAGCAGTCGCCCAGCAGCGACGCCGCGAGTGGGAGCGCTACGGCGGCCGGGAACTCGGGGACGCTACGGTCGGCATCGTCGGCGTCGGCGCGATCGGGTCACAAGTCGCGGACTACTGTGACACCCTCGGCGCGCGGACGCTCGGCGTCAAACGCGACCCGAGCGACGCTCCCACCGTCCTCGACCACGTGACGACGCCGGACGAACTTTCGAGCGTCGTCGCGGAGAGCGACTACCTCGTACTCGCGTGCCCGCTCACGGACGAGACACACCACCTCATAGACCGTGACGCGCTCGAACGCCTCCCCGACCACGCGGTCGTCGTGAACATCGCGCGCGGCCCAGTCGTCGACCAGTCCGCGCTCGTCGACGCGCTCGAAGCCGACGACATTCGCGGCGCGGCCCTGGACGTCTTCGAAGAGGAACCGCTGCCCGAATCGTCGTCGCTCTGGGAGCGCGAGGACGTGCTCGTCACCCCGCACATGGCGGGGACGACGCCGCACTACTGGGAGCGCGCAGCGGACGTCTTCGTCACGAATCTCGACCACTATCGCGCGGGCGAACCGCTCGAGAACCGGATCGTGTAGCGGTCAGTTCTGTTCGTCCCGCGATAGTTTGAAGCCCCACCGGACTCCAGTGAACGTATGTCAGAGATTGACATCGACGCGATGGTGCCCGGTCTCCGGGGCGGTGCAGGCGATGCCGCTGCACGCGCGGAAGAACTGGGCTTCGATGGCGTGTGGACGAGCGAGATGGATAACGATTCCTTCCTCCCACACCCCGTCATCGCAAATCGCACGGACGACATCCAGCAGGGGACGCGCATCGCGCTCGCGTTCACGCGCAGTCCGATGGCGCTCGCGTACGCCGCGTGGGACCTCGCCGCGCACTCCGACGGTCGGTTCGTCCTCGGCCTCGGTACGCAAGTGAAAGGCCACAACGAACGTCGGTTCAGCGTCGACTGGGACGCCCCCGGTCCCCGGTTGCGGGAAGTCGTCGAGTCGTTGCGCCACATCTTCTCGGTGTTCCAGGGTGACTCCGACCTCGATTACGACGGCGATCACTACTCGTTTTCCCTGATGACGGAGACCTTCCACCCCGACCCCATCGACCACCCCGAGATTCCGATCTACATTGCGGGCGTGAACGAGTACAACCTCCGCCTCGCGGGCGAACTCTGTGACGGGCTCGCGATGCATCCGTTCAACACGCCCGCGTACACGGACGACGTCATCGCACCGCTCGTCGCGGAGGGTGCGGATCGCGGCGACCGGTCGCTAGACGACGTTGCGCTCTCCGCGAGTCCGTTCGTTGTCACCGGTGAGACTCCCGAACAGCGCGAGCGGTCGCGCGAACAGGTGCGTCGCCGCATCGCCTTCTACGGGAGTACGCGGACGTACCACGACGTCCTCGACCACCACGGCTGGAAGTCGGTCGGCGAGGAACTCCACGAACTCTCACAGGACCAGGCGTGGGACGAGATGGCTGCCCTCGTCACCGACGAGATGGTGTCGACGTTCGCCATCGAAGCGGAACCCGACGAGATTCGGGCGGAAACGGAGGCCGTCTACGGCGGTATCGCGGACCGGGTGAGTCTCCCGCTCGAACACGGCGATGCGTTCATGACTGGGTGAGTCAGGGCCGCTCGTAGATTCGCACGCCGTCTTCGACGTCGTACCGGACTTCGCCACGTGCACCGAGCGTACCGAGCGCGCCGAGCGTGTCGAGGAGGTGGGCGGGATGGTCGACTTCGCCGAACCGGTGGTGGACGATTTCCACGGGTGCGACGGGACCGATCTCCGCGACGGTCTCCCGCGTCGCCGCGACGAGCCTGTCGAGCGCGGTACGCGTCTCCGCTATCACGTCGGGAGCGTCCGCGAACTCGGGGCCGTGGCCGGGGTACACGTGGTCGAATCCGCGGTTTTCGAGGCGGTCCATCGACTGGTAGAAGTGGTCGATAGAGTCGTAGACGCCGTGGTCCAACCCCACGTCGAGTGCTGCCGCGCGGAAGGTTTCGATGAGCGCGTCCCCGCTGAAGAGCACGGACTCGTCGTCGATTGTCGTCGCGAGCGCCGCGTGGTTGATCTGATGGCCGGGCGTGTGAACCGGTTCGAACTCGCGGCCCGCGACAGTCACGGGGTCGTCGAAGCCGAACCCGATGGTGTCGTCGGGGTCGAGCAGTCGTCGGTTCCGCTGTAGTGACTCTACGGCGCGTTCTGCTTGGGCGGTCGCGCGCTCGCGGTCGAGGCCTGCGGATTCCGCGACGTCACGGACGTTCTGCGCGAGGTCGTCGCTTCGCCGCAATTGGTCGAGGACCGCCGATGGCGCGTACACGTCGACCCCCGCGTCGTGAAACAGCCGCGCTTGGCCGATGTGGTCGGTGTGGGGATGCGTGATGACGACCGCCGCGAGGTCCGACGGTTCGTAGCCCGCGTCCGCGAGCGCCGCACGCATCGCGTCCGCGCCGGTTTCCTCCGGGATTCCCGCGTCGACGAGTATCGGGTCGTCCGCTTCGATGAGGTACGCCGCGACGTGCCCGGGCGGCCAGTCCATCTCGAATTCGAGTCGCGTGACGGCCGTTCTCGCCGACGCGCGCCCGCCCTGTCTGCTATCATCCATCACTACTGACGTGACTGCCGAGGCAGTTAAATCCGTGCCCCGTGTTCGACCCGTCCATCCACCAGAATTTATGTTGACACCCCGATATTGTGGGGGTATGTCGACCTATCGCCCAGCGGAGGGAAGCCGTGACTGAACCGATTATTGCGGGCGTCGCGGAGAGCGACCTCGGTGAGACGCCGAACCGGAACTGGCTCGAGAACGCCGCCGTCGCCGCGACGCGCGCCCTCGACGACGCCGGGTGCACGATAGATGAAATCGACGGCGTCGCGGTCGCCGGCGGTGACGACTACATGCCTGCACTCCAGTTCGCCGAATACCTGAACCTCGACCACCCCTCGTTCCTCGAAGGCACGGAAATCGGCGGGTCGTCCTTCGAGGCCTTCTGCGGGGACGTCCGCGACCGGATGGCGACGAGCGACCTCGACGTGGTCGTCGTCGCGTACGGTTCGACGAGCAAGACGGGGCCGAGCCGTAACGGGTCCCGCGAGGTCACCAATCCGACCGAGCGGTTCACGCGGCCGACCGGTCTGTTCACGCCGCCGGGTGCGTACGCGATGGCGTGCCAGCGCCACATGCACGAGTACGGCACGACCGAAGAACAACTCGCGGAAATCGCCGTTTCGACCCGTGAGTGGGCGGCACTGAACCCGAAGGCCGCGCATCGAGACCCGCTCACGGTCGACGACGTGTTGGAGTCTCGCCCCATTGCCGCCCCCTTCAACCTCCTCGACTGCTGTCTCGTCTCCGATGGCGGTGGTGCAGTGGTCCTCGTCTCCGCGGAGAAAGCTGACGAACTCGGCGTCCCCCGAATCGGCGTGGCTGGCGTTGCGTCGACGATGACTCACCGCGGCGACATCTCCCAGATGGGGGACATGACGACGACCGGCGCAGCGGTCACCGGTCCGGCGGCGTTCGCGGAGGCGGGCATCACTCACGACGACGTCGACGTCGCCCAGATTTACGACTCGTTCACGTACACGGCGCTCGTGACGCTCGAAGACCTCGGATTCTGTGAGAAGGGCGCGGGCGGCCAGTTCGTCACGGACGGGACGACCGCCCCCGGTGGCGAGCTCCCGATGAACACGCAAGGCGGCGGCCTCTCGTACTGTCACCCCGGCCACTTCGGCGTGTTCCTGCTCATCGAAGCCGTGCGTCAACTCCGCGGCGACTACGAGGGCGAACGCCAAGTTGACGGGGCGGAGACGGCGATCGCGCACGGGACCGGCGGGATACTCTCTTCGAGTAGCACGGTGGTTCTGCGGAGGGACGCATGAGCGTCGAGGACCACCGTGACGACTGGGACGGCCCGGTTCCGGTCCCGAACGGCGTGGACGAAGCCTACTGGAACGCGCTTCTCCGGGGGACGCTGCTCTATCAGCGCTGTGACTCGTGCGGGCACGCCCAACTCTATCCGCGCGTCCTGTGTACTGCTTGCGGGGCACTCGAACCACCATACGTCGAGAGTGAGGGCACCGGAACCGTCTACACGTACACCGTTTGTTACGTTCCGGGCGAACCCGGATTCGCCGACCGGACGCCGTACGTCGTCGCCACCATCGAACTCACGGAGGGTCCCCGCCTACTCGCGCTCGTCGACGCGACACCAGGCAACATCGACGTGGGCGATGCCGTCGAAGCGACGTTCTGGCGGATTTCGGAGGACGCAGCGATTCCAGTGTTCGTCCCCGAATAGTCCGCTTCCTCAGTCTCAGCCTCATCGCTCGATTCGGGAGCGTACGCATGCATGGTTCGTACCGGGCTTCCCGAATATCAACCGCCGTCGTGACACCAGTGGAGAGTGTTCATTCTAGTCGAACGATTTTTGTGGGGTCGTGTGGAATGTGAGCGCATGACAGAATCGGACGGTCCCCGAACGCTCGAGGCGGTTACGAAGACCCTCAACGTAATCGAAGCGCTCTGGCGCAACGAGGGCGCTGGCGTGACCGAACTCACCGACGAACTCTCCCTTCCCAAAAGCACCGTTCACGCACACCTCTCGACACTCCGGGAGAAAGGGTACGTCGTGCAGACGGACGGCGAGTACAACCTCAGCCTTCGATTCCTGACGTACGGTGAGTACGTCAAACACGCGGAGAACCTCTACGATACCGCCAAAGAACCCGTGCGGAATCTCGCCGACCGCACCGGCGAACGCGTCTACTTCACCACCCACCAGAACGGACTCGGTACCGTCCTCTGTCTCGGCACCGGCGACCGCTCGTTCAACTCCGACATCACCGTCGGCACCCACATGTACCTCCACGCGTCCGCGGCCGGGAAAGCGATTCTCGCCCACATGGACTCCGACGACGTCGACGCGATCATCGACGAGTGGGGGTTACCGACGTTCACCGACGAGACGATCGGGACCCGCGCGGCCCTCGAAGCCGAACTCGAACGCGTACGGAATCGGGGAATCGCGGAGAACCGTGGCGAGTATCGCCCTGGTGTCTACACCGTCGGCGCACCCGTCGTCAGTCCACCGGACACTGTACACGGCGCGGTCGCAATCGCCGGCCCCGAACAACGCCTCCTCAACGAGTGGGGTGAAGAAGCACTCTACGACCACGTTCGCGCCGTCGCGAACACCATCGAAGTCAATCTGAGTTTCGGATAGCAACCCCCTTCCCTCCCTGCTTTCCCCGCGCTCCCAGCTCGCTTTACGAGAACTCTTCTCCGTTCGCCCCCATCGAACGAACAGGCTGAGGACTCCACGTCGCCCACTCACCCGTTCTACGGCCCACGAGTCCCGCTTCGACTGACTGGTTCTTCTGACCCTGCTCGGAACTATCCTCGAACTCCCGTCTGTGTCCCCGAGACGGCGGGTCGTTTCGGTTGTTCCACGATGAGACTCAAACCCTCGCACTCGATTCGGTTTGTTCATTCAGAACGAACGTGACGAGCCCTCCGTGTCCGTTCGGACTGGCCTCGGCCTCGACTTTCCCCGCTACGTGCAATATTTACCTCGAATTCGTCGTGGTTTCGCTCGTATCGTTCGTTCGACTGAGTCGAACAACCGACCCCGCCAGCAACCCGCGACTGGTCTAACACTGGTACCTATGTTATGAACTCATGCTGTCCTTCTCGTACGAGGGCCTCGAGTGAATCTGCAACTATCGTTCGAACTCTCCCCTATACAAAATAGATATATTTTCCACCTATATCGAAATACAGCCTCTTCGACATTCCATCTATCCCAGAATTTCTCCCGTAAGGTTCTCATATGGGCTCCTACTTGGATATCTGAACGTAGTTGGATAATATAGTTATAAAATATAGGTATCACTTATCGGCGGAATCGGTCGGTCTCGATGAACATCGAACGCCAACTGAACATCTCGATTTCTCGATCGTGAACCGTATTCGACAGTGCGGACTCCACTGGCAAACACTCGAATACGAGTTCGGGTACGGCTTTCTCGTGAGTAAGCGAACCACGATCTTCGACACGGAGCGGCTAACAAAGCGAGTGCGGTCCGTTTCTCGAGACGGATAGATCGACGACGAACACTCGGGTGTGAGAAGCGTTTTGGTCATGCGAAAGATGGAACTCGTCTATCTCCACGAACTCCTCGTGGTGATCCGCCACGAGTACGAACGGCAGGTGGGTCACGACATCGACTGCCAAGAGTACGACCAGCTCGAGATACACCCCCTACAGATCACTCTATCGAAGTCAGAACACGCCCGTGCGGTCCGCGCGTTGGCGAGCGATTTGGCGACGGCTTTCTCCGAGGAGTATTCAGCTGACGCGAACACCGACCCCAAAGCGTGCGCCAATCACGGCAAGTGAACTGACCCAGCAGCACTAGTTCCTTGCACGACACGAACCGATGGCTTTCTCCGGCGGCTTTCGCATCCGCGTAGTTCGCTCCCAGGCATTACACCCTTACTATATTATGCACCTATAGTCTATAGTTATAGTATATCGCTGCTGTGTGCAGCGATAGAATTCAACCATTTGATGTTGCTCACTCGTTGACCAATCGTCCTTAGACGCCCGCTTGACCGATTTTCTAGGCGGAATCCGGGAAAATATAGTTGAATACTATAGTTCTAACGTGTAGCTATATCGTGTCGCTATAATATATGGCTTAGATTTATAGTGCGTGCCATCAATAGGCCACTATGCTCACATACACGCCCGTGTCGGAGGCAGGCGGCGTCGGTAAAACGACGACGGCTGCAACGCTCGCCGTCAGCCACGCCCGCCACGGTCACGATGTCCTCGCTATCGATATGGACACGCAGAACGGCAGCCTCACGTACTTCTTCGGTCCCGACTACGACCGCGGCGACCCAGACGTCGACAACCTCGTGCGTCACCTCGTCGGTCGCCCAAAGGGTGACTTCCGAGACCTCACTCACGAGGTAGAAGCGGGCGTCGACCTCGTGCCGTCCCACAACATGCTCGAGGACCTCCACGAGTTCCTCCTCAACGAGAAACAACAAGCCGAGCGCCTCGGCGAATCCTTCAGCATGTACCACCAGCTCCACCGCGTACTCAAGGACGCCGACGTTCGGGACCACTACGACGTCATCATCGTCGACACCGCCGGGAAAGCTGGCCCCATCCTCTACAACGCGCTCGTCGCGGTCCGCAACGTCGTCATCCCGTTCGAAGCGACGGCGAAAGGACAGGAATCCATCGAAGGGCTCGACGACCTCGTCGACGGCCTCGAAGCGAACATCGGCGTGGACGTCGGTGTGCTCGCGGTGCTGCCGCTCGGGTTCAAGAACACGCGCGACCAGCGAGAAATCCTCGACGACCTCCGCGAGCAAGGGTTCTCCGTTCCGGTCGTCATCGGCGAACGGAGTTCGCTCATGGAAGGCTGCTGGAAACAACAGTGCAGTCCGTTCCGCTACGTCGAGGAACACCGGGATCGAAACCGGGATTACGAACTCGATACACTCGACCAGTTCGAAGACCTCGCACAGTATCTCGAACAGGAAGCCGGTCTCGAAACCCCGGAGGTGACCGCGTAATGGGTCTCAAATCCGGGAGTCGTGACGCCGGTCTCGACGACGAAGAAACCGAAGACCAGTCAGAACACGACGAACCCACCGACGGAGACGCGGCCGAAGACCAAACAGAACAGTCCACGTCCGACACGGAGCAATCGGCACAAGAGGAGCCCACGGAGTCCTCGTCGGGGTCCAATCGGCCGTCCCGGAGTTCTCTCCCGTACAAACTCCGCCGCGAGAAGGTGAACGAGGGTCGCGAGCAAGTCCCGTACTTCCTCCGTGAAGAGATCATCAAGGGCGAAGACGCGCTCCAGACGACCCTCGAAGACCTCCTCGGTGAGAAAGTGTACAAATCCGACTACCGGGAAGCCGCGATGGTCGTCGCTCAACGCAACCCAGAACTCATCGCGGATATCCTCCGCGAGTGGGGATACGACCTCGACTGACGACCACAGCTGCAGTTCTCACACCAATTAGGTTCTTCGCCCGAGGGGTCCCCTCCACCGTCGGATAAACGAGTAGAAGTGGTGTACCCTGACACCATCAATCTGTATTGTTGATAATTATATTTCAATGCTATTTCGAGCTCAACGGGAAGTATTTACTCGACCCGGCCGAGCGCCCAAACATAACAATTAAAATTACCATCCGCGGTTCGTCGCGATGGGAGCCATCGCCGTCACACTCGTCGGCCTCTACGTCTTCACGCTCGATTTCGTCTTCGCGGGAATTACTGGAACCTTACTCACCGTTCTCGCAGCACTCGCGCTCTCCGTTCTCCTCCTCGATAAGACGAGTCAGTGAGTTCTCTCGCGACTACCGTCGCGAACTGAGCTACTTGCTGTATTTGTCTTCGAGACTGGCTTCTTCGCGGGCGAGGAGTCGGACGCCGTCACGCACGCCTTCGGTGAGGACGACGCGGCCCATGTCTGTGAGTTCGTAGTAGGAGTACGTCTCTTTGGTGCCCGTGTTCGGGTCGCGGCGATTGCGGATGAGGCCGACGTCCTTGAGGGTGCGCAGGGGGTAGTGGAGGGCGTTGTCTTTTGCTTCGAGGACCATCGAGAGTTCGCTCGTGCTGAGTTCGTTGTTCTCGGCGAGCGCGTTGAGGATGCGGAACTGTTTGGGTTTGGACGCGACCTCGTACATCTCGAGGTAGTCCTCGAGGTCGAAGAGGCTGTCTTCGGGGAGGTCGACGTCGAGTTCGAACCCGTCGCTCCCGTCCTCGCCCGGGCGGTCCGCCTCGACGAGGCCGCCGTCAGTCCGTCGGTCCGGGTTCGAGTCAGTCATTACAGGTGTCTCTTGGACCACCACCGCATTAAATTTTTTTACTGCGGTTACGTGTGAAGTCACACCCCGCCAAGAGGCCAGAAACAGTCTTTATACGACCTCCACGCGATGAGAAACCAATGAAAGACCGCCTCATCGAAGCGCTCGAACAGAGCCCCTACATCGACGTTAGAGACGTCTCGAAACCCCGATTTCTCGTCTACCTCATGGGGCCCTACAAGTCATATCCACCATACGACTCCCCGAGTACCCAGCGGGCGGCCGCCACCGACCGCAAGACGCTCGACCAAGCGCTCCGCCACCTCCAGAACGCGACTACGGACTTCGACCACGACGAAGCCCTCTGGCTCCTCACCGGCCTCCGCCGCAAACTCCGAACCGAACGCGGCGTCAACGCCTTTCTCGCGACCGACCCGGACATCCCGCTTCACGAGATGGACGCCGCCACCCAGAGCATCGAGTACACGAAGACGGCCGTCGCCACCGTCTTCGTCGCCCCCGCGATGGGTGACAACCTCGGCGTCGGCATCGAAACCGGTTCCGTCTGCGAACACCTCCCGGGACGACAACTCACCGACGACGTTCTCTTTCTCGGCGAACGCAACGTCGACAGCGCCATGGTGGACGCGGTCTCCGAACGGTGGCACGTCACCGTCGACGACTTCACCGACTTCGACGCGCTCTACCAGGCGATCAAATCTCACCTCCGCCAGCGCGCGTGACCTCGTTATCCTGATTGTTCTCCGCGAACCAGTCGTTTACCAGCGAGGGCCGCACTGCGTCGACTCAGGTACTCTCGATTTTCACGTCGAAAATCTTGAAACGCGCACCGCCCGATTCGCTCGACTGCACGTCGACGGTCCACCCGTGTGCGTCGGCGATACTTTGAACGATATCGAGCCCGAACCCGGTTCCATCCTGCGCAGTCGAATAACCGAGTTCCAGCACTCGCTCTCGCGCGTCTTCCGGGATGCCTGGCCCATCGTCTTCGACGTAGAACCCATCAGATAGGCCTCCGACGGTGACCGTTACGTCCGGGCCGGCGTGCTCGACCGCGTTGCGAAACAGGTTCTCGAACAGATTCCGCAAACGCTCCGGATTCCCCTGGAACGTGACGTCGTCGCCGATTTCGAGGGTTGCGTGATTCGTATCGAGGTTTGTCCAGCAGTCTCTCGAGAACGCGGAGAGCCGGATCAGTTCCGTCTCGCCGACTGTCTGACCGAGGCGAGCGAGCAGGAGCGTGTCGTCGATGATTTCTCGTATCCGGCCGAGGGCGTTACTGACTTTGGGGAGATGGTCGTTCGAGCACTCTTCTCGAGCGAGTTCGAGTTTCCCTTCAGCTACCGTTAGCGGGTTGCGGAGGTCGTGACTGATCATCCTGGCGAACTCCTCTAACCGGACCTCCCGTCGCTTCTGTTCGGTGACGTCCGAGAGAATTCCGACCAAGATCCTCGATTCAGTATCCGAATCCAGATAGCTGATCGCTCGAATCCATCGCTGTTGACTGGTTCCGGGGGCGGTTCGGAAGTCCACCTGCAACCGACCATCGTCTCCCTGAATCGCTCGTTCGTACGCGTCCATCACTTTCGACCGGTCGTCGGGATGAACCGCGTTCGCGAGGAAACTCTCTATTCCATCGATCGTTTGCCTGTTCGTTCCGAGGAGTTCTTCGACGGGGTGATAGAGCGTCCGTACTTCGTCGGTTTCGGCATCCCACGTCCAAATGGCGGATTTCGTCTCACGGAGTGCGAACTCAGTTCGTTCTCGTGCCTCTCGAAACTCCCGTTCGCGTTCTTTCCGGTCGGTGACGTCCCGAGCGAACCCGACAACCCACTTCACCGCGCCGGTGTCGTCGAAGACGGGTTCGGCCTGCACCCAGACCCAGCGACCGAAGTCCTCCGTATCGTTCACTCGGTATTCGATATCCACGGATTCTCCCGCGGAGAGTGCCGCCATCGCCTCCTCGACACGCTCCCGGTGGCCCGGATGAATACCGTCGATGAACGAACTGGGTTCTGCCCGGAGTTCGTCCGTCGAGTGGCCCCAGAGCTCCTCGTACGTCGAATTGATGAACAGGAGTTCGGTCCAGTCCGCGGTGAACATCCACAGGATATCGTTAGTGTTCTCGGCGATGGTCCGCAGTCGCTCTTCCATTCGGGCGGCTTCGTCTCGCGCGCGTTGCTGTTCGACGACGTTCGCGATTCGATTTGCGAGGACTTCGTATTGACTGGTCCCCTGTTCTTTCTGGAGGTAATCGGTGACACCGGCGGAGATCGCTTCCCCGGCGATTTCCTCCGACCCCTTCCCGGTGTAGAGAATGAACGGCAGGTTCGGCGAGGATTCACGCACCGCTTCGAGGAACTCGATGCCGTTCGTGTCCGGCATGTCGTAGTCACTGACGACGCAGTCGATTCCGCCCCGTGCGAGTCGCTCCAGCCCGTCGCTGGCGCTCGTCGCTGATTCGACGTCGAGGCGTTCGTCCCGGCGTTCGAGGAACTCCGCGGCCAAGTCGGCGAACTCGGGGTCGTCGTCGACGTGGAGAACCGCAATTCTGCCGGAGCTGCGGTGCATACTCCACAACGACACGCGAGGCCCTTAAAGGAATTCGCCGGTGGGTAGTGCGAGAGGCGACCCGGAGATAACTACGCATATACGTCTCCTCGAATATTGTCCACTCCAATGGTCCTCGGTGGTCTCGTCCCGAACACGCCGCTCGTCAACGCCCTCGTCATCGTCGCTGCGACCGCGTTCATCTGGGTTGGAAGCGGCTGGCTCGAAGAATCCGCAGACCACCTCTCCGCGTACTACGGACTGCCCGCGGTCGTTCAAGGCTCTATCGTCGTCGCGATCGGCTCCAGTTTCCCCGAACTCTCGAGCGTCGTCTTCACCGCTCTCGACGGCACGTTCAGCATCGGTATCGGCGCGATCGTCGGGTCCGCGATATTCAACATCCTCGTCATCCCGGCGCTCTCCGGACTCGCCGCCGACGGCCCCCTCGAAACGAATCGAACGGTCGTCTACAAGGAAGCCCAGTTCTACATGATCGCCGTCTCCGTTCTGGTCGTCACGTTCGCACTCGCGGTCATCTACGTCCCCCTCCCCGATGGACCCGCGCTGTCGGGGCAACTCACGCGGCCGCTGGCGATGCTTCCCGTACTCCTCTACGGCCTCTACCTCTTCATTCAGTGGCAGGACGTCACCGACCACGACGCGCCGGACGCACCCACGGGCATCGTCGTCGGCCGCGAGTGGCTGCGTCTCGCCGCGGGTCTCCTCGTCATCCTCGTCGCCGTCGAACAACTCGTCGGCAGCGTCGAATCGCTCGGCCACACCTTCGGAATTCCCGAATTCCTCGCCGGTGTCACCATCGTCGCCGCGGCGACGAGCCTCCCCGACGCGCTCGTCAGCGTGCGAACGGCGAAAGCCGGGCGGTCCGTCACGAGCCTCGGGAACGTCCTCGGGTCGAACACGTTCGACCTCCTCGTGGCGATTCCGATCGGCGTCCTCCTCGTCGGCAGCATGCCCGTCGACTTCGCCGTCGCCGTCCCGATGTTCGGCGTGCTCACGCTCGCCACCATACTCCTCTTTGCAGTTCTCCGAACCGACCTCTCGATAACGGGCAGCGAAGCCTACCTCCTCCTCTTCGCGTACGTCCTGTTCGTCGCGTGGGTCGTCGCCGAAACCGTCGGCGCGACCCAACTCATCAAAGGCGTTTGACTGGCGGGTCTGCCTTCGCGTGCGCTACCCCGTCCGACATTGGTCGGCCGTGTTGCGAGCGATTTCTCGAAGCGTCTCGCGCGCGATATCTCCACGGACTGTGATGTCCCGGTCACCGCACTGCCATTGAAATGCGGTCGTATCGCCGAACTCTGTTACCGTCGCGGTGACTCGTCCGAGGGAGACGTTCTCGGCATCGGGGAGCGAGTCGAGTGATGGCGTTCTCGTCGAGACCGTAACCTCGTTTGTGGCGTTCGAGTAGGCTATCGAGACGGTCGTGTGGTTCCGCACCCGCGTGACGCGTGCTTCGTCGAGGGTGTAGCCGGCGGGAGCCTCGAGAGTCGCCACGTCGAAACTTACGTTTTCAGTAGCGCCAGCGACTGTATCGAACGTCGTGGTGCGGGTTTTCGGTGGTGTCGTCACGGTCGCGTTCGCCGGTGGTTCGAAGCTGAACTGGTCGGCGGAGACTCCCGTGTTGAACGTAACGTTCCGGTAGACGCGGTTGTTGCGGGTCACCTCGCCATTGATGGCGACGACGGTCGTGGTTTCGAGTGGCACGAAGTACTCCGCGTCGAACCAGTAGGTCACGTTCTCGATGTACTTACTGAGGCCGTCTTCACTCTCATCCGAGACGGGTGTGAGCTTCACACCGACTGTCTCGCGGCCCGCGACGGTTTTCCGGCCGAGGTATTCGACCGCGAGTTTCGTCGGTCCGCCGAGGTCGGCGTTCGTGATACCTGATTCGCCGCTCGTCGTTCCGACGGGACCAACCGGAAGGACTGGGTTCGCGACGATGGCCGTGTCACTGGACGCGGTGACGTTCGCGAAGACGCGGCGAACGAACTCGGTCGTCCGTGTCTCGGAGAAGTTTACGTCGCCGACCGACATCTTCGTTACCGTGTTTTCACTCTCGTCGTAGAGCCAGACCATGCTGCCGTTCGACACCGTCACGTCTCCAGCGAGACGTGCGGGCGACCGGTACTCCTGTCGCGCATTCTGTTCTTTTGGCACTTTGACGACGTCTACGACCGACGACGACGTGGTTTCGTTCGAAACGTAGTGGTATTCGACCGTTCCCGAAATCGACTGGAGTGCGTCGTACCCGTCCTGTGCTTGTTGGCCGGTCGGAACCCCGGACTCGGACTGCTGGAGTCCCGTACAGCCGGCGAGGACCAAGAGGAGGCCGAGCGCGAGGGCGAGACTAGTTTGTTTCGACATAACGTTCGACGGTTTCGAGAGTTCGGCTCACGTGTTTGAAGGACCGTTCGTGCATGAGGCGGGGTTCAGGCGAGTTCTTCGTACGGTTGGACGACGACGTAGCCGTCGTCGCCGTCGAAGTTCATTTGGAAGCGTTCACCCGATTCTTGCCCGATCATGTCGGAGAGGTTTTTGTTGACTTCGACGTCTGGTGTCGTGCGACTCCACGCGACGGTGGCGCTCGGGTCCGTCGTAACTGGTGGTTCGAGAACGATCGGATCTCCGTGTGTGGTGATAGCGACGTATCCGGGTCCTTCCAAAAACACGTTCGTGAACCCGCCCGCGAACGCTCCCGCGAGACTGTCCATCGACGAAATCTCGTAGGAAACGTCCGACTCGAACGCGAGGACGTCTTCTCCGTTGACCGTGATCGAATCGTCCGCGTCGAGTTGGAGTAGCTGTACTTTCTTCTCGCTGTCGGCGAGATACGCGCGGCCGTTCCCTTCGACGGTCATCACGGGGGTTCCTTCGTTGGTCGCCGCCTGCTTGAGGAACCCGCCGATGCCGCCTTCGGCTGAACTCTTCCCGGTGAACGAAAGCTCTCCGGTGTACGCGACCATCGACCCCGCTTTCGCCAGCACCTCGCCGTCGACGGTGACGTCCAAAGTGTAGTTGTTCTCGAGGCGGAACGGTGCGTCCGTCTCGGTTGATACGTCGTCGACAGTGAACTCGTCTGCGTTCATGGTGTGCTACCGAACAACGTCGGCTGTCTTCGACTATACTGCTGGTGGGACCTAAACGGGCTGTCCGTGTTTCTGGCTCAGCAGTCCGGGGTAACGCTAAACCACTCACCGCCGTAACTGTCGTCTATGCAACTCGCATCGTCTCCGACGACCCCGCCGGAACGTCCGCCGTCCGTCGCGGTCCGGCCGAGTTATGACCGTCGCCGGAGTCACTAAGGATGTTCGAACAAGACCTCTCTGCGTCGACCGCCTCGCCGGTGAACGTAATCGTCTGCGGACACGAATGATGTCTCACGAACGCGCGCCCGGTATCCCGACCGAACGCTACCCGGAGCCAGTTCTCCAGTACAACGTCCGACGTGACGAGCCAGTCGTAACGTCGACGAACGATGCGTTCGAGACGGCGTTCGAAACGGTGTCCGTCGGGACGCCGGTCTCGACGGTGTTCGAACAGTTCACCGTCGAGGACGCTTCTGGTTTCGTGGGTTTCCGAACCGCCCTGGTTCGTGGCGAGTCGGCCTCCGTGTATATCGAAGACGATAGTACCTCGCGGGTGTACACAATACGGAGCGTTCCAGTCGACGGAATGGGATTTCTCGTCTTCACGCCACTCGATGATATCCCTGCCGCGGTCGAAACCACGGGCGTCGGACACGTCGCGAGCGTCCTCAGTCACGATCTCCGCAATCCCCTCGACGTCGCCAAAGCACACCTCCACGCCGCGCGCGAGACAGGGGACTCGGAACACTTCGATGCCGTCGAGGACGCACACGACCGAATGGGACGCATCATCCGCGATGTACTCACGCTCGCGCGCGGTCAGACGGCTGTCACGCCGACGGACCGGATTCAGTTGGAGCGCGCCGTCGAGGATGCGTGGCAATCCGTCGAGACGCCCGCGGCCACACTCGAATACACCGATGAACTCCCCGCTGCGACCGCCGACGCCGACCGCGTTCGACGACTGTTCGAGAATCTCTTCCGGAACGCGGTCGAACACGGCGGGGCGTCCGTTACAGTACGTGTCGGCGCGCTCGAGGACGGCTTCTACGTCGTCGACGACGGCCCCGGTATCCCCTCAGGGGAACTCGACACCGTACTCGACCCGGGGTATTCAACCGCCGAGGGCGGGACTGGACTCGGACTCGCCATCGTCGCTAGCATCGTCGAGGCTCACGACTGGACGTTACGTGTCACAGACGGAGACGCCGGTGGCGCACGGTTCGAGGTGCGATTCTGACACTCCACACATGAAATCGAAATCACCCTTCCCCACAGTTGAACGCGTACACGAGCGGCTGTTATGAACGAACGTCTCCAGCGCGCCCCGATTGGAGTGCTCGACGTGTCGCCAGACGCGACGGTGAACGCGGTCAACGCTGTCGCTAGCGAGCTCATCGACACCGACCCTGACCCATCGGGGCAGCCGCTCACGGAGGTAGCTCCGCGGTCCGTCGACGACTCGTTGTTAGCGGCATTCGAAGACGAGACTGTCAACGACGACTCGTTCGAGGAGTACTATCCGGAACTCGATCGTTGGCTCTCCATCTCCGTCGTGCCGACCGCGAACACCGTAACTGTCTACGTGCAGGACGTGACGTCCCAGCGTCGACGTGCGGACGCTCTCGAACGCCTCGAAGCGGAACGCGACCGGACTGCGATCATCGACGACGTCCTCTCGGACGTTCTCGCGGACTTAGTCGATGCGTCCTCCCGTGAGGAAATCGCCGAAACCATCTGTACCGGGCTCGGCGAGACCTCGCTCTACGACTTCGCGTGGGTCGGTGAACGCGCCGTCGGTGGAGGCGGGTTCACGATTCGGGCGTCTGCCGGCGAAACGGGCGAGACGTTCGCGGCGGTGCGGGAGGAATTCGGTGAAACGACGACGCCGGAGGAACGCGCAGTCGAGACGGGACAACTGCAGATCGTCCAATCGATCGCGGACGACGGCGGGGTTCCGGAGGCAGTGCGATTGGCCGGGTTCAGAGACGGTATCCAGTCGGTTCTCGCGATTCCGCTCGTCTATGGGTCCACCGTCTACGGGGTCGTCGGAGTGTACGCGAGCGGCATCGATGCGTTCTCCGAACGCGAGCGAACGAGTTTTGAGACGCTCGGAGAAATCGCGGGGTTCGCCGTCACCGCCACCCGGAATCGAGCATTGTTACTCTCCGACGCCGTCACCGAGGTAACCCTCGAACTCGACGGGGAGTCACCGCTCGCCGCGCTTAGCGGCGAACTCGATGTGTCGGTTACGCTAGAGGGAGTCGTCCCCCGGGGCGACGAAACCTTGGTCTGTTTCGTCGCGGTTGACGGTAAGCCGTCAGCAGAGCCCGTGACCGTCGCACGTGATCTCGATGGAGTTCGGGAGGTGCGGCGTATCCAGGAGGGCCCGTCGACGACCCTCTCGGTCGAGTTGTGTGATTCGTCGCCGTTACTCGCCGCGTCATCCAACGGGGGGACCGTACGGGAGGCGACGTTCGACGGGCGGTCAGGCCAGCTCGTCGTCGACCTTCCGCAGGGTGGCGAGATTCGCCGGATGACGGACGCAATTGGGGGCGACTACGATGTCGAGGTGGTCGCAAAGCGTGAACGCCAGCGGTCGGTGACGACACGACGCGATCTTCGAAAGGGACTCGACGAACGCTTGACGGAACGACAGAAGACCGTGCTTCGCACCGCCTACCTCGCGGACTATTTCGAATCGCCGCGGGGGAGCACGGCCGAAGAGGTCGCGAGTTCGCTCGACATCACGGGGTCGACGCTCCTCTACCATCTCCGTACCGGGCAGCGAAAACTGCTCGATGCGTTCTTCGGTGAGCCGTCCGCGTCGGTCGACTAGAACTCTTCGCGGCGGATCTGGTCGAACTGGTCGAGAATACTATGGTCGGTGAGGAGGCGGCGGACTCGCGTTTCGAGTTGGTCCACTCGGTCTGAGAGTTCGGCGTACCGGTCGTCGGTTCGCCGTCGTCCCGCGCTCGTTTCGGCTTCGAGAATCGCGCGTTTCGATTCGGCGCTAAAGTAGTCGCCCAGCGTCTGGTAGGCGAGTATCTGTCGCTGTTGGTCGACGACGGCACGAACGTCTTCGCGATCCACCGGCTTGCAGAGGTAGTCGTCGAACGGGAGTTCGAGAACGTCGAAGTCGGGGTCGACTGCGGTCACCATGACGACTCGGCCGTAATAGCCGTTCTCGTCGAGCGCGGCTAACACTTGGTCGCCCGACATCCCGGGCATGTGTCGGTCGAGTAAGACGACGTCGACGGCTGATTCGTCGATGGTGGCGAGCGCGTCCTCGCCGTCGTAGGCGGTTTCGACCGTGCAGAAGCCGCGAAGCCGGAGCGCGTACGCGTCCGCTACCTCTCGCTCGTCGTCGACGACGAGGACGCGGACCTCTTCTGCGGGGTTAGCGTCCGGCATGGTACGCGAGGATCACTCGACGGTCGTACCTGAACCCCTATAACTGATTGGCTTCGCTCCGGCGGACGTTCTGCACTCCTAGAGACAGAGGATTGAGACGTTTCCGGATAGTTAGCAGCCCACTCCAGTATCCCGGAGTCCCTCCTATCTCGTATGTCGGCTCAACTGACGGTCCCCGACGCAGAGCCCTCCGAGAAACACTCCGAGAGAGACACCACGTCCACCGATCTCCTCGACCTGCTCGGCGACGAGTACACGCGACGAGTGTACGAAGCGGTCGTCGAGAAACCACGTGGCGGTCGCGCGGTCGCGGAAGCAGCCGACGTTTCCCGCCCGACCGCGTATCGCCGGCTCAACGACCTCCAAGACGCCGGGTTGGTCCAGAGCGAAATCGCTATCTGTACGGACGGTCATCACCGAGAACGCTTCGAAGCAGTTACCGACTCGCTGTCTGTCCCGCTCGCGGAGGGGCGCATCGAGGTGTCCGTGACCGTCGATGCGTAACTGCGTCCGCACGCCCGCGTCGTCCGCGCACCCCTCGCCCGTCGCCGGCTGGGCACTCCACGGGTCGTAACGGTCTCCGCGCGCTCGTATCGCGCTCGTGATGGCGTGCGAGCGCACGCACGCTCACAATCGCCCGCTGGAAGCGGAACGTCATGTTTACGAGTATCTCACTGACCGCGTTCGCCACAAGCGTGCTCGCAGTGGCTGCGAGCGCCGGCTACGTCGCGACGATCCTACGCCGTCGGAACGATCCGACGGCTCGCCCGCTTATCGGAATCGGCGTGACACTCCTCTTCGGTGCGGCACTCCATCTCGCGGTCGTCGACCTGGAACCGGTCCGGCACGCGCTCGGGATTCAATGGGGGCCGATGGAGTCCCGCGGCGGGTTTTGGATGCTCATCGCGTTCGACATCCCCGCGATAGTCAGTGTGTTCTGGTTCCTGTTCGCTCTCAAGTACACTGGCCGCGACCGCAGAACGACGCCGGTCGCGTTTTCGGTGGTGACCGTTCTCCTCCTCCTTCTCGTCGGTCCGAACGTCGCCCTCGCAGCGATCGGTGCCGTCGTCGGTATTCAGACGAGCACGCTCAACGCCGTACTGGGAATGACGATCGTACTCGCCGAGTCACTCGCGGCGATCGGCGTGTTCCTCGTGCTCACCACGACCCTCAAGCACAAAGCCTTCCCCGCAGCGCAAACCGTCTTGCTCACCGCCGCCGTCGGTGTCGTTCTCCTCACGCCGTTCGCAGCGACGACACTCCAGAACCCGGTGATAACGCCGGTGGCGATTCTCACGTCGGCTGTTCTCTTCACCGTCGTGGTTCGACGCGCACGACTCTTCGAGACGTTACCCGTTGCGTCCGTCGTGGGTCGCGACCGCGTCATCGAGGAGATGCAAGAAGGCGTCATCGTGGTCGACGACACCGGACGCATACGCGACCTCAATCCGGAGGCCGAATCGATATTCGACATCGACCACGCGACCACTGTGGGCGAACCGCTCACGTCCATCGACGTGTCGTTTCCGGCTCCATCCCAACTCGCGCACACAGGCCCAGCAGACATCCAGACTCCCGACGGTCGATCTGTCGCCGTCAGTGCTGACACCGTGACCGACGACCGTGGTCGCGGACTCGGACACTTACTCGTCTGTCGGGACGTCACCGCAGAACGACGCCGCGAGCATAGACTCGCAGTCCTCACGCAACTCGTCGCCGGTGCCGCGACGGAGCAGATGAGCGCCGTCACCGAGATATCTAGCGATATCGCCAGCGGTACTCGTCCAGCGACCGACGGCGGTGACCAAATCTCGAAACTGGCGACAGACACCGCAACGTTGGTCGCTCGCGTTCGACGCGTCGAACGAGCGATCGCCGACCGGGAAGACGGGGATTCGGCGACCACCGCGGTTCAGCGTGTCGTCGACGAACTCGACACGCCGGTCGAATTGACGACGACGGGAACTCCGAGACGTGTCGCCGCGGACCCGGGAATTCTCACCGCGACGCTCGAAACGCTCGCGGCCGCGACCGAAACGTCAGCGGGGCGAGCGACCCTCACGACTACTTACTGCGACGACCACGCTACCGTCGAAATCACTCCGTTCGACGCCAGCGCTCCGGGTTCGATTCCCGCGCTCGCGCTCGACCTCGCGCAGCTCGCTGCCGAGTACACAGACTGGACAGTCGACACGACCGCGGCGGAACCGCCGGCCGCTATCGTTCGTCTACCGACGGCTCCCGAGGAACGGGACCGGCAGCCACCGGAGGGAGCGTCACCGTGACTGCGTCGCTTTCACTCGCGGCCGTCGATGTCGTCGTCGCCGCCGTCTTCGTCCTGCTCGCGGGCGTGGGCGTCCAATACCGCTCCCGGCCGGATGGACTCGCCGCCACCCTCCTCTGGACCGTTCTCGGCGGCCTCGCGGTCTTGCTCGCCGTGGGTCGCATCGGCCTCGTCACCCGACGGACCGTCCTCCTCGTCGTGATCGCTGGCTGGATCGTCAGTGTACCGCTCTGGGCGGGGTTCGTGTTCGAACACACGGGCCGCGGACCCGCTGTCACACGCTCGTGGATCGCTCTCGCTGTCACGTACGCCGTCGTGACCGGCGCGGTGACGTTGCGCGGTTCGGTGGTACCGGGGGTCATTGGTCGGTTGATACGCGTCGGCACGTCAGTTCTTCAGACCGCGCTCATCGCAGTGGGCTTGTTCGGGGTGTTCCTCCTCGTTCGAGCGACCGCGTACGGCGACCTCTCCCGTGGCCACGGCGTGTCACTGGCTGTCGGCGGCGCCGGTATCTCGCTCCTCTTGTTCCCGTTGAGCGTCGTGCGTTCGAACGACCCGATGACACTCCCCTGGACGCTCACGGGGTTCCTCGGTGTCGTCGCCTGCGCGTTCGCGGTCAGCACGTTCGGGTATCGACTGTTCGGCGCGACGCCGGGAACCGGCCCGCTCGCCCGCTCATCCGTCCTCGAAGAGATGAGCGAAGCCGTTCTCGTCGTCGACCGAGAAGACCGCATCGTGGACGCAAACGCCGTCGCGGAACGGAACTTCGGCGTCTCCGTCGCGCGGGACGCCGGCCGACCAGTCCAGTCGGTTCTGGGGTGGCGTCCCACGAACGCAGTCGAGGAGACGACGACAGTCGCGACACCGAACGGCCGCCGTCAAATCGAGGCGAGTCAGTCCTCGCTCACGAACCGGAACGACTCGCCAGTCGGGACCGCGTTCGTTCTCCAAGACGTCACCGACCAGCGAACGCGAGAACAGCACCTCGAAGTCCTCAATCGAGTTCTCCGCCACAACCTTCGAAACGACCTAGACGCGATTCGAGCGTTCGCGGAGGCGCTGTCCGAAGACGAGGTGGCGGACTCGACAACGATAGCGGAGCGAATCCAAGGGACGGCGAGCGACCTCGTCGATATCGGTGGAACGGTCGAGCGAGCAGAAGAAGTCTTAACGCGTGAAACGCTCAACCACGGTCAGGTTGACGTCACGGCGCTCGTGACCGACGTCGCAGACCACGTTCGTTCGAACTACGACTGCGAAATCGAGCGTACGGTGCGTGGCGATGACCCACCGCGGTTGACGACCGACCGGGACGTCCTTCGAACTGCTCTCTACGAAATCGTCGAAAACGCGGTCGAACACACGGCGTGTGATACGCCGACGGTCAGCATCGACGTTGCATCGACGGATGCTGGTGTCCGTGTCGCCGTTCGGGACCACGGCCCCGGGATTCCCGACCGGGAACGAGCGGTGGTCTTGGAGGGCGAAGAAACACCACTCGAACACGGAACTGGCGTCGGTCTCTGGTTCGTCTCGTGGGCAGTCACCCGACTCGGGGGGACGCTAACCTTCGAGGACGTAGACGCAGGAAGCAACGTCGTCATCGACGTTCCCGACCATCAGAACGACCGCGACCGCCACTGACCGGTGTTTCGTGCCGTGAAACACGGTCCTATGCATTAACAGGTTTCCGGGTGAGCGGCTAGACGCCCGTGCTTCACCGCCCGGGCAGACGACGAACAGGGCCAGCCGGATGGCCGGAACCCCGTATTCGGCCCTCTTTAGGGTTCGCCCGCGTAACTGAGGATTAGCGGCGTGACGAGGAGGTCCATGGCAGCGATAGCGTACGCGAGGAGCTGCATCGTTCCCTCCAAGAATAAATACGCGAGGACAGCGATCGTCACCGCTCCACTCACTCCGATACTGTATCGTACGGCACGACTCGCAAACGGGTTCTGTGACATCGAGCCTCCTTTCGCGAAGCCGACATATAGGGGGTCCGGCAGCGTTTCAGGACGCGAAATCCTCCCCGGAGTACGTTCGCTCGCCGCTCGATACGTACGGATCAGCCTGCACAGATATTCTGAACTGCACGCACCATGCGTGCTTCCGTCGGCTAACGGATGCCGAGTAGTGTGACTGATTCACACTGTATTGTTTCCGGGGGAGAAACCCGCTCTCCGCATCTAAACCCGTTCGGATGATAGTGGCTGGTGATGTCGTTGCCCTCCTCTCCCCCTCGCTCGCGAGGACGTTCCCGCCTCGGTGACCGGTATCGACGCGCGGTGTTGCTCGTTTGCGTTGCGGGCGGACTCCTCGTGCCACTGTACTTTCTCGGAATGGCGGACGTCTCGCATTTCGCGTGGGATTTCCGCGCGTACTATCTGGCCGCGGACGCGGCACTACACGGGGACGCGTTCGTCGGCATCGACACCGGTCTTCCCGGCGTGTCATACGTCTACCCGCCGATATCGGTCGTCTTGTTCATGCCGCAGGCCGCAACGGGGAGTTGGGAGTTCGCGTTCGCGCTACACACGGCGCTCAACGTCGCCGCAGCGCTCGGTCTCGCGTATCTCATCGTACGGACCATAGAAGCACGACGTGGTCCGTTATCGACGCTCTGCCGATTGCTCATCATCGGGTTCTGTCTCTGTAGCGCGCCGTCGATGGCCGTGCTCGGACTCGGACAAATCGACCTGCTACTCGCGTTCGCGTTCGGCGGCGTGTTCGTCGCCGTCGAACAGGACCGCGAGCTAACAGCGGGTGCGGTTCTCGCTCTCACAGCGTTGGTGAAAGTCTTCCCCGTCGTGCTCGGAATATGGCTAATCTGGCGACGCGCGTGGCGGGCGGTCGGTGCAGCGATCGCAACTGGCGTAACCGGTTTGATTGCCGGGTGGCTGTGGTTCGGTTTTTCCGCATACGACCACTACTTCGCGGTGTTGGCGGGTCGGAGTCGAATCGCTGATTTCGCAGGGACGGTGTCACCGAACTTCTTCGCGATGTCGCTCTATCGGCCGCTCTCACAGGTGTTCTCCCGGCTGGACCCGCACCTGTACGCGCCGCTTGCGGTGCTACTCGTCCTTCCGGTCGTCCTCCTCGTTACGAGTCAGGAACGCGGCTTCGCCGACCGACTCACGACGTATCTCGTCGCTATCACCGCGACGATACTGGTCTCCCCGGCCTCGAACGCACTGTACGTCGTGTACGTCTACTTCCCGCTCGTCTCCTTACTGTTCTTGCGGGACGCCGGTTGGCGGCGGGCAGTCCTTCTCGGCGGACTGCTGGCGATGGCATTTCCCGTCCAGCCACACCAACTCGGAACGATTCTCGGTGCTGTCGGTGTCCCAACGCCGCTTCGGGGGTTGCTCGTCGATGTCGTCGGAAGCGCGTTGTCAGTGGCGTCCGTTCCACTCATCGGTCTCTGCCTCGTACTCGCGTGGACGACGCTTCAGGCTGTTCGCCCGGCGGACCCGGTCTCGGTCGACGCTCGCCCCGTTCGCTCCGACTGACAGAACCCCTCTCCGTTCCGAATCGACGCCGGTTCGTCAACAGACAACTACGCGACACTATTTCTGGCTGTGAAACAGTGTGACAGCTACTATACTGATCGCGTCCCTCGGTTGACGTACCCGCTCTGCCCCGGAGCGGGTAGTCGGCCCGTCCCCCGTTCGACCCACTTCCTCACTATTCCCCCGGGCCGGCCTCTCGTGATACGGACTGCTTCCGAATACTGTCGCCTTCCGACAGCAGTCACGGGATATGGAGTGTCTCGCCGTGTCGTGGTTTCACGAGAACGCGGTCAGTCTCCTCTGACGACGACGGTGTCGGCTACTCGGTCTCCGAGGCGCTGGTTGTCGTCCGAAACCGTGACGAAACCGATTCCGACGAGATAGCAGACGGGAAGGAAGTCGACGAGCCGGACGACGTTCCTGCTGAACGATTCGTGTAGCGAGAGAGGCGTTCCGTCCACGCGGGCCGCTCGGATGCTCACGAGATACTTTCCGAGTGTCTTTCCGTACCACCACTCGAACACGGTGTGATAGGTGAGTCCGAGCGCCAGCCAGAGTGTGAACGCGATGGCGGCCGGTGTGCCGTCGAGGTTCGCGGTCAGTCCGTCCGCAGTCGCGGTGAGGTGGCCGGTTCCTGCGGCGACGGACAGCGTCGTGGCGAAAAAGAGTGCGAACCACACGACAGCATCCACCGTTATCGCGACACCACGGATACCGACTCCGCAACGAGTCGCTGGTTCCGTCGTCGACATTGTGAGCGCGTACGCGGAGCGCTGCAAAGACCCGGGCGGTGCGTTTCACGGGGAGAAACTGCCGCGCTTCATCACGACCCGGACAAGATGTGCGCGTTGACATTCGCGGTGGGTTCTCCGTGCGTGTTGCTGAGCGAGAAAGCCGGGTCGGTAGTTTACCATACGGGGGTTCGTACCGTCGGTATGGTGTTGGACGACGCTCCCGACTCTGACGCTTCCGAGTCCGACGGTACGGTTGTTTTTGATCGCGTGGTCGATTGGGCGGTCGGCGCGCTCCTCGGTCTCGTCGGCGTACTCGGTGTGCTCGGCGGTGCTGTACTGTACTACGGTATCACGCGGCCGGGCGTCGCACACGCGATTCGTTCGGGAGAATTCCACTCCGACGTGCTCACGGAAGCGGAAGCTATCGACATGTTCGTCGCCTTCGGCCGATGGACCGGCCTTGGGTTGGTCGTCACCGGCCTGCTCATCGCGAGTCTGGGGGTTGCCGTGGTCGTCGTTCACGGCCGCGCTCGCCGGGCGGGGCGACCGACGCCCGTCTGGATCGTGGGGCTCGTCGGCGCGAGCGTCGCCACCGTTCTCGGGTTCGTTCCGTTCGCACCCGTTCTCGGCGGAGCGGTCTCCGGCTACCTCAACCCGAACCGGACCGCTCACGGGTTCGGTATCGGCGCAATCGCCGGCGTCTTCGGGAGTCTGCCACTGCTCGTCGTCGGCGCTTTCACGAGCTTCGGCCTCCTCGTGAGCGGACCCGGTGAAGTGGCAGCGGGCGTCGCCGTTCTCTTCGTCGTGACCGTTCTCATCAGTCTCGTGTACTTCGTCGTACTGAGCGCGCTCGGCGGCTATCTCGGCGGCTGGGTTCGCGATCGATGAGTTCGCGGTGGATAGCTCACGGGACGTCGTAACGGGCAACAACCCCGGATACGCCGTCGACAGTGACTGATACGAGGACGACGTCGCCGCTCGGGTCGACTTGGACGCTCAAGTACGCGAGTCCCTCCGGCGTCGTCGTCGAGTTCGTGAAACCCGATTCGACGGCGGTGACAGTCACTTTGTCCGCGGAGACCGTCTTCGTGAACTCGACACGGACGGCGCGCTCGCGTTCGTCGTACGTGAATTCGAACGTGTTATCCGGAACCGCTGCCGCGACTTTCGGTGGCGGGTCGACGGTTTTCGGAACCGTCGTCGACTTAGGAGTCTCTTCAGCGACGAAGTCGATGTCGACCGTTTCCGCGGTGTACCGCCCCGAAACGACGACGTGGTCGCCATCGACGGAGAGCGTGCGTTCCGTACTTCGCGTTCCGAGTCGGGCATCGAGTTGCGTTTGGTCGACGCCGTCGACGTCACGGAATGCGAGGTCTGCCGTCATTTCCCCCGCCGTCGGCTCGAATGTAACTGATCCGACAACGTCGTCAGCTGTCGATACGAGACCACCGGCAGGCGCCCGCTCTACGTCACCGAACGTGTAGCCGTCGAGATCGACGGGGCCCTCCCAGCCGACTGCGACGTGACCGGTGTCGGTCTCGTTCAGTAACGTGGCGAACGTATCGTCGGCGGCCGCGGCGTTCTCTCGAGTTCCCTGCCACGTGGCGAGCACCGCTCGAAACCGCTCTCGGTCTGTAGAGACGATGAGTGCGGTGTCGCTTACTGCTGCGACACCGTCGCCCTCAACGGACTCGTATCGGGTGAACTCGCCGCGTTTCCCGACGCCCTCGAACCGCGTTCGCTCCGGCCCGGTTCGGAGGCGTTCGTCGACGTCCGCTGTATCAAAGTCGCCTAACCCGACCGTCACACCGTCCACGAACACGATCTCGGTTACACCAGTGGTGGGTCGGGCCGGGTCCACGAGGTCGCCCAGTCCCACCACCGCTAGTGAGAGCGCTCCGGCACCGAGGAGCCGACCGCCAGTTCGGAGCGGAAACGTCAAGAGCGGATCTCGAAGGCCGTCCAAGTTCACGGTCGGGGCGAGATCGCTGCTGTCGTCGTTTCCGGGTACGACGAGCGGGAGGATAGGGTTGATATCTGACTCGTCGGCTGACAGCGTGAAGTCTACGTAGGCGGAGACTGCGCCGCCATCGCTCGCTGGCATCCACTCCGTGTACGGGTCGCCGGCGTCGGCTTTCGGGCGGCTACAGCCTGCTACCGACGCCGCGGTTGCCGCCACACAGGCCGTTAAAAACCGGCGTCGGTCAAGCGTGTCCATGTATTCTATGCGTACGACGGATGTTCACTGTCGATGCACAAATACACTGGTCCCGCGCAATCGACGACGACCCCGTCACTGGGACCGTCGGAGAGCGATCAGCCCAAGATAGGCGTTCCAGGACTCCGCGTCGGGACGTGTCTCTACGAGTCGTCCATGCCAGTCCGGAAGGGACGATTGCTTCTGGGTATCCGATATTTAACTCCATTCGTGAGACCTCCGAGGTGAACGCGGTACCACTACTCAGTCCGTGCGAAGACGTAGTTCCTCCTCGGTGTTCGGTGTCAGAAACACCATGCCGTGGTTCAAGTGGCCGGTGTACGTTGAACGGACTATATGAGTCCCCGACCGACGCGACGAACGTATCTCGCCGGACTTTCGCTCACGGCAGTCGCGCTCGCTGGCTGTACGAACTCCGGGGGAACGAAACCCACGGAGACACAGACCACCACGCGGACGACCACCACTGCGTCGACGCAGACGACGACACGGACGACTACCGAATCCGAGTCTTCGCCCGCCGAGACGCCTGCCGCCGCGATTCGCCAGTACTACGCTGCGACCGGTGAAGACCCGGCCGCCGCTCGGACCTACTTCCACCCGATCCATCCGTTCAGCCCGGAACACTTGACCGCCGAAAAGGCACGCAACCTGTTCGGGAACGCCGACCGGCCGGAATCGATTTCGATCGACACCACCTACCGAGACCTCTCTGCAGCCACGATCCTCGACCAGTCGTTCCTCGGTCAAACTGACCTCGAAACGAGTGACGTCGCAGCGGCGATCGACGGCGAACAAACCGCCGTCGCCACCCTCCACATCACTCGGTCAGACGGCGACTCCGAGACCACGCGCGCCGTGCTCGTTACGGACGACGGTGGCTGGGTGATTCTCGCACAAGCGTTCCAGCCCACTCGAACCATCGCCGACACGGGCCCCTTCGAAACACACGTCGTCGATACCCTCAGCTTCGACACGGACGCGAACACCGCGCGTGTGACGTTCGTCACGGGTCCCGTCGCGGATCGCGTGACGGCGACGGCGGTAGAACGGACGTCATCGCAGTCGACGACGTCGCCCGGGGCGATCGAATACTTCGAGATCAACGTCGATCCTGCGGGTGATACGGTGGTCGTGACGGCGACGCACGACGGCGAGACGCGAGAAATTCGCCGTGCTCAGTATCCTCCCAGCAGCGCGCTCGTCGACGATATCGTGTACGACGACGATCCAGAAAGCGACGCGCGGGACACGTCAGCACGCGTACTGTTCAACGATACGATCGACTGGGCGGGCACGGTCACCGTCGAGGCCACAGTCAGCGGCTACGAAGCCACACTTGACTCTGAGAGCAATGGGGTGGAGAGCGTCGTCGCGGGAATCGACCCGCGCGGCGACGAACTCGTCGTCTCTCGGACGCGCGACGGCGAGACGACGGTCGTCCACCGTGAACGATATTATCCCTAACTGACATCGTAGCCGACGCTCGAACCACGGGGCACTCGACGGCGTTCAATTGTCCTCCAGTAATTCGATGGTTTTCGGATCCGGGTCGCCATCGTAGTACGTCTCGAGTGCCGTTTCGAACGGCGTCGGGTCGTCTGCGACCGCCGCGAAGAGCGTCATCGACGACCGGAACTTCAGGTCGTCAGGCGACCCGAAAATGTCGTTCGCCGACCGCCCCTCGATGTCGTTCACGAGGGCCGTGCATTCGCGGAGTCGGGGCCCAAGGGTCTCGTGTGCGAGGTACGCCTCCGCTTCACCGCGTGACGTGAGTGCATATCGCTGGGACATTCGACTCCGGCCGAGTCCGGCCAGTTGCGGGAATACGAACCACATCCAGTGCGTCCGCTTTCGCCCCGCCCGAAGTTCGGCTTTCACGTCGTCGATCACGGGGGCCTGCGCGTCGACGAAACGCTCGAGGTCGTACGAATCAGTGGTATCGACCATCGGACGTCTGATACGAAGTTCGACCGCCCCATCGAAAAATGAACCGGCCTCCTCGCACCCACCCCCGCCCGTCGAGTGAATATTTCTGCCCACTCCCTCCACGGTTAACTACCACGTCGAGAACACGCGGGTCGATCGAACGGACAACGGCCGAGAACGTGGCCGCCGGCGTCTACATCGGGTCCGTTGGGACGCGGCCTGTCTATCGAACTAGTAACTCGCTCGTCAGACTGCGTTGGAGTCGATGCGGGAGAGGACGTTGTCGAGTATGGTGGTCGTCGCGTCCTTGTGGAGGGGTTCGTTGTCGTTTCCGCATTGGGCGGACATGAGGCAGGAGGGACAGCCGGTTTGGTCCGTGCAGTCACAGTGAGAGACCCGTGTGCGTGTTTTTTCGGCGACTCCCGTGAAGTGGTCGTAGATGCTGTGTGCGAAGCCGACACCGCCTTCGACGGCGTCGTGAATGAACCACGTTGGGACGCCGGTTTCGGGGTGGCGGGGTGTGCTGAGGCCGCCCATGTCGGAGTTGTCGAGTCGGAGTTCGAGCGGTGCTAGTTTTATCATGCCGTGTTCCGCGCCGTGGAGGCCGCCAGCGAACGTCCACGTTGCCGGTGACGCGGATTCGTTCTCGGGGGCGTCGAGCAGTTCGTCTTCGCCGAGCGCGTCGACGACGCGGGCGTCCATATCGGCGGGGAGTTCCACCCACATCAGTTGCGTGCGCAGCGACACCGGCGGTAAGTCGATGGGGTACGGTCCCTCCACGGACTCGCCGTCGAGGGAATGGCGTTGGTACTGGGTGTAGTGGACGTCGACCGTTCCCATTCCCGCGTGCAGCGAGTAGCCGTCACCGAGGTCGACCGACTCCGTTTCCTCGATGTCGTGGACGCGCTTCTGGTGGGCGGTCGTCGTGTACTCGTTGGTGTGGACGCGTTCGACCTCGACGTACGGCTGGTGGCGGTCTTCCACGAGGTCCGTGACTTCGTACTGGTCGCCGTCGTACATGACGAGCGCGCCCGGATGGAAGTCGCGGTACGCGCGTTCTCGCTGGACGGGTTCCATGTCGATGTCGCCGTTCGTGCAGCGCACGTCGTACTGGAGGTCCGTCGTCGCGTACATCGAAATCGCGGACTGCGGACGCGGCCGGCCGTCGTACTGTGCGCCGCGGTCGAGGTCGCCGACGAGTTTGCCGGCGTCCCGCCACACGTCGATGGCGCGTTCGAGCCGGTCGCGTGGGCCGAACCACGCCACGTCGTCCGCGGTAATCGGGAGTTCGTCGGCCGCACACAGCACGTGTCGGGCGTACACGGGGTTGTTCGACACGTCGATGACGGCGTCTTCGACGTCGTCTTCGAGGAGGTAGTCGGGGTCGTCGAGGATGTACTGGTCGATAGCGTCCCGTCGCGGGATGAACACTGAGAGCGCGTTCTCGGTGCCGCGGCCAGCACGGCCGACCTGCTGCCAGAACGACTGTCGGGTTCCGGGGTAGCCCGCGAGAACGGTCGCGTCGACGCTCCCGATGTCGATGCCGAGTTCGAGCGCGCTCGTCGAGAACACCGCATCGAGTCGCCCGCTCTTCAGTGTGTTCTCGACGGCCTGTCGTTTTTGCTTGCTCAGTCCGGCGTGATAGGGTTTCACCGATACGTCACGTGCCATGTCACGGGCGCGTTTCGCAGCGATTTCCGTGCCCTGCCGCGACCGGAGGAAACTCAACGTCTGCACGCCGTGACGGCCGAGGTGGCTCGCGACGGCCGCTGCTTCGGTTCCGGCGCGCTCGCGGGCGTCGGGCATGTCCGCGTCGGAAACTGCTGTGTCCGTGTCGTCCCCGTGTCGCGGGAGCCAGAACGCGATGTCGCGGCGGCCCCGTGGACTGCCGTCGGTGTCGATGACGGTGAACTCGCGTCCCACCAGTGCTTCCGAGTGTTCTTTCGGGTTTCCGATGGTCGCGGTCGAACAGACGAACTGTGGTGTCGAATCGTAGTGCGCGAGGACGCGCTGGAGGCGGCGGAGCACCCACGCGACGTGCATCCCGTGGACGCCCGTGTACGTGTGGGATTCGTCGACGACGACGAGTTCGACGTTCTCGTAGACGTCGTGCCACTTCACGTGACTCGACAGGTAGTGGTTGATTCCGGCGAAGTTCGAGATGACGACGTCCCGGTTCGCGCGAATCAGGGGTTTGCGGTCCGATTTCGTGTCGCCGTCGTACGTCTCCGCGGTCGCGTCGACGCCGAGGTCGTCGAAGAGGGTGTTCACGGCGAACTCCTGGTCGGAGCTCAACGCTTTCGTCGGATAGAGGAACAGCGCTCGCGCGTCCGGATTGCGCCGTTTCAGCAGCGCGAAGTAGAGCGCGTAAACCCACGTCTTCCCCGACGCCGTTGACGTCGCGACGGTCACGTTCTCCCCGTCCTGTAACGCTTCGAGCGCCGCCGCTTGATGCGCGTAGAGGTCGGAGTCGAGTTCGTCGGCGAGCGCCGCTGGGAGGACTTCGCTCGCCGGAACGGTTTCCGCGTCTTCTGCGGGAACGGTCTCCTCATACGCGAGTTGGCCCGATTCGTAGTCAGGATACGTCGCTTTGAGCGCGTCCGGGGAGCGGTCGCGGGCGAGTCGCGTGTCGTCTCTACTCATGTCCGTGGGCGGCTGACTACCGGGGTTAACGCCGGTCGCATAGGTGAATCCTTCGAGACCGCGAAGCCAGAGGTTTTTCGTGAGACGCGTGATGCTGTAGTAGATACCACGAGATGGTGTCCGTACTAACAGTTCTCGGTGTCCTGGTCGCCGTGTTCGTCGGGTTCAACATCGGCGGGTCGTCGACCGGCGTGGCGTTCGGGCCGGCCGTCGGGTCGCGGCTCGTTCGAAAAGCGACCGCCGCGACACTGTTCGTCGGGTTCGGCTTCCTCGGTGCGTGGACCGTCGGGCGAAACGTCATCACGACGATGAGCAGCAGTATCGTGCCCGCAGCACAGTTCACGCCCGTCGCGAGCGTCGCCGTATTGTTCTTCACCGGGCTGTCGCTGTTCATCTCGAACCTCTACGGGGTTCCCGCTTCGACGTCCATGACGGCCGTCGGCGCGATCGTCGGACTCGGACTCGCGACAGGCACGCTGAACCAGGCGCTCATGTTCGTCATCGTCTCGGCGTGGATCGTCGCACCACTGGTGAGTTTCGCCATCGGACTGGTGGTCGGCCGCTACGTCTACCCGTATCTCGACCGATACGTCGCGTTCACGACGTTCGACCTCCACTTCATTCAGATCGATCAGTCGGGTTCGATTCCGCGCCCCCACCTGAACCCGAACGCGTCACCGCAGGACGTCGTCGGGTCGCTCTCCGTGGTCGCCATCGCCTGTTACATGGCGTTCTCCGCGGGCGCGTCGAACGCCGCGAACGCCGTCGCCCCCCTCGTCGGCAACGGCGGCCCCCTCACGGTCAACCAGGGCGTCGTCCTCGCCGTCGTCGCGTTCGGACTGGGGAGTTTCACCATCGCTCGCCGCACGCTCGAGACGGTCGGCGACGACATCACTGAACTCCCGATTCTCGCGTCGCTCATCGTCTCCATCGTCGGCGGAACGGTCATCACGATTCTCTCCTACTTCGGGATTCCCGCGAGCCTCGCGGTGAGCACGACGTCCACCATCATCGGGCTCGGCTGGGGGCGGGCGAGTCGCGCGGCGACGCTCACAGAACTCGCGACACCGTCACCGGACGGGCCGGAGTTAGACATCGCCACCGGGTCGCTGGTCACGTCGCGCGTCGAGGACGCGCCCGCGAGTCCGACTATCGGGGATATCGCGCGCCACGAGGAACCGCCGGAGATGACAGACGACATCCCCGACGTCCCGGACGTCGGTGCGGAGGGACCGGCCGACCTCGACGAACGAAGCCTCTTCGATGCGACGGCCGCAAAACGTATCGTCACGATGTGGGTGTTGACGCCGTCGCTCGCTGTCGCCGCCTCCTATCCGGTGTTCGTGTTCCTGTTTTGACGACTCGGGGGGCGCTGTACCGGTTCCCGCAACGGTCGTCGCGCTGCGTGGCCACTTGTTGCCGGGCCCAGTCTGGTGATACGTTCGTTCAGAAATCGGTGAGCGTGCCCTGCGTCGTCGTGGTTTGTTCCGTCTCTCGCGGGCCGTCGCTTCGAGTGACGCCCGGAACCGGGTCCGCGTCGCGCACTGCGTCGTAGACGTGGGCGAGCGCGCGAACGTCGTCCTCACAGTAGGCTCGGTGGCGCTCCCAGTCCAGTTCCGTCGCGTCACACGGGTTTGCGAGCCAGCGCTGGAATCGCTGCCCGACGACCGCGCCGCTCAACCCCGTGTCCGCGCCGTCCCAGCCGACCGCGCTCGCCACGTCGTCGAGGGAGTTCGTGAGACCGGGTAACACTGCGTTCCCCTGTTTCGACGTCCACCAGAGCAGGTCGAACGTCCACGCCTCACGCCACGCGTCGAGGTATTCGGGGCAGTGCTGGCTGATGTGGTCGTGGAGATGCGGGAAGTCGAACCCATCTCCGTTGTAGGCGATGAGCGGCCGGCCGGTCGCGGTTTCGGTGTACCACTCCATGAACGCCGTGACGGCCGCGCCCTTCTCGGTCGGGTCGGTCGTCATGAAAGACCGATACTGGCCGGTTCGAGAGTCGTAGACGCCGATGAGCCAGATCATCGTCGGGCTCAAGCCGTCCGTCTCGATGTCGATGAAAACTGGGTCGTTGCCGGGGAGACTGTCCGTGGACGTTCGATACACAGTTCCGTCCACGCGGGCTTTCGCGCTGTACCGAACCGTCTTCGCGCTCGCCGGGCCGAACCCGTCGAGTCGTCGGAGGTCGTCGACCGAACGCTCAGCGACCGCGGCTTTCGTGCGAACACCCGCGTCCCGGAGCGTTCTGGCGCGCGTCGGCCCGACGCTGTCGAGGCCGGCGAGCCCGAACCGGCCCGGATCGTACGTGTCGGCCGCGACGGTGCCGTCAGCGTACAACTGGAGGGCTGCGATGTCTCCCGCCGGCGTTTCGTTGGTGTCGCTCGCGCCCGGGAACACGCCCTGCACGACGAGTCCGTTCCAGTCGTTTCGATACGCGGGCGCGGCGTTCGACGTGAGATGCGTGTACGACCCCGTGAGGGACGCCCGACGGAGGGCGTCTTCGTACGGTTCGCGGCCGTCAAGACGCGTCTCCAACTTCGTCAGGTCGATATCCACGGCGAGCGCGGCGGACAGCACAAACGTTTCCGTCTCCGTATCGAGCGTGCCGTCCTGCTCGTACGCTCGCACCACGTCGAAGTCACCCGGATTCGGGAGGTGGACAACTTGCGGACCGGGGCCTTCGGTCACGAAGACGTCCGTCGGGTTCGACAGCGACAGAATCGGCGCGTCCGGTTGCGCGGTTCTGACTCGCGCCGCGTGAAACGGGCGTTCGACGACGACTACGTCGGGGTCGAGATAGTCGAGTGCCTCGCGGAGCTGGCGGTCGGCGAGCCTGTCGAGCGCGGCCGGGGGGAAGACCGCGAGCGTGACGGCCTGCTCCATCTACACCACTCCACGGAAGCCGGACACTTAGCCGTAGCGAGACACGACAACCCGCCTCAGAGGAACTCGGTCGTCTGCGGGCCGTTCGTGATGTGGACTTCGAACGGTTGGGTGCTCACGTCGTCCTGCGTGACGAGATGCCAGTACGTCTCGGCCATCTCGTCCGGGTCGAGGAACGTTTCAGTATCTCGGTCCGGATAGCGCGCTTCCGCGCCCGACCCACCGATTTGGCCGTCGATGACGACGTGTGCAACGTGTACGCCTTCGCCGCCGTACTCTTGGGCGATGTCCATCGCCATCCCGCGGGCCGCGAACTTCGCCGCCGTGAACCCAATCGCGCCGCCGCGCGACCTGACCGCGGACGTCGCGCCCGTGAAGAGGACCGTCCCACCCTCGTCGTCGAGCATGTCACCGACGGCTTCCTGTGAGCAGACGAACGCGCCACGTCCATTCACGCCCCACGCGCGCTCGAACTCCTCGACAGTACTGTCCATCAGTCCCGTCCACGACGCCGCGCTCGCGTGGTTCACGAGCACGTCCACGGACCCGAACGTGTCGCCGACGGTCTCGAATCCATCTCGAATCGCTTCGACGTCCGTGAGGTCGACGGTGACTGCCAGTCCCTCCCCGGGTGCGGGTAAGTCGTCGGCGAGCGTTTCGATGAAGTTCGTCGTGCGAGCGAACAGCGCGACGTTACAGCCTTCCGCGGCGAACTTCCGTGCGAGCGATTCGCCCAGTCCGGGACCGACACCGGCGATAACTGCAGTTCGAGCCATACACGACGGTTCGAACGAATCCGGTAAATCGGTTCGGGCGGAAACGCCCGTCGCCCGTCCGGCGTCCAAGACCCGCGTCCCGTAACCGTTTCGTTCTGTTACGCTGTCACTCGAAGTCGATGAGGGGTTTGATGATTCCGTCCTCTTTGGTCTCCATCTGGTGGAAGCCGTCGTCGATGTCCTCGAACGCGAACTTGTGCGTCGTCATCCGGGTCGGGTCCACGCGGTCAGTGTCGAGGAGGCGGAGGAGGCGCTGTAAGCGCAGGCGACCGCCGGGACAGAGCGACGTCACGATATCCTTCTCGGCCATCCCGACACCCCAGTCGTCGCGCGGAATCTGGACGTACTCGCCGTCGCCGTGGTAGCCGACGTTCGAGATGACACCACCCGGCTTGGTCACGCGGACGCAGTTTTCGAACGTCGCGTTCGCGCCGAGCGCCTCGATTGCCGCGTCCACGCCCTCACCATCCGTGAGTTCCATGATGGCGTCCACCACGTCCTGTTCGGTGTAGTCGACGACGTCGTCGGCGCCGTACGTTTCAGCTAACTCCTGGCGTTTGGGGACGTTTTCGACGGCGATAATCTGGCCCGCGCCACAGAGTGCCGCGCCCTTGGTCGCCATCAGTCCGACGGGGCCCTGTGCGAACACGGCGACGGTTCCGCCGACGGGAATGTTCGCGCGTTCGGCCGCTCTGAACCCCGTGCTCATCATGTCCGTCACGTACACGGCGGCTTCGTCGGCGACGCCGTCCGGGATGTGCGCCATGTTCGCGTCGGCCTCGTTGACGTGGAAGTACTCCGCGAACACGCCGTCTTTGACGTTCGCGAACTTCCACCCGCCGAGCGCTTGCGTTGACTGCGAGGGATGGCCGTTCTGCGCGGCGAGCGACCCCCACTCCGGCGTTATCGCGCCGACGGCGACCCGGTCGCCGGGTTCGAACAGTTCGACCTCGCTGCCGACTTCTTCGACGACACCGACCGCTTCGTGTCCGAGGGTGATGTCTTCTCGCTCTCCGATCGCGCCGTGGACGGTGTGGACGTCTGACGTACACACGAGCGCCTTCGTCGGTTTCACGACCGCGTCGTTCGGCCCGGCGTCCGGACGGTCCTTTTCGACGAACCCTGTCTCACCGATCGACCGCATCACGTACGCTTGCATCGTTTTCCTCCACTGTTCGATTTCGGCGGCTTACTATTTGATACGGCGCTCCCTAGACGGTGGAGTAGGCTCGTCCAAACGCTCGCGACGGACGTTCGCGTGAACTAACAAAGGTTGTCGCTGCTGTGGTGCGTCTCGGTTGCAGTCCCCGATGTGCCGCCGACCCCGGACCGGTCGCTGACTGCGGAATCGACGGAAAGCGACGACTCGTACCGATGGCGAACGATGACCCGCGAGCGCCGAACGGACGGCTCGCAAACGATGACCTCCTCGCGGAGACTGAACAGTGGTTCGTCCACCACGGCGTCCCACACTTCATCGTGGACTACACGGCGACCGAGAAAGTACTTCCACGGACGGTTCCAGTGCTGACGCTGTCGTTTCTGCTCTCCGTAATCGTCGTGGTGAATCGGACGTGGCCGCTCTGGCAGAACCTCGTTGCGGTGGTCGTCGCGTTCGTCGTCCTCGTCGGCATCTGGGGGGTCGTCAACCGGCTTCGAGGCGTCCCGGCGCTCCGCATGCCGGAAACGGTCGGTCCGGTCGAAGTCGGCGTCTACCTCTTCGTTCCGCCCGTATTGGCGCTCTTGGTTCGGAACCCGCGCGCTGCCGGGCTGACGGTACTCTTGCACGCCGTTCAACTCGCCGTTATCTACTATTCGACGAGTTACGGGGTCGTGCCGATGACCGCGTGGAACGTCCGACGCGTCCTCACACACCTCGATTTAGGATTCAGGCTGGTCGGGCGAACGTTCCCGATTCTCTTGCTCACCGTGACGTTCGTTCTGTTCAATAGCTCGGCGTGGCGGACGCTCGGCGTTACGCCGTTCCCGCGGTATCTGGCCATCCTCGCGCTCTTCCTCGGCATCATGGTGCTCTTCGTCTACCAGACCGTCTCTGCAGACGAAGCCGAGACGTCGTTCGACTCCCCCGCCGAACTCCGAGCGTTGTGTGCGAACTCTCCCGCCGCCACCCTCCCCGTACCGTCGGAATCCGCCTTTCCGCTCTCGCCGACGTTAACCCGGCGGGAACGCGCGAATCTGTTCCTAATGGCGCTCTACGGGGTCTGGGGCTACCTCATGGCGTTGATGGTGTTCGTAATCGGGTTCTTCGTCCTGTATGGCCTTCTCGCGATTCCGCCGGACATCGTCACCGAACTCGTTCACCGACCGGTCGTCCCCCTCGTGACGATTACGTTCTTCGACGCACCGGTCGCGTTGACGCGGGAACTCCTCCGCGTTTCCGGGTTCATTGCCGTGTTCACCGCGCTCTACCTGACCGTTCACGCGACCAGCGACCAGACGATTCGAAACGAACTCGACGGCAGTATCGACGCACAGATGCGTGAAGTACTCGCGGTCCGGGAAGTGTACCGGAACGCCATCGAACGAGACCGGCCGCCGTAGTTCTCACTCGTCTTCAGGCGCGAGAGGATGTCAGGTGGGGCGCACTGCTGGCGTCGATGTCACGAGACGAGTCGGCGCGGGAGGACTGCGATGCTGACGAGTGTGAGCGGTCCCACGACGAACCCCGCCCACGTCAGAAACGCGACCACGCCCGCGGCGGCGAGACCGACGCGGAGCCCGGTAGTGAGTGCGAAGCCGGGTCGAAGCGCGAGCCAGACGACGACGCTACCACTCACGATTGGGACGACTGCGAACACGGCCGTCAGGAGTGCGGCAGGAGTGAGGCCGGTCCGGGAGAGCGCGATAGTCATTTGGACGGCTGTACTCACACCGGATCCGAGAATCAGCACGCCGGCACCGCCGAGGAGGAGTCGAATCGGTTTGTGCGTCCAGTCGGCCTGCCAGCGTCGCCGACCCACCACCAGCCCAGCGAGGATTGTGAGGAGAAGCGGGCCGACGACCACGACGAAGGGTTGGCCCGCCCAGCGATGGATGCGAACGAGGTCGAACGGCAGCGAGACGAGGTCCGTGGTGGCGAACCGTTCTTCGGTGCCGACCGCCACGCCAACGGGCCCCGACCTGTTCGCCGGGTCGTAGATGGCGATCAGGTAGGTCGTTCGTGCGGTCGCTTCCTGTTCGAAGCGTGCTGTTTGATACAGTGCCGCCGGCGTGAACGGCTCGTAGCTCGCGGCCCGTGAGCGGTTACCTGCAACCACAATCGCACCGAGTTCGTCCGGAACAACCACTCCTGCGGGGACTGACTCGGCCGCGGGGAACGCTGAACTCATCACGACCATCGACGGCGTGAACTCGCCGCTGACGGGCGTGAACGTCCCAACCCTGAGGCGTTCGCCCAGTGATAGCGTCACCCGATAGTACGCGGCCTGTCCCGGGCCGAGGGTATCGTAGAATACCCACGATTTCGTCGGATCCGAGACGTCCACTGCTCGGCCTGGGCTCGTATTGTCGTCCTGAAAGCTCGGTACGTGTGCCACCACCGGCATCGCCACCAGGAGAACGATGACGACCACGAGCACAGCACGAGCCATCCGCATAGGGTGGAACTTCTACGGCAGCAACAATAACGACACTGCCGGGCGAAACGAATGCGGGCCGACGCAGGTGGCTACACCGGTTCGCGCAGTTTCCAGATGTCGGTTTCCGGGTCGAGGTTCGACGGTTCCGCGCCGCGGTCGGTGAGGATGCCAGCGTGGTACAGCATCGCCTTCAGTTGGAAGACTGTCGGCGAGTGGTAGATGGTGCCGTCGGTGAGTGCTGCGGGGCGGAGTTCGCCGTCCGTGTCGAGGGCGCGTTGGCGGGCGTGGTCGGTGCCGCGAACGAACAGTTCGACCGTGAACGTCGGGTGGAGTTCGTGGAGGTACGTGACGAGGTCGACCAGCGTTGGCTCCGGGAGTCCGTCGTCGTGCAACCGTTGGAGTTCTTCGACGAGGAGTTTTGTGGCTGGATACGCCCACAGCACGCGTCGCGTGAGCATCCCCCAGGTTGGCGCGAGGTCGCAGAACCGCGCGCGGGAGCGCTTCCACTCCTCGAATTCGTCGAGTGCGCTCTCCACCGACCCGTACTGCCAGTGGGCGAACCGGACGACCTCTCGGCCGAGCGGCGTCAGGCTGACGCCGGTGGGGTGGTCGTCGATCAACCCGAGGAACGCAGCGCCGCGTTTCGCGTCTTGGACAGCGCGGACGACTTGTTCTTCGAGCACTCGGTCGGTGTCGGTGGGGTGGGAGACGGCGAGCGGATACGCGAGGTAGTTCTTCGGATGGTTGAGGCCGAACGACTTGTCGGTGACGCCTTGGGCGCTCGCCTGAAAGCGAATCGCGTTCGTCTCGGTGGTGGTTCGATTCCCGACGACGCGTGGCTGTTCGAGTGCTTCGACCCCGCCGTTCGCGTGGACGCCGAGTACACCGACGTTCAGTTCGCGCGCGAGCGTTCGCGTGGACTGCGTGATAGCGGCCGCGGGTGCTGCCACGTAGGCGGCGTTCGCTTCGTTGAGACGGTCGTGTGCCTGCACGACACCGCGTTCGACGTCGATGCCGTGGTTCGCGGCGTAGCCTTTCGCTTCGATGACGACGAGCGGGGGTTCGTCACCCAGTCGGTCGACCGCGAGCACGTCGTCGTCAAGTTTCGTCACGCCGACGAGGTCGGGGTAGCCGGTGCCGACGCGCACGTGGTTGAACGGCGCGAGCACCTCCCGAACCTCTTCGTCGACGAGTTCTCCCGAAATCCACTCGTCGGCCGCGAACTGGGTGTCCGTGACGGCGTACGCGCCACTCGTCGCGTCGGCGGGGAACAGTCGCTGTTTCGCGTGGGCGAGGACTCGTGGTTCGGTGAGCGTGCGCGCCGCGCTTGCCATGTACGTCCGTTTTCGTCGCGCGAGTGAAATAATTCTATCCCGTTCGCATGCGGCCTGGCAGTCGCTGGGAATCGCTCACAGGATAAGTACGGGTAGGCGGTGGGGCGTGGCGGCTGTGGTGGCTGGTGTGTGGGCGTTTCTGGAACTTCTGGAAACGACGCCGTGCGTTTAAGCCACTCGCGCGGATATGTATCGGTTAATGATACGTGATGCTCGCGTCCTCGAACCAAAGCGCATTCACTTCCTTGTAGAGCGGGACTCGGATAAACGTGGTTACGTGGCTTTGTTGAAACCCTCGTCAGTTGAGATGAGTCCCGCTACCCGACAAGGAGCGGTTAAGCAAAAGGGATACTCAGTACTATTACCAGCTGTTGTGGGAAGTCAGTTTCCACGTTCCTCCACCGTATCTAACTAACAACGACTCGTTCTCTCCCAATCCTAACGGCGGGGTAGCCGTATCAACGGTCTGAACTCGAACCTGTTCATCCGAGGAGTTCACAAACGCAAACGCATCCCGAAGCAATTCTGCGATATGAGGTGGGACAAACACTGAGTCATAGCTCGGAACTTGTTCGTAGAGAGGGTTGTACAACTCAAAGAGACTCAGGGTAGCGGCTTGCTGAGTCGTCGAATGGCGCTCCATCACAAGCGACACACGACGTGAATGGTCGTATTCCTTCGTTGTTTGCGTCTTCACGGTGAGAGTGTTACCCTGCCGAGAATGCGTCTCAACGCTATCTGATGGGACGAGTTGAGGAGCATCTCCTGACACCGTGAACGTGGTCGTGTATAATTGGGTGGCTTCACTCCCTTCTGGGGTTACGCGGAATCCGAACGCATGCGTTCCGGGGAGGAATCGAAAGGTGAACGACCGGGAGTCATCACTGCTCTCTGGTGGTGTTAAACTCCCGAGAGTAGCGGTATTGACATGGAGCGTCCATTCGCGGGTTTCGCCGGGCTGGAGTTCGATTGGTTGCGCACTCCCTGCCCCAACTTTCGGAACGATGAACTCCCAGCTATCCCCCGTATAAACGAATAACCGATAGGCTCCGACGCTGGAGGTCAATCGTTTCTCACTGTCGTTATGGAGCGTAAACCGGCTACTGTCGCGGGGGAGGTCAAGTGAAGTCGGCGAGACCGTCATCCGAATTGATGATTGTGTGTCCGAGTCCGAACACTGAACCGTCGTATCGGAATCTGGGGCAGGTGGGCATCGCTGGTGAGACCTGCTGGATGGTGTGGTTTCCGCTTCAGGAGTTGGATTACTCGCACTAGGAGCGGCGGTACACCCGCTCAGGGCGGCGATGGTCGCAAGGAGGGCGCGGCGGCGCATACCCCATCGTTACGTCTCATTCCTGAACTCTTTTCTGGTCACTACGGCAATACTCACGATTCCCGCTTTAGTGTGAGCATGATATTGTGGACGAGGCATTTGATGGCGAGTTCGCGGAACTGCTTCCACCAGACTCGTGAGCGAACGAACGCACCGAATTTCTGCTTGAGAGCCGCATTTACGGTCTCATTCGTGTTCCGTTGATGGTAGAGGTCGGAATCCAGTCGGGCGTTCCAGGCTTTGTGGAGTGGTGTGAACTCCCGATGTTTGATGAGTGGTCGAATACCGTTGTCGCGGGCTAACTGGCGAAGTTTCTGGTCGTCGTATCCCTTGTCTCCGGTCAACACCGCGATGGAGTCTGCGTTCCGTTTCACCACCTGTGGAGCAATCTGTGTGTCGTGTTTTCGTGTCGTTGTCACGTGAACATCGAGAATCGCGTTGGTTGCTGTATCTACCAAAAGTGTCGTCTTAAGTTGCTGAATCGTAAGGTTTGCCCGCTTCGTGTAATGAGTAGATGCGTGTGTCCGTTCAAAGCCAGAAGCATCAATCCCGGCCACACCGTTCAGCGGGATGTCACCAAGAGAGACATTCAACAGAACACGCCAGACGGTCATTTCCAAGCGGTCGAACGCTTTACAAAGAGTCGAAGGAGCAGGGATTGAATCGAGGTCGAGGGCGTCACGGATACGCGGCATCTCGATGAGTTCGTCAACGAGGTCGCGGTACGTCGTTGTCTTCTTGACCTTTAGACAGAGCAGAACGACGTGTTGCCGGAGTGTAAATCGCTTCCGTGAATATCGCGTCGAGAACCGCGCAACAGTACGGCGAGCCAGCACCATAGCACGCTCAACGAATCGGAGAAGGCGTGATTTCGGGAGGGCATCCATCGTACCTCCCGGTAATCACTCATCATGTTTCTCAGCAAGGGTTTCAACAAGACCGGTTACGTGGAACCGGGCGGCCGAATGGGCGAAATTTGATAGTAAGATGTCTGCTTGTCTGTGCCCTTTTACTGTGAACCCTGCCCGAGCACGACGTTCGCTTCGGGTGCCATCACGACTTTGACCCAGTGTATTCTAGTTCAACCACAAGAGCGATGATTCTCTGTGTCGATCCGTCTGAGTCTGATCGCGCTACTCTCCGGGAGCATCTCGAAGCGAGTGGTTACGAAACGCGGGCCGCGACGTCGGTTCAGCAGGCGCGTCAACGAGTCAGTGACCTCTCCGCGGTGGATTGTCTGGTGACCGAGTACGAGTTGCCGGACGGCGTCGGTCTCGAACTCGTTCAAAAACTCCGCGACACCCATCCGGATACTGCCTGTATCGTCTTCACGGACACGCCGTTCGACGCGATGGAGACGGCCGCTTTCGGCGACCTCGTCGTCGATTACGTCTCCAAAACCGAGCCTGCTGCGTGGGACGAACTCGCTGACCGTATCGACCGGAACCTTGCCAGCCACAGCCAAACGGCCTACCCCTTGCCCGAGGATGAGTCTGCACGCCTCGCGGCTCTCGAACGCTACACGACGGACCCGGAAGCGCTCAGTCACTCGCTCGACCGGCTAACGGAACTCGCCACCGAACTCTTCGCCGTCGATGCTGCTGCCGTCGGCCTCATCGACGCCCACGAACAACGCTTCCTCTCCTGTCACGGCATCTCATTCGACCCGCTCGACCGCCAAGACACGGTCTGCACGTACGCCATCCTCGACGACGCCGTCACCGTCATCGAGGACGTCCACGCCGACCCCCGGTTCGAACAGAATCAGGGACTCTTAGACGCAGACATCCGGTTCTATGCGAGTGCGCCGCTACGCACGCCCGACGGACATCTCCTCGGGACGTTCTGTGTGTATCACTCGAATCCGCGGTCGTTCTCGGAGCGGGACCGTGAACTCCTCGGCTTTTTCGGTGCCGATGCGATGGAACACCTCGAACTACGACGCCAGACACGACACGCGGGTGATGGGGATGAGTGACACTGCCTACGCGTTCGCGGACATGCCGCTCAACGAGATTCGAGCCGGGTCGACGGTTCTCGTGACCGGACCACCGCACGGTGGCGCTCGCGAACTCGCGCTACGCATGGTCGCCGGTAAACCCGGCGAAGGAGCGATCCTCGTGACGACCAATCAGCGTTCACGGCGCGTCGTCGAGGACTGTCGACGGATGGGACTGGAGATCGCGGCGGACGAGACCGCGATTCTCGACTGCGTCGGCGAAACCGAACAGAACGTCCCTGCCCGAGTGTTGTCACTCTCCGGACCCGCAGACTTGACCGGAATCGGCATGCGGTTTTCCGACGTGCATCGAGAGTTCGAACGCGCTGGACTGGACAGCGTTCGCACCGGCCTCTATTCGCTTTCGACCCTCCTCACGTTCAGCGACGTCCGAACCGTCTCGCGGTTCGTGCACGCGTTAGTCGGCCGTATCGACGCCGTCGACGGACTCGGGATTCTCCTGATCGACCCCACAAATCACGATACACGGACTGTCAGTACGCTCTCGCAGTTCTGCACCGGCCGAATCGAAGTCCAAGATACCGACGACGGACCCGAACTCAGAGCCCGCGGCCTCGGTGACCAACCACGGTCGTGGACAGCGTTCGACCCAACCACCGAGTGAGCGCGATGCAGAGACCGTTCTTCGTGTAGCTGTGAGTCGCACACCCAACCCTTTTGATGGTTGTCAGCAAGTCACCGACAATGAAGTTCTGGTCTGACCCGTTACGAAGACGCTGGATCATCTGGGGTGCGCTCGCGACCGGCTTCCTCCTCGTGAACATCCATCGACTCTCGACCGCGGTCCTCTCCGACGGCCTGATGCGGTTGTTCGACATCACCGGCACGGAACTCGGAACCCTCCACTCCGCATTCTTCTACATCTACGCCCCCATGCAAATCGGCGCCGGCGTCGTCGCCGACCGCTGGGGAATCAGACGAACCGCAACCACCGGCCTCCTCCTGATGAGCATCGCCGCCATCGCATTCGCACTCTCGAACGCGTACGTCGTCGCGCTCGTCGCCCGAATCACCATCGGCCTCGGCGGCAGCATCGTCTTCATCGCAACCCTCCGGTTTTGCGCGAACTGGTATCGACCCGGCGAGTACGGAACGATGAACGGACTCACCGTCGCGGTCGCCGGCGTCGGAAGCATCGTCGCGACGACGCCGCTCGCGGTTACCGTGACAGCCCTCGGTATTCAGTCGACACTCCTCCTTCTCGGCGGACTCGGATTCGTTGTCGTCGTAATCGTCTGGACGCTCACCCGAGACACACCAGAAAAAGCCGGGTTACCACCGCTCGAGAACGTCGACTCCGCACCGCCACTCTCCCTCCGCGCCGTCGGACAGAACGTCCGCACCGTCCTCGGAGAAACGGAGACCTGGCTCGCCGGTTTCGCCCTGTTCACCTCGAGTGGCATCAACATCACCGTCCTCGGCCTCTGGGGCCTCCCCTACATCGCACAAGTGTACAACCGTTCGACGACCGCCGCATCGACCGTCCTCATGGCGGGCAGCATCGGGCTGCTTCTCGGCCCACCCCTCATCGGACGGCTCTCCGACGTAATCGGCCGCCGAACGGGACTGATGGCCGTTTCCGGCAGCCTCTTCACGGCCAGTTACGCGTTACTCGCAATCACCGGCCAGCCGCCTCTCTGGGTCGTCGGTGCCGTGTTCTTCTCCGTCAGCTTCCTCGGCGGCGGCCTCGTCCTCGCGTACACAGTCGTCCAGAACCGCCACGGAACGGCCGCAAGCGGCGTTGCAGTCGGAACCGTGAACGCAATCGGGTTCTCCGGCGCCGCCGTGTTCCCGACGGTGATGGGCGCGCTCCTCGACACCTACTGGACCGGCGAAACCGTCAACGGCGTTCGCGTCTACACCCAGTTCGGCTACCGCGTCCTCTTCGCGCTCGCCGCACTCGCCGGACTAGTCTCCCTCCTCTGCGCGCTCACGCTCCACCACCGAACACGATGAACTCAAAACAATCCAACAGACATACGCATTGACTCGGAGATAGGCACGCGTACTCCTCCAAGTGCTGGTCGGGAGCCGCTTCGGCGAAACTCATTTGCCACCTGAAAGTTTTCTTCGAGATAGTCTGAATGGCCGTCTTGGATGACCTCTCCGGGTTCGAGTTCGAGGACGTCATGGAAGACGTCTTCCGGAATCTCGGCTATCAGAACGTCCGGCAGGCCGCACGCACCGCAGACGAGGGTCGCGACGTCCTCATGGAAGAAGTGGTCGACGGTACCCGGCGTGGCGTCGTCGTTGAGTGTAAGCACACGGACACCGTCGGTCGACCGGTCGTCCAGAAACTACACTCCGCGATCTCGACGTTCGACTACGATGGCCCGAAACGCGGCATCATCGTGACGACGGGCCGGTTCACTGACCCTGCACGAGAATACGCCGCTCGCCTCACTCAATCCGACGACCCGTACCCCATCGAACTCATCGACGGCCAAGACTTGCGCGAGATCGCCGACGAGGTCGGACTCGACCTCTACAACGGCCGTATCGAGATCCTATGCGACCAGACGTTACGACCGTTCGATCCGGCGGGGGACGTCGATGCACCCGTTCGCGAGGCATTCCGCGACATCGAGAACATCCAGGCGAGCGACGTCCCAGAACCCGCCGCGCACGCGTCATTCGAGCCCGTCGTCGTCATTACTGCGCATACCGACGCCGTCTTCGAGACGTCGGTAGGCGTCATTCATAGCGTCAACGAGACCAACTCGCTGGTGGTGCACGCCAACCAAACTCGACCATCCGTTCTCGACGGCGACGTCGGCCAGTTGGTCACTGACAATCTCCGACAAACCGTCGAACTTGATGAGGACGCATTCGCCACCGCGTTCGACGACGTCAACGTGAAACGCTTCGGGCGGACAGAAACCGAGTACAAGGAGTGGGCAGTCGACCAATTCCAGGACTACCACACCACGACTGTCTCCTACACTGGTGACAACAACGTTACGTACACGAAGACCTGCGAGCCCAACCAATCAGACGTTACTATCCGGTCCATTACTCCGATTTACCTGCCGGACGTTCGCCAGACCACGCAGTTACAACAGTACACTTACCCGTACGAATACTACGCCGCGGGCCCCTCGCGGGTTACCGTGGAAAATGGGATTCACCGTTGTGTCCACTGCGAGGACCAAGATGCGTCGACGTACACGTACTGTGCAAACTGCGGCAGTATCAACTGTGGACGTCACATCGCGACCGAGCGTTTGACCGGCGATCCTGTCTGTACCGGGTGCGCAGTCACGGAACGCTTCGCGCTCAAGACGAAGTATTTCTACGACGAGTCGAATCTCGAGACGTTCCGCGAGGAGTACCAGGCGATGCCAATCCACCAGAAAGCGATGGAGAACAAACCACTGGCAGTGGGGGCCGTCATTGGAGTCGCTCTCCTTGTCGTGGCCGTTCTCATCGCAACTGGCATCGTGTAGCTAGAACGACCTGCTATCACGTTACTAGGCCTCAATGATCCAGTCGAAGTTCGCAACTTCGACCCACGCACTAACTGGTACCCGCGGGTCACATGCAGCGCAACATGTATCACGTGCGAGACTGCACCGACAGGTATGGGAACCGACGACGCTCCCGAGGAAACCACGGTCAGTGACCGGGGAATGGTCACGATCCCAGCGTCGCTCCGCCAACGGCTCGACATCGAAGCTGGCGACAAACTGCGCTGGAACATCGACGAAGAGGGAAACCTCTCGGTGGAGGTCGTCCGGCAGCGCTATGGTGCGTTCGACGATGACGCCCTGAAGGCGCCCATGGGTGGTGATGGTCTCGAAACGCACGACCAAGCCGGACACGAGGCGGACCCCGCGTTCACGGAGGATGCCTGAATGGCGGTCGCCGTCCTCGATTCTAACATCCTCATCGACTACAAGGATACGAGCGCTAACGACCGCCACGAACGGGCAGAAGACATCGTTCACGCTATCGATAGCGGCGACCTGCCGACTGCCTGAATCACGAACTATGTACTGCTGGAGTCCCTGAACTGGATTCACGAGCGGCAGGGTCACGACATCGCGGTTGATCTCCGCAATCGACTTTCCAATTCGGCAGGGTTCGAACTGGTTCACTCAGCCCAGAAGGATTTCCACCGTGCCGTGGACCTCTTTGAGACCTACGAAGGCCTCGCGTTCGGTGATGCGACCATCGCCGCATACATGGAGCGGGAAGGGCATCGAATACCGGTACTCCTTCAACGATGACTTCGACGTGATTGAGCGCATCACGCGGTTGGAGACGGCGGAGAATCCGGTCACCTGATCCTGCCCAACACCACAAAATTCGTCGTAACGGCGGCCTCCAACGTCACCTCTCTGTCGCCTGATTACTACTACGAACTGGAGTTTCGACCCCTTCGACGAGACGTCGTATTTCGCCGGTGGAGAGTGGGTCGATCTCCTGGCGAAGCCCGGATTCCGTGTAGAAGATACTGGCAGTGATCTCCCGGTCGGGATAGCTCTCGCGAGCGACGTGATAGTATACGCTCAACTGCTTTCGGTACTCGTCTTCGCCGTGTCGACCGCGGTCGGTCTTGTAGTCCACAATCTCGACGCGATCTGGGGTCACGTGTACGAGGTCGACGATCCCCGAGATCGTGACGCGCTCGCCGTCGACCGAGAGCGGGAGGTACGCGTCCTCCTCAATCAATAGCTCACCCTCGAACCCGTCGATGAGTTGCTTGACGTTCTCCTCGTCGCTATTCCGTGGTTTCACGCCCTCACCGAGCGCATTCGCTTCGGCGAAGTCGTGGACCTGCGTTCCGAACTCAGTTCCACGGCCGCCCTCGACGTCCTCGAAGACGTCGTCGCGCATGAGCGTGTGGGGCGTGTGTCCTGTCGGCCCCTCACGGACAGGCATCTCGACATGGAGTGTGGTCTGCTCTATTCGCTCGTTATCAATTTCGGACAGTTCCGGTGTGACCGACTCCACGTCGACCGGGAGTTCCTCGATGAACGTGTTCGGGTTCTCACCGGCGGTGAAGACGACGTGGCTTTCGGATCGTGTGATAGCGACGTAGAGGAGGCGACGTTCCTCGTCGTAGTTGCGAGGCAGACACTTCCCGAGGACGTCTGCCTGCCAGTTGTCGTAAACGTGAGGCAGGCCGTGTGCCTCTTCAGAGTACACCTTTCGCTGACGCAAACCGACTGGGTCCTCGTAGGTGATCACGCCACCGCCACCACCACCGGGTGGGAACCGTCCGCTGTTCATGTTCGCGAGGATGACGATGGGATACTCGAGGCCCTTCGTGGCGTGAATCGTCTGCACCGTCACGGAATCCGTTCCCGCGCCGGCGTGTACCTCGTGGGTACTTCCCGCTTCGATAGCGCGTTCGATGAACCGGATGAGGTCGCCACGGGTCTGTGGGGTCGCGTTGTGGACCGACTGGAGGGTGTGGAGGACGACGTCGCCCGTCGGGCCGTCGTAGCCGTACCGACCGAACACGCGACGCGCGACACCGCCCAGTGTGTCCAACTCACGAAGTTCCTCCCGGAACGCCACCATGTTCTCGGGATACGCCTCGTCGTCGAGAATCACGTCCACCTCGTCGAGCGTGTAGCCCGCCTGTTCGAGAACGGTCGCCCAGCCGCGGTCGACGTCGTTCTCGAGGATGCGCAGCCAGGCGAGCAAGAGTTTCGCCTGGTCGGTTCGGAAGAGTTCGATGCCGCCTTCGTACGCCATCGGCAGGCTGTGCTCTTCGGCGGTCCCGAGGAGTTCGCGGCCGAAGTCCCGAGTGCGCGTCAACACCGCAATGTCGCCGTACGTCGGCGTTCGCAGGTCACCGTCCTCGTCTTCAACGCGGTAGTCGTCGTTCCCGACAATTTCCTGGATTTTTGCCAGTACCGCCAGTTGCTCCTCGTCGCTCTGGATGGTCTCGATGGTAGTGTTCTCGTGGTCTGTGTTCGCCTCCAGTGAGTCGCCGATACGGTCGTCGACTGCGTCGACGTCGACCCCGTCGCGGTTGGCCGCAGGGACGCGTAGGCTGTGTTCCGAGAAATCGAGTATCTCCTGAGTGGAGCGATAGTTCTGGATGAGTTCGATTGTCTCGACGGGCGCGGTCGGGAACGAGACTCGCTCGTGATCAGTGTTCAGCTGTTCGACGAACCGGTCCAGCCGCTCCTCGAACTTGACGATGTTGTCGACGTCGGCGTACTGGAAGCTGTAGATACTCTGTTTCCAGTCGCCGACGACGCAGATATTGTTCGTGTCCGCGAGCAGCAGCGCGAGTTTGAACTGGATCTCGCTGGAGTCCTGGAACTCGTCGATCATCACGTAGTCGAAGGCGACGCGCTCGCGCAGCTCGTGGTTCTCACAGAGCAGGACGAACGCGAACAACTGGAGCATCCCGAAGTTGAGGTAGTTCCGCCGCAGCGCGAACTGGAGATATTCGTGGTAGACGTCGTGGACGAACTGCTTGAGTTCCGCCCGGTCTTCATCGAACACACGTCGAGCGAGGTCGTCTGGGACTTGCTTGCCGCTGCCCCGAATTTCCGACTTCTCGGGTGCATCAGGCAGGTAGGTCTTGTTTCGGCCGTACCGGCCGAGCTTCGACCGGAGCAGCGACTGCTTGCTCCCGCCGTTCCGCGGTTCGTTCAGCTCGTCGAACTGGCGTTTGAACGCCTCGAAGTCGCCGTCGAGGTGTCGCTCGCCGTCGCGGTACCAGCCGGCGGCGTCGGGAAACACCCCTTTCGCTGCAAGCTGGTTGATGAGGCCGAGCAACCCTGTCGAGTCGGAGAGTGCGCGGAAGATGTCGTCGTACTCGGGGTGGTCGTCGCTGAATCGGTCGATGAATTCGCCGAATAGCGCTTCCTCGACGAGTTCGTCCTCGACGATGCGCGTCGAACCCGTAATTCGGTCGTCGATGCCGAGGTAGGTTGGCGCTGCGTGCCCGTGTTCTTCGAGGATATCGTGGCACAGCGAGTGGAACGTCTGGATGGGGGCGTCCGCGAGTTCGCGCATCCCGTAGTGACAGTTCCCGACGATTCGCTCCTTCATCTCGCTGGCGGCGTTGTTCGTGAACGTCACCAGCAGGACGTCGTCCGGGCTGACGTCGGGTTGGGAGACGATGTTCGCGTACCGGCGCGTCACGGTGAAGGTCTTCCCGGTGCCTGCGCCGGCGTCGACGAGGTGGAGGCCGTCGGTGCTGTCGATGAGGTCTTGCTGTTGGTCGTTCGGTTCGAGGTCGCTCATCGCGCGCCCTCCAAGAGCAGGTCACGGTTGTCCACGTAGCGGTAGTTCGGCTCGCCGCCGAAGCCCTCTACGGGGAAGCGTTCCTCGCCGGCGCGCCGACGGTTCAGTTCCTCGAGTCGCTCGCCGACGAACGCCTCGAAGGCGTCGAGGTCGTCCTCGAAGAAGGCCTGCCCGCGAACGCGGGTCAACTGACGCATCGCTTGCTTACAGCCCGACTCGACGTACTTGTAGTCGCCCACGCAGTCCTTCATCCGTGCGGTCAGCGTCTGGCCGAACGCCGAGTCGATGAGTTCGTCGCTGTCCGTCGTCTCCGGAAGATCGACCTCGTCGAATACTGATGCGTAGTCGTCGTACTCGACTTGGGACAGTGTTTTCTGACAGTTATTCGCCCCGTCTTCTATCAGTTCGTCGAAGAACCCTTCTGAACAAGCGTACGCCTCGAACGGCATCGGATAGTAGGAGACAGTCGTCAGCGTGTCGTCGAGGTCGGCCTCGCCGGCGACGACATCATCGAGCGTCTCCAGAAAGTGGAAGAACGTGAACTCGAGTTCCTGGTCGGGGTTCTGGGAGCGCCAGTGTGTGAGATACAACAGCGCCTGGAAGTTCGGCGAATCGCTGGGCGGGTCGAGCGCCGAGTTCTTGACGACCTGGGACGCGCTCTTGCGGCGGCCGCTCTTGTGGTCGACGAGCCGCGACGGCGACTGAACCAGGTCGATCTTGCCCTTCAGTCCGAGGTCGTCGTTCTCGAACCACCGTTCGGTGATCGGTGAATCGACGGGTCGGTCGAATCGCTCGGCGAAGACGTTGGTGCCCCAGTCGCTCGTGGCGGTGAGGAACTCGGCATCGACCGGCCGGTTCGAATCGAAGAACGCGACGATGGTCTCCAGGCCTGCCCGGTACTTCGTGCGACGCGTCACCTCGTCGACCGACCTGACGAATGGACGCGTCTCCTCGAGGATGTACTCGACGACATCGTCGATGACGGCGTCGTCGACGAAGTCAGGATGGGTCACGTAGAACTCGGCGAAGTCGTGGAAGAGGTTTCCTTCTTTGAAATAATCCTTGTCGGGACTGTCGACGAGCCGGCCGAAGAAATGGTCGCGCGGCGAATTGACGTAAGTGCTGAGACTCGACTGACTAATCGTCGACACCTTGCTGGTGGTGGCGTCGACTGGCTCTTTCTCGAAGCCCGCTCCAGTATGGTCGAACTGTCGGGTATGGGTCTGGGAGGGCAGATCGCTGAAGCGCTCGAACTCCTCGTCGAGCAGTTCCTCGAAGTAGAGACAGGGCGTCACCGGCGACCCGCCCTTCGCGTCCTGAACGAGGTAGTATTGGGTGGCGCCGCTCTGGAGGAGGAGTTGGAACTGCTGGATGTTGCGGGTGTACTGGGCGTCACGGTCGACCCAGGGTCGTCGCGGCGCCGAATGCGTCCAATCCTCGTCCAAGCCCAAGAAGAACACGACGGGGCGGTCGACGAAGGCAGCTGACTTCGCGTCGGCCAACAGCACGCCCTCGTTCTCGCGATCGACCGGAACCTCGTAGCTCTCGAAGTAGAAGACGAGCTGGTCGACAGCGTGTTCGGTCGCGCGCGTGTCGGCGACGCCGAGCGTCTCCAGCTCGTCACGGAACACGTCGAGCCGGCAGTCAGCCTTACTCTCGAACCGATCAAGTGCCCCGGTGAACGTCCGGTTATCGATGCGCTCACAGAAGTCGACGACCCAGTCGAGTTCTGGTTCGTCGACCTCGTAGAGGCGCTTCTCGTCGTGTTCGACGTCGACCGCCACGCCCAGTCGGGAGAGAAGCGGGCGTAACTCTCCGATACGCGTGTCGGTACCGCCGTGGGCGGCCCGAAGTAACTGGACGAACGTCCGGTGGTCAGGATCGTCGATGAATCCGAGCCCACCGTAGAACGAGATGTCGGCAGCCTCAAGGGCTGACTCGATGAGTGCTGAGAACTCGCTCCCTTGGTCAAGCACCACCGCGACGTCGTCGGCGTTCTCCTCGCTGACAGCGTCCACGACGGTGTCGACGATAGCTGTCGAAGAGTCGAAGATGTGGAACGGCGGCCGGTCGAATACCTGGTCGTCGAACGTGTCGTACGTATCGTACTCGCCGGGGAGAATCGATCGTTCCAGTTGGGTCAGCTGATCGTAGCCGACGACCGCGACGTCCTGTTCGTCGTCGATGCGGTAGTCGGTGAGTTGACTCGATGTCGTATCGAGGTCGGCGATGTACTCGACCGCCTGGCGTGTGGCGTCGTCCACGTAGGCGTCGTAGTCGAGGATTGCATCGATGCGGCTCTGGTGTTCCCAGCACTGGAGGATGTTCCCGATGGCGTAGGCGCCGCGCTTCCAGTCGAGGTCGGTCTCTTCAACGAGTTTGAGGAAGGCGATGCGGTCCTCGGCTTCTTCCCGGCGTCCTGCTGCGAGACGGCGGGGGGTGACCGCGAACGAACCGAGATGTGGCCGGTCGAGACGACGATTCAACGCACTGGCCAGCGGCGCGTCTGGGACGACAACAAGGTCGTATTCGGCGATGTCTTCGTAGAGGGCGTCGATCGGTTTGGCCCGCGGAAATGACACGACAAAAAGAGCCAGCTGTCAACTAATAAAGGTTCATAGACCGATGAAACAGGATCTCCCCTACCCTCACTGGATTTTCATATTCATGTAACCGCCTTTCACAATGTCTTCAAACTGCTGAGAACCGACGATCGCCTCTAGTTCTGACTGAGTGTTGATGACTTTCTCAGTGACGAGTTCCGTCTCTTCTGGCCAGTTCTTCGTCCCCGGTTCGGGAACAGCAACGAGCCGAATTACGTACGGGATGTCACCGTCGCGGATGAACGCTTTCGCTTGGCGGTATTCGTTGGTGGTCAACCGGAAGCTGAATGGGGGCGATGTTCCATCGACTGCCTTGATCTCGACAGGAGTGAACCAGAGTCCGTAGTCGTCCTGTCCGGTGTCTTCCGTGAGGGGGCCGCGTGGATCGATGACGTCGAATCCTGGCCCGCGCTCCATGGTGACGTTGATCAATTTGATTAGCGGTAGTTCCGTGAACTGCGTCCCGCCAGCGATCTTCGACCGCCAATCCGTTACCGTGGTTTGATCCATCTCTTCAGGGCTCTCCAAGAGTGGGCGAAGGACGGAAGACCAGACGTTCTCGACATGCCATTTGTAGGTGGCATCTTGCTGTTCAGAATGGAGTCCCCGAATACGCGATTTGAAGAGGAAGAAGTCGCTCCCAGGATACTCTTCGAGCCACGTCGAAATTCTATCGAGGATACCGGCCATCACGTAGGCTTCCGCTTGTTGACCTCTCCCTCTGAATTGACTACTCCCTCCGCTACTACCACCACCAGTGGATACCGATAGGGTGGGAGAAGACGCCTCCGAATTCGGCGGGTCAACGACAGTGTTACCAGTAACGCCCAGTCCGGAACCATCGTCAGTCGTCTGTAGTGCTGTTGCAAGCTCGGCGAACGCCCGTTCTTGGTGATCCTTTGCCCCTGTTTCTGTGTCGACTGCAGGTAGTGTCCCGTCCTCCACGTAGGACTTGATGAGGGGGCGCCAATCGAAGTCCACCTCGGTCATTTCTGACTCGATACTCTCACAGAGGTCGTTCACGAGAACGTCCACTCGATTGTTTATACAGACGTGAACGACAAACGGCGGGCAGTCCAGCCGGTTGGCGTATTTTCTAGGTAGGGCTGCAGTCCACTCCTGAGGGGTATTGGAGTGGAGTTCTCGTAGACGGCCAACCCACGTCTCGATATCGGTGAGTTCTGAAGTGTCTGTCTGCTCCCAGAGGTCGGCGACGGTACAGAACCGAGTGTACGCTTTCCGGGCGCTATTATCGAACGGTGGACGTTCGAGAGTAGCCCGATGGTTGTCAAGCCACTCTATGAGGACCTGTTCCGAATCCTGATCAAGCTCGTGTCGCTCCAGTTCTCGAACCCAATGCGTAATCGAGTCCCCGAACAATCCAGCGGTGACGAAGGAAAATTCTGCTGGGAGTGTATCCCAGAGGTCCGTGATTGTGGTGTCTACCGGTGCGAGATCAATGTCGAGGTCGTCGTTCCGAATCACCGCCGGTTGCTCACCCGTCGCAAGCCAGTTTCGAACTCCGGTGACCGTCTTCGTATTTGCATCTTCCAAGGCCGTCAATAGCGGTTCACTCTCTATGGCTGGCGCATCTAGTCGTCGTAGCAGATCGTTTAGTGCGGCAGTGTCTCGTTCGACTGATTGGAGCGCATTCGACCCGAGGGCGCGCTTGACCGTCTCAATTGGGAAGGTTCGCTTCGACCAGCGGCTTTCGAGGTCACGGACCGAGACGTCGTCTCGAAGCGCTTCACGGAACGTCGCTACTTTCGTCGGCCGCTCGACGAGTAAAGCGAGCCCCATCGATAGCCCGTCGAGGGTGATACTCCCGTCGTACTCATCGGCATTCAAGATCAGCGCCTCGTGTCCCTCATCTGTTGCATAGAGCGCTGAGGTAGGGTCCGAGAGTTGCCGGAGCGCGTCATCTGGGAACGTCTCAGCGACGGCCATATTGGAAACAGCAGTCGAAATGTCCGCAGCAGTCGAAACAATCTCTTCTTCGTCTGTCCGTTCCGTTGATGCTACGAGGATATCGCGCCGCTCAGCGAGCACCTGCTTAAAGTCCGAGACTGCAGCACGATACTCGCCGGTGACGATACTCAGATCGTCGGTTTCCAGATCGAAGACGAGTTTCGAGGCTTGTAGCTGTTGTACTCCGAGCGCAGAGGCGAGACGTGTGAACGGGCCACTGGCAGTACGAGGGAGGATGTAGTATCCTTCGTCTTCGACGGCCTGCGTTTCCCACGGCTTCGGTGACTGGTCTTGGTAGTAGCGAATCTGATCAGCGTTGTTCTCGATCCACTTAATCGATGCAGCAACCCATTTGTCTCCGTCACGGAGCGGGAGATGCTCCAAGGCACCCCACGTAGGATCATCTTCTTCCTCGTCGATATTCTCTGGGAGTTGTTTCAGAACCGGCTGAAGGAGTTGCGTGTACGCCTGGTTCCAGTCGTTGATCCGTTCGCCAGGAATCCAAAGCTGCATCGTCCCCTTGTCTGGGAGCGTTCCGTCAACGAGTATCGACTGGAGCTTCTGCAGGCGTTCTGTCGCTCCAGTTACATCGAGTTCATCAACTGGTCGAACGCCAAATGTCCCGAGTAATCCGTCGGGGAACCCGCTATCGTCTTCGATGTAGGGGAACATCCGAGCGGCTTGCGCACCACGACGTGAGTCCAGACGAACCGCATACCGAAGACGGCCTGCCTGTTCCTCCCATTCTTGCGCAAGTTCATCGTTCACCTCCACGACTGGTTCCCAGATATCAAGTTCTCGTAATTGCCAGTTCAGGAGGCTCGGAACAGACGTCGTCCACGCACGCCTCTTGTGTCCGTGGTTACACGACCAACCAGTCCGGAGCAAGGTTGTATCAAGGGCATCACCGTGCCGGCGGAGGAGCTCCCGAACTGCATTGCCGTGTTCGCTTAGTGTTTCGATATCATCGACCCACACCCACGAAGCCAAGTTGACCTGGTCTAAGTCCCCACTCAACTTCACCGTACACTTGCGAGAGTGGTCAGCACTGTGCTGCGGGTGATAATCGGGGCTGGTGATCAGCTCGGTATACTCCGCGTTCGCTTCGAGAACCGCCTGTAGATCCTGCACCGTATCGGGAACCCCATTCGAGAACTCACCCGAGGTCCACTCCGTCGGATTCCAGTGGTGACGCTGCCGCATCGACGGGTGATCGTCACCGTACATCCAGAGAAGTTGAACCCCGGGAAGCGTGGCGACACCCAATAGCGCCAGAGTTCGGGCAAAGTCTAACTCCGAAACGTCACGCTTGATTTGGTTACGGAAGACGTCCCAGGTGGGGGACTGTGGTTCAGGGCAGGACGAGGCCGGATACTCGGCAGTATCGAGTTCTTGCCATTCTTCGGTAGGGTCTCCATCTTCTTCACTCGATGTTTCTCGTTCACGAATACGCTGCCATTTGTCTCCGAGCACTGTGTCTGCAATTGGTCGTTTCCGATCCTCGTGGAGACGGATCTCACACGCCCGGAGCTGGACACGTCGTCGAAGGTTCCCACGTTGATCACCCTCTTGTTGTGTGATCGCTGTGCGGAGGTACTCAAGCGGGAAAAACGCCCCTTCACTCGTCTGCAAGTCGCTCGATTCGGCCCCGAGACGGTCAACGATAGCAGCCAAGAACGCGAAGTCTATCGGTTCTACGACGTCGTGGCGACCATCAGCGAAAGTATCGAGTGACGAGCGGACGAAGCTCGGTATCCCCTCGTACGCTCGAAGCCCCCATACGCGACCGGCTGTACTGAGGACGTGATGCACGTCGGCAATATCCTGAACCTGCTCGTCCAGGAAGTACACCGTCATATTAGACGACTGTGGCGGCGTCGGCGGGCGCTCGACGTCACGGGACGCCGACTCAATATCCCAGATGACGGATCGAACCCGCCGGTGAGTCATCTCGCCACCAGTTGGGGTTCGTCGCTGTTCCAACGTAACGAGTGCCAGACGGTCGTCGGACCCGACATCTCGAATCTTACACGGGAGAAGATACACGCCGTCGAACCGGTCCGCTAACTCGCTGAGTGTCTCAGTCAGGGACCCATCGCCATCCGTAGCTGCAGTCAGTAATGAAACGGTCCCTTCGAGTAACGATCTTGCTGCAGCAGCAGGGACCTGTATAGCCGGAGAGTCCTCCGCGCCCATCGAGAGCGACGCGTCGAGCTGCTCCACCCAGCCAGTCAACACTGTCCTCGACACGGACTGCTCGTCGTCCGCTTGCAGAAGTGCCTTGACTCGGTCGGACCAATTCGATGGTAGGGAAAGCGTCGCCTCTAGTGCCTGCTCCGACGGAAGTGGTTGTTCAGCCCGTTGCTGATCTCTCTCTACTTCATTAAGGATGGTTCTGAACGCGAGATACCCTTCCGTGACGGATTCATCCCAGTGAAGCAGTGTTTCTTCTGGCCGCATCGGCCCTTCCTTCGTCGGTACGCATTCAGCCCGCGACAGGCGTCGGAGAAGTTGCTGCTTGAACCAATCGATTAGCTCACCCGAAGATGGGTCCGACAACTCGTCGGTGGCAGGCACTGGAGGAAGCAGTGCCCACGGGAGGAGGTCACTGTACGGTGACGGTTTCGAGTTATCTACTGACTCGGCGACCTCCCGCCCGATGAGCTCTACGAGGTCGAGGCCTTCTTCCAGAACACGCTGGTTTGTGTCTGCGTTATTGGAGCTGAGTGATTTCCGATTGGTTTCGACGCGGAAGCGTCCATGGAAACAGAACGGGAGATTAGCCGCGTCTGTACCCTCAATCGGGTAGAAGAGGTATAGTGGATACGATTCAATCGGCGTCGGCTCGCCCTCAGTCGCTTTATTCACCAGAATCGCAGTATGGTGCTCACGGGGTTCCGTGAAACTGAACTGGTCGAAGCTGTGGACTACCTCCGTCGCATCAGGTAAGTGTACGCGAACGTGGACTTCGTCGTGCGACAGGTCATCGACAGCAGTCGTAGACTTCGTCTCCCGAGTGAGTTCCCACCGTTCTTCGATTACTGAGTCGTCCCCGGCGTTCGCTGCCCGTTCAAGATGCAATTCCGTTATCCCACCGAGCTGAACGACTGTCTCCGGCTGTAATCCGCCGTCACTCGCTCCTGCCGACAAGTACTCCCAAATTCGTTCAGGCCGATCTGCGATTGCGCGTTCGTCCTCGTCCGGAACAGGAATCCCGAACTCGGCAAGTTGTGACCGCCAGTCAGAATCTTCATACCGGATGAAGACCGCGGTACGGAATCGTTCTCGATCTCCGTTTGCTGGTGGTTCCGTGAGTAGGTCTCGGACCCGTGCTCGAACTGCATCCGACGATTCGTGATTCGTCACCAAGGGGACCGGGAAGTTGAATAAGGGGAGCTTTGCTATCGACTCGGAAAGTTCGTCTGTGAGCGGGATTTCGTCGCTTCGAGCACCGTCAGACAAGACGGCTCCGAGAGCGGGATCCTCGAGTTCGCCCGTGAGTCCAGGCAGATCGGTATCGTGGCCTAGCCGATTCAACAGGGATGCTACCAAATACGCGCGACTGAGCCGAACACCGAGAAGCTCGTCAGAAGCGTCGTCCGGACGCGTAAAAATCTCGAACGCGTCACCCGTAGCCAAGATGGACTTCAACCCAACCCCTTTGTGTCCGATAGACTGATCGTCGTCGTCTCCCTTCCCAGTCTCGCCAATCATCGTTACTGCATCCTCGACCTGCGGATCGAAAAGATCGAAACGACTCCCCGTATTGGCGACTAAAACACCGTCGTCGTACACGCCGACGTGAACACGCCCTCGATCAGCGTCCCCGTTCCAGATCGCATCACGAGCGTTCTGCAACAACTCCAGAATCTCCCGCCCCTCGTGACCTCCCGCGATTTTCCGTTCAGCATTCCCGATAATGACCTTATCACGGAGGGCGTTCGTCGCCTCCTCCGGTGTTTCCGCGTCTTCGAGGAGGTGGAGAAAACTCTGCCACCGGTCTCGCCACCGACCGTGCAAATCGGATTCCGTCAGCGAAGACATCTATGTCAGTCTGTCAAAATACATCTCGTCACGACTTCAAATTTCCCCACGGGAGGCGTTATTGGACTCCTTAGCCGCGACACATCTGGCAACACAACCTAGGTACAGCCAGTCGTAGCAGTAGGAAGCGGGGATCAGCTCTCGCGACGATAGCCTGTCTGACTCCACAGGCGGAGCAGATCGAGTGCCTCGGGGTTTGACCAGCGGCGGCTCACCGCAACACTCTTTACTTATTCACTGTAATCTGTAAACATCCAATTGTCCATGTCACGCACGTCAAACCGAACCAACGGAGACGTTATCCGCGACTTCCTCTCGGTCGCGGACCTCCTTGAGGAGCCACAGCTCGCCAAACTGTACGCGTATCTCGCCCGAGAGGACGAAGCAACCGTTCAGGTGCTCATGAACGAACTCGACCTCGCACAGGGCACGGCCTACACCTATGTGAACCGGCTGGTCGACGCTGGCGTCATCGAGGCGACCACCGACGAGCAACCCCGAGAGTACGTCGCTCGCGAGATCAACCTGACTGTCACAGCAGCTGATGGCGCTCGCGAGTACACGATCACGCCCGCGCTCATCGACGCCATCGCCCGTCGCACGACCGACGACGACATCGATACCTATATCGACCACCACGGCATCGACGGACTCGCAACGGCACTCACCTACACCGTCGACCGGGAACGTGGCAGGGTCACCCACCGGCTGATGGCCCGTGATCTCGACATCTCACCGCTCGCCGCCGAGATCATCCTGCAGGCGCTCCGCCCAGTCGTCCACGACCACTTCGATATCGAGGAGGCAGGTGCGTCGGTCGCTGATATCGAGGGTGTCGATTGGGACATCGCCGGCGACGACGCGTGAGCGCCATCCATATCGCTGATACCGGTCTGTTCGTCGCGATGGGGCAACCGACGAACCGTCGGTATCAGGTCGTCAGGACGTTTGCACGCCGGAACGACATGACGTTCGTCCTCCCGGAACGCGTCTACGACGAACTGACCGTCAACGCGCCCGTCGTCGAGACACCGCCGATCGACACGGCAATCGACGAAGGGTGGGCCCGAGTCGCAGCCCCGTTGGAATACACGAACGCACTAGTCTCCCGGACGATGGACGGCGTGCAGCGATACATCGCGAACGCTGATGACCGCCCTGCCGACGAGATCGAACGTGCAGATCCAGCGCTGGCAGGGGTCGCCGCTCAAGCGTTCGTCGACGAGACCGCTGACCACGCTTATATCTATACGACGGATACCCTCGCTGGAGAAGGGGCTGAGAATGTCTTGGCCAGTGCGGGCTACGGCGATTCAGTCACGTATGTGAACGGCTTCCGCTGCGTCGAAGACCTTCTCGAGTAGACCGCTCCTCGTTAGGTCCGCACACCGATCACTGTGGGGACACATTCGATATCAGCCCGCCAGAGATGACCGTTACCGTCTCGAAAGCTCTCGGTCGCTCGGTATCCCACGACCACCGCTGCGCTCCTCGTGCCTCTGGTGCTTGCGGGGTCAGGGGACGACCGACCTCGCCCTGAACACGGTCACGCACATCGGGCGGGCCACAAGCGGGCATATCGATCTCTGACCTGCCCTCTACTGACCACGCCGATAGGGTTTTTAGCGCCTGCAATGGGTCCAGGCGCGACGTTAACACGCCTACATAGCGCTTCGAATCCGGGGCATCTCGATGAGTTCGTCAAGCAGCGTCCGGTACGTCGTATTCTTCCGCACCGTGAGACGCAGCAGGACGATGTGTTGGTGGGGTGTGTACTGGCGTTTCGAGAACTTCGATGAGTACCGAGCGACAGCTCGTCGAGCCAAATGATACGCCTGCTCAACGAACCGGAGTAACCGCGACTTCGGGAAGGCCTGCATTCGGTCGGACTACCGGGCGGACGTGTGACCTTCTGATGAGTTCAACAGAGCTAATGTCCCTTATTCAGGATGAGCGACAACGCGTACAGGGAAACCGGTGCTTTCGGATACGGGCGGTGGATACGCGGTAATGGTGTTGACTGGGTCAGACAGAGCTGAGAGATTAGCTAGATTTTCGATGATGAGGTGAGGATCATCGCGTTCTTGACGGTAGAATCGGTTATGGACTGCCATTGAGTTGTAGGTAGCGTGGGACTCAACGTTCGGCGCATCAATTCCGAGTGTGTCGATTTCACGGGTTCCGACAAGCCAGTCAGCAGCATCCGGACTGATCCCGGGATGTGAGTCAAGATACGTGTCGGGATCTGAGTCGTAGTATCGTTCGGCCCAGCCGGTTCGTAGTAAGACGATATCTCCGTTTGTGAGTTCCGTCCCCGTTTCTTCCTCTGCTTTTCGCAAGTCACTCGGTTGTAATGCTTCCCCAGGTTCGACCAGTTCTCGCACATCGAGTGTCACCCCCCGACCGTGGAGTTTATCTAGAGAAAGATCGGCAGTACTCTGGTCCGAGTTCGGATCGACGTGAATCGGAGCATCGACGTGGGTACCGGTGTGTCCGCCAATTAAGATCTGGTCGTTCATGAACGACGGCGATAGCCCCTCAAAGTCGGTTTCATCGGATAAGAAACGCGTCGTTCCGTGTGTATAACACATCCAAATCAACGGCGAACGGGGATGTACGCGGGAGTTTGGCATCCCTTCCTCGATTTGTCGAGTGAGATCAATCACGTCCTGTGTCATCGTTCGAGTTTGTAATCTGTTTCTTGAACGTCCCAAACATCGTCGCCAACCTGTGATTGGATTTTATGACGTTCGATCGTTCCCTTCGTCTCTGTTCGGGGGAATTCATCGACGAACGCTATATAGCGTGGTATTTTGAAGTATGCCATCTTTTCTTCACAGAATTTGATGATATCGAGTGGGTCGATGGTCGCACCTTTACTAAGTTTTATTGCCGCAAGAATCTCTTCGCCACCCACCTCTGCGTCCACACCGATGACGATGCTTTTCTCGATTTCTGAATGTTCGTTCAGTACTCGTTCAACTTCATAGACAGACACGTTCTCCCCCTTTCGCCGCAAGAAATACGATTTGCGACTCACGAAGTGGAACCGTCCCTCCGTATCTTTATACCCGATATCCCCGGTGTGAAGCCACTGGTTGGAGAGGACCTCCACAGTTCGTTCGGGCTTATTATAATAGCCCGAAAAAACTGCGTTCGGCGTTCGTGGTCTGATCACGAGTTCACCCTCTTCCCCAGGGGCAACTGGTGCGTCAGAGTCATCCACAACTTCGATATCAACATACCTGGTCGGCTTTCCGATACTACCCACCATTGGCTCATCGACTGTTCCACACGTCGTAAGTCCAGAGGATTCTGTAAGTCCATAGAGGGGGACGACTTGACAGTTGAACCGATCCCCAAAGTCGGCTTGAATATCCTCATCAATCGCGCCGAACGCGATCCGAACGGGATTATCGGGGGCGTCGGTTTCCTCAAACAGGATATCCGATATCGCCGATGAAAAGTGGATAATTGTCGCGTCGTGATCGCGGACTCTATCCCAGAATTTGGACTTACTGAACCACTTCTCCATCGAGAACGGGACACCCGCAATCAGCGCTTCCATCATCACCATTTGAGCGAAGATATGGAAGAGCGGCTGGGACATATAGAGGCGGTCCTTCGAGTCAGGTTTGATGACACGCTCAGCGAGTTCCGTTCCCACGGTCAGCAACGATCCATGAGATAGTTCCACGCCTTTCGGCATTCCCGTCGTTCCAGACGTGTATACCATCGCGAGCGTATCTTCTGAGTCTACGTCTACCGTCGGGGGTTCCTCATTCACGTATTGGTGGTGAATGCTCGAATAGGGGGCTTCGACAGCTTCTGGAGACTCGATAACTAATTCTTCGTCAACCGTGACGTCTTCCCGGATATTTGTATATCTCTCCACACAGTCCGGCCCTAAAACGACCACTGAAGGATCCGAATCAGAAACTGCGTACGTCAAGTCCTCACCACGGAGTGAGACATTGAATGGAACAACGGTCGCTCCGATTCGAGCAGCCGCGAAATAGACATCAAGGAACACCGGATGATTATAGGACATAATCGCGACCCGATCACCAGCCTCGACTCCAAGGTTCGTAAACCCAGCAGCGAGCTCTCTCGACCGATTTGCGAGTGACTGATACGATCGTGACCCCTGTGGGAACGTACATAGTTCCTTACTCCCATGGGCCGCCGCTTGTTTGTCGAGCAGTTCGACGACTGTGTCGTGATGGGCGAACGAATCAACCCATGTGTCTGGTGATTGAGTCATCCCTCGTCCTCCGTAGTTGCTGCTCGTATCGCGGTGAAGAACGGGCGACCCGCGAGCGCCCCCCGTTCGTAGTCCTGATCGTATTCGGATGGTATGAGCCGCAGTCGTTGTCCTATCCGAAGTGAGTCATAGTCCTCGTCGATCGGTACTAGTAACCGAACACCCACGTCCAGATCAAGAGTGCCCAGAATTAGTGGGTGTGAGAACCCAGGCGGAGTACGGTGTTGACGAGTGAACGAATGCAGCGTCCCGGTAGGCGTGATCTTGTCCCAAACGTGGTCGGTCTCCCCACAGGAGGGACAAAAGTCGGATGGCGGGAACCGGTAGTCGTCACACTCTGTACACCGCTGGATTCGGATTTCACTCTCTTCAAGTCCGTTCCAGAAGGGTTCGGAACCACGGGTTAGGTTTGGTCCGTTAGTCATGCGTTTCCTCCGTTTCGGGTGAATACGTGAGCGTTCATACCGTCGACGTGACCATGTTCACTCGTCGTGAGAACCGTATCCGTGTCTGGGACTTGATTAGCGGCGTCCCCCCGGAGTTGTCGAACAGCCTCAACATGATTTAATAGCGGCGTGACCATCGCCGGATGCCCCCGGCCAATACAGCCACCGGACGGACTTACAGGCAATTCACCCGAGATCTCAGTTCGGCCCTCGACACACTCGTCCGCACCCGTTCCCCGATCCGTGAGTCCGATTTCCTCAAGGAGAATCGCTTCAATGTGGGGGAATGGAGCATACGGTTCAAGTACATCGATATCCGACCGGCTTAGCGTTGCGTCGGTCAACGCTTCTGATACCGCTTCGCCAGCTGCGGGTAATGTAGCCATCGACGTGTCGCGAGCACCGATGAGGTGACTTGACGGATGATGGTACCCGGCGCCACTGATCCTGACTGTACTCTCCACCTCCTTGGCGGTAAGAATGATCGCGGCAGCGCCATCGGTTGGTCGCGGACATTCGTATAGATGGAGCGGATCAGAAATGAGTCGAGATTCCAGTATCTCGTCTATATCCGGAATTTCCGACTCATAAAACACGGCGTCAGGATTGGACTGTGCGTTCTTGCGGTTTTTCTTCACGATGCTGGCGATCGCTTCTCGGTCAACATCGTATTCGTAGCAGTATCGGCGAAGACTCTGTGCGTAGACGCTCGGGATCGAGGGACCCATGGGGGATTGGAATTCTCTGTCGAAGATTCCCAGAATATACTCGAAATAGCGGTCCGTACTACTGATCGAATTTCTCTCAACTGCTAGTACTACGGCTGTCTCGACATCGCCGTCACGGATATCAGTTACCGCAGATCGTAACGCGGTTCCGCCACTCGTCCCACCAGTGTACACCTCTAACGATCGTTCCAGATCCATCCCTGTTTGGTGGGCAAGAAACGTCGAAAAGAACCCCTGGGGAGTCCATGGACGAGGCTTCGGCATGTAGAGCCCATCGACGTCTTGAATGTTCAGATCGGCATCCTGGAGCGCTTCTTTGAGAACATGTGCGGCTAGGTCTCGTTCGGGAGTCTCGTAGGTGCTGTTCGGAATAGCGCTAATCCCTGCGACTGAAACTGGTCCTGTCATGCCACACCGAGGTATTTCTCTTTGAGTTCTTGGTTTTCGGCGAGCGCCTGCATGTCCCCGTTGCTGACTACTTCACCTTGGTCGAGGAGGTAGTAGCGATCGGAGACCGCTTGGGCGAGGCCAAAGTTCTGTTCGACAAGGAGGATAGTCGTCTCCGTCTTCAGTCGGGTGATGGTCTCGAAGATACGTTCGATAATCTGGGGGGCTAGTCCCTCGGAGGGTTCGTCCAGGAGCAGGAGTTCCGTGGGGCCGATTAACGCCCGAGCGATGGCGAGCATTTGTTGTTCACCGCCACTCAAATATTCGGCTTGCCGGTCGGAGATCTCCTCCAGTTTCGGAAAGATGTCGTAGACCCGTTCAAATTCCTCCGCTTTCGCACGATGTGTCTTATCGACCGCCATCGTGAGATGCTCTCGCACGGTGAGTTTTTCGAAGACACGTCTGTCTTCTGGGACGTACTTCACACCCTTCCCAGCCGTTTTGTAGATCGGATCCCCGGTAATGTCCTCACCTTTGAATCGGATCGTTCCCGTCGAAGGGGGTTGCATTCCCACGATCGATTTCAGGGTCGTGGATTTACCAGCCCCATTTCTTCCCAGGAGTGCAACGACTTCGTCTTCATCCACAGACAGCGAGACATCGTGTATCGCCTGACTATCCCCGTATTTCGTATCGATTGAATCTACTTCGAGTATCATGGCTAGTCGCTGGAATTCGCGGTTTCTGTGAAGTCGACACTCGTGCCGAGATAGGCGTCGAGTACATCATCGTCGTGACGTACCGTTTCCGGGGGACCGTCCGCGATTTTTGAACCGCGATCGAGGACGATGATGGAATCAGCGAGATCCATCACCAATTCCATGTTGTGTTCGACAAGCAGGATGGCATACTCATCTCCGATCGATTCGATAAGGTCGCGTACTCGAGGGAGCTCATCGCTCCCCATTCCCGCAGCGGGTTCGTCGAGAAGGAGGACCTCCGGATCGAGCGCAAGCGCCATCGCGATTTCGAGTTGTCTGCGCTCGCCGTGCGAAAGTTGGCCTGCAAGGATCTCTCCGCGTTCGATAAGATCGACTCGTTCGAGGACCTCAGCTGCTTTCGTTGTTGATTCTGTGACCGTGCTGTAGTGAATCAGTGGGTTGAAATTTTGGCCATATGCAGCTTGAGCGGCTAACCGAACGTTTTCGAACACCGTACTATCTTCGAAAACATTCGTAACTTGGTAGGTCCGACCGAGTCCTTTTCTAACTCGGTTATGGGCAGAAATGTTTGTGATATCTTCGTTGTTGAGTTGGATCGATCCGGCAGTTGCGTCATAACTACCGTTGATACAGTTGATGAGTGTAGTTTTTCCTGCACCATTGGGGCCGATGAGCGCCTTCGTTTCATTTGGATTAATACCAAAGGAAACATCGTCCACGGCAGTCAGCCCTCCGAATTCCTTAGTTAATCCGTCTACACTGAGAACTGTCTCATCACTCATCCTGACCGCCTCCGTCGTTTCTGAGTTCGGACCGAATCGTTTCAAGTCGCCCCCAAACGTCGGTTTCGCCCTTCAGCAGGCCTGCGATTCCTGCAGGGAACAAGAGGACGAAAACGACGAAGACGGCGCCAAGGATGATTCGCCATTGGTCGGTGAAGCTCTCCAAAAAGCCCTGGATGAATATGTAGAACCCCGCGCCGAGAATCGGTCCCCAGAGGGTCCCGAGGCCGCCGATGAGGGTCATCATCAAGATGTCCCCGGTTGTCGTCCAATTTGCGAGCGAGGGATCAATGAAGTTCAAATAGAGCGGGTACAGTAACCCGGCAAGTCCACCAAGTGTTCCAGCGAGGGTGAATGCCGCGAGTTTATGGAGATATACGTTGATACCGAGCATCTCCATTCGTTCAGGGTTTTGGTTGAGGCCGTCAAGAACTCGGCCGAACGGTGAGTTCGTCACTCTCTTCAGGAACGCGTAGGTGAGAATGAGCACCACGAGCGTAATGAAGTAGGCTGCGTAGTTCGACGTAACATCAATCCCTGCAATAGGCGCGATAGTAATCCCAGATATCCCGTTTATGCCGCCTGTGAGGTCGGTGAATTGGAGAATGGTCTGGTACCCGAGTTGGCCGAATGCTAACATTAGGATTGCAAAATAGACGCCTGTTAGTCGAAGCGCAATTGCCCCGATTATCAATGAGACGATTGGGATCACGACGAGAGTGACGGGGATGGCCCCGTAGAAACTGAGGCTCGTATCGCGTGCGACGATAGCGACGGTGTAGGCGCCCAAACCAAAGAACAACGCATGGCCAAAGGACAACAATCCGGTGTATCCGAATAACAGGTCAAAGCTGAGGACTGCGATTCCGAACACAAACAGTTCGATTAACAGCGTGAGCCAGTACGTATTCCCGGTCGAGGTTAAGAGAAACGGCAGTAACACGAGTCCCGCCAGGATAACCACGTATTTGATCGCGTTAGCTCTGAGGGTTCTCTGGAATCCGCCCTTCTCAACGAACGATTCTCCGTCGGGCTTCGAGTTGGGTGTGTCTGTACTCATGGTTAGGACTCGAGAAGACCGGGTTCACCGAACAGGCCGTACGGTCGGAGCAATAACACGACGATCATCAATGCGAAGAGTAAGAGGCTCACGTAGTCGCTGACGTAGGATGCGCCAAAGCTTCGTGCGAACCCGACCACGAACGCTCCGGCGAACGCTCCGCGAACACTTCCAAGACCACCGACAACTACGACAATGAATGCGTCAATTAGAATCGCAGTTCCCATTGTCGGGTAGACGCTATAGATCGGCGCTGCAACAACGCCGCCTAGCGCAGCTAACGCAACACCGGCGGCGAACATCCCTGTGAAGACGAGCCGGATGTTGATACCTATCGCTTCTACCATTTCGCTATCGAGATTGCCTGCCCGCACGATCATACCGATACGTGTGCGTTGTAAGACAAGCCAGAGTCCGATAGCTACGAGGGCTCCAAAGCCGATGATGAAGAGTCTATATCGAGGATAATACGTTCCCAGGATCTGTATTGGTCCTTGGAGGAATTCTGGCGTAGTGAACTGCTTTGGTCCAGGACCCCAGATGAGGAAGATCGTTTCCTCAATAACAATTGTGAGCCCGAACGTTAGCAGCACCCCGTAGATCGGATCCCGATTATACAGCGGGCGGATGGTGAGATACTCCATTAGTATCCCGAGTACTGCGATTAGAAGGGGTGCTATGAGTAATGCGACCCAGAAACTATCTACAAATCCAAGGACTACGACGCCAGCGTACCCGCCAAGTGCGTAGAGAGCCCCATGTGCAAAGTTCACGACACCCATCAATCCGAATATCAAAGATAGGCCTGATGCGATTATGAAGAGCAGCATCGCTCGGGATAGCCCGTTCAAAAGAACGGCGATGTCTACCATCGATTAATCCCACGCGGGGAGGCCGGAACAGGTTTCAGAGCAAGGGCGAGCGAGTCCTTTACCCTCGAAGCGCTTGACGACGTCAAGGAGATCGTCCTCAGTCTCGCGGTCGCTCTGGGCTTTTCCTTCCATGAGGAAGACGTCAGAGACTAGACGATGGTCGCAGGCCCGGAATTCACCAGTCCCACCCTTGTAGTAGGGATCTGCAGTCCAGCCTTCAAACTTCGCTGCAACTGCGTCGCCCTCTGCGGTCCCCGCTTCTTGAGCGGCTCGCAACAGTTCGTACGTCGATCCATACTGGAGCGCGGCGGGCATGGGGGGAACTTCGTCGTACTCATTCCGGAAGGCCTGTACGAATTGCTGGTTCTGTTCTGCCTCAACTTCCCAGTAGTACTTCCCGCCAAAGTAGAAGCCATCCAGTTCGTCCATCCCACGATTGAGTGTGATACTGTTTACAACAGTTACGATATTGTCGAATTGTTCTCGGGCATTATATTGAATAAGCTGATTAACGCACGTTGTAAGGTCCTGTCCGTAAAGTGTTAGGACGAGAGTGTCTGCGTTACTGTTAAGTGCGGATGTGATTTGACTAGAGAAGTCAGATGCACCGAAGGGAGCGAAGGATTCCCCTGCAAATTCAGTATCGAGTTCGGGGACCAGTTCGTGGTAGTATTCCGATGCATTTTGGCCCCAAGAGTAGTCAGCGGTGATGAAGTAGAATGATTCCGTACCTTGATCGGCAAAATAGGGTAAGTAAGCATTCGCCGTCATGTGAGTACTTGGGTTGTTAGCATACACATAGGCGGGACAGGTTTCCGTGCCGAACTGGAGCGATGCGATGCCACTCATATACGGGATTTCGTTCTTCTCCGCGACGTCTGTGGCAGCGAGACCGACCGAACTTGAAACTCCGCCAGAGAGAAAGTCAACGTTTTCCTGCTCAATGAGTCGAGTTGCTGCTGAGGCGGCTGCTTTCGGTGAAGTTTGGGTGTCTGCACTAACGACTTCAACGTTGGTTCCATTGATGCCGCCTTCGTCGTTAATACGTTGAGCGGCGAGTTCGTTCCCAGCTTCGACGTATGGTCCGGATGAAGAGAAAGTTCCCGAGTTCGGTGCGAGAGTCCCGAGTTTGATTGTATTGCTAGATGAGGTGTTTTGCGTGTCACCGGTAGTGGTAGCGGTCGTGTCAGTGGTAGTCGTTGAATCGCCACCGCTATCTGTACATCCCGCAATGAATGCGGATGCGCCGACTGCACCGGCAGTTTTCAGGAATGTGCGGCGCCGACGTGACGGCTTGTCTTGCGATGCCATATCACATCCTGATTACTGTTCCCACATAAGCATTATGCAGCAACATAATTTTGATAATCGAATAGTGCCAATATAGATAGAGGATTGCCAAATATTTGTTAGATTAGAGGCATTACTGAGTCTGAGAATTGGGTAATTGTTTGTTTTTGATCATCAAGATCGCGGTCAAAGAAATCTAAAATTACTCGAGTTGCCCCGGCCTCCTGATACGCCTCCAAATCGGCTGCAACCTCTTCTGCAGAACCAATTAGCGGCCGCGAAGTATCCCGATCAGTCTCCGAATCTAAATCAATGGCTCTAACAACAGCAATTTCAGGCTCTCCCCCCCGGTCAAAATCGTTCCAAGCATTCAGGATTCTCTGCCGAGCACTCGCGATTTCTTCAGGCTTATCCCAGAATATCGTCCATCCATCCCCGTACTCAGCTACTCGCCTGAACGCAGCACCGGACCGACCCCCCACCCAAATTGGTGGATTACCTTCCTTCGGCCGGGGATGAAAGCCAGTCTTCTGGAACGAATGATGAGGACCGCCATACTCAAATTCACCCTCCACACACGCCCGAGTGAAAATCTCAAGGAATTCGTCAGTCCGACTTCCCCGCTCCTCAAATGGAACGTCAAGCACTTCGAACTCCGTTTCCATCCACCCTGGCGCAACTCCAAAATCGAACCGGCCATCTGATAACGCCTCAACGGTCAGAGCGTTCCGAGCAAGTACAACCGGATGACGATACGGAACGATACAAGTATTCGTTCCAAGTTGAATACTCTCCGTCACCCCAGCGAGGTGCGATAACAGATTGAATGCATCAAATGCATCCTGAGAAACATCAAATGGCGATTCCCCAGACGGCGAAAATGGATAGGTGTCCGGGATATGGTCCGGGAACGAAATATGGTCTCCAACCCAGACCGCATCAAAATCGTTTCTTTCCGCAGTTTTCGTAAGGTCGCGGAAGCCAGACGGCTTAGCGAGTTCACCAAATGACGGGAGCATGACCCCGATTTCTAGACTGTCATTAGTACTCATATTTGCGCCTCCAATCCAAACGCTTCAGCCTCCACAGTTGTGTGTGCCATCGTCAGACACAATACGGAGGGTTGATATATAACCACGGCCTGCTCCAGACCCCGAGAGGTCGATATTAGAGATTACACGGAGTCTCCGAATAATTCTACAGCTTGGTCCCGTAAATCGGTTTTCCTGATTTTTTCCCCGTGGGGTCCTTCAGTACGTGGGAATTCCTTAATGATCTCTATCTCCGCAGGTTGTTTATAATCCGCAATTTGATCCGATAGGTGGTCTTGGATCTCCTCAGATGTAACGTCGCCTTTCACAAACGCAACTGGTACTTCGCCATGCCGAGGATGTGGCAAGCCGACGACTTGGGATAATTCAACACGTGGATGTTCATCAATTGCTTGTTCTATTTCAGGTGGTGAAACTAAGAACCCGCGAACTCGAAGTGCATCATCAATCCGCGAGTGGAAATAGAGATACCCGTTTTCGTCTTTTTCACATAGATCCCCCGTCTTGAACCAGCCATCCTCGAAGGCCTCACCACTTGCTTCTGGTTTATTCAAGTACCGCAGCAAGGTGTTATAACCCTTCACACGTAATTCACCACGCTCACCGTCAGGTAGTTCTTCACCAGTCTCCGGATCAGTGATCTTAGCAGCCTCTTCCGACGGGAAAATCAACGGCCCCCCAACCCCCTTCCGGAGTTCTTGGGGATCATCGGGATCACCAACGAATACCTGCGAATTGACTTCTGAAGAACCATACGGTTGCACAATCGGAAAACCAACCGCATCCTCAATCCGTTCAAACGTATCTTCGTCGTATCCGTTAGCGAAGAACGCCGCACCTTTATCTAGGGAGGAGAACGCCTCCTCGTCTGCGACATCAATCATCCGAGAGAACATTTCATCGGTTGCGGAACAATAAGTCACACCACAGTCAGTAACCTGATTGACTGCATTCTCCGCGTCGAAATACGGAATACACACTAACTCGCCACCATGTGTTAACGTACTCCACACGAAATTATAACCCATTACACCACACAGGGGGAGCGTAGCTAAACCAACATCTTCGTTCTTTACCGAAAAATGAACTCCCACTTGGTGGGAGTGATTCAAAACGGACGTACTTGAGTGAAGACAGCCTTTCGGATTTCCAGTGGTTCCGGACGTATAGAATACAATCACCGGCCGCGCTCCGTCTTTCGACGGCGTAACCGGGTTAGCGTTATGACGGGCACGTACGTCACCGAACGAGCGTACCGCGGAGTACTCTTCATGAGGAGCAATCGAGATGACTTCTTCCAGAGGAAGATCGTCTGGATCGAAGTTGTCGCTGGAAACATCACGTAACGAAGGGACGATATCCGCCAACATCTCGAGATAATTGCTTCCGAGGAATTCCCCCTCCGTTACAATCGCACGGCATTCAGAATCCTTGAGCATATACTCAAGCTCGTGCCGCCGATAGCGTGTATTGACAGCAACTACCTTCGCGCCCAAGTATGATACCGCCAACTGCGTAATAATCCATTCCGGTCTGTTCCCCAGCCAAATTGCGACTGTGTCGTCACGTCCGACTCCCAAGTCAGATAACCCCTGTGCGAGATCTTCGGAACGAGAAAGTAGTTCGCTATACGTTAAAACTTCTTCAGCCCCTTGGACCGCAACCCCATCCGGATTTGTATCAGTGACATCGCGTATTCCATTGTATAGTGTTGCCGAGGGCCACTCTAACATACCAAAGATGTCTCATCTCCATACTAATATAGTTCTTGGAGGTACCAATTTCGGCGAACATCCAAACACGAGTGCACTCCAAGCTCTTATACGGACCTGAGGAGTTTCTAAGCACTGTCCATCGGCGTGATCTTCAAGTTCACGTCACGCTATTATAGTCAGTGAGCTCCTCGCGAAGGTACTGCCACGCGTCTTTCCCCGTCTCGATGACGCTCCCCGATATCGACCTCACCAAAATCGCCTCAGATATCGCTAGAGGGTCGATCGGTATTATCGATGGTCCTCTGCTCGCCAAAGATAAACAGATCTACCGCATCGCTCAAGACTACGCGCAATAGGTGGCGAACGTGGGGGGCGGTGGGTGTGGACGTTCAGAACGTGGGGGGTAGCGTCTGCTGGGTATCTTGGGGTTAGTCGATGCGGTGGCTGGGGAGTGGGGTGTCGCTGTGGAGGAAGGTTTTCATGTAGTCGTCTGCTGTGGCGAGGCCGTCGTCGAGGGTGACGGGGTCCATTCCGCTGATGGTGTCGGCTGCGTAGAGGGTGATGCGGTTCAGGTCGACGGGGCCGTATGGATCCTCGATGAATTGGAGGTCGTATCGGTGGCCGTGGTGGCTGATCGCGTCGGTTTCGGTGATTATGGCTGGTGGTTCGTCTTGGACGTCCGTGTGTGCGGTGATGATCAAGGTGGTGGATTTGAAGCAGTCCTTCGAGAGTTCGAGTTGTGTGACGTTTTCGCGGCCGCGGGCGTCGAGGTACTCGCGGACGAAGTCGTCGAGTGGCCGTCGGGTTTCTGTTTCGTCGATGTCGTCTGGGTAGTCGTGGTGTGCGATGGTGTTGAGTGCTGTGCGTGGTGTCGAAACGTCTGCGTGCGGGGTTTCGAACATTTGTGGTCCTGTAGTGTTGCCGTGGGTTGCTTGGCGGAAGATACGGCTCGTAGTGGTGACGCTGTTCGCGTGGGACGGGCCGGGCGCGGGTTTTCCCTGCCCCGAGCCGTTCTCTTTTTCAGTCATGTTTTGCCAGCAACCTTTCTATGAGGGAGTTACTTAAAAAACCCACCTGTGAGGAGGCACAAAACGAGTTTATAGAAACTATACGGGCCAGAGGAGGTTTTATTCTCGCTGAATCGCCCCGGTATATGGCGGTTACCGACATTTCATTGAGTGAGGCGGTAACCGGGCGACGACCACCCAGCGGGCCGGTCCAACACGCGATCATCCTGCAATGATTCGTGGAAAACCCAAAGCAAGCTAACCGGTACGCGCTACGCACAGCGACAGGACCGGAGAACACAGCCCCCAGCGATGACTAAACGGACATCTCCCGTAGGGCGAGGGGCGCGCACGAAGTCCCCGTAGGTTCGCACTGGCCAGTTTCAGGGACACCATGAGTTTGGCGTATCGGGAATCACCGCTCTAGTTGGGTTTGGTATGATTCCCAGAGATCGTCATCGAGGACGCGGTGGAGTTGTTCATCGGTGTCTTCGTCTTCGACATATCCATAGAGAAGGCCGAAACCGGCGCCGATAACTGTCCCACCTCGTGATGAGAACTGATTCGTATCGGCCTGAGCGTGCTTTGCGCCGAGTGCTGCACCTTCGAGAACCGCCTCGGGGTCAGCATGCGTCACCCACTGGGCGTACGCGTCTGGTGTGAGGAATTCGGCAAGGTAGGATGATGCGCCGAGTGCTGCGCCGAGTGTCCGACCGTCGATTTCCTCAATGTCTTTCGAATGTTTGGCGACCTGCATAGAACTGAGGTACAGTTCGACGGGGTCGACATCAGCGAGCACGGACTCGTCGTGACTACTCGCGTATGCCCCAACTCCCACGCCTCCGAGGGCGGTTGCGCCGACAAGAGCGGCTGTTGAGGTCTCTGCTGCTATGGCCGGTGCGCCGAATACTGGGTTCACGACTGCTGCACCTGCAAGCAGCCCCCAGAGAGCGGCTTCCTGTGGTTCTGCGTTCTGGAGGGTCGTTTGAGCTTCGTGGAACCCGCGTCCAGTGTGTTCGCGGATGCTATCGAGTAGCGATCGGTCATCGGTCGTCTCCGTGGCTTGCTCTTGAGTTTGAATTTCGGTGGGGGCTAGATCAGCGAGCGAGTCGGCATTTTGAACGAGTTCGTTTGCTTGGTCGTCATAGTAGGTCTCGGTCAGAGTAGTGAGGGCATTCGTTAGTGTGTCCGCGGAGGCGGCTTGATTGACGAGTGTATCGGCTTGCGATTCGACTGGTGGGGGGACGTCAGCCATCGCGTCTCTGAGTTGGGCGGTTTCGTTGCCGGTGAGGCCGTTAATTCGTGTGGTAACCCATGACGTAATGGTCCCCTCGCTGGAGATCATTCGGTCTAACTGTCCCAGGGTTTCTGCTTTTGAGACGGCTTCATTCACGGAGTCCGGGCTATGGTCCGCAAGGATTTGTTCCAGACCGTGGAGTACCTCGTCGGCGGTATCCGCGTCGGTTATTAATTCCGTGGCCTCGGATTCGGCTTCAGGGGGTAGGGCAGCAACTAATTCGCGGATACGAGCCGGCTTTTCTTCAGGCGGGATTTCTGTGTCCCCCTCACCACCAAACATAAACTGATTGACGGAAGGTTCAACCAAATATTCTTCGCTGAAAACGCCCAAAGAGGCCACTACACGGCAGATACACGGACTACGATAAACAAACAAACTGCCACTACACTGACAACGACCCGTGTCCCGGCATCTGTTAGAGCCATGAGAGACCAGCGTTGAGTTCGTTGAGAAACGCGTCCCGAACACGGGCGTCGGCGGGGAACGCGATCTGTTCCCCTTCGCGTTCGACGATACTCTCACGGAGGAATGGATGTGCCGGGTCGAACGACGGGCTGGCACGGATGCGGTAGTCGCTGTCGATTGTGAATAGGGCAGCGTCGAATGCGCGGTGATGGAGTGAGTTCAGTGCGAGAACGTTCTCCGGGTGTTCTGCGAGTTCGGGGTGTTGACTCCGTGGGAGGATGTGTGCGAGATCTAGTAGCTCATTTTCTCGAATCCCGGTCAGCGTGCACGCGTGGTCTAATCGGTCGAGTGTGTCTGCCCGGAAGCCGTCACTGACGGCGATTTCGGACGTTTCGTAGCGGCGAATCCGCCCACTCGAATCGAGGTGTTCGCCGGTCGGCCACTAGGCAACCTCGCCGGTCTGAACCCAGTGTAGCCAGACGTCCGGTGTCTCGCGGCCATCGTTCCGTCGGGCGCGCTGGTGCTGGGTGTTCGAACCCTATTACGAGAACCTCTACGGGGGAGTTGGTGAAACTGCTCGAAATGGACGAACTACCGGTCTACTGGTGATGCATACGGCACGGTATCCGAGAGGAGTGCGTACTATGCCGATGCCGATCCAAGACAATCTATGGAACTCACGGTGTACGGGCCACTTCGAGCGGCGACTGGCGGAAAAACGGTGACGGTCGAGCCGAACGGGCAGACTGTCCGGTCAGCCATCGACGCGTTCGTCGAACAGTATCCGCGCGCGAGCACACAGCTCACCGACGACGCGGGAACGCTCCGGCCCAGCGTCCGGGTGCGTGTCGATGGGGCGGCGGCGTCACTCGACGACCCGCTCCCATCGGACGCGTCGATGACGCTGTTCCCCGCGATGCGAGGCGGGTAACTTCTCCCCTGCGTTCTGACTCAGAGATCGTACTGTGCGCGGACCGTCTCGGCGAGGCCGACTTCTTCGAGTAACTCCATGGGCGCGAGCATCGAGAGTTGGACTACGCCGGGGAGGCGTGCGATTTCGACGCCGCCGGTGAAGGTACAGCGCGACCGGACCTCGCCCTCACTAATCCCGAACAGTTCGCTCGCCCGGTCGAACGCGTTCTGCGTCGCGTCGTTGATGGTCGCGCCCGAGCCGATGAACTGGATCGGGCCGGCGTCGTCGAGTTGGTCGACGCCGTACTCGGCCGCGAGCGCCTCACCGGCGGCGCGCTCCGCCTCAGTGTACGGTTTGGAGATGTGCGGGAGGTCTTCCTCGTTCGGCAGCAGGAGCGGGCCCGGCAGGTCGAGGCCCTTGATGACCTCGACTTCGAGTTCGGTCCGTCCGCTCACGTCGGTCGTGTGCAGGGAGAGTTCGCCGTCGCCCTGGTTCGCGTGCAAATCGCCGACGTACAGTCCGGCACCGTCGACGCGGACGGGGCAGATGAGCGTCGCGCCAGGCCGGACTTCGTTCGAGTCCATGTGGCCGTCCGTGCGCGCCTCGAGTGCGTCCTCGTCGGGCAGTCCCCAGTCATGTTCGGCTCCGATGAGGAACTGGCCGAAGTCGCCGGCGTTGTGCGAGTCGGGGAGTTCGATCGCGGGTGTCGTCCCGATGTTGCCGATGAACGGCCGGAGGTGTCCGAGCGCGCCCGGCATCTCGTCGGGCTCGTAGAGCAAGATGGGGTGCTGGCGCGAGTTCTCGGGGAGCGCCATCGCTTCGTCGGCGCGTTCGGCCAGGTCGTGTGCGCCCTCTTCGCCGACGGTGATGCCGACGGTTCGATCGTCGTCGAACGCGACCGTGTACCCGTACTCGAAGCCGAACGAGGACGCGTTCGCTCCGCACTCCGCACAGCGAATAGCGTCCTCGCCGGTTCCTTCGACGATGCTCTCGGGCCACTCGGTCCCACACTCCGGACATTTGTGGTCGACGAACGGGTCGTCTCCGAACGCTCCCTCCCGTTCGGCCATACTCCCCGTGCTCGTCGCGACGCTCGTCACTTCGACGTCCTTGATGCGGACGACGAGCGCGTCGCCTGGTTCGGCATTCTCGACGTAAATCGGCTGCGTGACCTCGTGACCGCCACGGAACTCGGGGGTGATCATCGGCCCCCAACAGCCGGCGGGCGTGTGTGTTCGCACCGTCCCGCCGTCACGGACGGTCCCCGCCCACTCCTGGTCGGGCCCAACCAGGCCGAGCGTGAACGTGTCGACATCCAGCGTGTCGCTGATCTGTTCAGACATACGAGTAACTGTAGCGGGCCACCGAGTTAGCTATTGTGTCCTGAGAGAAGGAGGATCGACCCGCGCAACGCGCTCGATAGCGTTCAGCCGCCGAGGTAGAGTTTCGACACTTCGTCGTTGTCGAGGAGGCTGTCGGCTGGGCCGTCGAACCGGACGGTCCCCTGGTCGAGGACGTAGCCGCGGTCCGAGATGCCGAGGCCCTCCTTGGCGTTCTGTTCGACCATGAGAATCGCGGTGCCCATGTCGTTGACCGATTCGACGTGTCCGAACACGTCCTGGGCGGTGTTAGGTGCCAGGCCGGCGGACGGTTCGTCGATGAGGAGGACGTCAGGTTCCATGACGAGCGCGCGAGCGAACGCGAGCACCTGGCGTTGGCCGCCGGAGAGCGTGCGTGCTTTCGCGCGCCGCCGCTCGTCGAGCAGTGGGAACCGGTCGTAGAGGTCGTCGATGACCGCTTCGAGACCGTCCTCGCGGGCGACACCGCCCATGCGGAGATTCTCCTCGATGGACAGCGACCCGAACACGTTCTCCGTCTGGGGAACGTACCCGATACCGTCCCGGACGATGTCTTCGGGAGCCATACCGCCGATGTCCTCGCCGTGATAGGTGACGGTTCCCTCCCACGGAGCGAGCATCCCGAACACGGTCTTGAGGACGGTGGATTTGCCCGCGCCGTTCGGGCCGATGAGGCAGACGATTTCGCCGGCGTCGAGATGCAGCGAGCAGTCGTCGAGTACCTGGACGTCACCGTAGCCGCTGTCGACCCCGGTGAGTTCGAGGACGTGGTCGGTCGTCGATTCGGATGTGGTCGTCTCGTCGGTGTGTGGGTTGTTCGTGCTCACGGTTAGCCTCCGAGGTACGCGTCGATGACCCGGTCGTCGTGTTGGACTTCGTGGGGCGTGCCTTCCATGAGGACGCTGCCGCGGTCGAGGACGATCACCGGGTCGGCGAGACTCATCACGAACTCCATGTCGTGTTCGATGAGCAGGAACGTCGTCCCCTGGTCGTTGAGTCGGCGGATCTGTTCGGCGAGCTGGTTGCGGAGCGTCGGATTCACGCCCGCCGCCGGTTCGTCGAGCAACAATATTTCGGGGTCCGCGAGCATCGCTCGCGCGAGTTCGACGAGTTTCATCTGGCCGCCCGAAATCTTCGTCGCGGGCTGCGTGGCGAGATGGTCGATTTCGAAGTCTTCGAGGATTTGCTGGGCGTCCTCGAGGTTCGCTTGTTCGGCGTCGCGGACGCCGTCCGGGTCGGTGAACAGTTTCACGAACGACTCGCCGGCCTGGTTGCGCGGGCCGACGAGCATCGCCTCGCGGACGGTCATTCCTTCGAGTTTGCGAGGCGTCTGGAACGTCCGGATGAGGCCGTGGTCGGCGACCTCGTAGGGTTCCATCCCGGTTACGTCCGTGCCGTTGACTTCGACCCGGCCCGAGTCGAGGTCGTAGAACCCCGAGATGAGGTTGAACAGCGTCGACTTCCCCGCGCCGTTCGGCCCGATGAGCCCGGTGATGGTGCCGCGTTCGACCTCGAACGTCGCGTCGTCCGTCGCGGTCAGTGCGCCGAAGGATTTCACGAGGTTCTCGACGCGGAGAACCACGTCTTCTTTCTCCATGTTCGCGGCCTCCTCGTCCTCGATGGCGGCCGCGTTCTCGAGCGCTTGGTCCGTGTCGTCAGTCACTGCTCTCACCTCCCTTGGCACCCCGAACGCCGCTGTCGGGCTGTTCGGGTGCGCCCTCGACGACGCTCGGCCAGATGAGTTCGCGCTGCGGGGGCAGCACGCCCTCCGGGCGGAAGCGCATCAGGAGGACGATGATGACGCCGATGACGAGCAAGCGAAGCGGTCCGACGTCGAACGGAATCCATTCGAACGCGTTGAGGAAGCGCGTGCCTTGCTGGATGGCGACGATGACGAACCCGCCGAAGAGCGCCCCACGATTCGACCCGGCGCCGCCGAGGATGACGGCGACCCAGACGTAGAACGTCGTCAGCGGGTCGAGGTCGCCGGGTTCGACGTAGAGGTTGAGGTGGGCGTAGAAGACGCCCGCCAGCGCCATGAGGAGGCTGCCGAGGACGAACGCCTGCATCTTGTACCGGTACGTGTTCTTCCCGAGCGCACGTGCGAGGTCCTCGTCGCCGCGGATAGTTCGGAGGAGACGACCCCACGGCGAGCGGTGGGCGCGCTTCAACACGAAGTAGCCGGCGGCGATGAACGCGAGGACCAACGCGACGTTCAACGCGGCCTGCCAGAACGGCTGGCGGAGTACGATAGTCTCTCCGGGAAGCCACGAGATGACGATTCCGGGCATCGTTTGCGGGAGCGTCGAGAGGACGGGCCAGCCGTCGAAGAACGTCGGGATGCCGCGGAGACCCGCGCTCCCGTTCGTCCACTGGTCTTCGTTGCGGATGACGATACGAACGACCTCCGCGAGGCCGATGGAGGCGATAGCGAGGTAGTCCGCGCGCAGTCGGAGCGTCGGGATGCCGATGAGGAGCGCGAGGACGACGGCGAACACGAGCGCGACGAACAAACCGACGACGGGGGCGAGGTCGCCGGCGATCGGCGAGTTGTTCGCCGACGCGAGCGCCGTCCCGTACGCGCCGATGCCGAAGAACGCGGCGACGCTGAAGTTGATGAGGCCGGTGTAGCCCCATTGGACGTTGAGTCCGAGCGACATGAGCGCGTACATCCCCGCGAGTCCGACGAGGAAGAGGAAGTACGTCGGGCTGAGACCGCCCGTGAATAACCCGAACAAGAGGAGTGCTGCGAACGCGACGATGAACGCGGTGACGCCCTGTTCGGCGCGCGTGAGACCGGTCCAGTATCCCCGGGGGTCGGCGAGGATGGCGCGAACGCCCATTCAGAGTTCACCTCCGGCGATGCCTGTCGGTCGGACGAGCAACACGACGACCATGATGACGAACGCGATGGCGTCCGCGTACTCGATGCCGATGGGGATGCCCCACGCGTCCGGGACGAACGGGAGCAGACTCCCGAGTTCCGACAGAATCGGGGTGAGCTGGTTTATCATGCCGATGAGGAACCCGCCGGCCATCGCGCCGTACACCGAGCCGATGCCGCCGAGGATGACGGCGGCGAAGATGAGCAGGAGGAGGTTGAATCCCATCCGTGGGACCAGTCGACTGAACAGTCCGAGGAACACGCCGCCCGCGCCGGCGAGGCCCGCGCCGATGACCCACGTCCAGAGTCGCACGCGGTCAGTGCGGATGCCGCTGACGCGAGCGAGGTCGGGATTGTCGGACATCGCGCGCATCATCCGCCCGAGGTCGGTGTACTGTAAGAGGACGTGCAGGCCCGTGACGAGGACGAGCGCCGAGATGACGATCGCCACGTCGTGGAGCGTGACCCGAATCCCGTACGGGACGAGGAAGTCGATGGGGCGGAGCACCTGGATGTCGTAGCGCGTGAAGTCCGCGCCGAACCGTAACTGGATGATCGCCCGGTAGATGAACGCGATCCCGATCGACGTGATGAGGAGGCCGATGGAGCCGACGTCCATCCCCTGGTAGACGAGTTTCTCCGTGATGACGGCGACGACGGCGGCCGTCACGATACCCACGACGAGCGCGACGAAAAAGCCGTACGGCAGTCCGAGCAGGGTGCCGCCGAGCGTGCCGACGGCGCCGAAGGTGACGAGCGCCGAGTAGGCCCCGATGGTCATCGTGTCGCCGTGCGCGAAGTTCGCGAAGTCGCCGATGCTGTAGATCAGCGAGAGGCCGACGCTCCCGAGGACGATGATGCTGCTGTACACCAGGCCGCTCGCGATGAGGTCGAGTACCATCGATCCGATCAGGACTCGATGAAGCCGATCCGTTCGTACTCGTGGTTCTTGACCTCCTGAATCTGGAGGAAGCCGACGGGGTCGCCGTTCTCGTCGAAGTCGATGGGGCCGCTGACGCCCTGGTAGTCGACGTCGCTCGGACCGCCACCGTCGGCGAGGATGTCGTGGGCGGCCTTGTAGGACGTCGCTTTCTGTCCCTCCGGCCGGGTGACGTCGCGGACGACGTCACCTAACGCAGCGCCCGTGAATTCGTCCGCGGCTTGGATGGACAAGCCCGCGATAGCGACTGCGTCGTAGGTGTACGCCGACCACACGGTCGGGGCTTCGTTGTACTCGCTTTCGAACGTCGAGACGAACTCCTTGTAGTTCTCCTGTTCGACGGGCGCGGACGGCACGACGACTTTCATCCCCTCCATGCTCCCCTCGGGCGTGTTCTCGAGGACGTTGTCGCCCGAGACGGAGTCGGCACCGTACAGCTGTGGTTCGTAGCCGCTCGAGTACATCTCGTTGACCATCGACGCGAACTCGGCCTGATACGTGATGAACAGCCAGGCGTCCGCGCCCGAACTGTTCATCTCGCTGATGACGCCCGCGTAGGATTGCTGGTCTTGGTCGTGGGGGTTGTTGTAGGCGAGCGTACCGTCCCACGCGTTGGCGAACGCGTCGGCGAGGCTCGACCCGTAGTTGTTGTTGACGTACGTCATCGCCACCTCGTCGTAGCCGTCCTCGGCGATGATGTTCGCGAGCGCGCCGGACTGCGTGCGACCGGTCGGCGACACGCGGAGCAGGCCCGGGAAGTCGGTGAGGCCGAGCCCGGTGGAGTTCTGGCTCACCTGAACGACGTCCGTCCCCTGGATGACGCTCTGGTAGATGGCGAGCGAGACGCCGGAGCCGACTGCGCCGATGAGGAAGGGCACGCCGTCCTGGTTGACGAGTTTCTGTGCTGCGGACACACCACCCGAACTCTCACTGCCGGAGTCTTCGACGGTGATGTTCAGGTCGCGTCCGTTGACGCCGACCGCGTTGACGTCCGCGAGTGCGATGTCTTTCCCCCGCTGGTTGCGTTCTCCGAACGCGGAGAGCGAACCGGTGATCGCGTCCACCATCCCGATGGTGTAGGGGCCACTGTCACCGCTACTGGTGCTGGTCGTCGTGTCCGTCCCGCTTCCACCGCTGGTGGTTGTGCTGGTCGACGTGGTCGTGTTGCTCGTCGTCGAGCAGCCGGCGAGTCCGGTGAGACCGACCAGACCTGCGCTCCCGGTCAGTTTCATCAACGTCCGACGGTCGAGTTCCGACGTGGTATCACGTGACATGCTGGTACACCACTGTATCAGACACGTACCGGCCTCAATGACGACCCTACCATGGACGGGTCGTCGTCGTGTCGGTGGAGAAAACCCCGTCGAGGAGGGTTTATTTCAGTTTTTTATGATTCGATATTTTTGGTCGGGTTCCGATATACGTCCCTTCCGCGGTGATAGGTCACCGTGATACCACCGATAGCGAACAACTTCGTCGCCGGCGAAACCCCCGAGGAGGCACTGGACCACGTCGCCGCCTTGAACGACCGCGGCGTGAAGGGCATCCTGAATCTGCTCGGGGAACACTACGAAAAACGGGAGAACGCCGACGCGGACGCGGACGCCTACATCGACCTCGTGAACGAAATCGGAGCACGCGACCTCGACGCCTGTATCTCCATCAAACCCAGTCAGATCGGACTCGAAATCAGCGACGCCGCGTTCGCGGAGAACCTCGCTCGTATCGTCGACGCCGCCGACTGCTTCGTCTGGATAGACATGGAAGACCATCCGACGACCGACGTCACCCTAGACAACTTCGAGCGCCACGCGACCGCGACCGACGGGAACGTCGGCGTCTGCGTCCAAGCGAACCTCAAACGCACCAAGGACGACTTGGAGCGACTCGCAGCGCTCCCCGGGAAAGTCCGCCTCGTGAAGGGGGCCTACGACGAACCCGCGGACATCGCGTACCGGGAGAAGTCGAAGGTCGACGAGGTGTACAAGCAGTATCTGTCATTCATGTTCGAGGAGTTCGACGACGGTATCGCGGTCGGCAGCCACGACCCCGAGATGATCGAGTACGCGACCGAGTTGCACGACGAACACGGGACGCCCTTCGAGATTCAGATGCTCACGGGCGTCCGCGAAGACGCGCAGTTCGAACTCGCCGCCGACTACGAAGTCTACCAGTACATTCCGTACGGCAGCAAGTGGTTCTCCTACTTCTATCGGCGCGTCCGCGAGCGCAAGGAGAACCTGTTGTTCGCGCTCCGCGCAGTCGTCGGCCGTTGACCGAATCGAAACTCACCGACGAAATAGCAGGCGAAACTGGACGGCGGGTTGGCGGACAGTACTACGGATTCAGGAGCTTCGCCTCCGCCTTCCGGAGGTGTTCGAGCAGCGTGGTCTTCGACACACCGAGGTCGGTGGCGAGTTCCCGCGTCGACGCTTCGCGCGGCCACTCGTAGTAGCCCGCGTCGCGGGCGTGTTCGAACACTTGCCGCTGCTGGGCGGTGAGCGTGTCGAGGCGGTGGTCGCGTTCGGTCCCCCCGTCGTTCTCCGTGGTGGTGATCGATTCGATGGTGACTTCGGCACCCGCGTCCTCACGAACCCGTTCGAGCGCGTCCTCGAGGTCCGCTCGCGCATCGACGAAACAGACCTGCCACGTCTCCCGTCCGTTCTGGATGCGCACGGGAGCGCTGTGAACGAACCCGTGCTTGAGCAACGTCGGACAGACCATGTCGTCCGGGTCGTATTCGAGGAAGAACTCCGTGACGACGTCCCCCGGTGCGCTACGTTCACGCCCGAACCGTTCCTGCAGTTTCAAGAGCTCTCCAGAACGATCTGACTCCTTGATAGCTTCGAGGAGACGCGTGATTTCGTCTTCGCTGTCCGCGAACGCCGTGAACAACCCTTGGACGGTTCCCGGTGGGTCGTGTTCCGTCGTCGGCGAGTTGTAAATCGCGTGTGCCAGTACTCCCCCCTCGGCCCGGCCCGTGGCTTCGATCGCCCAACAGTTCGGGTGCCAGAGGTCGAGCGTCAGCCGTGTTGTCGTCGTCTGTCCAGCGATAGCCATGATGTTCGTAACGTCCCACACCAATATCTGTGTGATGGTCTAACAAGGACCGGGGCGACCATGGTCGGGTTCGGTCCCGAATACGTCCACTGGGAGACCAACTTCACCCATAGACGGCACAACCGTCCATGGTCGGACGGGTACTTTGGGTCGCAGAGGAAGTCCACAGCGACAATGGCAGCGCCATATCAGCACTACATCGACGGCGAGTGGGTCGACGGACACGGCGACGAAACGTTCGAGAGCCAGAACCCCGCGACCGGCGAGAC